>VFQR01000093.1_pt1 | contig 219769 bp, 190 predicted proteins | sample 3512321 | NCBI WGS metagenome assembly VFQR01 (sample SAMN10412374, study PRJNA504923) | tailings metagenome | isolation source: Relicate 3 Philex TSF1 revegetated site | place: Philippines: Tuba, Benguet | collected 2017-08-29
CTCTCCTTGGGCCGGACTCTAGCATCAGATGGACGAATTATCGGGGGTCACAGCAACGGGCGTCGAACTCTGTGCACGGATCCGAGAGATCGATGCTTACAAAAAGACGCCGATCATCATGATCACAACCCTGTCTGACCGGCAGAGCATTGATCGCGCCTTCAACAACGGCGCGTCTGACTACATCACAAAGCCTCTGGACTCTCTCGAGCTGCAGGCGCGCCTGGGGTCGGTCAAACGTTTGGTCGAGGAACAGAGGCGTCTGAAGCTGCTGGAGCATCAGGTCAGCCAGCAGGCCGGTGCAGCCTCCTTAGAGTTTGGTTTCGACACGCCGATCATCGTGCCGGATTTCGGGCGCGGGATCGAGTTCCATGCGCTGCAGAACTATCTCCTCACGATCGGTCTAAAGGGCCTGTTCTCGGTAGCTTCCGTGGCGATCTCGATTGAGAATGCGCCTGTGATCTACCGAATGGCGAAAAAGCTCGCGTTCCGCAGCATGCTCAGCGATGTGGCGTCGGTCATCGAGGACAGCCTGAAGGCGGAGAAGCTGTTGATCTCCTATGCTGGTAGCGGGAACTTCGTCGGCATCCTGATGGGGCAGTCGGATTGGAATGCTGCCGATCTTGAGATCGAGATGAATGACAAGATGGAGTACTTCAGCGCCATCTACACGTCCGATCGACTGCCCTTGCCCAAGCTCAGGGTCAGCCCGGTCGTAAGCAACTCGCTGTTCTCACCGAAACGGCCGTCGCACATACTCGATAGGGCAATTGCTGCTGCTGGCGGCAATGGTGCAGCCACGCGCGGCGCAGTGGCATGAAGATCATTGCTCACTACGAAACCTAAGGCCCTTATTCTGTTCTCGGCTTCCAAACCTCAGAATGCTTCGTTCTGCACCCGACACCGAAACCCATCCTGCGGCACTAGATGAGAGTTCAACGCGCCGGGCGATTGCTCAACCCGCGCCGAAAGGCGTAAACGGCTACCGGGCGCTGATCACGGCTAAATGAAGGACCAGTTGCAAGTCAGCCTCGGCGGCGAATTTAATGGGGCAATATTCGGATTGCCCTAATTTTCCCCAATTTTTCCATAGGGTTTGGGAAGACCATTCATCTATTCTACGGAAGAAGGGACAGGAAGGATGCGGTTCACACGTCTGTTGATCGGTCTGGCCGTGCTTGCCATTTCGGTCTGGATCATCATCGGCGAGCAACTCGCCGGGGTGAGCGCTGATGCTGTGGTCAATGCGCGATTGGTGTCGGTCCGCGCGCCGATTGCCGGCGATGTCACGTTGGAACCCATCGCCCTTGGCAGCCGTGTCAGCCGGGGCGATGCCTTGGGCGCTGTTGCCGACCCGCGTGTGGACGCCATCAGGCGCGACGATCTTTTGATGGAACACGCCTTCGAAACGGCCGCCATTGCCCGGGATACCGCCATCATCGCGGATTTGGAGGCGATCTCTGCAGTTCTGACGGCGCGCAGCACAGCTTGGCGCAGCGAAAGGTTGGCAGAACTGGACGCCCGCCTGACGCAGGCGCAGGCGGGTCTGAAACTGCTGGGCGACGAAGCGGGGGCAGAAACCGAGGGGTCTGCGGACACGCTATCTGCCGCGTCGGCCGATGATCCGGGCGCAGCGGATGCCACAAGCACCGCGCTGCAAGAGGCCCGGGCCCGTTTGCAAACCCTGCAGATCGCGCGGACTGCTGCCGAACGCGGACTCTTTCTCGGGGATGGCTATAACGATGCGCCATGGTCCGAGCAGTATGCAGCGGAGATCGGCACGCGCCTTGCCCAATTGCGGGCCTCCGTGACGATGGGCGAAGCGCGTCTGACCGCCGTCATCGCCCGGCTGGATGCGGAACGGCTGGCCGTGAACCGCCTTGCTCAGGCACAACTGCGGTCCCCTATCGATGGGCTGGTATGGGAACTGTTGTCCGCCTCGGGCGAGAATGTGCAGCGGGGAGATGAATTGATGAACCTGCTCGATTGCGGGTCGGTCATGGTTACACTTTCGGTAACAGAGAACGTCTATAACAGCCTGTCGGTCGGAGACCCCGCTCGGTTCCGCCCTGCAGGGAGCGATCAGGTCTTTGAGGGCAGCGTCGTGCGGCTTGCGGGATCGGGGGCAGAGACGATCTACCGCAATCTCGCGGTCGCACCCAGTCAGCGACATCTGGAACGTTATGATGTGGCCGTCAGCGTGCCAGAGCTGGCAAGCCATCCCGATCTGGCCTGTGCCATCGGGCGTACGGGGCGCGTTTTCTTTGACGACCGCCCACTGGATTGGTTGCGGGGCTAGGTGGCGTGATGTGGGCGCTGCCGCTTTTGTCGGAAACCCAGTCTGCAATGGTGGAACTCGTCGCTGTGGCAGCGGCGGCTTTCATTGCAACAACTCTATTTCTGCGGGACCGGACAGCGCATCGGATCATCCTGTTTGCCGTCTGTTTCCTGCTGGCTGCGCGCTATCTTTTCTGGCGGGCGACGGAAACCGTTGCGCCCCCCGGCCTGACACTGGATTGCTTTGCAAGCTGGTCGCTTCTGGCCTTTGAAGCAGTCGCCCTTTTCGGATCGCTGAGCGCCTTTGTCATCCTGTCAAGGACGCGTGACCGCAGGGCGGAGGTTGCCGCCCATCTGGGTTGGTGGGAACCTGCACCGCCCCCGCGGGTGGCCATCCTGATCGCCACCTACAACGAAGAGGAACAAGTCCTGGAACGCACCATCGTGGGTGCGCTCGCACTGCGCCACCCGAACAAGGAGGTGATCGTTCTCGATGACGGCAAGCGTGATTGGCTGCGCGATTTCTGCGCGCAGCGCGGCGTTGGCTACATGACGCGGCCCGACAATCAGGGGGCGAAGGCGGGCAATATGAACAACGCGCTGCGGGTTCTGGACGGTCGCGCGGACCCGCCGGATTTCGTGGCCATCCTCGACGCCGATTTTGTGCCCCATCACGGGTTCATCAGTCGCACGCTTGCGCTGTTTCATGACCCGGCGGTCGGTCTCGTCCAGACACCCCAGCACTTTTTCAACGCCGATCCGATCCAGCACAACCTTGGGCTGAGCCGATCCTACCCCGATGAACAGCGGTTCTTCTTCGATCACATGCAGCCCGCGCGCGATGCCTGGGGCATTGCGTTTTGTTGCGGTACCTCATCGGTGGCACGGTTCTCGGCGCTGAAGGATATCGGATGGTTTCCGACCGACAGCGTCACCGAGGATTTCATGATCACGCTTGTCCTGCAGGAGGCGGGTTGGAAGACGGTCTACCTGAATGAAGCCCTGACCGAAGGCCTCGCCCCAGAAGGATTGAAAGAATATGTGACGCAGCGCGCGCGGTGGTGTCTGGGCATGATGCAGATCGCACGCAGTCGCTTTGGCCCCCTGTCGCGCAACAGATTGCGTTTGCGGGATCGGTGGAGCGTCGTGGACAGCGTGCTTTACTGGACCTCGACCTTTCCGTTCCGCATGGCGGCCCTTGTCTATCCGCTGCTTTACTGGTTCGCCAACATCGTGGTGGTGGATGCGACGGTCCCCGACGTCATCCGCTATTTCGGCACCTATTATGTCTGGATCCTGATCACGCTGAACTTTGTCACCCGCGGGGTTGTCATGCCTGTGCTGACGGATGTGAGCCAACTTCTGGGCGCGCTGCCGATTTCGCGGGCGGCCTTTGTCGGGCTGACGCGCCCCAAAGGGCACCCCTTCCGCGTTACCGCAAAAGGGGGGGATCGGTCGCGGATCACGGTGCAGTGGCACCTGATGGCGCCGTTTCTTGCCCTGCTGACGCTGACAGTACTGGGTCTGTCCATGGGCATTCTGTCCGACCGCTTTGCCTTTTTCGATGCGGGCGATGGCAAGTCGATCGTGCTGTTCTGGACGCTGTACAATGTGGTCGTCCTGACCTTCACGATCCTTGTCTGCGTCGAACTGCCCCGGCGGGAACGCCATATCGCCGATCAGCCAGAACGCGCCGAGGTTTTGATCGACGGGCAGCCGATGGAGAGTGTGTGGTTGGTCGGGCTGACGCAGGACTTGGTGCGCCTGCGGGGGGTGCGGCTGGCGGAAGGGCAGGGGGGGCTTCTGCGTATCCGGGATGTGGGGGATGTGCCCTTCCTGGCCGTAGCCGTAACCGACGATGGGGCACGGCTGAACCTCATGCCGGATGACGCGCAACAGGCGGCGCTGATCGAGCGTTTCTACGCCGAGGGCGATGCGCCGGGCGTGGTTACGGTGCGCGTGGGTGCGCTGTTGGAGGATCTGTCGCGTCGCCTGTCTTTCGGGGCGCGGCAGCGTTAGGCGCGGCTGGTTTCGCAGCCTGCAACCCAGCTATGGCTGCTGAAAGCAGCGCCAGTTCCCGCGTGCGATGCGACTCGAAGGGGAAGATGTCCCGACCTTCGGAAATGGCCTGGGCATTGGCCGCGGCAGCGGAAAACGGATTGGCAAAGAGGCGCACGAAAAGCACTGTGGCGATTGCCAGAACGCAGACCAGGCCCGCGATGAAGGGCAGCAATTCCGAAGCAAGACCCTGTCTGATCCCTGCGAAGGCCGATTGATCAACGCGCGCGATCAGGCGCCAGCCAAAGTTAGGCGTCTGGTCGGAGGCAAGGATCGGCTGCACAACCGAATAATACGAACCTCCATCCGGCCATGGTGCCAGAGTGGCGCTTGTGGTCCCCAAAGCGGCTAACCGGAACGGTTCGATTGTCGGTTGGGCCGGGTCATCATCAAGTGTAGAGATTATGATCTGCCCGTCTTGCGATAGGATCAGTGCCTCAATCTCTAGGGCAGCGGCGGTTTCGGCCACCAGTTCTGCCGCCCAATCAAAGTTGATGTGCAGGCCGACCACACCAAGCCTGCGTCCATCTGGTGCATCCACAGGGAGAGAGAAATCCAGAAACCGGGGCGGTTCTTCACCCGATGGGTCGAGAAGGCGAGCCAGCAGCACCGCTTCATGCACGTCGCCCGCGAAGGGGCCGTCAAGCCCGCGCTGGAACCATGGCCTTTCGGCGACACTTACCCCTTCAAGCATCTGGGCAGAAGCCCGCTGGACGGTGCCATCGATCGTGGCAAATCCTGCCCAACTGACCTTGCCGCCCTCGCTGGCTGAAAGATCAAACGCATATTGGAGTTCGGTTGAATCGGATCGGGCGATCAGTTCAGCCAAGGCCTCAAGCCTGTTCCATTCTTGCGACAATTCCCGAGAGAGCGCCTCTTGCAATCCGGACGAACGCACGGTCACGGCCTCGGCCATGGCACGTTCCGTCATCCGCGCGACGGCATCGCGCAAGGCAGCGAAGGTGAACATGGCCCCAAGAAGGGCGCCAACAAGAACAAACACGTAAATCGCGCCACCCAATGTAACGCGTGTGCGATCCAAGTCCGGCATCTTCGTAGTCCCGAAAGTCTATAGCATGGCGAGGGTTCCATGCTGGGGCAAATCAATCAACCTGAATCAATCTTTTGGGCACAACAACGCAGTGTCGATTTCGTTGCAGGCTTCTGCGGAATGCTAGGGTTGATCACTGCAAGACATCGCATTCCGCGCCTTGTCCGCCTAGGCATAGATTTGGTCGCGCAGATAGTCTGTCGGCGACCGGCACCGGCTCTCCGGTGATCATGGCTTCGTCGACGAAGGACGCGCCCTCGACGACCTCGCCGTCCACGGCGATCCGCTCCCCGGGTCGGACATCGACAAGGTCGCCTGTCACGACGTCGCCAAGCGCCACCTCGACAACCCTGTCATCGCGGCGGACGCGGGCCGTCTTCGGCTGGAGACCGACAAGGCGCTTGATCGCCTCCGAGGTCCTGCCCTTGGCCCGAGCCTCCAGGTAGCGACCGAGAAGGATCAGCGTGACAATGACGGCGGCCGCCTCGAAATAGACGTTCACCGTTCCAGCGGGCAAAAGCTGCGGCGTGAATGTCGCCACAACCGAGTAGGTCCAGGCGGCCAGCGTGCCGACGGCGACGAGCGAATTCATGTCCGGCGCGGCCTTGATGAGCGCCGACAGGCCGATCCGGTAAAACCGCAGGCCCGGCCAGAACAGCACCACTGTCGTCAGAACGAACTGCAGGTACCAGCTTTCGCGCATGCCGATGGTGGTCATGACGAGGTCATGGACGGCCGGGATCAGGTGCGAGCCCATCTCCAGCACGAACACCGGCAGCGTCAGGATGGCCGCAACAGTGACGTCGCGGCCCAGGGCCGCTTGCTCCGCCTGCTTGCGGGACGCATGGGCCTCGTCGTCTTCGTTCCCGCTTACCGTCCGCGCCTCATACCCCGCAGAGGCGACTGCTGCGACGAGATCGCGATCCGTGACAGTGCCGGAAGTCGAGAGCGAAGCACGTTCGGTCGCCAGATTCACGGTGGCGGATGCGACGCCCGGAACTGCGAGCAGCGCCTTTTCCACACGCGCCACGCAGGACGCGCAGGTCATGCCATCGATGGCGAGCGTGACCCTGCGGCCTAGAACCTCGTAGCCTGCGTCTTCGATCGCCTGGACCAGCCTGGCCTGATCGACAGGCTGGACCAAGGTTACATCGGCACGCTCGGTGGCGAGGTTGACCGTCGCCTTTCCCACGCCTTCAACACGGTTCAAGGCCTTCTCGACTCGCCCGACGCAGGACGCACAGGTCATCCCGACGACCGGTAGCGAAACAGTGGCAAGTTTTGGTGTCAGGTTGGAAGCGATCATGGCGCTTCCTGTCGCGTGGACGTTCATCGTCAACTCCATTGGCGAGTGCTGTTGGAGCTCTTCTGCTCTTTCCAGTCACTGGAAGGTCAACACCCGATTTCGTGTTGATGTCGCCCCTTGACCTTCCACCAACTGGAAGCCCCACCTTGAAAGGTAAGCAGAACCCTTCAGGAGAGTGCCATGCAGTTCCAGATCGACAACATGACGTGCGGCGGCTGCGCCAGGAGCGTCACCAAGGCGATCCATTCGGTCGACCCTCAGGCGAAGGTCGACATCGATTTGCCCCAGAAGCGGGTGACCGTGGAGTCGGGCGCCAATCAATCTGCCGTTGCGGCCGTGCTCGAGGATGCCGGGTTCTCGCCTCGCCCTGCGGCATGACGCTCGGCCAATAGTCGGAAGCAGCACCAAGAGGAACGCGTTCACCTGACGCGGGTTGTAACTGCTGAACTAGCGTTTTCACTGGCGGATAACGATTGATGAAAAAATCAGCGCGGCTTTGGAACATGGCAATGGGAGCGTTACTGGCGCTGACATTCGCCTTCATCTGGCCGCCTGCCAACTTTGGCTCCCCATCACCCAATGATCACACAGCGCAAGCGGAAGCCCATACTCAACACGCTCATGCCAAACCGAGCGACCAGCACAGCATTCTCACCGTTCATATGGACGCAGACTGTGATGCTGCGACATTAGGCTGTTGCATGATGGCTCATTGCTGTCCGGGGATTTCAGTCGGAGCGCAAGAAATTACCACCGTTTCGGCCGGCGACGAGACGACGGCTGCGACGCCGGTGCCGGGCTTGGGAAGCGATCCTGGGGTGATCCTCCCCCCTCCGCGACGTCTGTGGCTCTGATCGCTCGACAAATCATACATTCAGGAGAACTCAAGATGACTATCGCAAAGACGATCCTCGCCGCGGCTATCGCCGCTACCGCGTTCTCAGCGCCCGTCATGGCGCAGGACGCGGAATTCCAGCTCCCCGAGCAGTGCACGACAGCGGCTGCCTCGGGTGGCATGGATCACTCGGCCATGGGACATGGCGGCATGCACGGCAATCAGGGCGGCGGCATGAACGCGGGCATGATGGAAATGATGGGCATGGGAGGCATGGACCTCGAGTCCATGCCCGAGCATGTCCAGGAAAACATGGCGAAGATGATGATCACCATGCCGGCCATGCACGAAGGCATGATGATGGAGGATGCCGACGTGGCCTTCGCCTGTGGAATGATCGCCCACCATCAGGGCGCCATCGACATGGCAGAGGTGTTGCTCGAGCACGGCGACGATCCGCAGATGCGCGCGCTTGCCGAAGAGATCATTGCGGCGCAGGCCCCCGAGATCGAGCGGATGACCACTTGGCTGGCTGAGAACGCCAACTGAGACCACAGTGGCTGCGCGGTGCAGACCGCGCGGCCACTTCTGTCCGCGTGCATCGAAATCACTTGAGCTTCCAGCGGCTGGAACCCTTATGTTGGCGGGAGCAGTGATGGAGATGCCGCCATGAACATTGGAACAGCCGCCAGGCAATCGGGCCTGCCGCCCAAGACGATCCGCTACTACGAGGACATCGGTCTGCTGACCGCCGACCGGGCTGCCAACGGGTACCGCGATTATTCCAGCGAGGACGTCCACCGGCTGCGCTTCGTCCAGCGGTCCCGCAGCCTCGGGTTTTCGGTCGAGGAATGTCGGCAGCTGCTCTCCCTCTATACCGACCGCGACCGCGCCAGCGCGGATGTGAAGGCGATCGCCACCGAGAAGCTTGGCGAGATCGACCGCAAGATCGCGGAACTGACCGGGTTGCGGGAGATGCTCGGGCATCTTGTCAAGAATTGTCACGGCGACGCCCGCCCGGACTGCCCGATCATCGACGGGCTCTCGGGAAGGTCGCGCGACCACTAGGCGTCAGGAGATCGGAACGATGATGGGCGACGGCATGATGTGGGGAATGGGGCTGTGGGGCGTGGTGGTCGCCATTCTCGTGGTGCTCGTCGTTGCGGCTCTGGTCAAATACGTCTTCTTTCGCTGATGGCAGCGTCGTGGCGCAGTCGGGGGCACCGGATGCCGGTCAAACCGCTCTTGCCCGGTCGGCATCCGTTGCCTGCATTCTCCCTGATGATCGGGCTCATGCCGGTTCCGGCTGCGGCGTTCCTCCACGCGTCCGAGACGGACACCGAGTCCGGCCGCGCGCTTTACGTCGAGCACTGCGCGGCCTGTCACGGCGTCGATCTGCAGGGACAGCCCGGCTGGCGCAGCCCCGACGCCAACGGCCTCTATCCGGCGCCGCCCCATGACGAGACGGGCCACACCTGGCATCACGACGACGCGATGCTCATCGACTACATCGCCCGAGGCGGTCAGGCCGTTCTGGACGACATGGGCGTGACCTTCACGTCGGGCATGCCGGGCTTCGGCTCCGTGCTGGACCAAGGCGAGATCGAAGCCATCCTGGAGTACATCAAATCAACCTGGCCCCAGCACATTCGCGACGCGCAGGCGCAGCGGTCGAACGCGGCCTCCGCTGATTGATCGCCATCGGATTGAGTCAGACCTTCCGGAAGAGCGAGAAGTGGAACCGCTGCACGCTGTCCCACGGCGTGCGGTGTTCGTGGCCCAGCGATCGGACGAGCCGGTATCCGCTGCCCAGCCGTTCCGAAAGCAGGGCCGCATCATGACGTGCGACCGGCAAGCCGCTGCACGACGACGGACCATCTGGCGCGAACGTTCCGATGATGGCGTGGCCGCCGGGGACAAGGGCCCGATCCATGACCCGGAAATAGGCGTCCTGATCGGAAGCCTCGGTCAGGAAATGGAACGCGGCCCGATCATGCCAGACGTGAAAGCGGCCGGAGGGCTGCCAGTGCAGGACGTTCGCCACCACCCACTCGACCGGTGCATCCGGCGGTAGCCGCGCGCGCGCCGTGCGCAAGGCGGTTTCGGAGAGATCGAGAACCGTTATGCGGCGGAACCCCTGGTCCAGCAGGCAATCCACCAGCCTCGATGAGCCGGCACCGACATCGACGATGGCCGCATCCTTGCCCGCGCCGGTCTCGGCGATGAGGTCGAGCGATACCTGCGGACGGTCCTCGAACCAGCTTGTCTCGGTCTCCTCTTTGCTCCGGTAGACGTCTTCCCACCGGTTCGGGTCTTCGGACATCGTCATCCCTTCACAGCTCGATCCGCCGCAGTCGCAGCGCGTTACTGATCACCGAGACGGACGACAGGCTCATCGCCGCCGCCGCGATCATCGGGGACAGCAACATGCCGGTCAGAGGGTAGAGCAGCCCGGCCGCGACCGGCACGCCAAGGGCGTTGTAGGCGAAGGCAAAGAACAGGTTCTGCTTGATGTTGCGCAGGGTGGCGCGGGCCAGCTTGCGCGCCCGGACGATGCCCATCAGGTCGCCGCCCAGCAGGGTGATTCCGGCGCTTTCCATCGCCACATCGGCCCCCGTGCCCATGGCGATGCCGACATCCGCGGCGGCCAGCGCGGGCGCGTCGTTCACCCCGTCACCCGCCATCGCGATCTTGTGGCCGTCGCGGCGCAACTGGTCGATCAGATCCTTCTTGGCCTCGGGCAGGACGCCGGCGCGAACCTCGTCGATGCCGAGCTTGCCCGCAACCGCCTGCGCCGTGCGCTCGTTGTCGCCGGTCGCCATGATCACCCGCAGACCCTGCGCGTGCAGTTCCCGGATCGCCTGTGCGGTCGAGTCCTTGATCGGGTCGGCCACGGCCACGATCCCGGCAAGCGCGCCATCGACCGCGATGAACATCGCCGTCTTGCCCTCGGCGCGCAGGGTGTCGGCCTTTGCCTCGGCCGCCCCCGTGTCCAGCCCCATCTCCCGCATCATCGCGGCATTGCCGAGCGCGACCGCGCGTCCCCCGACACTGCCACGCACGCCCTTGCCGGTGACGGCGTCGAAGTCGGTCGCTTCCAGACGCGGGGCGCCCTGCGCTTCCGCCCCTTCGACGATCGCCTCCGCCAGCGGGTGCTCCGAGCCACGCTCGAGCGCTGCGGCGAGCGACAGCAGGTCGGTCTCGGTGATGCCCGCAACCGCCACGGTATCCGTCAGCTTCGGCTTGCCCATGGTCAGCGTGCCGGTCTTGTCCACGATCAGCGTGTCGACGGCCGCCATGCGCTCCAGCGCCTCGGCGTCCTTGATCAATACGCCTGCCTGCGCGCCGCGCCCTGCAGCCGTGGTGATGGAGATCGGCGTCGCCAGCCCCAGAGCGCAGGGACAGGCGATGATCAGCACCGAAACCGCGGAGGCGATGGCAAAGACCAGCGCGGGCTCGGGGCCGACGGTGAGCCAGACGATGAAGGCGACGATGGCGATGGCGACCACGGTCGGCACGAACACCGCCGACACCCGGTCGGCCAGCCCCTGGATCGGCGCGCGGGACCGGCGCGCGTTCGACACCATGGCCACGATCTGCGCCAGCACGGTGTCGGAGCCGACCTTTCCTGCCTCGATCACCAGAGAGCCGTTCTTGTTGATCGTGGCCCCGGTCACCGCATCGCCCGGGCCCTTTTCCACTGGCATCGACTCGCCAGTCAGCATGCTCTCGTCCAGCGACGAGCGTCCGTCGATCACCACACCGTCGACCGGGACCGCATCGCCGGGGCGGACACGCAGCCTGTCCCCCTCCATGATGTTTTCCAGCGGCGCGTCGTATTCCGTGCCGTCCGGCAGGATGCGCCGCGCGGTCTTGGGCGCGAGGTCCAGAAGGGCGCGGATCGCATCCCCGGTGCGTTCGCGTGCCCGCAGTTCCAGCACCTGGCCCACGAAGACCAACGCCACGATCACCACGGCCGCCTCGTAGTAGGTGCCGACGCCATGGCCCATCTGGTAGGCATCCGGAAACACGCCAGGCAGGAAGGTCGCGACCAGCGAATAGAGATACGCCGCCCCCACGCCGAGGCTGATCAGCGTCCACATATTGGGTGACCGGTTCAGCACCGAATCCCAGCCACGGCGGAAGAACGGCAGGGCCGCCCAGAGGATGATCGGCGTCGCCAACACGAACTCGAGATAGCTGGCCGTCTGGTGGCCGATCCAGTCGCGCACCGGCAGCGCCACCAGTTCGCCCATCGTCAGGATGATGAGCGGCACCGCCGCGGCGGCCGAGATCCACATCCGGCGGGTGAAGTCGGTCAGTTCATCGCTGGGCTCGTCCGAAGGCACCATCGGTTCCAGCGCCATACCGCAGATCGGGCAGGACCCCGGCGCATCGCGCACGATCTCCGGATGCATCGGGCAGGTGTACTGGACGTTGGCCGGAACAGCTTTCTTGCGGCCTGCGGCACGACCAGAGGCGTAGAACCAGGGATCGGCCTGGAACTTCGTCTGGCACTTGCCCGAGCAGAAGTGGAAGTCCTTTCCGTCGAAGGTTTCCGATCGGGTCTCCGGCTTCAGGGTCACCGTCATGCCGCAGACAGGGTCGATGGCCGTTGGACCAGTTCCAGGCGTATCGTGGTGCGTCGGCATTTCGTCATCGGTGTGGGCGTGACCTCGGTGCGGATCGACGATGGACATGGTGTTCTCCTTTCGCGGACGGTGCCGCGCGAAGGCAAATTCAGGACCCTCAGCATCAATGTGCTCCTTCCTGTCACTGGAAGGTCAAGTGCAGATCGTACCGTGACGGGGGATTGCACGACGAAGCCGGTCGGACATCGTCACAAGATACCGCTATAGTAACGCATGCGCGCGATTGCGGCTTGGAAAGGTTTTCTCTGATGGGTCGTCTGTCGCATTCAGAAATCCACATGGTGCATCGCATCGGCTGGTTGCGCGCTGCTGTTCTCGGGGCGAATGACGGCCTCGTTTCAACTGCGAGCTTGGTTGTCGGGGTCGCCGCGGCCGGTTCTGGTCGTCCTGAAATCCTGATCGCCGGACTTGCCGGCCTCGTCGCCGGAGCGATGTCGATGGCGGCCGGCGAATACGTCTCGGTCAGTTCGCAGACTGATGCGGAACAGGCCGACATCGCGCGCGAGACGCGGGAATTGAAGGAAACGCCCGAGGCGGAGCTGGACGAGCTGACCCGCATCTACATGGCGCGGGGGCTTGATGAGGGCCTCGCCCATCAGGTTGCGATCCAGCTGACCGCAAAGGACGCACTTGCCGCTCACTCGCGTGACGAACTCGGCATCTCGGAAACGGTCACCGCGCATCCGATCCAGGCTGCCCTGGTTTCGGCGGCGACCTTCGCCGTCGGGGCGGTCATCCCGCTCATCATTGCGGCGCTCGTGCCTGCCACTCAGATCACTCTCATCGTCGCGGTCACCACTTTGATCGGGCTTTCGGTGCTGGGCGGCCTCGGGGCCTCAGCCGGCGGTGCGGGGATCGTCAAGGGAGCCGTCCGCGTCACCTTCTGGGGCGCGCTCGCCATGGCCGCGACCGCAGCGGTTGGGATGCTCTTTGGTGTGACTGTCGGCTAGGCAGGTGGGGGAGTTTCTGATGGGGACGGCATACGGGGTCAAAGTGATTTCTGGAAGTCGCCGCTGGCACCAAAAAGATGAAATGCTTTCAATGGGTTAAAGTGGAGAAGGTTGGATATCAGGCCCATCCCCTCCGCCAAGCACGACCGAACGCCACTCAAATCCAACCTTCTCTGGGACCGTACGGTTCGTTAACGATTCACGACCCACCGTGAGGCAGGTTCCCAGAAATTTGCAGGGGGAACCATGAGTTCATTTGGCAGCTTCAAACAGTTCGTACGACACGGCGGCGAAGCGATCATTGTCCTCAGCCTTCATGTGATTGAACCTGCGATGGAGCTAAAGCGGGCGCGGCTGGACAGCTTCGCCATTGGCGGATCTTCGGAGTCATCACGCCCGAGGAAGAGGCCGAACGCCTTTCAACCCTGCCACGACCTTGCCCCCGGTTTTCAGCGCGCTCAAAGAGTACAGAGCCGCAACGTGCGATAGGCGCAGCGGCCGGGTGCGCTGGCCGAATGGCAGGTGGGGGTGGCGGTGGTTGACGGGACCCGGTTTCCGGCGAACTTTGCCGCAAGGGCCGCTGTCCGTGCTCTTCGGCACGGCTCCCGCTTGTCGATGTTCAGACCACGCCCGTCAGAAGAGCGTCTCCGATCCATCGCGTAGTTGCGCGGGGCCGAGATGGCGCGTCAGGATGGCATCGGCAACTTCGTTCAGGACGCGCGCCGCGGTTGCGCTGTCGAGACCGGCGACATCCATCAGCGCCACCAATCCTTCGACCCCTGCAATTGCCGAGAGAGAGGCCACGAGGTCGGAGGCCTTCGCTGGAGAGAGACCATGTGGAAATTCGCTGAGCGCACGGGTCATATAGTCCACTCTGCGTGCTCCGCGGCTGCCAGTCCCCCCAGTCGCAGTTACGGCATGCGAAAGATATTGGCGAAACGCTGCCTCGTTTTCGAGGGTCAACCGGATCATCGCCGCAGTTATGGCCGCCAGGCGTGCACGCAGGTCAGTGGTTCCGGCAACGACCGCCTCGTAGGGTGGCACGAGCATGGCAAGGCCGGCTTCCAGTGCCAGCGCCTGAGGGTCCGAGAAATAACGGTAGGCCGTCGCCCGCGAGATGCCGTGTTCGGCCGCTGCTGCGGCCACCGTCACGGGTTCGCCACGGCTCATCAATCGGCGCGCGCCGTCAAGGATGGCATCACGGGTGCGCTGCTTCTGGTTCGTTCTAACGGTTGTGTCCGACATCGGGTCTCTGGTTCACTTTTTCTGGTTGAGACATCTGTCTCATTATGGTTATTGAGTCTTATTACGGGAATCAGTCCCGTCAAGGAGAAACCCATGACAACCTCACACCACTACGATGTTTTCGGCCTGCTCGTCAGCTTCCGGGTTCTGCCCGAGGAAGTGGAGGGCAAGTTCGCCCTGATGGAGGCTGTCGTGCCTCCTGGCCTGGGCGCGCCTCCAAATTCCCATCCTGGCGAGACCGAAACCTTTCGGGTGCTGGATGGCGAATTCATGTTCCTGATAGATGGCAAACCTGTCCCGGCGAAAGCTGGTGACACGCTGGTGGTTCCCGATGGCGCACCGCACGCCTTCCGCTGCACGGGCGACGCCCCCGGCAGGCTTCTGATCCTTAACGCCCCAGGCCGGATGCATGTGGACTTCTTCCGCGGTGTCGGTCGCCCGCTGGCCGATGACAGCCAGCTTCCGGCGGCTCCGGACGGCCCGCCTGACATGGTCAAGGTGATGCAGGTTGCGCAGGCCACGGGCATGACGCTGCTGCCCCCCGAGCCGGAGGTCGTGGAATGACCGGGTTCGGTGATCCGTTTCTGTCTGCGCGCGAATGGACGGGCGGGGCAAGGATATGGCCTGCCGCCCGCCGCACCTGACCGCAGGTCAAACGCGCAGCGGCACAAGCGCGCCGAAACGGGCGATGACCTGGCTTGCAATCGCATGGCCCTTCCACAGCGCGTCATCGCAGCCCTGTCCGGTCAGCCGAGCCGCAAGATAGGCGCCGTTGAAGCTGTCGCCGGCGCCGGTGGTATCGACGGGTTTCAGCATCTCAACCCTGATCTCTCGGTAATGGTCGTCGGCGAGGCATCCCATCGGCCCCCCGCCGTTCTTGACGACGATCTCTTCCGCTCCGGCGGCCTGCCAGCGCTCGGCGCAGGCTGGAAGCGCGCCGTCGCCGAACCAGTTTGCGTCATCCTCGAAGCTGGGCATCAGGATCTGCGACCCCTGGGCGGCGGCGGTCAGCCAGTGGCGCATCGTGTCGGGGTTTTCCCACAACTTCGGGCGCAGATTGGGGTCGAATGCGGTGAGCTTGCCCTGCCTGCGGGCATGGGTCAGCCGCGCGAGCAGCGCCTCGCGTCCGGCATCGGGCAGGATGGCGAGCGTGATGCCCGAGAGATAGATCCCATCCGCAGCGGCGAAGGCCGCGTCCAGTAGGGCGCTGTCTTCGGCCAGCAAGCGGGCGGCCGATTGGCCGCGCCAATAGGCGAAGCTGCGTTCCCCGTCCTGCAACTCGATGGCGTAGAGGCCTATGGAGCGGAGCGGATCCCGGGCGATGAAGCCTGTGCCTATGCGGGCCTCTGTCAGGAATTCCATCATCCGGGCGGAAAAGGGATCCGTGCCCAGACGGGTCAGATAGTCAACCTGCCAGTCGGGGGGCAGGCAGGCGCGGGCATACCATGCGGTATTCAGCGTGTCGCCTGCATAGCCAAGGCGCCAGAGCTCGCCCCCTCCTGCTTCGGCGCGGGAGAGTTCCACCATGGCTTCGCCGATGGAGAGGAAGCGGCTCATGCCTGCGCTTCCTTGCGGATGGTTTCGGCCATGCCGTGGTTCAACATCATGGACAGGCATTCGGCGGTCAGTCGGCGCCAGTCCGGGGCGTTGCGCAGGGGGTCGGGCGAAAAGCCGGGCAGGTTCAGCAAGGCCTGACTGAGTGCTGCACCTTCACGCGGCAGGGGTGACAGGGTGGCCCGGATTTCGGCCTCGCGCGGGTCGCGCAGGGGGTAGGGCTGGCCCGCGTCGGTTTGGCCGAGGGCGTAGCGCATCCAGGCGGCTGTGGCGAAGGCGAAGGGGCGCAGGTCTTGTCCCTTTTCCAGCGCGAGGACGGCGGGCTGAAAGATCCGTTGCGGCAGTTTCTCGGTCCCGTCCATCGCGATCTGGAAGGTTTCATGCGCGATGGCAGGGTTGCGGAAGCGATCCTGCAAGGCCATCGCATAGGCGGCAAGGTCGATGCCGGGCAGTGGCGGCAGGGCCAGCGCCGCCGCCTTGTGGTGGCGCGCGACGAGTGCCGCAAGTGCGGGATCGGCCATCACGTCGCGCACATATCTGTGGCCCTTGAGGAAGCCCGCATAGGCCAGCATCGAATGGCTGCCATTCAGCATTGTCAGCTTCATCCGCTCGTAGGGCGCCACGTCGGTGACGAGCAGCGCCCCCGCTCTTTCCCAGGCGGGACGACCGGTGGGGAAGTGATCCTCGATCACCCATTGCAGGAAAGGTTCGGTTTCCACCGCCGCAAGATCGGTGCAGCCGGTCTGGCGCTGTGCCTCTGCCTGGGTCTCGGGCGTGGCGGCGGGGGTGATGCGGTCCACCATCGAGGAAGGGAAGGCGACATGGGCCGCGATCCATTCGGCCAGGGCAGGGTCGATCCGGCGGGCAAAGCCCGTCACGCCATCACGCAGCAGCGTGCCGTTCTCTGGCAGGTTGTCGCAGCAGAGCACCGTGAAGGGGCTGATGCCCGTGTCGCGCCGCTGCCGGAGGGCCTCGGTCAGCAGGCCCAGGGTGCCCGAGGGATGCATCGGGTCAGCCAGATCGGCGGCAACGGCGGGGTGGTGCGGATCGGCGTCCCGGGTGCTGCGATCAATGCCGTAGCCCTTTTCGGTGACGGTCAGTGTGACGATCCGCACCTTTGGGTCCACCATGGCCGCGAGGGCCGCGGCGGGATCGGCGGCAATCACGTCGCGTATCGCAGCGATGACACGCGCCGAGGTGCCGACGGCCCCCCGTTCGATCAGTGTGTAAAGCCCGTTCTGCGGGTTCATCGCCTGCGCCACATCCTTTGAACGCAGGCTGATGCCGGTGATCCGCCAGTCGCCGCCTTGCGCAGCCAGGGCGTCATCCGTCATCGCCGCCTGATGCGCGCGATGAAAGGCGCCGATGCCCAGATGGACGATGCCCCTGCCATGCGCCTGAGGGTCATAGCCCGGCAAGCGCGCCGGTCCGGTCACATCGCCCAGCGATGCCAGCCGTTTCACCGCAGACCCTCCACCGGGTGGTCGAGGGCGGTCATGATTCCGCGCAGTTCGGCGAGGCCCTTCAGGCGGCCGATGGTCGGATAGCCGGGCTGTGCCTTGCGGCCGAGGTCGTCGATGATGTCCTGCCCATGGTCGGGGCGGAAGGGGATCGAGGTGTCGGCACGCCCTGCGGCCTTGCGTTTGCGTTCCTGGCGCAGGACGGCGGCGATCAGGGCGACCATGTCGGTGCCGCCGCCCAGATGCTCGGCCTCGTGGAAGCTGCCCGCGATGTCCCGGCTTTCGCGCAACACATTGCGCAGATGCAGGAAATGCACCCGGTCGCCCAGCCGGTCCATCATGCCGGGAAGATCATTGTCGGGCCGCGCGCCCAGCGAACCGGCGCAGAGGGTGACGCCATTGGCGGGCAGATCGACGGCGTCCAGCACGGCGCGGTAATCGGCCTCGACCGACATGACGCGCGGCAGGCCGAGCAGCGGGAAGGGCGGGTCATCGGGGTGGCAGCAGAGCCGCATCCCGATCTCTTCCGCGATCGGGGCGACTTCGGACAGGAAGTCGATCAGATGGCCACGCAGTTGCGCGGCAGATATGCCGGAATATTCCGCAAGATGCTGCCGCACATCTTCAAGGCTGAAGCTTTCGGCCGCGCCCGGCAGGCCGAACACGACATTCCTTGCCAGTTCCGATTTCCGCGCCTCATCCATCCCGGCGAAGCGTTGCGCTGCCTGTTCCGCGACTTCCGGGGCGAAATCCTCGGTCGCGCCGGGGCGGTCGAGGATGTGGATGTCGAAGGCCGCGAAGTCGATCAGGTCGAATCGCATGCAGGTGCCGCCGGTCGGCAGCCGCCAGGCCAGATCGGTGCGGGTCCAGTCCAGCACAGGCATGAAATTGTAGCACAAGACCTCGATCCCGGCGTCGCGCAGATGCCGCATCGAGATTTTCCAGTTCGCCAGATGTTCGCGCCAGTTGCCCTTCTGCTTCTTGATGTCCTCGGAAACCGGCAGGCTTTCCACGACTTCCCAGGCCAGATTGGAGGGGCTTCCATCCTTCATGGTGCCGATCGCGGTCTGGCGGCGCGCAATCTCTTCAGGCGTCCACACCGCCCCGGTGGCAACGTGATGCAAGGCCGAGACGACGCCCTCGACGCCCGCCTGCCGCATGTCATCCACCGAACACAGATCCTTCGGCCCGAACCAACGCCAGGTTTGCCGCATCGTCCAATCTCCTCCCTAACCTTTCTCGGTTGATACCATCACTCAATTTTGTTGACTAGTATGGAAGTATGGCAGTAAGCCTTTTTCCTGGGAGGACAGCATGGACGCGAATCTGGCAAAGGCATCGCATTTGGCGCAGGGCGCGGCTGTCGGGCCGCAGCTGCACCGGCTGTTGCGCGACCGGATCATCCGGGGCGACATGCCGCCGGGATCGCGCCTGTCCGAAACCGAGATTGCCGTCGCCTATTCCGTTTCCCGCCAGCCGGTGCGCGAAGCCTTCATCAAGCTGGCCGAAGAGATGCTGGTCGAGGTGCGGCCCCAGCGTGGCACCTTCGTCAGCCTGATCTCGGTCCCTGCCGTCATCACGGCACGCTTCATCCGTGAGGCGGTGGAGGCTGATATCGTGCGGCGTGTGGCCGAAAGGGCAGACGCTGCGGCGCTGCGGGTGTTGGATGCGCGGATGGGCGAGCAGGTCGCCCTGCCTGCGGATGCTCCCGGAGAAGAGTTCATGCGCCTGGACGAGGAATTCCACCGCGCGCTGGCCGAACTGGCGGGTCAGGCCTCGGTGGCCGACCGGCTTGAGGAAATGAAGATCCACATGAACCGCGTGCGCCATATCAGCGCGCGGCAGTTTTCGCGGGCGCGGCTGATCGCGCAACATGCCGCGGTGGTCGAGGCGATCCGCGCCCGCGACCCGCTGCGCGCCGAGGCCGGGATGCGCACCCATCTGCGCGAAATCGTGGTGGATCTGCCCGGGATCGTCGCCAGCTACCCCGCCTTCTTCGAGGGGCGCGAGGGTCTGGAGGCGCTGCCATGAGCCTTGCCCCCGACATCGCGCAGCGCAGCGCCGAGGAATGGGCCGGATGGTTCTGGTCGGAGTCCTTTCCGGGCTGGCTGAAGCGCGTGACGGATCCCGAAGGCGGGCTGTTCGACGCGCTGGATGCAGGCGGGACGGCAGATCCTTCTGCCGGAAAGACCATCCTCGCGCAGGCGCGCGGCTTGTTCACCCTGTCGCATCTGGCCTTGCTGTCGCTGGATCCCGCGCTGAAGGCGGCGGCGGGGCGGCAGGTGGCGTTGCTGGACCGCTTTCGCAAGGCGCCGGGCCTTTATCGCCGCATGGTGGCGCGGGATGGCCAGCCGCTCGACAATGTGGCGCGCAGCTATGATCAGACCTTCGTCATTCTGGGCTTGTCCACATGGTACCGGTTGGCGCCCTCGCCTGGGGTGGAGGCGGAGATCGAGGCCTGCTGGCAGGCCCTTGCGAACCGATTGACCGATCCCGTCACCGGCCTGCTGGTGGAGGATGACACCGTCATTGAACCGTCCGCCCCGGATGCCCCGCCCCGGGCGCAGAACCCGCACATGCACCTTTACGAGGCCTGCCTTCAGGCGTTTGCCGCGACGGGCAATCCGCTGTGGCAGGGCCGTGCGGCCGACCTGCGCGCCGTCGCCCTGCGGCATTTCCTTGACCAGCGCCATGGCAGCATGGCCGAATTCCTGACCCCCGACCTCTGCCCCCTGCCGGGCGCCGCAGGGCAGCGGCGCGAGCCCGGGCATCAATGCGAATGGGCCTGGCTTTTGCGGCGCGAGGTGGAACTGGGCGGCGATCCCGCCCTGCTGGCCACGGCGCGGCGGCTGGAGGCCTTTGCCGATGCCCATGGTTTTGCCCCCGCCGGCCCGCTGTCGGGGGCGGCTTATGATGCAGTGTCCGCCGAAGCCGTGATGGAGCCTGCGCACCTGCTCTGGCCCCAGACCGAGGCGATAAAGAGCTTTGCCATGCGCCATGCATCAGGGGAAGCCGGGGCCGGGGCGCGCGCCAAAGCCTTGTTGTGCCTGATGTTCGACCACTGGTTCGCCGGGCGCCCCGCCTTCGTGAACCGGCTGGATGCCCAGGGCCGCACCTTGTGGCCCCAGGCCCTGACCCGTCTGCAATACCATCTTGTGCTCGCGCTGACGGAGGGCGCACGCGCGGGGCTTTGGCCGGGAATACCCCGGCGCTGATTTCACCTGAGGAGGAGACAACGATGAAACTCAAGACACTTGGACTGGCCGCGATCCTGCTCGCGTCCACGGCGGCGGCGGGGCTGGCAGAGATCCAGTTCGCGCTGTCCACCTCGCAGAACGCGACCGACCCGCTGGCCATTGCCATGGAAGAGGCTGCAACCCAGATCGAGGCGCGCAGCAACGGCGAAATCAACGTCACGGTCTATACGTCGTCGCAACTCGGTTCGGACAATGACGTGCTTGAACAGATCCGCAACGGCGCGGCCGTGGCTGTTCTTGTCGATGCGGGCCGTCTGGCGCCGTTCAAGAAGGAACTGGGCATCCTGTCGGCCCCCTATCTGGTGGATGACTGGACGCAATACGCTGCCATCACCTCGTCCGAGCCCTACAAGGCATGGGTCGAGGAACTGGCCGCCACGTCCGGCATGCGCCTTTTGAACTACAACTGGTTCCAGGGCACCCGGCAGATGTTCACCAAAGGCCCGGTGACGAAGCCCGCCGATCTGGCCGGTGTGCGCGTTCGCACCATCGACGCACCCGGCTGGCTGGCCACGGTGAACGCCATGGGCGCCACCGCCGTGCCGATGCCGTGGTCCGAGGTCTATTCGGCGCTGCAACTGACCGCCATCGACGGGGCCGAGGCGCAATTGACCGGGGCCTATGGCATCAAGCTGCATGAAGTGACCGGCAATCTGGCCTTTACCAACCATGTGCAGCTTGTGACCGGCCTGACCACCTCGGAAGCGTGGTTCCAGACGCTGACGCCCGAACAGCAGACGATCATCTCGGAAGAGCTGGCCAAGGCCGGCGATGCCGCCTCGGCCGCCACGGTGGCCCGCGGGGCGGAAGTGCTGGAAGAGATGAAGGCTGGCGGCATGGTCGTCAACGAGGTCAATCCCGAAGACTTCAAGGCACTGACGGCAGGCGTCTATGCCGAACTGGGTCTGGAAGAGGCCCGGGCTGCGCTGCAACCCTTCATCGACGCCGCGAAGTAAGGCCGTTCGGGCGCGGCGATGCCGCCGCGCCCGCTTCCCCGCAGAGGGGGCAGGGAGGAAATCATGCTGAAACTGTTCGACAAGCTCGAAGAGCTTGTGGCCGTCGTGCTGCTTTCGGGCACCGTCATCGCCGTTCTGGTGGGGGCGATCGGCCGGTCCATCGGCCGCCCGGTGCCTGCCGGCCCGGAAATCGCGCAGTTGCTGCTGATCTGGACCTGCATGTTCGGCGCCGATCTGGTGCTGAAACGGGGCGAGCATATCCGCATTTCGGCCCTGCCGGATGCGCTGCCGCCAAACCTGCGCCGCATCCTGCATCTGGTCTGCGTCATCTGCATTCTGGGCTTTCTGGCCTATTGCGGCTGGCTGAGCTGGCATCTTGCCATGTCGAACTGGGCGCGTGAACTGGGCGCCTCGGGCCTGTCCTATGGCTGGGTCACGCTGGCCTTGCCGGTCGGCTGCGCGCTGATGATAGTTTCGATGATCCGGCGGCTTCTGGGCCACGGCCTTCTGTTCGCCATCGAACCCGAACACCGCGAACAGGAGCAGCCGCTTTGATCTCTTTCCTGCTTCTCGTTACGGCGCTCGGCCTCATGGTCATCGGCATGCCGGTGTCATTTGCGATCGGCGTGGCCAGCATCGCCTATTTCCTGCTGCCCACCACCTTCATGCCCGACGCCACCGCAGTCCAGCGGATCATCGCGGCCAGCCAGTCCTTTCCGTTGCTGGCGGTGCCCTTGTTCATTCTGGTGGGGCATCTGATGAATGGGTCGGGCATCACGCCGCGGATGATGGTTCTGGCCTCCACATGTGCGGGCTGGATGCGAGGCGGCCTGGCGCAGATCAGCCTGCTGCTGTCGGCGCTGATGGGTGGCATCTCGGGTTCGGCCGTGGCCGATGCGGCGATGCAGTCGCGTGTTCTTGGCGGGCCGATGATCAGGCAAGGCTATGCCCCCGGCTTCACCGCGGCGCTTCTGTCGGTTGGCGGGCTGATCACGGCAACGATCCCGCCCAGCCTTGGGCTGATCCTTTACGGCTTTCTGGGCGAGGTTTCGATCGGCCGCCTGTTCATCGCGGGCATCGTGCCGGGCGTGCTTCTGACCTTTGCCCTGATGATCGCCACCGCCTGGATCGCCCGAAAGCGCGAATACAGGCCGGTGAATGACCGCCCGCCCACCTTTGGCGAGGTGCTGTCGGCGATCAGGACCAGCTTCTGGGCGATCCTGTTCCCGATCTGGCTGATCGTCGGCATCCGCTTCGGTATCTTCACCCCCTCGGAGGCAGGCGCCTTCGCCGTGGCCTATGCCTTGATCGTCGGGGTGGTGATCTACCGCGAACTGACGCTGGCGAAGATCATCGACGCGCTGCTGCTGTCGGTGCGCGACATCGGGATGATCATGTTCATCATCCTGCTGTCCGGCGCTTTCGGCTATGTCATCACCTTCGAACGGGTGCCGCAGACGCTGGCCCAGGTGACGATGGGCCTGTTCTCGTCGCAGACGGCGCTGCTGTTCACCATCGCGGTTTTCCTTCTGTTGTTCGGCATGCTCGTCGAGGCGACGGTGATCGTGATGCTGCTGACGCCGATCCTTGTGCCGGTCGTCACGGCTGCGGGCATAGACCCGGTGCATTTCGGCCTGATCATGATGACGCTTGTCACCTTCGGTGGGATGACCCCGCCGGTCGGAGTGTCGATGTTCACCGTCTGCGGCATCCTGAAATGTTCCTACAAGGACTATACCGTCGAGGTGATCCCGCTGGCGGCTGCGGTCCTGAGCGTGGTGGTCCTGATCATCCTGTTCCCGCAGATTGTCCTGTTTCTGCCTGACATGTTGATGGGGCATTAAGATGCTGCTGCACCCTGACCGCCTGTTCCCGGCCGATCCGGCCACGCGCACGCTGGCCCGGACCCTTTATGCCACGGTGGAGCATGCGCCCATCGTCTCGCCGCATGGTCACACGGACCCGCGCTGGTGGGGCGAGAACCCGGCCTTTGCCAACGCGGCCGAACTCTTCGTCATCCCCGACCATTATGTCGTGCGGATGCTGGTGAGCCAGGGCGTGCCTTATGAGGCTTTGGGCATCGGTCCCGGCGCGGAGACCGACCCGCGCGCGATCTGGCGCACCTTTGCCGCGCAGTATCACCTGTTCAGGGGCACGCCTTCGCGACTTTGGGTGGACCATGCGCTGAGCGCGGTCTTCGGGTTGCAGGATCGGCTGTGCCCCGCCAATGCGGATGCGCATTTCGATGCGATCGGCGATCTGCTGGCGCGGCCCGACTATCGCCCCCGGGCGCTTTATGACCGCTTCGGGATCGAGGTCATCGCCACCACCGATTCCGCGCTGGATGATCTGACGTGGCACCGGATGGCGCGCGAAAGCGGCTGGAGCGGCCGTGTTGTGCCGACCTATCGGCCTGATGCGGTGATCGACCCCGAAGGCGAAGGGTTTCTCGCCGCGCTTGACCGACTGGGTGAGATCACCGGCTGCGACACCGGAAGCTGGCAAGGCTATCTTGATGCCCACCGCGCCCGCCGGGCCTTTTTCAAGGCAGAGGGCGCCACGGCCACCGACCACGGCCACCTGACAGCCCGGACGGCGGACCTTTCCGGATCCGAAGCCTCTGCCCTTTTCGCCCGCGTCCGCCTTGGCAAGGCGGGGCCGGACGAGGCAGAACTGTTCCGCGCCCAGATGCTGACCGAGATGGCCCGCATGTCGGTCGAGGATGGGCTTGTCATGCAGCTTCATCCCGGATCGTTCCGAAGCCACAGCCCCGGGGTCGCTGGCAGATATGGCCGGGACCGGGGCTTCGACATTCCTGTCCCGGTCAGTTTCACAGTGGCGCTAAAGCCGTTGCTGGATGCCGTGGGCCTTGATTCGGCCTTCCGCATGATCCTGTTCACGCTGGACGAGACGACCTATGCCCGCGAACTTGCACCCCTGGCGGGGGCCTATCCCTCGCTTCGGCTTGGCCCGCCGTGGTGGTTCCACGACAGCTATGAAGGCATCCGCCGCTTCCGCGAGATGGCGACCGAAACGGCGGGTTTCCTGAACACCGTCGGTTTCAACGATGACACGCGCGCGCTCTGTTCGATCCCGGCCCGCCATGATGTCAGCCGCCGGGTGGACTGCGGCTTTCTGGCCGAACTGGTCGTCAGCCACCGCCTGGACGAGGACGAGGCCTTCGAACTTGCACCCATGCTGGCGGGTGGGCTTGCGCGCGAAGGGTATCGTCTGGGCTGATCTTCCATCCTGACGGCGTGGTGCAACAGCCAGATCAAACCCATCCGGCTTGATCTGGCGAATGCCTGGTCGCGGTCAAGGTCAGGCGTGCGCGCGTCCGTGGTCGAGTGCGACGAAGCCTTCTTCAGCCAGCCGTGCCAGCAGGAGGCATGTGTCCCTTGCAAGTGTTGCAGGCGACTGGCCGGGAAAAAGATCGACCAGTGCGAGGGCGATCTCTTCCGGTGTTGCCGGTTCCTCGAGCAAGGCCCAGACGGCATGTGCCGTGGGGTTCAGATGCCACAGCATGGCCGCGCCCGGGCGCCAGAGGAAGGCAGCGTCGCCGATCCGGCGCAGGGCGGCATCCGGGGAACGGGCGAAAAGATCGGAGATCGCGGGGATTGGGGTGGTTGTTTCGGCCATGGCTTGCATCGTGGCAAGGGGGGGCGCGATTGGAACGGCGTGCTCCAGCCCCTTGCCATCGCGGGGGAAAGCCCGGTGCAGGAGGGATGCGGCCTCATCAAGATCGGAATAGACCAGCCGCAGCCCGACAAGACGTATCGTCAATCTTCTGGCGGCTTCAAAGACGGATTCGGGGCCATCGGGGCCTGCAATGCTGCGCGCCACGATCGCGTGGAGCAGTTCGTCCTCTGGCAGGGCGTGCAAGGCGGCGGGACCGTCCGTTCGGCGGTCGAGCAGAACAAAGGCGCGGGCCTGGCTGCGGTGGCCATGCGGGACGAGGTTCGGACAGAGGAGATAGCCGTATCGGTCATCGTGCGGACCGAGATGGGCCTGAACGAACTTGTGCAGACGCGGTGGGGACTGTGCGGGCAGGGGCAGGCGCAGCCTGGGGGCCAATCCAAGGCCGACCAGGGTTCCATCCGCGGCCACGGGTATGACGTCGTCTCCGATCACCCGCACCTGGGTGTCGCTGGCGAGGCGTGCGACGAGCGTGGATTTGCCGGCCCGGCGTTCGCCGGCGAGGATGATGGGGGTATCGCCGATGCACAGGCCACCGCAATGCAGGCCAAAGACATGGTCGCTGCACAGGTCGGAATAGGCCTGCGAGAGATCGGCCAGAACGGCGCAGATCGCGCTGGCCTGGGGCAGGTCATCCATCGGTTCCTCGAGATAGCGGGAATGGGCGCGGAACATTCCGTTCCCGCGCGCCTCGAGGATGGTCAGCGGCGGCACCGTCAGGGTTTGCGGATCAAGAGGGGCCCGTTCGGACGGCCAGCCCTGCATGCAACCGAGCAGGGCGTCCATCAGAGGGATGTCGTCCGGCAGGATCACGGGCGCCGCGATATCCTGGAAGGTCAGTGACCATAGCTTTGGTGCAGAGGGCGTGTCGCCCTCTGCACCTGCGGCCGTGCAGGACATGTGCCGGGTCAAGTCAGAGGCCCCGAAGCAGCCGGTTCAGCCAGAGCGGAATGTCATCCCGATTGGAACGACGACCCGACCGGGACGGGCCGGAATTGCCGCTGGGGCCGGAATTGCCGCTTGGGCCGGAGTTGCCGCTTGGGCCGGAGTTGCCGCTGGGGCCTGAATTGTCGCTCGCACGCGCCGCATTCAGGCCGACCATGGCCGGAGCGATATAGACCGCACCTGCCGCCAGACCGACGCGTCCGAGCAGATGGCGGCGCGAGATGACCTTCGCGGCGGCGGGCGCGGTGTTGGGCGCGGCGGCGGAAGATTTTTTCATGATCCTATCCTCTTTCTGTGTTCATTCAATCTGGCCGGTTTTGCCGACGCAGGGACAACGACACGGGGCGGCTTCTATTCCCGACCAATTCGAATTTTCTGCAACATTCTATTATGATCTTGAAAAACATGGATTTTCACAAGGATGGTGCAGGTCAAGCCTGTTCACAAGCGGGCGACCGGGCGGGCGACCGGGGTGCGTTTTGCCTGGGACAGGCGGAAGGCGTGGGCAGGCAAGGCGCGGCCCGTTTCGGCCCTTTGGCGGCGTCTGCGCGCCGTGGTGCCTGTCGCGCCGTGCAGGCCCTTTGTCGGCACTGAGCGTGAGCAGATGGGCCTTTGGCGCTAGATCAGGGTAAAGCGAAGGGAGATCGGCATGGCGGACGGGGTGGAAGGGATGGAGAGATCGGCATTTCCGAAGCTTTTTTCGCCGTTGCGCATCCGTGGGGCGACGATCCGCAATCGCATCATGTCAACGGGACACGATACGGTGCTGCCCGTGGACGGCACTGTGAATGATGCCCTGATCGCCTATCACCTTGCCCGCGCAAAGGGCGGGGCAGGGCTGATCGTGACGCAGGTGGCCGGGGTGCATGAGACGGCGCGCTACACGTCGCATCTGCTGATGGCCACAACGGATGCCTGCATTCCCGGCTATCGCAAGCTGGCCGAGGCCCTGCATGGGGCCGGGGCGACCGTGTTTTCGCAACTTTTCCACCCCGGGCGCGAGATCATGGAAAGCGCGGACGGATTACTGGCGGTGGCCTATGCGCCTTCGGTCAGCCCGAATGAACGCTTTCACGTGATGCCGCGCGCCCTGACCCATGCCCTGATCGACGAAATCGTCGCAGGCTATGCGTCGGCGGCCCGACGGATGAGGGCGGCCGGGTTGGACGGGGTGGAGGTGGTGGCCAGCCACGGCTATCTGCCTGCGCAGTTCCTGAATCCCCGGGTCAATCGCCGTGGGGATGCCTATGGCGGTGATGCGACGGGGCGGTTGCTGTTCCTGCGCCGGGTGCTGCGGGCGATCCGTGCAGAAACGGATGCGGCGTTCGTGATCGGGCTGCGGATCAGCGCGGGCGAGCGCGATGACGAAGGGTTGACGGCAGAGGAGGCGCTTGCGGCCTGCGTCGCGCTGGAGCCCGATCTGGATTACGTCAATGTCACGACCGGCACCTCTGCCTCGGTCGGCGGGGCGGTTCACATTGCGCCGCCCATGGCCTATGCGCCCGGATATGTCGCCCCGGATGCGGCGGCGTTCCGCAAGGCCCTGACCGTGCCGGTCTTTGTGGCCGGGCGGATCAACCAGCCGCAGGAGGCCGAGGCCATACTCGCGGCGGGGCATGCGGATCTGTGCGGCATGACGCGGGCGCTGATCGCCGATCCCGAGATGCCCGCAAAGGCCGCGCGCGGTGCGGTTGACGACATCCGCGCCTGCATCGGCTGCAATCAGGCCTGCATCGGGCATTTTCACAAGGGGCTGCCCATTTCCTGCATACAGCATCCCGAAACGGGCCGTGAACTGCAGTACGGCACCCTGGCACCCGCAGCGGTGCGAAAACGTGTGATGGTGATCGGGGGCGGACCTGCCGGGATGAAGGCTGCGGTGACGGCGGCACGGCGCGGCCATTCCGTGACGGTTGTCGAGGCGGCGGCACAGCCGGGCGGGCAGGCGGTTCTGGCGCAGATGCTGCCCAGACGCGCGGAATTCGGGGGGATCGTCACGAACCTCATGCGGGAGATGGAACTGGCGCAGGTGACGCTGCGGCGTGGGGTTCGGGTGACGGCTGACTTGCTGGCGGAAGAACGGCCTGATGCCGTGATCCTTGCCACGGGCGCGGTGCCGCATGTGCCCGAGGACATGCCGCAGGACGGATCGGTGCAGGTCGTGACCGCCTGGCAAGTGCTGCGGGGCGAGGTCAGGGTCGGCGCGCGGGCTCTGGTCGCCGATTGGCGCTGCGACTGGATCGGTCCGGGTGTTGCCGAACTTCTGGCGAAGGCGGGATCATCGGTCACGCTGGCGGTGAACGGGCTGCATGCGGGCGAGGTATTGCCGCTGTATGTGCGCGACAACATCGCCGCAGAGTTGCACCGGCTGCGGGTCGATGTGAGGCCCTATATGCGGCTGTTCGGAACGGCGGAGGGAAGCGTGTTCCTGCAGCACGCCCCCTCGGGCGAGGCGGTCGAGGTGGAGGGGATCGATACGTTGGTCCTGTGTCTTGGGCATCGCCCGGTCGATGACCTGGCGGAGGCCGTGATGGCGCAAGGGATCGAATTGCACATGGCCGGTGATTGCCTTGCGCCGCGCACGGCCGAGGAGGCCGTGTTCGATGGCCTGCGGGCGGGGATTGCGGTCTGAGCGCGGGTCAGCCGGTGCAACCGGCCAGAAGGTCCAGATCGGCGGCGCGGACAGAGGTCGTCACATCCATCAGGCCGAGCACCGTGTGAAAGACCGAGTCCTGCGAATAGGGCCGGTCCGATCTGGCCCGGATGCATTCTGCATCCGCCTTGAGCGTCTTTTGATAGGCGGGCGAAAGCCACATCAGCATGGGAACCTTGGTCTGCGTGTCGGGTGCCATGAAGTAGGGGGCCGCATGCAGGTAAAGCCCGTCTTCACCGAGGGACTCGCCGTGATCGGACAGGTAGAACACCGCCGGGATTACATCGGATTGTGCAGCCATGAGGTCGATCGTCTGTGCGATGACGCGGTTCGTGAAGCGGATCGAGTTGTCATAGGCGTTCACGATCTCGTCCCTTGTGCAGTCGGAGAATTCTGCGGTTCGACAGGCCGGGGTGAAGACCTCTTCGGCTTCGGGGTAGCGCAGATAGTAGGCCGGTCCGTGACTGCCGATCATGTGGATGAACAGAACGGTATCACGGGTGAGCCTTGGAAGGGCCTGTTGCAGGGGTTTCAGAAAGACCGCGTCGGTGCATTCCCCTTGCACGCAGGCGGCGGGATCGTCGGCTGCGGTCATGCGGCGGGGGGATGTGGCGCGGCCTGCCGTGCCCTGATCGCCGGTGTTGTTGTCCCACCAGAGGACATCCACATCGGCATGGGTCAGCACGTCCATCAGGTTTTCCTGCCGGATGGCGGTATTGAACGAATAGCCGTCACGGGTCAGGTTGGACATCATGCAGGGCACGGACACGGCGGTGGAGGTGCCGCAGGAGGAGACGTCGCTGAAGTTGATGACGCCCCGCTGGGCGAGATCGGGCGTCGTTGGACGGGCATAGCCGTTCAGGCCGAAGTTCTGTGCCCGGGCCGTTTCTCCCACGAAAACGACCGTGAGAACCGGCTTGCCTGCGGCGCTGATCCTTGGGCCCTTGCGGGCATCGGTGCCGAGGGGGGCAACGGTGATGTTCTTGGCCTTGAGCATCATCTTGGCATAACGGGCGGCACCGCCGATGGCGGCGCCGGGTTGGTAGCTTGCCAGAAGTTCCCTGCGGTCGCGTGCGACCGCCGAATAGGCCTTGAAATCGCTGAAAAGGGCAGCGGCAAAGACGGCGACCGCAAGAAGCAGGGTGACGGTCCAGCGGCCAAGATCGGCGAGAAAACCACTTGGGCGCACCCGCACCCAAAGCGCGACTGCGGCCGGAAGCACACCCCATAGCGCGACATGGAGCAGGAAGGCCGGCGTGACCAGGTGCTTGCTTTCCGTGACGGTGGTGAGCATCGCGTTCTGGATCATCTCGCGGTCGATCACGATGCCGAGCCGATCCATGTAGAACGACGTGACCGAGGCGAGGACAAGAAGAAAGGCCGCCATAGGACGCAGCAGCCAGCGAAAGCCGAAAAGCGTGAGCGTCAGCAAGGTCAGCATCGAGACTGCAAGACCCCAGCCGGCAAGTTGCCGCAGGTTGCCGTCGAATACCTCCCATCCGCGTTGCCAGAAGGTGGCGTTGTCGGCGGCCATGATGAAGGCGGTCACGGCAAGGCTGTAGGGCATGGCGCCGATCACAGGGCGCGCCGGGCGCAGGCGCAGGGTGGCGCGGGCGGGCGCGAGAGGCGGGGTGGCAAGGTGCAAGGATCAGGTCCTGTAACGGCGTGCGGATCGTCCGCACTTTGCCCGCTGGTTATTGGTGCGGGCGGGGCCCTGCCATCGGACGGGGGGTGCAGCGAGGGGCATCTGCAACCTGAGTTGCAGGCAGGCGGACAGGATGCGGCGCTGCGTCAAGGTCCACTTGCAGCAGCAGGAAGCACTGCACTTCAAGAACTATTTATGGGCGTTCTGTGCTGTTCCTGGCCCGAAAGATTCACTTTTCGAATATCGGTGTCAGTAGAGGGGCGTCCATCAGTTCCGCTATCTCACGCCGGAAGGAAAGCGCATCGCCAAGGGGCGGGGCGTCGAGTTCTTCGGCGTAGCGGCGGCCCGCATAGGTGGCCCAGGCGATGGGGCCGGGGGCGGCGGCGTCGCCGATCAGGTTCAGTGATGCGATGCCCGCGCTCTGCCAGTCTGCGGCCTTGAGGCCGTGATAGAGGGCGTCGTCGGGCCTGCGGGACGTGACCATGAGGACGCCTTCGCAGACGATCTGGGTCTCGCGCCCGCTCCAGAGGCATGTCAGGTCAACGGCGCCGGCGTGGATCCGGTCGGGGGCGCTTGACAGGTGGATGGTGACACCCAGATCGGCGAGACGACGCTGGATCGTCGATTGCTCCAGCGTGTTGTCCGTCCATTCGGCAACCTTCACGGCCGGAGTGACGAAATGCACGCGGCACCCGCGTTGCACCAGCACTTCCGCCAGAACGGAGCCCATGTAGAAATGATCGTCGTCATAGAGCAGAACCGTGCCACCGGAGGGGCCCGCCCCTGCCATCAGATCGTCAGGGGTGAAGATCGGCATGGCAGGGTCGGTCGGGATCGGGTGGAGGTGGAGCCGCGCCACCGCATCGCGCCGCCAGTGGCAACCCGTGGCGATGGCTACATGTTCGATGCCGAAACCGAGGATGTCTTCCACGGTCAGGCGACTGTCGAGATAGGTCTGCACATTCGGCAGGGGCGCGATCTGGCCTGCGCGATAGTCGGCCACGCGACCCCAGGCTGAAAGCCCCGGAAGCAGGCGTTCGCGGGCGACGCGGCCGCCAAGGGTGGTTGTCGCCTCGGCCAGTGTCACCTGATAGCCGCGCTTTCCGAGGATATGTGCCGCCTCGAGCCCGGCCGGACCTGCGCCCACGATCAGCACGCTTTCCGACCTTCCCCTGGGATGCATGCGTTCGGGGTGCCAGCCCTTGCGCCATTCCTCCATGAAGGCGGTGTTCTGGGTGCAGCGGCTGATGCCCTGGGTCATGTCGCCGCTCACGCAGATGTTGCAGCCGATACATTCGCGGATGTCGTCGAAGCGGCCTTCCTCGATCTTCTTGGGCAGGAAGGGATCGGCGATGGAGGGGCGCGCGGCCCCGATGAAATCGAGGATGCCCGCCTTGATCTGGCGCACCATCGCATCGGCGCTGGTGAAACGGCCCACGCCCACCACGGGTTTCGAGGTGAGCGCCTTGATGCCTTTCACAAGGTCTTCCTGCGCGCCTTCGGGCTTGAAGCGGGACGTGCCGGAACAGGCCTCCCATGTGCCTTGGGCAAGATCCCAGATATCCGGCAGGTCGCCATGCATTTCGATGAAATCGCGCAGTTCGGCGTTGGAAAAGCCCATCTCGCCCGCTTCGTGCAGGGACAGCCGCAGGGAGATGGCCAATTCCCCCCTTGTTTCCTCGCGGGCCTCTTCCACGATTTCGCGCAGGAAGCGGGCGCGGTTTTCGAGGCTGCCGCCGTATTCATCGGTGCGGTGGTTGGTGTTGCGCGACAGGAAATGTTGCAGGATGCCAAAGCCATGCGCGCCATAGAGGCAGATCAGATCAAACCCCGCGGTCTGGCTGCGGCGAAAGGCGTTGCGGAACCAGCGGCGCAGATCGCGGATATCGTCGCGGTCCATCATGCGGGCCTGCACGGGATCGGAGGTGAAGGTCAGGATCGGGCCGCCTGACACCGCAAGGGGCACCTCGCGGCTATACAGGTTCGGGCCGTTGATGCCGGAATAGGCAAGCTGGATGCCCGCAAGCGCGCCGTGGGATTTCATCGCTTCGGCCATGCGGGCCAGCGCCGGAATGTCGCGGTCGTCCCAAAGGTGCTGTTCGATGAAAGGGGTGATCTCGGAGGTCGGATGAATCTCGGTCTGTTCGGTGAAGATCACGCCCCAGCCGCCTTCGGCCTTGGTGCGGCGCATCTCGACCACGGCGGAGGGGTCGCGATAGCCGCCGCCATTGCAATGGGGAACCTGGTAGAAACGGTTCTTGGCGATCTTCGGCCCGATGCGGACGGGTTCGAAGAGGATGTCATAACGGCTGTCGCGGGTATCTCTGGGCATGGCGGACCTCAGATCGGGCGGTAATCGTGAAGCTGTGTCTGCATGAGCGCGGGGTCGGGCAGGCGGTCGATATCGGCGATGAGGAGCGTCGGTCCGGGGCCGGCAGCGGCAAGGACAGCCGCATCGGGCGCCACGATCACGGACGCCCCGCAATAGGTGATGTCACCTTCGGCGCCGCAGTAATTCGCATAGGCGATGGTGACGGAATGGTTGATGGCATGGGCCGGGACGACAAGCCGGCTGACATGGGTATTCGGTTCCGGGTTTGCCGTCGGCACAAGGATGAGATGGGCCCCTGCTTCGGCAAGGCTGCGCACGAGGGGCGCGAATTCGATGTCGTAGCAGATCAGCATGGCCGCGCGGATACCACCCAGATCGAAGGTCGAGATGGCATCGCCCGGAGCAAAGATGGCCTTCTCCCTTGGCCCGAAAAGCTGGACCTTGCGGTAATGCCCGATCTCGCGCCCATTGGCGTCCATCGCTACGGCAGAGTTGTAGATGGCGCTGCCGTCGCGTTCCGCATAGCCGATCACGATGCCGCAGCCCCTCGCCCTGCACAGATCGGCAAGGCGCATGTGCCATGCACCGCCGCGGGCCTGGGCGCGGGAGGGGATATCGGGCTGGTTGTAGCCGGGAAGAAAGACCTCGGGCGCGACCAGCGTCACGGCGCCCATGGCGGCGGCGGCCGTCATGGCGGCGTCAAGCGCGGCAAAGGCGGCGTCGTCCGAGGCTTCGGGCGAAGGGCCCTGCCAAAGCGCGATGGTGAATGTCATGGGGCCTCCCGTTCCTCATGCGCCAGATGGATTGCCCGGTCAGGTGTGCCTTCCCCGCCCGGGCGATGGATCACTTCTTCAGGTTGGTCCAGATCGCATCATAGACCTGCTGCGTCTCGGCATCGCAGACTTCTGCAAAGACGCCGGGTGCGGCATCCGCAGGCGGGTTGTTTTCCGGGCTGGTGCGGATGGCCTCATCAAGGAATGGCTCCACCCCCGACACACCCGAAGTATAGGCCGCATAGTTGGTGACGGCGGCGGCATTTTCGGGTTCGAGCAGGAAGTTCATGAATTTGAGCGCATTTTCCCGGTTCGGCGCGTTCTTCAGAAGCACCATGTTGTCCATCCAGACGACGTGGCCTTCCTTCGGGTACGAGTATTCGACATTCGCACCTTCTGCCCGTGCCTTGGCGGAGAAGCCGTTATAGATCATCCCCGCCGCCGCATCGCCCGAGACCAGGACATCCTTGGACTTGTCCGACCCGAAGGAGGCCCAATGCTGTTTGGCGGTCAGCAGCATGTCGTTCAGCGCCTTGAGTTGATCGCGGTCCGTGCTGCATTGGGGGATGCCGAGATAGAGAGAGCCGAGGATCAGCACCTCGTTCTGGCTGTCGAGCACGTTGATCTTGCCGCGCAGTTCGGGCGGCGGATCGAAGATGATGGCCAGCGAGGAGATGTCTCCGGCATAGACATCGCGGTTCACCGAGAAGGAGGTCGAACCCCACTGATAGGGGATCGAGGATTTCCGGCCCGGATCGAAGGGCACGTCCACCCATTGCGGGTCGATATTGCCGAGGTTCGGCATTTCTTCCGCGGCAAAGGTGTCGAGCATCCCTTCCTGTCCCATGATCTGGACCATGAAATCGGCGGGCACCGCGACGTCATACTGGCCAAGCTTGCCCGCCTTCAGCGCGGCGAGCATGGATTCATTGCTGTCATAGGTGTCGATCGTCACCTTGATGCCGGTCTCGGCGGTGAATTTGTCCACCAGTTCCTGCGGGATGTATTCGAACCAGTGATAGACCGAGAGCGTGCCTTCGGCCTGTGCGGCACTGGCAACAAGGGCAAGGGCCGTGGCGGTGGAGAGCAGACTTTTCATGTTAGGGACTCCCTGTTCAGGTTCAGGATCGGGTTCTCTGCCCGATGCGGTTGACGAGATAGGACAAGGTGACGAACAGCACGGACACGGCCAGCATCATGGTGGAAATCGCCATGATGTTCGGCTTGATACCCTGCTTGACCGATCCGAAGATCGCCGTGGGCAGGGTTTCCATCCCGGCGCCCTTGACGAAATTCGTGATGATGAAATCGTCAAGCGAGATGATGAAGGCCAGAAGGAAACCGGACACGATGCCGGGCAGCATCAGCGGCAGGAGGATCAGGCGAAAGGCCTGCGCGCGGCTGGCATAGAGGTCGCGTGCGGCCTGTTCATAGGTGTCCTCGATCCCCTGCAGGCGGGCGGCGATGGGCAGATAGGCGAATGGGATGCAGAAGGTGATATGGGCGATCAGGATGGTGAGGTAGCCGGTTCTGAGGCCGATCGTGGTGAAGAAGATCAGGCAGGCCACGGCGACCACGATCTCGGGCACCATCAGCGGCAGGTTGATCAGGGCGAAGGTCGCGGATTTTCCGCGAAATCGCCCGCCCCGCATCATCGCCACGGCGGCGGCCACCGCAATGGCGGTGGCGGTGATGGCGGCAAGAAGCGCGATGGTCAGGGAGTTCCAGGCCGCGGCCTTGAAGCGGGGCGCCTCGGGACCGGTGAAGACATCCGCATACCAGCGCCACGAGAACCCGCCCCATGTGGTGATGGAGGCGGAGCCGTTGAAGCTGTAGATCATCACCACGATCAGCGGGGCGTAAAGGATGACCAGGCAGCCCAGGGCCATGGCAAGGAAGCCGGGATAGTGGCGCACGCCCCTCATCTCGGCTCTCCTCTAGTCTGGGCGCGGGCGTAGATCATGAGCACGATCAGGACGAGCGTCATCAGGATCATGGCTGCGGCCGCGCCGAAGGGCCAGTTGCCCTGCGAACCGCGGAACTGTTCGTCGATCAGCGAGCCGATCATGAAGGTCTTGGCCCCGCCCAGAAGATCGGGCGCGAGAAAGGCCCCGAGCGAGGGGACAAAGACGAGGATGCAGCCTGCAATGATGCCGGGCTTGACCACCGGAAGCACGATCTCGCGCAGCGTGACCCAGCGGCTTGCGTAGAGGTCGGCTGCGGCCTCGGACAAGGCGAAATTGTAGCGTTCCACCGCGGCGTAGATGGGCAGCACCATGAAGGGCAGGTAACTGTAGAACAGCCCGAGTTGCACGGCGAGGTTGGTGTTCACAAGGGGCAGGGGGGCTGAGATCAGCCCGACCGACATCAGGGCTTCGTTCAGGGGCCCGGTCTCGCGGATCAGAAACTTCAGGCTGACGGTCCGGATCAGAAGGTTTACCCAATAGGGAATGGTGACAAGGAAGAGCCAGATCGCGCGCGATCTGGGCGGCCGCGTGGCGATGAACCATGCCGTCGGAAAGCCCACGACCAGACAGACCAGCGTGGCCAGTCCCGCCTGCCAGATCGAGCGCCAGAAAATGGTGATATAGGTCCATTCTATGGTGGGCGGTTCATCGCCGAAAAGGCCGCGGTCCAGAAAGAACTGGTCATAGGCGGCAAGGGTGAATTCCCAGATCACGCCGCCGCGGAATTCCTTGGTCAGGAAGGAATAGACGGCCATCAGCAGCACAGGCAGGACAAGGAAAATGCCGATCATCAGCCAAGTGGGCAAGAGAAGCGGCACGACGATGCCACGGTAGCCCCTGGCATTTCCCCTTGGCTTTTGCGCGGTGCCGGCCATCAGTCGGCCAGAAGGCGCGCGGCGCCTTCCTCCAGATGCAGGGCGACGGTGGCTCCGGGCGGGGGCAATTCGGTGCGGGCCGAATTCTGCAGACGGATATGAAAGGCCTCGCCTGTCGTCAGGCGGGTCAGGAGTTGCAGGTCCGTGCCCAGATAGACGATGCGTTCGACCACGGCCTGAAGTTCGCCTGTCGGCACGAGCGACAGGCGTTCCGGGCGAATGGACATGTGATGCCTGCCGGGCGAGGTGCCCGCGGCGGCGCAGGTGACGGCGTGGCCGCCGGGCAGGATGACCCGGGCCACATCGCCTTCGATCCGGTCCACCGTCACCTCGATGAGGTTCGTCTCGCCGATGAAATCGGCAACGAAGCGGTTGACCGGCGTTTCATAGATGTCGCGGGCGGTGCCGATCTGCTGAACCCTTCCCTGGGACATGACGGCGATGCGATCCGACATTGTCAGCGCCTCTTCCTGATCGTGGGTCACGAAGATGAACGTGATGCCGGTCTGTTCCTGCAGGGATTTCAGTTCCACCCGCATGGCCTGACGCAGTTTCAGATCCAGCGCAGACAGGGGTTCGTCCAGCAAGAGCACCTTCGGTTCCGGGGCGAGCGCACGGGCCAGCGCCACGCGCTGCTGCTGGCCGCCAGACAATTGCGCGGGCAGGCGGTCGGCGAAGGCCGAGAGATGGACCAGCTCCAGCATGCGGCCCGCCCGTTCGAGGCGATCGGCGGGTCCGATCCCCTTCATTTTCAGGCCAAAGGCGACGTTGTCGATTACCGTCATATGCGGGAACAGGGCATATTGCTGAAACACCGTGTTCACCGGACGGTGGTTCGGCTCCAGCCCGGCGATATTGGTGCCAAACAGGCGAATTTCGCCTGCCGAGACATCTTCGAAACCCGCAATGCAGCGCAGCAGGGTGGTCTTGCCGCAACCGGACGGGCCGAGCAGGGTGAAGAATTCATTGTCGGCAATGTCGAGAGAGACGCCATGAAGGGCGGTCATGCTGCCGTAGTGCTTGACGACGTTGCGGATGTCGATGGCAGTTGACATGCGGCCCCATACCCCTTGCTTTGGGGGCTTAGGTTAAGATCGTCTGACTTGGGGGGTATATACCCCCAGAGAGGTATCATGCAGCCCTTGCCGAACAGCGCCGAGGCACAGCTTGCGCAGGTGATCCGCCTTGTCGATGCGCCGGGATTCGAGGGCGCGCTGATGGTCTGGCTTCGCCGCTGTGTCGCGCCTGACAATGTGATTGCTCTGGTCTATCGCGACATCGGGCCGCCGCAGGTTCTGTTTCGCCAGAGCGATGAACCGCAGGTGTTTTCGCAGTTGGACAGCACCTATCTGGCCGGCGCCTATCTGCTTGATCCCTATCACGACCTGCACATGACCCGCGCGCCGGCCGGGGCCTACAGATTGCGGGATGTTGCCCCCGATGCCTTTCACCGCAGCCGGTATTACAGCGAGTACTACCAGCAGACCACGCTTCTGGACGAGATCACCTTCGTGGCCTATCCGGCCCGCAACGTTTCGCTCAACATCTGTCTTGGGCGTGATGCGGCATCGGGAGTGCCCTTCTCGGCCCGCGACATGGATACCTGCCACCGGATTGCGCCGGTGGTGATCGCCCTTGCCGAGGCGCATTGGCAGGGTCTGGCGGCAGACCAATCCGAACCCGGGAATGTTGTCCTTGAGCTTGTTCGCGCGCTGCAGGCGGAACACGCGGTCAGGCTTTCACCCCGTCAGGCGGAGGTTGCGCTGATGATCCTGCGCGGTCATTCCACAGTATCCATCGGGCTGCGGCTGGGTGTCAGCAGCCAGACGGTGAAGGTGTTCCGGCGCCAGCTTTATGCGCGATGCGGAATATCCTCGCAGGCAGAGCTCTTCGCCCTGATGCTGCCGCTTCTGAAATCCGGTCGGGCCGCAGCCGAACCTGTTCCACGACAGGTGGCCTATCGTGATGGTCTGACGTGACGTAAGGCATGGAAACCCTTTCCGTGCCATGCAACCAAAGACCGGCTGACGGCGGGTCGCCGTCAGGGCGTGCGACAGGGGTGTTCCGTGTGGGGAAACAATCCGTTCGCACAATCGTATAACATTTCTGAACTGGGCGATTGACGTGGCGTCACGGCGTTGTCACGCTCTGTGAGAGGCAAAGGTTGGGGATAACCGAATGCCTGGCGCTGCGGGGGGTGCCGATGACCGTTCTGAACCGTATCCTGCACGTCGAGGACGATGAGGATATCCTGATGATTGCACGTCTGGCCCTGGCCGATCTTGGCGGGTTTGAAGTGTTGCAATGTTCGTCCGGTGCGCAGGCGGTGGATCAGGCATCCGAGTTTGCGCCCGATCTGTTTCTGCTCGATTACATGATGCCCGAAATGAACGGCATGCAGACGCTCAAGGCTTTGCGGGAAAAACCCGAATTCGCGACCACACCGGCGATCTTCATGACGGCCAAGGCGATGGAGTCGCTGGAGGCGGAATTTGCGGGGATGGGTGTGCTTGGCCGGATCACCAAGCCCTTTGATCCGGTGTCGCTGCCCGCCGATATCCGGCGCATCTGGATGACGCGCCGGGATTCGCAGAAGGCGTGATCAGGCGGCGACGATCAGGGTCTCGACCTCGGCCAGAAGGCGGGCGAGGGTCTGGATGACGTCATCGCCCTGGGGCAGCAGGTCATCGGTATTTCGCCAGGGTTCCAGAATTTCATCGGCGAGGGCGGCCGCGGCGCCGAGTGTGTCGAAGCCGAGTGTCGGCGCGACGCCGCGGATCTTGTGGGCATCTTCCTGCAGCTGCCGCATCGTGGCGGCAAGAACGGGGCCATCGCCCGAGGTGGCAAGGAAATTCACCAGCCGATCACGACGCGGCGGCAGGGTTCCGATGAAATGCGCGCGGATCGGAGCGAGGCGCGCCGCCATCTCGGCTTGCTGGGGAACATCTGCTTGAAACGTCATCTGGGTTCGTCCTTCAGGGGGAAATCAATCACGAAGGTCGTGCCTTCGCCAAGCGTGCTGGTGTAATCGACCGTGCCTCCATGCGCGGCCATGATCTCTTGTGCGATACACAGGCCAAGGCCGGTGCCGCCGTGGCTGCGTCGATCTGATGAGTCGACCTGGGTGAACTTGCCGAACACCTTGTCGCGGGAATCCGGTGGAATGCCGACACCGTGATCTTCCACCTCGACGAGGAGGCGGTCGTCGTCGCGCAGGATGCGGACCTGCACCTTTTCGCCGCGCCTCGAGAATTTCACCGCGTTCGACATCAGGTTGTCGAGCACCTGATGCAGCCGGTCACGATCTGCCACGACGATGGCGCTTTCTTCCGGCGGAATGAATTCGATCGTTATGCCGTAAGCCTGCGCAAAGGTTTCCATGGACCCGATGCATTCCTCGATGGTGTCCGCGAGGTCGATCTCATCGAAGTTGTAGGTCATCTGACCGGATTCGATCTTCTGCAGGTCAAGCAGGTCGTTGATCAGCGCAGACAGCCGGATGCTGTTCTTGTGGGCGATTTCAAGGATGTTGCGGGCCTTGGAGGGGTCTGCGTCATAAGCCCCCGTCCGCAGCAGACCGAGCGCCCCGTTGATCGAGGTGAGCGGCGTGCGCAGTTCGTGGCTGACCACCGATACGAATTGCGATTTCACCTCATAGGCGGCCTGGACACGGTCGCGCTCCAGCCGCAGTTCATCAAGCTGGTCGAGCCCGCGCCGGTAGAGCCGCAGGAAGATCACGGAACATTCGATCACGAAGAACAGGACGAAGACGACGGTGAACAACTGCAGCCAGAGAAAGCTCTGAATCGGTGGCCGGACCGCCAGCAGATCGGAGATCGGAATGTAGAGAAAGACAGCCGTGTACATGATCAGCCGCAGAAGCAGGATCTGCGGGATCTGATGGTTGTTCACCGCAGCGAACAGGCCGGCGGCGAAAAGGAAGAAGAGCGGCATGAAGTGGGACGAGATCCCCTCCATATGCGCGACGATCCCGGCCCACAGGACGATGGCGGTGGTGCTTTGGACGGCTGAAAGAAGAAGAAGGTCACGATAGCGCCGCGCCTCGCGCAGACTGCCGCCGCGCCATTTGACGATGCGCAAGGACAGCCAGGTGTCGCAGAATTCGGTGAACTGGATGAAGAGATAGCACAGCACCGCGACCTGGAGGTCATAGTAGAAACCGCACAGCAGGGCCGCGGCGGCATAGATCGTCTGGCGCTTCCAGAACAGTTCGAGACTGCCGTTCACATAATCGCGGACCTGTTTCTCCAGTCGCGCCGCGCTGGTTTCCCACCGCAAGGCCGACCGCAGATAGCGGCGCAGGCGCATGGCCGCCGTAAGGCGGGTTCCGCGCGGCTGTGCCGGAGCAGTCGTGATGGGGGCCGAAGTCATGCTCGGATCGAGCCTTTCGTTCAATGCAGCCGTATCCGACGCAGGGCATCCTGAGCGAAACCGGAGGGCGCCGGGATGAGTTGTTCGGGATCTGCGAGGCGGCGGTAATCCAGCATCAGGAAGGTTGTGTCGATGCAGGTCGTTCGGTGTGGGACATAGTCGGATTGAACGAATGTTCCTTCTGCGTCAACCGCATCGCCTATCGCGATTTCGGAAAGGAAACGCTCCATCAGCGCGAGGTCGGTCAGACAGAACGTCGTGCGGTGCGGGTAGGGGTTTCGTCCCGGAACGTGCAGCGCGGGTTCAAGCGAGATATCGACGAGCAGCCGCCGCTCGGGTCGCTCGAGCAAGAGAAGATCGGCAACTTCGCCGAAAACCTTGAACGACTGAAAATAGCGACGCATGGCAGCCCTCCGGATCCTTGCCGCGCTGCACCGCCTGGCTATGTCAGGCACGGGCAAAGAACGCCCCTTCAGCACGGAACAGCCATCCGAATGGACGTGCAGTTGGACCATTTTATGGTGGTCTTGCGGTGATTTCTGGCGAAGCGCCGCGAAGGTGCCGGGATTCACCCATAGGCTGACTCGGGCCTTGATTTTTCGCGCATAGGAGGATTGTCTTGAAACGGTGGACAATCGTGGTGAAAGCGCAGGTGAGTGATGTCGGGATATGTCAAGGGCGTGGCTTCTGGGGTGTCTCAAGACAATGGCACAAAATATTGTAAGGTAACGCTTTTCTCCCTTTGCCTATTTGCCACAGTTTTGCCAGATTCCCGGTTGCCGTCGGTTTTGAGTTGGATTTTTCCACATCGCGTGACTGTATTTCGTTAATGATTGTTTATGACTGAGCGCGCTATGGTCAGCCTTCCTCCGCATCGGCGGGAATTGCGGCAGGCAGAAATGCCCGTGACTGAGAGCACAGACGGGGGCGACCGCCCCCGCCTGACCGTTGCGGATGAGACGAAGATACCAGGACCAGCCATGCTGACGACGACCCTTTCCTTCCAGAACATGCACCAGCACGGCGACCTTTTCGTCAACCTGCTTCGCGCCAGACGAAAGTCTTTCATTGTTCGCAATAACTGGCGTTTGCCCGAGGCCGAGGGCATGGAGTTCGACCAGTATGACACGCCGGCCAGCCGCTGGATCGCGGTTCATGAAAAGGGTGAAGTGCTTGCCGGTGTGCGGCTTACCCCCACGACGGCGCGGGTTGGCATGTACACCTACATGATCCGGGACGCACAGCGCGGGATGCTGGAGTCGATCCCCTCCGACCTGATGGATTTCGAGGCCCCGGTCGATCCGAAGATCTGGGAAGCTTCGCGCATCTTCGTGTCGAATGCGGTGCCGGCAAAGCTGCGCAAGAAGGTGCAGGGCGACCTGATGTACGAGATGATTCGCACGGCCCGGTCGCTGGGTGCCCAAAAGATAATCGCTTTCGGGCCGGCTGTCTGGCCGCGCTGGATCGGTCGGCTGGGCCTGCGGGCGGAACCCGCAGGGCCGGTCATGGAGCTTGACGGCGTGAAGGTTCAGGTCGCGGTGATGAACCTCGACCCGCGCCTGCATTAAGCTCGCCGCGCAGGCGGGCGAGATCTTCGTTCAGCACCTGGCGCAGAAGGCCCTCATAGGCCGAGCGTTCCTGTTCGCCCCGATACCGGGCAAGGGATCGCTGCGGCAAGGACCGCGGCAGGGCCGGAGCCTTGCCCACGGTTTCCAGCTTTCGTTCCACCGCGGCGGCCGCCTTGTTGACCGATTGCAGCGATCCGAACCGGGTAAAGGCGCCAAGCGACAGTCGGTCGCCGACGATGACCGAAACGCCCTGGCCGACAAGGATCGAATCGTTGATGTGGGTTTCGATATCCTCGGGGGTGAGTCTGCTGCGATTGTGACTGACGCAGAGGAAGGTGCCGCTGCCGCGATAGGACAGGATGCTGCCTTCGCCCTCCGTCGCTTCGGCAAGGGCCTGACCGACAAGCCGCAGATGGGCAAGGAATTCAGCAGGGCGATTTTCGGCGTGGATGCGTTCGATATCTACGATCTTCACCGCCATCACGTTCGAGGTAAAAAGCTTGGCCCGCGTCAGCGACAGGATGTAGTTCTCGAAGGACAGATAGGCGATGGTGCGGGGCACCTGACCCAGATCGAGCGGATCGGTGAGCGACAGCGACGGCAAGGTGCGCAACTCGCGCTTCAGCCGTTCGATCGTGGTCAGGCCGTCCTCGACGCGATTCCGCTCTTCGACCAGCCGGTAGGCCATCCCGATCCGGGCGCTGAGTTCCAGAAGGTCGAAGGGTTTTGTCACGTAATCTGTGGCACCCGCCATGAAGGCGCGTTCGATATATTCGCGCTGTGACATCGCGGTCAGCATCAGGATCGGCGTATGGGTGTAACCGGGCAGGCTGCGCACTTCGCGGCAGAGCGCGATGCCATCCATGCCTGGCATCTGGATGTCGAGAAGCAGGCAGTCGAAGGGTGTGGTTGTCGCGGCGATCACACCCAGGGCTTCATGCGCGGACCTGGCGCGCGCCATCCGTTCATGGCCAGACAGGGCAAGCGCCTCTGCCAGCAGATCAAGGATTGTATCGTCGTCATCGACGGCCAGAATTTTCATGCTGCAACCAGCTGCCAAAGGGCGTCCGCCTGGTACTGGCACAAAACACAAGCCGGGCGGTCGGACTTCCGCACGGAACATACGCACTGACACAACGTAGCGTCGTGTCTTCGGGCAAATGATGGCCAGAGCGGGGCATAAATCCGGCGATTTCGCCGAGAGGGCCGAGAATGATGATCTTTTGCTGCGGTTTGTTTCCCCGCAGGGCCAGAAAGACGGCTTCAGGGTTGCGAAAGCCCCCCATGATGCACGCGCCCGCAAAGGGCGGCTGCCCTTGCCGATGCCGATTTTCCGGGCCGGAACCAAGATGCGGCGCAGGTAGATAATTTCATCAAAGGAAAATTATTTGACGCGCATTGCTTGCCGCGATTAGCCTTCGCCCTAACGCAACAAACAAGAATGCAGATGGAGGGTAGATTGAAAAAGCGTGTTGCCGTCATTGGTGCCGGGCCGTCCGGGCTGGCACAGCTCCGGGCGTTCCAGTCGGCCAAGGCGAAGGGCGCCGACATCCCCGAGGTGGTCTGCTTCGAAAAGCAGGCCAACTGGGGTGGGCTTTGGAATTACACCTGGCGCACCGGTCTGGATGAATATGGTGAACCGGTGCATTGCTCGATGTACCGCTATCTGTGGTCCAACGGCCCGAAGGAGGGCCTGGAATTCGCCGACTATTCCTTTGAGGAACATTTCGGCAAGCAGATCGCCAGCTACCCCCCGCGCGCCGTGCTGTTCGACTATATCGAGGGGCGGGTGAAGAAGGCCGGCGTGCGCGACTGGATCCGCTTTTCCACGCCGGTGCGTTTCGTGCGTTACAACCCCGACAAGGGCAACTTCACGGTCACGGCGCATGACCTGAAGAACGACCGGATGTATGAGGAAGAGTTCGACAATATCGTTGTCGCCTCGGGGCATTTCTCGGTGCCGAACGTGCCGGAATATCCGGGCTTCGACAAGTTCAACGGCCGGGTCCTGCACGCGCATGACTTCCGCGATGCGCGGGAGTTCAGCGGCAAGGATATCCTGATCCTCGGTTCGTCCTATTCGGCCGAGGATATCGGGTCGCAGTGCTGGAAATACGGGGCCAAGTCGGTGACGGTGGCCTATCGCAATGCGCCGATGGGGTTCAACTGGCCGGACAACTGGAAAGAGGTGCCGAAGCTCGATCATGTGGACGAGGACACGGCCTATTTTTCGGACGGGACGTCCAAGAAGGTGGATGCCATCATCCTCTGCACGGGGTACAAGCACCATTTCCCCTTCCTGCCGGATGACCTGCGGCTGAAGACGGCGAACCGTCTGGCGACGGCAGACCTCTACAAGGGTGTGGTCTGGGTCCATAACCCCAAGCTGTTCTTTCTGGGGATGCAGGACCAGTGGTTCACCTTTAACATGTTCGATGCGCAGGCCTGGTGGGTGCGCGACGCGATCATGGGGCGGATCGAGATTCCGCAGGACAAGGCGGTGCTTCTGGCCGATGTCGCAGATCGTGTGGCGCGCGAGGATGCGGGGCAGGATGCCCATGACGCAATCCATTACCAGGGCGACTATGTGAAGGAACTGATCGAAGAGACGGATTATCCGTCCTTTGACGTGGATGGCGCCTGCGAGGCCTTCTTCGAATGGAAGGAACACAAGAAGAAGGACATCATGGGCTTCCGCAACAATGCCTATCGGTCGGTCATCACCGGCACGATGGCACCGGTGCACCACACGCCATGGAAGGATGCGCTGGAAGATTCGATGGAAAGCTATCTGCGGAACTGAACCCCAGAGCGGCCAGACTTTTGCCGGATGAACGGCTTCGGAGCAATCCGGGGCCGTTCTTCTTTGGTCGGGGCTTCCGGGTTCGGGCGGCTGCGATGCGCTTATTTCTTTGCCGAATGATGCGCTGAATGCACATAAATTGAACATAATATGTCTTTCGGAACACTTGCCTTGAAACAAAGTTGCCGCACATGAAGATTCTCGGTCGGCGCTTGGCCCGCCCGTGCTTAACTTTATCGGTCAGCCTTCGGGTCACACGGGGCGACGGCACAACTGGGGAGTGAATGCATGGAAGAACAGATCGCCGCCCTTACGGCGGAACTGGCTGCGTTGAAGGACGCGACAGCCGGATTGAACCGAACGACCGCAGAAACCTTCTACTTCGTGACCATACCGCTGATGGTTCTGATCCATGCGGGGTTCCTGTCCTATGAGATGGGCGCCTCGCGCGCGAAGAATGCCCTGGCGTCCGGGATCAAGAACATCCTCGCCTTCGCCTTCATCATTCCGACCTTCTACTATGCGGGCTGGTTCATCTACTGGGCTTTCCCGACAGGGTTTTCGATGTCCGCAGGCGCGGCAGGCATTTCCGGGCTGGAATATGCCATCGGTGCCGCCAATCCGATGGGATCGGTTATGGGGCCGAGCGTTGCCGACAGCGCGACGGGTGTGTTCTTCGGGGCCTTTGCGATGTTCGCCGCGACGACGGCGTCGATCATGTCGGGCAGTCTGATCGAGCGCATCCAGATCGTGGGCTTCACCATTCTGGCCATCGTTCTGGGCAGCTTCGTCTGGATTCTGGGTGCGGCATGGGGCTGGCATGCGGATGGCTGGCTGGTGACAAGCCTTGGCTACCACGATTTCGGGGCGTCGGGTGTCGTGCACGCGATTGCGGGCTTCTTTACCCTGGGCGTGCTGATCAACCTTGGCGCACGGGTCGGCAAGTTCAATCCCGACGGATCAGCCAATGCGATTGCGGGCCATTCCATGCCTGCGGCACTGGTCGGGCTCATGCTGATCATCGCGGGGTTCTGGGGCTTTCTGATGGCCTGCGTGATCTTTCCGGGCGAACCCTGGTCGTGGGGTTCGGGCATCTTTGCCAATATCTACGGCACACCTGTCACGCTTTCGGCCATGACCTTCAACATCCTGATGGGCTTTGCCGGTGGGGCGATTGCCGCATGGGTGATGACGCATGATCCGTTCTGGATGATGTCGGGCGCGCTGGGCGGGATCATCTCTGTCGCCGCCGGGCTGGATCTTTATTGGCCGCCCATGGCCTTTGTCATCGCGGCCATCGGCGGGGTGATCATGCCGCTGGCGGCGCGCTGGGTCGAGAGGTTGAGGATCGACGATGCCGTTGGTGCGGTCGCCCTGCATGGTGTCGTCGGCCTTTGGGGCGTGGTCGCGGTGGGCATCTTCGCCTCGGGCTATCCGGCATTGACGGCCGAAGGCGCGCCGACCATCTCGCTTTTCGGTCAGATCATTGGCGCCCTGGTGATGGCGGTGCTGGGCTTTGTTCCCGGTTATGTCGTGTCACTCATCATCAACAAGCTCGGGCTTCTGCGCGTGCCGCAGCAGGCCGAACTCATCGGTCTGGACAAGGTGAAGGTTCCGATCGAGGCCTATCCGGAGTTTTTCGCCGGCGGCACACCCGCCAAGACCCCTGCAGAATGAAACGGATGAAAGGATACTGTCATGCTGGTCGGAACCAACATCACGGACTGGAGCGCTGTTGACGGTGGCTATTACGCCGGTGCCGGAACCGAGGCGATCTGGCTGTTCGCGTCGATGATCCTGCTCGTCGCATCGCTGATTGCCGGATCGCGGCATGAAAAGGCCGCCTACAGCAAGGCGAAGTGAAGCAACTGCCAGAGAGGCAATGCAGCGCAGATATGGAAAGGCCCGGGCATCCCGCCCGGGCCTTTTGCATGTTGCCGAAGGGCGGAAACGGATCGAGAGCGACCCGGCAATCTGGGAAACAAATTTTCGTCTGAATAAAATTTTCCTCGCCACAGACGAAATGGCATGCTTTTCTCTGCGGCAGCCGGTCGCAGGTGCTGTGCCTGCGTCCTGCCCCGGTGAAGAAGTGTCACACAGCGATTTGTGTCCCGGCGATCCAGGGGGCCAAGGGCGCCCTGTGATCGACCGTCGCAAAGGAAGGTTCCGGCGCAGGGCTGCGCCGGAGCGGCGTCAATAAACCGGGGCAGAAGGCGGCAAACGCCTCGGAACCGGGAAAACAGGGAACGAGGGAGTTACTCGATGTCTTCAACTGCAACGACCGGCGAGCTGCAACGCGCGCTGGACTGGAAGGGTGCCTTCTGGGTCGCGGCCGGGGTGCCGCCGCTGGTTCTGTTCTCCATCGGCGGGATTTCGGGAACCGTGGGGCAATACGCCTTTGTCGTCTGGATGCTGTCCATGCTGATGGGCTTTTCGCAAAGCTTCACCTACGCCGAAATGGCGGGCATGTTCGGCAACAAGTCCGGTGGAACGTCGGTCTATGGCGCCACGGCATGGCTGCGCTATGGCAAGCTGATCGCCCCCTTGTCGGTCTGGTGCAATTGGTTCGCCTGGTCGCCCGTGCTCAGCCTTGGCTGTGCGATTGCCGCTGGCTATATCCTGAATGCGCTGTTCCCGATCCCGCTTGCCGACAGCCAGCCCGTGCTGGACTGGGTGGCCGCGAATATCGGCAGCTTCACGGCCGAGTCGGAAGCCGTGGTCGCCTATATGGCCGAAAACGCCGGGGCGACGGCGGAGCAGGCCATACAGGCCGTCGCCGCGAATGCGGGGGTAGAGGCGCTGACGCCTTGGTTCCGGGTTTATGAGGCGTTCCAGATCACGATTCCCGGTCTCGGGACGCTGCATTTCAATTCCACCTTCCTGATTGGCGTGGCGCTGATGCTTGTCATCCTTGCGATCCAGGAGCGCGGCATCGCCTCGACCGCTTCGGCGCAGAAATGGCTGGCGATCATCGTGCTGATCCCGCTTCTGCTGGTCGGTCTGGTGCCGATCCTGACCGGGTCGATCGACTGGATGAACGTGACCAACCTGATGCCGCCGAATGCCGGAGCGGGCGGTGAATGGAACATAGGGGGTTGGACGCTGTTCCTCGGCGGCATGTATATCGCGGCCTGGTCCACCTATGGCTTTGAAACGGCCGTCTGCTACACCCGCGAACTGAAAGACCCCAAGCGCGATACCTTCCGCGCCATCTTCTATTCCGGCCTGTTGTGCATGGTGTTCTTTTTCCTGATCCCCTTCTCGTTCCAGGGCTATCTGGGCCAGGACGGGATGACGCAACCGGGCGTCGTGGATGGCACCGGTGTGGGCGAGGTGCTGGGCAGCATGATCGGCGGCGGGCCGGTGGTGACGCAGATCTTTGTGATCCTGATGATCATTGCGCTCTTCCTTGCGATCATGACGGCGATGGCGGGTTCTTCCCGGACACTTTACCAGGGGTCGCGCGACGGCTGGTTGCCCAAGTATCTGGGGGCCGTGAACGAACACGGCGCGCCGCGCCGTGCGATGTGGACGGATGTCGCCTTCAACGTGTTTCTGCTGGCTCTGGCGTCGGATGCGGGGGGCTATTTCTATGTGCTGGCCATCTCGAATGTCGGCTATATCCTGTTCAACTTCCTGAACCTGAATGCCGGCTGGATCCATCGGATCGACAGCGCGCATATGGATCGCCCCTGGACGGCGCCGACCTGGCTGATCGGGTTGAACACGGTGCTTGCCTTCGTCAATGCGCTGTTTCTGGGTGCGGGGGCGAAGGTCTGGGGCTATGAGAATGCGCTGTGGTCCGGGTTGATCTTTGCGGCGATGATCTTCCCCGTGTTCTGGTACCGCCACTATGTCGTGGATGGCGGCAAGTTCCCGAAGGAGGCCTATGATGACCTAGGCCTTCCCTATGGCGAACTGGGCGCGCGGCGGGCCGGCATCCTGCCTTATCTGGCGCTGCTTGCCGGGGCGGCGGTGGTGCTCTGGGCAAACTGGTTCTTTGTCCTGCCTGGGTAACAGGGGCGCGAGGGCGAAAGGCAAGGGGTGGCCGAAAGGCCGCCCCTTTTGCCTTTCGGGAATCAAGAGGATCGCCCTTATGCTTGCCCCTGAGAGGTTCTTGCTGCCGCCCGGTGCTGCCCCGCACAATCGGCAAGCGTTGACCCGGGTTGGTGGCGAAGGCTGCGAAGAAATCGACCAAAGTTTTCCTGTCAGGGAAACTTTTTGCACATGAAGGTTGATTTCGTGGGGGGATGGTTGGAAAGTGGTTCCAAAGAAAATGTCCAACGGGAGGGACAGGGATGACAAACTCGTGGCGCTTTTCGACGCTGGGTGATCGCCACCGCGCACTCGGGTCCAATCTTGAGGATTGGAGCGGGATGGGAACCGCCTGGTCCTATGATGGCGACCCGGATGCCGAATACATGGCCATCCGCACCAAGGCGGGGCTGATGGATGTGTCGGGGCTGAAGAAGGTGCATATCACCGGTCCGGCTGCGAGCCATGTGATCGAACGCGCCACGACGCGGAACATGGAAAAGCTGATGCCGGGCCGGTCGGTCTATGCGACGATGCTGAACGATCAGGGCAAGTTCATCGACGATTGCGTGATCTACCGGATGGCCCCGAATGCCTTCATGGTGGTGCACGGATCGGGCGGCGCGCATGAACAACTGACCATGGCGGCGACAGGGCGGGATGTCTCCATCCGCTTCGACGACAACCTGCATGACCTGTCGTTGCAGGGGCCGCTGGCTGTGGATTATCTGGAAAAGCACGTTCCCGGTATCCGCCAGCTGCCCTATTTCGCCCATATGCAGACCAGCCTGTTCGGCAAGCCTGCAATGATTTCGCGCACCGGTTACACCGGCGAGCGGGGGTATGAACTGTTCGTGCGCGGGCAGGATGCGCCGATGATCTGGGATCGCATTCTGGACGAGGGCAAGGGCATGGGCATCATCCCCTGCCGTTTCACCACGCTCGATCTGTTGCGGACAGAAAGCTATCTGCTGTTCTTCCCCTATGACAATTCGGAGATGTATCCTTTTGAGGATGAAGGCCCGGGCGACATGCTTTGGGAACTGGGGCTGGATTTCACCGTATCTCCGGGCAAGGTTGGCTTCCGGGGGGCGGAGGAACACTATCGCCTGAAGGGCAAGGAACGGTTCAAGATCTGGGGCCTGAAGATGGAGGGCACCAACCCGCCCGGCAACGGCGCGCCGGTTTTCCGCGATGGCAAGCAGGTGGGTCTGGTGACGCAGGCGATGTATTCGCCGCTGAACAAGCACAACATCGCCATCGCCCGCTTGCCAGTGGATTGCGCGAATAACGGGACGAAACTGGTGGTGAATTGCGCCACCCATGGCGAGATTCCCGCAGTGACGCATTCGATGCCCTTCTACGACCCGGAAAAGAAGCGCCGGACCGTGAAGGACTGAGCCGACAGCAGGGCACGCCGTGGCGCCACGGCGTGCCCTTTCCGCAACCGGGGCAACCGGAACCGACAGGACCATGACACAGACCCAATTCGAAAAGTCGATCCGCAGCCGCCCGGTCTATGGCGTGCTGACGCCGCGTCCGGGAACGGCGCATCTTTGCGTGGCCGATGGTGAGGGGGCAGGGGCGATCTGCGACCTGTTTGCCAAGGCAGGCCCCGATGCCCCGGCCATGCTGGCGCTGACGCATATCATCTATGTTCCCGGCGCGAATGGCACGGATGATTTTGCAAGCCTCGAGGCGCTGGGCGCGGCGCAATGCCATCGCAGCCCGTCCTTCGGAGCGGCCGAGCCGCGCCTGCGCAAGGTGCTGGCGGATGCCCATATGGGGTTGCAGGTCTATCTGGCGGGCACGGAAAGCCTGATCGGCCTGGCCCAGCGCGATGTGATCGAGGCGGGCCTGCCCCATGACGCGGTGCAGACCGAACATCGCGGGTCGCTGGCGCGGCGCGTGCAATGCGTGCATTGCAAGGGGATCACCGAGAATGTGACGACCGACCCGTTCACCTGTTCGCATTGCGGGCTGAACCTTTTCGTGCGCGATCACTATTCCCGCCGCCTTGCCGCGTTTCAGGGCGTGAATATCGACGCCGAGGATCCGGGCCAGGTGCCCCCGCAGGTGGAGCGGTTCAAATGAGCGTGGGCGCACCCAGAATTGACGTCACCGTGGCCGAGGTGGTGCAGGTCAATGACCTGATCAAACGGTTCCGCTTTGTCCGCACCGGCGGCGGGGCGATGCCCACATTCTCGGGCGGGGCGCATGTGGTGGTCGAGATGGACGATCACGGCACGCGCCGGATGAACCCCTATTCGGTGATGTCCGATCCGGGCGATGTGTCGGGATACGAGATTTCCGTGCGGCGCGACGATGCCGGGCGCGGCGGTTCGCTTTACATGCACCGCCACGTGGTGCCGGGGATGCGGATGCAGCTCAGCTATCCGGTCAATCTTTTCCCCGCCGATGCACGGGCGAAGAAGCACCTGTTTCTGGCAGGCGGGATCGGGATTACGCCCTTCATGTCGCTCATGGCGCAGTTGCAGCCGATGGGGCAACGGTTCGAGCTGCACTATGCCGTCCGCTCCGAAGCTCTGGGCGCCTATCTGGACCGGCTGCGCTCCGCCTATGCCGAGAGGGTGCATGTCTATGTCGATGACAAGGGCGAAGCGATTGATCTGAAATCGCTTTTGTCAACGCAGCCCTTGGGGACGCATCTTTATGTCTGCGGCCCGAAGGGGATGATCGACTGGGTCCGCAGCACCGCAGCCGCGATGGGCTGGCCGAAGAACACCGTGCATTCCGAAGAATTCCTAGCACCGCCCGTGGGGCAGCCTTTCGAAGTGCAACTGGCGGCATCGTCCAGGACGATCACTGTCGGCGCGGCGCAGTCGATCCTTGAGGCGATGGAGGCGGCCGGTGTGGATGCCCCCTATCTGTGCCGGGGCGGTGCCTGTGGGCAATGCGAGACGAATGTCCTGCGCTGTGACGGGCATATCCACCATCACGACCACTGGCTTTCCGATGAAGAGAAAGCCGGCCAGACCAAGATCATGCCATGCGTGTCGCGCTTTGAGGGGAAAACCCTCATCCTGGACCGGTAAGGAGAAGACGATGGGATTTGAGTTCAACACCGAAACCTTCCGGAACGATTTCACCTTCCGCAACTCGCCCCGCGCGATCAGGCGGTTCCCGTTTCCCTTTGACCGCGACGACTACATGTATTCGGTCAACATGGAGCCGCATGTGCTGGGGCGGCCGGGTTCGGTGTTCGAACATGCCTTCGATGTGGACGAGCATTATCTGGCGGAGATGCGCGATCGGGAGCTGGTTCTGAAAGAGGACCCGCTGCGCTGCCAGTCGTTGCCGCATATGGAGCTTGCGGGCTGGGACTTGCTGGAACTGATCATGGAGTCGAAGGCCCGGGATTATCCCGACTGGTTCGAGTTGCACCGCCAGGGCAACAAATGGCACTGGATCAACAAGCCCATGCAGATCGAGCAGAAGTTCACCTTCCTCGATTCCTCGACCCTGCCTTATGGCCCGATGGAATACATCACCCGCCAGACCCAGGGCGATTTCACCTTGCAGGATCAGCGGGATGACAACCTGTGGATCGAAGCCGGGATGGTGACAACGCAGGCCGACTGGAGCCTCGATTTCGACATCGGGATGGGCTTTCACGAATGGCACGCCCCCGTGCCCCTGGCGCATGAGAAGGGTGTGTTCGACAGGGCATTGAAATTCTTGCTGAAATTGCAGCACGGCGCGCCGGTGCGACGGTTCAATTGGACCATGACGGTGGACCCGCTGCTGGACACCAGCCCCGAGAATTACCCCAAATGGGGCCCCACGCGGGCCGAGATCACGCCGGAGAACGTGGGCCAGCGCATGCATTTGCGGGTGGAGTTGCAGACGCTGTGGCGGCTGCCCCGGTCCAACGCCATTGCCTTTCCGATCCGCTGCTATCTGATCAAGTTCGAAGAGCTTGTGACCGTTCCGAAATGGGCGCGTCGTCTGCACCGTGTCGTGCGCGACATTCACCCCGATCTTGCGGCCTACAAGGGTTTCCTGCGCAACCGGGACACGATGGCGGCCTGGCTGTCGCAATATGATGATGGCGCGCCCACTTCGCCCGGTTGGTGGCCCGAAGACTGACAGGAGCGGGCGGCGATGGCGCAGATGGCGAATACGACGATGCTGGGTTTTCTGTTGTTCCCCGGCTTCCCGATGGCCTGCCTGACATCGGCCATCGAACCCTTGCGCGCCGCGAACGAGATCGTGGGGCGGCGCGAATTCGGGTGGCGGCTGATCGGTGAGGAGGCCGCACCCATCCGGTCAAGTGCCGAGGTGCGCTTTGATCCTGATGAGACGCTGTCGCAGGCGCAGGGGCTGGACTATCTGTTCTTCTTGTCGATGCCGCAGTCGCAGTTTGACCAGCCCAAGCGGTCCAATGCGCAGGTGCGATGGATGGAACGTTGCGGGGTGGTGCTGGGTGGCTTTTCCGGCGGGGTGTTTCCACTGGTGCGGTCGGGCGTGATGGGCGGGCATGTCTGTTCGGTGCATTGGTGCTATGAGGCCGCCTTCAAGGCGGAATTCCCCGACATGAAGGCCAGCCAGTCCGTCATCATCCGGGACCGGCGCCGCCACACTGCCAGCGGGGCCGGGGCGGTGTTCGACATGATGCTGCGGTTGATCGAGGAGAAACTTGGCCGCGACACGATGACCGAGGTCGCCTGTTGGTTTCAGCACCCCTTCGTGCGCACCGAAGACGTGGTGCAGAAGGTGCCGGTGCAGAAACAGGGCGGCACGGATGACATGCTGCCCGAAACCATCCGCCAGGCGATCCAGGTGTTTTCCGAACATATCGAGGATCCGGTCCAGATCGGGGATGTGGCCGATAGCCTGGGGATCTCGGAGCGGCATCTGGAGCGGAGTTTCAAGCAGGCGACGGGGCAAAGCCCGCTGAAATATTACCGCCTCATGCGCTTGAAGAAGGCGCGGCAGAAGGTTCTCTATTCCACCCAGTCGATCACCGAGATCGCGTTGTCGGTGGGCTATGCCAGTTCCACGCCGATGACGCGGCACTATGCCGAAGCCTTTGGCGTGAACCCTGCGGATGAACGGCGGCGTCTGGTGGGGTTGCGGGGCTTGACCGGGGCCTTGCCGCCGTCAGAGTAGATCAGGCCAGCCCCAATGCGGCGATCCCGGCAAAGACGAGGGCGACGCCTGCCCATTGGTTCGCGCGCATGGGTTCATTGAGGAAGCGCCAGGCCAGAAGGATGGTGACGATCCCGAAAATGGACGAAGCGACGGCCGCGAATTCGGCATTGGGCAGGCCGCCCGCCAGCGTGACCGCCCCCAGGGCGCCGACATCAAGGCATCCCATCAGGAAAAGCCCGGGCCAGATCGTCACGATCCCCCCCAGTCCCGGGCGACGTTGGGCCAGCCAGAGCAGGGCCACGCTCAGTGCTGTAACCCGGGTTATCGCGGCGGCAGGCATATGCGCGCCGGTTTCTGCCGACCATTGGGCCAGGCTGAAAGTCAGGGCAAAGCTGACGGATGCCAGCGCCGCCCAGGCCATGGCGGCCAGACGGCTGCCCGAAGAAGCCCCGCCTTCACCGCGCGCGACGATGGCAATGCCGGCAACGATGGCCAGCACCGCCAGCCATTCCTGAGCACCGATCACCTCGCCCCGCGCGACGGCAATGAGGACCGAGAGCACCGGATAGGCCCCGCAGATCGGGGCAACGAGGCTGACCGGACCAATGGTAAAGGCGCGGTAAAGACCGACATTGGCGACCACCGCCATGACGCCTGCCGCGATGGCAAGCCCTGCCTGTTGGGGGCCGATGGCCGCCCATCCGCCCGCCCACAGGGCGACCGGGATCAAGGGGATCAGGCCAAAGGCCGTGACAACCGCTACCATCGCCGCCACATCCGCGCGCCCGCCAATGCGGCGCACGGTGAAATCATGCAGGCCCCAGAACAGGGCTGCCACCAGGCCAAGCGACAGGGAGATCATGTCATCGGTCCGTTACTGTGCACTGGATGCCCCATGATCGCGCTTGCCGGAATTGGGTTGGGTCGATATTCTTTTTGTGAAACAGATTTTACGCTGATGCAACTCTGTTGCGGGAGAGGGCGATGCTTGATCTTTATCCCAAGGTGATCCCCGGTCCACCGCGCCCAAGCCGTATTCTGAAGCCGAAATCCTTGCAGCTTCATTCCGGCTGCGAACGCTATGAGGTGCAGGGCAATGGCGCGGTTCTCTTGCGTGTCGGCGCCGGGGACCGTGTGACGATCCGCAATACCGAGGGCGGTCAGCGGGCGGAACTGGTGGCAGCCGATGCGGCGGGTCGAATCGATGCGGGTATCCTTGGCGAGACGCCCAATTCCGATGCGGCGGGGCTGAAGGCCTTGCTCGCCGCGGGGCCGCGGCTGGGCAGCGGCATGGGCGGTCTGCGGCTGGGGCTGGAGCGTCGGGGGATTGATCTGGCGCAGGCCGGGGCCGTGGCGATGTTCTCGTCGGAGACGCCGGCAGGCACCGAGGAAACCCTCGTTGTCGCGCGTGATGGCGTGCTGATCGTCGCTGCGCCTGGCGTGGACATGGCCCCCGACGGGCAGGATACGGCCACGCCGATCGGCGTTGTGGTGCAGCGGGCGGCCTTGCTGACGGCACGGCAATTCGATTTGCCCGACCCTCTGGCCGATCCGGTGCTGGACCTGCGGGTGAAATCCGCAACCGCCGAGGCCTATTTCGTGAAGGCGGGCGATTATATCCAGATCCTGGATGTCGATGGCCGGCAGTGCACGGATTTTCAGGCCTTTGCCGCGCGCAAGCTGGACCGGGGCATCGAACATGCGCTGGATGTGACAACCTCGCGCACGCTGATGGGGCATGCCTATTCCATGCCGGGACTGCATTCGAAGTATTTCGATCAGGACATGCTGCCGCTTCTGGAGGTGGTGCAGGATACGGTGGGGCGGCACGATGCCTTTGCCATGGCCTGCACGGCCAAATATTACGACGACATCGGTTATCCGGGCCATGCCAACTGTTCGGAAAACTTCAACGGCGCGCTGGCGCCTTATGGCGTGACGGCGCGACCGGGATGGATGGCGGTCAACCTGTTCTTCAACACCGGCATCGACGCGCATGGCGTGCTTTACACCGATGAGCCCTGGTCGCGCCCGGGTGATTATGTGCTCATGCGGGCGCTGACCGATCTTGTCTGCGTCTCGTCCGCCTGCCCGGATGATACGACACCCGCCAATGGCTGGTATCTGAGCGACATCCATGTCCGCACCTATTCCGGCGCGGAAAAGTTCAGCCGCGCGATTGCGTGGCGCGCCACCCCAGAGTCGGAGCCGAAGATGACCAAGGACACCGCGTTCAGCGAAAAGACCGGGGCGCTGACGCGCAACGTGGTGGAATACAAGGGCTATTGGCTGCCGCAGGTCTATTCCTCGAACGGCGCGATCGAGGAATACTGGGCCTGCCGCGAGAAGGCGGTGGTGCTGGACTTGTCACCCCTGCGCAAGTTCGAGGTGACGGGGCCGGATGCCGAGGCCCTGATGCAATGGACGCTGACGCGCGATGTGAAGAAGCTGTCGGTGGGGCAGGTGGTTTATTCCGCGATGTGCTATGAACACGGCGGGATGATCGACGATGGCACGCTGTTCCGGCTGGGGCGCGACAATTTCCGCTGGATCGGCGGGGATGATTACAGCGGCATCTGGCTGCGCGAACAGGCCGAAAAGCTGGGGATGCAGGTCATGGTGCGGTCCTCGACCGATCAGCTGCACAACGTGGCCGTCCAGGGACCGAACAGCCGCAAGATCATGGCGGCCCTGATCTGGACTGCGCCGCACCAGCCGACGGTCGACGAATTGGGCTGGTTCCGCTTCACCATCGGGCGCGTGGGCGGGCCGACTGGGGCGCCGGTGGTGGTGTCGCGCACGGGCTATACCGGCGAATTGGGGTTCGAGGTGTTCTGCCATCCAAAGGACGGTGCCGCACTATATGATGCGATATGGGACCATGGGCGCGATCTGGGCCTGCGTCCGATGGGCCTTGCCGCGCTGGACATGGTGCGGATCGAGGCGGGGCTGATCTTTGCCGGCTATGATTTCAGCGACCAGACCGATCCGTTCGAGGCGGGGATCGGCTTTACCGTGCCGCTGAAATCCAAGACCGATGATTTCATCGGGCGTGACGCGCTGATCCGGCGCAAGGAACACCCGCGCTGGAAGTTCGTGGGGCTGGAGATCGACAGCAATGTCGATGTGGGCCATGGCGATTGCATCCATGTCGGCCGGGCGCAGGTGGGGGTGGTGACATCCTCGGTCCGGTCGCCGATCCTTGGCAAGAATATCGCGCTGGCGCGGGTGGATGTGGCCCATGCTGAGGTGGGAACAGCCGTGGAAGTGGGCAAGCTCGACGGGCACCAGAAGCGGTTGCCGGCGGTGATCGTGCCCCTGTCGCATTACGATCCGAAGAAGACGCGCCCGCAAAGCTGAAATCATGGTGGCGGGGCGGGACGGATTGCGATAATCCGCCCGCAACCAGCCCGCGAAAGGATGCCAAGATGAAGGCCGCTGTCGTCACCTTCCCCGGTTCCAACTGCGACCGCGATCTTGCCGTCGCCTTCGAGCGGGCAGGATGGGCGGTGACGCGGGTCTGGCACAAGGATACGGACCTGCCTGCCGGGGTGGATGTGGTCGGCGTTCCGGGGGGCTTTTCCTTTGGCGATTACCTGCGCTGCGGCGCGATTGCGGCGCAATCGCCCATCGCGGCGGCGATCCGTGCCCATGCCGCGCGGGGTGGCTATGTTCTGGGTATCTGCAACGGATTTCAGGTGCTGACCGAGATGCAGCTTCTGCCCGGTGCCCTGATGCGCAATGCCGGGCTGAAATTCGTCTGCCGGACGGTGCGCCTGCGCGTCGCCACCACCGACAGCGCCTTTACCGCGGGATACGGGCAGGGGGCAGAGATCGCCTTGCCGGTTGCCCATCATGACGGGAATTTCACCATTGATGCCGAGGGCTTGGCCGCGCTGAAGGGCGAGGACCGGATCGCCTTTGCCTATACCGACAATCCCAACGGGTCGATGGGCGATATTGCGGGCATCCTTTCCGAGAATCGGCGCGTGCTGGGAATGATGCCGCATCCGGAGCGTGTGGTGGACCCGGTGCAGGGCGGAACCGACGGCGCGACGCTGTTCAAGGGGCTTTTGGGCGGGTTGGCGCTTGCCTGAACGGAGCCTTTGCCCCCTGTGCTTGAAGCCGGGGGCGCGGCGGGCCTAGATTGCCGCCATGAGCGATACTGCGCATCAGAACAATGACACCGAAGGCGCGCCCGGAATCTCGTGGCGGGTGAAGCTTGCCATTGCGCTGATGGTGATTCTGGCGGTGGGCATCGTGCTTGTGACCAATCGCTGGCTGTCGGAACGGTTCACCGAAAGCACGCGGAACCGGGCCGAACTGCGGCTGGCGCTCTATTCGGGGAACATGGTGTCCGAGTTGCAGCGCACCTCGGTCGTGCCGCTGCTTCTGGCGGGCGACCCGGCGCTGGTCGAGGCGTTGCGGTCGCGCAGTTTTGCGGACACGTCGCAGAAACTGATCCGGGTGCAATCCGAGATCGGCGTGGCCTCGATCATGCTGATCAATTCAGACGGGCGGACGGTGGCGGCCACGAACCGCAACCTGTTGGGAACGAACCACCGGTCGAGCGGCTATTTTGTCGAGGCAGTGCGGAACAAGGACACCATCTTTACCGCGCAGGCGCGCGAGGGCGGGGGGTTCGATTTCACCTATTCGCGGTCTGTCATCGTGGATGGCAAGCCCGGCGGCGTGATCGTCGTGGCGGTCGATCTGATGAAATACGAGCGTGCCTGGGCGGGATTGCAGGACGCGGTGATGGTCACGGACAGCGAGGGGACCGTGATCCTTGCGACGGAACCGCGCTGGCGCGGGCTTTCCATGAAGGAGGCGCTGGCCGTGCGGGATGCGCCTTCGGCGCTGAGCCGGGCCATTCAGGCCACGGCGGATTGGGCGCAGTCGCCGCCCGATGCCTATGTCCGCGGTGAGGCGGTCATGAAGACCGAGGCGCGGGTGCCGTTCCGCGGCTGGCGGATGATCACCTTCACCGCCTATGACTCGGTCCGCGAGCGGGTGAACGGCATCCTCGCGCTGGAAATCATGGGCTTTGCCATCCTGATGGCGCTGACCTTCTATTTCCTGTCGCGCAAGGCCTGGTCGCAGAGCATGAGCTTTCAGCGGGAATCGGCGGAGTTGCGGATGCTGAACGCGCGGCTGCAGCGCGAGATTGCCGAGCGGGAAAAGGTGCAGAAAGACCTGGCCGTTGCGGAACTGACGCTGGCGCAATCGTCCAAGCTGGCCGCGCTGGGCGAGATGTCGGCGGCGGTCAGTCATGAATTGAATCAACCACTTGCCGCGATGAAAACCTATCTGGCGGGCGCAAGGCTGCTGTTGCAGAGGAAGCGCCCCGACGAGGCGCTGTCGTCGTTCCAGCGGATCGACGACCTGATCGAACGCATGGGTGCGATCACGCGGCAGTTGAAATCCTATGCCCGAAAGGGCGGCGAGGCGTTCGAGCCGGTGGATCTGCGCGCCTGCCTGTCCAGCGCCCTGTCGATGATGGAGCCGCAGTTGAAGCTGCGGGTGGTGCGCATCACCCGGACCTTGCCGCGCACGCCGGTGATGGTGATGGCCGACCGTATCCGGCTGGAGCAGGTGATCATCAACCTGTTGCGCAACGCGCTGGATGCGACCCGGGACAGGACGGATGCGCAGATCGACCTGATCCTGTCATCGGGGGATGTGGCGCTTTTGGCGGTGCGGGACAACGGCACCGGGATCACGGATTTGGATAACCTGTTCGAGCCGTTCTACACGACCAAGAAACCCGGAGAGGGGGTGGGGCTTGGCCTTGCCATCTCATCCGGCATCGTGACGGATCTGGGCGGCCGATTGACGGCGCGCAACGCCGAAGGCGGCGGTGCGGTTTTCGAGATGCAATTGCCCCTTCTGGGCAGGGAAGTTGAAGCAGCGGAATGAGGATGGCATGGCGCGGGCAATGAAGGTGGCGATCGTCGATGACGAGGCGGACATGCGGCAGTCCATCAGCCAGTGGCTGGCGCTTTCGGGTTTCGATACAGAGACTTATGCCAGTGCGGAGGATGCGCTGAAGGGGATCGGGCCGGAATTTCCCGGTGTGGTTGTCAGCGATATCAAGATGCCCGGCATGGACGGAATGGCGTTCCTGAAGCGTCTGATGGGCATGGATTCAGGGCTGCCCGTCATCATGATCACCGGCCATGGCGATGTGCCCATGGCGGTGGAGGCGATGCGGGTCGGGGCCTATGATTTCCTCGAAAAGCCCTTCAACCCGGACCGGATGACCGAACTTGCCAAGCGCGCCACGCAGGCGCGGCGGATGACGCTGGACAACCGGGCGCTGCGGAAGGAATTGTCGGACGGGTCCGTTCTGATGAAGAAACTGATCGGGGCGAGCCCCGTGATGGAACGGCTGCGCGAGGATATTCTCGATCTGGGTCAAGCGGATAGCCATGTCCTGATCGACGGCGAGACGGGCACGGGCAAGACCCTGGTCGCGCATGCGCTGCATGCGGTGGGGCCGCGGGCTGCGAAGAAATTCGTGACCATCTCCTGCGCGGCCTGGTCGGAGGACCAGTTGGCGGCAAAGCTTTTCGGGCCAAGCGAGGACGGGCAGATCCCGCTGGTGGAAGAGGCGCGGGGGGGCACTTTGTGCCTTGAGGATGTGGAGGCGCTGAGCCAGCCGTTGCAGGCGCGGCTTCTGACGCTGATCAACGATCAGGGGATGCCACCCGAAACCCGCATCATCGCGATCTGCAACGAACATGCGCCGGACAAGACGCTGGAGGATGTGCTGCGGTCCGATCTCTACTACCGCTTGGGGGCCATGACGATCCTGTGCCCACCTCTTAGGGTGCGTGGCGAGGATATCCTGACGCTGTTCACCCGCATGTCGGAGCAGTTCGCCGAGGAATATGGCTGCGACGCGCCGCAGGTGACGGCGCAGGAGGCGGCGCAGTTGCTTCAGGCGCCCTGGCCGGGGAATGTGCGGCAGTTGGTCAACATCGCCGAGCGCGCGGTGTTGCAGAACCGGCGGGGGTCGGGGTCGATCGCGAGCCTGCTGATGGCCGATAACGAGGCGACGGGGCCGGCGATGACCACCGAAGGCAAGCCGCTGAAGGAATATGTCGAGGCGTTCGAGCGTATGCTGATCGACAATACGATGCGCCGCCACAAGGGCAGTATCGTCGCGGTGATGGATGAGCTGTGCCTGCCGCGGCGGACGTTGAACGAGAAGATGGCGAAGTATGGGTTGAGCCGGGGCGACTATACCTGAAGCGGCTTTAATCATTGGGAAAATCCGGAAACGGCTGTGCCGGAGGGCGTGCAGGGCGGCGTGCAGACGGGCGTATGCACGCGCGCTGCACTCTTGATCCGTTAAGGTTAATCCAAGGTTGAAAAAATAGCGCCAGTTTCAACCGGGGATGTCCAGTTGTCATCATCGGTAAATTTCACCCATTGTGTTTTGCGCCCCTTTGCCGCTAGGGTCGCAGAACGCGGGGTTTGCCCCGCCGTGGAATTCTCTGCCCCTGTCGCCGGTGCCGTTTCGGGCCGCCGTGCCGGGGGGCAGTCGGATCGGCCGAAAGGTCGTCAGTTTGCCCGTCAAGTCGCACGACGCAGCGGGCTTAATCAGGTGGGCACCGCAGGGTGCCCGAAAGAGAACCGCGATGACGCGTGCGAATTCGAGGATGAAAGCCGAGGGATGCCCACAGGGCATGGCCCGGCTGTTCGCCCCGCGCCGTCTTGCCCAGACAAGCCGCCCTGTCCCGTCCGACCCTGATCCCGGAGCACGCTCCGGGCCGGATCGGCCGCGCCGGGGTGCATCAGGATATCATGGCCAAGAAAATGCTGATCGACGCCACCCACGCGGAAGAAACCCGCGTTGTGGTGGTGGATGGGAACAAGGTCGAAGAGTTTGACTTCGAGACCGTAAACAAGCGCCAACTGGCGGGGAACATCTACCTTGCCAAGGTGACGCGGGTGGAGCCTTCGCTGCAGGCCGCCTTTGTGGATTACGGCGGGAACCGGCACGGGTTTCTGGCATTCGCCGAAATCCATCCGGACTATTACCAGATCCCCGTCGCGGACCGGAAGGCGCTGCTGGAGGAAGAGCGCGCCTATAACCGCGCGCAGGACGAGGAAGACAATCGCCGGTCGCGCCCGAAGCCGCGCCCGCGCCCCGAGGCCGCCAAGCGCGATGAGGTGAAGACCGCCGAGATCGGCGGGATGGATGTTGTCGATCTGGGCGAAGAGGAGGGCGCGGCCACGCTGGTGGAGGAACCCGGCGCGGCCCCCGCGCGCGATGCGCACGATCCTGCCGGCCATGAGCATCACGATCATGGTGCCGAGGTGGAACCTGCGGGTGAGAATGGCGACCACGCTTATCGCGCGGTGGATCATGCCAGCGAGACGGATGACGAGATCGAATCCGTCGCCGAAGAGGATGTGGCCGAGGAAATCAGCGCACCGCGCAAGCCGCGCCCGCGCCGCTACAAGATTCAGGAGGTGATCAAGGTCCGGCAGATCATGCTGGTCCAGGTGGTGAAGGAAGAGCGCGGCAACAAGGGGGCTGCGCTGACCACCTATCTGTCGCTGGCGGGGCGCTATTGCGTGCTGATGCCCAATACGGCGCGGGGCGGCGGGATTTCCCGCAAGATCACGGTGGCCGCGGATCGCAAGAAGCTGAAGGAAATCGCGGGCGAGATCGAGGTGCCGGAAGGCGCGGGCCTGATCATCCGCACGGCGGGGGCCAAGCGAACCAAGCCCGAGATCAAGCGCGATTACGAATATCTGATGCGGCTGTGGGAACAGATCCGCGAATTGACGCTGAAATCCATCGCGCCCGCGGCGATTTACGAGGAAGGCAACCTGATCAAGCGGTCGATCCGCGATCTCTATAGCCGCGAGATCGACGAGGTGCTGGTCGAGGGCGAGGCGGGCTATCGCACCGCCAAGGATTTCATGCGGATGATCATGCCCAGCCATGCCAAGCTGGTGCGCCGCTATGACGAGCAGATGCCGCTTTTCGCCCGCTATCAGGTGGAAAGCTATCTGGGCGGCATGTTCAACCCGACGGTGCAGTTGAAATCGGGCGGATATATCGTCATCGGGATCACCGAGGCGCTGGTGGCGATCGACGTGAACTCGGGCCGGTCCACGCGGGAAGGGTCGATCGAGGAAACGGCACTGAAGACCAATCTCGAGGCGGCGGAAGAGATTGCGCGGCAGTTGCGCCTGCGCGATCTGGCCGGGCTGATCGTGATCGACTTCATCGACATGGAAGAGCGCAAGAACAATGCCGCCGTCGAGAAGCGTCTGAAGGACAAGCTGAAAACGGATCGCGCGCGCATTCAGGTGGGGCGGATTTCCGGCTTCGGCCTGTTGGAGATGAGCCGGCAGCGGCTGCGTCCGGGCATGCTGGAATCCACGACACAGCCCTGCGCGCATTGCCATGGCACGGGTCTGATCCGGTCGGATGACAGCCTTGGTCTGCAGATCCTGCGGGCGCTGGAAGAGGAAGGGACGCGGAAACGGTCGAAGGAGGTGCTGTTGAAGGCACCTGTGGGGATCGTGAATTTCCTGATGAACCAGAAGCGCGAGCATATCGCGCTGATCGAGGCGCGCTATGGCATGAGCGTGCGGATCGAGGGCGATCCGATGCTGGTGAGCCCGGATTTCGTGATCGAGAAGTTCAAGACCGCGACGCGTGTGGTGCCGGAGATTTCGTCGGTCATCTCGGGCCATGCGGGGCTGATGGGCGCCCCGGTGGACGAGGAGGAAGACGACGATCTGCCGCTGGACGAAGAGCTGGACGAGGCCGAGGAGGCGGCGGAGGACAGCGGTTCGGAGGCTCGGGGTGACGGGCGCGGCGAGCCGCGCAGCGAGGGGGCGCCGAAGAAGAAGCGCCGTCGGCGGCGGCGGAAGAAGAGCGGGTCGGGCACCGGATCGGGCGCGCAAGGTGGCGAGTTCGAGGCCGACGAGTCGGCAGACGGGTCGGGCGAGGATGACGGCGACGAGGAGGACGAGGACGACGCCGCTGATGCTGGCGTGACCGAGGCCGATATGCCCGTGGCGGCAGGCGAGGTTGCCGCGGAAGCGCCCGCTGCGACCGAGGGTGTGGCCGAGGCGGAGCCGAAGAAGAAGGTGACGCGGACCCGCGTCGGGACCACGGCATCGCGGGCGAAGAAGCCTGCGGAAGCGGACGCGCCGGTGGGGACCGAGGCTGTGGCCGATGCGGCGACGGAGGCCGTGAGCCCGGCGAAGACGCCGACAACCGCGAAGTCGGGTGGCGCGAAGTCGGGTGGCGCGAAATCGGGAACAGCGAAATCGGGCACCGCGAAATCAACGGCGGCGAAATCGACGGCGGCGAAATCTGCGGAGACGAAATCCACGGGGGCGAAATCCACTGGGGCGAAAGCCGCAGAGCCGAAGGCGGGGACGCCCAAGGCGCCGACATCGCGCAGCCGCAGCAGCACGAGCAAGGCGAAGGCCGCCGAGGCCGAGGTGGTGGCAGAGGCGCCTGCGACGGTGGCAGGGGCCTTCCCGAGCGATCCGGGGCTGTCTGCACCGCATGAGGAGGCGCTGGTCGCCGATCCCGGCGAGGCGGCGGTTGCGGTGATCGAACCCGCGCCTGCCCCTGCGCCTGCGCCGACAGCGGCAGAGCGCAAGGCCGAAGCCGACAAGCCGCGCAAGAAGGGCTGGTGGTCGCTGGGCCGCTGAGGACCGGGGACACGGGTTTTGGGGGGCCGGGGCGCAAGGTCCGGCCCCTTTCGCCTGTGGCTGCCGACTGTCAAGCGGCGCGCCTGCGGCGCAGGTCTTTCGGGTCGCCTGCGCGGCCTGCGCCGCTTGGCTCCTGCCGGGGGTTCCCCCCGGACCCCCCGGGGTATTTGGGCCAAGATAAAGGGGGGCGTGTCTTCCGTCAGGGGCCGCGTTCGATGAGATAGGCGGTGACGGGGCCATCCTCGGTGGCGGCGAGGACGCGGTGGCCGGTCTGGGTGCAGAAATGCGGCAGGTCGATTGCGGCCATGCGGTCGGTTGCGGTGAGGCGCAGGATCTGACCCGGGGCCATGCGGGCAAGCGCCTTGCGCGCCTTGAGCACGGGCAGGGGGCAGAGAAGCCCCTGACAGTCGATCTCGATATCCCAACCTTGTGCCATGGGGCTTCGATAGCGCATCCGTTGCAAGCGGGCCACGGCAATGTGACATAAGGGCGTGGTGACGGGGACGATTGATACGGGTATCAGGGACGAAACTTCGGGGGCGCATGTTCGGACTGGACATCATAGATGCGGGGCTGATCCCGGCGATGCTGGTGGCGCTGGCGGCGGGGGTTCTGTCCTTTCTCAGCCCCTGCGTGCTGCCGATCGTGCCGCCCTACCTTGCCTATATGGGCGGGATCAGCATGCGCGAGATGACGGGGCCGGGTGCCACGGCAGGTGCGGCGCGGCGGCGGGTGATGTTGCCTGCGCTGTTTTTCGTGCTGGGGCTGTCCACGGTGTTCCTGCTGCTCGGCTTTACTGCCAGCGCCTTTGGGGCGTTTTTCCTGACCAATCAGGAACGGTTCGCGCAGGTGGCGGGGGTGGTGGTGCTGGTCTTTGGCCTGCATTTCCTTGGGGTGTTCCGCATTGGCCTGTTGGACCGCGAGGCGCGGCTGGATGCGGGCGACCGGGGCGGATCGGCCTTTGGGGCCTATGTTCTGGGCCTTGCCTTCGCCTTTGGCTGGACGCCCTGCATCGGGCCGCAGCTTGGCACCATCCTTTCGCTGGCGGCGCAGGAGGGATCGGTGCAGCGGGGGACGGTTCTCTTGGGGATTTATGCGGCGGGGCTGGGCATTCCCTTCCTGCTGGCGGCCTTGTTCATCGAGCGGGCCATGGGGATCCTGCAGCGGCTGAAGCCCTATATGGGCTGGATCGAACGGGCGATGGGCCTGCTGCTGGTGATCGTGGGGCTGGCGCTCTTGACCGGGGCTTTCACCGATTTCAGCTGGTGGCTGCTGGAAACCTTTGACCGCTTCGGCATTCCGCTCTTGGGCTGAGGCATCTGACGCGCCATAGTGGGTGCGTAACGGGTGCGGGGTGTGGCATGGCGGGGCTGACGGCGCGGGATACAGGGCAGGTGCGCAGGCGGCGCGTGTTCTACATCCCCGGTTTCGATCCCTTGCAGACGCGGCGCTATCGGAGCTTCTACCGCACGGAAGGCCCGGCGCAGGCGGCGATTGCCGGCTATGCGCTGGAGGTGGGGCCGAAGCGGGGCGATGCGGCCCATGGCTGGTCGGTCCAGGCGCAGATCGACGGCGAGGCGGTGGAGGCAGAGGTCGAGGTGCTGGCCTGGGCCGATATCATCAGCGGGTCGATGCGACGGACGATCCCTGCGACCTATGGCCAGATGCTGCGGACGGCGTGGATCTATGTGGCCTCGGGCGCGCTGTTCCGGCTGGGGCGGCTGCGCAAGGGGCCGACGCTTGCGGCGCTGTATCCTGTGGTGATGCTGACGCTGCAGGCGGTGCTGGCAGGGCTTGCGGGATGGGGCATCGGGATCGGGGTGGCGTGGCTGGTGCCCGGGGTGGCGGGATTGGCGCTGGCCTGGGGGGTGGGGCTGGCGCTGGCCTTGGGGGTGCTGCGGCTGTTCCAGCGGGCGGATCGCCGGTTCCTGGCATATTACCTGATGCATGATTATGCCTTTTCGGCCGGGCTGTGGGGGGCCTATCCGCCGGTGCTGGAGGCGCGGATGGCGGCGTTCGGGGTGCGCATCCGCGCGGCGCTCGAGGGGGATGCGGATGAGGTGCTGGTGGTGGGACATTCCTCGGGCGCGATCCTGGGGGTGTCGATCCTTGCCGATCTGATCCGGGCGGGGCTGCCTGCGCGGGGGCCGGTGCTTGGCTTCCTGACGCTGGGGCAGGTGGTGCCGATGGTGTCGTTCCTGCCCGAGGCGAAGCGGTTGCGGGGGGATCTGGCCTATCTGTCGACGCGGGACGAGGTGACATGGGTGGACGTGACCGCGCCGGGGGATGGCTGTGCCTTTGCGCTGTGCGATCCGGTGGCGGTGAGCGGGGTTGCGCCGGAGGGGAAGCGCTGGCCGCTGGTGATTTCCTGCGCCTTCACGCAGACCTTCAGCCCGGAGCGGTGGCGCGCGATGCGGTTCCGCTGGTTCCGGCTGCATTTCCAGTACATGTGCGCCTTTGATCGCCCCGGCGATTACGACTATTTCCGCATCACGGCGGGGCCTTTGACATTGCGGGCGCGCTTTGCCGGGCGCAGCCCTTCGAAAAGCCGGATCGAGCGGACGCTGTCGGGCCACAGGAGCGTGGCATGAGGGTGCCGAAGCCCCCGCCGCGGCCGGACCGCGTGTCGTGGTGGCGCTATCTGCGGCTGTTTCGGGCCGACATCCTGTCGGCCCAGCCGGCGCGGCTGTATCGGGCGTGGATGGCAGAGTTCCGGACGCCGTTCTTTCGCAGCTATATGTGCAATGACCCTGCGCTGGTGCGGCGGGTGTTGCAGGAGCGGCCGGACGATTTTCCGAAATCCGACCGGGTGCGCGAGGGGCTGGCGCCACTGCTGGGGCAGTCGGTCTTTGTCACCAATGGCGAGATGTGGAAGCGGCAGCGGCGGATCATTGATCCCGCCTTTGAGGGCGGACGGCTGCGGGATACCTTTCCGGCGATGTGGGCGGCGGGGGAGGCGGCGGTGGCGCGGATGCCGACCGGCGTGGTGGAGGTGGAGGAGGTCTGTTCCCACGCGGCGGCGGATGTGATCTTTCGCACATTGTTTTCGGTGCCGATCGAGGATCGGGATGCGACGGCGGTGTTCCATGCCTTTCGCGCCTATCAGCGGACGCAGCCGATCCTGAACCTTGCGGCCTTTGTGCCGCTGCCGCGCTGGATGCCGCGCGGGTTCCGGCGCGGGACGAAGGCTGCGGCGGCGGAGATCCGGCGGCTGATCACCGCGATGACGGCGCGGCGGGCGGCGGAGATCGCGGCAGGCACTGCGCCGGACGATCTGGCGACCAAGATCATGGTGACGGCGGACCCGGTGACGGGGGAGCGGTTCGGGACGGAGGAGATGGTGGATCAGGTCGCGATCTTCTTTCTGGCGGGGCACGAGACGAGCGCATCGGCGCTGGGCTGGGCGCTGTGGCTGCTTGCGGCGCATCCGGAGGTGCAGGCGCGGGTTGCGGCGGAGGCGGCGGAGATGGTGGCGGCGTTCGCGGCGCTGTCGCGGCTGCGGCTGACGCGGGATGTGTTCCGCGAGACGCTGCGGCTGTTTCCGCCCGTGCCGATGATGGTGCGGGAGACGACCTGCCCGGAGGCGTTTCGCGGGCGTCAGGTGTCGCCGGGGGCGCAGGTGGTGCTGTCGCCCTGGCATCTGGGGCGGCATGAGCGGATCTGGGACGATCCGGATGCCTTCGATCCTGACCGTTGGGCGCGGGAGGAGACGAGGGCACAAGCGCGGGACGGGTGGCTGCCGTTTTCCAGCGGCCCCCGGGTCTGTACCGGGGCAGGGTTTGCGATGGCGGAGGGGGTGCTGCTTCTGGCGATGCTGGTCCGGGCATTCCGGTTCGAGGTGGTGGAGGGGCAGGTGCCAGTGCCAGTGGCGCATCTGACGGTGCGGGCGCGGGATGGGGTCTGGTTGCGGGTGGTGCGGCGGGGGGGCGAAATCTGACGCAGAATTCACCTTGTCGATGTCCGTAGCGGTTTGAACCAAAATTTTTCGAAAAATTTTGCAAATTTCTTCGAAGAAATTTGGATCAAAGCAGGACGGTGACCGGTTCCTGATTGCAGAAGATGATGAACTGGCCTGCATTCTCGACGACGTGATAGCCCCGCCTGCCAACTTCGAACAAGAAACGACGCCTGCCGACAAGACGTTCGACATCCTCTACCTTGCGGCGAATGATGCCGCCTTCGGCGACGGATTTTGCACTGAAGAGTTGAACAATCCAGCGATCCGGAGTGATGGGAATGGGAAGCGTGCTCATGACAACACTCTGCCCTTGAGTCGGTAAATGCCTGATTAACTGCGATAGCGATTCAGCACGAAAACCCGGATCGCCGAGGCAAGGCCGATATCGCCTGTGCGCGCCTCGTCCACCTCGATGGCAAGTTGGTTGAGCGTCAGACCGCGTTCGGCGGCGATGGCGCGGAAGGCTTGCCAGAACTCTTCTTCAAGGCTCACGCTGGTGCGGTGGCCGCGCAGGGTGAGGGAGTGCTTGGCGGGGCGGGCGGTCATTCTTCCCTCTTGTGCCCGTCCAGATCGCGGGCAGATTTCTCTGCCCGCGCCTGCGCCAGATCGCGTTCGGTCTTCGTCCGGCCGAATTTCGCGGCGTTCTCATCGCCCTTCGCGCGGGCGGCCTTGCGGGCCGCCTCTTTGCGTTTTGCGCGCAGGTTGACGATCTCGGCCATGGGTCAGCCTTTGGGGCCGATCATGTCTTCGGGCCGGACCACGCGGTCGAAGGTTTCGGCATCGACAAAGCCCAGGGCGATCGCCTCTTCCTTCAGGGTCGTGCCGTTCTTGTGCGCGGTCTTGGCGACCTTGGTGGCGTTGTCATAGCCGATGGTGGGGGCGAGCGCGGTGACGAGCATCAGCGATTCCTTCATCAGCTTTTCGATCCGGGCGGTATTGGCCTGCGTGCCCACGACCATGTTGTCGGTGAAGCTGCCCGCCGCGTCGCCGAGCAACTGCATGGATTGCAGGACGTTATAGGACATCATCGGGTTGTAGACGTTGAGTTCGAAATGCCCCTGGCTGCCGGCAAAGCCCACGGCGGCGTCATTGCCCATCACATGGGCGCAGACCATGGTCAGCGCCTCGGCCTGGGTGGGGTTCACCTTGCCGGGCATGATGGAGGAGCCGGGTTCGTTTTCGGGCAGGATCAGTTCGCCAAGGCCAGAGCGGGGGCCGGAGCCCAGAAGGCGCAGATCGTTGGCGATCTTGAACAGGGCGGCCGCCACCGTTTTCAGCGCGCCGGAGAACATCACCATCGCGTCATGGGCGGCGAGCGCCTCGAACTTGTTGGGGGCGGTGACGAAGGGCAGGCCGGTGATTTCGGCGATGCGGGCGGCGACGCGGGTATCCCAGCCGACACGGGTGTTGAGCCCGGTGCCCACGGCGGTGCCGCCCTGGGCCAGTTCGTAGATGTCGGGGAGGCAGGATTTCACGCGGGCGATCCCCTTGTCCACCTGGGTGGCGTAGCCGGAGAATTCCTGGCCCAGCGTCAGGGGCGTGGCATCCTGCGTATGGGTGCGGCCGATCTTGATGATGTCCTTGAATTCATGGGATTTCGCCCAGAGTGCGGCCGACAGTTTCTCCAGCCCCGGCAAGAGCACATCGCGCGCCATCATGCAGATGGCCACATGCATGGCGGTGGGGAAGGTGTCGTTGGACGACTGGCCCATGTTGACATGGTCATTCGGGTGGACGGGCTTCTTCGATCCCATCACGCCGCCCAGCATTTCGATGGCGCGGTTCGAGATCACCTCGTTCGCGTTCATGTTGGACTGGGTGCCCGATCCGGTTTGCCACACCACCAGCGGAAAGTTGTCGTCGAACTTTCCGTCGATCACCTCTTGCGCGGCGGCGGCGATGGCCTGGCCCAGTTCGGGCGCGATGTCGCCCTGGTCGATATTGACCAGCGCGCAGGCCTTCTTGATCACACCGAGCGCGCGGATGATGGCGACCGGCTGGCGTTCCCAGCCGATGGGGAAGTTGATGATCGACCGCTGGGTCTGCGCGCCCCAGTATTTGTCGGCGGGAACCTCGAGCGGGCCGAAGCTGTCGGTTTCGGTGCGGGTGGCGGACATGGGCAAGCCTCCTGATTTCGCTGTGTTCGCCTTAGCGGGCGGGGACGTCGAAATCAATTGGCATACCGTCGCATACAGCGCCGGGACGGCCGTTTTCCGGCGCGATCAATGCTTGCGGAACTTGTCGAGGCTGACGATCTGGGCGTCCTGCTGGGGGGGCGGGTCGTCATCGTCATCGCCGTCGTCGGTGGTGTCATCCTCTTCGTCTTCGTCGTCATCCTCTTCGGAATGCGTCTCGAAGCGCAGGCCGAATTCGACGGAAGGGTCAACGAAGGTGCGCACGGCGTCGAAGGGGATCACCAGCGGTTCGGGCTGGTTGCCGAAGTTGAGCGTGACGGAAAAGCCGTCATCGGTGACGGTGAGGTTTTCGAACCAGTGCTGGATGACCACGGTCATCTCCGACGGGTAGCGCGCGCGCAGCCAATCGGCGATGGCGACGCCGGGATGGGTGGTATCGAAGGTGATGAAGAAGTGATGCGCGCCGGGCAGGCCGTTTCGGGCGACGTCTTGCAGGACAGTCTGGATCAACCCGCGCATCGCCCGATGCATCAGATTGCCATAGTCGATGGAACGGGCCATGCGCCTTGTCCTTTCCGAAGCCTGAAGTCATTTACGGGGGATTCGGCCCCAAAGGAAAGGGGGCCGATCCCGGAACCGCGCGGATTGCGTCAGGATGCCACCGGTTGCAGCAGACCTGCCGCCTGCAATCCGAGGCCGCCGAGGGCGGCAAGGGCGAGGACGAGGGGCAGGGGCATGTGGCGGCGCAGGAGCAGCCAGCCTGCAATCAGGGCAAGGGCGGCCATGGCGGGGCGGAAACTGGCGGGGTCGGGGGTGAGCAGGCGGAGGGGGCCGAAATCGCTGCGCCCGACCGTGGCGAAAAAGACATGGGCGGCGAACCAGATCGACAGGTTGGCGATCACGCCCACCACGGCGGCCATGATGCCCGAGAGCGCGCCGGAGAGGCGCGGATCGGCGGTGATGCGGGCGATCCAGGGGGCGCCGGCGAAGATCATCATGAAGCTGGGGATGAAGGTGGCCCAGAGGGTAATGGCAGCGGCGGCAAGGCCGGCGAGCCAGCCGCCCTGACGAAAGCCTGCGAGGAAGCCCACGAATTCGTTGACAAGAATCAGGGGTCCGGGGGTGGTTTCGGCCAGACCGAGGCCATCCATCATCTGGCGCAGCGTGAGCCAGCCCTTGTCTTCCACCACCGCCTGCGCCATCCAGGCGAGCACCGCATAGGCGCCGCCGAAGGTGAGGATGGCGAGTTGCGAGAAGAAGAGGCCGATTTCGGCCAGAAGGCCGCCTTCGGCAAGCCAGAGTGCGCCGATGGGGGTGAGCCAGATCGCGAGCCAGAGCGTGAAGGTCCGGGCAGTGGCGGCGGCGCGGGGGGCATCGGGGATGGGATCGCCGGAGGCGGGCGTGTTGCGGGCGGCGAACCAGCCCCAGATGCCTGCGGCAAGAATCACCAGCGGGAAGGGCGCGTTGGCGAGGAAGAGCGCGAGGAAGGCGAGCGCGGCCACGATATAGGCCGCGCGCCCCTTGAGCGCGCGTTTCGAGACGCGGAGCAGCGCCTCGATCACGATGACGGCGACGGCGGCCTGCACGCCCATGAACAGGGCCTGCATCAGGGGGACATTGCCGAAGGCGGCATAGAGGGCGGAGAGGGCCAGCACCACCAGGGCGCCCGGCAGGACGAAAAGCCCCCCCGCGATCAGGCCGCCGAGCGTGCCGTGCAGGCGCCAGCCGGACCATGTGGCAAGCTGCATCGCCTCGGGCCCCGGCAGGAGCATGCAGAACGAGAGGGCGGAGAGATATTCCTTTTCCGTCAGCCATTTGCGTTCATCGACCAGAACGCGATGCATCAGCGCGATCTGGGCGGCTGGGCCGCCGAAGGACATCAGGCCGATATGGCCGAAGGTGCGGATGAGGTCGGATACCGGGGTCATGGCGCGGAGATAGCGCGCGCTGGGTAACGGGACAATGACGAAGTGCCCCGCCGGGGTGAACCGGCGGGGTGGGTTGGGGTGTGTGTGGTCTTTGCAAGCAGCGCCGCGGCCATTTTGGCCTTGGCAGACTCAGGTCTAGGGCGAAGGGGTTAAGAAAGCGTTAGCGCGATTGAGGGGGTCTGAGCGTTACAGCCCCTCGAAGGCGCAGAGGGCGTGGACTTCCATTCCCATCGCCTCGAGCCGCTTGCGGCCGCCGAGATCGGGCAGGTCCACGACGAAGGCGCAGCCCACGACCTGTGCGCCAAGCCGTTCGATCAGGCGGATGCCTGCCTCGGCGGTGCCGCCCGTGGCGAGGAGGTCATCGACGAGCAGCACCTTTTCGCCGGGTTGCATGGCGTCGTCATGCACCTCGACCACGGCTTCGCCGTATTCGAGGGTGTAGCTTTGGCTGATCGTCGCCCCCGGCAGCTTGCCCTTCTTGCGGATCGGGATGAAGCCGGTGGAGAGCTGATGCGCGACGGCACCGCCGAGGATGAAACCCCGCGCCTCAAGCCCCGCGACCTTGTCGATGCGGAGGCCCGCATAGGGGGCGAGAAGCTGGTCCACGCACATCCGGAACCCGCGCGGATCGGCGAAGAGGGTGGTCACGTCGCGGAAGAGGATGCCTTCGTGGGGGAAATCGACGATGGTGCGGATGTAATCCTTGACGGTCTTGCGCATGTTCTGGCCCTGCGGGATTGGCGTGCGGTTCAGGTCTAGCGGGCGGGGCGGGGGGCGTCGAGGGGGTAAGCCCTTCAAGGCGTGGGGTTTTGGGTGGGGTTTTGGGATGATGGCGCGCTGTGCCAGATGTGCCGCAAACGATGCAGAAGAGTGTGCATACAGTGTGCATACAAATTTGAGCAGAGTGGCGGGCGATGATGTGGTTAAGGGTGCGTGGCTGCACAGACGCGATGTGGCGCGGGTCTTTCGGCGGAGAACCCCCTCCCTGAACCTCCCCACCCCTCCCTGACCCTCCCCCGTGCCGGGGGAGGGGTTTGGCGCGTCAATCAAGGCGGGCGGCCTGGACATGCATCCAGTCGCGGTCCCGCGTGCGGCCGAGAGAGACCCAGCCCTCTGCCTCCCATATCTCCCAGAAGGGGCGGTATTCGGGGCGGGCGAGGCGGGCGCGGTCGGCGCCCCAAGGCAGGCGGTTTTCGGTGTCGTCGAAATCATAGGCGATGCCCCAGGCATGCATGGACCATTTCGTGCTGCTGCCGCGCATGAGGCGGGGGGCGTAATCGCCCGAGAAGATGTCGAGCCGGAGGTCGTGGAGGCGCTGCTCGCCGTAATGGTGGTGGATGCGGTGCAGGATGCGGGTGAGGCTGGCGGCGGTTCTCTCATGCGCCCAGAGGAAGCGGCGGGTCTGTGACAGATCCCAGGCGATGCGGAAGGTCCAGGGGGTGGGCACCTGCACCAGCGGCGGACGCGGGCCTTCGGGCCTGCCGTGGGGGCCAAAGAAAGCGGGAACGCCGCGTTCGGTGGGCCAGGGATGGGCGGTGACGGGTGGATCGGGGCGGTCTGTGCCCGTGCTGTCGATCAGGGCGCGCACAGCCTCGAGCGTGCGCAGGCCCGAGTGGCCGTCGATAGTGCCGGGATCGAAGCCTGCCTGTCGCGCCATGACCTGAAGCGCGGCAGTGGCATGGCGATACCCCGGCCAGATGTTCCAACCCTTTGGCAGGGGATGGCCCAGCCGGGACAGGGCGCGGCGGGCGGCGGCATCGGTGAGGGGGCCGCGCAGGCCGTCGATGGCGCCGGCATAGAGGCCCATCGCGGCAAGGCGGGTTTGCAGAAGGCGGATATGGGTGGGGTGCATCGTCCCTGGCTCCTCGGTTGACCGGGGCCGGAGCGGACCCGGGGAGGATCAGGGAAGCGCGGGCCGGGTTGGCGCGCGGTTAAGGCGGCGTGCGGTCAGGGGTGGAGGATGCGGCCTGCGACGGCATCGAGCATGGCGAGAAGGTCGGGATCGCGCTTGTCGGGCGCGGTCATCAGCGCGGTGTCGAGGGCACGGTCGCAGCCATGCGGGCAGGGCGCGCGGTCGGGGCCGAGCAGGGCGGGGAGGCCTGCTACAAGGGCGCGGGCATTGCCCGCATTGGCGGTGAGGGTGCGGATGACGGCGGCCACATCGACGGCGTCATGGCCGGGATGCCAGCAATCGTAATCCGTCACCATTGCAACCGAGGCGTAGCAAAGCTCTGCCTCGCGCGCGAGTTTGGCTTCGGGCATGCCGGTCATGCCGATGATATCGGCGCCCCATGCGCGGTAGAGGCGGGATTCGGCGAGGGTGGAGAATTGCGGGCCCTCCATGGCGATGTAGGTGGCGCCTTCATGCACCGTGACGCCCGCCTGACGGGCGGCGGCGGCGCAGGCCTGCGACAGGCGGGGGCAGGTCGGGTGGGCAAAGCCCACATGGGCGACGCAGCCCGCGCCGAAGAAGGATTTGGGCCGCGCGAAGGTGCGGTCGATATACTGATCGACGATGACGAAATCGCCGGGGCGGTAATCTTCGCGCAACGACCCCACCGCCGAGACGGCCACCACATCGGTGCAGCCCAGCCGTTTCAGCGCGTCGATATTGGCGCGGAAGGGGATGTCGGAGGGGGCATGGACATGGCCGCGCCCGTGGCGGGGCAGGAAGGCCATGGGGATGCCGCCGAGGCGGCCGACGAGCACCTCGTCCGACGGCTTGCCCCAGGGGGACGTGACGCGCACCCAGCTTGCGCCTTCGAGACCGTCGATCTGATAGACGCCCGAGCCGCCGATGACGCCGATCATGGTCTGCATGGATGCCCCCCGCCTGTTGCTGCGGTGCAGCTTAAGGCGTGGGGGCGGGGTGGGGAAGGGGGGTGCTGGCAGGGCGCTTGCAGGGCGTTCCGTTCGGGGCGGGCGAGGGAGGTAAGGGATTCCCGCCGTTGACTCGTTTGCCCCTGCCTTGCCCAATGTGGGGATTAGGTGCGGGAGTATGTTTCATGGCCGTTTCCACGCAATTTCATTTGGCCTTCATCCTGTTTTCCGCTGGCGTTGCGCTGTCGGCCTTTGCGGCCTTCGGGCAGGCGCATGCCGACCAGAAGGCGGTTGTTGCCGATTGCACGGGGGGCGAATGCCGCTGTGTGCTGTCGGACATGACGATGAACGATGTGGCCATCGTGACGGGGACCGACCTGCCCGCCGACCCGGAGGCAGCGATGGTGTTTGCCGATGGCGAACCGCCGCGTTGGGCCAGCCTGACCCGGACCGGGTCGGAGTTCGTGCTGGCGGGCGGACGGCGCTGCGATCTGGGGCTGTTTCAGGACTGGACGCCGGAGGATGGCCTGTGGAACGGCCGCACGGATCTGGCCGGGGTGAGCGGTGCCGCGGAATGCCGCCAGTTGGGTGCGCTGGCGGTGGAGATGATGAACAGTGACACGCGCCTCGCAAGGGTTGCGTGGGGCGGTCGGTTCGACATGGCGCGGTTCTGGCAGGGCACCGATCCGGGGCCGGGGGATGACCGCCCGGTCTGGACGCAGGTCGATGCCCATACGGCCACGGGCGCGGGTGGCGGTGACGGGGTGGTGACGTGGTATCGCGCGCGGCTCCTCAGCCCCGTGCGGCTGATCCTGGAGACGCGGATCGCGGGCGACGGCTGCAGCTTCGATCTGCGGACAGAGGCCTTCCGGCAGGAGTGAGGGGCTATTTCTCGCCCGGGCGGGCGAGTTCCACCACGTCGCGCACGATGCTGTAATCGCGATAGCCCAAGCGGGCGACGGGATGGAAGCGGGTGACGTCGAAGCGGCCATTCACCACGCAGTCATCGCGCAGGTGGACGCCGGTGACTTCGCCGAGGATCAGGAAATTGTTGCGGCCGCGCATGGTGACAATGTCGATCAATGCGCATTCCAGCGTGGCGGGGGCATCGGCCACGCGGGGGCAGTCGATGGTGGCGCATTCGGCCCGGGCGACGCCGGCATGGGCGAATTCGTCCACGTCGGGCGGCAGTTCGGCCGAGGTTGCGGACATCGCGTGGAACATCGCCTCGGCCACCACGTTCACGGCAAAGACCCGGGTTTCGCGGATGTTGGCGAGCGAATCCTTCACCCCGTTGGAGGCGAAGGTCACTTGGGGCGGGCTGTAGGCGGCGGCGTTGAAGAAGGAATAGGGGGCGAGGTTGTCGCCCTGCGGGCCGCGGGTGGAGATCCAGCCGATGGGGCGGGGGCTGACGATGGCGTTGAAGGGGTTGTGCGGCAGGCCGTGGCCTTGGGCGGGGCGGTAGAACATCGCGGGTGAGGGTCCGGGCTTTGGGTGATTTGATCCTGACGTAATCGCATGTTACGCGCCAGACCAGCAGATTCGGAGGCCCCCGCTTGTACCGTCTGGAAGAGGAAACCGAAGAGGACTGGTGGGAGGTGGAGGCGCTGTATGACCTGTGCTTTTCGCCGGGGCGCACGGCGCTTTCGTCCTATCGGTTGCGGGACGGGGTGCCGACGGTGGCGGCCCTGTGCCTGACCTTGCGGGATGGCGATGGAACGATGGCGGCTGCGATCCGCTATTGGCCGGTCGAGGTGGGGGGGCAGGATGCGCTGCTTCTTGGCCCGGTGGCGGTACACCCGACGCGGCAGGGCGAGGGGTTGGGGGGACTTCTGATCAACGAAAGCCTGGCCGAGGCGCGGCGGCTGGGCTGGGAACGGGTGATGCTGGTGGGGGATGCGCCCTATTATTCGCGCTTCGGATTCACCAAGCTGGAGGGGGTGGAGATGCCGCCGCCCACCAACCCCGACCGGGTGCTTGGGCTGGCGCTGAAGGCCGGGGCCTGGGATGGGGTGCGGGGCGCGGTGACGAAGGCGACCTGAGCCTTGCAGCGGGGCGGGGATGGCCCCACATTCAGGGGATGGATCAGACGCCCGTGCAAAACCTGCCCGCCATTGCCGCCCCCGACCGGCGGGCCGAGATCACGGCGCTGGCGCGGCGTTACCGCCGTGCGAACGGGCCGGTGATGGCGCTGGTCAACCGGTTGGGCGGCACGCTGGAGGACCGGCTGAAGGCGGTGCCCGAAGGGATGCGCGCCCAGATCAACGCGGTGACGGAACGCGCGCTCCTGACGGCGCATGGCCTGGCCGGGGCCGGGGAGCGTGCGCCCGACATGGGGCGGCAGGGGCCGATGGCGGCGGCGGTGCTGACCGGGGCGGTGGGGGGCGCGGGCGGGCTGGCCACGTCGGTCGCCGAACTGCCCGTCACCATCACGGTGATCCTGCATGCGATCCGCCGCGCGGCGCGGGAGGCGGGCTATGACCCGGACGACCCGGCGATCCGGGCGGAATGCCTGCGGGTTTTCGCGGCGGGCAGCCCCTTGGCGGCGGATGACGGGATCAACACGTCCTTCCTGTCGGCGCGGCTGACGGTGACGGGGCCGGCGATTGCGCAGGTGGTGCGCAGCGTGGCCCCGCGGCTTGCCGCCGCCTTGGGGCAGAAGCTCGCGACGCAAGCCGTGCCGGTGCTGGGGGCGGTGGCGGGGGCCACGCTGAATGCAGCCTTCCTGCGCTACTATCGCGAGATGGCCGAGATCCGCTTTGCCCTGCTGCGGCTGGCCGAACAGCACGGGGCCGAGCCGATCCTGGCCGCCTTTGCCGATGCGGTCGCGCCGCCCAAGGTGACGAAGGCCTGATCCCCCTGGCACCCCCCAATTCTTCTCTGTTCAAATATCCTCAGGGGGTGAATTGGCGCGCCGCGCCAAGAGGGGGCGGAACGCCCCTTTACTTCCTGTCGCACTCACTCCGGCTGGTTTGAGAGCCAGTCCATCAGCGCCGGTCGCACGCTTTCGGCACCATCCGCCATGGCGCGGTCGATCACCGTCCGCGCCTCGGTCAGGTCCACCCGGCGCAGAAGCGCCTTGACCGGGCCGATGGAGGCGGGGCGCATGGACAGGCCGCGCAGGCCGAGGGCGGCGAAGGCCAGCGCCTCGATGGGGCGGCCTGCATCCTCGCCGCAGAAGGAAAGCGGCGTGGCGGTGTCGCGGCAGCGGTCGATGATCTGCAAAAGGAAGCGCAGGAAGGACACGTTCAGCGTGTCATAGCGGCGGCGGACCCGTTCGTTTTCGCGGTCGGCGGCGAAGAAGAACTGTTTCAGGTCATTGCCGCCGATGGAAACGAAATCGGTCAGCTCGAAAAAGGCGCGGGGGGCATAGGCGAGGCTGGGGGTTTCCAGCATCGCGCCGATGTCCAGCCGTGCGGGCACGGGGTGGCCCATGTCGCGTTCGCGTTCAAGCTCCTTGAGCACCTGCGCGCGGGCGGCTGTGAATTCCGACAGTTCGGTGATGAAGGGGAACATCACCGTCAGGGGGCGGCCCTTGGCGGCGCGGATCAGGGCCTGCAACTGCATCCTGAGCACGCCCGGCTTGTCGAGCCCCACGCGGATCGCGCGCCAGCCCATCGCGGGGTTGGGTTCATCCTGCGGTTTCATGTAGGGCAGCACCTTGTCGGACCCGATGTCGAGCGTGCGGAAGGCGACGCGCTTGCCATGGGCGGCATCCATGACGCGGGCATAGAGCGCGGCAAGCTCGGCGCGCTGGGGCATCTTGTTGCGGACGAGGAATTGCAGTTCGGTGCGGAACAGGCCCACGCCTTCGGCGCCGGACCCCTCAAGGCTGGGCAGGTCGGCCATGAGGCCTGCATTCATCATCAGGCTGGTGACGGTGCCGCATTTCGACAGGGCGGGCAGGCCGCGCAGCGATCCGTATCGCTGCTGGGCGGCGGCCTGCATGGCGATCTTGTCGCGGAAGGCGCGGGCGACGGTTTCCTCGGGCCGCAGGTGGACGATGCCCTGATCGCCGTCCACGAGGATCGGGTCGCCGTTCAGCGCCTCGGTCACGATCCGGTCGGCATGGATCACAAGGGGGATGGCCAGCGCGCGGGCGACGATGGCGGCGTGGGAGCCGACGGAGCCTTCCTCCAGCACCACGCCTTTCAGCTTGCGGCCATAGTCCAGAAGTTCGGCGGGGCCGATGTTGCGGGCCACCAGCACGGGATTGTCGGGCATCTCGGCCCCGGTGTCCTGCCCCTGTCCGGTCAGGATCCGCAGGAGGCGGTTCGACAGGTCGTCCAGATCGTGCAGGCGGTCACGGAGGTAGGCATCGGGCACCTGTTCCAGACGCGCGCGGGTGGCGGATTGTTCCTTTTCCACCGCTGCCTCGGCCGACAGGCCGCGGGCGATGTCATCTTCCATCCGCTTGAGCCAGCCGCGCGAATTGGCGAACATGCGGTAGGCCTCGAGCACGGCCTTCTGGTCCTTGTCGAGGCTTTCGGCGGAGAGGAGGTCATCGACCGAGACGCGCAGCTTGCCCACCGCTTCGCGGATGCGTTCGATTTCGGTCAGCGGGTCGTCTGCCACCGGGTTGGTGACGACGACGCGGGGTTCGTGCAGCCAGACGCGGCCCTCTGCCGCGCCTTCCTGCCCGGTGCCGCCCCGGATCATCACCGATTGCTTGTGAAGGGCGCGCATCGCGTCGCCCTCGCCGTTGAAGACGCCAAGCTCGGTCATCTCGGCCAGCACCATGGCGACGACTTCGAGCGCGTAGATTTCGTCTTCCGAGAATTCGCGGGCGATCTTGGATTGCACGACGAGGACGCCGAGCTTTTCGCCCACCCTTTGGATGGGCACGCCGAGGAAGGAGGAGTAAAGTTCCTCCCCCGTTTCGGGCATGTAGCGGAAGCCTTTTTCGGCGGGCGCGTTGGCGGTGTTGATGGGCAGGCCGCTGCGGGCGACGCGGCCCACGAGTCCCTCGCCCAGTTTCATGCGGGTCTGGTGGACGGCTTCTTTCTTGAGCCCTTCGGTGGCGCAAAGCTCCAGCGTCTCGGCGTCGCGGAAGAGGTAGATGGAGCAGACCTCGGTTCCCATCGAGTCTGCGATGAGATGGGTGATGCGATCGAGCCGGTCCTGCCCGCCGCCCGTTGTGGCAAGCGTATCGCGCAACCGGCGCAGGAGCTTGCGGCTTTCGCTTTCGGTCCGTTCTGGCATCGCGGGGTCTTCCTCTTGCCCCTTATAGAGCACAAGGGTTGGGGCAATGGAAAGCCCCGGCTTCAGGGGCCGGGGATGTGCGTCTGTCGCGTGGAGTCTTTACGCCGGATTGCCCGAAAAACAGGCGGTTGTCCGGAGGGATGTCTCAGGCCTTGTCGAGGTCGAAGGCGTCGTGCAGGGCCTGCACGGCAAGCTCCATGTATTTCCGGTCGATCAGGACGGAGATCTTGATCTCGGAGGTGGAGATGACCTTGATGTTGATGCCTTCCTTGGCGAGTGCGTCGAACATGCGGGCGGCCACGCCCGTGTGCGACCGCATGCCGATGCCCACGACCGAGACCTTGGCGACATCGGTATCGACGATCAGTTCGTCATAGCCGATCAGGCCTGCGGCCTTGGCGTCTTCCATCGCCTTGCGGGCGCGGTCCACCTGATTGATCGGGCAGGAAAAGGTCATGTCGGTCACGGCGCCGGGATGGGCGTCGTCATAGTCCTTTTCCGAGATGTTCTGGACGATCATGTCCACGTTCACGCCTGCCTCGGCCAGGGGGCCGAAGATGGCACCCGCCACGCCGGGGCGGTCTTCGATGGTGAAGAGGGTGATCTTGGCCTCTTCGCGGGAAAAGGCGACGCCAGAGACGACTTTCGATTCCATGATTTCCTCCTCGTCGCAGACCAGGGTTCCCGAGGTCTCGTCGGTATCTTCGAATGATGACAGCACGCGCAGGCGCACCTTGTAGCGCATGGCCAGTTCGACCGACCGGGTTTGCAGCACCTTGGCCCCGAGCGAGGCCAGTTCCAGCATTTCCTCGAAGGCGATCTTTTCCAGCTTGCGCGCCTTGCGGCTGACGCGGGGATCGGTGGTATAGACGCCGTCCACATCGGTGTAGATGTCGCAGCGTTCCGCGCCGAAAGCGGCGGCGAAGGCGACGGCGGTGGTGTCGCTGCCGCCCCGGCCCAGGGTGGTGACGCGGCCCTCAGGGCTGACGCCCTGGAAGCCCGCGACGACGGCGACCTTGAAGCCTTCGGCAAACTTGGCGTCGATATTGGCGCGGGGGATGTCCACGAAGCGCGCGGCGCCGTGCTGGGCGGTGGTCTGGATCGGCACCTGCCAGCCCTGCCAGGACCGGGCGGGGATGCCCATTTCCTGCAGTCGCAGGGCCATGAGGCCGGCGGTGACGTTTTCGCCCGCCGCGACGACGGCATCGTATTCGCGGGCGTCGTAGAGTTTGGAGGTGCCTTCGACATAGCCGACAAGGCGGTTCGTCTCGCCCGACATGGCGCTGACGATGACGATGACGTCATAGCCGCGGGCGACCTCACGCTCGACCTTTTTCGCGGCGTTTTCGATGCGCGCAAGATCGGCCACCGAGGTGCCGCCGAATTTCATCACGAGAAGCGGCATGCATCCCCCCCGCAAGGCCCGATTTCCGCGCGCTTCTTATGCGGCGGCGGGGCGGGGTGCAAGGGTTGTCGGGAAGGGCATCAGGGGGGGCGGGGGGGGGCGGTTGCACCCCCCGCGTCCGGTATCAGCCGCGACGACCGCGGCGTTCGCGGCGCGGGGCGCCGGCATCGTCGCCGGTGCCGTCGGAGGCCGAGGAAAAGCCGCCCAGCTTTTCCGAGATCAGGTCCAGCGTCGGATGCGGCCCGCGCGGGCGGGATTCCAGCGCGGCGCGCATGGCGCGCAGGTGTTCGGGCATGGTCCCGCAGCAGCCGCCGATGATGCGGACGCCCGCATCGCGGGCAAGCACCGCATATTCGGCCATCAGTTCCGGGGTGCCGTCATAGTGGATGTGCCCGTCATGGTATTTCGGGATGCCCGCATTGCCCTTGGCGATCACCGGCCGTTCGGTGCCGGTCGAGGCGAAGCCCAGAACGGTGCGCATGAGGTCTGATGCGCCCACGCCGCAATTCGCGCCAAAGGCGATGGGCGGGTTGGGGAGTTTTTCCACCAGGTCGGCCAGAGCGGCGGAGGTGACGCCCATCATCGTGCGGCCTGCGGTGTCAAAGCTCATGGTGCCGCACCAGGGCAGGCCTGCGAGCCGTGCCGCCTCGGCCGCGGCCTTGTATTCTTCGGGGGCAGAGATGGTTTCGATCCAGAGGACATCGACGCCGCCCTCTTTCATGCCTTCCATCTGTTCGTGGAAGATTTCCACCGCGTCCTTGTGGGTGAGGGTGCCCATGGGTTCGAAAATCTCGCCCGTCGGTCCGACCGAGCCTGCCACCACGACCTTGCGGCCGGAGGCATCTGCAATCTCGCGCCCCAGTTCCACGCCGACGCGGTTCAATTCGCGCACGCGGCCCTGGGCGTTGTGCAGCTTCAGCCGGGCAGCGTTACCGCCGAAGGTGTTGGTGAGGAAGATGTCCGACCCCGCCTCGACCGCGCCGCGATAGAGCGCGCGGATGTTGTCGGGCTGATCGACGTTCCAAAGTTCGGGCGGTTCGCCGGAGGAAAGCCCCATGTTGAACAGGTTCGTCCCCGTCGCGCCATCGGCCATCAGCCAGTCGCGGGTGGAGAGCAGATCGGTCAGCGCGTCGGCCATGGGGCACCTTTGTTTCGAGGTTCGTCACATCCGTCTGCCATGCAGGGGTGCATGAGGCAATGCGATTATCCGCATCATGATCTTGAGGCGATGCACAAGATCGGGGCGGGCGGAGCAGGGCGCCGGATGGGCCGTCTGGCCCATCCTGGCTGTCACATCTCTTCCATCAGTTGCGCCTTGGCGACGGGAAGGAGTTCGCCCATCTTGGCGCGGATCTCGTCGGCGCTGGCGTGGCCTGCCAGATCGGCGGCGACCTTGCGGACGACATCCTCGATCCCGGCTTCCTCGAAATCGGCGTTGACCACGGTCATCGCGTATTCGGCGGCATCGTCGCCCGTCTTGCCCAGAAGGCCGGCGGCCCAGAGACCGACAAGCTTGTTGCGGCGGGCCTCGGCGCGGAACTGCATTTCGGCGTCATGGGCGAATTTGGATTCAAACGCGCGTTCGCGGTCGTCGAAGGTGGTCATGGCGTGCCCCTTGATCCTGATTTGGCCTAAGCCTTCATATGACCGCAGCCCGCCCGCGCCGCAAGGGGGCGGGTTGGGGGGGCGGGTGGGGGGGCGGGGTGGTTTGCCGGCCTGTCGCGCGCCCCTTCGGATGCCGGTCGGCTTGCGGCGAAGGGCGGCTTGGCTTATAGCGCCGGAAAGCGGGCGGGGAACCATCGGGTGGCCCCGCTGTCGGTATTTCCGCGGAGAATTCATGGCACGTCGCAAGAAGGTGTACGAGGGCAAGGCGAAGATCCTGTACGAGGGGCCGGAGCCGGGCACTCTGATCCAGTATTTCAAGGATGACACCGCACCCACCGCCACCATTCCCGCCCCGGCCGCGGTTGAGGGGAAGGGTGTGCTGAACAACCGGTTGTCGGAATTCTTCATGACCGGGCTGAACGCGATCGGAGTGCCCACGCATTTCATCCGCCGTCTGAACATGCGCGAGCAACTGGTGCGGATGGCCGAGATCATTCCGCTGGAGGTGGTGGTGCGGAACTTTGCCGCGGGCGCCCTGTCGGAACGGCTGGGAATCCCCGAGGGCACGCCGCTGCCGCGCCCCATCGTGGAATATTACTACAAGGATTCGCGCCTTGGCACGCCGATGGTGAGCGAGGAGCATATCATTGCCTTCAACTGGGCCAGCCAGCAGGATCTGGATGACATGGTGGCGCTGGCCCTGCGGGTGAACGACTTCCTGTCGGGCGTGATGATGGGCGTGGGCATCCGGCTTGCGGATTTCCGCATCGAGGTGGGCCGGGTCTGGGATGGCGACTACATGCGGCTGATCGTGGCCGACGAGATCAGCCCCGATTCCTGCCGCCTGTGGGATGTGCGGACGGCATCGGAGGCGATGGAGCGCGAGGGGGTGGTGCGCGAGCCCGGGCCGCTGGCCGATGTCTATACGGAACTGGCGCGGCGTCTGGGCGTGCTGCCGTCGAATGTGACGCACAAGCCGAAGCCCACGCTGATCAACTGAGCGGGCATCTGATGCCTTGCCCCGGTCGGGGCAGGGCGCTAGGAGAGGCCGCAGGAATTCTGCCCCGGGGGACGATATGAAAGCGCGCGTGACCGTCATGCTGAAGACCGGCGTTCTGGACCCCCAGGGTGAGGCGGTGCGCCATGCGCTGGGCAGCCTTGGCTTTGCGGGCGTGAACGGCGTGCGGCAGGGCAAGGTGATCGAGCTGGATCTGGCCGAGACCGATGCCGCGAAGGCCGAGGCCGATGTGCGGGCGATGTGTGACAAGCTGCTCGCCAATACGGTGATCGAGAGCTATCGGGTCGAGCTTCTCTGATCCCTGCGGATCAGGGCCGCGACGGTCCGTGTCGGTTTCCGTCTTGACCCCCGGGCAGGGGTGGCTTCCCCTTGGCGGCAAACGAGGGGGGATGTGATGCGCGCCGCGGTTCTGAAGGAATACAACAGCGATCTGGTGATCGAGGCGGTGCCCGATCCGGTTTGCGAAGCCGATGGCGTGGTGCTGCGCGTGCTGGCCTGCGGCATCTGCCGCAGCGACTGGCATGGTTGGGTGGGGGAACACCCCAAGGTGAAGCCGGGGGCGATCCCGGGGCATGAATATTGCGGCGAGGTGGTGGAGGCTGGCCCCTTGGCGAAGTGGCGGGTGGGCGACCGGGTGATCGCGCCCTTCATCCTGGCCTGTGGCGATTGCCCCGAATGCCGCGCGGGCCTGTCGAACACCTGCAAGACGCAGCGCGTGCCGGGGTTCGGCGAACCGGGGGCCTATGCGGAATACATCTCGGTTCCCCATGCCCATAACCTTGCACGGCTGCCCGAGAGCATTTCGCCGGTGTTGGCGGCGGGGCTGGGTTGCCGGGTGACGACGGCGTGGCACGCGCTGACGGGGCGGGCGGAGTTGCGCGCGGGCGAGTGGCTGGCGGTGCATGGCACGGGCGGGATCGGGCTGTCGGCGCTGATCCTGGGGCGGGCCCTGGGGGCGCGGGTCGTGGTGGTGGATGTGGTGCCCGAGAAGCTGGCCCATGCGCTGGCGCTGGGGGCGGAGGTGGCGATCGACGCGCGCGAGGGCGATGTCGCGGCGCGGATCGTCGAGGCGACGGGCGGCGGGGCGCATGTGTCGATCGAGGCGCTGGGCATCGCGGCCACGGCCAATGCGTCGATCGAGGGGCTGCGGGTGCTGGGGCGGCATGTGCAGGTGGGGCTGCCGGTGGGCCACACCGCGCGCATGGAGATCAACATGAACGCGGTCTACATGAAGCAACTGGCGCTGTTCGGGACGCGCGGGATGCCTGCGTGGAAATACCCGTCGCTTCTGGACATGATCACGCGGGGGGTGGTGGACATGTCGCCCCTGATCGCGCGGACGGTGCCGCTTTCAGGCGCATCGGCGGAACTGCGGGCCTTTGGCGGACCGATGCCGCCCGGGGTGGCGGTGATCGACGATTTCACGCGGTGACAGGTTTTTCCGGGGGCGGCATTTTTTCTGCCCCGGGGGGCTACACACCGCCCGAGAGGGGTGCTAAGAGCGCGCCACCAGGCCGCTGTAGCTCAGCTGGTAGAGCACGTCATTCGTAATGATGGGGTCGGGGGTTCGAGTCCCTTCAGCGGCACCATTCTCCTCTAAGCCATTGGATATCCTCAGCTTTATCGTTGGATAAGGCGCGCGTGGAACATGGCGGAGAACAAAGCTGCACCCCACTCATTTGTGAAAGATGGCGTCTGCTACTTCATCAGACGCGTCCCGAATGACCTTCGGCACCCCTACACATCCTCAAAAATCTCCTGCTCGTTGCGAACAAGATCGGTCTCGGTGGCAGCTTCTCGCGCAATCAGAGCCTCTCAGAAGCTCGACGAGTATTGGTATCACCTCAGGATCAACGACAGCGATCTGCCGGGGAAGCATCTGGTTTGCATGGCAGGCAAAGGGCGTTCGGCCCCTGTGCCGCCCATCGTGCGGTCTGTGGCGGTCATGGCGGGCGGTGCGACGGTTTCGGGGGCGGTCTGCATCCGTGTCGGGCTGAAGGGAAGGGGGTGGGGCGGCGGCGTGAAGGTCGCCGCAGCTTTGCCCGGGGATGGCCTTGGGCGATCCCCAGCGTTTGTTCGCGGTCAGCCCTTGCCGGATGAAGATGCCGTAGCAGGCATTTGCGCGACCGTCAGTCAGAGGTGCTGCCCATGATCCGTCGCGCTGCGCAAATGGGTTGACGGCGCGTCAGCACGATCGACGGGGCGCGACGGCGGTGGCAGGCCGTGCTTTGGTGCGGCATGTAAAGGCGCGCCCCCTTGAAGGGCGCGCCTCGTTGCGATGGTGGCGTTTCTGTCGTGCCGCGGATCAGTCGTAGAGATAGATGGACGATCCCGCCAAGGTCTCCAGCGTCATGTTGTCGATCCGAATGATATCGGTCGGGCTGAAGCGCAGTTCGACATAGCTGCCGACCTGATGGCCGTAGGTTTCGACCAGTGCCGCCGCATCGCCGAATTCGACAGTCCCCCAGAGATCTTCGCCGAGAGCGATGCTGTCCTCCGCCGAGAAATCGGTGATCCGGTCGATCCCATGGCCAGGATTGAAGATGAACATGTCGGCCCCGGCGCCACCGGTCAGCCGGTCGTTCCCGCGGCCAGCGTCGATCGTGTCATTGCCCTGACCGCCCGAAATCGTTTCGTTCGCGTCGCTGCCGAGCAGACGGTCATTGTGGGACGAGCCGATCACGCGCTCGATGCTGTGATAGGTGTCGCCCGTGGCATCGCCGCCTTGGCCGAAGCCCCCGGCGAGGGAGACGGTGACGCCCGACTTGGACCCCTTGTAGGACACCGTGTCGATGCCTGCGCCGCCATCCAGCGTATCGGCCCCGGCGCCGCCGAGCAGCAGGTCATTGCCGTCGCCGCCGAAAAGGGCGTCGTTGCCGCTGCCGCCGGTCAGCACGTCGTTGCCATCCTGCCCCGACAGGCTGTCGTCGCCGGCCTTGCCCGTCAGCGTGTCGGCGGCAGTCGAGCCGGACAGGCTGTCAGCATGCGCCGATCCGGTCACGATATTGATGTCGTGGAAGGTGTCACCCTCGGCAAGGCCGCCGCTGCCGGTACCGGCTGTCAGATCGACCGTCACGCCCTGTCTCGAGCGGCCATAGCTTACCTCGTTGTTCCCGGTGCCACCGTAATAGGCATCGGCGCCCGCGTCGGCGAGGAAGAGGTCGTCCCCGTCACCGCCATAGAGCGTGTCATTGCCCGAGCCTCCGAACAACTGGTCATTGCCCGACATGCCGTAGAGCACATCGTCGCCCGCCCCGCCGATCAGCGTGTCATGGCCGGTGCCGCCGTCCAGCATGTCGTTCTGGCCGCCGCCATTCAGCAGATCATCGCCGCCGCCACCGCGGAGGGTGTCGCGGCCACGGCCGCCGAACAACTGGTTGGCGTCAGCGGAGCCGATGATGTTGTCGTGCCCGGTAGAGCCGATCACATTCTGGATGTTGCGCAGCACGTCGCCTTCGGCATGGCCGCCCTTACCGATGCCTTTCGAAAGATCGACGATCACCCGGCGATCCGAGGCGGCATAGGACACCGTGTTGTCGCCGGTTCCGCCATCCAGCGTATCGGCGCCAAGGCCCCCCACCAGCGTGTCATCGCCCGCGCCGCCGAACAGGGCATCGTTTCCATCCTCTCCGGTGATCACCTCCGACCCGACGCCGCCGGTCTTTTCGGCGGTCGTGCTGAAGCTTTGCGTGAAGCTGGCCTGCGGCGGCGGGCTGATCTTCGCCCGGATCGCCTGCAGGGCGGCTTCGATTGCGCCCGGCGAATTTTCGGTCAGATAGACCGTATGGGACACCTCGGTAGAGGAGATTCCCGTTATCTCTACGTTGGACACCACATCCAGCCTGTACAGGGTGTCCGGTGCCGTCCTGACGGTGTCGAAGAGCGGGGTCTGGTTGTAATCGGGCCAGAAACCATTTTCGTCTGGCGGTACCACATTGCCGATGGTCAGGGTCGGCGGCGTGGTGACGATCTGCCCCGCCTGTGCCTCATAGGGGACTTGCAGGGTGATCTTGTGCAGGCCGGGGGCCAGATCGAGGATGAGCCGCCCTTTCGGCCCCTCGAGCGGGTAGGAGACGCCGTTCACAACCAGCACGGTGCCGGGTGCCACATTGTCGAAGGTGATGACCGAGCGTTCTTCGAGCGTGGACAGGCCCGCGTCCAGAAGGCCCGAATATTGCACCACAAAGCTGTCCGGTGCGGTTGCAGGGCCGAACAGGTCCGACGGGTTGAAATCGCCCGTCGTGCCGGTGCCGTTCTCGACCGGCACAAGGGTGCCATTCACGTCCTGCAGGATCTGGTAGGACAGTTGCTTTGCGCCCTCGGTCACGATGTTCACGGTGATGACGTCCGTGTCGAATTCGCCATCCTGATCGGTGATGAGGATGGTCAGGTTGCGCGTTGTAGAAGGGGTGGGCATGGTCGAGCGGAACACCAGATTCTCGATGATCGCCTCGACGATCGCGGCATTCGTGTTTCTGTTGAAGACGAACTGGATGTTGTCTTCATAGGAATAGAGGGTGGCGACGATCTTTTCGCCAGTGCCATCGTCGTAATAGATCAAGGTCCCTTTTTCGGTGACTTCGCGCGAGAAGGGCGAGCCATCGCCGGTGAACAATCTGACGGTTTCGCCCTGAAGCCAGCCGCTGACCATCATTCCGCCGTCGGCGAGGATGCTGTCGGCCTTGAAGGTGACGTTCGTGTCCAGAAACTGCCCGTTGGCCGCCTCGGTCGTCGTCAGATCCAGCGTTGCGGAGAGGTCGGTCAGCGTGGGGATGTAGCCCACGTTTACCGTGATCGTGTCCTTGGCGACAAAGCCGCTGCCATTCGTGACCTTGATTTCAAGCGTCCGCGGACCCTGTGTCTGCGTCTCGAGCCGCAGGCCTTCGATGATCGCCTCGACCAGCGCCAGCGTCGCATGACCCGTCAGGGTGATGCTGTAGAGCGCCTCGCCGCCGTTCGGGGACATATAGCCGATGGTCACCGGGATGAAGTTCGGATCAAGGGCCTGAAATTCACCGGTTTCAAGATTGAAGAATACGGTCGGGTTGGTGGTTGACGTGTCGGGGTAGAAATAGATCTTGTCCCCCTCCACCATCCCCGTAACCTCGATCGTGCCGGTGTTCCATGGGCCGTCACCGGACAGGGTGACGTCGTCATCCAGCAGCAGGCCGAAGCTCATCGCGGTGTTGAAGCTGACATCCACGCTTTCGCGCAGGTCCGACAGCACCAGCGGCGCCCCGGTGAATGTCACCGACCCGACTTGCGGAAAGGTCGGGGTCGTGATCGTGACGGTGATGGTCCGGTTGGGCGTCTCCGCGCTGAGCTGCGGGTTGATGGTCACGCCTTCGATGAACTGTTCGACAAGCGCAGCGGTTGCAAAAGGCGTAAAGCCCAACTCGCCGCTAAAGAGATTGATGTTACCGATAAGCGTTCCATTGACCAAGACGTCCTTCAAGAAGCTTACGTACTGGTTCGGCGTAAATTGCACCCCGGAGTCAGGCGCGGCCCCGATCTGAAGCTCCGATCCGGTCCAGCCGGTGATGACCAGCCGGGCGTTCGAAAGCGAACTCTGCGTGGAATAGGCGTCGATGAATTCATCCGTCAGGGTGATCGCGCTGTCCAGCCGGACAGAGGTGGCGGAAAAGGCCACGGTCTGGTTGTCCAGATCCTGGATCAGGTTCTGTGCGGTCGGGGCGGACAGGGTGATCGCCACGGTGCCCGTCAATTGCGTGGGCGTGTTGACGGAGAAAGTCAGGCTGCGGGACGTTGCAGGAGGATTGGAGGCCCCGGCCTGGAAGGTCAGCGCTTCCAGCAACTGCTCAAGCTGCGCAGCGGTGAAGTCGGTGGTGAAGGTCAGCGTGAAGGTGCTTGCGTTGCCAGTGGTGGTGGCAATGGCGGACCCGTTCAACGTGGTGTTGGGGTAACCGACAGCGAACCCGGAGCCTGCCGCGAACTGGATCGAGTCTCCGAACTGAAGCCCCGAGATCGTGAGTGTCCGGCCGTTGAGCGAGGCGGTCGTCCCGTCGAATTCCGACAGAAAGCCCGAAGGCAGGGTGATGTCGTCGTCGATCAGATTGCGGACGAACCGGGTGTCGAACGGGATGGTCTTTGCATCGAGGTTCGTGATGAGGGACGGGAAATTCACGGGGATCGGGTTGATGAACATGGACTCGTACTCGGTTGAACATTTTACGGTGGAGCGGTCCGAACTCGGGGACCGGGATTGGGACGGGAGGGCGGCAGTCGGGCAGATCGGGTTGTGGTCAGGGCTTTCATTCGGACCACAAACCATCCCGTCCCTGCATGGCTTCATGCGGGGCGTCGTGCCGGCCTGAGGTAGGTTTCGTCTGTTTTGGTGGTGGACTGCCTTCTGACAGACCACCCTTGCTCCATGCGCGGGGATCATTGGATCCGACCCGTGTTGGATACCGCCCCTCTGGCGAATCTGTCAACGAAATGAGGGCTTTAGGCGGTCGTGGCGGGGACTCTCAAGCATTTGATATTTATGTATAATTGTGAGTATCACAAAGTTTGGTGCGAATTTCACCCCTCTGGCGCCGTTGGCTTGTCACTTGCAGCGCCTGTGGCCGCCCGCCCCGGTGGTGGGGGGCTTTTGCGCCTGCGCCTTGGGTTGTGCCCTGTTTCGGTTCTGTTGCCGACCCCCGTTCAGGGGCCTGACCGGGCCCTGGCACCATCGGTCATGCGGCTTGAGGCAGCATGAATGTGGCGCCAGTCGGGGGGCAGGACCGCCCCGATCAGCGCAGCATCTGCAAGAGGGCGGGCGAGGGTTGGCCTGTCACGGGCAGGCCTTGCGCCGCCTGATAGGCGCGGATGGCGGCTTCGGTATTCGCGCCGATCACGCCGTCGGTTCCCTGCGTGTCGAAGCCGCGCGCGGTCAGGCGCTGTTGCAGGGTGATCCGGTCGGCCTTGGTCAGGCCGTTGGCATCGGGGGGGAAGCTGGTCTGAAGCGGGCCGCCGCCGCCGATGCGGTCGGCCAGATGGCCCACGCCGATCGCATAGGCATCGGAGTTGTTGTAGCGCTTGATCACGCGGAAATTGCTGGTGGTGGTGAAGCGCGGGCCGCCCGGCTGCGGCTGGATGATGTTGGCCCCGGGCGCACCGCCGACCACTTCGCCGCCCCAGGACAGACCCCGTGTCCAGCCGTTGCGTTGCAGATAGGCCGCTGCCGAGGCCAGCGCATCGGTGGGATCGTCGGACCAGATGTCACGCCGCCCGTCGCCGGTGAAATCCACGGCGAATTGCAGATAGGAGGTCGGGATGAATTGCGTATGGCCCATCGCCCCGGCCCAGCTTCCCGTCATGCGGGAGGCGGGGATGTCGCCATTCTGGAGGATGCGCAGGGCGGCCATGAGCTGCTGTTCGAAGAAGGGCCCGCGCCGCCCGTCGAAGGCGAGGGTCGAGGTGGCCGAGATGACGGGAACATTGCCGCGCCTTTCGCCATAGAAGCTTTCCAGCCCCCAGATCGCGGTGATGATGGTGGCATCGACGCCATAGCGCCCTTCGAGTGTGGTGAGCGTGCCGCGATACTGCGACAGGGCGGCGCGGCCCTTGCGGACGCGTTCTTCCGAGACGGCGATGGAGAGATAGTCTTCAAGGCTGCGGGTGGATTCCGTCTGGTTGCGGTCGCGGGTGATGACACCGGGCAGATAGCCCGTATCCCGAAAGGCCATGGTCAGCGTGGATTGCGAAATCCCCTGCGCGATGGCCCGGTCGCGGAAGGCCAGCACCCATGCGTCATAGGCGGCGTTGGGCACGGGCAGAAGGTCGGGCGGCAGATCGCCCGTTCGGGAGGGGCCGACAGGCGAAAGACTGGGTGTGCAGGCGGCGATGCCAAGCCCGGCAAGGCCGAGCGCGAAATGACGTCGATTGATCTGCATGGGGTTGATCTGCATGGGTCTGCTCACCTCTGGTTCGTTTTTCGCCATAGTGCGGCGAGTTTCGTCCGCAGACAATGGTGCAGGTCGGCGCCCGGGATTCCGTGCGGGTTGACCGGCAGTTTCCGGCCTGTGTGTCGGGCCTGTGTTTCGGGCCTGAGGGTGCGGGCGGGCTGCGGTTTTCGGCAACGGATGTTGACCGCTGCAAGGGCGGGTGATCATCTGCGACAGCGGCCTGGTGCCCGTGACAGCGAAAGGGAGGCAGAGTGGCATGGCCCATCGGACCGTATCGGTTGCGGAAAGCCGGATGACGCCGCTGGTGGCCCGTCTGTCCGCGCCGGGGCTGTGCCTGGCGGCGCTGTTCTTCGGGCTGTCGGTCACGCCGTCGATGGTGCCGCGCGCGCCGGAGTTGCAGGGTGTGCTGGGGGGCGTGGTCGCGGCGATCGGCTATGGCCTGTGGTGGGGGATCGCTGCGCTGGGTGCGTGGTTGGGGATCGCGGCGGCAGATCGTTGGCCCATCCGTCTGGGCCGGCTCCTGATCGCGGGCGCGGCCATCGGTGTGGGGATCTGTCTGTGGAAGGCGGCGGATTGGCAGAATTCGATCCATCAGGCCTGGGGCCTGCCGCCGGTGGAGGCGAGTGCCCCTGTCCGGATCGCGTTGCTTGGGGGCGGGGTGTTCCTTGTTCTCGTGCTGGCGGGACGGCTGTTTCAGATGCTGGCGATGACAGTGCAGCGGCGCGGCGAGCGGATGCTGCCGCCGCGCCTAGCTCGGGTTGCGGGGCTGGTGGCGGCAATGGCGCTGTTTGCGGCGCTGATCGACGGGGTGGCCTTGCGCGGGCTGTTGCGGGCTGCCGACAGTGCCGCGCGGATCGCCGATGGCCTGATGCCGCCCGAGGAAGCGGTGCCGCGATCGGCCCATGTCGCCGGGGGCGAGGGGTCGGCGCTGGACTGGCAGGACATGGGGCGTTGGGGGCGCAGCTTTCTGGTCAGCGGTCCGACAGCGGAACAGATCGGCGCGTTCTGGAACGCGCCGGCCCTGCCGCCGATCCGGGTCTATGTCGGGCTGAACGCCGCCGATACGCCCGAGGCGCGGGCGCGGCTTGCCTTTCAGGAACTGCTGCGGCTTGACGGGTTTGCGCGGTCGGTGCTGGTCATTGCGATGCCGACGGGATCGGGGTGGCTGGATCCCGGGGGGATGGACACGCTGGACTATATCACGCGCGGCGACGTGGCGACGGTGGCGGTGCAGTATTCCTATCTGCCCAGTCCGGTTTCCGTTGTGGTCGATCCGACCAAGGGCGTGGCCGAGGCGCGGGCGCTGTTCGATCTGGTCTATGACCACTGGATCGGCCTGCCATCGCAGGCGCGGCCCCGCCTTTATCTGCATGGGCTGAGCCTTGGGGCCTTTCTGTCGCAGGAAACGGTGCCGTTGCTGGATCTTTATGCCGATCCGATCCAGGGCGCATTGTGGACCGGATCACCCTATCTCAGCGAGTTCTGGCGCATGGTGCAGGCGGGGCGGCAGAAGGACAGCCCGGCATGGCGGCCGCGCTTCGGCAATGGTTCCCTGATCCGCACGATGAACCAGGAGGGCGGCGCGGGCATGGCGGGGGCCGATTGGGGGCCGATGCGGTTCGTCTTTCTGCAATATGGCAGCGATCCGATCGTGTTCTTCGATTGGTCGCTGGCCTGGGCCAGGCCGGACTGGCTGAGCGGAGAGCGCGCCCCGGACCTTTCGCCCAAGATGCGGTGGATTCCGGTGGTGACGCTGTTCCAGGTGGGGCTGGACATGGCGGTTGCAGTGGGAACGCTGGGATACGGGCATGACTATGTGGCGCGGCACTATATCCCCGCCTGGGCAGAGACGCTGGCGCCCGAGGGATGGACGGACGAGGATCAGGCGCGGCTGATCGCGCATCTGGCGGGGCTGGTGCCGCGCTGAGGCGCGGCGGTTCGGATCAGTCGGCGGGTTGGAAGGTGAAGGGGGTGGCGTCTTCGAAGGCGGAGGAGGTTTCGCCCGCGAGGATGCGCTGCATGTCCACCCCGAGATCGAGCTTTCTGACTGGCGCACCCTCGGTCAGATCAAGACTGGCGAGGTCTACCCAGAATATGCTGGGGGAACTGACCGACTCCACATAGTAGCGGCGATCCTTGTGATCGGCCACCACGCGCCAGCGGGTGGTGGAGAGGTTGGGTTGATCGGCCACGCTTATGCCCCAAGGCACCGATGTCTGGCGGATCACGCTGAACACGGAGGCGGCGGCGATGCGGGGATCGGCGCTTTGTTCCACGGCGTTGATGTAGAAGCTGGCGCGAACGAAGCGGTCGGTCGCGCGGACGGTGCCGGGCAGGAATTCGCGCGGGTTCACGCCGCCCCAGTAGTTGCGGATGGCAAGCTGCTGATCGAACGGGGGCTCGTTGGTCATCACCTGATAGCTTCGGTCGTGCCAGATGACCATTTCGCCGTTCACGAATTCGATGATGGCGCTGTCACCGGTGGCATCGGACAGGGAGACATGGACGGTCGCCGCGCGGCCCGGCGGGCCGACCGGCACCTCGCCGCCCTGCACCAGCACGGGGTTCGCGCGCAGGTCGGCCACGGCCTCGGCCACCGTAGGGTAGCGGTCGAGGAGGTATTGCGGAAAGACGGAAAGCGAAATGCGCGGGGTGATGCCGTCATCTTCAGGATAGACCGCCTCTACCTCCCACAACAGGTTCACGACCAGCCCGGCCTCGTTCATTCCGTCGGCGGTGGCGATGTCATAGCCGGAGACGGCAAGGCTGCCATAGCGCGAGGTCCACTTGGCCGAGCGGTCACCTGCCGCGCCGTCGCGCGCCATCCCGCGCGGAAAGACCCAGAGATTGGAGACCATGGGAAGTTTCCAGTCCATGCTGCGGCCGGTGAGGATGCGGTCCTCGGGGCCGAGATAGACGGCGCGGGTGCAGGCCGTGGCCACCGGGGCGGTAGCGAGGGTGAGGGCAGTGGCGAGGCAGGCCGCAAGGCGGGCGATGCGGGTCATGACATGCTCCGGTCCATGAGGGCGTCAGAAGGTGAAGGTCACGCCAAGCAGGGGCCCGCTCATGGCGCCGTCAAAGACCGTGCCGCCCTTGGAATAATCCACGGCAAGGTGCCGCCAGCCGAAGGACACAAAGAGATTGTCGCGCGCCTGATAATTCGCCGTCACGGCGGCCTGCCAGGTGAAATCCGACCCTGCGCCGAAGCCGCCGATATCGACATAGGACAGGACGGACCAGCGGTCTGCCAGGGGGGTATTGACGCGCAGCGCGAGGATCGGATCCACGAAGCTGGCCGAGGGCGCAACGCTGAGGATGGGGGATGTCACCTCGCCCTCGATCTTCCAGGCGCGCAGGCCGCCCAGCACATCGACCGTGGTGCCGCCGCCCGCGTCGAAGCGTTTGCCGGCGGCGAGCGTCAGGGCCTGAAGGGTGACTTCGCCCGCAGCGGGGATGCCGGGGGGAACGAGGCCGGAGCGGGACGAGGCGGAATAGGTCAGGTCGCCGAACAGCACCAGATCGCCGCGCCGGGCAAGGCCGGTGACGAAGAAGGCGGCGTCGAGGTCTTCGAGCACTTCGGAGAGCGACTTTTCGAAGGAAATGGTCGGCGCGCCGGTGAAGGGCGTGAAGTCGCCGCCAACACCTGCGCCCCAGCCGTAGAGCGTGACCTGACCGGACCAATCCTGTGCGAGGGTCGGTGTCGCGGTCAGGGCGAGCGCGGTGGCGAGGGCGGCGGCAGTGCGGCTGTGCGAGCGGGTCATGCGAGTGCCTCCTTGAAGATGCGACCGCCCTTCATGACAAGGCGAAGGTTGGTGTCGGGATCGCCCAGGAAATCGAGCCCGGTTTCGGGGTCGCCATCCCAGACGAGGATATCGGCCAGGGCCCCCTCGGCGATGATGCCGAGCGCGCCGGGATAGGGCGCACGATCCCCGGACATCGACAACAGATCGCCCGCCGCGCCCGTGGCCATGCGCAGGGCTTCGAGCGGGGGCATGAAACGGGTGAGTTTGGCAAGCTGCCGGCCCTGGCTGGCGGCCCCGGTCGGGTTGAAGAGGACATCGGTGCCGAAAGCCATCTTGACGCCTGCCGCGCGCCCCTGTTCGAAGGCGCGGACGGTGCCGGTGGCGACCTCTTCCTGCTTGGCCTGGGCGACGGGGTCGGATTTGGGGTTGGCATCTTCGTCCGACAAGAAGGGCTGGATGCTCCACCATACCCCGGCCTGGGCCATGGCGGCGATGGTGGCGTCATCGGCCAGTTGCCCGTGTTCGATGGATTTCACCCCGGCCTCGATGCAGCGCAGGATGCCGGTGGGGGTATAGACATGGGCGCAGACATAGGTGCCCCAGTCGGCCGCCGCCTCGACGGCGGCGCGCATCTCATCCAGCGTGTATTGTGCGGTGTCGAGCGGATCATAGGGCGATGACACGCCGCCGCCTGCCATGATCTTGATCTGGCTGGCGCCTTTCATCAGTTGTTCGCGGGTGCGGCGCAGCACCTCGTCGCGCCCGTCGGCAATGGCGGCGACGCCGGTGCGTTCGGTATAGTCGGCCACGTCTCCGGGCATCCGGGGCAGGGCGTTGAGCAGGCGGAAATCGCCGTGGCCGGAGGTTTGCGACAGCATCGCGCCCGAGGGGAAGATGCGCGGGCCGGTGACGACCCCCTGGTCGATGGCCTGTTTCAGGCCAAAGACCGGGCCACCGGTATCACGCACCGTGGTGAAGCCGCGCAGGAGGGTGGCCCCGGCCTCGCGCCCCGCCATCAGGTGGACCCAGGCGATATCCTGCGTCACGGCGGCGACCATGCTGACACCGACGAGCGTGGCATGCCAATGGCAGTCGATCAGACCGGGGGTGACGGCGCGGCCGCCGCAGTCGATGACATCGGCCTCGGCCGGGCCGCTGCCGGTGGCGGGCAGGCCCGTGATGCGCCCGCCTTCGATGACGATGTCGCGGCCGGTCTGCATCGAAAGCGTCTGGCCGTCGAAGAAGCGCAGGTTTGTCAGAACGGTCGGGCGGCCCGGGGTCTGGGCGCGGCCTTCGCGCGGGGCCAGGCCGAACCCTGCGAAGAGCCCGACAACGGCCGCCATGCCGCCCATGAGGCGGCGGCGGTCGAGGTCCGCCTCGATGCGGCGCATCGCGGCCTGCGTGGCCGGGGCGCCGCAGAGACAGGGGTTGATCGGGGCATGGCCCGCGGCAATGGCTTCGTTGCAGGACATGCACATTCTGACGAATCCTCCCGGGGAAAGTGATGGGCCTCAAAGCGAATAATCTTGGTGAACGATGCCTGTGTCCGCGCGGGAAAGCAATGGAAAGCGCGGCTGCCCGCGCGGCAATTGCCGGGGCTGGGTCGGGAAACGGCGCGGCTGTCACGGCGCGATCCATTGACCTGCCCATGCCGTGCCCCGGCTGAACCATGCGCGCCGGTGCCGGGGGCCAAGATGGAGAAGGTCCATCTCATGCAGGGTGAAGGTGAGAATGGCGAAGCGCGCCGGATCGGGCGCGGTTTGATAGGCGAGCGCGCCGGGGATGGGATGACCGGGGGGCGGGGTCGTGCCGTAGCTGATGCGTGATTGTGCGGGAATCCTGTTCCATGCGTCGGCGGTGCTGTTGCCGGTCCGGATCGTGGCGGTGGCCGTGAGGCGGATCTGAAGATGCGCGGTTGCATCCCAGACATGGAGTGCCGCCCGGGGGTCGGCGCCGAGGGCCGCGACCTTGCGGGAACAGAGGTCGGTATGCACCTCGAGCGTGGCGGTTGCCCGATCCGCACGGCGCAGGACGACGGTGCGCGCTTCCGGCCAGCCGTCGGATGAAACGGTGGCCAGGGTCGGATGCCGTGCTGGGGCGTGGCGATCCCGGACGCCGCGCAACAGGCGTTGCCATGCCTGATCATGCAGGCTGACAAGGTTTTCCGCCCAGGGGTGGGGGTCAGTCTTCATAGCCCGTCATCTCCAGATAGCCGACGCCGGAATGGCTGCCGTGCAGCGTGACCGGCCCTTCCCAGTAGGGAACGGAGGTTGCCATCCAGGCATTCGGGTTCAGCGCCGAGACTATGGCATCAACCCCTTGTGCCGGAAGGCGAACCTGCCATTCCACGGGGACGCGTCGCCCATGGGAAATGTGCCAGGACAGCGGGGTGGCCTGGAAGGCGCCATCGGGAAAGGCCGTTGCCGTGCCATCGGCGGCGATCCAGGTGGCGGCGGTGTAGTCGGTGCTGCCGCGCAGCACGAAACCCATCAGCTTGTCGCCCGTGTCGAAGGACAGCGAGAACCAGTCCCAGCCGGTCTGATCTGCGGCGAGCGGCTGGGAGGACCACTCCCGGTCGAGCCAGGCGGTGCCGGTGACGGGGATGTCGCCTGCGGGCAGGGTGAGCGTGCCTTCGAGGGCGAAGAAGGGTTGCGAGTAGTAGTAACTGGCCTGACCCGCCGCGGATTTCACGGAATATCCATCCTGCCCGTGGCGCACCAGCGGCCCTTCGGCGCGCAAGTGCACGTCATAGGCGAAGTCGGGGCCGGTGGCGCGCAGGCGCAGGGTTTCCAGATCGGGGTCGGATCCGGTGCTGGACATCGACCAGTCGTCAATCCAGGCGTCGAAGGGATCGGCCGTGACCCCCGCCTGACCGATGCCGCCGCGGGCCAGGCGTTCGGCTACGTGGTGCGCGGTGGCTGTGGTCACGGCGGCATGGCCCATCCAGAGTTGCGGCGTGTCCCAGCCCGTGCCATCGCGCGGCGCGAGGGCCGAGCGGAACAGGGTCCATTGCAGGCCGTAGGGCGTGCCGTCCGGCCCGGTCATGTTGGCGGTGAGATACCACCATTCGATGCGATAGTCGGGATGCGCGCCATGATCGGCGGGGAAGTCGAAGCCCCGCCCCGGAACAGGGGTGGCGAAGGTTTCGGCCTCGGTCCCCAATCCGGCAAAGCCCTGTGCAAGGGCGGCGAAAGGCCAGAACAGCAGGAAGAGCAGAAGCCTAGCGTTCATGGCGAAAGACCCCCAGAAGCTGGGCCGGTGGCATATGCGACAAGCGCCAGGCGGGCCAGAGCGCGGCGAGCGTTGCGGCCATCAGGGCAAGACCCCCGAGGCGGAGGTAATCCAGCGGGAAGAGCGCGAGGGGAAGGCGCCAGCCGAAGGCTTCGACATTGACGACGGCGAGCAGCGCCCAGGCGAGGGCCAGGCCCAGGGGCAGGGCAAGACAGGCTGTCAACAGGGCAAGGACGAGGGCGCGCAGCAGATCCAGCGCTGCCAATCTGCGCCGCGTCAGACCCAGCGCCCAGACCGGGGCCAGTTGTGGCAGGCGCATGGCGGAAAGGGTGAGAAGGCTGGTCAGGATGGCGAAACCGGCCACGGCGAGTGTCAGCACGTTCAGGGCCGAGGTCACGGTGAAGGTGCGTTCAAAGACCGAGAGCGACAGCGCCTTGATGGCCGACTGGTCGATCATGGCGGTATCCGGAACGCCCGCCTTGCGTTGCAGGGCGTCGCGCAGGGCGGGGAGGCGGTCAGGATCGCTGCGCAGGCCGAAACGCAGCGGCTGCACCTCGGGAAAGAGCGAACGGAACAGCGTCTCGCCCAGAATGACCTGGCCGATGGGATTGCCGTAGTCACCATAGACCCCGATCACCGGCAGGCGGACACCCGGTGCGAGATCGACTTGCGTGCCCAGATCCAATCCCGCGCGGCGATAGAGTTGTTCATTGACCAGAACACCCCCGCCTTCGGCCAGACGATCCCAAACAGCCGGTGCTTCGGCAAGGAATTTCCAGTTGTCCCTGTAGGTTGCATGGTCACGCGCGCCATAGATCTCGGCAGGGAAACCGGCGATCTGCCGGTCCACGCTCAGCAGGGGCAGCACCGCCTGCGCGTCCGTCCGGGCCACGTCTAGGATGGCATCGGCCTGGGCGGCATCCCCGGCGCTGACATAAAGTTCGGAGGCGAGGCGCTGATCGAGAAAGCCGGTGAAGGTCAGCCGAAAGGAGGACACCATCGTCGAGACGCCGATATTCGTGGCCATGGCCAGCAAGAGCGCCATGAGGGCAAGGGAGAGGCCGGGCAGTTGCTGGCGCGTATCGGCCCAGAACCACTGCGCGAGGGCGGAACGCGCCTGCCTTTCGGCGAGGGCGAGAAGGGCGGACAGGAGCGGCGGCAAGGCAAGCGCACCGCCGATCAGCAGGGTGCCGAGCATGGCGAAGCCTGCCAGCAGCCCGCGTCCGGCAAGGGCCAGGCCCGCGGCAAGGGCAAGAAGTGCAAGGGACAGGCCGATCTGCAGCGCCCATCGGCGCGACATGGCGGAACTGCGATCGTGCACGCCGCTGAGAAGGGGCATCCTTGCGACGGACCACAGCGCGTGTCCGGCGGCGACCGCCGTGCCACAGAGGGCGATCAGCAGGCCGGTCAGCCACCATTCGGGGCGCAGCGACAACTGACCCGAGACATCCGCCCCGTAAAGGCCGCGCAGGGTTGCCGCCACATCCGGCATCAGCGCCGCGGCCATCACATAGCCGAGGGCCACCCCGATGGCCCCGCCTGTCAGCGCCAGCAGCCCAAGTTCCACCGCCATCACTGCTATCAGTCGGTAAAGCGGCGCCCCCAGTGCCCGCAGAAGGCGCACCATCGCGCGGCGTTGTTCGAAGGCGAGGCCGATGGTCCCGTGCACGATGAACAGACCGACGGCAAAGGACAGCAGGCCGAAGGCAGTGAGGTTCAGGTGAAAACTGTCCGTCAGGCGGGAGACATCGCTTCTGTCCTGCGGTTGCGACAGGACAAGCGCCGGGGCGAGTTCGGCCAGGGGCGGGCGGATGAGGGGTTGTTCGGGGGCAAGGATCAGGCGGTCGATCTGGCCTGCGCGGTTCAGCAGGCGCTGGGCAAGGCCGATATCGGTGATCGCGGTATTTGGCGCAATCTCGGGCGCGGGCAGGGTCTGTGCGCCGGTATCGGGCAGGCGTGCCAGCGTGTCAGGTTGCGCAAGGATCTGGCCGGGGCCAGAAAGAAACGCCGTGAGGTCTGCCCCCGCATCGGGACGAACGGGGCCGAGACCCCCCGGTGCGGTGAGAGGGTCGAGGCCGATCAGACGCACGCCGCCAAGGCGGCCCTCGATCACCGGCGAGACGAGCCAACCTGCGCGGCGCAGGGCGATATAGGTTTCCTGCGGGATCGGCCCGCCGTCGCGCGCGGTGATCTGGCTGTAGCGCCCCTCGGCCAGGGTTGCGGCAGCGGCGTCATAGCTGGTCCGTGCTTCGGCGTTGATCGCCTGCACGCCCGACCAGAGCGCTGTTGCCAGTGCCAGCCCGACCAGCAGGGTGACGAGTTGCAGCGGATTGCGCCGCCAATGCGCGGCAAGGGCTGTCAGGATCGTGACGGTCACGCGATCTGCCCCGCATGCAGGTGCAACCGGCGCGGCAGACGCGCGGCGAGCCGTTCGGAATGCGTCACCATGATCAGCCCGGCCCCGGTTTCTGCCACCAGTTCCTGCAGGAGCGCGAGCACGCTGTCGGCCGTTGCCTCGTCCAGATTGCCGGTCGGTTCATCGGCTAGCACGAGATCGGGCAGGGCGGCAAGGGTGCGGGCGATGGCCACGCGCTGTTGCTGGCCGCCCGACAGGTGTTCGGGATATTTGTGCAGATGGCCGGCAAGGCCCAGTCTTTCCGCCAGCGCCCGCGCCCGGGCCGGATCGTGCCGCGCGGCCAGACGGGCCTGGAAGGCGATATTGGCGGCGACGGTCAGCGAGGGGATCAGATTGAACTGCTGGAAGATCACCCCCACGACGCCCCGCCGCAGCGCCGCGCGTCCGGTATCGTCAAGCGCGGTCATATCGGTGCCCTGAAGCAGGATCGCACCGCCATCTGCCGTGTCGAGCCCGCCGATCAGGTGCAGGAGCGTGCTTTTGCCCGACCCGGACTCCCCGGTCAGCGCGAGCATGTCGCCCTTGTGCAGATCGAAGGAGATGCCGCGCAGCACCGGCATGGCCGAACCTGCATAGGTCTTTGTCACATCGCGCAGGCTGAGCAGCATCGAACGTCTCCCTGCGGGCAAGATAAGGCATGGGCGGGCTGTGGAAAGGCATGGCCGGACCGGAAGGGGGCGGAAAGGGGCTGAGGCCAAATGCCACGCCATGCGTCCCCGTGCTGACGGGGCGGCAGGGGATGTCGCCAGAGTGTCATTGAAACGACAGCCGGTGATTAACCGATCGTTACAGTCGGCTGCGACTGGTCGGGGCGGATGTTTCTTATGGAAGACCAAGATGACCTCACTTCCGATTCTGGGCGCCGCCCTTGCCCATGACGATCTGGCCAGCCATCGCGACTGGCTTCTGGAACTGCCGCGCGATCTGGAACTGCAAAGCTTCGTCGATGCCGAGGTGCTGGAGGGCGATTGGTCCGGTCTGGCGGCGGAAACCCTGCGGCTGCTGGACGGCCATGAAGGGCGGCTGGGGATCCATGGACCGTTCTGGGGTTTCACCATCGCCTCTTACGATCCGGAGGTGCGGCGTATCGTGACGCGGCGCCTGCATCAGGCGTTGGATGTCTGCGCGGTGTTGCGGGGCAGCCATGTGGTGATCCATTCGCCCTTCACGACCTGGGGCTACAACCATCGCGGGCTGTATCCGAAGGATGCCATGCGGATGGTGGATGCGGCGCGCGATACGCTGGCCCCGGTTCTGGCGCGGGCGGCCGATATGGGCGTGACCTTCATGCTGGAGAATATCGAGGATATCGACCCCGCCGACCGCGCCCGCCTGTGCGAGGCGCTGGACTGGCAGGCGCTGGCGCTGTCGGTCGATACGGGGCATGCGCAGCATGCGCATGGATCGACCGGGGGACCGCCGGTCGATTTCTTCATCCGGGCGGCGGGGGCGCGGCTGGGCCATGTGCATCTGCAGGATGCCGATGGCTTTGCCGACCGGCATTGGCAGATCGGGCAGGGCACGATCCTGTGGCCTTCGGTCTTTGCCGCACTGGCGGAAATTGGGGCCGAGACGGGGGCTGACCCGCGGCTGATTATCGAATTGCGGGACAAGGCGGGGGTCATCCCTTCGGCGCGCCACTTGCAATCGCTGGGGCTGGCGCGGTGAAATTCGTCGTTCTGTCCGACCTGCATCTGGGCCCGCGCGGTGCGGTGGTGAACGGGCTTGACCCTGCGGCGCGGCTGGAAAGTGCGGTGGCCGTGATCAATCGCGATCATGCGGATGCGGCCTTTGTTGCCGTGGCCGGCGATCTGGCCGATCTGGGCGAGGTGGCGGCCTATGAGGCCCTGCGCGACATCCTGTCGGGGCTGGCGATGCCCTGCCATATCACGCTGGGCAATCACGATGATCCGGCGGCGTTCCTTTCGGTCTTTGGTGCCGATCTGGCCGATCCGCGCGGGCGAGTGTCGCGGGTGGTGGATCAGGGTGGGTATCGCGTTATCCTGCTGGACACGACGACACCGGGCACCCATGGCGGGGCGCTGTGCGAAGGGCGGCGCGACTGGCTGGTGGAGCAACTGGATGGCGCGGCGGATCGGCCGGTGATCGTGGTGATGCATCACCATGCCAACCGCTTGTCGCTGCCGGTGGATGCGATCCCCTTGTCGGATGGCGCGGGGTTTGCGCGGCTGCTGAACCGGCATCCGGATGTGCGGATGGTGATTTCCGGCCATGTCCATCTGACGACATCGGGCATCTGGCATGGCATCCCGATGACGACGCTGGCGGGCAGCCACTATTCGGTGAACGCACATCTGCCGGGGATGGCGGGCGACCAGTTGCGGCTGGAAGGTCCGGCGCAAATGGCCATCGTGCTGGCGGAACTGGACGGCGTGACGGTTCATTTTCAGGATCATCTGCCGCGCCATCTGGAACTTGCGCCGGGGCTGTTCAGCTAGCACCGGTGGTTGGAAAAATGGATTGGCGGACGCGCGGGACATGCTTCGCGCGGCCCGTTGCTGCGTGAATTAAGTGTCTGAATCAAATAAATAAAAACTTCACAAACGCATCACCTGCCTGTGACATTCATCCGTCATTCGGACGCCCATGCCGCAGCCGGACTGCGGCACCCCCCTTTTGACGGAGACAGGGACGATGACATTCAAGCTTGCGACCACTGCCATGGTGCTTCTGGCCTCGGCCGGGGCGGCCTCGGCCGAGAAGGTGAAGTTCGAATACTGGTATGGCCTGACCGGCGATCTGGGCGCCGTGGTGGCTGAGACCTGCAATCGTTTCAACGCCTCGCAGGACATGTTTGAGGCGGTTTGCGTGGGTCAGGACGGCTATGACAAGGCCGTGCAGAACACCATCGCGGCCTTCCGCGCGGGCAAGCACCCGACGCTGCTGCAATCCTTCGATGCGGGCACGGCGGATCTGATGCTGTCGGGCGAGTTCTATCCCGTGACGAAGCTGATGGCCGATACCGGCGTGACGGTTGACTGGGACGATTACTTCCCCGGCATCGCCAACTACTATTCGTCGAAATCGGGCGAGTTCTTCTCGATGCCGTGGAATTCCTCGACCCCGGTTTACTATTTCAACAAGGATATCTTTGCGGCGGCCGGGATCACGGAAGCCCCGATCACCTGGGAAGGGCTGGAAGCGGCGCTTGTGAAGGTCAAGGAGTCGGGCGCGGCTTGCGGTCTGGCCTATGCGCCGTCGTCCTGGATCGACCTTGAGCAGTTCTCGATGGCGCATAACGTGCCGGTCGCGTCGAACGGCAATGGCTATGACGGGCTGGACACCGAACTTCTGTTCAACACCACCCTGCATGTGCAGCACATGGAAAACATCCAGCGCTGGCTGACGGATGGCTATGCCACCCTGCGCACGCAGGCCGCTGGCAAGACCGCCCGCGACAGCTTTGTCGAAGGGGAATGTGCGGTCTTTTTCTCGTCCATCGCGGACCACAACACGATCCACAAGCTGACCCCAGCCTTCGCCTGGGACGTGCAGATCATCCCGACCTATGAAGGGGTGGAGCGGAAGAACACGGTCGTGGGCGGCGCCTCGCTCTGGGTTCTGTCGGGCAAGACGGACGAGGAATACAAGGGGGCGGCCGCCTATCTGGCCTTCCTGGCGACCAAGGATGAGCAGCAGTTCCTGCTGGAAAACACCGGCTATATCCCGGTGACGAAATCGACCTATGACGCGCTTCTGGCCGAAGGTTTCTATGCGAAGGAGCCCTTCATCAACCGCGACATCGCCATGAAGTCGCTGACCTGGTCGGAGCCGACCGAACTGACCCGCGGCATCCGTCTGGGTGGCATGATCCAGATCCGCGCCGAGTGGACGGCCGAGGTCGAGGCTGCCCTGGCGGGGCAGAAGTCGATGAAGGACGCGCTCGACACCGCTGCGGCGCGGGGCAACGAGGTTCTGGCACGCTTTGCCCGGACCTATGAGGGCAAATCCTTCCCCTGAGCTTGCATGCCAAGGGGGCACGGCCATGGCGGCCGTGCCCCTGCCATTTCTCCGGGGGATCCATGCGCCGCGCCTATTTCAAATTCAGCTGGATCGCTGCCGCGCTGCTTGCGCCGCAGCTTCTGATCATCTTCGTCTTCTTCTACTGGCCCTCGGCCCAGGCGCTGTACTGGGCGTTCACGCTGGAACAGCCCTGGGGTGGCGGGAATACCTGGGTCGGGTTCGACAATTTCCGCAAGGTTCTGTCCGATCCCTATTACTGGGGTTCGGTGCAGGTGTCGGTAATCTATGCGCTGGCGACCACCGTTCTGGCCATGACCATGGCGCTGGTTCTGGCGATTTTCGTGGACAGGCAGCTTGCGGGATACCGGGCCTATCGCGTGGCGATCATCTGGCCCTATGCCGTGGCGGCCCCGGCAGTGGGCTTGGCGTTCCAGTTCGTGTTCAATCCGGGGGCGGGGATTTTCAGCTATATCAATACCTTGTCGCCGGGGTGGTGGGATCTGTCGCGATATCCGTGGCAGGCGGTGACAGCCATCGTGATCGCGGGGGCGTGGAAGCAGGTGGCCTATAGTTTCGTGTTCTTCCTTGCGGCGCTGCAATCCATCCCCCGCAGCCTGACCGAAGCCGCCGCGATGGACGGCGCGCGCCCCTTGCGCCGGATGATCGACCTGCAATTGCCGCTTCTGACGCCGACCTTCTTTTTCCTTCTGGTCATCAACATCACCGACAGCTTCACCGACAGTTTCGGCATCGTCGATACGCTGACCGGGGGCGGGCCGTTCCGGGCGACTGATCTGATGGTTTACAAGATCTATTCCGACGGGTTCCGGGGGTTCGACTATTCGGGCGCTGCGGCGCAATCCATCATCCTGATGCTGCTTGTCATGGCGCTGACCTTCGTTCAGTTCCGCTATGTCGAGCGGCGCGTGCATTACACCTGAGGGCAGGCCGATGATCGAACGCACGCCGATCCTGAACCTTGCCACCCATGCCATCCTGATTTTCGGGCTGGTCATCATCCTAGTGCCGATCTGGCTGGCCTTCGTTGCGGCCACGCATACGCTGCAGGCGGTGAACAGCGCGCCGGTGGAATTCTGGCCGGGGGATCAGCTTTGGCCGAACCTGCAACAGGCCTGGGCGCAATCGGATTTCGGGCCGAAATTCATCAATACGATGATCGTCGCCACGGGCGTTGTCGTGGGAAAGATCACGCTGGCCTGCATCACGGCCTTTGCGCTGGTGTTCTTCAATTTCCGGGGCCGGATGGTGATTTTCTGGATGATCTTCATCACGCTGATGCTGCCTTTGGAGGTGCGGATCGTGCCGACCTATGCGGTTGCGGCCAATGCCCTGACCCCGTTTCAGACGATCATGGATGCGACGGGGATAAGCTGGCTGATCAACGCGCTTTCGGGGGTGGAAGTGCGGCTGGAATGGAACCTCTTGAATTCCTATACCGGTCTGATCCTGCCCCTGGTCGCCACGGCGACAGGCACCTTCCTCTATCGGCAGTTCTTCCTGACCATCCCGGATGAGCTGGTGGAAGCTGCGCGGATGGATGGGGCGGGACCATTGCGGTTTCTGTGGGATGTGCTGATCCCCTTGTCCAAGACCAACATCGCGGCGCTGGCGACGATCATGTTCGTCTATGCCTGGAACCAGTATCTCTGGCCGCTTCTGGTGATCACCGACCGGGCGAATTACGGGATGGTGGTGGTGCAGTTGTCCGATCTTGTGCCGGACCAGTTGACCACCGGGGGTGGCACGCCGACCTGGCACCTGGCGATGGCGGCGACGTTGGTGGTGATGCTGCCGCCCATCGCCATCGTCATCCTCATGCAGCGCTGGTTCGTGCGCGGCCTGATCAACACCGACAAGTGAGGCAGACATGGCCGAAATCAACATCCGAAACGTGGCCAAGACCTATGGCAAGACCACGATCATGGAAGGCGTGAGCCTGGACATCCGCAACGGGGAATTCGTGGTGATCCTTGGCCCGTCCGGCTGTGGCAAATCCACCCTGTTGCGCATGATCGCGGGGCTGGAGGAAATCAGCGCGGGCGAAATTGCCATCGGCGGGCAGGTGGTGAATGCGCTGGAGCCGCGCGAGCGGGGCTGTGCGATGGTGTTTCAGAACTATGCGCTTTACCCCCATATGACCGTGGCCGAGAACATCGGCTATGCGCTGAAGGTGGCAGGCGTGGCGAAGGCTGAGCGTACGGCACGCGTTGCGGCGACGGCAAAGGCTGTGGGGCTGGCGGATTTTCTGGATCGCAAGCCAAGCCAGCTGTCAGGCGGGCAGCGGCAGCGGGTGGCGATGGCGCGGGCGATCATCCGGGAACCCAAGGTGTTCCTGTTCGACGAACCCCTGTCGAACCTGGATGCCAAGCTGCGCGTGCAGATGCGGCACGAAATCCGGCGAATCCACAACCAGGTGAAGGCGACCAGTATCTTCGTGACCCATGATCAGCAGGAAGGCATGACGCTTGCGGATCGGCTGGTCATCATGAACAAGGGCACGATCGAACAGATCGGGACACCGGAAGAGATCTATGAACATCCCGCCTCGCTTTATGTTGCAGGCTTCGTGGGCAGCCCGGCCATGAACATCCTGCCGGGCACGGTGGCCGCAAATGCCGTAACGGTGCAGATGGGCGACGGGCAGATGCTGGACATCCCGTCCAGCTTCAAGGCGCGGCCCGGGCAACTGGTGCAGATCGGCCTGCGTCCGGAAAAGCTGGCGCTGGTCCCGAAAGGGCGGGGACAGTTGGCGGCGACCTTTCAGTTTTTCGAGGAATTGGGATCGGCCCGCGCCTATCATTTGCAGATCGAGGATATACCCGTTGTGGTGATGTCGGAGGAAAAGCTGTCGCTGACCGAGGGCGAGGGGGTTGGTCTGTCCTTCCCTGCCCTCGCGCTGCATGTGTTCGACGGGCCGAGCGGCCGCAGCCTGACCCGGCAGGGCCAAGGCCAGAGGATCGGTGAACCGGCATGACGGGAGGTGTGGCGGATCCGCGGGTGGGTGCCATCGCCTACCTTACCGGCGCCGAGGACGGGAGGGCGCGCCCCTCGGCCGTGGGAAAGAAGTTCGAACCGGACGGCCGGGTGCTGCGCTATCCGGGCAATACCTTCATCTGCCATGTGCCAGCGGAGAGTGAAGCGCATCGCGCGCTGGTCGCAGCGCAGGCGGCCTTGCGAGCGGGTCCGCAGGGCGATGCCTTTGCCTTTCTGCCGCCAGCGAGTTTTCACATGACGGTGTTCGAGGGCGTGACCGATCTGGCGCGGAGCGATGGGCGGTGGCCACAGGACATGCACGCGGAGGCGCCGGTTGCAGAGGTGACGGACACCTTTGCCGCGCGGGCGGCGCAACTGGACCTGCCGAGCCGTCGGGCAATACGACCGACCGGACTGTTCGCCGGTTTCTCGCTGCGGGTGGAGGGGGCCACGCCGGAGGAGGAGGCCGGCCTGCGTGCCAGCCGTGAGAAACTTTCGGCTTTGACGGGAATCCGCAGGCCGGATTTCGCCGGCTACGGGTTCCACATCACACTCGCCTATCTCTTGCGCTGGCTCACGTCGGATGAGGCGGGGGCAGTGGTGGACCTGTCGGAACAGGTCTTTGCGCGACTGGTGCAGGAGGCGCCGACCATCGCGCTTGGTCCGGTGGAGTTCTGCACATTCGACGACATGCATGCCTTCCGCCCGATCCTGCGGATCGGCAGCGCCCGGGTGGACCGCGCGCTGCAGTGAAGCCGGATCAGGCGGGCAGGCCGAGGATCGCGCGCGCCTGCGCCGGGGTGGCGACGGGGCGACCGTAGCGTTCGCAGAGGTCGGCCGCGCGGCGGACGAGGGCGGCGTTGGAGGGGGCCAGCGTGTCGCGGTCGAGGCGGACGTTATCCTCCAGCCCCGTGCGGGTATGGCCGCCCTTGCGGATGCACCATTCGTTGATCAGGTATTGCGCAGGGCCGATGCCCGCGGCGCACCATTCGGCATCGGGGGCAAGGCGGTTCAGGGTTTCGATGTAGAAATCGAAGATGCGTTCGTCAGCGGGCATGGCATTCTTGACCCCCATCACGAATTGCACATAGAGCGGCCCCTTCAGCCGCCCGTCGCGCTGCATCGCGGCCGCCTGCACGATATGCGACAGATCGAAGGCCTCGATTTCCGGCTTCACGTTATAGGCCAGCATTTCCGAGGCCAGCCAATCCACCAGATCGGGCGGGTTTTCGTAGACGCGGGTGGGGAAGTTGTTCGACCCCACCGTCAGGCTGGCCATGTCGGGGCGCAGCGGCAGCATGCCGCCGCGTTCGCGCCCCGCGCCGGAGCGGCCCCCGGTGGAGAACTGGATGATCAGGTCGGGGCAATGCTTGCGCAGGCCTTCCTGCAGGCGGGCGAAACGGTCGGGGTCGCTGGTCGGGCGGCCCGCATCGTCGCGCACATGGCAGTGGGCGATGGTGGCCCCGGCCTCGAACGCCTCATGCGTGGATTCGATCTGTTCCGCGATGGTGATCGGCACCGCAGGGTTGTTTTCCTTGGTCGGAAGCGACCCTGTGATGGCGACGCAGAGGATGCAGGGGTTTGTCATTTGCCGGACCGGGACAGGACGAAATCGAAGGCGAGGTCGAGGAACGGGCCGTCGAAGCCGGCCTCCTTGGCAGCGGCGGGGTCGGTGACAGGCTGGAACTTGGCCATCAGGCTTTGCTTCACGCCGAAGACCGCGTCGGAGCTGATATAGGGATCGTCGGGATCGAAGATATGCGTGACCAGGCGCTCATATCCCGGTGCTTCGATGATGTAATGCAGATGCGCGGGGCGATAGGGGTGGCGGCCCAAGGCGGCCAGCAACTTGCCGACGGGCCCGTCATCGGGGATGGGGTAGAATTTCGGCTTCACGCCCCGGAAGTGATAGCTGCCATCCGCCCCGGTGCGGAACACGCCGCGCAGGTTGAAATCGGGCTGGATGCCCTTTTGCTGCACATCGTAGAAGCCTTCGTCATTGGCCTGCCAGACGTCGATCTTGGCCCCGGCAATCGGGTTGCCTTCGGTATCGAGGATGCGGCCATGCACGCGCATGGGTTCGCCCTTCTGATCAAGGCAGATATTCGCGCCCATCGGCAGTTCGGGCGCATCGGCCACGTGGAAGGGGCCGAGGACGGTGGATTCCGACGCGCCGGAAGGTTTGCGGTTGTTGATCGCATCGACGAGCATGGAGACGCCCAGCACATCGGACAGAAGGATGAATTCCTGCCGCCAGTCGTTGCACATATGGCCTGTGTCGGTCAGGAACATGATGGCGCGGAACCATTCCTCTTCGGTCGGTTCGATTTCCTTGACTGCTTCGTGCAGTTTGCGGGTGATGACGGCCATCACCTGTTTCAGGCGTTCATCCTTGGCATGGGCGTTGCGGCTGATGACGACTTCGGCGCTGTCAGCCTCGGTGAAGAAACCTTGTTCGGTGGTCCCCGTGTCTTTTGTCATGTCAGTGTCCCAGAATGGCGTTCAGAACGCGGGATAGATCGGCCTGCGGATCGGCGGTGAGCGTGTCGGCGCGCCAGGCGACGTGCTGGTCGGGGCGCACCAGAAGGCAGCCCGCATCGCGGATTTCGCGGGCGCGGGCCCAGTCGCCGCCGTGATCTTCGATCGCGCAGCGGGGGCCGATCTTCAGGGTGCGAATGGGCAGGCCCAACTCTTGCGACAGGGCTTCGGCGGCGGCAATCCATGCCTCGCCCCCGATGCCGGTGATCAGGGTGAACTGGCCCTTGCCGGTGAGATCAAGGGTGGAGTGTTTCGCGCCGTTACGGTCAAACAGCCAGACATGGGGGATGCGCGCACCGGGATAGGTGGTGGGCTGGTAGTGCAGTTCCATATCGGCATTCGGGGCGGGGGGCTGCTGGCCATCCGTCACCACAGCGCCCGAGGTGTAACGCTGGTTCATCTCGACCCCGTGGCAATCGAATTCGTATTTCTTGAATTCGATGGCGCGGCGCAGGGCCTCGCGCTGGGCCTCGCCTGCCGGGGTGGCATCGCAGCGGGCGGCCATGCTGCGCTGGATCTTTTCGTGATCGACGCCGCCATCCATGCCGAGCGCCTCAAAAATCGGGCCGAATTCGGCGATGGACTGGTTGGCGCGGGTGACGATCTGGCGCGCGATGGGCGCGCGCTCGGCGCTATAGCTGTCCAGAAGGCTGGGCTTGGCTTGCCCTTTTACAACCATGGCGAGCTTCCAAGCCAAGTTATAGCCATCCTGAATTGACGTATTCGAACCTAGGCCGTTGGATGGCGGGTGGCGGTGCGCGGCATCGCCCATGATGAAGGCGCGGCCTTTCTGCATATGCGTGGCGAAGCAGTTGTTCACCGTCCAGGTGTTGGCGGAGATGAGGTCGATCTCCAACTCCGGGTCGCCAACCAGTTGCCGCGCCACCTGCGTGGCCATGGCGGCGTCCACCACCGGGGCGGGCTGGTTGATGTCATAGCCCCAGACGATGAGCCATTCATTCCACGGCCGCACCATCCGCACCAGACCCATGCCGATGCCGCCCACATCGGCCCCGGGCTGCATGACCCAGTAAAGGACCGAGGGTCGGTGCGCGACATAGCGCGACAGATCGGCCTTGAACAGGATGTTCATGGAGCCGCCCACGCCCATCTTGCCCTCGAACGGCAGGCCCAGATGTTCGGCCACCATGCTGTTGCCGCCATCAGCGCCGACGAGGTATTTCGACCGCACGGTGAAGGTCTTGCCAGTCAGCCGGTCGCGGCAGGTGGTGGTGACGCCATCGTCATCCTGTTCGTGGCTGACATATTCCGTGCTCATCCGCGCCTGCGCGCCGCGTGAACAGGCGGTCTTGAACAGGATGGGTTCCATGAAGGTCTGCGGCAGATCGTTCATCTCGCAAGGGCTGGACAGAAGGTGTTCGGCCTTGGACAGGGGCGAGGTGCCCCAGCTTTTCATCCGGCCCAGTTCCTCGCCGGCGAGGCTTTCGCAAAAGACGTTCTCGCCCATCAGATGCTGGGGCGCGGCGTGCATCATCGCCTCATCCTCGACCTCGCGGCCCAGATCGCGGAGCACCTCCATCGTGCGCTGGTTGGTGATGTGGGCGCGGGGCGTGTTCGACAGCCAGCGGTAGCGGTTGATGACCATGACCTCGACCCCGTAGGTGGCCAGCAGCGCCGCGGTGGCGCTGCCTGCCGGGCCGGTGCCGATCACCAGAACATCCGTGGAAATATCCGCCATCATTTTCCTCCCTTCAGATCAATACCTTCCAGCCTGCGCCGGACAGGAAACAGGTGTAGGCCGGTCCGGTCGGACAACAGGCCCCAGAGCCCGCGCGGGGCGAAGAGCATCACCGCAATCGCGATCAGGCCGAGCGTCAGCAGATACCAGGCGCCGAAATCGGCCAGCGTGGATTGCAGGATGTAGAAGACGATGACGCCGACAATCGGGCCTTCGATCCGGCCGATGCCGCCGATCACGACAATGAAGATCACATAGGCCGTCCAGTCGGTCACGCTGAAGGCCGCGTCGGGCGAGATGCGGGCGGTCTGGACATAGACCAATGCCCCGACAAGGCCGGTCATGAAGGCGGCGATCAGGAACACCGCCCATTTGATGCGGCGCGCATCGACGCCCACAGACTTTGCCGCCTCGGTATTGTCGCGCACGGCCGCGAGGGCGAGGCCAAGGCGGTTGCGCAAGAGCCAGTAGATCGCGGCGATGGTCAGCGCCGCCAGTGCGAGTGCCAGCCAATAGGCCAGGATGTCGCGCGCCGCCGCTTCGCGCACGTCGAACATCGTGCGGATCATGTCTACCCCGATGATGTTGGATGTTGCCTCGCGCGGGAGCGAGGTGCCGGTGCCGCCGCCCAGCGCTTTCCATTGGGCCACAATCAGGCGCGTGACTTCCGCAATGACCCAGGTGCCGATGGCGAAATAGGCGCCTTGCAGGCGGAAGGCGAAGAAGGCGGTGGGTATGGACAGGGCGAGGGCGGCAACGCCGCCGAGGGGTATGGCGAGGATGGGGTCCATGCCCCACAGGATCACGCCTGCGAACATGGCATAGGCGCCGATGCCGACAAAGGCCTGCTGGCCCACGCTGACGAGGCCGCCATAGCCTGCGAGCAGGTTCCAGAGTTGCGCCAGCGTGAGCAGGGTCAGGATGGTGAACAGATCCTGGATCAATGCGCGCGATGCGAAGGCGGGCAGGGCGAGGCCCAGCACGATCAGCGCAAGGGCGGCGATGCCTGCGATGGTCCCTGTACGGGTGCGGATGGAGACGTGATGCGTCATGTCAATCCACCGCCCTGGGGAAGAGGCCACGGGGGCGGATCAACAGCACGATCAGAAAGGCGATATGGCCCGACAGGATCTGCCACTCCGGGTTGATCGCCGCGCCCAGGGTCTGCGCCACACCGATGATGATGCCCCCTGCCAGTGTGCCCCAGAGGCTGCCCAATCCGCCGATGATGACCGCCTCGAAGGCATAGATCAGGCGGGCGGGGCCGATGGAAGGGTCGAAATTCGCGCGCATGCCGAGGTAGAGCGCGGCGATGGTCACGACGACCATGGCAAGGCCCGTGGCGATGGCAAAAATGCCTTTGGGGGCTATGCCCATCAGGCTTGCCGTGACCGGATCGTCGCTGGTTGCCCGGAAGGCGCGGCCCAGGGCTGTGCGGTAGAAGATCTGGTTCAGCCCGATGATCACGGCAATTGCGGTGGCAAAGGTCAACAAGGGCATCCAGCCAACGGTGACAAACCCGAGGTTGACCGAGGCGCTTTCCAGGGGGCCTGCGGGGATGCGGCGGCTGTCGGCGGAAAAGGCCTCGAGCAAGCCGTTCTGGATGGCCACCGAGAGGCCGAAGGTCACGAGGAGGGGCGGCAGGATATCCTTGCCCAAGACCCGGTTCAGCACAAAGCGTTGCAGCGCCCAGCCGATCGCGAACATCAAGGGTGCTGCAATCAGGGCGGCGAGGAAGGGGTTCAGGCCAAGGCTGCCGGTGATCAGAAGGATGGCGAAGGCGGCAAAGATGATCATGTCGCCATGGGCGAGGTTGACCAGCCGCATGATGCCAAAGACAAGGGAAAGGCCCGCCGCGAAAAGGGCGTAGAGACCGCCGAGCAGGATGCCTTGGACGATGGTGTCGATCCAGATCATGCGGCATCTCCGAAATAGGCGGTGTGGATGGCCTCGCGGCTGACGGTCCCGGCAGGGGCCGACAGGGTGACGCGGCCTTCCATCATGCAATAGACGCGGTCGGCCACGGAAAGTGCCCGGCCGATATCCTGTTCCACCACGATGATGGCCGCGCCGGAGGCCTTGATGCGCGGCATGGCGGCATAGATGTCGCGGATCACCACGGGGGCGAGGCCGAGGCTGATTTCATCGCAGAGCAGGATTTCGGGGTTCGACATCAGGGCGCGGCCAATGGCGACCATCTGCTGCTGGCCGCCCGAAAGCGCGGTGCCGGGGGCGTTGCGCTTTTCGCGCAGGATCGGGAACAGGTCGTAGATCGCGTCAAGGGTCCATGGGCCTGCCGCGCGGCGGACCTGCCCGCCGATGTGCAGGTTTTCCTCGACCGAGAGCGAGGGGAACAGCTTGCGCCCCTCGGGCACCATGGCGATGCCGCGCTGCATGACGGTTTCCGCAGGCAGGGCGCCGATGGGTTCGCCCCGGTGCAGGACCATCCCGGGGTCGTTGCGAAGGACACCGGTGATCGACCGCAACAGCGTGGATTTCCCCGCGCCATTCGCGCCGATGATGGCCACGGTTTCGCCCGCCTCCAGCGACACATCCACGCCGAACAGGGCGCGGAACTGGCCGTAATTGGCGGTAAGGCCCTTGGTTTCCAGCAGGGTCATGCCTCGATCCCCAGATAGATCTCGCGCACTTCCTTGCTGGCCATGATCGCATCTGGTTCACCGATCCCGATAACGCGCCCGAAATCCAGCACCAGAAGGCGTTCTACCACGGCGGTCAGGGCGTGCAGGACGTGTTCGATCCAGATGATCGTCATGCCTTGGGCGTGAAGCCCCTTGATCGTGGCGATCAGGGCCTTGCATTCGCCCTCGGTCAAGCCGCCCGCGATTTCATCCAGAAGCAGAAGCTCCGGCCCCGTTGCCATGGCACGGGCCAGCTCCAGCCGCTTGCGATCCAGCAGCGACAGCGCCCCGGCGGGCGTGTTGGCCACGCGCATGAGTTCCGTATCATGCAGGATGCGGATGCAGTCCTCGGTGATCGCGGCCTCGGCCTTGCCTTGCCCGAAGCTGGCCGCGACGGCGAGGTTTTCATAGACGGTCAACCCCTCGAAGGGCTGCGGAATCTGAAAGCTGCGGCCCACGCCCATGCGGACGCGGTCCATCGCGGGGCGGCGGGTGACATCCTGACCGAGCAGGGTGATGCGACCCGTGTCCGGCGCGATGTTGCCAGTGATCAGGTTGAACAGGGTGGATTTGCCCGCCCCGTTCGGCCCGATGATGCCAAGCGCCTGACCTTTGGGGACGGCAAAGGAAACCCCGTCCGTGACCTTGAGGGCACCGAAGGATTTTGACACGTCGCTGAGTTCCAGGATCGTCGTCATGCCGCACTCCGAGAAAGGCCCCGGCCCGTGGGTGGGCCGGGGCAGGGGATCAGGCCAGCGCCTCCATCACGCCGCCGGTGGGAATGTTCGGCGCGGTCTGGTTGTCCACGACGACCAGCGCGAAGGTGCCGTCGGCATTGCGCCGCCACTGGCCGCCCACCAGTTGCGTCTTGCAGACGTTGGTGGCGGCAAAGGGCGGCAGGCCAGCGCCATCCCAGGCGATCTTGCCGACCATCGTGTCCATGTTCGTGGCGGCAATGGCCGCTGCCACGCCTTCGGCATCGGTCACGTCATCAACGCGGCCCATGACGTTGGTCGCCACCTCGAACAGCGAATGGATGAAGCCGATGGGTTGTGTCCAGGGCCGCCCGGTCTGGGCGGTGAAATCGGCGGCAAGATCGGCCGCCGACATGCCATTGAGCGAGGATTTGAACGGGTGGGTGTTGGACCACCACACTTCGGACGACAGGTTATGCCCAGCCTCGCCCAAGGCTTCCACCGATTGCGGGAAGAGGATGGCCTTGGCCACGGTGATGATCTTGGGGTTGAAGCCCTGCTGGATCGCCTGATTGCGGAAGGTGGTGAAATCGGGCGGGATCACCACGCCGGTGACGATCTCGGCATTGGCGGCCTTGAAGGCATTGATCTGGGCACTGAAATCATCGGTCAGGTTCTGATAACGGCCCGGATCGGTCAGGCTGTAGCCGGCTGCGGCAAAGCCGGGGCCGACGCCGACATTCGGATCACCCCAGGCGTTGCCGTCGCCGTCATTGGGGAACAGGCCGCCGACCATCTTGTTGGTCTCGATCTGGTTCCACATGTTCAGGAAGACCGCGATCACATCCTCCAGCCCCCAGAAATAGTGGAAGGCGAAGTCGAAAGGTCGCCACGAGTTCGGATCGCCCGGGTTGCCCTGCTGGCCGATGAACCAAGGCTGCCACGGTGCCTTGGTCGAGATGACGGGGACACCTTCCGCCTCGCATGTCGTGGCCACGGGGTTGGTGTTTTCGGGGGTGGAGGCGACCAGCATCAGGTCGATCTCGTTGCTGACGATCAATTCCTTGGCCACTTCCGCCGCGCGGTTGGGGTTGGACTGGCTGTCCTTGACGATCACTTCGAAATTCGCGCCGGCCTCGGTCGCGAGGAAGGAGCGGATGTTGTAGTCGTCGCTTTCGGCGAAACCGGCGAGCGGCCCCGATTGCGGGCTGACATAGCCCAGCTTGATCTTTGCCCCCTGTGCGATGGCAGGGGCGGCAAGGCCCGATGCGGCGAGGGTCAGACCCGTGGCCGCGGTGGAGCGCAGGAATTTCCGTCTGGTAAGCATGGTCGTCCTCCCTGGAATTTCAGTTGGTCTTTGATTTCAGTTGGTTGGGCGGCGGCCTTCATGGGCCGCCTGAAGCAGGTTGCGGATGTCGTCACGGGTGAAGGGGCGCGGGTTCCAATAGGCGTTCTTCAGCGCGATGTCGGCCGCGCGGTCGAGATCGGCCTCGGCCAGCCCCAGATCGGCAAGGCGCAGCGGGGCGCCGATGGCTTTGGCGAAATCCCACAGGCCCGCGCCGGCGGGGGTGCCAAAAACATCGGAAATGGGGGTCAGCAGGTCCGGCACGGCGGCGGCGTTGAAGGCGGTGGTATGGGGCAGAAGCACTGCATGGGTTTCGGCATGGGGCATCCCGAAAGACCCCCCCAGCACATGTGCCAGCTTGTGATGCAGCGCCATGCTGACTTGCCCCAAGGCGGTGGAACAGCACCAGGCGGCGTAAAGCGCCTCGGCCCGCCCGTCGCGATTTTGCGGGTCGGAATTGAGCACGGGAAGGGCCGCGTGGAAGGCGCGCATGGCATCGCGGCACATCGCCTCGACCACCGGGTTGCGGTCGGGGGCGTAGAAGGCCTCCATCGCATGGGCGATGGCGTTCAGCGCCGAGGTCATGGTCAGGGGAACGGGCAAGGTAAGGGTCAGGTCCACGTCATAGACCACCACCTCGGGCCGGATGGCGGGGTCGCGGCGGGTGGTCTTTTCCCCATCCGCCGTTTCGCCAAGGATGTCGGTCATCTCGGACCCGGCATAGGTGGTTGGGATGACCACCTGATCCGCCCCGGTGCGGACGGCAATCGCCTTGCCAAGGCCCGTGGTGGACCCGCCGCCCAGACTGACGACGCAGGTGGCGCCGCTGTCGCGATAGGCAGCGACGGCGGTTTCCGTCACGTCTGTGGGCGTATGCATCGCCGCCCCGGCAAAGACGCCCGCCGAAAGCGGGCCAAGTGTATCGGCAAGGGCCCGGGCCTGATCTTCCTGATGCGGGGTGGACAGGACCAGCGCGCGGGCATGGCCGAGGCGCTCCACCTCGGCCTCCACTTGGCCAAGGGTGCCTGCGCCAAAGACGACGCGGGTCGTCAGGCCGGGAAAGGTGAAAGCTCGGGTCATCGTTGGGCCGCCATTCCGGGCGTCTGGCCCGCTGCAAGATCGGTGAGGAGGGATGTCAGCATCGCCCGTTCGGGGGCGCTGACTTCGTGCCCGCGGCCGGGGAAGAGATCGGCGCGCAGGGTTGCGCCCTGGCTGCCAAGATCGGCGACGGCTTCGGCGAAGGCGGAAACGGGGATCCAGGTGTCGGCGTCGCCCCCTGTCAGGTAAACCGGCATTCCGCGCGGCAGGGCGCGGGGGCGGATGTCGCTGGCCGTGCCCACGCGGCAGCCTGTGAAGGCAGCCACGGCATCGGGCAGGTTCTGCCCGGCACAGGCGAGTTCAAGCGACAGGCAGGCCCCTTGCGAGAAGCCTGCCAGCACCAGGGGTGCGGGAGAGATGGCCCGGATTGCTGCGATGTCCTGACGGATCTGTGCGACCGAGGCGGTCAACGCGGCGCGGGTCTCTGCCGTCAGCGGATCGACGGCGCGGGCGGCATACCAAACCCCGCCCTCGGCGCGGGGCAGGACGTAGGCGAAATCCTGCGGCAGATGGCGGATCACCTGATCCGCCATTTCCTCGGGGCTTTGCCCGCGTCCATGGACAAAGACGCACGTTGCCCGCGCCTGTGCCACCGCCGCGCCAAGGTGGAGCGTGTCCGGCATTGTCAGAACGCCGCCTCTTCCAGACCCTGCATCAGTTCCGCGCGGCGGTGTTCGAACCACGGCGGGAAGACCAGTGATTGACCGATGGCATCCGGCGCCTCGTCCTTGGCCCAGCCTTCGGGGACGGTCCAGGCGATTTCGAACAGCGCGCCGCCGGGGCTGCGGACATACATCGACTTGAAGTAGTTGCGGTCCTTCTGTTCGGACACGTCGGTGAAGCCCATGCCTTCCAGACGCGCTTTCAGGGCGATCTGGTTTTCCTCGGTCCCGGTGTTGAGCGCCAGATGATGCACCGTGCCACCGGCCAGCATCCATGTGCCCTGACGCGAAGCGCGGTCTTCGATGATTTCCACCACGGAATGCGGGCCGAGATTGTCGGGCACCGAATACATGCGGCCTTCGTCGCTGCTGGCCTCACGGTTGAGGCCCACGCCGCCTTCGACGAATTCGTTCATCGAGTCGATGTCGAACACCGCGATGCCTGCGCCATAGATGCCGCGGATGGCCGTCTGGGCGGTGGTGCCTGCGGCTTCGTTCACGATGGGCGCGCGGGTGTCGGCCGGGTTTTCCACCAGTTCATGCGGGATCCCGCAGGGATGGGTGAACAGCACGCGGGTCAGGCCAAAGCGGCTGCCTTTCGTTGCGGCGATACCGGCAGCGTTCAGCCGGTCCACCCAGAAATCCGCCGCGCCGACCGGGATCGACTGCATGATCGTGCGGGTCTGGTTGGTGCCGCGACGGCCATAGACTCCGGGTTTGCGGAAGGGGAAGGTGGTGATGATGGTCGAGGCATCGCCATGCCGCGAGCCGTAATAGAGGTGATAAACGGGAAGGGTTCCATCGAACAGAACCGTGCGCTTGACCGAATAGAGGCCGAGCGTCTTGGTGTAGAAATCATAGTCTTCCTGTGCGCCGTCGGTGGACAGGGTCAGGTGATGGTAGCCGCTGACAAGGGCCTGAACCATTTCAGTCTTCCTTTCCTGAGTGAAGCGATTTCGCGGTTTGCGCCCCATCCACCGCCGCGCTGGGCACGAGGACGAGGCAAAGGTCGAGGGCATGCCGCGCCTGGCCCGCATCTGCGGGAAGCGCGCGGAAATCGGCCAGCAGTTCCGGGCGCACGCCGAACAGCGCGTCCCGGTCGATGGCGGGATCGTTGCGGTCGAAGATATGGGTGGTCAGGGTCTGGAAGCCGGGCGCCGTCACCCGGAAATGCAGATGGGCGGGCCGCTCCAGCCGCAGATCCAGGGCGCGCAGCAGGCGGCCCACGGGGCCATCTTCGGGCAGTGCATAGCCGCGCGGCTTGACGGTCTGAAACCGGACCGAGCCGTTGCTGTCAGACGACAGCCGCCCGCGCAGGTTGAATTCGGGTTGCAGGTCCGGATCCTGATTTTCGTAACGACCGAAGGCATTTGCCTGCCACACCTCGACCTGTGCCTGCGGCACGGGGTGGCCGGCAAGATCGGCCAGTCGCAGATGCACCTGCAACGGTTCGCCGATCCCGTCGCGCGACAGGTTGGCGCCGTCGGGAAGATCAGGCATGTCGGCGCGGTAGAAGGGGCCGGGAAGCGTGTTCGGCGTGGCGCCTTCGGGACGCGGGGAATTGATCTCTTCCACCCGGGTGGAGACGCCGATCACATCCGACAGAAGCACCCATTCCTGCCGACGCGTATCCGCCGTGTGGCCCACTTCGGTCAGAAAGTCGATCACTGCGCGCAGTTCGTCATTCGACGGGTGCAGTTCGGCCACCAGGTCATGGACATGCCCGACGATCGCAAGAAAGGCCTTGGCAAGACGGGAGCGATCCTGTGGCCCGACGCGCAGCGCCAGGTCCTCAAGGACCGTGTGCACATGCTTTTCCGCCGCTCCTCCATCCATCATCGCCCGGGCCTCCCCTCCCGCACAACAAAAGTGCAGCGATTTTTGCGAAAGAGGATGATTTCTGCGGGGGGCACTATATCATTCTGTTATGAAAATGAACGAAGCACATCTGATGCAACTGGCTGCCGTTCTGGACGCGGGCAGCATCAGCGCGGGTGCGCAGGGTCTGGGCCTGACCCAACCCGCTGTCAGCCGGTCGCTTGCCATGCTGGAGGCACGCATCGGCGCGCCCCTGTTCGTCAAGGGCAAGCGCCCGTTGCAGGCCACGGCCCTGGGGGCACAGCTTGCCGCGCATGGCCGGGCGATCCTTGCGGCATCGCGGCGGGCATCGGATACGGTCACTGGCTTTCTGAGCGGTACGCGGGGGCTGGTCCGGATCGGGGGCGTGCCCTTCTTCATGGATGCCATGATCAGCCGCATGGTGGCCGATTTCCAGAATCTGGAGCCCGACGTCACGGTGCATCAAAGCTATGGCAACCTGCCCGACCTTTCCTCTGCGCTGGAGAATGATCTGATCGACCTCGGCATCGTGCCGATGGGCGCGCTGGAGGCGGCGCCGGGGTTCGAGTTCACCGAGATCCTGCCGGGACGGAACATCGTGTCCTGCCGTCCGGGCCATCCCCTGATGCGCAAGCGCAGGCTGCAGATTTCCGATCTGAGCGATTACCCTTGGGTGGCGCCGCTGCCCGGCTCGCCCCTGATGTCGGACCTTCATTCCATCCTGCTGACAAACGGAATCTCCGACATCAACATCCGCTATTCCGGCGGCAGCCTGATGAGCGTGATCAACTACATGGCCGAAACCAACGCCTTGGCCGTGCTGCCCTTTTCGGTGGTTTTCGCGCAGCGCAAGGAGAACCGGATCACCGTCTTGCCGCTCGACATTCCGCAGCCGAACCGCAGTCTGGGCATCCTGAGGCGGGCATCATCCAACCGGTCGCAGGCGGCGGACCGGCTGGCCGGTTATATCGGCACCGCTTTCGAAGAGTTGAAGCATCTGATCAAGCGGCACGAGAATGCCGTGGTCTGGGGGCGCTGAGCCTTGGCGCTGGGCCTTAGCTGCGGGCCGCGACCTGATGCTGATAGGCATGCAGATCGTTGATCAGCGCGGCCCCCGAGGGAACATCGTTTCGGGCACAGAATTCGGACCATACAGCGCCATGGGGCAGATCCTTGACCTCCTCGGTCCACAGGAGGCGCGCCGTGAAATCCAGCCGCTGCTCTGCCTCTTTCAGCCACGCCTGCGGCAAGAGAAGCGCGCGCAGGAGCGCCTTTTGCATGTTGCGCACCCCCGTCACCCAGGCGGCGGTGCGGCTGATCGTGGCGTCGAAGAAATCGAGCCCGATGCGGGTGCGGTCCAGAAGCCCCGCGAAGACCAGTTCCTGCGCCATGGCGAGGAGATCGTCGTTCAGCAGCACCACATGGTCGCTGTCCCAGCGCATCGGGCGCGAGACGTGGAGAAGGATGTCGTGGACGGATAGTGCGACAGAGGACAGCTTGTCGGCCACGCTTTCGGTCGGGTGGAAATGTCCCATATCGAGGCAAAGCGCGATGCCGCGGCGTGTGGCATAGCCCATGTAGAATTCGTGGCTGCCCACGGTGCAGGCTTCCACCCCGATCCCGAACAGTTTGGATTCCACCGCGTCGAGCAGATGGGCGCTGTCATGCGAAGGCTCCAGCATCGCGTCGAGCGAGGCCCAGAGCCGCTGCCGCGCCGCCATGCGATCGACGGGGATGTCCTTGTAGCCGTCGGGCACCCAGATGTTGTTCACGCATTGGCTGCCCAGTTCCGCGCCGATCCGCGCGGCAATCTCGCGCGAGCGGCGGCCGTGTTCGATCCAGAATTCGCGGATGCCCGCATCGGGGTGTGACAGGGTCAGGTTGTCGTCGGCCTTGGCATGGGCAAAGAACGTGGGGTTGAAGTCGAGACCAAGCCCCCGGTCGCGCGCCCAATCCACCCAAGGGGTGAAGTGGCGGTATTCGATCTGGTCCCGATCCGGGGTGTCAGTCGTGTCCATGTAGAAGGCATGGAGGTTCAGGCGGTGCTTGCCGGGGATCAGCGAGAAGGAAAAATCCAGATCGGCGCGCAGTTCATCGGGGGTGCGGGCGCGGCCGGGGTGGTTGCCGGTGGCCTGAATCCCGCCGCCCGACGTGCCGGATTTCCGTTCGAACCCTCCCACGTCATCGCCCTGCCAGCAATGCATGGAAATCGCGATGCCCGACAGCGCATCAAGCGCCGCCTCGGTATCCACCCCCCATTCGGCAAAGGCTTCATGGGCCAGATCATAGGCTTTGGTCATCGCAGGCTCCCCTCCCCGGATGGCGCGCCTTCAGCGCGTGAAGGCTTCCTTGTTGCCGGCATCCACGTTCAGGATGTTGCCGGTGGATTTTGCAGAAAGGTCGGAGGCAAAGAAATACACGCCTTCGGCAATATCTTCCGGCAGGACCGCGCGTTTCAGCAGGGACCGCTGGCGATACATTTCTTCCAGCCCTTCCTTGTCGGTCTTGTGGGTCGCTGCCCGCTGGTCCAGCCATTCGCCCGACCAGATCTTTGACCCGCGCAGCACGGCATCGGGATTGACGACGTTCACGCGGATGCCCGCCTCTGCCCCTTCCAACGCGAGGCATCGGGCAAGGTGAATCTCGGCCGCCTTGGCGGTGCAATAGGCGCTGGCATTCGGGCTGGCGGCGAGGCCGTTCTTGGAGGCGACGAAGATCACCGCCCCGCCGATACCCTGCGCCCGCAACAGGCGGAATGTGTCACGGCTGACAAGGAAATAGCCCGTGGACAGGATGTCCATGTTCCGGTTCCAGAGCGCGAGCGTGGTTTCCTCGACCGGTGCAGAGGAGGCGATGCCCGCGTTCGACACAAGAATGTCGATCCCGCCGAATTCCACCGCGATCTCGGCATGGGCCCGGGCGACGCCCTCTTCTTGCGTCACATCCATCACGACATGCCGCACGGCATCGGGCCCGTGGCGTTTGGCCAGCGCCTCTGCCGTGGCCGAGAGTGCGGCTTCGTCAATATCGGCAAGCATCACGCAGGCGCCTTCGGACAAGAGCCGCTCTGCCGTGGCTGACCCGATGCCGCCCGCGCCGCCCGTGACCAGCGCCACGCGGCCCGCCAGAGATTTCGGGCGCGGCATTCGTTGCAGCTTCGCCTCTTCCAGAAGCCAGTATTCGATGTCGAAGGCCTCTTGTTCCGGCAGGCCCTGATAGGCGGATACGCTGCTTGCGCCGCGCATCACATTGATCGCGTTGATGTAGAACTCGCCCGAAATCCGCGCGGTGGCCTTGTCGAGCGCGAAGGTGATCATGCCCACGCCGGGGACGAGATAGACCACGGCATTCGGGTCGCGCAGGACGGGGCTGTCCGGGTGTTTGCAGCGGTCGTAATAGGCGGTGTATCCGGCGCGGTAGGCCTCCACTGCTGAATTGAGCGAGGCGAGCGTCGTGTCGATATCCGGTTTTGCCGGGTCGAAATCCACTACCAAAGGCGCGATCTTCGTGCGCAGGAAGTGATCGGGGCAGGAAGTGCCCATCGGGGCGAGCGTCCCCAGCATCTGCGACCCCACGAATTCGAGCACAGCGGGGCTGTCGTCGAAATGGCCGACCTTGTGGCGGTCCTTCGAGATGAGGCCCCGGATGGCCGGCATCAGCCGTGCCGCGATGGTGCGCCGCGCCTCGGGCGGCAGGGTGGGGCGGGCAGGGCCGCCAAAGGCGGGCTTGCCTTCGGTCTGTGCTTCCAGCCAGTCGGCGGCGGTGTTGATCACGTCGAGCGTGGTCAGATAGCAGTCCCTTGCATCATCTGCCCAGGTGAAAAGCCCGTGGCTTTCCAACACGCAGCCGCGCGCGTTCGGGTTTTCGATGGCGAATTTCTCGAGCCAAAGCCCCAGCTCGAACCCTGGCCGCTTCCACGGCAGCCACCCGATGCTGTCGCCGAAGATCTGCGCCGTCAGGTCGCGCGAATTGACCGAGGCGGCGATGGCGATGATGGCGTCGGAATGGACGTGATCGACATGGGTGCGCGGCACGAAGGCGTGCAGCGGCGTGTCGATGCTGGCGGCGCGGGGGTTCAGGTTGAAGGTGCAGTGGGGCAGGTAGCCCACCATTTCATCTTCATGCGCGAGGCCGCGATAGAGGCCTTTCAGCGCCCGAAGTTTGTCCATGTAGAGGGTAGAGAAGCCGTCCATCTTCATCGACCCGATGTCCCCGCCCGACCCCTTCACCCACAGAACCTCGACCATCTGACCGGTCAGCGCATCGCGTTCCATCACCTTGGCGCTGGTATTGCCGCCGCCGTAATTGGTGACGCGCTTGTCCGACCCCAGCAAATTCGATCGGTAGAGCAGCTTTTCCGGTTCTGACATGTCCTTGGCGCGGGCGTCATCCCATAGGCTTTGCAGCCGGTTCGCGGTTCTGGTCATGCGCTTCCCCCCTTGGCCACTCGGCCCGTTCCCTGTGGCAAATGTGCCAAGGTGTGGATGAAAGTCAATCACAAACAATCAAGTTCAATCATGCTGCACCGCAGAATGAAGTTCATTGATTGAAAATGATTGACATTGAGCGATTCCGGTGAAAGCCTTCGATGAGGGGAGGACAACATGCACGAAAGCGAGCGGCATCGGATCATATTGTCGGCCATCGAAGGGCGGCCTGTCGTGACGGTGGCCGATCTGGTCACGCTGACCGGCGCGTCCGAGGCGACGATCCGCCGCGACATCGCCGCGCTGCATGTGGCCAAGAAGCTGCGCCGGGTGCGGGGCGGGGCGGAATCCATCGCGCCGCCCAATTTCGTGGGCATCAATGCGCGCCCCTTCAGCGTGAACGAAGGCATCCGGCTGGCCGAAAAACGCGCGATTGCGCGGGCGGCGGTGGAATTGTGCAGCGATGGCGAGGCGATCATCATCAACGGCGGAACCACCACCTTTCAGATGGTCCACCCGCTCAGTGCGAAGCGCTGTCAGGTGTTCACCAACAGTTTTCCCATCGCGGACCATCTGCTGAAACATTCGCGCAATACCGTTCTGCTGCCAGCCGGGGCGATTTACCGCGAGCAGAACATCATTCTCTCACCATTCGATGAAGACGGCAGCCGCCACTTCTATGCGCGCCGCATGTTCATGGGGTGCCGCGGGCTTGGGCCGCTTGGATTGATGGAAGGCGACCCGCTGCTGGTGCAGGCCGAACAGAAGCTGATCGGGCAGGCGGATGAACTGGTGGTGCTGGCCGACAGCACGAAATTCGCGGCGCGGTCGAGCCTGCTTCTGTGCCCGCTCAAGCGCATCCATACGGTCATTACCGATGAGGGCATCACCGACCGCGACGCCGCCATGCTGGAGGCGGCCGAGGTCAGGCTGATCGTGGCGCGGGTTGGCGCCGCAGACAGGACGGAGGACCGCGCAGGCGAAGCCTGAGGCGGAAGCAAAGTGGCTCATAGGGAGGACAAAATGAGCATCTGGACAAAGGCACTGGCGACGGCGGCTGTCGCGACCGCGCTCATGGCGCAATCGGCGGCGGCGCAGGATGTGAAGATTGCACTGGTCGTGAAGGCGTTGGGGATCGGCTTCTTCGAAGCCGCCGCCAAGGGCGCCGAGGAAGCGGCGGCGGAACTGGGGGATGTCGAGATCATCTATACCGGCCCGACCTCTACCACGGCCGAAGGGCAGATCGAGGTGATCAACAGCCTGATCGCGCAGGGCGTGAATGCGATTGCCGTGTCGGCAAATGACCGGGATGCACTGGTTCCCACCCTGCAACGGGCGATGGAGCGGGGGATCACGGTCATCTCGTGGGATTCCGGCGTGGCGCCGGAAGGCCGGATGATGCATCTGAACCCGTCGTCCAACGCGCTGATCGGCAACACGATCATCAAACTGGCCGCCGATCACCTGCCCGATGGGGGCGATGTGGCGATCCTGTCGGCATCCGCCACGGCGACGAACCAGAACATCTGGATCGAAGAGGCGACGAAGGTGCTGCCGAACTATCCGGGCATCAACCTTGTGGCCACGGTCTATGGCGATGACCTGGCCGACAAGTCCTATCGCGAGGCGCAGGGGTTGATGGCGACCTATCCGGACCTGAAGGCGATCATCGCGCCGACGACGGTTGGAATCCTTGCCGCGTCGCAGGCGGTGACGGATGCAGGCAAGATCGGCGAGATCAACGTGACGGGTCTTGGCCTGCCGTCGGAAATGGCCGGGGCCGTGGCCTCGGGCGCGACCAAATCCTTTGCGATCTGGAACCCCATCGACCTTGGCTATGCCGCGACGATGATTTCCTACAACCTTGTCAAGGGCAACGCGACCGCCGAACCCGGTGCCGAGATCGGGATGGGCCGGATGGGCACCGCCACGCTGGACGATGGCAATGAGGCCGCGATGTCGGACCCCTTCACCTATGACGCGTCGAACATCGACGACTTCAAGTCGATCTTCTGATCGGCGATCCTCCCCGGGCGGCTGCTCCCCCGCCCGGGGATTTTCCCTATCCCAGAGAAAACCCGATGAACCCCGTTCTCCGCCTGCGCGGCATCTCCAAGTCATTTCCCGGCGTCAAGGCGCTGTCGGGGGTGCAGCTTGACCTTTATCCCGGGCAGGTGACGGCCCTGATCGGGGAAAACGGCGCGGGGAAATCCACCATCGTGAAGGTGCTGACCGGCATCTATCAGCCCGAGGAGGGGACGATCGAGATTGACGGGCGCGGCATCCGTTTTTCCGGCGCCGATGCTGCCGCGAAGGCGGGTGTGACGGCGATCCATCAGGAAACCGTCCTGTTCGACGAATTGTCCGTGGCCGAAAACATCTGGCTGGGCCATGCGCCGCGCGGGCGGTTCGGGTTGATCGACAGGCGCGCGATGCGCGAGGGCGCGGCGCGGCTACTGTCGGAGATTGGGGCGAAACTTGATCCGGAGGCACGGTTGGGCGATCTGGGCATCGCGTCGCGCCACATGGTGGCCATCGCGCGGGCGCTGTCCATCGAGGCGCGGGTGGTGATCCTGGACGAACCCACCGCGGCGCTGAGCCACAAGGAGATTCACGAGCTTTACGAATTGGTCGAAACGCTGAAACGTCAGGGCAAGGCGATCCTGTTCATCAGTCACAAGTTCGACGAGATCTTCCGCATCGCTGACCGCTACACGGTCTTTCGCGACGGCCAGTTCGTGGCCGAGGGGCTGATGGCCGATGTGACCGAAGGCCAGTTGGTGCAGATGATGGTGGGCCGGTCGGTCGATCAGATCTTCCCGACGCGTGACCACAAGATCGGGGCGCCGGTTCTGACCGTGTCGGGCTACAGCCATCCGACCGAGTTTGCCGATATCGGCTTTACCCTGCATCGCGGTGAAATCCTTGGTTTCTACGGCCTTGTCGGCGCTGGACGGTCCGAGGTGATGCAATCCCTGTTCGGGATCACCGCGCCGTCAAAGGGCGCCTGCCGGATCGACGGTCAGGTGCGGGTGATCCGCTCCACGTCCGAGGCAATCGAGGCGGGGATTGTCTATGTGCCCGAAGATCGCGGGCGGCAGGGGGCGGTGAAGGGCTTGCCGATCTTCCAGAACGTCACGCTGCCGTCGCTGGGCGCGGTCAGCCGGGCGGGGTTCCTGCGGATGGCCGAGGAACTGGCGCTGGCGCGGGAATACACGCAGCGGCTGGATCTGCGGGCGGCGGCGCTGGATCAGGATGTGGGTCTCTTGTCGGGTGGCAACCAGCAGAAGGTGGTGATCGCCAAATGGCTGGCCACCAAGCCGCGGGTGATCATTCTGGATGAACCGACCAAGGGAATCGACATCGGGTCCAAGGCCGCGGTCCATGCCTTCATGGCGGAACTGGCGGCGCAGGGCCTGGCAATCATCATGGTGTCGTCCGAAATCCCCGAGGTGCTGGGCATGTCGGATCGGGTGATCGTGATGCGCGAAGGCCGGATCGTGGATGAGGTGGCGGGGGAGCGGATGACGCCGGAAACACTGGTGCGTGCGGCAGCGGGATTGGCGGTGGCGGCATGACGGGGCGGGGTCAAAATTTCCGGAAAAATTATACAGGTTTGTTCGGGCAAACCTGTTTGCTGCGGGGGGAGCGGGCGTGACGGTGCCGAAGTCCCGTGAGGCGCTGCTTGCGCTGGCCATCCTTGTCACCATCGGCGTGATCGCCGCGCGCTTTCCGGCCTTTGTCCGGCCCGGCAATCTGGCGAATGTGTTCAACGATACGGCGCCCCTGATGCTTTTGGCCATCGGGCAGATGATCGTCATTCTGACCAAATGCATCGACCTGAGTGTCGCGGCCAATCTGGCGCTGACCGGGATGGTGGCGGCGTTGTTGAATGGGGCAGGGGTGCCCTTGCCGTTGATCCTGTGTGCGGTGGTCCTGCTGGGCGCTGGCCTGGGTGCGGTGAACGGGGTGCTGGTGTGGAAACTGGGCATCCCGTCGATCGTGGTGACGCTGGGGACGATGACCATCTTTCGCGGAACGATCTTTCTGATGACAAAGGGCAAGTGGGTGAATGCCCATGAAATGACGGATGCCTTCAAGGCGCTGCCACGTCATGTGATCCTTGGCCTGCCGGTGATGAGCTGGATCGCGGTTGCCGCCATTGTGATCTTTGCTGTGGTGCTGACACGCACCGCGCTGGGGCGGGCCTTTTATGCGGTGGGAGGCAATCCGCATGCGGCCGTCTATGCGGGCATCGACGTGGGGCGGACACAGTTCGCGGCCTTTGTCATTTCGGGCGCGTTGGCGGGGTTCACGGGCTATCTCTGGGTCGCGCGCTATGCGGTGGCCTATGTCGATATTGCAGGCGGCTTCGAACTGGACGTGGTCGCGGCCTGCGTGATCGGGGGCATTGCCATCGCGGGTGGCGCGGGCAGCATCTGGGGGGCGATGCTCGGGGCGCTTTTTCTGGGCGTGATCAAGAATGCGCTGCCGGTCGTGGGTATCTCGCCTTTCTGGCAGATGGCGATTTCGGGGACGGCGATCATCCTTGCCGTGGCGTTCAATGCGGCGCAATCGCGGCCGAAGGGACGGCTCATCCTGCGGGAGGCTGCGCAATGACCACACCCGCGCCCCGCATCGTGGCGGACCGGCTGCATTCGCCCCTTCACCGTGCGCTGCGGAGTTGGGAGGCGATCCTTCTGGTGGTGGCTGTCGCGGTTTTCATCGGCAACACCCTTCTGTCGCCCCATTTCCTGAATGCCTGGAACCTGTCGGACGCCACCTTCAACTTTACCGAAAAGGCGATGATCGCCTTTGCCATGGCCATGCTGATCGTGGCGGGCGAGATCGACCTGTCGGTTGCTTCGATCATCGCGCTGGCCTCGACGGCCATGGGCCTTGTGATGACGGCGGGGGCAGGGGTGCCGGTGATCGTGCTGGTCGGGATCGGGACCGGGCTTCTGTGCGGGGCGGTGAACGGCTTTCTGGTGGCGGGGATGGGCTTGCCTTCCATTGTCGTGACCATCGGCACGATGAGCCTGTTCCGCGGCGCAGCCTTTGTCGTTCTGGGAGATCAGGCCTTCAACGGCTATCCACGGGAATTCGCCTTCTTCGGCCAGGGTTACGTGTGGTGGGTGATTTCCTTCGAACTGGTGCTGTTCGTGCTGTTTGCCCTGATCTACTGGGCGCTTCTGCACCGGTCCACCTTCGGGCGCGCGGTCTATGCCATCGGCAACAACGCGACGGCGGCGCAGTTTTCCGGCATCCGGGTGCAAAGGGTGCGGTTCATCCTGTTTCTGCTGACCGGCGTGATGAGCGGGATTGCCGCTGTCTGCCTGACCTCGCGCCTGGGGTCCACCCGTCCGTCGATCGCGACGGGGTGGGAGCTTGAGGTGGTGACGATGGTGGTGTTGGGGGGGGTGAGCATCCTGGGCGGATCGGGCAGCATCCCCGGTGTGGTGCTGGCCGCGCTGATCATGGGGATGGTGACATTCGGATTTGGCCTCTTGAACGTGCCGGGGATCGTCATGTCGATCTTTCTTGGCGCGCTTCTGATCGCGGTGATCGCCTTGCCGCGCCTTTTGCGGAGGGGATGATGCAGAAATACGCCTTCCGGATGCGCCTGAACCCTGGGATGGAGGAGGAATACCGCCGTCGGCATGACGCGATCTGGCCGGAACTGGTGGACTTGCTGAAAGCTGCCGGGGTAGAGGATTATTCCATCCATCTGGACCGGGAGACGAACCTTCTGTTCGGCGTGCTGTGGCGGCGCGACGATCACGGGATGGACGCGCTGCCGCAGCATCCCGTGATGCAAAGGTGGTGGGCGCATATGGCCGATATCATGGAGACAAAGCCCGACCATGAACCGGTGGCGGTGCAGCTTGTCACCGTCTTTCACATGGCCTGACGGATGCGGACTGTCGCCGTCATCGACATCGGCAAGACGAATGTGAAGGTCGCGCTGGTGGACCTTGCCGAGGCGGCGGAAGTCGCCGTGGAGACGCAGCCGAATGCCGTGATCCCCGGCCCGCCCTGGCCGCATTTCGATGTCGCGCGGCAATGGGAATTCATCACCGCCTCGCTGCGGCGCCTGTCGGCGGGGGCAGGAGTGGAGGGGATCGTCGTGACCACGCATGGCGCCTGTGCGGCGCTGCTGGGGGCGGATGGGGCTCTGGTGGCGCCGGTGCTGGATTACGAACATGCCGCGCCTGCCGAGCGGCGTGCGGACTATGCCGCGCTTCGCCCTTCCTTTGCGGAAACCGGCAGCCCGCTTCTGCCCATGGGGCTGAACCTGGGTGCGCAACTGCACTGGATGCTGGCCGAAATGCCGGGGCTGTCTGCGCGGGTGGCGCAGGTGGTGACATGGCCGGGATACTGGACCCACCGCCTGACCGGGGTGGCGGTATCGGACCTCTGCTCGCTGGGTTGCCATACCGACCTGTGGAACCCGTGGCAGGGCACGTGGTCGGATCTGGTGGCGCGGCTCGGGCTGCAGGGGCGGATGGCCCCGGCGCGACGGCCGGGCGATGTGGCGGGGCATCTGCACCCGTCCCTGCAAGCCGAACTGGGCATCGGGCCCGTTCCGGTGCTGGCGGGGATTCACGATTCCAACGCCTCGCTCCTGCCGCATCTGCTGCATCGGCGGGCGCCGTTCTCGGTCGTGTCCACCGGCACCTGGGTGATTTCCATGGCGGTGGGTGGCACGGGCGGGGCGCTTGATCCGGCGCGGGACACGCTGGTCAACGTGAATGCGCTGGGCGAGCCCGTGCCTTCGGCGCGGTTCATGGGGGGGCGCGAGCATGATCTGATCCGGTCCGGATCGGCGGTCGAGGCGAGCGTCGAAGATGCTGCGCGGGTCTGTGCGCGGGGGATGATGCTGCTGCCGTCGGTCGTGCCGGACAGCGGCCCCTTTCCGGGCCGCGCGCATCACTGGACTCACCCGCCCGAGACCGAGGGGGAACGGGCGGCGGCGCTGGGATACTACCTTGCCCTGATGACGTCGGAATGTCTGGGCATGATCGGTGGGGCGGGGCCAAGTCTGATTGAAGGGCCATTTGGTGCCAATGAAGCCTTTCTGCGGATGCTGGCTGCGGCAACGCAACGCCCCGTGATCGCCTCGAGGGCGCGGACCGGCACGGCGCTGGGGGCGGCGCTGCTGTTCCGGCAGGATGCGCCATCCATAGCACCGCCCGTGGCCGAACTGCGACGCGATGACAGCGCGGTTCAGACGGACTCGGTGCTGGCCAACTATGCCAGGGCCTGGCGGGCGATGGTGCGCAACGGGGGATAGGTCCGTCGCGCGGCGAATGGCTTGCTTTTCCGGGCCGGATCGTGCTTGCCTTTGCGCAGGATGCCGCAAGGGCGCGCATCTTGGCGGGGGAAACATGAACATATTCAGAGGCTTATATGCGGCCTTGGCGCTGATGGCCTGTCTTGTCGCATCGCCGCTTGCCGCCGGGCCTGCGCAGGATGACCGGTCCGAAGTCCTGGCCAACTGGTATCGCATGATCCTTGAACTGGTGCGCCACACACCCACCCAGACCCCCCCGGTGGCAAGCCGCGCCTTCGCCTATACGGCCATCATCGCCTATGAGGCGACGGCCTCCGGTTCGCCCGACTTGCAGTCGCTGGCAGGGCAGCTGGTCTGGCTTGACGCCTTGCCGCAGCGCGACCCTGCGCTGGACTATGCCGATGACGCGGTTCTGAACGCGGCCATGGCGCGGGCGGTGGATGTGTTCTTTGCCAATACGGGGCCGACAGGCCAGCGTGCCAAGGCCGCGCTGCACGTGAAGCTGCGCGATCAGGTGGCCGATGGTGTGGATATGGAAACGCTGGCCCGGTCTGAAGCCTTTGGCAACGCGCTGGCCGAGCATGTGATCGCGGCTTCTGAAGCGGATGGCGGCGCGGTGATCGAGAATATGGGGTTTCCGATGGAATTCACCCTTGGGGGTGAGCCGCAGGATTGGGTGCCCACGAACCTGATCCGGTTGCAGCAGGCACCGCTTCTGCCGAATTGGGGCCGGAACCGGCCGATGGTCCTGCCCGATGGGGAAGCCTGCCCGCTGCCGCCACCGCCCGCCTATTCGGAAGAGCCGGGGTCGCCCTTCCTTGCGGAAGCCATGGAAGTGTTTGAAACCTCCAAGTCCCTGACGGATGAGCAGAAATTGATCGCGCGGTTCTGGTCGGACGATCCGATGCTGTCGCCCACGCCGCCCGGTCACTGGGTGGCGATCCTGTTCCAGATAGCGGAGCGCGATCAGCGCCCGGTCGAGGCGCAGGTGGATGCGCTGGTGCGGTTGGGGATCGCGGTGTCGGACGGGTTCATCGTGAACTGGCGCGACAAGTATCGCTACGACCTGCTGCGCCCGATCACCTATATCCGCAGGGTCATTGACGAGAAGTGGGAACCCCTGCTGAACACGCCGCCCTTTCCCGAATATCCATCGGGCCATTCCACGCAATCGGGGGCGGTGGCGCAGGTTCTGACGCACGTGTTTGGCGAAGGCTTTGCTTTCACCGACAGCACGCATGTCGATGACGGGTTGCCGGCGCGGGATTTCCCGGATTTCTGGACAGCCGCGAATGAGGCCGGGATTTCAAGGCTTTACGGCGGCATCCATTTCCGCGCCGCGATCGAGCGCGGATTGGAGCAGGGGGCTTGCGTGGGCGATTTCGTGAACGGATTGACGACATGGAAATGATGCGACGCCACGGTCTTGCCGCCCTTTGTGCCACCGCGCTTGCCGCGCCTGCGCTGGCGCAGGATCCGGCCATCGCGCCCTTTGCCGAGGAGACCGAGGCGGCAGGCTTTGACCACAGCTTCACCGGGGAGTGGGAATTCATGGTGGGCGGCGGCACTGCCGTGTTCGACTGTTCGGGTGATGGCCGGCCGGATGTCTTTGCCGCGGGCGGCACCGCGCCTGCGCAGATGTTCCGAAATGACAGCGACCCGGGGGGCGCCCTGCGCCTGACCAGGGTGGAGAGCGGGCTGGAGATGGAGTCGGTGTCCGGGGCCTATCCCATTGATATTGATGGGGATGGGCTGATGGACCTGGCCGTCCTGCGGGTGGGACCGGACCGGTTGATGCGGGGCCTTGGCGACTGCCGGTTCGAGGATGCAAGTGCCGCCTGGGGGTTTGACGGGCTGGACCTGTGGTCCACCGCCTTTGCCGCAACCTGGGAGGCGGGGCAGGACTGGCCCACGCTGGCGGTGGGCACCTATATCGACCGCAGGGAAGAGGCCTTTCCCTGGGGCAATTGCACGGCGAACCACCTTTATCGCCCGGACGCAGCCTATGGCTACGCCGCGCCGCTGCCTCTGGAGCCGGGGTTCTGTGCGCTGTCGATCCTGTTCACCGACTGGGATCGGCAGGGCACGCCCGACCTGCGGGTGTCGAATGACCGCGAATATTACAAGGGCGGGCAGGAACAGATGTGGCGGATCGAACCCGGCGATCCGCCCGTCGCATTCACCGAGGCCGATGGCTGGCAACGCTTGCGCATCTGGGGCATGGGGATCGCGCAGGAGGATCTGGATTTCGACGGCTTCCCGGAATTCTATCTGACCAGCATGGCCGATAACAAGTTGCAGACATTGGCAGAAATCCCCGCCGAGGGGCCGCCGAAGCCGCGCTATCGCGATGTGGCGCTGAGGGCGGGCGTGACCGCGCATCGGCCTTACACGGGCGATGATCTGCGCCCTTCGACAGCGTGGCACGCGCAGTTTGGCGATGTGAACAATGACGGGCTGTCGGATCTGTTCGTGGTGAAGGGCAATGTCTGGGCCATGCCGGATTTTGCAATGGCGGACCCTAACAATCTGTTGTTGCAGCGCGCGGATGGCACTTTCCTTGAGTCTGGCGAGACCGCAGGGGTCGCCTCGGTCCGGCAGGGGCGCGGGGGCGCGCTGGCCGATCTGAACATGGATGGCTGGCTGGACATGGTGGTGATCAACCGCAACGAACCGGCGCAGGTCTGGCGGAATTTGGGTGCGGGATCAGGGCATTGGGTGCAGATCGCGCTGTCCATGCCGGGGCCGAACCGCCATGCCATCGGGGCCTGGGTCGAGGTGAAGCTGGCCGATGGGCGGGTGCAGCAACGCGAGGTGACTGTGGGAGGCGGCCATGTGGGCGGGGTGCTGGGCTGGCAGCATTTCGGGCTGGGCGCGGCAGAGGCCACCGAAGTGCGTGTGCGCTGGCCGGATGGGACGGTGGGGCCCTGGCAGGCCGTGGCGGCGGATGGGTTCTGGGTGATTGCGCCGGGGGCGGAGCCGGAGCGGTGGTAGGCTGCTGAAAAGGTTGGGAAAGCCCGGAAGGGGCTGTGCAGCACGGTGTGCATACCGCCAGTGCAGCAAAGTGTATGCACAGGACGGGTGATTTTACCGGTTCCGGTTCGGATGGGCCGGGCGGGTTTGCCTGTCTGGACTTATGGCGGATGGTTGGCCTTAAGGCCAGTTGCAGGGCCGTTGGACGCGCGCGCGCAAAGCCGCTTTACCGCATGACGAAGGGATCGGGGATCGGGTCGTCCGATGTGCGCAGCCAGACGGTTTTCGTGACCGTGTAATCCAGTGCCGCAGCGAGGCCCCCTTCGCGGCCGTGGCCTGAAAGGCCGTGGCCACCGAAGGGGGCAATGGGCGAGACGGCGCGGTAGGTGTTGACCCAGACCACGCCGGCGCGGAGGCCCCGGATCATGCGGTGCGCGCGGGTGAGGGATCTGGTGAACACGCCGGAGGCGAGGCCATAGGCGGTGTCGTTGGCCTTTTCCAGCGCCTCCTGTTCCGTTGAGAAGGTGGCGACGGAGAGGACGGGGCCGAAGAATTCGTCGGCTAACGCCGGGGCGTCGGGGGCGGTGGAGCAATCGAGGATGGTGGGGGGGAAGTAGAAGCCGGGGCCGGGGAGGGGCTGGCCGCCTGTGATCAGTTTTGCCCCTTTGGCGAGGGAGGCCGCGATGGTTGCGGTGATGTGGTCACGCTGGCGGGCGGTGCAGAGGGGGCCGACCTCGGTGGTCATGTCATCGGGGGCGGCAATGCGGATCGCCTCGGCCTTGGCTTTCAGCTTGGCGAGGAAGGCGTCCTTGATGCTGGCCTCGACCAGCAGGCGGGAGCCTGCGACGCAGCTTTGCCCCGTCGCGGCGAAGATGCCGGAGACCTGGGCATTGGCGGCAGAGTCGAGGTCGGCATCGGCAAAGACGATGAAGGGCGATTTGCCGCCCAGTTCCAGCGAGGTGGAGGCGAGGTTTTCGGCCGAGTTTCGGACAACCGCGCGGGCGGTGCCGGGGCCGCCGGTGAAGGCGATATGGGCGATCTTGGGGTGGGTGGTCAGGACATGGCCGCAGGTGGGGCCAAAGCCCGTAAGGATGTTCACCACGCCGGGGGGGAAGCCTGCGGCATGGACGAGGCGGGCGAAGTGGAGGAGGGGGGCAGGGCCATCCTCGGACGCCTTCACCACCACGGTGCAGCCTGCGGCGAGGGCAGGGCCGATCTTGACGGCAGAGAGGAAAAGCTGGCTGTTCCATGGCACGATGGCCGCGACCACGCCGATGGGTTCGCGGCGTGTCCATGCCTCCATATCCGGTTTGTCGATGGGCAGATGGGCGCCTTCGATCTTGTCGGCGAGGCCTGCGTAATAGCGGTAGTAATCGGCGACATAGGCGATCTGGGCGGTGGTTTCGCGGATGATCTTGCCGGTGTCGCGGGTTTCAAGGCGGGCGAGGTCTGGTGCGGCCTCGGCCACCAGGTCCGCGAGGCGGAGGAGGAGTTTGCCGCGTTGGGTGGCCGTCATGGCGGGCCATGGGCCGGTGTGGAAGGCGCGGTGGGCGGCATCGACGGCGGCATTCACCTGCGCTTCGCGCGCCTCGGGCATGTCGGCCCAAGGGGCGCCGGTGGCAGGGTTCAGGCTGGGAAAGGTGGCCGCGCCGTCCTGAAACGTGCCGTCGATGTAAAGCTGGAAGCGGTCCATGGGCGGTCCTTTGGGCAGGCGCGGGGAGGGGCGGTCAGGCGAAGGCGGGCATCACGTCGTCGATGAACCGCTTCAGCCCGTCGCGCTTGCGCGCGAAGGATTGGCCGCTGTCGATCCAGAGCGAGAATTCGTCGTAGCCCAGAGCCTTGATGGCGTGAAGCTTGTCGATCACCTCGAACTTGTCGCCGATCAGCAGGTTCTTGCGCATCACTTCCGCCGAATAGAAGGGATGGGCGGCGATTTCGGCGTCGGTCAGGGGTTCGATCAGGCCCTGCTTGACGGGGCGTTTGTTCAGGAACCAGGCGCCGAAATAGTTGTAGAAGTGGTTGAGTTCGCGCGCCGCCATGTCCGCGTCGGCGGCATCTGCGGCGACATAGCCATGTTGCAGCACCATGATGCGGGGGCGGGGCTGTTCGGGCGTCTTGGCGCAGGCGTCGTTGAAACGGGCCATCAGGGCCACGATTTCCTCATGCGGGTTGTGCAGCGGGGTGCATTGCACGTTGCAGCCCTGCGACACGGCGAATTCGTGGCTGTTGGGGTCGCGGGCGGCGACCCAGATCGGCGGATGCGGCTGTTGCAGGGGTTTGGGGGCGGAGGTGGTGGCGGGGAATTGCCAGTATTGGCCATCGAGCGCGTAATCGCCCGCCCAGAGCCCCTTGATCGCGGGGATCAACTCGCGCATCCGGCCACCTGCGTTCCACGCATCCAGCCCCGGCAGGAGGCGTTCATATTCAAAGCTGTAGGCGCCGCGCGCGATGCCCAGTTCCAGCCGTCCATCCATGATGAGATCGGCCATCGCCGCCTCACCCGCCAACCGGATCGGGTGCCAGAAGGGGGCGATGACGGTGCCCGTGCCAAGGCGGACATGTTTGGTGCGGCGCGCGATGTCGACGAGGTTCAACAGGGGGTTGGGTGCGATGGTGAAGGACATGCCGTGATGTTCGCCCGTCCAGATGGCGTGCATCCCGCCTTCATCGGCCATGTGGCAGAGTTCGAGCATTTCTTGATAGAGGCGGGGTTCGGGATCAGAAGGGCTGACCCGTTCCATATGCACGAAGAGCGAGAATTTCATCGGGGTTGTCCTTTTTCGATCGGGCCTGCTGCGACGGGGGCGACCTGTCCTGCGTCCTGATTGCCGAAGTAGATGCCGTAATTGCCCATGCGGGTTTCTTCGGCCAGACGGTCGAGCATGGTGCGGAGCGCCTGATCGGTGACATCGGCAAAGGAGGCGGGGGCGAGGTCCACGAAGGCGCCCCTGCTGGGGGTGCCATCGGTGGCGGGGCAGCGGAAGGCGATGTGCTGCTGGCGGCGGGCCACATCTTCATAGACGGAATAGAGCGGTCCGGGGGCGGCGTTCAGGCCGCATTGCGCGATGAGGGTTTGCAGCGTGGCGGCGGTGCCGTCGCGGCCCACGCGGGCGGTGGGAAGCGTCAGGCCGCCGAAGCCATCGTCGCAGAGCAGCACCTGGCCGTCGCGTTCGAGGATGGCCGAGACGATGATGTCAGGGCCGGTGGGCACGGCGCCTTGCGTGGCGACAGGGGTGAAGTAGGTGCCGCGATAGTAGCCAAGGCCGGGGGCGGGGGTGGCGTGGAAGGCCTCGATCCGGCCCAGAAGGATGGCGTGATCGCCTGCCTCCACCACCTGATGGAGCGCGCAGTCGAACCAGGCGGCGACGTCTGGCAGGATCGGTGCGCCATGGGGGCCGGGCTGCCAGTCGATCCCGGCGAAGCGGTCGGCGACGGGGCGGGCGAAGGTGTTGGAGATGTCCTTCTGCCCTTCGGACAGGATATTGACGGCGAAGCCGCGGCCGGAGGTGAAGGCGGGGTAGTTGACCGAGGTCCTGGCGATCTGCACCAGAAGGAGGGGCGGGTCGAGCGAGACGGAGGAAAAGGAATTGGCGGTGAAGCCAAGGGGTTTTCCGGCGTCGTCCAGTGCGGTGACGACGGTGACGCCGGTCATGAAGGTGCCGAAGGCATCGCGCAGGGCGCGGCGGGTGTCGGGCTGATCGGTCATGCGCGCAATCCCACGGGTTCGGCCCAGAGCGGGGTTTGCAGCCAGTCGCGCAGCGCCGCCGTCACCCGGTCGGGCGCGGTGAGGTTGACCATGTGGCGGTGCCCTTCGATCACGATGGCGCGGCCGCGCGGGGCGGAAGCGGCCATGAGGCGGGTCATGTCGGGGGTGGAGTTGGGGTCGCCATCGCCGGTGAGGACAAGGGCGGGGCAGGTGATCGCCTCCCACCGGTCGGCATAGACATCGTCGCCGGTGGCGAAGGCGCGGTAGGCGGCGGCGTATCCGTCACGGCTGACCTCGGCCAGCCAGCGGGCGACCTGGGCGCGCGGGGCGGCGTCCCTTGCGTCGTCGGCGAACCAGCGTGACAGGGGGGCGGTGGCGTCAAACTCGCCCCGCGCCATGGCATCGGCCCGGGCGATGACGGCGGCGCGCGCCTCGGGCGTGCGGCGGTGGACGGCGTTCAGGATGGCGATGCGGCGGATCAGTTCGGGGTAATCGGCGGCAAGGCCGGTGGCGATGAGCGCGCCCATGGAGTGACCGGCGACATTCACCGCGCCCACGCCAAGCGCGGTGATCACGCGGGCGGCCCATGCGACGTAATCGGGCAGGAGGGCGCCAGGGGGCAGGGGGGCGGAGCGGCCATGGCCGGGCATGTCCACCGCAAAGACGCGGGTGGTGGCCGCCAGTGCCGCGATCTGGGGTGCCCAGGCGCGGGCGTTCAGGCCCACGCCATGGATCAGCAGCAGGGGTTCGCCGCCCTGATCGGGGGGGCCGACCTCGATCAGGCCGACCTCGGCCCCGTCAGACAGCCGCAGGGTTCGATTGATCATGGCCCAGATCCTTCAGATCCTGATAGCGGTCGCCGATGCGGTGATGCGGGCGGCCGCCGATGGAGGCACCCAGCGCCACGACGATTTCATCGGCGGCGGGGGCATCGGGGATGGCGAAGTGGATGGTCAGGTAGTGCGAGCGGCGGCCTTCGTCATTCTTGTCCATCAGGGGGATCATGATGGGGGTATTGGCCCCGCCCCGGATATTGGTGAAGGCGAGATAGGTCTTGGCCCCCACCGCCTGACGGTAGTGGTTGCCGAAGCGCAGGGTGTGGATCAGGGCGGAGGCGTGTTCCACCTCGCCATCCAGCCCGCATATCGCGGCCTTGCCGTAGCCTTCGACCTTGTCGCCGCCGCCTGCGGCGTCGAGGATCATGGCCGTCAGCAGCGCGCCGAGTTCGGGGGCCACGTCATGGATGGCGGGTTTCAGATCCTCGACAAAACCCATCCCGGCCCAGGGGTTGCGGATGACCGCCGCCGCCGCGATGAGCTTGAGCGGGGCAGGCGCGGCGCGGCCCCCTTCGATCAGCGTGGTTTCAACGTGAAGCAGGGTCTTGCGGATCTGGGCGGGCATTGGAACCTCGGGCTTTGCTGTTGATGTTATGATGGTATACCATAAGACCATATGTCAATGAGTCGTTGCCGAAGGGCAGCCACAGGGATTAGGTTGGGCGGATGGAACGGGGGCTGCATCCGGATTTGCATATCGGCGCGATGCCGCAGACCCTGCGCGAGATCGTGCTGGGGCGGATGCGCACGGCGATCATTGCGGGGCGCTTTCCATCGGGGGCGCGTCTGGTGGAGCGGACGCTGTGCGATCAGTTGGGCGTGAGCCGGTCGGTGGTGCGCGAGGTGATCCGGATACTGGAGGCGGAGGGGCTGGTGGAAAGCCTTCCCAACCGGGGGCCGGTGGTGGCGCGGATGGACTGGGCGCAGGCGCGGCAGATCTATGACATCCGGCTGCTGCTGGAGGGCGCGGCGGCGGCGGCTTGTGCGGCGGTGGCGGATGCGGGGGTGAAGGCCGATCTGGCGGCGGCACTGGCGGCGCTGGAGGCGGCCGAGGGGGGCGAGGATGCGGTCTTTGCCGCCACGACGCGGTTCTATGAGGTGATCTTCCGCGCGGCGGGGCATGACATCGCCTGGGAGATCGTGCAGCGCCTGAATGGCCGGATCAGCCGGTTGCGCGCGCTGACGCTGGCGGCGCCGGACAGGGCGGTGCCGGGGCAGGTGCGCATGGCGCGGATCGCGGCGGCGATAGAAGCCAATGACGCGCCTGCGGCGCGTCTGGCGGTGGAGGACCATCTGCGCGAGGCGGCAGACATCGCGCGGCGGATGCTGGAGGGCGCATGATGGCGGCGTATTGGATTGCCCATGTCACGGTGACGGACCCGGAACGCTATCGGCAGTATCAGGCGCTGGCGCCTGCGGCCTTCGCCCGCTTTGGCGGGCGGTTTCTGGCGCGGGGCGGGGAGGCGGATGTGAAGGAGGGGCGTGAGTTCGCGCGGCATGTGGTGATCGAGTTTCCCGATCTGGCGGCGGCGCGGGCCTGTTACGCATCCGACGCATACAGCGCCGCGCGGGCGGCGCGGGAGGGCGCGGCGGAAGTGGCGCTGGTGATCGTGGACGGGGTCTAGGGGGCGATTTTCCTCCGAAAAATCGAAGGGTGATGCATCCGACGCATACAGCGCCGCGCGGGAGCATGCGGGCCGGTGGGTGGCGCTGGTGATAGTGAACGGGGGCGAGGGGGCGATTTTCCTTCGAAAAATCGAAGGGCGATCCGGGGTGCCGGATCGCCCTTTGCCTTTGGCCCTGGCTTTGCGTCAGCGCGTGGCGACGGGGTCTTCCACGGGTTTGGCGAGTTCCTTGCGGGAAATCAGCGTGTAGAAGGCGGGCACCACGAAAAGCGTGAACAGGGTGCCGATGGTCAGGCCGGAGAAGATCACCAGACCCACCGAATAGCGCGCGGCGGCCCCGGCGCCATCGGCGGTGATGAGCGGGATCACCCCCAGCGCCATGGCGGCGGTGGTCATCAGGATCGGGCGCAGGCGCACCTTGGCGGCGGCGACGATGCCGTCGCGCGCCGAAAGCCCGCGTTCGCGCCGCGCCTGATTGGCGAATTCCACCAGAAGGATGCCGTGCTTGGTGATCAGCCCGATCAGGGTGATGAGGCCCACCTGCGTGTAGATGTTCAGTGTGCCTAGGCCGAGGTTCAGGGGCACGATGGCGCCAAAGATCGACAAGGGCACCGACATCATGATGATCAGCGGATCGCGGAAGCTTTCGAATTGTGCCGCAAGGACGAGGTAGATCACCACCACCGCCAGACCGAAGGCGAGGAGGATGGTGTTGCCTTCGGTCACTTCCAGCCTGGACTGGCCGGAATAGTCGATGAAGAACCCGTCGGGCATGATCCTTTGCGCCTCGTCCACGATGACCTGCAGCGCGTCGCCGGTCGAGACGCCGGGGATGGGCAGGGCGCTGATGGTGGTGGAGTTCAACTGGTTGAACTGTTCGATGGCCGTGGGCGCAACACGGGTTTCCACCGTGACCACGGCGGACAGCGGCACCATCTGGCCGGTGGCGGAGCGGATGTAGAAATCCGTCAGCCGTTCGGGGTTGTTGCGGTATTCGTCGGGCACCTGCATGATGACGTCATAGCTGTTGTTGTCGCGGTCGAATTGCGCGACCGCCCCGCCACCCACCAGCAGGCCCAGCGTGGTGCCGATGTCGCGGGCGGGCAGGTTCAGCGCGGCGGCGCGTTCGCGGTCGATCCGCATGACGATCTGCGAGGCGTTGTAGGAGAGCGAGTTCTGCACCACGATGAAGCGGCCCGAGGCCATGGCGGCGGCCTTCACCTCTTCGGCGACTTCGAAGATGCGATCCGAGGGGCCGGTGGATTGCAGGATCACGCTGATGGGCAGGCCACCGCCTGCGCCGGGCAGGGAAGGGGGGGCGAAGACGAAGGCCTGCACGCCCGCGACGGCGTTGATCTTGCCCTGCAATTCGGCCTGGATTTCGGCCTGCGACCGGTCGCGTTCGGCCCAGTCCTTGAAGGCCCAGAGCGCGATGCCGGAATTGGTGGCCCCGCCGAAGCCCACGATGGAGAAATTGGCCGACAGCTCCGGCAGATCCTGCGTCAGGGCGCGCATCTGGTCGATATAGGTGCGGGTGTATTCCGAGGTGGCATAGGGGGGCGCGTTGACGAAGGCGAAGAGGGCGCCGGAATCTTCTTCCGGGGCGAGTTCGGTGGAGGTCTTGGTGAAGAGATAGCCGGTGAGGCCTGCGAGGACGACGACCATGAGGATGGTGATGGACCGGTAGTCGAGCGAGCCGTTGACGCGGCGTTCATACCAGCCGGCCAGCCGGTCGAAGGCGCGATCGACAAGGACCTGAAAGCGCGAATGGCCGCCCTTCTGCAACAGGCGGGCCGACATCATGGGGGTGATGGTGACGGCGACGATGCCGGAGATGATGACCGCCCCCGCAAGGGTGACGGCGAATTCGCGAAACAGCGCGCCGGTCAGGCCGCCGGTGAAGGCCAGCGGTGCGAAGACGGCGGCGAGGGTGATCGTCATGGCGACGATGGCGCCGTAGATTTCCTTCATCCCGATGAAGGCGGCCTGGATGGGGCGGAAGCCTTCCTCGATCTGGCGGTGGATGTTTTCCACCACGACGATCGCGTCATCGACCACCAGACCGATGGCCAGCACCATCGCAAGGAGCGACAGAAGGTTGATGGAATAGCCGAAGAGGAACAGCACGAAGAGGACGCCCATCAGCGACAGCGGGATGGTGACGACCGGCATCAGCACCGACCGGAAGGAGCCGAGGAACAGAAGGATGATCAGGATGACGATGGCCACGGCTTCGGCGATGGTGATGAACACCTCGCGGATCGAGGCGCTGATCTGTTCGGTGGCGTCATACATCAGCGTGAGCGTCATGCCCTGCGGCAGGCTGGACTGGATGACGGGCAGTTCGGCCAGCACGGCGGCGGACATGTCCAGAGGGTTCGCGCCGGGGGTCGGGAACACCCCGATGAAGGTGCCGGGTTCGCCGTTGAAATTGACGATGGTATCGGTCGAGGCGGCGGCCAGTTCCACCCGCGCCACATCGGCCAGCCGCACGACATCCGCGCCATTGCCCGAGATGGGCAGGGCGGCAAAGGCCTCGGGCGTTTGCAGGGTGGTTTCCATGGTGATGGAATAGGCGGTGAATTCGCCTTTCGTCTTGCCCGGGGCGGCGAGGAAGTTGGCGCTGTTGACGGCGGCGAGCACCTCGGCCGCAGTCAGGCCGCGACCGGCCAGCCGGATCGGGTCGATCCAGATGCGCATGGCGTATTCCTGCCCGCCCAGCACCTGAATTTCGGCCACGCCGGGGATGGTGGACATGCGGGGACGGATCACGCGTTCGATATATTCGGTGATCTGCGTGGAGGTCATGTTGGGGTTCTGCATCGCCAGATACATGGTGGCGAAGGTCATCCCCGTGCCCTTGACGATGGTGGGATCCTCGGCCTCGGACGGCAGGCTGGAGCGGACCTGCTGCACCTTGGACATCACCTCGGTCAGGGCCACGTCGGGGTTGGCGCCAAGGCGCATGTTGACGGTGACGGTGGAGGCGGAGGGCGAGGAGGTGGAGGTGATGTAATCCACGTTCTCGGTCGTCGCCACGGCGGCGGCGATGGGGGCGGTGATGAAGCCCTGGATCAGGTCGGCCGACGCGCCGGGATAGATGGTCGTGATGGTGACGACCGTTTCCTCCACCTCCGGATACTCGCGGATCTGGAGGTTGAAGAAGCCTTGCAGGCCCAGAAGCAGGATCAGCAGGCCCAGCACGGTGGAAAGGACCGGGCGCTTGATGAAGATGTCGGCGGGGCTCATTGGTCGGCTCCGGTGTTGGTGTCGGAGACGGCATCATCAGATGCGGCGGGGCCAGCTACTGCGGGACCAGTCACGGCGGCAGCGGGATTTACGGAATTGTCCACCACGGCGGGCTGGCCGCTGGTGAGGCGGTTCTGGCCGGCGGTCACGACCTGATCGCCCGGTGCAACGCCTTCGGCGATTTCCACAAGACCGCCCGAGCGGCGCCCGGGTTTGACAAAGACCTGACGCACCTGCAACTGATCGGCGTTTTCGTCGGACGGACGCACGAGATAGACGTAATCGCCATAAAGGCTGGAGGACAGGGTGGTCTGCGGCAGCGCGATGACGCCCGTTTCGGCGGGCAGGTTCACCTGAATGCGGACAAACTGGCCGGGGGTCAGCTTGCCCTGGGCATTGGTGATCGACCCGCGCAGGGCGACCAGGCGGGTGGCCGGATCGACGCGGGGGTCGATCCCGGTCAGCTCGCCGGGGAAGGTTTCATCGAGGCCTTCGATGCGGACCTCGATCTTCTGGCCGATGGAGAGGTTCGGGAGTTCCTGTTCCGGCAGGCTGAAATCTACCCGCATGGTGGAGATATCCTGCAGCGTGGCCACGATGGTGCCGGGCGAGACATATTGGCCAAGGTCCACGCGCGGCAGGCCGATGGTGCCCGCGAAGGGCGCGGCAAGCTGGCGCTGTTCCAGCACGGCGATGGCGCGGGCAAGCTGTGCCTCGGCCGCCTGGGCGGCGGCCTGCGTCTGGTCGAGCGAGACATTGGTGGTGACGCCGCGCCGCGTGAGATCCTGCGCGCGGGCGAGGTTGCTGCGTTCCAGTTCGGCCTGGGTGCGGGCGGCTTCGACATCGGCATTCTGCACCACGTCATCGAGGCGCAGGAGCACGGCCCCGGTTTCCACGGTGGTGTTCGGTTCGAACAGGATTTCCTTCACCACACCGGCGCTTTCCACCGTCAGGTCCACGCCTTGCGCGGCGTTGACCGTGCCGATCGCCTCGATCGCGGGGGTCCATGTGGCGGGCTGCGCCTCGACCGTCGAGACGGTGGCGGGCTGTTGCGGCATGTTGGCGAAGATCTGGGCGATCATGTTGTCGCGGAACAGGTTGAACCAGACCAGACCGCCGCCGATGGCACCGAGAAGGACGATGGCGATGATGAAACGGATGACCATGGGAAGGGGCCTTTTTGCGGAATGGGCGGCGCCTGCGCCGCCATGCGGGAAAATGCTGCGTCCTGCATTTACCTATGATCGGGCAAAGTCAAGAAAGCCGAATTGAAATTGAACGGTGTCGGAAAGAAAATGGGGCGTTTGCATGGGCGGGTGTGACAATCTATTGATTGGTGCCTGCGCTTCTGCCACAGGCGGGTAACGCTTGGGCGACATGAGAACGGGGAAGAGATGGCCGCAGATCTTGAACTGATCCCCGAACTGGCCGTTGTCGATGTGGCGGCGGTGCGGGCGATGCTGGAGCGGGTCTTTGGCTTCGTGACGGCGGGCGGCGTGCTGCGTCTGGGCGATCAGGCGGTGGCTCTGGTTGCGTCGGAGGGGCCTTCGGGGCATGGCGGGATCGACCATCTGGCGCTGGCCGTGGCCGATCTGGATGCCGCGCTGGCGGGGTTCACGGCGCGCGGGGCGGTGCTGGAGGCGACGACGCCGGACGGCCCGCGCGAGATTGCCGAATTCTGGGGCGCGGGCGTGCGCTATGTATTTCTGGAAGGGCCGGAGGGTGCGCGGATCGAGTTATGCGCGAAGCGCGGCGTGGCGGCGCGGGTTGGCCTGCCGGGGCATGATCATGTGGGTATCCCCTGCACCGATATTGCGGCGACGGAGGCCTTCTTTCGGGGCTTGGGTCTGGTGCGGCTGGCCGCGCATGACCTTGTGCGGGCCGACGGCGTGACGCGGGTGGTCTTTCTGCAGGCGGGGCGGTCGGTGGTGGAACTGTACGAGCCGCCCGCCTTGCGCGGGCAGCCTGCGCCCTTTGCCGCGCAGGGGCTGTGGCGGGGCTTGCGGTTGATCGGGGCGGGGCTGGAGCCGGGGTTGCGGGCAGGGCCGGACGGGCTGCGCGTGACGGTGGTCTGAGGGGCGATTTCTGCGTCAGAAATCGTTGTGCCGCCGGATCAGGGCGGGAAGCGCGTTCCAGTGATCGAAGGCTGCGTGATGCGGCAGGTCGGCAAGCGGCGTCTTGCGATAGCCTTGGGTGAACAGAAGAAGCGGCACGCCCGCGCGCTGCGCGGTTTCGGCGTCCACCTCGCTGTCGCCCACGAACAGGACCGGGCCGCCGCCCATCAGCGCGATGGTATGGTGCAGGGGCGCGGGGTCCGGCTTGCGGGTGGGCAGCGTGTCGCCGCCCACGATCACCGGAAAGCGGTGGGTCCAGCCCAGATGGGCCAGCAGCGCCCGGGTCGGGCCTTCGGGTTTGTTGGTGCAGAGCGCGAGCGGCAGGTCGATCGCATCGAGCGCCGCCTCGACCCCCGGATAGGGGCGGGTGAGACCGCCCGGATCATCTTCGTAGCGGGCGGTGAAGCGGGCCGCCATGTCGGCATGGCGGGCGGGATCGTCGGGCAGGTTCAGCGCGCGCATCACGCGGGTGACGAGGATGGGGACGCCGCCGCCGATGAAGCCGCGGACGGTGTCGAAGGACAGGGGGGTGAGGCCATCCTCGGCCAGAAGGGCGTTGACGCCAGCATGGATGTCGGGCGCGCTGTCCACCAGCGTGCCGTCCAGATCGAAGATCACGGCGCGGGTCATGGGGATCAGCGGCCTGTCAGCCAGTTGCCGAATTTGGCAAGCCGCGAGGGTGGGCCTTGCCGTGCCGCCTCGCGCCGGTCGGCCATGGCGTAAAGGGCATACATCCCATGCACCCCCAGCCAGCGAAGGGGTTCGGGTTCCCACTTCCGCACCCGGCGGTTGACCCAGGGCAGGCGGGTCAGATCGCTTGAGCGGTCCAGCGTCAGGTCGGCCAGGGTGCGGCCCGACAGGTTGGAGGTGGAAACGCCCACGCCGACATAGCCCCCGGCCCAGCCGATGCGGGTGGCGGGGTCCAGTCCTGCCGTGGTGCACCAGTCGCGCGGCACGCCGATCACGCCGCACCAGGCATGGTCGATGCGGAAGCGTTTGGTGATGGGGAAATGGGTGTGCAGGATGGCGGTCAGGCGGCGGATGGTTTCCGTATCCGGCGCGCCGGAAGTGTCGATGGCAGAGCCGAAACGATAGGGCACGCCGCGCGCGCCCACGGTGATGCGGCCTTCGCGCGTGCGCTGGCAATAGCAATAGGCATTTGCGAAATCGCCAAGGATTTCATGGCCGCTCCAGCCGATTTCGGCCCAGACCTCGGGCGGGAGGGGTTCGGTGGCGATCTGGGCGGAGTTGAGGGGGAGCCATTCGCGCTTCAGCCCCGGCAGGGTGGCGGTGAAGCCTTCGGTGCAGCGCAGGATGGTGTGGGCGGTGACGGTGCCGCGTTTGGTGGTGACGCGACCCGGGGCGATGGCGGTGACTTCCGTGCCTTCGCAGATGCGGACGCCCATCGCTTCGACCACCTGCGCGAGGCCGCGCACCAGTTTGGCGGGTTGCACGCGGGCGACGCCGCCCACGACCATGGCGCCCAGAACGCCGGGGATGTTCACGCGGGATGCGGTCTGGCCTGCGCCGATCATGTGGACGCGATCTTCGCCCCAGTGACGGCGGTGGGCGGTTTCCGCTTCGCAACGCGCAAGCTGGGCGGGGCTGGTGGCGACCATCAGTTCATCGGTGCGCAGGATGTCGGCCTCGATCCCCTCGGCCTGCGTCACGCGGATGATTTCGTCCACCGTGCCGGTCATGGCCTGCACCATGGCGCGGACCGACGCCTCGTCCGATGTGGCGAGATAGCGTTCGTGGTTCCACGCGAATCCGCCCGTCAGCCAGCCGCCGTTGCGACCCGAGGCGCCGAACCCTGCGAAATCCTTTTCGCAGATCACGATGTTCAGGCCGGGATCGGCCTTTTTCAGGTAATAGGCCGACCACAGGCCGGTATAGCCTGCGCCGATGATGCAGACATCCGCCGTGGTGTCGCCCGCAAGGGGCGGGCGGCGGGTCTGGGGCAGGCCGATATCGGCATACCAGAAAGAGATGTCGCCGATGCGGCGGGGGGTGTGATCGGTCATGTTCCAGAACCTATCCGCGCCAAGCGGCATGTCATCCCCGAAAACGACAACGCGCCGCCCGACGGGCGACGCGTACTGCATTTCCGGGCGGGGCGGGGATCAGAAGAAGGCCTGAACCCCGGTGATCGCGCGGCCCAGGATCAGGGCGTGGACGTCATGCGTGCCTTCATAGGTGTTCACCGTTTCGAGGTTCACCATGTGGCGCATGATCTGGAAATCTTCCTGGATGCCGTTGCCGCCATGCATGTCGCGCGCCCAGCGGGCGGCATCCAGCGCCTTGCCGCAATTGTTGCGCTTGACGATGGAGATCATCTCGGGCGCGGCATTCGCCTCGTCCAGCAGGCGGCCGACGCGGAGGCTGGCCTGAAGGCCCAGCGAAATCTCGGTCATCATGTTGGCGAGCTTCAACTGGTAGAGCTGCGTGCCGGCCAGCGGCTTGCCGAATTGCTTGCGGTCGAGCCCGTATTGGCGGGCGGCGTGCAGGCAGAACTCTGCCGCCCCCATGACGCCCCATGAGATGCCATAGCGCGCACGGTTGAGGCAGCCGAAGGGGCCTTTCAGGCCTTCGACGAAGGGAAGGAGGGCGTCTTCGCCCACTTCCACATCCTTCATCACGATTTCACCCGTGATCGAGGCGCGGAGGCTAAGCTTGCCGCCCACCTTGGGGGCAGACAGGCCCTCGGTGCCCTTGTCCAGGACGAAGCCGCGAATCTTGCCGCCATGCGCCTCGGACTTGGCCCAGACGACGAAGACATCGGCGATGGGGGCGTTGGAGATCCACATCTTCGCGCCGTTCAGGACATAGCCGTTGGCGGTTTTTCTGGCGGTGGTCTTCATCCCGGCGGGATCGGAGCCGGCATCGGGTTCGGTCAGGCCGAAACAGCCGATCCATTCGCCGGAGGCGAGTTTCGGCAGGTATTTCCGCCGCTGCGCCTCTGTCCCGTAGGCGTAGATCGGATACATCACCAGCGACGATTGCACGGACATCATGGAGCGATAGCCGCTGTCCACCCGCTCCACTTCCCGCGCCACAAGGCCGTAGGCGACGTAGGAGGCGCCGAGGCCGCCGTATTCTTCGGGGATGGTCACGCCCAGAAGGCCCATCTCGCCCATTTCGCGGAAGATGGAGGGATCGGTGGTTTCCTCGCGATAGGCGGCCACCACGCGGGGTTGCAGCTTTTCCTGCGCATAGGCGCGGGCGCCGTCGCGCAGCATCCGTTCCTCTTCGGTCAACTGGTCGTTCAGGCGGAACGGGTCTTCCCAATCGAAGCGGCCCAGATCGGGGGCATCCTTGGCCTTCAGCTTGGGCTTGTCAGTCGTCTGGGGGGCGTCAAGGCTCATGGCCGGTCCTCCGGTTGGTTTGGAACACTGTGCCAGCAGGGGCTGAGTCGCGCCATGCCGGGGTTGGTGCTTGTATGCCGGATGTGTTTGTGAGTTTATAGCGAAACAAATTTGATACTTGTTGAGGTTTTCGCACATGATCCCGCCCCGCCGCCATTTGCCCAGCCTGCCCGGCCTGTTGGCGCTGGAGGCGGTGGAGCGGTTGGGCACGGCCACGGCGGCGGCGGGGGAGTTGAACCTGACCCCGGGAGCGGTGAGCCGGGCGTTGCAGGAGGTGGAGGTGCAGCTTGGGCAGAGGCTGTTGATCCGCGACCGGCAGAGGCTGCGGTTGACGCCGGCCGCGCGGGATTACGTGGCCGAGGCGCGGCGGGCCTTGGGGATTCTGGGGCAGGCGGGGCAACGGCTGCGGGCTGTGGGGCAGGGGGAGAGCCTGTCACTGGCCATTCTGCCTGCCTTCGGGATGCATTGGCTGGCCCCGCGCCTGCGGGATTTCCGGGCGACGCATCCGGAGGTGACGCTCACCCTGACCACGCGCCTGCGCCCGTTCGACATGGAGGCGGAGGGGTTTGATGCCGCGATCCATTACGGGCGGGCGGATTGGCCGGGGGCAGAGCATCTGCTTCTGATGGAGGAAGAGGTGCAGGCGGTTTGCGCGCCTGCACTGATCCCCGGGGCGCTGGCGGGGCCGGAAGCGGTGCTGGAATTGCCGCTGTTGCAGATCGAAAGCCGCACCGGGGATTGGGGGCGCTGGTGCGCGGCGCAGGGGATGGCGGGGCAGCGTCCGGGGGGGATGCTGTTTGACCAGTTCGCCACGATGCAGCAGGCGGCGGTGCATGGGTTGGGGGTGGCGCTCTTGCCCACCTTCCTGATTGCCGATGACCTTGCGGCGGGGCGGTTGATCCCGGCCTGGGGCGGGCCGGTGCGGGCGGCGGGGGGCTATTGGCTGGTCTGGCCCAGGGCGGTGCCGCCGCGCCCGGCGATGCGCGCCTTTCGTGACTGGATCGCGGCGCAGGCGGCGGGCTGACGCCGTCTGGTGCGCCTTTGGGAGGGCGCGGGGTCGGACCTTGGTCTGATGGATCGTCGGACCATTTCCGCGACAAGGCCGGACCCACGGCCTTTGTCCGAACCTGAGCAGACCCGGATCATGGGACCATATTCGGCAGCAGGTGCCCCTGCTGGTCCGTTTCGTTTCAGCACAGGGACAACTGCCATGGTCACGCTTAACCTGAACGACCTCGCCCATATTCTGGATCAGATCCGCATTGCAGAAGAACACAACCGGCTGATCGAGGGGGGCATGGATGCCCGCGAAGCACTCGCCTCGCTGCTTGCAAGCCCGCTGGTGCCCGATGGGCTGAGGACGGTGACGGGCGAGCTGAACAACTACCAGATCGGCTATACGCTGAGCGGGGCCTCGGACAACCTTATGGACCGGCTGCTTGATCCGGTGTGGATCGCGGCGCAGACCAACCCGCGCACCGGCGCGCCGACCAGCTATGCGCAGCTTTCCGGATCTGTCTATGATGCGCGGCCGCGGACGATTTCGAACCTTGTGGCGGATCAGACCCTGGGCAATATCGCCGCCATCTCGGCGGCGCTGACCATTGCCGGGGTGACGGGGAGCCAGAATCTGGCGCTGTCGCAGGAGATCCATGCCGCCTATCGCGCGGCGCAGGAAAGCCTGGGCGACCTGGCGGGCCAGCCACCGCGCAGCGAGGTGGTGGCAGCCCTTGCCGCCGCGCAGGCAAGCCTGACGGCGGCCAATGCGGCGGCTGTTGGTGCCGCGGCGGCGGTGACGACGGCCAATGCCGAGGTGTCGGCAGCACAGGCGGCGGTTGTCGCCGCCGAGGCGGCGGTGGCCGCCCGTTCATCCGATGTGGTCGCGGCGGAGGCAGCACTTGCCGCGGCAACAGCGGCGCTTTCCGAAGCCCCCGAAGGCGATGAGGAGGCGGCCGCGGCGGTGGCCAGCGCAGCAGCGGCGCTGGCCACCGCAGAGGGGGATCTGGCGGCGGCCGAACAGGCCCTTGCCGATGCGGGGGCAGCGCGGGACGCGGCGCTTGGCGCGCAGGCCGAGGCGGCGGCGGCGCTGAGTGCGGCGCAGGCCGAAGCCACGGCGGCGGCGGCCGAGGTTGCCACCGCGCAGGCGGCGCTGGCGCCCTATGATCAGGCGGCACTCGCCGATGCGACCGTGCAAGGCCTGCTGGCCGAGCACGGGATCGAGATGGACGGGATCAATGTCCTTCTGGGCAACGTCTCGGCCGATCTGGGCGATACCGCGCCGTTCAACAGCTTTTTCACGATTTTTGGCCAGTTCTTCGACCATGGCCTTGATCTGACGCAGAAGGGCGGCAGCGGCACGGTCTTCATCCCCTTGATGCCCGACGATCCGCTTTACGTTCCCGGCAGCCCGACGAATTTCATGGTGCTGACCCGCGCGACGAACCAGCCGGGGCCGGATGGCATTCTGGGCACGGCGGATGACATCCGCGAGAATGCCAATGAGACGACCCCCTGGATCGACCTGAACCAGGTCTATACGTCGAACCCGTCGCATCAGGTGTTCCTGCGCGAATACATCCTGCATGAGGGTCGCCCCATCGCCACGGGGCGGATGCTGGAAAGCGCGACGGGCGGTCCGCCCACATGGGCCGACATCAAGGCGCAGGCCCGCACGATGCTGGGGATCGAACTGTCCGATCTGAACGTGCATTCGGTGCCTGCCGTGCTGACCGATCTTTACGGCCGCTTCATCGCCGATCCGGCGACGGGGATGCCGCAATTCGTGCTGTCGGGCGGTGGCACCGTGGTGGGCAGCGTGAGCGCGCCGGTCGATTCGCTGACGCTGGCCTCGGCGGGGCGGGCCTTCCTGAACGACATCGCCCATGGCGCGACGCCGGGTGCGGTGGACCTTGACCCGACGGACGGCGTGACGACGCTGGTTCTCAAGACGGCGGATAGCGACAGCATCACGGGCAATGCCCAGGCGGTGAACGCCTTTGGCGTGGCTTCGACCTATGACGACGAATTGCTGGACCGCCATTTCATCGTGGGTGACGGGCGCGGGAACGAGAATATCGCGCTGACCGCCGTGCATACGATCTTTCACGGCGAGCATAACCGCCAGATCGAGGCGGTGAAGCGGACGCTGATTTCATCCGGCGATCTGATGCTGCTGAACGAATATCTGCTGGTGCCGGTCACGGCGATGCCGGCCTCTGTCGATGCGGTGGTGTGGAACGGCGAGCGGCTGTTCCAGACGGGCCGCTTCACGACAGAGATGGTCTATCAGCACCTGGTGTTCGAGGAATTCGTGCGCGCCGTGGCGCCGCAGATCGACCCCTTCGTGTTCTCGCATTCGGTCGAGATTCCGGTGGGGATCAGCCAGGAATTCGCGCAGGTCGTCTATCGCTTCGGCCATTCGATGCTGAACGAGACGGTGGACATGCTGGGGCTGCTGGATGCCACGGGTGCCTTGGGCGAGACCGGGGTGGTGGGGCTGACGACGGTCGATCTGTTCGACGCCTTCCTGAACCCGGTGATGTTCGATGCGCAGGGCGTGGATGCCCATGCGGCGGCGGGCGCCATCCTGCGCGGCATGACGCGCCAGCAGGGCAACGAGATCGACGAATTCCTGACCGATGCGCTGCGCAACAATCTGGTCGGGCTGCCGCTTGACCTGGCGGCGCTGAACATCACGCGGGCGCGGGAGGTGGGCATCCCGTCGCTGAACGAGGCGCGGCGGCAGTTCTATGAGCAGACGCAGAACACCTATGTCGAGCCCTACAAGAGCTGGACGGATTTTGCGGCGAACATCAAGCATCCGATGTCGATCATCAACTTCATCGCCGCCTATGGCACGCATCCCACGATCCTTGCCGAGACGACGATCGAGGGCAAGCGGGACGCGGCCATGGCGCTGGTGCTGGGCGGGCCGGAGGCACCGGCGGACCGGCTGGCCTTCCTGAACGCCACCGGCGCCTGGGCCGGGGGATCGCTGGGCGGGCTGAACCATGTCGATTTCTGGATCGGCGGTCTGGCCGAGGCGAAGATGGCCTTCGGGGGGATGCTGGGGTCCACCTTCACCTTCGTCTTCGAGGCGCAGATGGAGATGCTGCAGAACGGCGACCGGTTCTACTATCTGAGCCGGACGCAGGGCATGAACCTGCTGACGCAGCTGGAAGGCGACAGCTTTGCCGACCTGATCCAGCGCAACACGGATGGCGAGCATCTGGGGCTGAGCATCAACGGGGCGGCCTTCCAGACGGCCGACTGGGTGCTGGAGATCGACCAGTCCCGGCAGTGGAACCCCGGGATCGGCAATGCCGACCCGACGCGCGAGGCGGATATCCTGACGGCCATGCTGGGCACGAACAGCCTGGTGGAGCGGGGGGCGAACTACATCCGCTATCTGGGCGGTGAGCATGTCGTCCTTGGCGGCACCTCAGGCAATGACACGATCATCGCGGGCGATGGCGATGACGGCATCTGGGGCTATGGCGGCGACGACCGGATCGAGGGCGGTTTCGGCGTGGACCATATTCATGGCGGGGCCGGCAATGACATCATCACCGACCGGGGCACGGATATCGGTGATGCCGATGTGATCAAGGGCGAGGATGGCGATGACGTCATCAATGGCGGCATGGGCCTTGACCTGATCTTCGGCGGCGCCGGACGCGATGTTCTGGCGGGTGGCGACGATGCCAAGGACATCTTCGGCGGCGAGGGTGACGACTTCATCCGCGCGCCGTCGGGCGGCGGTGTCATCATGGGCAATGAGGGCAACGACTGGATCGAAGGCCGGGGCAACATGGTGACCCTGACCGGCGACAATTCGGAACTGTTCTTCAACAGCCGCGTGATCGGCCATGACGTGATGATCGCGGGCGAGAACGACACCGATTTCGACGGCGAATCCGGCGACGACATCATGATCCAGGGCATCGGCATCAACCGCAACAACGGCATGGCCGGGTTCGACTGGGTGTCCTACAAGGGCAACACCTATCCCGTCGATGCCGACATGAACGTGGGCATCTTCCAGAACCAGCAGGCCAATATCCTGCGCGACCGGTTCGATCTGGTCGAGGGGCTGTCCGGCTGGACCGGCGATGACCGCCTGACCGGGCGCGAGGTTGCGACCGGGGCTTATGACGAGTTCGGCAATGCGGCGCAGGTGTCGCCCAGATCGTCGATCCAGTCCTATTCCAACGCGCTTCTGGAACAGAACATCGACATGATCGCCGGTCTGCGCGAGCTGGTGTCGCATCTGGCGACCTATGAAATCCTCCAGCCTGTCACGGGCGAACGGCTGACGGCGCGGATGGATACCTCGGGCGGGGCTGACATCCTTCTGGGCGGTGCGGGCAGTGACACGATCCGCGGGATGGCGGGCGATGACATCATCGACGGCGACCGCTGGCTGAACGTGCGGCTGGAGGTGCGGGCGCCGGGGCAGCCCGTGGGCACGACCGACAGTCTTGCCGGACAGGTGCGCGATGTGGCGACCGGGGCGCTGATGTTCGGCGGCATGACGCTGGAACAGGCGCTGTTTGCCCGCGTGGTGACACCTGCCGCGCTTTCGGTGGTGCGCGAGATCGTCGATGGCGGTCAGGCGGGTGACGTGGATGTGGCGCTTTATTGGGATGTGCGTGAGAACTATACGATCACGCGCAATGCCGATGGCAGCTTCACCGTCAGCCATGACGTGGCAAGCGATGAGCTGATCGACCCGGTGACGGGTGTGGACCGGACGATCGACCCGGCCACGGGCCGCAGGCTGGCGCTGGAAGGGACCGACCGGCTGCGCAATATCGAGGTGCTGCGCTTTGCCGATCAGGATGTCTTCCTTGAAAACCGTCCGGCCACCGGCGCGCCGGTGATCAGCGACACCTCACCGACCGAGGGGCAGACGATCACGGCAAGCATCGCGGGCATCGCAGATCCGAACGGGATTGTGGCGGGCAGCTTCGCCTTTCAGTGGCAGAGATCGCCCGACGGTGGCACCACCTGGATCAACATTGCCGGGGCGACGGGGCAGAGCTTTACCCCGGCGCAGGCGCAGGTGAACCAGGTGCTGCGGGTGCAGGTGCAGTTCACCGACGGCCTTGGCACGCGTGAGACCGTGACTTCGGCCGCAACCACGGTGGTGGGCGATCTGCAGAACGGGACGGCGCTCAACAATCTGCTGACCGGCACGGCGGGCGATGACATCCTCAACGGTCTGGCCGGTGCGGATACGCTGAACGGGCTGGATGGCAATGACACGCTGACCGGCGGGCAGGGCAATGATATCGTGAACGGCGGCGCGGGCGACGATGTGATCATCTGGGGCGTCACCGATCCGCTGACGATCCTGGGCATCCCGATCGGGGGCGGCACGACGGATGGCCGCGACATCGTGAATGGCGGCACGAACGGGGCCGGGGGCGATACCTTCATCATCAACGGCAACAACACGGCCGAGACCTACCGCATCTATGCGCGGGCGAACTTTGTCGCGCTGAACCCGACCGTTGCGCTGGCTGCCGCGACCGATATCGTGATCACCCGCAACGGCACCAACGGGGCCAGCGTGATCGCGGAACTGGCGGGGATCGAGGAGATCATCGTCAATACCGGGCCGGGGGCGGATACGGTCATCCCGATCGGCAACTTTGCGGCCACGAGCCTGCGGGTGAACACCATCCGGGTGAACGGGTCCGACGGCGACGATACGGTGGACATCTCGGAACTGGCCTCGGCGCACCGGATCGTGTTCCGCACCGGGGGCGGCAATGACGTGGTGGTGGGCAACCTGCGCCCGCAGGATGTGATCGAGGTGCCGGAAGGCAATGATCCCGCCGCCTATGTCGCCACCGACAACGGCAACGGCACTGTCACCATGACGAACGGCACCCATAGCGTGACCTTCACCGGATCGGTGAACGCGCTGCCGACGCTTGCCGCGGGCAGCGGGGGTTCGCAGGGCGGCCATGTTGGAGGCGGTTCGGGCGGGTCTGCGGGCGGTGGCAACGTGACGCCGGCGCCGGTTCTGACCGCGAATGATGCGGCAGGGCTGCTGGCGCTGGTGCGCGGGATCAACCCGGACGGCAATGACGATGCGGAAAATGCTCTGGGCGTACGCACGCTGACGGGGGTGGGCAACAATCTGGCCAACCCGACACTGGGCGCCTATGGCGAGCCCTTCATCCGCATCACCGAGAACCGCTCGGGCACTTATGACGCGGCGACGGGCAACAATGCGGTCAACCCGATCTTCGACGGGCTGGACACGCGCACCATCTCGAACATCCTGGGCACGCAGGCGCCGGGGACGGCCCCCAGCACGCAGGCAAACGCCTTCTTCACCGCCTTTGCCCAGTATTTCGACCACGGATTGAGCTTCATCCCCAAGGGCGGGAACGGCACCATCCAGATCGGTGCTCCGGGCATCGGGGCGCGGGCGGACAATCCGGCCGACCTGACGCGGGCCAGCGTGATCGGCTTTGATGCCGATGGCGCGGCACAGCACCGCAACCTGACCTCGCCCTTCGTGGATCAGAACCAGGTCTATGGGTCCACCAACCTGATCGGCCAGCTTCTGCGCGAAAGCGATGGCGCGGGCGGTCTGGGGGCGCGGGTCCTGATGGGAGGGGATGACCCTTCGGCACCGGGTTATGACCTGCTGCCCACGCTGCGGGATGTGCTGATGCACCATATCGAGGCGGGGACCGTGTTCCGCGCCGCGTATCTGGCGGGCGGGGCGCAGACGCTGGTGGAGTTCTATCCCGATCTGCTGAATGCCGACGGGTCCATCAATGCGGCGGCGCTTCCGGCGCTGGTGTCCAACTTCATGGGCGAGGGGCAACCCCTGCTTCTGGACACCAACCCCTTCATCAACCTGCTGGATCACGTCGTGGCGGGCGATGGCCGTGTGAACGAGAACATCACGCTGACGGCGATGCACACGATCTTTGCCCGCAACCACAATTTCCACGTCGATCAGCTTGAGGCGCATTATGCGGCGGCAGGCACGGAACTGACGCTGGAAGAGTTGTTCCAGGCGGCCAAGATCGTGAACGAGGCCGAATATCAGCGCGTCGTCTTTACCGAGTTTGCCGAGAAGCTGCTGGGTGGTCGGGGCATTCTTGGCGACGGAGATCACGGCTTCAGCGAGTGGCACCCAGAGACGGATGCTGCGATCAGCCAGGAGTTTGCCTCGGCCGTCTATCGCTTTGGCCACACGATGGTGGCGCAGACGGTGGCGGTGGCAAACCCGGATGGAACGGTCACGCATGTGTCGCTGTTCGATGCCTTCCTGAACCCGACGAATGCCGAAGGGGCCTTTACCCAGAGCCTCGCGACGCTGGCGCAGTTCGGCTATGTGCCGCAGCCGGGCTATGCCCAGCTTGGCGCGGGGGCGGTGCTGGCGGGCATTGCCGGACAGCCTGCGGAGCAGGTCGATACGATGGTTGTGGACGGCATCCGCAATGACCTGGTCCGGGTCAGCGCCGACCTCTTCGCGCTGAACGTGGCGCGGGGCCGGGATGTGGGGATCGGCACGCTGAACCAGGTGAAGGCGTCGCTTCTGGCCTCGACCAACCCCTATATCCGCGAGGCGCTGAGCTATGTTGATCCGGCCCTGTTGCAGCCCTATGCAAGCTGGGAGGATTTCGCGGCGCGCAACGGGTTGTCGGCGGCCATGCTGGCCCAGTTCCGCGCGGCCTATCCCGATCTGGTGCTTGCCGATCAGGCGGAGGCGGACGCCTTCGCCGCGCTGAACCCGGATATTGGCCTGATCGCCAATGCCGATGGCAGCTTCACAGTGCAGGGGATCGACCGGGTTGACCTGTGGGTCGGCGGCCTTGCCGAGGCCAAGGTGAATGGCGGGCTGGTGGGGGCGACCTTCTGGGTGGTGATCCACGAACAGCTTGACCGGCTGCAGGAGGGCGACCGCTTCTACTATATCGACCGACTGGAGAACTTCGACCTTTATGCCAACTTCGTGGAAGGCCAGAGCTTTGCCGATATCGTGATGCGCAATACCGGCCTGACCGGGCTGGATGAGCGGATCTTCGAGGTTTCGGACGAGGACAACAGCTATGGCGGCGGGGTCGGTGCCGGGGATGACGGTGACGATGCCGATGATGACGGGATCGGCGGCGGCATCGGCGGTGACGACGACGAGGATGAGGATGACGACAACCCCTCGGACGGGTCCGGCGCGTCGGATGATGACGACGAGGACGAGGACGTGGATGCAGGGTCGGGGGCCGGTGCCGGTTCCGGCAATGGCAACGGGTCCGGGGAAGGCTCTGAGGAGGAGGACGAGGACGAGGTCGAACATGCCGGTGGCGGTTCGGGCAGCGGTGCCGGAAGCGGTGCTGGTGCTGGTGCTGGTCCGGGATCGGGTTCGGGTGCCGGAGACGGTGCGGGCGCGGGTTCCGGGGCTGGTTCTGGCGCAGGTTCCGGGGCCGGGGCAGGTTCGGGTGCAGGGGCCGGTTCGGGTTCCGGTGCAGGAGCGGGTTCGGGTTCGGGTTCGGGTTCCGGTGACGGGGCCGGTTCGGGTGCGGGCGCGGGCGCCGGTTCGGGTGCCGGGGCTGGCTCGGGGTCCAGTTCGGGCGGCGGCAAGCCGGTTGTCGAGGGCACGATCAGCATGCCCGCTTCCGCCGATCCGGTGCGCAGCGGCGGTGCCGGGGATGATGTCCTGGTCGGCGGCGCCGGGGCCGATGCCCTGATGGGCAAGGCCGGTGCGGATATCCTGATCGGCAATGCCGGGGATGACGTGCTGGATGGCGGTGCCGGGGATGACGTGATCGACGGCGGGGCCGGAAGTGACGTCCTGATCGGCGGTGAAGGCAACGACCGCTTCGTGTTCCGCGAAGATGACGGCGCCGACATGATCTTTGGCGGCGAGGGCAGCGACACGATCGACCTGTCGGCGATCCTCGGCGGTGCCGTCATCGACCTTGGCGCGACCACGGCCATCGGCTCGGTGCGCATCGGCACCACGGTGGACAGCATCGTAGGGGTGGAGAATGTCATCGGCAGCCAGGGCGCGGATGTCATCAAGGCCTCGCTCGCGGTGAACATCCTGACGGGTGGCGACGGGGCGGATGTGTTCGTCTTTACCTCGGCCGGGGCGGCGCATGGCGATGTCATCACCGACTTCCAGCCGGGCGACCGGATCGACCTGTCGGGGATCGACGCAAGGGTGGGGCTGGTGGGCAACCAGTCCTTCACCCTGGCAGAACAGGGCACGACGGCGGCGGGCAGCCTGGTGATCCGCGAGGTGGCTACGGCTGACGGGGTGGACACGATCATCGAAGGCTACACCAACGATGACGATGAGGCCGATTTCAGCCTGACGCTGCGCGGGGCGCACAACCTCGATGCCTCGTCGTTCAACCTGTGATGCGCTGCCGCTCCCGGCCGGTTCGATCCGGCCGGGAGCGGCCACCCGCCTGCCGTCAGACCTGATTGGACCTAGGTCCGATGGTTTGCCGGACCCTGTTCCGTGACGGGCGGGGGAAGCGACGGGTAGCCTTGTCCCTGAACCGCGTGGTCTGACGGCACGCAAGCCTGGCAGAGGTGATCATGGCACAGCAAAGCTCTTCCCCCGATCCGCTTGCCCTGCGCAAGGCGCGCGAGCTTCTGAATGCGGATCTGCGGCGTTTCGGCTGGGCGCTGTTCGCGATTTCGGGGGTCATCAGCCTGCTGGCGCTGACCGGGTCTTTCTACATGTTGCAGGTCTATGACCGCGCGCTCACCTCGGGGTCGGTGCAGACGCTGGTCTTTCTGTCGGTCCTCGCGCTGGCGCTCTATCTGGTGCAGGGGGGCTTTGACACCATCCGCAGCCAGGTTCTGGTGCGGATCGGGGCGCGGCTGGACCGGCGGCTGGCGCCGCTGTCGCATCGCGTGGCCATCGACATGCCGCGCTATGGTTTTTCCCCCGCAGAGGCGCTGGAACGCAGCCGGAGCGTGGACACGCTGCGGAACTTCCTGGGGTCGCAGGCGCCGGGGGCGATTTTCGACCTGCCTTTCGTGCCGGTCTTTCTGATCTTTGTCTATCTGCTGCATCCGATCCTGGGCGCGGTGACGCTGGGCGGGCTGATCGTGCTGGCGCTGCTGACGGTGCTGGCGGAGATCAAGTCGCGCGATCTGGCGAAATCGGCGCAGCGGGCGCTGGTCCTGCGCAACACCATTTCCGAAAGCAACACGCGCAATTCCGAAGTGCTGATCGCGATGGGGGTGACGGGCCGTGCCGTGGAACGCTTTGCCGAGGCCAACCATGAGCACCTGGCGCTGAACACGCGGGCCTCTGACATCACGGGAACGATGGCGGCGATGTCGCGGGTGCTGCGGATGCTGCTGCAATCGGGGCTCCTGGGGCTTGGGGCCTATTTCACGATCAAGGGCGAACTTTCGGCCGGTGCCATCATCGCGGTTTCGGTGGCATCGGGGCGGGCGCTGGCGCCCATCGACCAGATCATTGCCAACTGGAAGAACATCGCACAGGCGCGGCAGGCCTGGGGTCAGTTGCGCGACACGCTGGTGGCCCTTTCGGCCGAGCGCAAGCCGGTCACGCTGCCCACGCCGCGCCAATCCCTGCGGGTGGAGAACCTGTTCGTCGCCTCGCCCGCCAATGGCCGCGTCCTGTTGTCGGAGGTCAGTTTCGAGCTGAAGGCCGGGCAGGCGCTGGCCATCGTCGGGCCATCGGGCGGGGGCAAGTCCACGCTGATCCGGGCGCTGGCCGGGGTCTGGCCGGTGCTGCGCGGTTCGGTGCGCTATGACGATGTCGAACTGTCGCAATGGGATCCGGCGCGGCTGGGCGAGATCATCGGCTATCTGCCGCAGGAGGTGGCGCTGCTGGCCGGAACGGTGCGCGACAATATCAGCCGCTTTGATCCCAACCGCGACAGTGACGGCATCTACAAGGCGGCGAATGCGGCCAATGTGCACAAGATGATTTCGCAGCTTCCCGATGGCTATGACACCGAGGTGGGCGCGCTGGGCACCGCGCTTTCGGCGGGGCAGCGGCAAAGGATCGGGCTGGCGCGGGCGCTGTATCAGGAACCCTTCGTCGTGCTGCTGGATGAACCCAATGCCTCGCTTGATGCCGTGGGCGAGCGCGCGTTGAACGAGACGATCACCGCGATCCGGGCCCGTGGCGGCATCGCGGTGGTGGTGGCGCATCGGCCCAGCGTCCTTGCGGCGGTGGACATGGTGGCGGCCATCCATTCCGGCAGGCTGGCGGCGTTCGGGACCAAGGAAGAGGTGCTGGGCAATCGCGATGGCAAGGTTGCCGCCCCGGTGACGGTGGCGTCGGGCGATCAGGTGGCGCTGGAGGACATTGTTCCCGCGCAGGCAGCCGGCTGAGGGGGAGGGGGTCATGGAAATCCAGACGCGCCATCGCAAATCGGCCGAGGCCAACCGTCCCAAGGGGCGCGCCCTGCTGGCCCTGGCCGACCGGCGCGAGGTTCCGGTGGCGGCGATGTTCGCCGCGCTGGTGCTGGGCATGGCGGCCTGGGTGAAATCGGCCTTTGGTGGGGATGCAGCGGCGCCCGAGACGGGCGCCGCGCCCCCGCGCGGGGACGAGGGGCAAGGGATCGGGGCGCAGGCGCGGCTGGATGGACCGGTTCCTGTGACGCCGTTCTCCGATCCGGCGCGCGAGGCGGGGCAGGCGAATGCCAATGCGTCCGAAAACGTGGAGGATCTCGGTCGGATCGGGCGGGGACCGGGGAGCCTTGATCTGTTGCGCTTCTTCGAACGGGATGCGCCGGCATCCGTGCCCTTTGCGCTTGACGGGGCGGAGGCGGCCTTTGCCCCGGGTTCGGGATCGCTTCCCGGGCTGGACGGCCCCGATGGCATCGGGCGCGCCCCGGCGGGTGGGGTGCCGCGCGGGGTTGGTGCGGCGGGCGATGGCGGCGGCGGTTCGGGTAGCGGTGGTTCGGGCGGGGCAGGGCCGGGGAGCGGCGGGTCGGGCGACGGCGGGTCTGGCGACGGTGGCAGCGGGCAGGGCTTTGCCGAGATCGGTTTCGAGGCGCTTTTTGCCCGATTGGCCGAAGTGGCACGCCCCTTCCCGGCAAGCACGATGCGCGACATCGGATCGCTGGCCATCGGTGACTGGATCAGCGCGCATGAAATGCATCGCCTGCGCGCGCCTGACACGCGCCCCGATCCCGAGGCGGCCTTTTTCGCCCGCGAGGACCGGACCTATCAGCTTCTGTCGAACGCCGATACGCGCGAGGCCTTTCTTGACCGCCATTTCCCGTCGCAGGCGGCGGATCGCGCCGGGGATGCGGCAGGGGCGCGGCTGGCGCTGGCGGATATGGACGGACCTGACGACGGGTCGCAGATGCCTGCGGCGCTTGACGGAATTCTCTGAAGCCCGCGTACGGGCGGAGGGGCGAGGTATGGCCCCGGCTGTGATTGGAGTGGACGAGATGACGATGGTCAACATGCATGCCCCACAGCACGGCACCGAGCGCGCCCTGTTTTCGCTGCGCGGTCGGTTTTTCGCCGCGGCGGCTCTGGCGGTGGTTCTGTTCGGGGGGATCGGGTTCTGGGCGATGACAGCGCGGCTGGATTCGGTCGTGATCGGATCGGGTATGGTGCTGGTGCGGTCGGATGTGCAGAGCGTGCAGCATCTGGACGGCGGGACGCTGGCCGCGATTCTGGCCGAACGTGGTGATCGGGTCGAGGCGGGCCAACCTGTGCTGCGGCTGGACAGTTTCGAGATTGATGCCCGGATCGCCATGCTGGAGGGGCAGTTGATGGAGGCCGAGGCCCGCGCGGCGCGGCTGCGGGCGGAACGGGACGGGGTGGCGATGGTCGATCCCGCGCCGGGGTTCGATGCCGCCACGGCCATGGCCGACTTTCAGCGCATTCTTGCGGGCGAGCGGCGCCTGATGGACGAAGCGGTGAACGCGCGCCGCACGCAGGATCAGGCGCTGGCGCTGCAAGCCGAACAATTGCGCTTTGATTCGGAAGGGATGACCCGACGTCGTGCTGCGCTGGTGGAGGAACTTGTCCTTGTCGAGGCGGCCCATGCGCGGTTCGAGACCCTTCTGAAAGGCGGATCGGTCGAGAAGTCGCGGCTGGACGAGATCACCCGCGACATGACGCGGATGCGCGGTGAAATGGGGCAGATCGACGCCAACCTGTCGCGCAACGAGACGCGCCAGACCGAAATCACGCTGGAGCGTGAACGGCTGGTCGCCAAGGCGAGGGCCGAGGCGCATCGGGAATTGCGTCTTCTGGAGCCGCAGATCTTCGACCTGCGCCAGCAACTTGCCACCAGCCGGGAAAAGCGCGGGCGGATGGAGTTGCGTGCCCCCGTTGCGGGCGTGGTGAACGAGGTGAACGTGGCCACGCTGGGCGAGGTGATTGCGCCAGGCAAGACGCTGGTCAGCATCGTGCCTTCGGCGCAGGATCTGGTGATCGAATTCCGCATCGCCACGACCGACATCGACGCGATCGAACCGGGGCAGGCGGCGCGGTTGCGGTTTTCGGCCTTCAACATGCGGCTGACGCCGGAAATCGACGCGGTGGTGGAAACCATTGCCGCAGCCGCCGTCGTCGATCCCGCCACGGGGGCAAGCTATTACACCGCCCGTGCGCGGCCGGTGGGCGACATGTCTGCCCTGGGCGAACGCGGGCTGGTGCCCGGCATGCCGGTCGAGGTGTTCGTGCCGACGGCAGAGCGGGTGGCCATCTCCTACATCCTGCAGCCGGTGACGGATCAGATGCAGCGCGCCATGCGCGAGGAATAGCGATCCCCGGCAGGCAGGGTGCAGCAGGGGCTTTTCGGAGGGGGCATCCATGTTCATAGTGGTTAAGTGTCTGCCATGAAGCGCGGATATGAGGCCCGCGGCACCGGGTCGAGACTGGGAGGGATCAATGCACGTTCGGCAGGCCTTGGCCGCGTTCTCCGGCGGATATGGAGCAACGCCGAGATGACCCAGATCCGATACCTGTTTCGCACGATCGGGCTGACCGGGCAGTTCCTTCTTCTGGCGGCGGTTCTCTTTGCGGTCTTGGCCTTCGTGACGGGCAAGTTGCAGAACCAGATCATTGCGGGCCGGATGATCGAAGGTTCGCTCGAGATCGAGCAGTCGCTCGCCCGGGGGGTGCTGCTGTCGGTTCTGGGTGATGAGCCGATCCGGGGCTCTTTGTCAGACAGCGTTCGCCAGAAACTGCATGACGCGGTGATGGGTCAGATCGACCCGGACTACATCGACAAGATCAAGGTCTGGGGCGTGGACGGGACGCTGGTCTATAATTCCAATGGGCCGATCACAGCCTCTGGAAGCGTGGAACAGTCGGTCATGCGTGCGGTGAACGGCGAGACCGTGATCGAGCGTGCCGACAATTACTCGGCCGAAAACCTGTGGGACGGCCATCTGGGGACGGTTGTCTATGAGGTCTATATTCCGCTGGTGAACCGCGAGGGGCAGATCATCGCGGTGGGCGAGATCTATTGCAGCGTGGAACTGCTTCTGGCGCGCATGTCGGGCATGTTGCGCGATACCGACCTGGTGCGGCTGGCATCCCTGGCCATCGGGATCGTGGGGCTTGCGGTGCTGGTGGCCTTTGCGCAGCGCCGCCTGGCCGCGCAGGACGTGGCCATCTCGTCTGCGCTGCGCAAGTCCGATGCGCTGGCCGAGGAAAATCGCCAGCTTTACCGCGAATCCGAAGAGTTGCGGCGGCAGGCGGCGCAGATCTCGGAGGCGGTGCTGAACCGGATCGGGGCCGATCTGCATGACGGACCGATCCAGCTGATGAGCATAGCCGCCCTCTACCGCAGCCAGTTGATCCATGCCGAGGCCGACATGCCGCTTGCGCGCAAGGCAGATGAATTGCTGGATACCGCGCTGGCCGAGTTGCGCGAAATCTCGACCGGGCTGGTGATGCCGACGCTGGACGGGCTGAGCCTGGAAGAGACTCTGCGACTGGCGGTGCAGAACTTCCGCAACGAATGTGGAACCGAGGTGGCGGTGGACATCGCCCCGATCGACATTGCGCCGGATGACGACCTGCGGGTCGCGGTCTATCGCATCGTGAGCGAGGCCCTGCACAACGCACGCAACCATGCTGCGGGCAAGGGGGTGGCCGTCGATGCAAGCGACAGCGACGGGCTGGTGCGGATCGTGGTGTCCGACAAGGGACCGGGCACCTGCACGGGCCAGAGGGCCATCGAGGAACCGGGGCGGTCCTTCGGGCATGTGTCGCTGGGCGTGGCGGGGATGCGCAACAGGGCGCGCAGTGTGGGGGCGGAATTCACGATCAATTCCCGCCCCGGCCGCGGCACGGACGTGGTGCTGTTGCTGGACAAGGAACAGATCGCGGCGCGGCGCGGCCAGACTGCGCATGACCTGGCGCTCGAGCCGCGTGGCTGGCCGGGCGCGGGCGTGGCACTGGATGCAAAGGCGTGATGGCACAGCGCGGGCGGGTCCGAAAGGACCGCGCCCGCAGGTCGTGGCAGCGGGGAAGCTGTCGCCGGTGCGCCCCCGTTCACGAGGGCATTCAGTGACGTTGGGCCGTGCCGTTCAGGCGCTGCGCTTCCAGGACCACTTCAACACGGTTGCGCGCGTTGAATTTCTGCATGATCTGCGTCATGTAGTGCTTCACCGTCTTGTCGGACAGGTTCAGCTTGTTGGCGATTTCCTTGTTCGACGCGCCGTTCAGCAGTTCCTGCACGACCTGATCCTCGCGCGAGTTCAGCGCGACGGCGGCACGTTCGGACTTGCGCTGTTCGATGGCGCGCATTTCGCGGATCACCTTGGTCGCCATGGAGGAGGAGACATATTCCTTGCCTGCCGCGACTTCCTCGAGCGCATAGAACAGATCGCCGCCCGAACTGCCCTTGAGCACATAGCCCATGGCACCGGCACCCAGAAGCTGGATGCAGGTCTCGACGCTGGCGCTGGCGGTAAAGACCAGCACGCGCACTTCGGGACGCTCGGCCCGGATCTGGCGGATGGTTTCCACCATGTTTCCGGGCAGGTTGAGATCGGCCACCAGAATGTCGCACTCATGTTGCTGGACAAGGCGGAGGGCAGCATCCGCCGTCGTTCCGGTGGCCACGATATTGTAGTTCTTCTGTGACCGAAGAATGTCCACCAGACCGGCGAGCACGATCGGATGGTCGTCAATCAGAATGAGATTCAGCATGGATCTCCCTTGGCAGCAGCATACCGGCGGGGCCGGCCTCCCCCTGTTCCCCCATCTGTTAATCTAACCTAAGTTTTCGCCCCTTCTAAACGAAAGTTTACGAAAGAACCCAATTCGGCCACGAAATTGCCCCATTTCGAGAGGGCCCCGGAAACAGCCATGCCCTTGATCGGTGGACTGTTTCGCCCCATGCACCGGAATGCGGCAAAGCATGGTGTCGCAGGGTGCAATTGGGGCGGTCGGGTGCCGCAGGGTTGGGCGGGTTTCACGCGCGGTTTGTGAGCGGTGGCAGCCATGCAATCAGAGATTACGAAACCCCCGAAAAACGATTCGCGCGGCCTGGATGTCGGTGGTTGACCCTGTCGAGGGGCGATGTCGCCGACCGGGGCCGGATGGCGAATTGCTGCCATGCGAGGGGAGGGCGGGGCGCGCGCCAGTGCGGATCCCCTTGCCGGGGGCGGTCGGGCGAGGATGGAACCCGGATCGGGTTGGGCAAGGCGCGACGGGCGCCTGAAGGACGACACATTCATGCCGGCCGGACCTGACCAGGCGCAGGGTGAGGGTGATGTAGGGCCGGAGGGACTCGAACCCCCAACCAAGGCGTTATGAGCGCCCGGCTCTAACCATTGAGCTACAGCCCCGTATCTGTTGGCCTAAGGCCAATGGTGGCAGGGGTCAAGGTGGCGGGTGCCGCTTACTTGTCTTCGGAGGCCAACTGTCGCGTCACGACCCACGCGGCCGGCACACCCAGCGCGAAGCCGATCGCGGCAGAAGCGAGAATGGCTTTCAGCGTGACCAATCCCATGGTCAGCACGACGATGACGCCCACCCCGGCGAGGGAGGGGCCGATCAGGGCGTAGAGCAGAAGAAACAGGCGCGACATCGGGCAATCCTTTCGGCATGCTGGCGTGCTCTCTTGTGACTGTGGCGGGGCCATTTTTCCTTGATCCGTGTCAAGCGGACCGCCGCAGGGCTTTGCGCCGTTGCGATGGGGCGGGCGCTGGTATATGCCCGCGCGCAACAGCGGCAAGCGGCGGAGCAAGCGCGATGACGAACGGCCTTACCTATGCGCAGGCAGGGGTGGATATCGACGCAGGGAACGCGCTGGTTGAACGGATCAAGCCCGCAGCCAAGCGCACCGCCCGGTCGGGCAGCATGTCCGGCCTGGGCGGGTTCGGCGCGCTGTTCGATCTGAAGGCCGCAGGCTACAGCGACCCGATCCTTGTGGCCGCGACCGATGGGGTGGGCACCAAGCTGCGCATCGCCATCGACACCGGGAATGTCGATACCATCGGGATCGACCTTGTCGCCATGTGCGTGAACGATCTGGTCTGTCAGGGGGCGGAGCCGCTGCTGTTTCTGGACTATTTCGCCACTGGCAAACTGGATGTGGACCAGGCGGCGCGGATCATCGAAGGCATTGCCACGGGATGCGAGGCTTCGGGTTGCGCGCTGATCGGGGGCGAGACGGCGGAAATGCCGGGGATGTATCACAAGGGTGATTTCGACCTTGCCGGTTTCGCCGTGGGCGCGATGGAGCGGGGGGCGGACCTGCCTGCCGGGGTGGCCGAGGGGGATGTGCTGCTGGGCCTTGCGTCCAACGGGGTGCATTCGAACGGCTACAGTTTCGTGCGCAAGGTGGTGGAACTGTCGGGGCTGGGCTGGGATGCGGCTTCGCCGTTTTCCGAGGGCAGCCTGGGCGAGGCTCTGCTGGCGCCCACGCGGCTTTATGTGAAGCAGGCTTTGGCGGCGATCCGGGCGGGGGGCGTGCATGGGCTGGCGCATATCACCGGGGGGGGCTTGACGGAGAACCCGCCGCGCGTGCTGCCCGAAGGGTTGGCCTGCGCGATTGACCTGTCGTCCTGGACCCTGCCGCCGGTATTCCGCTGGCTGGCGACCACGGCGAACATGGCCGAGGCGGAACTGCTGAAAACCTTCAACTGCGGGATCGGGATGATCCTTGTGGTGGCGCCGGATCGGGCCGAGGCGCTGTCGGCGCTTCTGGCCGGGATGGGCGAGACGGTGGTGACGCTGGGCCATGTCGTGCCGGGTGAGGGCGTGGTCTATTCGGGCCGCCTGTTGTGACACGCCGCGTCGCCATCCTGATTTCCGGTGGCGGATCGAACATGCTGGCGCTGGTGCGGGACATGGCGTCGGGCGATCATCCGGCGCGGCCCGTGCTGGTGGCGTCGAACGACCCCGCAGCCGGGGGGTTGGTGAAGGCCGAAGAACTTGGCGTGCCGGTCGCGGCGGTGGATCATCGCGCCTTTGGCAAGGATCGGGCGGGGTTCGAGGCGGCGCTGCTGGAGCCGGTCCTTGCCGCGTGCCCCGATATCCTGTGCCTCGCGGGATTCATGCGGGTGCTGACGCCTGGCTTCGTGGATCGGTTCAAGGGCCGGATGCTGAACATCCACCCATCTTTGCTGCCCAAATATCCCGGCTTGCACACCCATCAGCGCGCGCTGGATGCGGGCGACGTGGAGGCGGGCTGCACCGTGCATGAGGTGACGCCGGTGCTGGACGATGGCCCGATCCTCGGTCAGGCGCGGGTGCCGGTCCTTGCGGGAGATACGGCCGAGACGCTGGCCGCGCGGGTGCTGGTGCAGGAGCATCGGCTGTATCCGGCGGTGCTGCGCCGGTTTGCGGCGGGGGATCGGACACGGATTTTCCTGTAACTGTCCTGCTGCCTGTCTGACCTGCACGTCAACGCGTCTTTCCATTTTCCGACGCCGGCCCTATAGCAGAGGGGCGGGATGACCCCGTGCCCCCGGCAGATCGGAAGAAGATGCGCACGATAACCACGACCGAAGACCTCGCTGCCTTTTGCGAGGCTGCCAAGTCCCAGCCCTATGTCACCATCGACACGGAATTCCTGCGGGAACGGACCTATTGGTCGAAGCTTTGCCTGATCCAGATGGCGCTGCCGGGAAAGACCGGCGATGCGGTGCTGGTCGATCCGATCCTGGGCGAGGGGATGAGCCTTGCGCCGCTTTATGATCTGTTCCGCCACAAGGATACCGTGAAGGTGTTCCATGCCGCGCGGCAGGATCTGGAGATATTCTTCGTGGAAGGCCATGTCTTTCCCGACCCGCTGTTCGACACCCAGATCGCCGCGATGGTCTGTGGCTTTGGCGAGCAGGTCGGATACGAGACGCTGGTCAAGAAGATCGCCAAGGAAAACCTCGACAAGACCTCGCGCTTTACCGATTGGTCGCGGCGGCCCCTGTCCACCGCGCAGCAGGAATATGCGCTGGCCGATGTCACCCATCTGCGGGTGATCTATGAATGGCTGGCGGCGCAATTGTCCAAGAATGGGCGGACCCGGTGGGTGGAAGAAGAATTGGCGATCCTGACCGATCCTGCCACCTATACCGTGCATCCCGACGAGGCCTGGATGCGCGTCAAGACGCGCACGACATCGGGGCGGTTTCTGGCCGTGGTGCGGGAATTGGCCCGGTTTCGCGAGGATTACGCCCAGCGGATGAACGTGCCCCGGTCGCGGGTGATGAAGGATGACGCGCTTCTGGAGCTGGCCTCGACCCGGCCCGCCTCGATGGAAGAACTGGGCAGGTCGCGCCTTTTGCTGCGCGAGGGGCGCAAGCCCGAGATTGCCGATGGGATTCTGGCGGCGATCAAGCGGGGCATGGAGGCGCGGCCCGAGGACATGCCGAAGCCGGACCTGAGCCGCGAGCAATTGCAGGTGAACCCCGCGCTGGCCGATCTGCTGCGGGTGCTTCTGAAGGCCAAGTCGGAACAATTGGGGGTGGCGTCGAAGCTGATCGCTTCCGCCGCCGATCTGGATGCGATTGCGGCGGGCGAGCGCAATGTCGAGGCATTGCAGGGTTGGCGCTATGAGGCGTTTGGCGAAGATGCGCTGCGGCTGTGCAAGGGCGAGATCGCCCTGTCGGCCAAGGGCACGGAGGTGCGGGTGGTGCGTCTGTGACGCACCCCACCCGGGCCTAGCGGCGCGACGACAATGCGTTGGTTGACCCTTGCACCACGATTTCGCGCACCTGATCCAGCCGGACGTTGGACAGCGACGCCGCGACCGTGATCTCACGCGAGCGGGGGGTGCCCTGCGGCGTATTGGTGACGGGCGGAAAAACACGGAAATCATAGACCAGCACGCCGTTCTCGTCGATCGGGCGCGCGACCAGTTCGGCCTCCCACCAGCCCTGGGTGGGGGGGATGCCACGGGCGCGAACGATGGCACCCGTGCTGTAGGGATCGACCGACAGGCTGACGACCTGTTCCACCAGAAGGCGCTTGTCCTGCGGGGCGGCGATGGTGACGGTTTCGCGTGGTTCGGCGCGGCCGAACCAGTTGAACGGGTTCAGCCGCGATTCCCGGATCGCACCGCAGCCTGCCACCACAAGCACCACGCCCAATGCCGCCAGAACTGTTCTTTTCATCCCGGTCCCCCGTCTGTTGCCCCTTGGGTAGCCGATGGCGGCGGGTTTGAAAAGCACCCCTTGCGCGAGGCCCCCCCTTGTCTTGGCGGTGGGCCATCGGCGGGCTGGACCTTTTCACGCCAAGCCCCTAGGTCTGTGGCGCAGGAACAGGAGCGCCCGATGGCCACGCCCGCATTCGAAGACATCGCCGAAACCTTCGACTTCCTCGACGATTGGGAAGACCGCTATCGCCATGTCATCGAACTGGGCAAGGCCTTCCCGCCGATGGATGAGGCGCTGAAGGTTCCCGCCACCAAGGTGCAGGGCTGCGCAAGCCAGGTGTGGATCCAGCCCGTGATCGACGGCGGGCGGTTCGATTTTCAGGGCGACAGCGATGCGATGATCGTGAAGGGGCTTATTGCCGTCCTGCACGCGCTCTATGCCGGTCTGCCGGTGGCCGAGGTGGCAAAGGTGGACGCCACCGCCGAACTGGCGCGGCTTGGGTTGACGGATCATCTGTCATCGCAGCGGTCGAACGGGTTGCGCGCCATGGTGGAACGCATCCGCCACGTCGCGGCAGAGGCGGCGGCCTAGCGCGGTTCCACCTGTATCTTGTCCGGGTAGAAGGCCAGATAGCCGGCAATTGCCTTGGCCCCCGGCTTGGGGTTTTCATAGCTCCAGACGGCGTTTTCCAGCCGGGCCTCGGGCGTTGCGACGGTGAAATAGCGTGCCTCGCCCTTGAAGGGGCAGGTGGTGCGCCGGTCGCTGGGATCGAGCAGCGCCATGGCCACATCCTCGCGCGGGACATAGATCACCGGGGCGCGCGACCCTTCGATCAGTTCCAGGGCGCGGTCGGTTTCCCCGATGATGGCGCCATGGGCGCGGATGATGTAGCGGCCCGGTGCGGGCCGGATTTCAAGTTTCGCGGTATCGAGTGTATCGCTCATGTGTTTTTCCTCCCCCAGTTGTCGGGCAGGATGATCCTCTCACAGGACTGTGACAAGGATTCCATCCGCTATCGGCCAGCTTCTGCGCGAAACCGACCGAGGGCGGCGGGAAGCTGCCTAAACGCGCGTCACAGCGGCGCGCAGGCCTGCGCCAGCCAGTCGCGCGCGGGCGCGGACAGGCGGGGGGAGAGTTTCGCCAGCACCTCGGCATGGTAGGCGTCAAGCCAGGCGTGTTCGTCGGGCGAAAGCCGGTCAGCGCGGATCAGGCAGCGGTCGAAGGGAGCGAAGGTCAGTGTCTCGAAGCAGAGCTGATCGCGCCCGTCGCCAAGGGGGGGCGCCTGCTGCACCACGATCAGGTTTTCCAGCCGGATGCCGAAGGCGCCTTCGCGATAGTAGCCCGGTTCGTTCGACAGGATCATCCCCGGCTCCAGCGGCACTTCCGAGATGCGGGAAATCCGCTGCGGCCCCTCATGCACCGACAGGAAGGCACCCACGCCATGGCCGGTGCCATGGTCGAAATCCATCCCCGCCACCCAGAGCGGAAAGCGCGCCAGCGCATCCAGATCGCGGCCCGCGATGCCGCGCGGCCAGCGGGCGCGGGAGATGGCGATGAGGCCTTGCAGCACGCGCGTATAGCAATCGCGCGCCTCGGCCCCCGGATCGCCCACGGCGATGGTGCGGGTGATGTCGGTCGTGCCGTCGGCATATTGCGCGCCGCTATCGACCAGAAGCAGTTCATTCTGCTGCACAGGGCGGTTCGTGGCTTCGGTCACACGGTAGTGCATGATCGCGCCATTCGGCCCTGCGCCGCAGATCGTGTCAAAGCTGATGTCATGCAGCACATTGGTCGCGCGGCGATAGCCTTCCAGGGCCGTGACCACGTCAATCTCCGTCAGCCCGCCCTGCGGGGCGGTGCTGTCCAGCCAGCACAGGAATTCCACCACAGCCGCGCCGTCACGCAGATGCGCCTCACGCATCCCCGCGACTTCGGCCCCGGTCTTGCAGGCCTTGGGCAGGCGGCAGGGATCATCGCCCCAGGCGACCGTAGCCCCGCCTTCCGCCACCAGCCGCGACACGGCAAGGGGGGCGGTGGCGCGGTCCACGCGAACCGTGCCGGAGAGGGATTTCAGCGCCGCGTCAAAGCCTTGCACCGGGTGCAGGCGGACGCCTGCATCAAGGGCGGCACGGGCGGCATCCCCCAGTTTCGCCGCCGCGACAAAGACATCCACAGTGGCATCGTCGCAAAGGATGGCAAAGCCATGCAGGATCGGGTTGCGCGGCACATCCGCACCGCGAAGGTTGAGCAGCCAGCACAGCGAGTCGGGCAGGGTGATGACGGCCGCCGACTGCCCTGCCTTGCGCAGGCCTTCGGCCAGCCTTGCGCGCTTTTGTTCCGACGTCTCGCCCGCCAGCGTGACGGGGTGGGGAAAGGCCGCGCCCATGGGCGGGGGCGGTTGGTCGGGCCAGATGGCATCCACGGCATTCGCCACAGAGCGCAGGGTGACGGTGGACCCGGCCAGCGCCTCTTCCAGACGCGCCACCTCATCGGCGGTGTGGAGCCACGGATCGAAGCCCACCACGCCCTCGGCCAGGTGTTCGGCGATCCACGGCCCCGGCTTCACTTCGGGCCAGGCCACGGGGGTAAAGGCGGCGAGGTCCACCTGCTGCTTGACCTGCACCCGGTAGCGGCCGTCGATGAACACCCCCGCCACATCCGGCAGAACGATGGCGAAACCCGCCGATCCGGTGAAGCCGGTCAGCCATTGCAACCGCTCATCCCGGGCGGCGACATATTCTCCCTGATGCACATCGGCGCGCGGGATCAGGAAACCGGCCAGCCCCTCGCCGCGCAGATGATCGCGGAGGCGCGCCAGACGGCCCGGACCGGCGGCGGGATCGGCGGTCGTCTCGAAGGTCTGGAACATCGCGCCCCTCATTTTCTGTCGTCAAATATCCTCGGGGGGTGAATTGGCGCGCCGCGCCAAGAGGGGGGCAGACGGCCCCCCTTACCCCGCCCGCCGCAAGCCCGCCTTGGCCCGCTTGCGCGGGTCGCTTTCGAACAGGCCAGCCAGTTGTTCGGTCATCGCACCGGCAAGCTGTTCCACATCGGTGATCGTCACCGCGCGCTGGTAGTAGCGCGTCACGTCATGGCCGATGCCGATGGCGATAAGCTCCACCTGCCGCCGCCGTTCCACCATGGCGATCACGTCGCGCAGGTGTTTTTCCAGGAAATTCGCGGGGTTGACGGACAATGTTGAATCGTCCACCGGCGCGCCGTCGGAAATGACCATCAGGATCTTGCGCGCCTCGGGGCGGGCCATCATGCGGCGATGCGCCCATTCCAGCGCCTCGCCGTCGATGTTTTCCTTCAGTAACCCTTCCTTCATCATCAGGCCAAGGTTGGGCCGCGCGCGCCGCCAGGGCGCGTCGGCGGCCTTGTAGATAATGTGGCGCAGGTCGTTCAGGCGACCGGGGCCTTGCGGGCGACCCTGCGCCAGCCAGCGTTCGCGCGATTGCCCGCCTTTCCAGGCGCGGGTGGTGAAGCCGAGGATTTCCACCTTGACCGAGCAGCGTTCCAGCGTGCGCGCCAGCACATCGGCGCAGATCGCGGCGATGGAGATGGGGCGACCGCGCATGGAACCGGAATTGTCCAGAAGCAGGGTCACGCAGGTATCGCGGAATTCGGTGTCCTTTTCCTGCTTGAAGGACAGGGGCGTGGTGGGGTTCGCAACCACACGCGCAAGACGGCCTGCATCGAGCGTGCCTTCCTCCAGATCGAAGAGCCAGGACCGGTTCTGCTGCGCCTGAAGGCGGCGCTGCAGCTTGTTGGCCAGCCGCGACACGGCCCCTTTCAAGGGTTCCAACTGCTGGTCCAGATAGGCGCGCAGGCGTTCCAGTTCTGCCGCCTCGGCCAGTTCTTCGGCGCGGATTTCTTCATCGAAATCAGTGGTATAGACGGTGTAGTTCGGGTCGGCATCGGAATAGGGGGCAGGGGGCGGCGGTTCCAGCGGGGCCTCGCCTTCGGGCATTTCCGCCTCGTCGCCCTGTTCCATATCGGCGCTGTCTTCCATCGTGACCTGCGCCTGGGACTGGTCCTGCTGGTCCTCCTGGCTGCGTTCGGGCGCGGCCTCGTTTTCCTCGCTGTCCTGCTCATCCTCGCCCGCGCTGTCGGGCCTGTCCTGATCTTCTTCGGCCTCGCCCTGCTGGTCGTCGGGCTGGTCCTGATCGGGGTCGTCGCCCAGCTGATCGCCATAGCCGAGGTCGGAAATCACCTTGCGCGCCAGACGGGCGAAAGCGGCCTGGTCGTCCAGCACGTTGTCGATGTTTTCCAGCGTGCCGCTGGCCTGTTCCTCGATGAAGCCGCGCCACAGGTCCATCACATTGGCGGCACCCTTGGGCATGTCGCGCCCGGTGGCAAGATGGCGGACAAGGTAGCCCGCGGCCACCGACAGGGGCGCGTCCTGCATGTTGGTGATCTGGGAATATCCCTTGCGATCCGCCTCATGCGCGATCTTGGCGTCGATATTGACCGCCGTTCCCGGCATGGCGCGGGCCCCCACGGCCTCACACCGCGCGGTTTCCATCGCCTCGTAGATCTCGCGGGCGAGGTTGCCTTGCGGGGCGTAGCGGGCGGCGACGCCGTCATCGTGGAACTTGCGGCGCAGCGCGAAGGCATCTGCGGTGCCGCGCGCCAGCATCACCTCATCCCGCGTCATGCGGCGCGACACCTGCGGCAGGCGCACGCCTTCGCGGTTCATCCCCGGCGGATCGACCGAGTATTGCACGGTCATCTCGGGGTCGTCGGCCATGGTGCGCGTGGCCTCGGCCAGCGCCTTCTTGAACGGATCGGCGGGGTTGTCGTTGGGTTTGGTCATCGCATCACGCATGGGGGGTCCGGGGGGGCGAATGGCCCCCCCGGCTTTGCGGCAGAATTGCACCGGGGTGGGGCGGGGGCAAGGGCGGCTGTGCAGTATTCGGGGTGAAAACGGCGAACTTCGTGCATCGGCGCACATGTAGGTTGCGGGGGCGATGAATTGCGGAAAATTGCGAGGGCGGCATCTATAGGGGGCAGAAGTTAACCCCTCCTCAATGGAACGGACCCCTAGCCATGAGCAAACCCAAGATCGCCCTTATCATCGGTTCGACCCGCAAGTCGCGCTTTGCCGATATTCCCGCCCAGTGGATGCTGGCGCAGGCCAAGGCCCGCACCGATATGGATGTGGAACTGGTGGACCTGCGCGATTTCGACCTGCCGCTGTTTGACGAAGTTGCCTCGAACCTCTGGGCCCCGTCGTCGGACCCGCGCGCTGTGGCGTGGCAGAAGAAGATCGCGGAATTCGACGGCTACATCTTCGTGGTGGCCGAATACAACCGGTCGATCACCGGCGCGCTGAAGAACGCGCTGGATCAGGCCTATGTGGAATGGAACCGCAAGCCTTTCACGGCAATGGCTTACGGGTCGGTCGGCGGCACCCGCGCGCTGGAGCATCTGCGCCTGATCGGCGTGGAATTGCAGATGGTTCCCACCCGCAACGCGGTGCATCTGGGCATGGGCGATTTCTTCAAGGTGCATCCGGGCCTGGGCGGTTCGGGGAACATCGCGGATGTGGAAGCGAGCCTCCTGCCCGCAGCACAGGCGTCGCTGGACGATCTGGTGTGGTGGGCCAACGCGACCAAGGCCGCGCGCGGCTGATCTTTTCGACATCTCCCTGTCGGGGAAAGGGGTGGCCGATTGGCTGCCCCTTTTCTTTTTTCTGGCTGGAATAGCGTTTTCAACACAAGGGTTTGGGCGGAATTTGGCGTTCAGGAGCGCGTGCAGCAGCGCAGTGCAGACGGGCGTGCATACGCAGCGCACGGTGGTGGGGCGTTAAGGTTAACGTTCGGGGCGGGGCAGGGGGTGAGTCTGTGCGCTGCGTGCAGGGACGTGCTGGCGTGACGATCAGGCGGCGGCAGGGCGGGCGGCGGCAGGGCGGGTGCCCGTCAGGACAAGAGCGCCTCGCAGGCCCGCAGGAGCACGTCTGCCCGCCTTGCCGCGCGGGCCTGATCCGGGGCGGGGCCGTGGCGGGTTCGGCTCAATAGGGCGGCGTGGGCGGCCTTGGCTTCGACCCGCCAGGCCATGACCTGCACCTCCTGCCCCGGGGGGGTGAGGGAGGCGACCACGTCGAGGACCGCCGCCCGCCGCGCGCGGGTGAGGTCGGAGGCGGGACCATCGACCAGCCATTGAAGTTCCATCAGCGCCGACATGCGGCCCGCGCAAGTGGCGAAGAAGTGGAGGGGGTTTTCGGGAATGTCGCCTTGGGCCTGCGCCGGGAGGGGGGCGGCGAGGGCGCAGAGCAGCGCCGGGACGAAGAGAGTTTTCAGAACGCCCATGAATACAGCATCTATGCTGAATATCTGCCGATCAAGTGGGCGAAATGAAAACATTTCTAGCCATCTCCGGATCGGGGCAGGGCCTGACGGTCCGTCATGGCCCTGCCCATCGGGTGTGTCACGCCGCGTGCAGGTAGCGCGCGGGCTCTGTCTCGTCGGTCGCCATGCCGACCTTTTCGGCCGCCGTGGCGTTCTGCTGGATGACGCTGTCCAGATCGCGGATCGCCTCGTTGATCTGTTCGATCCCGATGCTCTGCTCGCTCGAGGCGGCGCTGATCGCCTGCACGAGGCTGGCGGTCTGCTGGATCGCCGGGACAAGGGCGGTGAGCTTTTCGCCCGCCTTGCGGCTGACCTGAAGGGTATTGCCGGACAATTGGCCGATCTCCACCGCGGCCTGCTGGCTGCGTTCGGCCAGCTTGCGCACCTCGGCCGCCACCACGGCGAAGCCCTGGCCATGCTGGCCCGCGCGGGCCGCCTCGACCGCCGCATTCAGGGCGAGCAGGTCGGTCTGGCGCGCGATTTCGCGGATGATGCCGATTTTCTCGGCGATGCTGGATATGGCGGTGACGGCCTCGGTCACGACAGCGCCGGTTTCGGCGGCGTCATGGGCGGCCATGAGGGCGATGCGTTCGGTTTCCGAGGCATTCTCTGCCGATTGGCGGATATTGGCGCGCATCTCTTCCATCGAGGCGCTGGCCTTTTCGGCGGCGGCGGCCTGTTCGGTGGCGCCCCGGCTGAGCTGGGCAAGGAGGTTGTCCATCTCGGCCCGGCGCTGTTCGCGTTCGGCGGCCTGGGCGGCGGCTATGGTGGCCAGCCGTGCGGCTTCGCGCAGGTCGTCGCGCAGCGAGATGCAGGCGGTGGTCAGTTCGCCCACCTCATCGCGGGTTGTGGCGGGGCGGATCTCCATCTCGTAGTCGCGGTCCTTCAGGCGGTTCAGGGTGTTTGCCACCATGCGCACCGGACGCATCGTGCGGTTGATGAGGAAGAAGCAGGCGACCGAGGCGGCCAGAACGAGCGCGGCCATCAGAAGGCCCAACTGGGTGGCGGTTTCCTGGAACAGGGCGTTCACCTGTGCGATGGACTTGCCCGCAAAGACGGCGCCGACAACGGCACCGGAGGCATCGAACACGGGTTCATATCGGGTCAGGTAGGGCTGGCCCAGGATGGTGGCGCCGCCCACGAATACCTCGCCCCGCAGGAGGACGGGCAGCACGGGGCCTTTCGGATCGAGCGGCGTGCCAACGGCGCGGGTGCCATCGGCGGCGGTGATGCTGGTCATCACCCGGATGAATTCCTGCGTCTCTGGCAGGAAGGTGAAATAGGTGACATGCACATCCGTGCCCGCACGGACGGCATCGACCACGCCCTCGGCGATCTGCACCTCGTTGCCGTCGGAAACGAGCGTGTTGATCCGGCCATCGGCGCCTTCGCCATTGGCGAAGCCTGCCGCCTCGAAGGGCAGGGCACGTGAGAAGGCCCAGATCGCGACATCGACGCTGTCGGCCGTGGCCGTGCGCAATTCGCGTTCCTTTTGCGACAGGATGACCGCCATCAGGATGGCGGTGACGATGACCATGGCGGCGAAGAGGACGGCGATCAGGCGGGATCTGAGGGACAAACGGGGGATGCGCTTCATGCGGTCATGCTCCGGAAAGATGTGGACAGGATTCAGCGTTTGGGGACGACCAATTCACCCTGCGGTTTAGTGGTGCTGCCCAAAAGCGGGGGCAGACCGCCAAAAGGATGGGCCAGAAGCATGGGGGCGGGGGATCGGGCGCATGCGGTTGTCTTGCCGGGGGGCGGGGCGGGCGTTAGACCGCTGTGGAACGACGGCTCGCGCCCTTGCAGCGCAGGCGGGGCCTTGGCAAAGGGGGCGTCTGATGGCGAAGGGGGCAACTGCGCGGATCGACAAGCTGTTGTCGTCCCTGGGCTATGGGTCGCGGTCCGAGATGGCGCGGCTGGCCCGCGCGGGGGGCATCACGCTGGATGGGGCAGAGGTGGCGGATGTGGCGCAGCGCATTGCCGTGACGCCGGACCTGCCGGCAAGGATGCGGATTGATGGCGAGGCGCTGGATCCCGTGGCGGGGCTGGTGATCCTTTTGCACAAGCCTTTGGGGATGACCTGTTCGCACAAGGAGGAGGGGCCGCTCGTCCATGATCTTTTGCCCCGGCGCTGGCGGCGGCGCGATCCGGCGATTTCCACCGTGGGGCGGCTGGACAAGCAGACATCGGGGCTTTTGTTGCTGACCGATGATGGTGCGCTGTTGCACCGGATCATCAGCCCGCGGCGGCATGTGCGGAAAACCTATCGCGCGCGGCTGGCGCGGCCCCTGGCGGGGGGCGAGGCGGCGGTGTTCGCGTCGGGCACCTTGATGCTGGAGGGGGAGGAAAAGCCGCTGGCCCCGGCCGAATTGCAGGTTCTGTCCGCGACCGAGGTGCGGCTTGCGGTGACGGAGGGGCGCTATCACCAGGTGCGCCGGATGTTCGCGGCGGTGGGCAACCATGTGGAGGCGCTGCACCGCGAGAGCCTGGGCGGGTTGACCCTGCCCGAGGGCATGGGGCCGGGGGAGTGGCGGCTTCTGACGGCGGAAGAGGTGGCGCGGGTGTTCGATCCGCCCTGAGGGGGGCGGATGCCAAGGCGGCCCTGTTCCGCGCCGCTAGATGGCGATGCGGACGGTTCCCTGCGGTTTTGCGCAGCAGGCGAGGATCATGCCGGAGGCGATTTCCTCATCCGAGATGCCGCCATTGTGGACCATGACCACCTCGCCTTCGGTTTTTTGCACCTTGCAGGTGCCGCAGAGGCCGAAATTGCAGCTTGAGGGAATGTTGAGACCGGCGCGCCTTGCGACAGTGAGCACGGTTTCGGTGCCGTCGCAGGGGGCTGTCTTGCCGGAGGTTTCGAAGATGACCTCGCCCGCGCCTGCGGGGGCGGCGGTTTCGATTGGCACTTCCTCGAGCGCGGGGGCGGCGAAGCTTTCCTCGTGGTAGCGGGCCATGTCGTAGCCGAGAGAGGCCAGCATGTCGCGCACCGACCGCATGAAGGGTTCGGGGCCGCAGCAGAACACCTCGCGGTCCAGATAGTCGGGGGCCATGAGGCCCAGCATGATCTGGGACAGGCGGCCGCGGAAGCCGGACCAGACTTCGAACGGGTCCACCTCTTCCACGGTGAAGCGCAGTTGCAGGCCGGGGACGCGGGAGGCGAACTGTTCCAGGCGGCGGCGGAAGATGATGTCGGCGGGTTTGCGGGCGGCGTGGACGAAGGTGATGTCGGGCATTTCGCCGGAATCCCAGGCCCACATCGTCATCGACATCATGGGTGTGATGCCGGAGCCTGCGGAGATGAACAGGTATTTCCGTGCCGGGTGGCGCAGGAAGGTGAACTGTCCTGCCGGACCATGCGCCTTGATCCGCATGCCGGGTTTGAGGTGATCGAGCATCCAGCGGGTGCCGATGGAGCCGGGCTGCGCCTTCACCGTGATCGAGATGGACAGCGGGCGCGAGGGCGAGGAGGACAGGGTATAGGTGCGCGACAGCGGCCCGCCCGGAACCGGCAGGTCCAGCGTCAGGAACTGCCCCGGCCGGTAGTCGAACCACGCGCCCGAGGGCGCGCGGAAGGCGATGGTCGCGGTATCGGCGGTTTCGGGGATAACCATGGCGACCTCGAGTTCCTCGCGGTCGTCCCAGGGGGCGGCGGTCCAGTTCTGGCGCGGCTTGCCCATCGGCCTTACTCCGCCGCGAGCGCCTGCCCCTGCGGGGCGAGGCTGCGCATCATGGTGCGGACATACCAATCGACGAACTGGATCACGCCGCTTTCCTGGCGCAGCGAGTAGGGCCCCGGCTCATAGGCGGGGGAGTTGATGCCCTTCTGGTTTTCCTCGACCACGCGGCGGTCTTCGTCATTGGTGGCTTCCCAGACCTCGGTCAGGCGGGTCAGGTCATAGTCGCGCCCTTCCACCGCGTCCTTGTGGACAAGCCATGTCGTCACGACCTCGGTCTCGGTCGCGCTGATGGGCAGGACTCGGAAGTTCAGCACATGGTCCGAGAGGAAGTGGTTCCAGGTGTTGGGATAGTGGAAGAACAGAAGCGAGCCGGCATTGGCGAAGGGCATGCCGGGAATGAGGGTCGATGCGGCCTTGCCGTCCATCGTGTAGCTGACGGCGTCGCCCACGAAGGGGATGCGGACGAGGCGCCACTGGTCATCGGCGCCGATGACATAGCGCGAGGGGAGGCCCGCCGCTTCGCAGCGGTTCACATGGGCGGCGCCTGCGGGCGAGGAGAGGCTGTCGTCGGCGCCGACGAGATCGGGGTTGTCGTCAAAGGTGCGGCAGAGCGACGGGTGGGAGCCGGCGCAGTGATAGCATTCGCGGTTGTTTTCCAGGACCAGCTTCCAGTTGCCGTTCTCCACGATGCGCGACTGGTGGGCGACCTTCAGATCATCCATGCGATGGGGGGCGGCGTAGCGGTCGGCGGCGGCCTTCACGGCGGCGAAATCGGGGGCCTGGTCGGCGAGGCAGACGAAGATCATGCCCCCCGCCTGTGCGGTGTGAACGGGCTTCAGCCCGTGCTTCGAGGCATCGAAATCCGGCCCCATGTCGCGCGCCCAGAGGAGGCGGCCATCGGTTTCATAGGTCCATTGATGGTAGGGGCAGACCAGCTTGACCGTGGTCCCCGATGTCTTGGCGCAGAGGCGCTGGCCGCGGTGGCGGCAGACATTATGGAAGGCGCGGATTTCGCCATCGGCCCCTCGGACGATGACCACGGGGTATTTGCCCAGTTGCAGCGTGACATAGGCCCCGGCCTTGGACAGTTCCGCGATGGAGGCCGCAAAAACCCATTCCCGGTGCCAGATCCGTTCGAGATCTGCCTCGAACAGGGTGGGGTCGGTGTAGAAGGGGCGGGCCAGCGACATGCCGGAACGCTGGGCCGAGAGGAGGGAGAGAAGGTCGCCTTGGGCGGTCATGGGACGGGTTCCTGTATGCTGCCTGCACCCCTGCTTGCGCAGCGGGATTGGCGCGAAGCTGCCTTTGGGCCGGGTCTGCTTCAACGGCAATAATTCTGGATAAAACCATTAGTCTGGCTTATGTGTGGGGCGATCCTTTTCGGAGACGCGTTCCGCCATGGCCCCGCTGCGCCGTTCCTTGCCGACCCTGAACCTTCTGTCCACCTTCGAAAGCGCGGCGCGGCTGGGCAGCTTTACCCTGGCGGCGGCCGAGCTTGGCGTGACGCAGGCCGCCGTCAGCCAGCAAATCAAGGCGCTGGAACAGGAATTGAACAAATCCCTGTTTCTGCGCGCGCATCGCCGCGTGATCCTGACACCGGCAGGGGCGGCGCTGGCGCAGGCGGTGGGCAGCGCCTTTGCCCGGATGACCGAGATGATCGAAACGCTGCGGCAGCCGGAGGTGCCGGATACCGTGGCGATCGGGGTGACGCTGGCCTTCAATCAGTTCTGGCTTATGCCAAGACTGCCTGATTTCCGGGCACGTTTTCCGCATGTTCGCCTCAGATTGGTCGCGGATGATACGCCGATGGACCTGCGGCAGGCGCGGCTGGATGTGGCGATCCGCTATGGCAAGCCGCCTTTCGAGGATGCCGTGAGCCATGCCGAACGTGCGGAATGCGCCTTTCCGGTGGCCAGCCCCATGCTTCTGGCCCGGTTGGGGATCGAGGCGGCGCAGGCGGACATCCTGCACATGCCGCTGATCGCGTCGGACATCGTCAATCCCGCATGGATGCCCTGGCGGCAATGGGCCAAGGCGCTGCGGCTTGGCCCTGCGCTGGGGCGCGCGTCGGACATGAGCCGCCTGCGTTTCAACCATTATTCGGATACGGTGCAGGCGGCGCTGAATGGCGAAGGGGTCACGATGGGCTGGGATGTGCTGCTGGAGGACATGCTGCGTGACGGTCGGCTGGTGCGGCTGGGGGCGGAGGAGGTGGTGCCGGAAGAGCGGTACCACATCGTCACCCCGATTGGCCGGGAACCCAGCGCGACGACCCGGATCTTCGTGGACTGGATGGTGGAGCGGCTGGTGCCGGCGGGTGGCTGAGGCGGTGCGTCAGAAGGAAAGCGGCGCGTTGTCCTTCACCTCTTTCAGCACGAAGAAGGTGCGGATCTGGCGCACGCCGGGCAGGGCGATCAGGTGCCGCCCGTGCAACAGGTTGAAGCCGGCCATGTCGCGGACGCGGATTTTCAGCAGATAGTCGAAATCCCCGGCGACGAGGTTGCAATCCAGCACTTCGGTCATCGCGCCGACGGCGGCCTCAAAAGCGGCAAAGCTTTCGGGGGTGGACCGGTCGAGCACCACACCCACCATGACGAGCGCGCCGAGACCCACCGCGGCGGGCGCGATCTGGGCGCGGATCGACGTGATGTAGCCTTCGTCGAGAAGGCGCTGGGTGCGGCGGTGGCAGGTGGCGGGGCTGACATTCACCATGCGGGCAAGGTCGGCATTGGCGAGGCGGCCGTCCCTTTGCAGGGCGCGCAGGATGTTGCGGTCGATTCGGTCGAGTTCCTGTGTGGAAGGTTCTTTCATCTTCAAGCCAACGGTTTTCGTATTTTGCTTCAAGATGGATCAATAGCGGAAGGTTCACGAAATTTCAGCAGGGAATATGATCACCACCTTTTGTGGCTGTGCTGCTAGTGTCGCGTCTTGCGAATGTCCCTCTCGAGCCTTCAGGAGATCACACCATGTCGTTGCTGGCCAAGTTTGAACGCTATCCGCTGACCTATGGGCCGACGCCCATCGAACACCTGCCCAGGCTGACCGAAGCGCTGGGGGGAAAGGTGCAGATCTATGCCAAGCGGGATGATTGCAATTCGGGGCTTGCGATGGGCGGGAACAAGCTGCGCAAGCTGGAATACATCGTGCCGGATGCCATCAAGTCGGGGGCCGATACGCTGGTGTCGATCGGGGGCGTGCAGTCGAACCACACCCGGATGGTGGCGGCGACGGCGGCGAAGATCGGGATGAAATGCGTGGTCGTGCAGGAAAAATGGGTGCCGCATTACGATGCCGTCTATGACCGCGTGGGCAATATCCTGATGACCCGCCTGATGGGCGCGGATTCGCGGCTGGTGGAGGACGGGTTCGACATCGGCATCCGCAAGAGCTGGGAGGATGCGATCCAGTCGGTGCGCGATGCGGGGGGTGTGCCCTATGCCATTCCGGCGGGGGCGAGCGTGCACAAATACGGCGCGCTGGGCTATATCGGCTTTGCCGAAGAGGTGGCCGAACAGGAGCGCACGCTGGGCTTTGCCTTCGACTACATCATCGTCTGCGTCGTCACCGGTTCCACGCAGGGCGGCATGATCGTGGGCTTTGCGGCGCAGGACCGGGCGGATCGGGTGATCGGGATTGATGCCTCGGGCACGCTTGACCAGACCCGGGCGCAGGTGCGCCAGATCGTCGATGCCTCGGCCGAACTGGTGGGGCTGGGGCGCAGGGTCCGCGAGGATGAAATCGTGATCAACCCCGATTACGCCTATCCCGCCTATGGCGTGCCGTCCGAAGAGACGAATGACGCCATCCGCCTTGCCGCACGGACCGAAGCAATGATCACCGACCCGGTCTATGAGGGCAAGTCGATGCAAGGGATGATCGACCTGACACGCAAGGGGTTCTTCCCGGATGGGTCGCGCGTCCTCTATGTCCATCTTGGCGGCGCGCCCGCCATCAACGGCTACAGCTATTACTACCGCGAGGGGTGATTGCCCTCAGGGGCTGCGGCTGATGCCCGCCTTGACCCGCCGCAAGGGGATGGAGCTTTCGATGCTCGATACACTTGGCAGGCGGGTCAGGCGACCGGTCAGGAACGCCTCGAACCCGGCGAGGCTGTCGGTGACGATGCGCAAAAGGTAATCGCGATTGCCGGTCATCAGCCAGCAATCGACCACTTCGGGGAAATCCTGAATGGCGGATTCGAAGCTGACGAGGGCGGCATCGACCTGACGGTCGAGCTTGACCGAGACAAAGACCTGCACCGGAAAGCCGATCGCCACCTCATCCACCAGCGCGGCATAGCCCGTGATGACGCCGCAGGCTTCCAGCCGCCGCACGCGGCGCAAAACCGGCGTGGGGCTGAGGCCGATGCGCTGGCTGAGGTCTTGCAGCGAGAGGCGGCCTTCGCGTTGCAGGATCTGGATGATTCGAATGTCGAATGCATCGAGTGGGGCGGAATCTGCCATGAAGGCCTGCAAGATTAGGGATTACCTGCGCCACTCTGTGCGGCGAGAGAGGAAATAGCAAGGACACGCCATGCCGGCATGGCGCAGGATGGCGGGAACTGGGGGGCGGACATGACGACAGACCATCTGAAGACCATCGAACAGCGGCTGTTGTGGCTGTCGCATTGGATGATCCACCATGCCAATCACATCCGGCCCAAGGTGGATGGCATCAAGATCGGCGGACATCAGGCCTCGTCGGCCTCGATGGTGTCGATCCTGACCGCGCTCTATTTCCATACGCTGCGGCCCGACGATCGGGTGGCGGTCAAGCCCCATGCCGCGCCGGTGTTTCACGCGATCCAGTATCTGATGGGCAACCTTGACCGCGCGCGGATGGAAAACTTCCGCGGCCTTGGGGGCGTGCAAAGCTACCCCAGCCGGACCAAGGATGTGGATGACGTGGATTTCTCCACCGGGTCCGTGGGCCTGGGTGTGGCGATCACGTCTTTCGCGTCGCTGGTGCAGGATTACATCGCGGCGAAGGCGTGGGGGGCGGATCTGCCCCTGGGCCGCATGGTGGCGCTGGTGGGCGATGCCGAACTGGATGAGGGCAATGTCTATGAGGCGTTGCAGGAAGGGTGGAAGAACGGCCTGCGCAATTGCTGGTGGGTGATCGACTATAACCGCCAGTCGCTGGATGGGATCGTGCGCGAGGGGCTGTTCGCGCGGGTGGAGAAGATCTTCGATGCTTTCGGCTGGGATGTGGTGCGGGTGAAATACGGCGCGCTGCAACGGGCGGCCTTTGCCGAGCCGGGGGGCAGCGCCTTGTGCGACTGGATCGACGCCTGCCCGAACCAGGACTATGCGGCGCTGACCTTCATGGGCGGGGCGGTCTGGCGCAAGCGGTTGATGGAGGATCTGGGGGATCAGGGCGATGTCAGCGCGCTGATCGACCGGCGCAGCGATGCCGAACTGGCGGCGCTGATGGAGAACCTTGGCGGCAATTGCGTGCAGACCATGGCCGATGCCTTTGACGCCACGACGCATGACCGCCCGACCTGTTTTCTGGCCTATACGATCAAGGGCTGGGGCACGCCCATCGCGGGCCACAAGGACAATCATGGCGGGATGATGAACCCGACCCAATTCGCGGCGTGGCAGGCGCATATGGGCGTGCCGCAGGGGCAGGAATGGGAGCCTTTGGCGACCGTGCCGAACAAGGCCGCCTTGCAGGGGTTCCTGTCGCGGGTGCCGTTCTTTGCCAAGGGGGCGCGCCGCCACAGGGACGCGCGCATTCCGGTGCCACCCATCGCCATCGACACGGATCGCGAGATGTCCACGCAGGCCGCCTTTGGCCGCATCCTGGACGATCTGTCCAAGGGCGACAGCGGGCTTGCGGCACGGATCGTGACCACCTCGCCCGATGTGACGGGGACGACGAACCTTGGCCCCTGGGTGAACCGCAGGAAGCTGTTCGCGCGGTCCGCGCAGGCGGATGCCTTCATCGAACATCGCATCCCGTCCACCGCGAAATGGGAATTCGCGCCGGAGGGCCAGCATATCGAACTGGGCATCGCCGAGATGAACCTGTTCCTGCTCTTGGGCGCGGCGGGGCTGTCGCACAGCCTGTTCGGCAAGCGGCTGTTTCCCATCGGCACGGTCTATGATCCCTTCGTGCATCGCGGCCTCGATGCGCTGAATTACGCCTGCTATCAGGATGCGCGGTTCATCATCGTGGGCACGCCTTCGGGCGTGACGCTGGCGCCGGAGGGCGGCGCGCATCAATCCATCGGCACGCCCCTTACGGGCATGTCGCAGGACGGGCTGGCGGCCTTTGAGCCGGCCTTTGCCGACGAGCTGGCCGTCATCATGGAATGGGCCTTCGACTATCTGCAACGCGATGGGGACGGCGACCCGGACGAACGCACCTGGTTGCGGGATGAAACTGGCGGCTCGGTCTATCTGCGGCTGACGACGAACCCGCTGGAGCAACCCGGCAAGCGGCGTGACGAGGCCTTTCGCCAAGGGGCCATCGACGGGGCCTATTGGCTGCGCCCGCCGGGGCCGAATTGCGATGTGGTCATCGCCTATCAGGGGGCCATCGCGCCCGAGGCGATTGCGGCGGCGGGGTTGATCGGGGAACATCGGCGTGACGTGGGGGTTCTGGCGGTGACGTCGGCCGACCGGCTGAATGCGGGCTGGACGGCGGCGCAGCGGGCGCGCGCCCGGGGCAATGCCGCCGCGCGCAGCCATATCGAGACGTTGTTCGCAGGCCTGCCGCGCGACTGCGTGATCGTGACCGTGATCGACGGGCATCCGGCGACGCTGGCCTGGCTTGGATCCGTTGCAGGGCATCGCTCGGTGGCGCACGGGGTGGAACATTTCGGCCAGACGGGGACCATCGGCGATCTTTACCGCCATTTCGGGATCGACCGGCGGTCGCTGGCGCGGTCGGCGCTGATGCTGTCGCAGGGGGATCGTTCGGCGGTTGCGGCGCTGCCGGCGTGAGGGGGCGTGGGGGCGGGCCTCAGGTCATCGCGGGGCGGAAATGGTGGATCGCCGCCACCGCACAGGAGGCCAGCCGCGACATCGCGCTGTCGGCCCGCGAATTCAGGATCACCGGCACCTTCGCCCCCAGCACCAGCCCCGCCCCTTCGGCATGGCTGACAAAGGCCAGTTGCTTGGCCAGCATGTTGCCCGCGTCGATCCCCGGCACGACAAGGATGTTCGCCCGACCGGCCACGCCGCCGGTCAGCCCCTTGGTGCGGGCGGCGGCCCTGTCGATGGCATTGTCCATGGCAAGCGGCCCCTCCACGAGGCCGCCCGTGATCTGCCCGCGGTCGGCCATCTTGGACAGGAGGGCTGCGTCGATCGAGGACTGGATGGCGGGGTTCACCGTTTCGACCGCCGAGAGGACGCCCACCCGCGGGTCCATCCCCAGAGAGAGGGCAAGGTCGATGGCGTTCTGGCAAATGTCCATCTTGGTGGCGAGGTCGGGCGCGATGTTGATGGCGGCATCCGTCACCATCACGGGTTCGGGCAGGCCCGGCACATCCATGACAAAGACATGGGTCAGGCGGCGGCCGATGCGCAGGCCGCGGTCGCGGTCCACCATAGGGCGCAAGAGGGCATCGGTGTGCAGATGGCCCTTCATCACCGCCGCGGCCCGCCCTTCATGGACCAAAGCACAGGCGCGGGCGGCGGCGGCCTCATCCCCCGTGATATCGACGATCTCGATTCCCGTCAGATCGGCGTGGATTTCCTGCGCGGCGGCGACGATGGCGGTGGCCTTGCCCACGAGGATGGGCGTGATCAGGCTTTCCCGGTAGGCGCGCAGCGCGCCGTCGAGCGAGGCGGGTTCGTCGGGGCAGACCACGGCGGTGGGCAGGGCGGGCAGGGGGCGGGCGCGGGCGAGAAGCGCCTCGAAATGGCGGTGGCGCTGCACGATCAGGCCCGGCACCTCTACCCCGGCCTGTTCGATCTTTTCCGCGGGGGCCTGCACCAGCGCCTCGCCGGTCAGGATGGGCGCGCCATCGGCGCTGCGGCGGATGTCGGTCGAGAGACGCACGAGGCCGTCGGGCAGCTTTTCCAGCACGCTGACGCGGCAGATCACCTCGTCCCCGGCCTGGGCGCGGGCGTGGAAATCCAGCACCTGACGGCGGTAGATCGTGCCTGCGCCGGGCAGTTGCATGCCGAGCACCGCCGAAATGAGCGAGGCCACGAACATGCCTGGGGCGATGCGTTCCATCTGCCCGTCGCCGTCAAGGTCGGTGTCGGTCAGGTGCATCGGGTTGTGATTGCCCGAGGCGGCGGCAAAGACGTAAAGATCGTCGGCCGTGATCAGGCGACGGAGTTCGGCGACATCGCCGGGCTGCATTTCATCGAAGGTTCGGTTCACGAGGTGCATGGGTCTGGGCGCATGGTTCGGGGTGCATGGTTCCGGGCTGGCTGTGTCGCAGGGGCCGGTCGGCGGGCGATGCCGCGGAGGCGCAGCATAAAGGCAAACCGCGGGCAGCGCATACGGCTTTTGCGGCCCTTCGCGGGGCCGTGCTGCGTGAAGGGCAGGACCGGGGAAAATGGATGAGGCCGCCCCCGGGGGTGGGAGGGCGGCCTCGGCTTGGCCGGCAGGGGGACAGGCGGCCAAACGGGTGATGCGATTCGGATGCGCAATCGGGGCTTGCCCCCTTGACGCAGGGCAAAAGGATCAGGCGGCGGTGGCGCTTTCCTCTTCGTCTTCCTCGCCGTCGTGTTCCTCTTCGTCTTCGTCTTCGTCTTCGTCTTCGTCTTCGTCTTCGTCTTCGTCTTCGTCATCCTCGTCCTCTTCGTCGAGGTCATCCTCTTCGGCTTCGGACCAGGTCAATTGAAATTCCAGTTCCACCGCCCCGTCTTCGCGTTCATGCGCGACGGATAGCAGGGCATCGGGCGGCACGGCGATGTCTTCGCCGTCCACTTCGATGGTGAAGGCACCGCCCGATTCCAGCGCATCGGCCAGACGGCGCAGTTCGGTGACGAAGGAGGGCAGGTCATGGACGACATCGACATCACGATCTTTGGGACGATCTTTGGGCATCGGGGGCGCTCCTGCGGGGGATGGTTGAGGCGCCGAGTGTTGCAGGTGGCAGGCGACAGCCTGATGACGGGCGGGTCGCAGGGCGATAAACCTTTGATGACGCGCGGGTTGTCGGGGGATGGATTGGGGTGGCGGCAGGGTCGTCCGGCGCGGCCTTGGGCATTCATCACCGAGCGGAAACGGCTGTTACACAACTGTCATGGTTTCTTTGCATAGTCGTCACCGAGCGGGACTAGGACCACCTGTGAGCGGCGCCCAAGCGGGGGGCCGTGGTCCCTGATGGAGATGCAGATGACCTTTGGAAAACTCACCCTCTCGACCGTGGCTGTGCTGGCTGGCACCGCCGGTCTGGCGCTGGCGCGTGACAACGTGCAGATCACCGGTTCCTCGACCGTGCTGCCCTATTCCACCATCGTCGCCGAAGCCTTCGGCGAAAACTTCGATTTCCCGACCCCGGTCGTGGAAGGCGGCGGTTCGGGTGCGGGCCGTGCGAAGATGTGCGAAGGCGTGGGTCCGAATACGGTTGACATCGCAAACTCGTCCTCGCGCATCAGCCAGAAAGACCTGGACACCTGCGCTGCGAACGGCGTGACCGAAGTGATGGAAGTGCGCTTCGGCTATGACGGCATCGTCTTTGCGTCTGACGTGAACGGGCCGTCCTTCGCCTTTACCCCGGCTGACATCTACGGTGCGATCGGCGCCACTGTTGCCAAGGACGGCGCGCTTGTGGCGAATCCGGCGAAGACCTGGGCTGATGTGAACGCGGAAATGCCCGCGCAGAACCTGCTGCTCCTGATCCCCGGCACCAAGCACGGCACGCGCGAAGTGTTCGACAACAAGGTGATCACCGAGGGCTGCAAGGCCACCGGCGCCTATGACCTGTTCCTGGCGGCTGCCGAAGGCGCGGACGACAAGGAAAAGGCCGCGGCTGCCGTGAAGAAGTGCAACGAGCTGCGCACCGACGGCGTGTCGATCGACATTGATGGCGACTACACCGAAACGCTTGCCCGTCTGGATGCCGACAAGAACGCCATCGGCGTGTTCGGCCTGTCGTTCTATCAGAACAACACCGACAAGCTGCAGGTCGCAACGATGAGCGGCGTCGTGCCTTCGACCGAGTCGATCGCTTCGGGCGAATATCCGATTTCGCGCCCGCTGTTCTTCTACGTCAAGCTGGCGCATATGGACGTGATCCCCGGCCTGAAAGAGTATGTGGAGTTCTTCGTGTCTGACGATATGGCCGGCCCGAATGGCCCGCTTGCCGAATATGGCCTGGTGTCCGACCCGGAACTGGCTGCGACGCAGGCGATGGTGGCCGCGCGCACCCCGATGGGTCCGCTGGAATAAGACCAATCAGACAGGGCGGCGCATCGCGCCGCCCTGACTTTTCCCTCTCTCGCCGGTTGGATCGCCCATGTCGGTTTTCATGCTTCTCGCCATCGTGGCGGTTCTTGCTGTCGCCGGTTTTGTCCTGTGCCGCCAGCGCGCGCTGAAAAGCGTAGGCGGTTCCGCGCGCAGACTTCATTCCCGCCCGAATTACTATGGCTGGTTCGGCTTCGTCATGGCGTCGGTTCCCGCGCTCATGGTTCTGGCCATCTGGCTGATTTCTCAGCCGCTTGTGATCGAGCGGCAGTTGAGTGGCTTCTTCCCGGCCGAAATGATCGAAAATCCGGCCACCCGGACGCTGCTTTTTGCAGATGTGCGCCGCGTGGCCGGGGGCCTTGATACTGCGGTTGCGCGCGGTGCGATGACCGAGAACGAGGCGGAAAACCTGAGTATTGATGCCGGGAGTGTCCGGGATCGTCTGGCCGCGGTGGGTGTGGCACTCGGTGCCGATGTGACGCCCGAAGTGTTGCGCGCCGCGCAGGATTACCGCGAACTGGCGCGCGTCGGGGCTGTTGGCCGGACCATCCTGACCTTCGTGCTGTCGCTGGCCGGACTTGCCTTTGCGATCCGTGCCACCGGACCGGATTTCCGCGCCCGGAACCGGGTGGAGCAGGTGGTGCTGGCGCTGCTGATCCTGTCGTCCACCATCGCCATCCTGACGACGGTGGGCATCGTGTTGTCGATGCTGTCGGAATCGTTGCGCTTCTTCACCATGTATCCGGCGGCGGATTTCTTCTTCAGCCTGACGTGGTCGCCCAATTTCCGCGGCGATTCGCAGCTTGGCATCCTGCCGCTCTTGTGGGGCACGCTCTATATCAGCTTCGTGTCGATGCTGGTGGCCGTTCCCATCGGTCTGTTCACGGCAATCTATCTGGCGGAATATGCCTCGAACCGCGTGCGGTCGGTCGTGAAGCCGTTGATCGAGGTGATCGCCGGTATTCCCACCGTGGTGTTCGGCCTGTTTGCCCTTGTGACGGTAGGGCCGTTCCTGCGTGACTACTTTGCGCAGCCGCTTGGCCTTGGCAATTCCGGGTCATCGGTGATGACGGCCGGGATCGTGATCGGTATCCTGAACATTCCATTCATTTCGTCCCTCGCCGACGACATCATCAACGCGGTGCCGCAATCCATGCGCGATGGGTCGCTGGGCCTAGGCGCCACAAAGTCGGAAACCATCCGCAAGGTTGTGCTGCCGGCGGCCCTTCCGGGTATCGTGGGTGCCGTCCTGCTGGCCGCCAGCCGCGCGATTGGCGAGACGATGATCGTGACGATGGGGGCAGGGGCCGCCGCGCGGCTGGACCTGAACCCGTTCCAGGCGATGACCACCATCACCGTGAAGATCGTCAGCCAGTTGACGGGCGACACCGAATTCAACTCGCCCGAGACGTTGGTGGCCTTCGCGCTGGGCATGTCTCTGTTCGTGATCACGCTGGGGCTGAACGTCCTTGCGTTGATGATCGTGCGCAAATACCGGGAGCAATACGAATGAGCGACGCAACCGCATCGACCCCGATCCCGTCGGCCCGGCCTGCACGCGGCAAAAGCTCGCTCTTTGAACAGGACGCGCTGACCCGCCGCCGCAATGCCGCCGAAACCCGGTTTCGCACCTATGGGCTGGTGGCCATCGTGCTAAGCCTGTCGGTGCTGGCGGTGATGCTGTTCACCATCTTCCGGGATGGCACATCGGCGTTTCGTCAGGCCACGATCTATTTCCCGGTCACGCTGGAGGCCGAGATCCTTGATCCCAGCGGCAACCGTGATCCGCAGGATCTGGCCAAGGTCACGACCATTGGGTACGGCAACCTGATCGGCCAGCAATTCGCCAATTACCTGACGGCAGAAGGCATCGCCGTCGAGGGCCTGTCCGACCGCGACATTTCCGGCATGCTGTCGCGCGATGCGCCGGGGCGCCTGCGGTCCATGGTGCTGGCAGACCCGGAATTGATCGGGCAAACGATCGACTTCAGCGCCTATGCCACGGGCCGGATCGACGGCTATCTGAAGGGTCGGGTGACGCGGACAACGGCGCAGCTCGATTCCAACGTGTCGTTGGAGCAGCTTGACCTGACCGATATCCTGAAGGAGCGCGGCATCCTGTCGGTGGCCTTCAACCCGGGCTTTCTGACCAATACGGATGCCTCCGACCAGCGGCCGGAATCTGCAGGCCTTGGCATCGCGATCATCGGGTCGCTGTACATGATGATGCTGGTGCTGATCTTTACCTTGCCGGTCGGTGTGGCCGCGTCGATCTACCTTGAAGAATTCGCGCCGAAGAACAAGCTGACCGACCTGATCGAGGTGAACATCTCCAACCTCGCTGCCGTGCCGTCGATCGTGTTCGGTATCCTTGGCCTGGCCATCTTCATCAACTTTGCCGGTCTGCCGCAGTCTTCGTCGCTGGTGGGCGCGCTGGTGATTTCGCTGATGACGCTGCCGACGATCATCATTGCCACACGCGCGGCCATCCGCGCCGTGCCGCCGTCGATCCGCGATGCGGCGCTGGGGGTGGGGGCGTCGAAGATGCAGACGGTGTTCCACCATGTGCTGCCGCTTGCCATGCCCGGCATCCTGACCGGCACTATTCTGGGCCTGGCCTCGGCGCTGGGCGAGACGGCGCCGCTGCTGCTGATCGGGATGGTGGCTTTCGTGACCAACTATCCCGCCGGCCCGCTGGATGGGGGCGTGCTTGACCCCGCAACCGCGCTGCCGGTGCAGGTCTATTCCTGGGCGTCACGGTCGGACCCGGCCTTCATCGAACGGTCCTCGGGGGCGATCATCGTGCTGCTTGGGTTCCTCGTGATCATGAATGTCGCGGCGATCCTGCTGCGGCGCCGCTTTGAACGCCGCTGGTGAGAAGGTGCTATGATGGATGACATGCGACTGGTGGAGAGAGACGTGGACCAGCTTCAGAGCAAGATCGAAGCGAAGGGCGTGCAGGTCTATTACGGCGAGAAGCACGCGCTGAAGGATGTGGATGTGTCGATCCTTGACCGGACCGTGACGGCCTTCATCGGCCCGTCGGGCTGTGGCAAGTCCACCTTCCTGCGCTGCCTGAACCGGATGAACGATACGGTGGCGAGCGCCCGCGTGGAGGGCAGCATCCAGATCGACGGCGAGGATATCTATGATCCGCGCGTGGACCCGGTGCAGTTGCGCGCCAAGGTGGGGATGGTGTTCCAGAAGCCCAACCCCTTTCCGAAGTCCATCTATGACAATGTGGCCTATGGTCCGAAGATCCACGGTCTGGCCGCGGGCAAGGCCGAACTGGACGCGATCGTGGAATCAAGCCTGCGCAAGGCGGCGCTGTGGAACGAGGTGAAGGATCGTCTGAATGCCTCGGGCACCGGTCTTTCGGGCGGGCAGCAGCAGCGCCTTTGCATCGCGCGCGCCGTCGCCACCTCGCCCGAGGTTCTGCTGATGGATGAACCCTGTTCGGCGCTGGACCCCATCGCCACCGCGCAGGTCGAGGAATTGATCGACGAGTTGCGGTCGCAATTCTCGGTCGTGATCGTGACGCACTCGATGCAGCAGGCGGCGCGGGTCAGCCAGAAGACCGCCTTCTTCCATCTGGGCAGCCTCGTGGAATATGGCGAGACAGGGCAGATCTTCACCAATCCGTCGGACCCCAGAACCGAAGCCTATATCACCGGCCGGATCGGCTGAGGAGGGACAGAGCATGAAGGAACCCCATATCCTTTCGGCCTTCGACCGCGATCTGGAAGCCGTGCAGGCGCATGTGCTGCGCATGGGCGGGCTGGTGGAGCAGGCGCTTCTGGATGCCGCCGAGGCGCTGGAGACCCGCGACGAGGCGCTGGCGCAGAAGGTGCAGGCCGGCGACAAGGCCATCGACGCGCTGGAAGAGCAGATCAACGAGGAATGCGCGCGGCTTCTGGCGCTGCGTGCGCCCACCGCGGGCGATCTGCGGGTGGTGCTGTCGGTCATGCGGATTGCTGCCGCGCTGGAACGGTCGGGCGACTATGCCAAGAACCTGGCGAAACGGTCGCTGCTTCTTTCGACGATGAGCCCGCTTGGCGGCAGTTCGTCTTCGATCCTGCGGATGGCGCGGACGGTGGTGTTGCGGCTGAAAGAGGCGCTGGATGCCTATATCGCCCATGATGTCGCCGTGGCGCAGGATGTGCGCCTGCGCGACAAGGAAGTGGATCAGATGTACAATTCGCTGTTCCGCGAATTGCTGACCCACATGATGGAAGACCCGCGCAACATCAGCGCCGCGATGCATCTGCATTTCATCGCCAAGAACATCGAACGCGTGGGCGACCATGCCACGTCGATTGCCGAACAGGTGATCTATCTGTCCACCGGTGACATGCCTGCCGATGAACGTCCCAAGGCCGAGTTGATCACTAGCCCGGATACGGCAGCAGGTCGATGAAATTGGAGCGCGCGATGGTGCATCAGCCCAAGGTTCTGTTGGTCGAGGACGAGTTCGCGCAGCGCGAGGTGCTGGCCTATAACCTTGAAGCGGAAGGCTTTGACGTGATCCAGGCCGACAATGGCGAGGATGCGCTGCTTCTGGTGGACGAGGATCATCCCGACATGATCATCCTTGACTGGATGATGCCCAAGGTTTCCGGGATCGAGGTGTGCCGTCGCCTGAAGATGCGGCCCGAGACGCGGGCCATTCCGGTGATCATGCTGTCGGCGCGCGCCGATGAGGTGGACCGTGTGCGCGGGTTGGAAACGGGGGCGGATGACTATGTCATCAAGCCCTATTCGATGGTGGAGCTGATGGCCCGCGCGCGGGCGCAGATTCGCCGCGTCCGCCCCTCGACCATGGGGGTGGTGCTGGAGTTCGAGGGCATCCGGCTGGATACCGAAACCCACCGCGTGTTTCGCGGCGACAAGGTTCTGAAGCTGGGCCCGACTGAATTTCGCCTGCTGACGGCCTTCATGGAAAAGCCCGGCCGTGTCTGGTCGCGCGAGCAATTGCTGGATCGGGTCTGGGGCCGTGACATCTATGTCGATACCCGCACTGTCGATGTCCATGTCGGGCGTCTGCGCAAGGCGCTGTGCGTGCATGGCGACGAGGATCCGGTCCGCACTGTGCGCGGTTCGGGCTATGCGCTGGGCTGACGCCGGGCGGGGGTGACGCCGGGCGGGGGTGACGCTGCGGGGGCCTTGCCTGAAAATTGTGCAGGGCTTGCGGCGCTGCATCCTGGCTGCCGTGCCTGCCGGTTCTGGCCGCAGACCTGCGGCGGATCAAAACAGCAAATGTTTTCAGAACCTTGCCCGCGCCACAGCGCGGGTTACGCTTTTGTGTCGTCTGGATGAAGGTTTCACGATGAAAAAGTCATTGAACGTTCACAGAGCGGAAATCGCGCTGTCATAAACCGCCGTTAGCAACACGGCAGTCCAAGGGGAGACTGTCGATGCTGCTGGAAGCGCGCAAGGTCACACGCATGTTCGGCCAGAAGGCCGCCGTCGATCATGTGAGCTTCAGTATCGAAAGGCCGGGCTTCATCGGCATCATCGGCCGGTCCGGTGCGGGCAAATCCACCTTTCTGCGCATGATGAACCGGCTGACGGATGCGTCGTCGGGCGAGTTGCTGTTCGAGGGGCGCAATATCCTTGCGCTGGAAGGCAAGGAAAAGCGCGACTGGCAGGGCCAGTGCGCGATGATCTTCCAGCAGTTCAACCTGGTGCCGCGTGCCGATGTGGTGTCGAACGTGTTGCACGGCACGCTGGCACGGCGCGGGATGCTGCCGTCGATGTTCGGCTTCTGGCCGGATGACGACACGCTCAAGGCGCTGGCGATTCTGGATCGGTTGGGCATTGCGGAACAGGCCCCGAAGCGGGCCGAGGCGCTTTCGGGCGGCCAGCAGCAGCGGGTGGCGATCGCCCGCGCGCTGATGCAGGACCCGAAGGTCATTCTGGCCGACGAACCCATTGCCAGCCTTGATCCGATGAATGCGCAGGTCGTGATGGACACGCTGCGCCGCATCCATGACGAGGATCGCCGTCTGGTGATCGCAAACCTTCACACGCTGGATACCGCGCGGCGCTATTGCGACCGGGTGATCGGGATGCGTGACGGGCGCGTGGTGTTCGACGGCGCGCCCGATCAGCTGACCACCGGGGTTGCGCGCGACATCTATGGCGCCGACGCGTCCTTCAACGAAGGCGCCACTTCGACATCCATCGACCGGCTCGGCCATGCGGGCGACGATGCCTATGCCGATGAGATGCTGGCCTGATTTTCCACCCCGGCCCCGCAACCGGGGCCTTTCAAACGGAGACTTCCGATGAAGCGACTGCTTGCCCTTCTCGTTGCGACCACGACCATCGCCGGTGCCGCCCAGGCGCAGGAGATCAAGGAATTCAACATCGGCATCCTTGGCGGCGAGAACGCCCAGGACCGCCTGACCGCGCAGGAATGCTTCCGCGTGAAGGTGGAAGAGGCGCTTGGCGTTCCGGTCAAGCTGTTCACGCCCGCCGACTATGACGGCGTGATCCAGGGCCTGCTCGGCGGCACGCTGGACTTTGGTTGGCTGGGGGCTTCGGCCTATGCCAAGATCTATCTGACCAACCCGGACGCCGTGGAAGTGCGCCTGACCAAGCAGAACGTGGACGGGTCCACCGGCTATTACGCCATCGGTTTTGCCCGTGCGGACAGCGGCATCACCTCGATGGATGATGCCAAGGGCAAGTCGTTTGCCTTTGCCGATCCGAACTCCACCTCGGGCTATCTGGTTCCCGGCGCGGAGCTGACGGCTGCCTATGGCAACCTGAACGAATACTTCTCGGAGGTGAAATTCTCGGGCGGCCACGAGCAATCCATCGTCGGCGTCGCCAATGGCGATTTCGCGGCCGGTGTGGCCTGGGCCGACGGTCTGGGCAACTGGGAAGACGGCTACAATTCGGGTGCGTTCCGCAAGGCGGCCGATGCGGGGCTGGTTGACATGAACGACATCGTCGAGATCTGGAAATCCAAGCTGATCCCGGAGGGCCCGGTCGTGCTGCGCACGGCTCTGCCGGCGGAGGTGAAGGATCAGGTCACGCAGCTTGTGGCCGACATGTGGGAAACCGATCCGGAATGCGCCTACAACGTCGCGGCCGGCGAGGCCAAGGATTTCGTGCCGGTGAAGCATGAGGATTACCTCGGCATCATCGAGGCGCGCAAGCTGCAGGAAGCCTCGAACTAATCAGGACTTTCCCCCACTGGCCGGGCCACGGATGGCCCGGCCTTTTTTCGTGTCTCCAGCGGAAGAGAAACGATGGTCGATATCGCCTTCGGACCAGAACCGGGAAAGAAACCGGCAACAACCACCGCGACGGCCGAGGCCTATCTCGCCGCGCAGCGGCGCAAGCGGCTTTATGGCGGGGTGCTGCTGATCTTTTTCGTGGCGGCCATGGCGTCGGGGTTTCTGGTGGCGCAGGAACGCAATGCCGGCGATTTTCTGGACGGGCTGCAACGGCTTGGCGATTTTCCGTCAGAGGTGATCGCGGAGGCCTGGGCAAAGCGCGGCAACCTGCCGGGGCTGATGTGGGCGGCGGTGCCATCGCTGATCGAGACGGTGAACATCGCGCTTGTCTCGACCCTGATCGGGGCGCTGGCGGCGGCCTTCCTGTCGCTTCTGATGACGCGGGGGCTTGCGCGCTTTCCGCGCCTGATCCCCGTTCTGCGGCGCGTGACCGATGCGATGCGCGCGTTCCCCGAAATCGTGATCGCGCTGGTGTTGATCTATATTCTGGGCGGCGGGCCGGTGCCGGCGATGGTGGCCATCGCCATCCATACCGCGGGCGCGCTGGGCAAGCTGTTTTCCGAAGTGGCCGAGAATGCCGATCTGAAGCCGGTCGAGGGGCTGTCTTCCGTCGGGGCGACCTGGGGGCAGCAGATGTGGTTCGGCGTGATCCCGCAGGTGGCGCCGAACTGGCTGTCCTATGCGCTGTTGCGGTTCGAGATCAATGTGCGCGCCTCGGCCATCCTTGGTTTCGTGGGCGCAGGCGGCATCGGCTATGAGCTGAAGATCGCCATGCAATGGGGGGGCGGGCGCTATGATCAGGTCGTGGCCATCTTCCTGGTGCTTTTCCTGACCATCGTCGCCATCGACCACCTGTCGGATCGTGGGCGCGAGAAACTTGTGACGGGGCGCTGACATGACCGCTATGATTGCTCCTGCCGCTGCGGCACCGATCCTGTCGTCGATGCGGCGCCGCCGTCTGATCGCGCTGTCGGTTCCGGCGGTGATCCTGGCCTATTTCGTCTATATCTTCTTCAGCTTCGACATTCCGGGGCTGGCCCAGCGGGCGCGCATGGACAATGCCGTGATCCTGATGTCGGACTTCGTGTCGCACAAGGTGCATATCTCGCGCGACAACCGGAGCGGACGGGTCGTGACGGCGATCGAGGGCGAGGCGAAGGGAACCTATCCCGCGGGGGTTCATCCCGACTGGGTCAGCGTGTCGGGCGATGTCACGCAGATCGACCTCGGGGGCGGGCATCTTGTCACCTATGATCCGCAGGGGGCCCGTTATGTCATTCCCGGTTATGGCACGGTGGACATCCGGCCCGAAGGCGACGCGCTGGCGCTGACCGCGCCGCAACCGCTTCCGTCCTGGATCAACGCCTCGGACAACCGCGTGACCGTCACCACCGAGGCGGGGCGGTTCACCTATACCCGGTCGCGGGTGGAGACCTTCCGTTATTTCTATGGCTGGGAGCTGTTCTTCTTCGATCTGAACAGCCCGTTCAACGGGCGTGGCTTCGGTGAGCTGGCGGGGCTTGCGCTCTGGGGGGATCGGGTCGATCCGGCGCGCGCCAATATCGTGGGCATGGCACAGGATTTCTGGCGCAACACGATGTGGCGCCATGGCGATGTGGCCTGGGCGATCTTCGAGACGATGCTGATGGCTTTCATCGGCACGTTCGGGGCTGCGATCATCTCGCTGCCGCTGGCCTTTGTCGCGGCGCGGAACTTCAACATCCTTGCCCCGGTGCGGTTCGCGCTGCGCCGTGTCTTCGATTTCGTGCGGGGGGTGGATGCGCTGATCTGGACCATCGTGCTGGCCCGCGCCTTTGGCCCCGGGCCGATGACGGGGGCGCTGGCGATCATGATCACCGATATCGGCAGCTTTGGCAAAACCTTCTCGGAGGCGCTGGAGAATATCGACGAAAAACAGGTGGAAGGCATCCGCTCCACCGGGGCGAATGCGATGCAGCGGGCGCGCTTTGGCGTGATTCCGCAGGTGATGCCGGTGCTGCTGAGCCAGGTGCTTTACTACTTTGAGTCCAACACCCGCAGCGCCACCATCGTGGGTGCCATCGTGGGCGGCGGGATCGGGCTGATGCTGACGCAGGCCATCCAGACGCAGAAGGATTGGGAAGAGGTGGCCTATTACATGGTGCTGATCGTGCTGATGGTGATGGTCATGGACAGCCTGTCGGGCTGGCTGCGGCGCAAGCTGATCAAGGGCGAGTGACGCGAGAGATGCCGAAGCTTTCCCCGGACGCGCCTTTCCTGCATCCCGACGCGCAGATCGTGAACAGCACCTTCGGGGCCTATGTCGAGATCGGGCAGGGCGCGCGGGTGCAGAACAGCCGGTTCGAGGATTACGCCTATTGCGACCGTTACGCCGACATCGCCAATTTCACGGTGGGGCGGTTCAGCAATATCGCGGCCTTCACCCGGATCGGGCCGACGGATCACCCCTTCACCCATGCCGCGCAGCACCATTTCCTGTACCGGTCCAGCTATTACTGGGACGATGCCGAGGATGACCCCGCCTTCTTTGCCGCCCGCGCCGCGCGGCGGGGCAGCCTGGGGGCGGATTGCTGGATTGGCCATGGCGCGATCATCAAGCCCGAGGTGACGGTGGGCATCGGGGCCATCGTGGCCTCGGGCGCGGTGGTCACGCGCGATGTGGCGCCCTTTGCCATCGTGGCGGGGGTTCCGGCGCAGCCGATCCGCCTGCGCTTTGCCCAGGCGGTGATCGACCGGCTGCTGGCCCTGGCCTGGTGGGATTGGGACCATGCGCGCCTGCGCAGCGCGCTGGAGGATTTCCGCAGGCTGAAGGCCGAGGATTTTCTGGAACGCTACAAAGGCTGATCGGGGGGGCCGCTTCTCTGCCCCGCAACCGGGGCAGGGCATAGGGCACCTGCGCCTGGTAGTGCCGGAACCGCGCGCCGTAGCGGGCGGCAAAGCGGCGTTCCTTGAGGCGGGGGGCGAACAGGCAATAGCAGGTCAGGGCGATGGCAAGCGCCAGTTGATCGGGTGTCCAGACCGGCACGGTCCACAGCGTCAGCGCGAAGGCGACATAGATCGGCTGGCGGATCACCCGGAACAGCCCCTGTTCGGGCATGCCGGGAAAGACGGGGCGGCGCCCTGCCATCAGAGACATCCACCCCAGTGCGCCGGACTGCACCTCGGCCCCTGCATCGAAACTGGCCTTGAGGAGCAGGAGCCAGCTTGCCGCATAGGCCGCCGTCACCAGCCAGAACACCGCACCCTCTGCCCGCCACCAGACGATGCCCGAAGGTGTCCACAGGGCGAAGAGCGCCAGAAGCTGACCCGAGGCGATGATCGCATAGGTCGTCGTGGCCAGCGTGGCGCCATGCGGGCCGGGGATGAGCCGTGCGAGGAGCCGCCCGCCCGGGCCTGTCAGCAAGACCGAATGCGCCAGCGGAAATTGCAGGATCAGAGCGGCATTGGCGAGCGCGGCCCATGGCCAGGGCAGGCGGCCGAGGCTTTGGCTCATGCCGAAGAACATCGCCACGATCATGGCAAGCACCGCCGCGGCAAAGAGTGCGTGGCAGATCGCCCCCATCGCCAGCGCCAGCGCGATCCGCCGGGGCCCCGCAGGCGGCCGCAGCGCCCCGCCGATCAGTGCGATCAGGCGGGCCAGGCGCGGGTCATCACGCCAGGCGCCGGGGGTGGCGTTGTGGTGGTCGCTGCTGCGATCGTTGCTGCGGTCGGTCATCGGCGCGTTCATCCCCGCGTCCCCCTTGTCCCCTTGCTCCGATACCTGTGCGGCGCGGGGGTGAAATCAACGCCGTGCGGCAGTCTGTCCGGCAGGGAATGGGCCGCGCCCTGTGGCAGGAAGGCCGGATGTTTCGGGGTTTCACATCGAGTTGAGCATCGGTGATCCCAGAGGCTGCATCCCGGGTGTCCGGCCCCGGACACGTGAGGCCCCGGCGCGGTGACGATGTGGCGTGGGGTGTGGCGACAAAGAACCGCGCGCCCCTTGTCGTTGCACGCGGCGGCGGCGATCACGCCTGCGTTATCGCCGCCGCTGCCGGCCCGCGCCGTCAATGGCGGAAACCGCCTCCCGGCCCCGCCAAGGGGGCGCAAGGGCGCGCCGCAGCCCCTATCTGTCCATTCGGGACGGACGTCCGGCGCGGCAGCGATTTGCCGACCCCGGGATGTTCCGCTCCCTCTGTTATCGGCGCAGTGCCGAGTGAAACTTGCGCCCGGACCGAAGGGTGGGCGCTTGAAACAGGAGATGACGAAATGAATTGGGACCAGATCGAAGGCAAATGGAAGCAGCTTCGCGGCAAGGCCAAGGAGCAGTGGGGCAAGCTCACCGACGACGAGCTGGACCAGCTTGCCGGCAAGCGCGACCAATTGGTCGGCAAGGTGCAGGAGAAGTATGGTCTGGCCAAGGAAGAGGCCGAGCGTCAGGTTGACGACTGGAGCCGTCGCAACTGACGCGGTCAGGCCGGCCGGTCTGCCCCGATTGATCGGGCGTGACAGGGGATGATCGGGCATGCCGCTGGCGCAGCCATCGCCCCGGTCGCCTTGACGAGGAAGGCCGCCCCCAAGCGGGGCGGCCTTGCCGTTTCGGGGCAGTCTGGGGACGGCAGTCCGGGGAAGGCCGTCCGGAGACGTCAAAGGCTTGCCCCCCGCAAAGGAATCCGGCAACGATGCCGCGATGCTTTTGGAATTGTTAAGGCGGGGTTTGCGGCGATGATCCATCCGGTTCTTCTGTGCGGGGGGTCCGGCACCCGTTTGTGGCCGCTGTCGCGCAAGAGCTTTCCCAAGCAGTTCACCCGCCTGATCGGTGCGGAAAGCCTGTTCCAGGGATCGGCCCGGAGGTTGGCGGGGCCGGGCTTCGCCGCGCCGGTGGTGATCACCGGATCGGATTACCGCTTCATCGTGACCGAGCAGCTTCAGGCCGTGGGAATTGATCCGGGCGCCGTGCTGATCGAACCCGAGGGTCGCAACACCGCCCCTGCGGTGCTGGCTGCTGCGCTGCATCTGGCGCAGAGCGATCCGCAGGCCTTGATGCTGGTCGCGCCGTCGGATCATGTCGTCCCGGATGCGGCGGCCTTTCGTGCCGCCGTGCAGGCGGGCGAGGCCGCCGCCCGCGCGGGCCGGATCGTCACCTTTGGAATCCGGCCCACGCGGGCGGAAACCGGCTATGGCTGGCTGGAGCTGGCCGGACCCGCCGCCGATGGCGTGCCGGTCGATCTGGCGCGCTTTGTGGAGAAGCCGCAGCGCGAGGTGGCCGAGGCGATGCTCGCCTCGGGCAATTTCCTGTGGAACGCGGGGATCTTCCTGTTCACCGCCGCCACGATGATCGCGGCTTTCCGTGCCCATGCGCCCGGGCTTGTCGCGCCGGTGGAGGCGGCGGTCGCCAAGGCCCGCGCCGATCTGGGCTTTCTGCGGCTGGATGAGGCGGCGTGGCAGGGGGCCGAGGCCATTTCCATTGATTATGCGGTGATGGAACGCGCCGGAAATCTGGTGGCGGTGCCTTTCGGGGCGGGCTGGTCCGATCTGGGGGGGTGGGATGCCGTCGCTTCGGAAATGGCGACGGACGGGCGGGGCAATGCGCTGGGCGGCAATGCCGTGGCGATTGATTGCGATGACACGCTCCTGCGGGCCGAGGAGGACGGGGTGGAACTGGTGGGGATCGGCCTGTCGGGGATCATCGCCATCGCCACGGGCGATGCGGTTCTGGTGGCCGACAAATCCCGCGCGCAGGATGTGAAGCGCGCGGTCGAGGTGCTGAAATCCAAGGGCGCGAAACAGGCCGAGGCCTTTGCCCGCGATCACCGCCCGTGGGGCTGGTTTGAAACGCTGGCCCTGTCGGACCGGTTTCAGGTCAAGCGGATCGTGGTCAAGCCGGGGGCGGCCCTGTCCCTGCAATCGCATATGCACCGGTCGGAGCACTGGATCGTCGTTTCCGGCACGGCGCGGGTCACGGTGGATGAGGCGGTCATGCTGGTGGGAGAGAACCAGTCGGTCTATATCCCGCTGGGCGCCAAGCACCGGATGGAGAACCCCGGCAAGGTGCCGATGGTCCTGATCGAGGTGCAGACCGGCACCTATCTGGGCGAGGATGACATCATCCGCTACGAGGATGTCTATGCCCGCGGGCAGGGGGCGAAGGGCTAGGGGGCGAAGGGCTAGGGGGCGAAAGGCTAGGGCGGCGCTTCCGGGGGCGCCCGGGTCAGGGTCCGGAGCGGCGCGCCCAGATTTCGTCATAGACGGAACCTATCGCTTCGGCCTCGCGTTCCACGCCAAACAGGCGCACCGCCCGGTCGCGGGCGGCCAGGGACCATGCCGCGTGGCGTGCCGGATCGGAGAGCAGCGCAACGGCTTCCTCGGCCGCCGTGGCGGCGTCTTCCAGCGCGACGACGATCCCGGCCTGATCGTTGCCGCCAGGTCGGCCCGCGAATTCCGCGAAATGGCCGGTCTGCGACGCGATGATCGGCACCCCGCAGGCCATCGCCTCGATCGGCGTCACGCCATAGCCTTCATAGCGTGGCAGGGCCATGAGCAGCCGGCAGCCTTGCATGAGCGCGGGCATCCGGTCGGCCGGAACCTCGCCCGGGAAGAGGATGCGGTCGGACAGGCCTGCCTGTGCCACTTCGGCCTTCAGGCGGGCGAGAAAGGCTTCGTCGGCCCCTTTCGCCATCCCGGCCACCACCGCCACGGCCCCCGGCAGGCGGGGCAGGGCGCGGATCATGGCGTGAACGAAAAGGTCGGTCCCTTTTTCGGGCCGGATGCGCCCCACGGTCAGGATGCCGTAATCGCCCGGAAACCCTGTCGCGGCCCATGCGGCGGCGCGGTCGGGGGCAGGGTGGAAGCGTGTTGTATCCACGCCATGCGGCACCACGGCCTGCACCCCCGGCACGAAGCGCGCGGCGGCCTCGGTCGTGGCGATGACCGCATCCATCCGCCCGATCAACCAGCGCGGCCAGAGGGAATGGCGGCGCTGGGCGGCAGAGGTAAAGACGATGCGGATGGGCAGGCGCAGAACATCGCGGGCAAAGAGCGCAAGCTGCATTTCGGGGTTGCGGCGCACATGCCAGATGGAGAAGGGGCGGCCCCTGGGCGGCACGCGGGCCAGATCTAGCGCCTGGCGCCGTGTCAGCGGCGCGGGGCAGCCGGGCAGGGGATGGCCCACGAGCACGGCGTTCAGCCTGCGTGTCTGTTCGGCCAACACGGCGGCGGCCGTGGCGGAGACGCCGGTGAAGCGCGGGTTCAGATTGGTGACGTAAAGCTCGGGCGGTGCGGCCATGCGGCGATCCTTGACAGATGCGCCCCATAGACCCCGGCAGAACCGGCGCTGTCAACGCAGGCCCATGCGCGGCAGGGCTCACGCGGCCCTTGCGTGGCCCTTGCGTGGCAATCCTTGTTACCTTCGGCGGGCGGGGATATATCCGCAGCGCCCGGGCAATTGCCCCCGATGGCGCAAGGCTGGCATGGCAGGCGAGAAGATCAGTACCGAACGGTTGGGCCACTGGGTCGCGGACCGCCTCATTCGCGGGGCGATCTGGGTGATGCTGCGCCTGCCCTTCGATGCGCGGCGCGGCCTTGCGGCCTTTCTGATGACACGGGTCGTCGCCCCGCTTGGCGGCTGGCGCGCGCGTATTCGTGAAAACCTTGCCCTCGTGCGCCCCGATCTGCCTGCGGCGGAGGTGCGGCGCATGACGCGGGCCGTGCCGCGCAGCATCGGCCGGACGCTGGCCGAGCTGTATTCCGGCCAGGATTTCGTGGCGCGCGTGGCGCGTGAGCCCTTGCAGGGGGCGGGGGTGGCCGCGCTGGAGGAGGCGCATCGCGCAGGGCGCCCCGTGCTTCTGGTGACGGGGCATCTGGGCAATTACGACGCCATCCGGGGCGCGCTGATCGCGCGGGGCTATGCGGTGGGTGGCCTTTACCGCCCGATGGACAATGCGTTCTTCAACGAGCATTACGTCGCCGCCATCTCGCGCATCGGAACGCCGCTTTTCCCGCGCGGGCGCAAGGGCCTGGCCGAGATGCTGCGTTTTCTGCGCGGTGGCGGCATGGTCGGTGTGGTGCTCGATCAGTCGATGGGGGATGGTGCGCTGCTGACATTCTTCGGCAAGCCTGCGCTGACCGCGCTGTCGCCTGCGGAAATGGCTTTGCGCCACGATGCGCTGGTCCTGCCCACCTATGGCATTCGCCGCCCGGATGGCGGCTTCGATCTGCTGATCGAAGCGCCCATCCCCCACGGCACCGCCGAAGAGATGACGCAGAAGCTGAACGACAGTCTGGAAGAGCAGGTCAGGGCGCATATGGACCAGTGGCTTTGGACCCACCGCCGGTGGAAGATGGAGAACAAGACCTGGTAGCGGGTCAGCCCGCGTGAAGCTGCGCGAGGATCAGGGTCGCCGTTTCGGCCACCCCGTCCGCCTCGGCCGCCAGCACCGCCTGTGCGGCGCCGGTCAGGGCCGCGCGCCCGTCCGCATCGTCGAGAAGGCGCAGGACCACCGCCGCCAGCGCATCGGCATCCGCCACCGGTTGCGCGCCGCCCGCCGCATCCAGACGGGCATAGAGATCGGCGAAATTGCCGACATGTCGCCCGTGCAGGATGGCCGATCCGTGCAATGCAGGCTCATAGGCATTGTGCCCGCCGATCCCCGGCACAAGAGACCCGCCGACAAAGCTGACGGGGCAGAGGTCGAACCACAGCCCCATCTCGCCCAGCGTATCGGCCAGATAGACCTGCGCCTGCGGTGCCTCGCCCCGGCTGCGGATCGCGAGGCCCAGCCCCGCCGCCGCCAGCAGATCGGCAATCTCGTCCGCGCGGGCCGGATGGCGCGGGGCCAAAACCATGAGCGCCTCCGGATGCGTGGCGAGGATGCGGCGATGCGCCTGGGCGAGCATTGCCTCTTCGCCGGGATGGGTGGATGCCGCGAGCCAGAGCGGGCGCGGTCCGATGGATGCCCGCAGGCGGGCCAGTTCCGACGGATCGACCGGCAGCCGTTCGGCGGCGCGCTTCAGCGTGCCGGTGACGCGCAGGCGGGCAGGATCGGCGCCGAGCTGACGCAAGCGGTCGGCCATGGCGGTATCGGGGGCAGCCAGCACCGTGAACCGGCCGAGCAGGGCCCGCGCCAGCCCCGGCGCCCGCGCCCAGTTGCGCGCCGATTCCTCCGACATGCGCGCATTGGCCAGCACCAGCGGGATGCCGCGGGCGTGGGTGGCATGGATCAGGCGGGGCCAGAATTCGCTTTCCACCATGACCGCGACATCGGGCCGCCAATGCGACAGGAAACGGTCAACGGGTCCGGGCAGATCCAGTGGAAGGAATTGCACGATCACACGTTCCGGCACCCGCGCCTGCATCAGGCCCATCGCCGTGACCGTGGTGCAGGTCAGCAGAACGGTCGTGCCGGGACTTGAGGTCAGCGCCCGCAGCAGCGGCAGCACCGACAGCCCCTCACCCACGCTGACGGCGTGGAGCCAGATCAGGGCGCCTTCCGGGCGGGGCAGGGCGATCCGGCCCAGTTTCTCGGGCCAGCGCGCGGCATCTTCCTTGCCGCGCGCGAGGCGGCGGCGCAGGATTTGCGCGCCGAACGGGGAAAGCAGGCGCGTTGCCCCCAGCCAGAGCGCAAGCAGCGCCGATGTCGGCGGCTGGACGGGCGGTGACAGTGCCGCGGGCAAGGGCGCGTCCGGTGTCGCGGGCGGGGAAGGCGTGTCGGTCATGCCCGTCCCTTACACCGGGCGGCGGGCGCTGTCACTTCGCCCGCGGCGCGCGCGGCCGGTCACTTGCTCGGAAGGCGGTCACTGGGTCAGAAGGCGGTCACTTGGTCAGGATGAGCTTGCCTGCGCGGGTGATGCGCAGCGCATAGACCTGCCCGTCGAGCGTGATGCGGGCCTGCACGCCGCCTTGTGTCAGGACACGCGCATCATGCAGAGGTGCGGCTTCCGCAGGGCGGAGGGGGGGCGCCGTCGCGGGGCGCGGCAGACTGCCTTGCAGGCGCAGGGGATCGGGGCGCATGTTCATCGGGCGGCCTCCATCCGGTCGAACAGGGCCTCCAGCCCCGCGCCTGCGCCGAGGGTGATCCAGCCACCCAGCGCCAACCGGAACAGATCGGCCCTGTCCATCGTCGGGTCTGGGTGCAGGACCGGTGCCGCTGCCGGTCTTGCGTCTTTGGGGATTTCGGTCATTTCGCCACCTCTTTGTGAACAGGGGTCGCCGGGCTGACCGCGAGGGTTGGCTGGGAGGGTGGGATTAACTTAGCAAAACAGTCGGATTTGTAAAGTTGATTCTTTTCATCAGCTTTGCGGCCTGTCTCGGGGTGCTTTCCCACCCTTCCCGAAAAACGCGCGTCCTGTTAACCAGCAGCCACTGCCCGAGCCGAGAGGATCCGATGACACCCGCCCCCCTGACCTGCTTCAAGGCCTATGACATCCGCGGTCGTCTTGGCCATGACCTGGACGAAGGCATTGCCGGCCGCGTGGGCCGCGCCTTTGCCGAGGTGCTGGATGCGCGGCGCGTGGTGCTGGGCCGCGACATCCGCGCCTCGTCACGGGCGCTGGCGGATGCGGTGGCGACAGGCCTGATGGCGGCGGGTGTCGAGGTGCTGGACCTTGGCCTTTGCGGGACGGAAGAGGTCTATTTCGCCACCGGGCATCTGGGCGCGGATGGCGGGATCTGCGTCACCGCCTCGCATAACCCGATGGATTACAACGGAATGAAGATGGTCCGGGCGGGCGCGGCCCCGCTGGATGCGGCGACCGGCCTTGCCGCGATCCGGGCGCTGGCCGAGACGCAGAGCTTCGCGGCCCCGCGCCCGGGCGGGCGGATCACTGATGCCGGCGATACGCGCGCGGCTTATGTCGCGCGCGTGCTGTCCTTTGTGGATGTTGCGGCCTTGCGGCCGCTGCATGTTCTGGTGAATGCGGGTAATGGCGCGGCGGGGCCGACCTTCGATGCCATTGCCGCCGAACTCGCCGCGCGGGGCGCGCCCTTGCGGTTCACGCGGATGCATCACGATCCCGATGGCGGCTTTCCGAACGGCATTCCGAACCCGCTTCTGCCGGAGAACCAGCCGGCCACGGCCGAAGCGGTGCGGGCGGCCGGGGCCGATCTGGGGGTGGCCTTCGACGGCGATTTCGACCGCTGCTTCTTTTTCGATCACGACGGCAGTTTCGTCCCCGGCGAATATGTCGTGGGACTGCTGGCCGAGGTGTTCTGCGCCAAGGAGCCGGGGGCCACGATCATCCACGATCCGCGCGTGATCCTGGCGACCCGGGCTGCCGTTGCGCAGGCCGGGGGGCGGGCGGTCATGGCGCGCACGGGCCATGCCTTTCTGAAACAGGCCCTGCGCGACACCGGCGCCGTCTATGGCGGCGAGATGTCGGCCCATCACTACTTCCGCGATTTCTTTGCCTGCGACAGCGGCATGATCCCCTGGCTTCTGGTGGCCGAACTCATGGGCCGCACCGGCCAGCCCCTTGCCACCCTGCTGGCCGACCGGCGCGCGGCTTTCCCGTCCTCGGGCGAGATCAATTTCCGGGTGCCGGATGTCCGGGCGGCGATTGCGCGGGTGGAAAGCCTTTATGCCCCCCGCGCCGAGGCCCGCGACGATACCGATGGCCTGTCGCTGGATTTCGGCACATGGCGCATGAACCTGCGCGGATCGAACACCGAACCGCTGCTGCGCCTGAATGTCGAATCCCGCGCGCGGCCCGATCTGGTGGATCAGGCGGTGGCCGAGATCAGCGCGCTGTTCGCCTGACAGCGCCCGGCCCGGGCCCCCGGGGGCTGTCTGCCCCCGGACCCCCGAGGATATTTTCCCAGAGAAGAAAGCCGAAAGGGCAGGGTAGGCTACATGACCGCCCCGATCTGCCATGGCACGAATTCGGCGCCACCGAAGCCCAGCTCTTCGGACAGGGTCTTGCGGCCGGAGGCGACGGCGATGATGCGGTCGAGGATCTCTTCGCCCTTCGCCTCGATGCTGATGCCTTCGGTGAGGATGTCGCCGCAATTGATGTCCATGTCTTCGGACATGCGGGCATACATTTCCGAATTGGTGGCCAGCTTGATGCAGGGGCTGGGCTTGTAGCCCGAGACCGAACCACGGCCCGTGGTGAACACGATCAGCGTGGCGCCCGAGGCGATCTGCCCCGTCACCGAGCACGGGTCATAGCCGGGGCTGTCCATATAGGTGAAACCCGGCGTGGTGATGGGTTCCGCGAATTTGTAGACCCCCGCCAGGGGTGCGGTACCCCCCTTGGCCACGGCCCCGAGCGACTTTTCGAGAATGGTCGTCAACCCGCCCTTCTTGTTGCCGGGCGAGGGGTTGTTGTCCATCTCGCCCTCGTTCCGGGCGGTGTAGTCCTCCCACCAGCGGATGCGGTCGAGCAGCCGTTCGCCCACTTCGCGGCTGACCGCGCGGCGCGTGAGCAGATGTTCGGCGCCGTAGATTTCTGGCGTTTCGGACAGGATCGTCGTGCCCCCCATCCTGACCAGCAGGTCGGAGGCATGACCGAGGGCGGGGTTCGCCGTGATCCCGGAATAGCCGTCGGACCCGCCGCATTGCAGCCCGACGATCAGCTTCGACACGGGGGCGGGGCGGCGGTCCACCTGTGACGCGACCGCGGCCATCTCGTGCAGCACCGTGAGCGCCCTGGCGATGGTGGCGCGGGTGCCGCCGGTGCCCTGGATCGTCATGTAGCGGAAATTGCCATCCGGGCGCAGGCGCCCCTGACCCACCAGATCGGGCACCTGCATCACCTCGCAGCCCAGACCCACCAGCAGGATGCCGCCGAAATTGGCATTGCGGGCATAGCCCTTGAGCGTGCGCATCAGGGTCTGATAGCCCTCGTTCGTGCCCGACATGCCGCAGCCCGTCTGATGCACGATCGGCACGAAGCCATCGACATTGGGCATCGCCCGCAGCACGGGGTCGCTTTCGGCCGCCTCGGCGATGAAGCGGGCAACGGAGCCCGAGCAGTTCACCGAGGTCAGGATGCCGATATAGTTCCGCGTGCCCACCTGCCCGTCGGCGCGGTGGTAGCCCATGAATTCGCGCGGTGGCAGGGGGGGCAGGGGGCGGCATTCCGCCCCGATGGCATAATCGTCGGAGTGGGGAGCCATGCCGAGATTGTGCGAGTGGACATGCCCGCCCGCAGGGATTTCCGCCGTGGCCTGCCCGATGATCTGGCCGTAGCGCAGGACGTTCTGGCCGTGGCGGATCGCTTCGGTCGCGATCTTGTGCCCGCGTGGCACAGGCTGGGGCAGGGCGACCGGCACGCCCGGCACCTCGGCCCCGCGTGGCAGATCGGCCAGCGCAATCACCACGTTGTCCGCCCCGTGGAGGCGGATTGTCCCGCCTGCCTCTGCCACGCCCGCCGCTGTTGCCATGAACCCGCCCCCTATGGGCGCGCGGCTTTCTTGACAGGGCCGCGCGCATGTCTAACATGTTAGCATGTTACAGCCGCCCGTGCTTGCACCACAAGGCCCTTCGACGGCGCGGCTTGCGCCGTTGGACCGGTTTTCCGGGTCGCTGGGCCAGCGCGTCTATCAGACGCTGCGCGAGGCGATCCTGTCCTTGTCCTATCGCCCGGGCGAGATCCTGCGCAAACCCGAGATCTGCGAGGCGCTGGGCGTGTCGCGCAGTCCGGTCGCCGATGCCGTGGCGCGGCTGGCGGCGGAGGGGCTGGTGGACGTGATCCCGCAGGCGGGCACCTTCGTGGCCCGCTTCTCGATGGAGGAGATCCGCGAAGGGGCCTTTTTGCGCGAGGCGATCGAGGTGGCGGCGGTCGAGCGGGTGGCCGAGACGATCACCGAGGAGCAGTTGACCCAGTTGCGCCGGAACCTGACCGTGCAGGCGGCGCTGCTGGCCGATGGCGATGTGCCGGGCTTCTATCAGATGGATGCGGCCATGCATGAGATGATCCTGTCCTTCACCGGGTTCCGCCGTCTGGCGCAGGTCAGCGAGACGGCCTGGCTGCATGTGAACCGCGCGCGGCAGTTGATCCTGCCGGTGCCGGGGCGGATCGCCGCCACGCTGGAGGAACATCGCGCCATCCTTGCCGCGCTGGAGATGCGCGACCCGCAGGCGGCGCGGCTTGCCACCCGGCACCATTTGCGACAGCTTCTGACCTATCTCGAACCTTTGGAACGCGAACGGCCCGACCTGTTCGAACCGGCCTGAAAGGCACCTTCCCATGACCCTGCCGAACCGCCCGCGCTATGCCACGCGCCTGAACGCCTTCAAGGCCAGGGGCGACACGGTGGCCGAAATGATCGCCCGGGCCGCGCAGGTGGGAGGGCTAGATGCCGCAGATTTGAACTTTCCCGACCATTTCGAGCATCATTCGGCGGTGGAGCTGGGCATTTTATTGCAAGAAAGCGGTATGGCGCTGAATGGCCTGGCCATGCGTTACTATACCGATCCGGGCTTTCGTCTGGGGGCTTTCACCCATCCCGATCCGACCATCCGCCGCGCCGCCATCGACATTACGCGCCGGGGCCTGGATGCGCTGGCTGCGATGGGCGGGCGGGTGATGACGGTCTGGCTGGGGCAGGACGGGTTCGATTACAGCTTTCAGGGCGATTACGGGCGTCTGTGGGACGATACGCTATCCGCGCTGATCGAGGTCTGCGACCACAACCCCGCGCTGGACATTTCCATCGAATACAAACCGAACGAGCCACGGTCCTGGTCGGTGCTGCCGGACATGGCGACCACCCTGCATGCCATCCGCGATGTCGCGCGCCCCAATCTGGGGGTGACGCTGGATTTCTGCCACATGCTGTTTGCCGGCGAGATGCCGGCCAAGGCGGCGGCCCTGGCGTCGCGCTATTGCCGGATCATGGGGGTGCATCTGAACGACGGCTATGCCAAGCGCGATGACGGGTTGATCGCGGGGAGCGTGCATCCGGTCCAGACGGTTGAGATGTTCTGGATGCTGGACCGGTTGGGATATGACGGGGTGATCTATTTCGACACGTTCCCCGATCATGGCGGCATGGACCCGATTGCCGAGTCCCGCGCCAATCTGATCCTGACCGAACGGCTGCGCGCGGTGGCGGCGGGATTGCGCGATGACGCCGATCTTGCTGCCGCCATGGCGCGGCAGGATGCGGCGGCCGCGACGCGCATCGTCACCCGAGCACTTTACGGGGCGTGACGGACGGACGGGCGCCGCAGCAAAGGGGTGTCAGACCGTGTGCAGGCGTGACCGTGCCTTCAGTTCCAGCCTGCGGCGATGCAGCACGGGTTCGGTATAGCCCGAAGGCTGGGCCCGCCCTTCGAAGACCAGATCGCAGGCCGCCTTGAAGGCCGCGCCGTCAAAGGCCGGGGCCATCGGACGATAGGCGGGGTCGGCGGCATTCTGGCGGTCCACAACGGCGGCCATCTTGCGGAAGGCGGCCATGACCTGGGCCTCGCTGACCACGCCGTGATGCAGCCAGTTGGCAAGCGCCTGCGCCGAGATGCGGCAGGTGGCGCGGTCCTCCATCAGGCCGACATCGTGGATGTCGGGCACCTTGGAACAGCCCACGCCCTGATCCACCCAGCGCACGACATAGCCGAGGATGCCCTGGGCATTGTTTTCCACCTCGTCGCGGATGTCAGTGTCCGACCAGTTGCGCCCTTCGGCAAGCGGGATGGTCAGCAGATCGTCGAGCCTGCCGCGCGGCCCACCGGCGGCGATTTCGTCCTGCCGTGCCAGCACATCGACGCGGTGGTAATGGGTGGCGTGCAGGGTGGCGGCGGTGGGGGAAGGCACCCAGGCGCAGGTGGCCCCGGACTGCGGATGGGCGATCTTGGCCTTCAGCATGTCAGCCATCAGATCGGGCATGGCCCACATGCCCTTGCCGATCTGGGCGCGGCCCTTCAGCCCGCAGGCAAGGCCGATATCGACATTGCGATCCTCATAGGCCCTGATCCAGGCGGCGGATTTCATGTCGCCCTTGCGGATCATCGGCCCGGCTTCCATCGAGGTGTGGATCTCGTCCCCCGTGCGGTCGAGGAAGCCTGTGTTGATGAAGGCCACGCGGTCGGCGGCGGCGCGGATGCATTCCTTGAGGTTGACGGAGGTGCGCCGTTCCTCATCCATGATCCCGAGTTTCACGGTGAAGCGGGGCAGCGACAGGGTTTCTTCCACCCGGTCGAAGATCGCGCAGGCCAGGGCCACCTCTTCCGGGCCGTGCATCTTGGGTTTGACCACATAGACCGAGCCATGCAGCGAATTGCGGGGTCTGGTGGTCTTTTGCAGGTCATGCAGGGAGCAAAGCGTGGTGATGAAGGCATCCATGATGCCTTCGCCCACTTCGCGCCCCTGCGCGTCGAGGATGGCGGGATTGGTCATCAGGTGGCCCACATTGCGCACCAGCATCAGCGCGCGGCCCTTGAGGCTGAGGGGGCTGCCATCCGGGGCGGTGAAGGCATAGTCGTCGCGCAGGCGGCGTTCGATGGTCTGATCGCCCTTTTTCACCATCTCGACCAGATCGCCGCGCATCAGGCCCAGCCAGTTGGCATAGGCCACGACCTTGTCTTCGGCATCCACGGCGGCGACGCTGTCCTCGCAATCCATGATGGCGGACAGCGCCGCCTCCATCCGGATGTCGGCCAGGCCGGCCGGATCGGCCGCGCCGATCCTGTGGCCGGGGTCGATGCGCAGGACAAGATGCAGGCCGTGGTTCCTCAGCAGGACGGCGTTGGGGGCGGCGGGATCGCCGCGAAAGCCTGCGAATTGCGCGGGGTCTTTCAGCGCGGGGACCAGCGCGCCGTCCTGCACGCGGTAGGCGGTGACATCGGCATGGCTGCCGCGCGCCAGCGGGGCCACGTCATCGAGGAAGGCCTTGGCCCAGGCGATGACGCGCGCGCCGCGGGCGGGGTCATAGTCCCTGCCCCGGGGTGCATCGCCAAGCGCGTCGGTGCCGTAGAGCGCATCGTAGAGCGACCCCCAACGCGCATTGGCGGCGTTCAGCGCGTAGCGTGCATTCATCACCGGCACCACCAGTTGCGGCCCCGGCACAAGGGCAATCTCGGGGTCGGTGCCGGTGGTGCGGATGGTGAAATCGGGGCCTTCGGGCAGCAGGTAGTCGATCTGTTCGAGGAATGCGCGATAGGCGGCGGCGTCATGGGGTTGCCCCTTGCGCGCGCGGTGCCAGTCGTCGATCTGCGCCTGAAGCGCGGCACGGCGGTCAAGCAGGCGACGGTTTTCCGCCCCGCACTGATCGACCGCATCGGCGAAGCCCGCCCAGAAGCGCGCAGCCGCGATGCCCGTGCCGGGCAGGGCGCTGTCTTCGACAAAGCGGGCAAGGCGGGCATCCACCTTCAGGCCGTTGCGATCCAGACGTTCCATGCGCGCCTCCTGCGTTTCGGTATGCGATGGCACACCATACAGAAGGTGAGAGGATGGCCGCAACCATGGCGGGCGAAGCATTGCTGTGATTTTCCGAACATCAGCTTTCGGATAGGCAAGAGGATCAAACAGTTTGCCGAATGGCTAAGTTTTTCTTTCGCGACTCGGGGTGGCGTGTTACTTAGCCATATGGCTAAGCATGAACCCGACCTCGACATCCTGTTCCACGCCCTGTCCGATCCGACGCGGCGCGCGATGCTGGCGCGGCTGGCCGAGGGTCCGGCCGCGGTGACGGAACTGGCCGCGCCCACGGGTCTGCGACTGCCCACGGTCCTGCGCCACCTGTCGGTGCTGGAGGGGGCAGGGCTGATCGCCACGGCAAAGGACGGGCGGATCCGCACCTGCGCCATCGTGCCCGCCGCCCTGACCCCGGCGCGCGACTGGATGGAGGCGCAGCGCGCCTTGTGGGAGGCACGGCTGGATCGTCTGGATGCCTATGTGATGAAACTGATGCAGGAGGCTGGCGATGATGCATGAAGCAGACCTTGACCCCGAGCGCGATCTTGTGCTGGTGCGCGACCTGAACGCCCCGCGCGGCCTGATCTGGCGCTGCTGGACGCAGGCGGAGCACCTGAGGGAATGGTTCGTCCCGAGGCCACACCGCGTGGTGGACTGCCTGCTGGATGTCCGCGTGGGCGGCGCCTGCAACACGACCTTCGACGTTGACGGCACCCGGGTGGAGAATACGGGCGTCTATCTGGACGTGATCCCGGAGGCGCGGCTTGTCTTTACCGATGCCTATAGCGTGGGCTGGAAGCCCGCGCCCGATCCCTTCATGACCGCCATCGTCACCTTCGAGGATCTGGGCCAGGGGCGCACCCGCTATACCGCCATCGCCCGCCATCGCACCATTGAGGCCGCGCGGCAGCACCGCGACATGGGGTTTCACGATGGGTGGGGCACGGTGGCCACGCAGCTGGAGGCCTATGCGCAGGGGTTGGCGCCATGACCGGAAGGGCTTCAACGGGGGAAGGCTTTGCCACGCTCAGCTTCGAGCGGGGGGTTGCCGTGCCAGCGAAAACGCTCTGGCAGGCATGGACAGCGCCTGCGGCGCGGGCGATCTGGGCGGCACCCGCCCCGGAGGTGACGGTCGTGTTTCTGGAAGCCGACACGCGCCCGGGCGGGCGGGAAGTGTCACTTTGCAAGGTGGCGGGGGAGGCGGATATCCGGTGCGAGACAGGCTGGCTCGACCTCAGGCCGCCGGAACGCAGTGTGAATTACGAAGTGGTCGCGCGTGCAGGTGTGACGCTGTCCACCGCCCTGGTGACGGCGCGCATCCGTGCGATGGGCGAGGGCAGCCATCTGGATGTGACCGTGCAGCTGTCGAACGGGGCCGAGGATATGGCGGCAGGCTACCGGGCGGGGTTTTCGGCGGGGCTGGACAACATGGCCGCGGTGGCGCGGCGCAGCATGGTGATCGACCGGGTGATCCACGCCTCCCGAACTGCCGTCTGGGGCGCGTGGTGGAATGCCGAGAGCCTGCCTCGATGGTGGGGGCCGGAAGGGTTTTCCTGCCGCACGACACGCATTGACCTGCGCGCCGGCGGGGAATGGGTGTTCGACATGATCGGCCCGGACGGGAGTAAGCCTACGGTGAGGGCCGTCTTGAGCCGGTTTCTGTAGCCCGGCTATCGAGT
>VFQR01000094.1_pt1 | contig 219569 bp, 211 predicted proteins | sample 3512321 | NCBI WGS metagenome assembly VFQR01 (sample SAMN10412374, study PRJNA504923) | tailings metagenome | isolation source: Relicate 3 Philex TSF1 revegetated site | place: Philippines: Tuba, Benguet | collected 2017-08-29
GTTGTCGCCACCGTTGCTGCCGCCGTTGTCGCCACCATTGGTGCCGCCGTTGTCACCGCCGTTTTCGCCGCCGTTGTCACCGCCGTTGTCACCGCCGTTTTCGCCACCGTTCTCACCACCATTGCCGCCGCCGTTGCCGCCGGTGATCGGGGGGAAGCTCGGGTTGCCGTTGCCATTGCCGCCAGGCGTCACGATCGTCCCGGTGGGGCCGATCAGCAGGGCGGTGAAGCCACCGCAATTGTCTTCGACATATTCAAGGATCTCGGCGAAATCGGCGCGATTGCGGATATTTGCCAGAAGGCGCTGGTTCAGCGGCTCTTCATTCAGAATGTCGCACATCTCTTCGGGCATGTTCACGACCCGCGTCTGCGATGCCGCCATATCGGGCAGAACGATCATGGAACCCATGGTGAAGAATACAGTGCTGACGCTGCACAGCAGAGACTTGCCCGAGGCAAAACGCGAACGACGAACCGTCATGATCCTACTCCTGAATATGAGCACATCCAAAAGGCTTGGATGTCATTAACTTTCGTTAACTCACTTACATAGGGCTGGTCAAATTTCCGCCTTTTTTATGCCCTTATACGCCCCGATTTCCGCCGCACTTCACGCCTGAGGGTAATCACGCAAAAAATTCTACACGCTTGGGTTGTTATTCGTTGACGACCGAAAAACAATCCAAACCGGTCTCGAAACGAATCAATCTGGACGCGCACGGCTCCCGGGGTCGATGCCGTCAGAACCGTGGAAAAAGGGCCATAAACCCGAGTTTATGGCAGATTGTGCCCGGGATTGCCTCATTTCCGCCCGACAAACCCCATTTCCGCCACATTGCGGCTAAGGGAGACCGCGCTCAAAGCACAGGTCGCGTGGCCGCCAGCTCAGCATCCGGTCGTTGGTCCCGTAGATGGATGAACGGTCCATCTCTTGCGCGAGGAAGCCATGGTGCTCAGGCAGGGCAGATCACAATTCCCTTGACGAAACGCTGCGCTGCAGTATGTGTGAATGAACGTTCATTCTCACTAGACGCCTCTTCCGAAACCTTCCTCCTGCAGAGCTGATCACCGTGAACCAGCCCGACCGTTCCCCGCCGCAGGCCGAACACCGCGCCGTCGAGATCCTCGATGGCGTCAGGATGGCCTTTGCCGAAAAAGGTTTCGATGGGGCGTCGATGCAGGATCTTGCCCGCGCCTGCGGCATGAGCGTCGGAAACTTCTACCGCTACTTCCCGTCAAAGGCGGCCATCGTCGCCGCGCTTGTCACGCGTGACCTGGCCGAAGTGGAACATGAATTCAGCCAGATCATCGAAAGCCCCGATCCCATGGGCACGCTGCGGGCCGCTCTGTCCCACCGCATACGCGAGGACCAATGCGCCGGCGACGGCCAGCTCTGGGCCGAGATGATGGCCGCCGCCCTGCGCAAACCCGAAATCGCCGAGATCACCCGGCAGATGGAAGCCGAGGTCTATCGCTACCTGACCATCGTATTCGCCCAGGTGCGCGGGATCGAGGTCGAGGAAGCCCGCCTTCGCTATGCCGCGCATGCAAGCCTGCTTGTCATGATGATCAAGGCCAGCGCCATGCACCGCCCCGAAGATCCGCAAGCCATGGGTGAACTGCATGCGCTTGTCATACGTACGATGAATCGCGTTCTGGATGAAATTGAAGCAGACGGTCTGAAAGGTTAGATCATGCGTCCCGTGCTTTTGCTTCCTGCCCTGATTTCACTGCTGATCGCGGCCCCCCTGCACGCGCAGGAGCCGGCCGCCGCAACACCCCCGCCGACCCTGCCCGCCATCACCGTGTCCCCCGCCGAGACTCGCCTCTTGCGGGACCGTGTGATCGTTTCGGGTCTGGTGAATCCCGTCGAAGTGGTGCAGGTCGCGCCGCTGATCGAAGGCCAGCCGATCGAGACCCTTCTCGCCGATGTAGGCGACGTGGTGCAGGCCGGGCAGGTTCTCGCCACCCTGTCCAAGACCACGCTGGAATTGCAGCGCAGCCAGTATGTCGCATCGCTCGCCTCAGCCCGCGCCACCATCGCGCAGGCCGAAGCGCAGTTGCTGGAAGCGCAGGCCGCCGCCGATGAGGCGACGCGGGTGAATGAACGCACCGCGGCCCTGCGGGCGCAGGGCACGGCATCCCAGGCCGCCGCCGATCAGGCCAGCGCCAATGCCATCGCAAGCACCGCCCGCGTCACCGTGGCCCAGCAGTCGCTGGAGGCGGCCCGCGCACAGGTCGCGCTGGTCGAGGCGCAGCTTGCCAATGTCGATCTGCAACTCGCCCGGACCGAAGTGAAGGCCCCCGTGGCCGGCGAGGTGACGCATCGCAATGCCGTCGTCGGGGCCATCGCCTCGGCCGCGGGGCAGCCGATGTTCACCCTGATCCGCGATGGTGCGCTGGAACTTTCGGCCGATGTGGCCGAGATTGACCTGATGCGCCTTGCCCCCGGCCAGACCGTCATCATGACAGCCGTCGGCGCGCCCGACAGGCTGACCGGGACCGTCCGCCTCGTCGAACCCACGATCGACACAACCACCCGTCTCGGGCGTGCCCGCATCACCATCGACACACCCCAAGGCGTGCGCGCCGGAATGTTCATGGATGCCGAGGTTCTGGCTGCAGAGCGCGAAACCGTTGCGGTTCCCGTCACCGCCGTCGGATCCTCGCCCGAAGGTGCGACGGTCATGAAAGTGACCGACGGCACGGTCAGCCGCACCCTTGTCCGGACCGGTATCCGTGACGGCGGCTGGGTCGAGATTGTCGAAGGCCTGAATGCCGGCGATACCGTGGTCACAAAGGCCGGAGCCTTTGTCCGCCACGGCGACCATATCAACCCTGTCGCCGCCGCGACGAACTGATCGGGGAACGAAGATGAACTTCTCAGCCTGGTCCATCCGAAACCCCGTCGCCCCTCTGCTGGCCTTTGTCCTGCTTCTTGTGCTGGGCTGGCAAAGCTTCAACAGTCTGCCGATCACCCGCTTTCCCAATATCGACGTGCCGCTTGTCGCGGTCACGGTGAACCAGTCCGGCGCCGCCCCCGCCGAGATGGAAACGCAGATCACCAAGGAAATCGAGGATGCCGTCGCCGGAATTACCGGCGTCAAGAATGTGGTGTCCACGGTGACGGACGGCGTTTCGACAACCGTTGTCGAATTCCGCATGGAGGTGCCTACCGACAAGGCGGTCCAGGATACCAAGGATGCCATCGACCAGATCCGCGGCGATCTGCCCGGGTCCATCGAAGCGCCTATCGTCACCCGGATCGACGTGGAAGGTCAGGCCATCATGACCTTTGCGGTCAGCGCGCCCGACATGACCATCGAGGAACTGTCGTGGTTCGTCGATGACACCGTGATCCGCGGCCTTCAAGGTCGCCCCGGAATCGGCCGGGTGGACCGTTACGGCGGCGCTGATCGCGAAATCCGCATCGAACTGGATCCGGTGAAACTGGACAGCTACGGCATCACGGCCAGCGCGGTGAATGCCCAGCTTGCCGCCACCAATGCCAATCTGGGGTCGGGCCGGTCAGAGCTTGGCGCGGGCGAACAGGCCATCCGCACCCTTGGCGATGCCAAGACGGTGGAAAATCTGGCGAATACCACCATCGCCTTGCCGTCGGGTCGCCATGTGCGCTTGTCCGAGCTTGGCCAGATCAACGACACCTACGAAGAGCTACGCTCGTTCTCGCGGCTGAACGGTGAACAGGTCGTCACCTTCGCCGTGTTCCGCGCCAAGGGCGCGTCCGAGGTGTCGGTGGCCGAAGTGGTGAATGAACAGCTTGCCGCCCTGCGTGCCGATCATCCCGCCGTCCAGATCAACCTCGTCGATGAAACCGTATTCTACACTTACGGCAACTACGAGGCCGCGCTTCACACCCTGATCGAGGGCGCGATCCTTGCCGTCCTGGTGGTGCTTGCCTTCCTGAAGAACTGGCGCGCCACGCTGATTTCGGCCGTCGCCCTGCCACTTTCTGCCATCCCGACCTTCTTCGTGATGGATCTGCTCGGCTTCTCGCTGAACCTTGTCAGCTTCCTCGCCATCACCCTTGCCACCGGCATCCTTGTCGATGATGCGATCGTCGAAGTGGAAAACATCGCCCGACACATCCGCATGGGCAAAACCCCCTATCGCGCTGCCATCGACGCGGCAGACGAGATCGGCCTCGCCGTCATCGCCACGTCCTTCACCATCGTGGCCGTGTTCGTGCCCGTCTCCTTCATGCCCGGAATCCCCGGGCAGTATTTCCGGCAGTTCGGTCTGACCGTCGCCATCGCTGTGATCTTTTCGCTGATCGTTGCGCGCCTCATCACGCCGATGATGGCGGCCTATCTCATGCGCGCAAAGGATGCGCAGGAAGAACATACCGAGGATGGTCTGCTGATGAAGGGCTACCTCAAGGTCGTCAGCGCCACCACCTCGGGCCACCTGCTCAGGATCCCGGCCCGTTACCTGACAATGGTCGGCGCAATCGCTGTGCTGATCGTATCGGTCCACTTCATGCTCAAGGTTCCCGGCAGCTTCATCCCGCCGGAAGATGTCAGCCGCATCCCGATTTCCGTCGAATTGCCCCCCGGCACCACGCTGGAGGAAACCGACCGCACGACCCAGGCCATGACAGACGCCATCCGTGAGGTGGAGTGGGTCGAGAATGTCTTCGTGCTGGGTGGCTCTTCCCCCACTGGTGACCGCGACATCCGCCGCGCGTCTGTCACGGTGCTGCTCAAGCGTCTGGATCATTCGCTGCTTCTGAAACTGTCCGAAATCGGGAATTCCATTCCGGTGATCGGTGCCATCGTTCCCGATGTCGAAAATACCGGCCGCACCGTGCCGCAGAACATCATCGAGGCACAGATCTTCGACAAGCTGGCTCAGATCCCCGATATCCGCGCCTTCAAGCTGAATGATCGGGGTGAACGCGATCTGTCCTTCTCCATCCTCGCCAATAACGAGGCCGATCTGAACACCGCCGTCGCCCGCCTCGAAGAGGCGCTGTCGGGCGATCCGCTGCTGGCCAATGTCGCATCGGAAGGCGCACTGCCGCGCCCGGAAATCCAGATCACCCCCCGCGCCAATGAAGCCGCGCGCCTGGGCATCACCACGGCCCAGATCGCGCAGGTCGTTCGTGTGGCGACCATTGGCGATGTGGATGCCGCGCTAGCGAAACTGTCCATCGACAACCGGCTGATCCCCGTCCGCGTGCGGCTGAACAATGCCAGCCGCGAAGATCTGGGCCGCATCGGTGCGCTGAAACTGACCACCGGCACGGGCGCCACCGTGCCCTTGTCGGCAGTTGCCGACATCGCCATCGCCGAAGGTCCGTCGATGGTGGACAGGCTGAACCGCGAACGCCGCGCCACCATCGGGGCCAACCTGCCCGTCGGCGTGGCACTTGGCACCGCCGCCGCCCGTTTCAACGAGGTGATCGCCAGCGTCGATCTGCCCCCCGGCGTGCGGGTGCAAGAGGCGGGCGATGCCGAGGTGCAGCAGGAACTCATGACCGCCTTCGGCAATGCGATGGTCCTGGGCCTTATGCTGGTGCTGACCGTGCTGATCCTTCTGTTCAAATCGGTGATCCAGCCCTTTACCATCCTGTTGTCGCTTCCGCTCGCCATTGGCGGGGTGGCGGCGGCGCTGATCCTGACGAACTCGGCCCTGTCGATGCCCGTTCTCATCGGCATCCTAATGCTCATGGGGATCGTGACAAAGAACGCCATCCTCCTGATCGACTTCGCGATCGAGATGCGCAATCAGGGCATGTCGCGCTATGCCGCCGTCATCGAGGCCGGCCATAAACGCGCCCGCCCCATCGTGATGACCTCCATCGCCATGTCGGCGGGGATGCTCCCCTCGGCGCTGGGCGTGGGCGAAGGCGGGTCCTTCCGCGCGCCCATGGCGACTGCGGTGATCGGTGGCATCATCGTCTCCACCGTCCTGTCGCTGGTCATCGTTCCGGCCTTCTTCCTGATCATGGATGATCTGTCGCGCCTGATCACGCGCCTGTTCAGCCGGATCGTCGGCCCGAAAGAGGCCGAACCCGAAGAGGTGCCGTCGCATGTCCTCGCCGAACGCCTGTCGGCGCTGGAAGCCCGCCTCGACAACCGTCCGCCACCGCGCACGACGCCCACGCTGCACGTGGCCGAGTGATCATCCGACAAACCAAAAGGCCCGGCGTGAAGCCGGGCCTTTTCACATAGGGTGTGCGCTCCGCCCCCTTAGAACGTCAGCCCCGAAAACCGCGATGGCCGCTGCGGCACCCCCGGCAGAACGCAGAGCATTTCATACAACAGGTTCGCGCCGATCAGCGCGGTATTCCCGGACGGATCATAGGGCGGCGACACTTCCACCAGATCACCCCCCACGATGTTAAGCCCCGCACAGCCCCGGATGATCTCCAGCGCCTGCCAGGTGGACAGGCCGCCCGGTTCCACCGTCCCCGTCCCCGGCGCAAAGGCGGGGTCCAGACTGTCGATGTCATAGCTGATATAGACCGGCATCTCACCCACGCGCTCGCGCACGATCTCCATCAACCGCAGCAGCGACTTGCCCCAGCACTCCTCGGCCTGCACCACTGTCCAGCCCTGCTTGCGCGCCCAGTCGAAATCATCCGCCGCATAGCCCGTGCCCCGCAGCCCGATCTGGAACACGCGATCATTGATCAGGCACTCATCCTCCCACGCGCGGCGGAACGGGCAGCCATGCGCCACCGTCTCGCCGAACATGTGTTCGTTGATGTCGGCATGGGCATCAATATGGATCAGGGCGACCGGACCATGCTTTTCCTTCATCGCCCGCAGGATCGGCCATGTCAGCGTATGGTCGCCCCCAAGCGTCAGCGGGATCACGTCATGCGCCAGAAACTTGCGATAATGGTCGGTGATGATGTCCACCGTCTTTTTCAGATCAAAGGTGTTGATCGCCACATCGCCCAGATCGGCCACCTGCAAATGGTCAAAGGGCGCCGCCCCCGTTGCCATGTTATAGGGGCGCAGCATCCGGCTTTCGTCCCTGATCTGCCGCGGCCCCAGCCGCGTGCCCGACCGGTTCGATGTGCCATGATCCATGGGGATGCCAATGAAGGCCACATCCAGCCCCTCGGGCGTTACCGCCGCAGGCAGGCGCATCATCGTGGCCGGCCCGCCAAAGCGGGCCATCTCATTCCCGCCCAAAGGTTGATTGAAACCCGTCATCTGCCTTTTCCTTCCAGCCAGTCCCGAATGATCGTCTTATGCCGCTCTCCCGAATAGCTGGGGAAATGCCCGCCATGCACCACCCGCACAGGCAGGGCCAGAAGCCGCTCCATCGACCGCACATATTGCTCTTGCTCCAGCGCGGATGTCCCCTCGATCAACTCGCCATCATATACGATGTCGCCCGAAAACAGCACACCCGTCGCCGCCTCCCACAAGGCAATCCCCCCCGGCGAATGCCCCGGCGTATGGATCACCTCGAACCGCCGATCCCCCAGATCCACCACGTCGCCATCCCACAAGAGCCGTGTCGCGGGCGCGGCCTGCACCGCATAGGTGGCCGACTGGTAAGGGTCTGGTGGCAAAGCGGTGAAAATCTCATCCGTCACATACTTGTCGGCAAAGGTATTCTCCCGCGTGGGCGCGCGCAGAAGATGCGCCTCGGCCCCATGGCAGGACCGGCAGGGAAACTCATGATGGCAGCCGACATGGTCGAAATGCGTATGGCTCGCCACCGCCTCCAAAGGCCGCTTCGTCACCAGCGGCACCCATTCCCGTAAGCTGACCACGCCCATCCCCGAATCCACCAGCATGTCCCGGTCCCGCCCACGCACATGCCAGACGTTGCAGCGATAGAACTCCCGCACATGCGGCTCGTCGATCCAGGTGACACCGTCACCCACCGACCGTACCCGCCACCAATCCCCCGGTCCCATCCGCTCCATCACGCCCCCAGCACCACGAAATCCTGCGCCCCCAGATCCATCACCGCCCCCACCTCCGGCGCGACCCCTTGGCCAAGATGCACTACCAACCGCAGCTCCGGCGCGGCCAGGGGCGACACATGGGCGCGCAGATAGGTGCCAAAGAATGTCGTTTCCTCCACCCGGCAGGGGCCAAGGCGCAGCGCACCCCCCTCGGTAATCGCCTCGGGCCGGATGCACAGCACCCCATCCGGCACCGCCAAAGGCCCCAGCGCCGATTGACCCCCCTTCACGGGCACCTTGTTCACCTCACCCATGAACCCCGCCGAAAACAGCGACTTGGGCCGCAGATACACCTCACGCGGCGGGCCGATATCGGCAATCTTGCCGCCGTTCATCACCACGATCCGGTCGGCAATCGCCATCGCCTCTTCCTGATCATGCGTCACATGCACGAATGTCGTCCCCACCCGCCGCTGGATCGCCTTCAACTCATCCTGCATCGCCCGCCGCAGCTTCAAATCCAGCGCCCCCAACGGTTCGTCCAGCAGCAGCACATCCGGCTCCACTGCCAGCGCCCGAGCCAGCGCCACCCGTTGCCGCTGCCCCCCGCTCAACTCATGCGGCCGCCGCGCCCCGCGCCCCTCAAGCCCCACCAGCGCCAGCATCTCGGCGGCTTTCGCATCCCGCGCCGCCTTCGCCACCCCCCGCATCCGCAGGCCGAACCCCACATTCTCGGCCAGCGTCATATGCGGAAACAGCGCGTAATCCTGAAACACCGTCGTCGTGGGCCGGTCCTTCGCCGCCACCCCCGCCATATTCCGCCCGCCGATCAGCACCGCGCCTGCCGTGGGTTCCGCAAACCCGCCGATGATGTTCAACAGCGTGGTCTTGCCGCACCCCGAAGGCCCCAGCAGCACCACGAACTCCCCCGCCGCGATCTCCAGATCAACGGCATCCAGCGCCAGAGCAGTGCCGTATCGCTGGCTCACCGCGCGGATGGACACGCCTGCCGTCATTTCACCCTCCGGAACACGAATATCTCAAGGATCACCACCAGCGTGACAGACACCAGAAACACCAGCGACCCGACCGCATTGGTGGCGGGCGAAATCCCCGACCGCAGCATCGACCAGATCTCCACCGGCAGCGTTACGTCGAACCGCGTCAGCAGAAAGGCGATGATGAACTCGTCCCAGCTGAACGTGACCGACAGGAAGAACGCCGCTGCCAAGGGTGCCGCCAGCATCGGCGCGGAAACCAAGGCCAACACCTTCCACTCTGGCGCCCCCAGATCGCGCGCCGCGCGTTCGGCGTTCTTTTGATGGTCCCCCATCGCCGCATAGGTGATCGCGAAACACAAAGGCAGGTTGATCACCACATGCCCAATCCCCGCCGTCCACAGCGACAGGCGCACCCCGGCCTGGTTGAATACCGTCAGCAGGCCCAGCGCGATGATCAGATAGCTTACCGTCATTGGCGCAATCAGCACCCCGCGCATCAGCGCCGATGCCGGCAACCTCACCCGCGCCAGCGCATGGGCCGCCAGAAACCCCAGAACAAGCGCAATCAGTGACGAAATCACCGCCACAAGCGCCGAATTCAGCAGGGCTGCCACCAGTTTCCGGTCGCCCAGAACCTTGGCATACCAATCCAGCGTGACGCCTCGGAACGGTGGCACCGGCAAGCGACCATCCTGAAAGGAAAAGGCCACCAGCACCGCCACCGGCAGAAAGACAAAGGCATAGGCAACCGCCAGATAGACCCAGGACAGCACGCGCATCGCCTACACCCGATCCAGCCGCAGCCAGCGGCTGCTGGCGAAATAGGCCAGCGTCACCACCGCCATCAGCACCACCGACAGGGCCGAGGCCAGCGGGAAATTCCCGCTCCGCCCCAGTTGCAGCATGATCAGCTGCGGCAGGGTCAGCTCCGCATTTCCGCCCAGGATCTGCGGCGTGATGTAATCCCCGATGCACAGCACGAATGTCAGAAACGCCCCTGTCACCACCCCCGGCAAGGTAAGCGGCAGAATCACATGCCGGAACGTGGCCCACCGCCCGGCGCCAAGGTCTGCCGCCGCACGGGCGTAATTGGGCGAAAGCTGGATCAGGTTGGCATAGATCGTCAGCGTTAGCAGCATCACGAAGAAATGGACGAACCCGATCACTGTCGTCGTCCGCGTCGCGGCAACCTGCAACGGTTCGGCAATCACCCCCAACCCCAGCAGCGCCTTGTTCATAACCCCGTTCTGGCCCAGCACCAGAAGCCACGCATAGGACCGCACCACATAAGACGTCCAGAACGGCAGCACCGCCAGCAACAGCGCCAGCCGCTGCCACCGCGCCGGAACCCGAAAGGCGATGATCGCCGCCAGGGGATAGGCCAGCAAGACCGAAACAACCGTCACAACGGCGGTGATCTCAAGGCTGTTGATCAAGGCCTTCAGCATCGTCCAATCGGTGAAGATGCGCAGGTAATTGCCGGGATCAAAGCCCCGAACGATCGTGCGCCCCTCCATATGGGCGAAGGAGAGGGCAACCATTGCGGCGAAGGGCAGCACGAAAAACGCCACCGTCCAAAGCAGGGCAGGGGCCACAAGGCCCCAACCCATCCGCTTCTCTGCCGCTGCCAGTGTCACGTCGTCACTGGTTCAGCATTTCGGTCCACATATCCTGCATCGCCGTATCCAGCGCCGCATCCGGGATCGGGTAAAGCTGCGCGCGCTTCAGGAATTCGGGCTGCTCGGTCCAGCGCAGCACCGCCCGCTCTTCCATGCTCAGCGCGTCACCGGTCTTGGCATTGGCAGGCATCCCCCAGTAGCAGGACGAGGTGGCCAGCTTCGCCTGTCCCTCGGGTGACACGATGTATTTCACGAATTCCAGCGCCAGGTCCGGCTGGGTGGACCCGGCCACCACACCAATGGATTGCGCCCAGCGAAGGCCCCCCTGTTTCGGGATCGTCCAGTCCAGGTTGGGGTTGTCGGCGGTCAGAACGGCGGTCAGCCATTCGCCACCGCCCACCACGATATCGACTTCACCCGTGGCCAGCGCCGTCTGCGCCGAAACCACATCCGACACCTGCTTCGACGCCGCCCGCAGCGCCATCAGCGGCGCCTTGAGGCTGGGCAGGGTGTCTGCCGTGATGTCGGCAGTGTCGATCCCCTGGCCCAGCGCGACCAGCCCGATCACTGGCAGATAATAGTCATAAATGCCGATCCGCCCGTCATATTTGCCGCTTGTCAGCGCGGCCATATCCGTCATGTCGGCGAGATCGACCTTGGTCTTGTCGTAAGAGATTGTGTTGTAGCCGAACTTCTCGGTCACGGCATAGGTCTTGCCGTCCACCATGTTGTTCTCGGCCATCACCAGTTCGGGAAAGAAATCCGCCGTCGGCAACTGATCGGCGGGCAGTTCGGCCAGATAGCCGGCCTCCACCGCCCGTCCCACATCGACGGCGTCGATGACCAGCACATCCCAATCGCCGGGCTGCGATTGGTCCAGAATTGCCAGACCCGCCGCCGTGCCCTCATATTCCTTCAGATTGACGCGCACGCCGAACTTCTTCTCGAACGGCTCGATCAGCGCCGGATCGGTATGGTCGCACCAGACAAGCGCATTAAGCTCCTGCGAAAAGGACGGGCTCGCCACCGCCAGCAAGGCGACGGCGGTCAACGGAAGGGTCGGAAACTGGGCCATGCTTCTCTCCATGTCGGGTTCGGGTGGCGCTTCTGTCTGGCGCGATCACAAAAAGAATTGAGTTCGTTCAATTTTGAAGTCAATGTCAAAAATCAGGCAAGTTAAGAACGGTTGCAATGACAGGACTGCGCGAACGACAAAAGGCCGACCGCACGCGCCGCATCATCGAAGCGGCCTCACGCCTCTTCCGCGATCAGGGATACGGCGCCATCCGTATCGAAGACATCGCGCAGGCGGCCGAAGTATCCGTCGGCACACTCTACAACTATTTCACCAACAAGGGCGACCTTCTCCTCGCGATCGTGTCGATGGAGGTGGAAGAAGTGCTCGAATCCGGCAAAGCCATCGTCTCCGACCCCCCGGATGACATCGCCCGCGCGCTGGCAGAATTGCTGGCCATCTATTTCGACCATTCGCTCTTCTACCTGTCAAAAGAGATGTGGCGTACTGCCATGGCCATCTCGATCGAGGCGCCGGGAACCCCCTTTTCCGTCCGCTACACCGAACTGGACAACCAGCTTTCGGCACAGGTCTGCGACCTGATCCGCGAACTGCAATCCCGCGGCTATGCCCGCAAGGACGTGGATGCCGAAGCCGTGGGCCAGCTTCTGTTCAACAACCTGAACCAGACGTTCACCGAATTCGTGAAGCAAGAGGCGATGACGCTTGCCACACTTCACGCGACCAACGTCCGCCAGAATGCGCCCATCGCCGAATTCCTTGCCCTGCGCTAGCGGCTTCATCTTGGCAAAGATACCCAAATCCAGCCCAACCTTCCGCGCCTCGGTCGCCTGACAGCGCCTCCCTCCACGGTTCGGGGGCGCGAAACCTCAGATTTCCTTCATCGAGCGCAGCGCATCATAGATCGCCGCATGGGTGTTGCGCGCCTCGACCGCATCACCGATCCGGAACAGCCGAAACCCGGCTGGGCCGCCCGTCATTCCCTGCTTCCGTCCGGCAATCAGCGCATCGTAATCAACTGCCCCCAGGTTTTCCGACAAGGGCTTCAGATCGAAATAGACCTGCGCCAATGGCTGCGTGCCGTGGTTCACCACGATCTGGTCGAAATGCCGCTCCAGCCGCAGGTCGCGCCTGTAATCCGACCCGATCACCGCCTTCAGCCGGTTCCCGTCCCGCGCCACCGCCAGCAGCCGATAGGTCACGGTGAACGTCACCGCTTTGTCCTGCATCGCCCGCATATAGGGCACCAGGTTCATCCCCATTACCTCGGGCGCAAAGATGCGGTCCGGTGTCATCACCTCCACCACCGCGCCACTCTCGGCCAGCATCTGCGCCGCCTGCATCGCCGTATGGTCGCCCGCATCATCGTACAGCAGCACCGATGCCCCCGGCTTCACATCGCCCGACAGGATATCCCAGGCGCTCACCACCAGATCGTTGCCCGCCTCCAGCACCTCGGTATCGGGCATCCCCCCGGTCGCCACGATCACCACATCGGGCCGTTCTGCCAGCACATCCTCCGCCTCGGCCCAAGTATTGAAACGAAACTCCACATCCCGCGCCGCGCATTGCGCCATGCGCCAGTCGATGATCCCGATCATCTCGGCCCGCCGCTTGGATTGCGCCGTCAGGCGCACCTGCCCCCCGGGTTGATCCGCCGCCTCGAACACCACCACCTGATGCCCGCGCTCTGCCGCCACCCGCGCGGCCTCCAGCCCCGCAGGGCCGGCCCCCACGACAACCACCTTCCGTGCAACCTCTGCCGGCGCGATCACATGCGGCATCGTCTCTTCCCGCCCCGTCGCCGGATTGTGGATGCACAGCGCCATGCCGCCCTGATAGATCCGGTCCAGGCAATAGGTCGCCCCCACGCAGGGCCGGATATCCTCTTCCCGCCCCTCCACGATCTTTTTCACGATATGCGGGTCCGCCATATGCGCCCGAGTCATCCCCACCATGTCCAACTGCCCGGTTGCCACCGCATGCCGCGCGGTCGCCACATCGGGGATACGCGCCGCGTGGAAGGTGGGCATCCCCACTTCGGCCCGCACCCGCCCCGCGAAATCCAGATGGGGCGAGGCGCGCATCCCCTGCACCGGAATCACATCCGTCAGCGCGGCATCGGTATGGATGCGCCCCTTGATGATGTTCAGGAAATCCACCAGCCCCGAATCCCGGAACCGCCGCGCCATCTCGATCCCCTCATCCGGGGGGATACCGCCCGCCTCATCCTCATCGGCCACATAGCGCACACCCATCAGGAACTCCGGCCCCACACGTTCGCGGCAGGCCGCCAACACCTCCATCGCAAAGCGCAACCGGTTGTCCAGACTGCCGGAATACGGCCCCTCCGCCGCCGCCGTAAGCGGGCTGATGAACTGGTCCATCAGATGGCCGTAGCATTCGAACTCCACCCCATCCAGACCAGCCGCCTTCATCCGTTCCGCCGCATCGGCGTAATCCTTGATGATCCGCGCAATGTCCCAATCCTCGATGACCTTGGGAAAGGCCCGATGCGCGGGTTCCCGCGATTTGCCCGGCGCCACCACCGGCAGCCAATCGCCCTTGTCCCACCGCGTCCGCCGCCCCAGATGGCTGATCTGGATCATCACCGCCGCGCCCGCCTCGTGGCAATCATCCGCCAGCCGCCGCATCCACGGCACCACCTCATCCTTCCACACCAGCACATTGCCGAATGCGGGCGGGCTATCGCGGCTGACACTGGCAGACCCCGCCGTCATCACCATCGCTACCCCGGCGCGCGCCCGCTCCAGATGATACAGCCGATACCGGTCCTTCGGCATCCCGTCCTCGGTATAGGCCGGCTCATGGCTCGTCGTCATGATCCGGTTGCGCAGGGTCAGATGCTTCAGGCGATAGGGTTGCAACAGGGGGTCGTTCGACATCGGATTGTCCTGGGGTCATGCGGGCCGCACCACGCTCCCAAAAATGTTCACTACTGTCAAGTTTGCATTCACAAGTGAACATTTCCTTGCGACACAGGCGATCAGGCACTACCCTTGCCCCATGACCGACAACCCCCACCCCGAAACCGGCTGGCGCGGATCGCCCGACCTTTGGCTTCAAGCCGCGCATGACCTGCTGGTGGAAAGCGGCGTGGATGCCGTGCGGATCCAGCCGCTGGCAAAGCGGCTGAACATCGCACGCACCAGCTTCTACTGGCACTTCAAGGATCGCGAAACGCTGCTCGCCGCCTTGGCAGACCGGTGGTCGGCCCGCACCACAACGGGCCTGATCGCCGCCTGCGCCGCCTATGCCGAATCAAAGACCGAGGCGATGCTCAACGTCATCTCCTGCTTCCTCGATGACAGCGCCTTCGACAGCCGTCTCGAATTCGCCATCCGTTCCTGGGCGCTGCAAGACGGCTCTATCATGGCCCGATTGCATGCCGAAGACACCATCCGCATTGCCGCCCTGATCGACCTCTATCATCGCTGGGGCTATACCACCGTGGATGCCGATACCCGCGCCCGTGCCGTCTATCTCACCCAGATCGGCTACATCTCCACGCAAGTGCGCGAAGACCTTGCCACCCGCATGGCCCGTATCCCTGCCTATGTGGAACTGTTTACCGATCTCGCCCCCACCGCCCGGGAAATCGCGCGCTTCCACGCCCGCCACGGCTATTCCCCTGCCTGACCCAAGGCCACGGCGCTTGTCGGTATGGCAGCCCGGCCATAGGCTGCGCGCAACAAAATCTTTGGGTTCCCGTCATGCTGCATGCCTATCAGGAAATCGACAGTCGGCTCTTCCCGACCGACTCCGTGGATCAGGCCATCTGGATCGACCTCTTTGCCCCGACAGCCGACGAAGTCGCCACCGTCGCCACCCTTGGCGTCGAGGTGCCGACGCTGGAGGATATGGAAGAAATCGAAATCTCGAACCGCCTCTATCGCGAAGGCGGGATCGACTACATGACGGTCCAATTGACCGGCCATTCGGAAACTTCGGGGCCAATCTCCGGCCCGGTGACATTCATCCTGTCGCCCAGCCGCCTTGTCACGGTGCGCCACCATGCGACCCGCCCCTTTGAAACCTACCCCACCCGCGCTGATCGCGTCGGCCCCGGCTGCGTCAGCGCGAATCGACTTTTCCTGTCGCTGGTCGAAGAGATCGTCGGTCGCCTGGCCGACCTGCTGGAATCCGCAGGCCGCAGCCTCGATCACACCTCACGCTCGGTTTTCGTTCCCGGGCATCGCGGCAAGAACCAGAAACGGCTGGAAGTTGCCCTGCGCCAGATCGGACGCGAGGCAGAGCTTCTGGGAAACATCCGCCTTGCCCTGCTGACGCTGCATCGCGCACTGGGCTTCTACGGCCAGACGGCGCGCGACCGTCGCGGGGATGAGGGCCTGTCAAATGTCCTGAAAGACCTCAGGCGCGACATCGACGCGCTCGAGGTGCATATCGACTATCTGTCGCAGCGCATCGCGCTGACCTCGGATGCAACGCTGGGCATGATCAACCTTGAACAGAACTCCACCGTCCGGATCGTGTCTGTCGTGGCCGTGCTGTTCCTCCCGCCGACGCTGATCGCCTCGATCTACGGGATGAACTTCGCGGTTATGCCCGAGCTGGCCCAACCCTGGGGCTATCCCGCAGCACTTGGGGCGATGCTGGCATCGTCGGTCGCGGCCTATCTCTATTTTCGCTGGAAGAACTGGCTCTAGACAGGCTTTCCGCCTCTCCAGACGCCGTGTAGCGCCCAGTCCGGCCCCAGATGCACCATGTCAGCCTGTGCACCCGGGCGCAGGTGGCCCAGATCACCCCGCCCGATCACCGCTGCCGGGATGGTCGTGGCCATCGCCAGCGCACGTTCCGGCGTGATGCCCACCTCTTCCACCAGGACCTGTACCGCCCTTGGCAAGGTCAGGTCCGCCCCTGCCAAGGTGCCATCGGCCAGAGTCAATCGACCCTGCGACCGCAGAATCCTGCGCCCGCCCAGATGAAACTCCGTATCCTCCGTCCCGGCCAGCGCCATGCAATCCGATACCAGAAAGATGCCCTCCCGCTTTGCTGCCAAGGCCACCCGCAGCGTCACAGGGTCCACATGGATGCCATCCGCGATCAGCCCGGCAAACCCATCCCCGGCCAGCGCCGCCCCCACCAGTCCCGGTTCCCGGTTGCCCATCTGGCTCATGGCGTTGAACAGATGGGTGGTGCAACGCGCCCCCGCAGCCATCGCCGCCCGCGCCTGCGTCGCGGTGCAATCGGTATGGCCCAGGGACACGATCACCCCCGCCAGCGCCATCGCGCCAATCTGATCCCCCGTCACGCTTTCCGGTGCCACCGTCACCATCAGCGCAGGCAATTCCGCCGCCGCCTCGATGATCAGCGCCAGATCGCGGGCCTCCATCGCCCGGATCAGGCCTGCGTCATGCGCCCCCTTGCGCCGCACATCCAGATGCGGCCCCTCCAGATGCAGGCCCAGAAACCCCGGCACCTGAGCCTTGGTCGCGGCAATCCCCGCCTCCACCACCCGCGCGGTCGCCTCATAGGTATCGGTAATCAGCGTCGGCAGGCAGCCCGTCGCCCCAAGACGTGCCTGCACTCTGCAAATCGTCTCTAACACGGCCAAATTGGTGGATTCATCCACCGCCAACCCACCCGACCCGTTCACCTGCAGATCCAGAAACCCCGGTGCGATCACGCCACCGCCCAGGTCGATGACATCGCCCTCGGCACCGCCGATGCCGACCACGCGACCATCCTCAACCACCAAAGCGCCGTCACGGAACTGTGCCCCGTCGAACACCCGCGCGCCGATATAGGACACCCGGCCCATCACACCGTCTCCGTCACCTTGCGCAGATGTGGCGGTGTGTCCGGATCGAACCCCCGCCGCCGCGCCAACGCCTCGACAAACCCATAGAACCCGACAGCCAGCACCAGAGGCGCCACCAACGGATGCACCCCGCCGACCGACGGCAATGTCACGCATCCTGCCGCCTCTGCCCCCGTCACGAACACATCTGCCCCCTGCGCTGCCAACCTTTCGCAGGTTTGCACAACCCCCGCCTGCGCCGCATCCTCAACCGCCAGCGCCAGAACGGGGAACCGCGCCTGCACGATCGCGCTCGGGCCATGCAACACCTCTGCCGCCGAATAGGCCTCGGCATGCAGACCACAGGTTTCCTTCAGCTTCAGCGCCGATTCGCTGGCGATGGCAAAGGCCGGACCGCGCCCCAGGACATAGCCGGACTGTGCCCGCGCCATGCGTGCCGCAAGGGCCGACCAATCCAGCGCCAGCGCCGCCTCAAAGGCCTCTGGAACAGTGTCTATTGCTGCCCGAAGTGCCTCATCCTCCTGCCATTCCGCAAGCAGCGCCAACCCTGCCAGGACCGAAGTCACGAAGGTCTTGGTCGCCGCCACCGATTGCTCCACCCCGGCCCGCAGGGGCAGGCAATGCGCCGAGGCTGCCGCCATCGGGCTGTCGTCGAAATTGGTGATCGCCACCGTCACGGCCCCACCCGCCCCGGCCGCCCGCATCATCTCCACAATATCCGGGCTGCGCCCCGATTGTGAAATCCCGACGCAGGCCGCCCCCTTCAGACGAAGGGGCCGCCCATAGACCGATGCAACCGAAGGCCCGACCGAGGCAACAGGCACCCCGGCCAGCAACTCGACCGCATATTTCATATAGGTCGCCGCATGGTCCGATGACCCCCGTGCCACCGTCACGATCAGCCCCGGATCGACGGCCCGCATCGCCGCCGCCGCCGCCGACAGAGCCTCTCGTGATTCGGTCAGAAAACGTCTCGAAGCTTGCGGAATCTCCGTCACTTCCCGCAGCATGTGGCTCGTCATGTGTCTGTCCTTTCCGTATCCGGTGCCAGCTTCAGCTCCACCGCGAAATCATAGGCATCGCCCCGGTAGAGCGACCTTGTGAACTCGACCACCCGCCCATCCGGCAGGTATCCGATCCGTTCAATCCGCAAACCCGCCGCCCCTGGCGGCACATGCAGCAATTCTGCATCCCGCGGCCCCAGATTTGCCGCCGAAATGCGCTGCACCGCCCGCACGGGGCGCATCCCCCGCGCCTCCAGCACGGCGTAAAGCGATGCTTCCACGGCCTCGGGATCGGGCAGAACCTGGGTGGACAGCGATGCCCGCTCGATCGCCAGCGGAACGCCATCCGACCGCCGCACCCGTTCCAGCCGCGCCACGCGATCCCCGGCCCCAAGGCCCAGCGCCATCACTTCTTCCGGCGCCGGCGCATGCACCGCACGGCTCAGCCAGACCGATTCCACGCCCTTTCCCCGTCGGGCCATATCCTCGGTAAAGCTGGTCAGCAGGCTCAGCGCCTGTTCCAGGCGCTCCACCTTCGGCGCGACAAACGTGCCCGACCCGCGCTTCTGCACCAACTGCCCTGATCCGACCAGGCCTTCCACCGCCTTGCGCACCGTCACCCGGCTCAGGCCTGTCATGGCCGCCATGTCCCGTTCGGGCGGCAGGCTGTCGCCCGGGCGCAACCGGCCCGAGGCAACCGCCTCGGCAATCCGGCGCTGCAATTGCAGATAAAGCGGCCCCGCCCCCGTCTCGTCAAAGCCTTCAGGCGAGAACAGTCGCTCCATCACGCCACCTCCCGCGCCAGCATCAGCGCACCGTCCAATGCCGTGCCCAGCGGCGCCATCACCAGGAAGCGGCCCTTCAGGCCTTCCGCAAAAACAGTCCCTAAACCGCCCAGAAACACCACTGGCAGCGCATCTCCACCCTGCAGACGGGTAATGGCCGCCGCAGCATCCGCCATGGCCGCATGCATCACCGCCTGCGCAGCAGGATCGCCGCTTTCCGCCACGCGCGGCGCCAGGGCCGCAAAATCCGCAGGGCGCGCGCGCAGGGAAAAGGCCACAACCTCATCCGCCCCACCGCCTTCTTCCACCAGCGCAGACAGAAGCGGTGTCGCGGTTTCCAGCCCATCGACGGCCCGCAGGGCGCGTTGCAGGATCGCCCGTCCGATCCAGGCCCCACTCGCCTCATCCCCCAGTACAAGCCCGCGCCCACCGATCTGACGGATCACCCCGGCGCGCTGGACGGCAAAGACGGATCCGGTTCCCAGCGCCGCCACCACCCCGTCCCGCGCGCCCAAGGCCCCCTTCGCCGCCGTCAAACCATCCGTCACCACAGCCATCCGCGCAAAGGGCAACACGTCCCGCAACCGTGCCGCAGCCCCCGCCGCATTGGCCCCGGCGAGGCCCAGCCCCGCCGCCACGACATTCCCGCCACCCGCAGCGGCAACAGCCTGCGCCGCCGCCGCAAGGATATGGCGGGCGGCCCCGTCCGGGTCCGACGCGATATTCGCCGGGCCCGCCATGCCTCGGCCCAGCACCTGGCCCCGGGCATCTGCCACAGCCGCGCGGCACCCCGTGCCGCCCCCGTCGATTCCCAGAAAAAGCTGCATGGCGAATCCTCTCTGGCGCTAGAATACCAAAACAATACCAAATAGGAAGAAGGTTCCTGCAATTGCCTGAAAAATGGAAAAAACAGCGGACAAAAGAAAGATACTTTACAATTGGTATTATTTTGGCATTGTCAGGGCAACAGGAGGAATCACATGACAGACCGCGCGACAGAGGCCCGTCATCCCAAATCCGCAGGCATACACTGCCTGCCCGGGCCGGACGCCCTGTCGCATCTTCTGGATGCCCAACTGATGGCGCTGATGTCCGTGACCGCCGCAATCCCCGCCCTTGACCGGGCCGCGTCTGCTGCTGCCGAAAGCCTGTGTTCGGGGGGCAAGCTGGCCTATGCCGGGGCGGGATCTTCGGGCCTCATGGCGCTTGCCGACGCGCTGGAACTGGCGGGCACCTTCGGCATCCCGCCTGACCGCACGCCAATCCTCTTCGCAGGCGGGGCATCGGCCCTGCTGCACATGACCGGCGCGGTCGAAGACGACCCCGCCCTCGCCGAAGCCGATTTTCGCACGGCCGGCCTCGCCCCGGGCGACACGATCCTCTGCCTGTCGGCTTCTGGTCGCACGCCCTATACGCTTGTTCTGGCCGATCTTGCGCGCAACGCGGACCTTACCGTGGTGGGCATCGCCAATGTCGCCGGGTCGGATCTGCTGGAACAGAGCCATATTCCCGTCCTTCTCGACACCGGGCCCGAGGTGGTGAACGGCTCCACCCGCATGGGCGCCGCGACCGCGCAGAAGGTTGCGCTGAACATGCTGTCGGTCCGGCTGGGCATCCTGCTCGGCCATGTGCACGACGGCTATATGGTCAATCTCGTGGCGGATAATACCAAGCTGGTTGATCGTGCCACGCGCATCGTGGCCGAAATTGCCGGTTGCGACAGGGCCGCCGCGGCGCAGGCGCTTGCCAGAACGGGCGGTTCGGTGAAACCTGCGATCCTCGTCGCCGCAGGGGCCACGGCCGCGCAGGCCGAAGCCCATCTCAGGAACAGCGGCGGGGTCGTCGGCCCGGCCCTTGCCGCTTTGACAACACAAGGCCACCAACAGGGAGTATCTCAATGACCAGAACATTCCGCTTTGCGCTGCTTGCCTCTACCCTTCTGGGCGGTGCCGCCTCGGCGCAGGACGTGACGCTGACCATCGAAAGCTGGCGCAACGATGACCTGACCATCTGGCAGGACACGCTGATCCCGGCGTTCGAGGCGCAGAATCCCGGCATAAAGGTGGTATTCGCCCCCACCGCCCCGGCAGAATACAACGCTGCCCTGAACTCCAAACTCGCGGCTGGCAGCGCCGGTGATCTGATCACCTGCCGCCCCTTCGACGCCTCGCTGGAACTGTATAATCAGGGCCATCTGGCCGATCTGTCGGGTCTGGCCTCCATGGCCAACTTCTCGCCCGTCGCGAAATCGGCGTGGCAGACGGATGACGGCAGCGCCACCTTCTGCGTGCCCATGGCCTCGGTCATCCACGGCTTCATCTACAACGCCGATGCCTTCGCCGAACTGGGCCTGTCCGTGCCCACCACGCGCGACGAATTCTTCGCCGCGCTCGACGCGATCAAGGCCGACGGCACCTATATCCCCATGGCGATGGGCACCAACGACCAGTGGGAAGCCGCCACGATGGGCTATAACAACATCGGCCCGAACTACTGGAAGGGCGAAGAAGGCCGCCTCGCCCTGATCAAGGGTGAACAGAAGCTGACGGATGAGGCATGGGTCGCCCCGTTTGACGAACTCGCCCGCTGGAAGGATTATCTGGGCGACGGGTTCGAGGCGCAAACCTACCCCGACAGCCAGAACCTCTTCACCCTGGGCCGCGCGGCGATCTATCCGGCAGGTTCGTGGGAAATCTCTGGCTTCAACGCGCAGGCAGGCTTCAAGATGGGCGCCTTCCCGCCCCCGGTCGCCGCAGCAGGCGATACCTGCTACATCAGCGACCACACCGACATCGCGATCGGCCTGAACGCCAAATCCCCGAACGCCGAGGCCGCGACGACCTTCCTCGAATGGGTCGGCAGCCCGGAATTTGCCACGCTCTACGCCAATGCCCTGCCGGGCTTCTTCAGCCTGAACTCCACCCCGGTGGAAATGCAGGATCCGCTGGCACAGGAATTCGTGTCCTGGCGCGGCAAATGCCAATCGACGATCCGGTCCACCTATCAGATCCTGTCGCGCGGCACGCCGAACCTGGAAAACGAAACCTGGAACGCCAGCGCCAACGTGATCCGCGGCAGCGAAACCCCCGCCGACGCCGCCGCCCGGCTACAGGACGGTCTGGCCAGCTGGTACGAACCGCAAAAGTAAGCGCGGGCTGAACCGACAGGACCGGGGGGCTGTCTGCCCCCCGGACCCCCCGAGGATATTTTCAGACAGAAAATGAGGGCGTCATGGCGCGACGGAAGCCTTTCCGCTGGCATATCGGCGTATTCCTTGCACCTGCCGTGCTGGTCTACACCGCCATCATGATCATCCCGCTTTTCGGGACGCTCAACCTGTCGCTTTACAATCTGGAAGGGCAGAATCGCATCTTTGTGGGTTTGGCCAATTTTGTAACGCTTTTCGGCGATCCGCGCTGGTCGGGGGCCTTCTGGAACGCGCTGGGGAACAACTGCTGGTTCTTCGTGATCCACATGCTGGTGCAGAACCCCATTGGCATCCTTCTGGCCGCGCTTCTGTCCAGCCCGCGCCTGCGGATGGCCGCCTTCTACCGCACCGCCATCTTCATCCCGACCATCCTGTCCTTCGTGATCGTGGGCTTTGTCTGGAAGCTGATCCTGTCGCCCATCTGGGGCATCGCGCCGGGAATGCTGGATGCCGTGGGTCTGAAGTTCCTGTTCGCACCCTGGCTCGGGCGTGAGGAATACGCGCTCACCACCCTCGCCCTCATCTCCGTCTGGCAATTCGTGGGTATCCCCATGATGCTGATCTATGCTGCCCTCCTTTCGATCCCCGATGACGTGATCGAGGCGGCCGAGATGGACGGCCTCACGGGCTGGAGCCAGTTCTGGAAGATCAAGCTTCCCCTGATCCTGCCCAGCATCGGCATCATCTCCATCCTTACCTTCGTGGGCAATTTCAACGCCTTCGACCTGATCTATGTGGCCCAAGGCGCCTTGGCCGGGCCGGATTTCAGCACCGATATCCTGGGCACCTTCCTCTATCGCACCTTCTTTGGGTTCCAGCTGCAACTGGGCGATCCCCACATGGGCGCGGCCATCGCCACCGCCATGTTCGGGATCATCCTTGTCGGGGTCTGCCTCTATCTCTTCGGCATCCAGACGCGGCTGCGCCGCTATCAGTTCTGAGGGCGCTTCCCATGTCGAAAACCCGCACCCATCTTGGCCGCAGCATCGCCGCCCATGCCGTACTGATCACCTATACGCTGATCGCGCTGTTTCCCGTCTTTGTCATCGTGATCAACAGCTTCAAATCCCGCCGCGCGATCTTTGCCGAACCCTTGATGCCACCGATGCCCAGCAACTGGGATCTGGTGGGGTATCAGACGGTTCTGAAACAGGGGGATTTCTTCCTCTATTTCCAGAACTCCATGATCGTCACCGTCGCCAGCCTGTTCTTCGTGCTGCTGTTCGGCGCAATGGCGGCCTTTGCCCTGTCGGAATACCGCTTTCGCGGCAACCTGCTGATGGGCCTCTACCTTGCGCTGGGCATCATGATTCCCATTCGCCTTGGCACGGTGGCCATCCTCGAACTCATGGTTTCGGCTGGTTTAGTCAATACTTTGACGGCGCTCGTGCTGGTCTACACCGCCCAGGGCCTGCCACTTGCCGTGTTCATCCTGTCGGAATTCATGCGATCCGTTTCGGACGATCTGAAGAATGCAGGCCGGATCGACGGCCTGTCGGAATACCGCATCTTCTTCACCCTCGTCCTGCCGCTGGTCCGCCCCGCCATGGCCACGGTCGCGGTCTTCACCATGATCCCGATCTGGAACGACCTGTGGTTCCCCCTGATCCTTGCCCCGAGCGAGGGCACCAAGACCATCACCCTGGGCAGCCAGGTCTTTATCGGCCAGTTCGTCACCAACTGGAACGCCGTCCTTGCCGCCCTCTCCCTCGCCATCGTCCCGGTGCTGGTGCTGTATCTGATCTTCTCGCGCCAGCTGATCCGCGGCATCACCGCCGGAGCCGTCAAATGACCACACCCATCCGAACCCCCATCCGAACCCTTGTCGCCGGTCTTGGCACCATGGGGCGCAGCCATGCGCTGGCCTATCACCGCAACCGGGCCTTCGATCTGGTCGGTCTGGTGAACCGGTCCACGCCGAAACTTGATCCGTCGATGGATGGATACACCATCGAGCCAGACTACAAACAGGCTCTGACAAGGCTGAAACCGGACCTTGTCAACATCTCCACCTATTCCGACAGCCATGCCGATTACGCCTGCATGGCGATGGAACAGGGCGCGCATGTCTTTGTCGAAAAGCCACTGGCCACCACGGTGAAAGACGCCCGCCGCGTTGTTGACTGTGCAAAGGCCCACAATCGCAAGGTGGTGGTGGGCTACATCCTGCGCCACCACCCTTCCTGGATGCGCCTGATTGCCGAGGCGCGCGCCCTGGGCGGGCCTTTCGTGTTCCGCCTGAACCTCAACCAGCAATCCTCCGGCGCCACATGGGAGGTGCACAAGACCCTGATGCAGACCACATCCCCCATCGTCGATTGCGGCGTTCATTACGTCGATGTCATGTGCCAGATCACCGATGCCAAACCGGTCGAGGTGCGGGGGATGGGCCTGCGCCTGTCCAGCGAAATCGCGCCCGACATGTACAATTACGGCCATTTCCAGGTGCTTTTCGATGATGGATCGGTCGGCTGGTATGAGGCGGGCTGGGGACCGATGATGTCGGACACCGCCTTTTTCGTGAAGGACGTGGTCAGTCCCAACGGCGCTGTCTCCATCCGCATGCCGGAAAGTGCGCGGTCGGATGACCATGACACGCACACCAAGACCTCCACCATCCGCATCCATCGCGTGGGCCAGCCCGATGAAGACCTCTCCATGGCCGATGAGCCGGGCCATCAGGAACTGTGCGAACGCGAACAGGCCTTCATGGCCCGCGCCATCACCGAAAATCTGGACCTGTCGCGCCACATGGAAGACGCGGTCCAATCCCTCGCCATCTGTCTTGCCGCCGACGAAAGCGTCCGGTCCGGCCAGCCCGTCAAACTGTAAAGGGGTCGTCCATGGGTGCGCTGACGCTGTCCAAAGTCACCAAATCCTTCGGCAAGACCGAGGTGATCAAGGGCGTGGACCTGAACGTGAACGAAGGCGAATTCTGCGTCTTCGTCGGCCCCTCCGGCTGTGGCAAATCCACCCTTCTGCGCATGATCGCGGGGTTGGAGGATGTGACCTCCGGCACCGTCACGCTGGCAGGCCGCGACATCACCGATGAGGCCCCGGCAAAACGCGAAATCGCCATGGTGTTCCAGACCTACGCCCTCTACCCCCACCTCACCGTGCGCGACAACATGAGCCTTGCGCTGAAACAGGCGGGCGAACCGAAAGCCAGCATCGACAAGGCCACCACCCGCGCCGCCGCCATGCTCGCCCTTGAACCCTATCTCGACCGCCGCCCCGCCGAATTGTCAGGCGGCCAGCGCCAGCGCGTCGCCATCGGTCGCGCCATCGTGCGCACGCCCAAGCTGTTCCTGTTCGACGAACCGCTTTCCAACCTCGACGCCGCCCTGCGTGTGCAGACCCGCATCGAAATCGCGCGCCTGCACCGCGAACTGGGCGCAACCATGGTCTATGTGACCCATGACCAGGTGGAGGCGATGACGCTGGCCGACAAGATCGTCGTCCTGCGCGCAGGGGTCGTGGAACAGGTCGGCTCGCCGATGGAACTGTACAACAACCCCGCCAATACCTTCGTCGCGGGCTTCATCGGCAGCCCGCAGATGAACTTCCTCAAATCCGCCGCCCTTGGCCAGCGCGGCGAAACCACCGGCATCCGCCCCGAACATCTGGCCCTGTCGCGCGACGCTGGCCGCATTCCGGGCCGCATCAGCCATGTCGAAAAGCTGGGCGGCGAAACGCTGGTCTATGCCCATACCGAACCGCACGGCCTGCTGACCGTGCGCCTGTTCGGCGAACATGACTATGCCGTGGATGAGGCGGTCCACCTGACCCCCGATGACACGCGCGCCTTCCATTTTGATGCCGCAGGCCTGCGCCTGCGCTGATGCCGCAGGCGCAAGGGAACTGAGTCATTTCCGCCATAATCCGGGCCTGCGGCTGCGGCTCCCGGTGGGGGATGTTCGAAAAGTGCTGGAAATCACGCGGATTTGAGGCTATGCGTTTTTGCAAGGCCCGCAACAAGGGCCAATCAAGAGCGGTGCGCCGGCACATTTCCGGCGATTGAGGCGGAGTAGGCGTAATGAGTTCGGCGATTGATTTCGCCGTCCGCACGGCAGCGGGCGGCACGACATATGGTCACGTTGCTGGCCCCGGTGAAAGCAGCTTCATTCAGGCAGGTCTGGGCGACAGTCTCTCCCTCAACCTTACCCCGCAAAGCGTGATCGGTTACACGCGGCAGGGCAACGATCTGCTGATCGAACTGTCCGACGGCCGCACCATCACGGTGGCCGACTGGTTCGACGCCCCCGCCAACAACCCGAACACGCTCTACCTTTCCAGCGATGGCATGGTGACAGAGGTGCAACTCGCCGATGCCGGCAACGGCATGCTGGCCGCGCGCTTCACCCTCGCCGCAGGCAATGAAAAATGGAGCCCGCTCGACGATCTGCGTTTCGATGACGCCGATCCGGTCGTCACCCTTGCCGGAACCGGTCAGGATGATCCCGCCGGCATGGGCATCTTCGCACCCGCCCTTCTGGGCTGGGGCGGGGCGGGCCTCGCCGGAGCGGCCATCATCGGCGGTGGCGCCATCATCGGTGGCGGCGGTGGCGGTGGCGGCGGCGGTGGGCCAACCTTCACCCGCACCGTCGACGGTGCCGGGACCAGCACCACGCTCACCACAAACACCACGAACCCCGCCATCGAAGTGACCGGCACCGGCAAACCCGGCGACAGCGTCGCAGTCACCATCGGCACGCAGACCCAGACCGTCACCGTCGGGGCCGATGGCAAATGGACGGCAGGTTTCTCCGGCCCGACCCTGCCCGCAGATGGCACCCATACCGTGACCGCCGTATTCACGGGCGGCGGCACCAGCACCACCCTCACGGGTGGCGGCTATGTCATCGACATGACCCCGCCCGCCCTGTCCGCAACCGACGGCGTGCAGTCCACCGGCCATGTCGAAAACATCGCCGATTACGCCAATGGCGTTACCATTGGCGGCACCACGGAACCGGGGGCCACGGTCAGCGTAACCATCGGCACCGTCACCCATCCGGCCACCGTGGCGCAGGATGGCACCTGGACCGTCACCTTCACGCAATCCGAGGTTGCGGGCGGCGAACGCACGGAAACTGTCACCATCACCGCGACCGATCCGTTGGGCAATGTCACCACGCTGACGGAAACGCTGGTGCTCGATACCATCGCCCCGCCGCTTGCGCTCAACAGCGTGGCGGGCGACAATATGGTGAACCGTGTCGAAAACCAGTCCGCAATCACCATCGGCGGCACGGCCACGGCCAACACCACCGTCACCCTTGCCATCGAGGGCATCCCCGGGACCGTCACCCGTCAGGTCGATGCCAACGGAAACTGGTCCTATGACCTGCCCGCAGGCAGCTTCCCCCCCGGCACCTATACCCGCACCATCACCGCCAGCACGATGGATGCTGCCGGAAACCCCACCACCGTCACCAGCACGCTGAACATCGACACGGAAATGTCGGTCGCCATCAACCCCGCCCCCTTTGCCGGCGACAATGTGGTGAACCTTGCCGAATCGAACGGCGCCCTTACCCTCACCGGCACCGCCGCCCACGATGCAACGCGGGTCGAGGTGCAGTGGAATGGCCAGCCCCTGCCCGCCATGCTGAACGGCGATGGCACATGGTCCATCCAGTTCCCGGCAGGGGCCGCTGGCAGCATCACCCGCGACAGTACGATCACCGTCACCGCATGGGATGCAGCGGGCAACAGCGAAACCGCCAGCCGCCCCATCCGAATCGACCTTGAAACCGCGATTACCGTGGAACCGCACCCCGTGGGCGCCGACGCTATCCTGTCAGGCGCGGAACGCAACGCAGGCTTCACCCTCGACGGAACGGCCGAAGCGGGCGCGCGGGTCTATCTCAACCTCAACGGCACCGATCACGGTCCCGTCACCGCCGATGCCAATGGCCTGTGGTCCTACACCTTCACCCCTGCCGCCCTTGCCGGGCTGACCGATGCCCAGGGCGGCACCCTCACCGCCTACTCGGTTGATGCCGCAGGCAACCGCAGCACGACCGAAACCCGCAGCTTCACGGTCGATACCACGGTCGGCAACTTCACCTTCGCCGCACCCGATCTGATGGGCACGGTCAATGACGGCCCGCGCGACGCATCGGTCCTGAACGCCGTCGAACGCAACGCGGGCATCATCGCCCAAGGCACCGTCGAAGCCGGGGCCACCGTCCGTATCCTGGTGGCCGAAACCGGCTGGTCCGCCACCATCCCCGCCGCTCAGACGGCAAACGGCACCTGGAGCATCACGCTCCCGGCCCAGGCCTTGCCCCAGGGTGCCGCCGCCAGCGCCACCATCACCGCCACCGCCACCGACGCGCTGGGCAACGTCTCGCCCCCGGCAAGCCAGACCATCGCAATCGACACTGTCGTTGCCGATTTCAACGCTGCAGGCATCCGTCTCGGCACCGGAACCGACAATATCCTGAACGCCGCCGAACATGCCACTGGCCTGCCCGTCTCGGGCCAGGGAGAGGCGGGGTCCACAGTCACTGTCCTCTTGAACGGTCATTCCCGCAGCGCCCTTGTTGGCGACGATGGCAAATGGTCCGTCATCTTCACACCCGATCAGGTGCCGACCGGCGAACGCAGCAACGTCCCCGTCTCTGTCACCGCCACCGATACCGCCGGCAATGTCAGCGGCCCCTTCACCGTCACCTTCGATGTCGATACCATCGCCCCCGGCACGCCCATCGTGATCGAAACGCAGGATGTGGCCGGCGCCATGCGCGGCCTGACCACCGCCGCCAGCAATGACAGCTACAGCTTCCACCGCATTGATGCGACCGGCCCTGCCGTCGCGCTTGCCGCCACCGAAAGCCATGATCCCGTCTGGAACGAAGACCTGTTCCGCTTCCAGAACGGCCAGACGGTGCCGGATGGCAGCTACCTTGTCATCAACACCCGCGACGCGGCCGGGAACGAGGCGAACACCCTCTTCATCAAGAACACCGCCACCGGCGTCGCCGTGGATCTGGCGCGGGACGGGCTGAACGGCTTCGATCTCACCGCAATCGACCTGACCCGCGCCCCCGATGCGCGCCTGACCATCACCGAAGACCAGCTTCGCGCCCTGACCGGCCCGGATCAGACACTGGTGATCAAGGGCGAAGCAACCGATCACGTCACGCTCGCCAATGTCACCAACGTGCAGCAAAACGTCACCGTCAACGGCGCGCTCTATGACATCTACACCCTCGGCTCTTCGGGCGCGCAGGTGCTGCTCGAGGATGATCTCACCCGCACGGTGATCTGAAGGCAGGCGTGATGTTCCCCGCACGCCGCCTCACCCCATCGGCCAGAGCGGCACCGCTCCCGCATCCCCGCCTGTTTTCCGGGGCGCTTCTGGCCGTGGCGGTGCTGCTTTCGGGCTGTGAGGGCGGGTTGCAGCCGCCCTCGATGCTGGCCTTCGGCAGGGGGCTATCCCCCGCCGATCCCGCGCTTCGCCAGCGTCTCGCGCCGGAAAGCGGCACCGCCGCCTCTGCCGTCATCGCCGATCTCGCCGCGCGCCGGTCCATCCTTGCCCCGGATGGTCCATATGCCCGCATCCGTGATGCCGTCCTCGCTGCCGATCCCGGGGCCGATGCCGCCGAACTCGGCCTCGCCCGCCTGCGGGCCGAGGCGGCGGCCGGCAACCGCTGGCCCACCCTCGCCCCGGCCCTGACGCTCGACAGCCTCGCCGGTCTGGCCGCCCAACTGGTGATCGACCAGCCCCTTCTGGATCATGGCCGCCGTGCCGCCGAACGCGACCGCGCCGCCGCCGAGGTGGACGTCGCCGCCGTCACCCTTTCCACGCGCAAGAACACCCGTGTCCATGACGGCCTCTCGCTCTATCTCACCGCCGAACAGGCCCGCGCCCAAGGCGCTGTCGCCGCCCGTGCTGCCACCCGCCTCTCCGCCCTGCATGACATCGTGCAGGCCCGCATCGAAGGCGGCCTGTCCGACCGCAGCGAAGCGCGGATCATCGCGCAGACCATGGCCGAAATGCAGGCCACCCTCGCCGCCGATACCCAGAACCGCAGCCAGGCGCTGGCCGATCTTGCTGCGCTGACCGGCTCCGCTGCCGTGCCGGATATCACCGGCCTGACCGCCCTTCCCGTCATCCCGCAAACCGAACCGCTCGCCCTGCTCGCCACGCGCGCCACCGGTGCCAGAACCCTGGCCGAGGCGCGCATCACCCGCTCCAGCGCGCTCCCGGGCTTGTCCGCAAATGCCACGCTGTCGGAAGATGGCCTTACCCCCGGCCTTGGCCTCGGGGGTGTCCGCCTCGGAATCGGCAGCCCCGCCATCCTCGCCGCAGCCGACGCCGCCCCCGATCTTGTCGCCCGCCAGATGGGTGAGGCCGAACAGACCGCCACCCGCCGCCGGACCGAACTGCAGGGCCGCATCGCCCAGCTGCGCACCCGCCAATCCGAAGGGGCCGAGGTGCTGCGCCAGACCCTCGGCAACCTTGAACTCAATGTCGAACAGTACCGCATCGGGCGCCGCAGCCTGACCGACCTCACCGCACAGACCGCCGCAGCCGCCCGAATGGAACGCGATCAGGCCGCCTTCCCCTATGAAATCGCCCGTCTGGAACTGGAACTCGCCCGCGATGCCGGGGTGCTTGTGGATGGGGGCCGTCTGTGACGCAAGCACCCGCGCCAAGGGTCATCTCCTTCGACATGCACCCGGCCCGCGCGGCCCAAACTCCCGTTGCGCCCTTCGCCCCCGCAGAAGCCACCCCTACGCCTCCCACCCTCCGCGCCCGCGCCGAACTGGCCTCGGTCCTGTCCTCCCGCCTTGGCGGACGGCTTCTCACATCGGATGTGGTGGACCTGCTCACCACCACCGGCGCGCCGGAACGCCCCGGGCTGGACCACCTCTCCGCCGCCTTCCGCCGCGCGGGCTATTCCGTCGCACTCGACCATGATCCCGCCCTCGGGGCCTTGCCTGCGCTCGCCGAAATGGCCACCGGCCAGATCGTCCTCGTCCTGTCGCGCGACAGCGATACCCTGTCCATCTACGACCCCACCACCGATGACCGCAGCGCCGATGTCCCCCTGTCCGATTTCACCGCCCATCACAGCGGCTGGGTCCTCCGCGTCCGCCTCCCCTTTGCCGAGGTTGAGGCGCGCCATGCCGAACCCGAACAAACCCCCCACTGGTTCTGGTCCGAATTCCGCCACCACCGCCGCCCGATGATCGAGGTCGCCGCCGCGTCGCTGACGGCCAACATCCTTGCCACCGCCATCGCCCTCTACGCCCTGCAAATCTACGACAGGGTGATCCCCAACCAATCCGAACCCACCCTCTGGGTGCTCACCCTTGGGGCGCTTCTTGCCATCCTCTTTGACGGCGCGCTCCGCATCGCCCGCGCCGCGCTGATGGACAATACGGGTCGCAAGATCGAACTCGCGGTGCAGGATCGCCTGATGCAGCGCCTTCTGGGAATGCGCGCCGCCCCCGGCGAACGACAGCCGTCACAGGTGTTCGGCGCAATGCGCGATTTCGGCTCGGTGCGCGAGTTTTTTACCGCCTCCACCATCGGCACGCTGGCCGATCTGCCCTTCCTCATCATCTTCCTCGCCCTTGTCGCGATGATCGGAGGCAATCTCGTCTGGGTCTTGGTCCTCGGCGGCATCCTCATGGTCGCCCCCGGCTTCCTGCTCCAATCGCGCATGGTCGCGCTGACGAACTCCACGCAAGGCGCCAACACCAAGGCCGCAAAGCTGCTGTATGAGGCGGTGTTCGAACACGAAACCCTCACCACCCAGCGCGGGCAGGATCGCGTCCGCCGTCTCTGGGCGGAACTCGTCGCCCTCTCCGCCCTGCGTGCATCGGATCAGCGCCATTTGACCACGCTCCTGGGCTCATGGGCGCAGTCCGTGCAACAGGCGACCTATATCGCCGTCATCCTGATCGGCACCTACATGGTATTCGCGGGCAACTTCACCGTCGGCACCATCATCGCCGTCTCGATGCTTACCGCCCGCACCCTCGCACCGCTGACCCAGCTTTCCGCCACCCTCGCCCGCTGGTCGCAGGTCAAGGCCGCGCTGACGGGGCTGGAAATGATCGCCCAGTCGCAACAGGCCGAAGACCCCGCCCGCCGCTACCTGCGCCGTGAAACCATCTCCGGCCAGTTCGACCTGCGCGAAATCACCTTCCGCTACAGCCCCGATGCCGCCCCCACCGTCGATGTCCCGGCCCTCGCCATCCCCGCAGGCCAGCACGCCGCCATCCTCGGTGCGAATGGATCGGGCAAGTCCACGCTCTTGAAACTGCTCGCCGGTCTTTACGAACCTGGGGCAGGGCGCATCATGCTGGATGGGGTGGACCTGTCGCAGATCCACCCCCGCGACCTGCGCCGCCATATCGGCTATCTGGGGCAGGAGGTCCGCCTGTTCTCCGGCACCCTGCGCGACAACCTGTCGATGTCCGATCTGGAACGCGACGATGACCGCCTCCTCGCCGCGCTGGATTTCGCAGGCCTCGGCCCCTTCGTCCGCAGCCATCCGCGCGGGCTGGACCTTGAAATCCGCGAAATGGGCGAAGGCCTCTCCGTCGGCCAACGCCAGTCAATGGGCTGGGCGCGCCTCTGGCTGCAAAACCCGCGCGTGGTGCTGCTCGACGAACCCACCGCCGCGCTGGATCAGACGCTGGAGGCGACGCTCGTTTCGCGCCTGTCGCACTGGCTCAACGGCCGCACCGCCATCATCGCCACCCACCGCGTGCCGATCCTGCAACTGACCACCCGCACGCTGATCCTGCAAAACGGCCGCCTCGCCGTGGATGGCCCCCGCGATGCCGTGCTGGCCCATCTGGCCGGGGCCGCGAAATGACCCAGGGCACCTTCGATGCGCCCCTTGATCGTCGCAGCCACCACCCGTCCTGGACCGTGCGCCTGATCGGCGCCACGCTCACCGCTTTCCTGATCTGGGCCGCCTTTGCATGGGTCGAGGAGATCGTCCGCGCCCCCGGCCAGATCGTCCCCTCCTCGCGCCCCCAGATCATCCAGAACCTCGAAGGCGGTATCCTGGCCGAGTTGAACGTGGCCGAGGGCGACACGGTCGAGGCAGGCCAGATCCTCGCCCGCCTTTACGGCACGCAATATCAATCCACCGTCGATGACCTGACGGATCAGATCGCCGCCCTCGAAATCCGCAGGCTCAGGCTCGAATCCGAACAGGCGGATGTCGAAACCTTCACCCCACCGCCCGACCTTGCCAGACGTCTGCCGGCCATCGTGGCTTCCGAACAGGCCTTGCTGGCCGCGCGCCGCACCGATCTCGCCTCCCGCCTGTCCGGCGCCCGCGCTGTGCGCGATCAGGCCGCGCAGGAGGAAGGGATGATCCGCCGCATGGCCGAGCGCGGCCTCGCCCCGGAAATCGAACTCACCCGCGCCGAAAAGGCCCTCGCCGATGCCCGTGCAAGGCTGGAGGAAATCGCAACGCAAGCCGGACTTGCCCGCGCCGATGAATATGCCAAAACGCAAGGCGAACTCGCCTCCCTCCGCCAGCGCCTGAAACTCAGCCAGGACCAACTCGCCCGCACCACCCTCACCGCGCCGATGCGCGGCATCGTCAACCGCATCGCGGTGACGACAATCGGCGGCGTGGTCCGCCCGGGCGAGGAAATCCTGCAGATCATCCCGCTCGACACCGGCCTTTTCGTCGAGGCCAAGGTCAAACCCGCCGACATCGCCCCCCTGCGCGAAGGCCAGAAGGCCACGGTCAAGCTGTCGGCCTATGACTATGCCATCTGGGGCACCCTGCCCGCCACCGTCACCTTCGTATCCGCCGATACCTTCCGTGACGAACGCGCCCGCGATTCTGAGCCCCATTACCGCGTCACCCTGCGGGTGGACCTGAATGCCCTGACCGACCGGCAGAAATCCATCGCCATCCGCCCCGGCATGCAGGCCGAGGTGGAATTTCAGACCGGCGGCAAGACGATCCTCACCTACCTGACCAAACCGCTCTGGCGCGGGTCCGAGGCGCTGCGCGAACGGTAGCGATTTTCCTCCGAAAAATCGTCCGGGGGCCGCCCGGGCCCCCGGATGCGCGCAAAATGCCCCTTGCCCTTGTCGGCTATCGCTTTTCACAAGACATGCGCGCCGCGCCCGTGCAAAAACCGCGATGACGGCGCGGCAAACCGCTTGTGAACCGTCCGAAATTGGCTACTTTCTGCCTCCCCGGGCGCTGCACGAGGCCGGGCAAGATCAACGGGATGGTGACGATGAAACTCTCGATCGAACGCGGCACGCTGCTCAAGGCGCTGGCTCAGGCGCAATCCGTCGTGGAACGCCGCAACACAATCCCGATTCTCGCCAATGTGCTGATCGAGGCCGATGGAAACCAGGTCAGTTTCCGCGCCACCGATCTGGATATCGAAGTGGTGGACCGCGCCCCCGCCATGGTGGAACGGGCCGGTGCCACCACCGTTTCCGCCGTCATGCTGCATGAAATCGTGCGCAAACTGCCCGATGGTGCGCTGGTGAACCTGTCCGAAGATGCCGCCTCGGGCCGCCTGACCATCACCGCAGGTCGCTCCACCTTCAGCCTTGCCACCCTGCCGAAAGAGGACTTCCCCGTGATGGCCTCGTCGGAATACTCGACCAATTTCTCCGCCCCCGCAGGCGTGCTGCGCCGCTTGTTCGACAAGGCGAAATTCGCCATTTCGACCGAAGAGACGCGGTATTACCTCAACGGCGTCTACATGCACACCGCCACCGGCGAAGACGGCCCCGCCCTGCGCTGCGTGGCCACCGATGGCCACCGCCTTGCCCGCATCGACGCGCCCCTGCCGGAGGGTGCACAGGGCATGGCCGGCGTGATCGTCCCGCGCAAGACAGTGGGCGAATTGCGCAAGCTCCTGGATGATGACGACGCGGCAATCGCGGTTTCGGTGTCGGAAACCAAGGTCCGCTTCGCCACCCCCGCCATCACCCTGACGTCGAAGGTCATCGACGGCACCTTCCCCGACTACACCCGCGTCATCCCCACCGGCAACACCAAGCGGCTGGAGGTGGACGCCTCCGAATTCGCCAAGGCCGTGGACCGTGTGGCCACCGTGTCGTCGGAACGCTCACGCGCCGTGAAGCTTTCGCTTGATGAAGACCGTCTCATCCTGTCCGTCAACGCCCCCGACTCGGGCGCCGCCGAGGAAGAGCTTGCCGTCGCCTATGGCGATGAACGGCTGGAGATCGGCTTCAACGCCAAATACCTGCTGGAAATCGCCAGCCAGGTGGACCGCGAAAATGCCGTGTTCCTGTTCAATTCCTCCGGCGACCCCACCCTGATGCGCGAAGGCAATGACATGTCGGCAGTCTATGTCGTCATGCCGATGCGCGTCTGAGAGTGCGGGACCGGGGGTTTCACACCCCGTCAGCCATCGGTTCTTGAACCGGTGGCGAACCCGATGACTGACCCCCGTGGGGTATTTTCGCAGAGAAGATGGAGGCAGCGGTGGGTGGACTTACCCTCTCCACCCTTACCCTTTCCCACTTTCGCAGCCATCGCATCGCGCGGCTGGACCTTGACGGTCGTCCCGTGGCCATCTCCGGGCCGAATGGCGCGGGCAAGACCAACATCCTCGAAGCCGTCTCCCTTCTCTCACCCGGCCGTGGCTTGCGCCGGGCCGCCAGCGATGACCTTGCGCGAAAGCCCGATGCCATCGGCTGGAAGATCCGGGCCGAAACCGCCAACCCCTTCCATGAGCTGGAAACCTTCGCCGAAGGCGCCGAACCCCGCCAGACCCGCATCGACGGCAAATCCGCCCCACAGGTGGCCCTTGCCCGCATCCTGCGCATCCTCTGGCTTGTCCCCGCGATGGACAGGCTCTGGATCGAGGCGGCAGAGGGACGCCGCCGCTTCCTTGACCGCATGACGCTCAGCTTTGCACCCGACCATGCCGATGCTGTCCTCACCTATGAAAAGGCCATGCGCGACCGCAACCGCCTGCTCAAGGACATGGTCACCGACGCGCATTGGTATGTCGCGCTGGAATCCCAGATGGCCGAAGCGGCATCCCAGATCACCGCCAACCGTCAACATGCCCTTGCCCGTATCGCTGCCGCGCAGGCGGGGGCGGAGACCGCTTTCCCGGCTGCCACCCTGTCGCTCCTCACCCCCGATGGCGAGGATCTTCCCGATGACCTTGCCCCTGCGCTGGCCGCGAACCGCCGCCGCGACATGGCCGCAGGGCGCACGCTGATCGGCCCTCACCGTGCCGACCTGGACGCCATCTATGCCGCCAAGGGCGCCCCCGCCGATCAATGTTCCACCGGCGAACAGAAGGCGCTTCTGATCTCGCTCATCCTTGCCAATGCCCGCGCCCTGACCGTCGATCTTGGCACCCCCCCGATCCTTCTGCTGGATGAGGTTGCCGCCCATCTGGACCAGACCCGCCGTGCCGCGCTTTATGACGAGATTTGCGCGCTGGGCGCGCAGGCCCTGATGACCGGCACCGAACCGGGGCTGTTTGACAGTCTCGGCAACCGGGCGCAGAACGTCACTGTCGTCGAAGAGGGCGGCATGTCCAGAGTCACCCAGGAATGACACCCCAGCGGATCACACTGATCACCCTCGGCGTAGCCGATATCGCCGCCGCACGCGCCTTCTATGCCCGTCTCGGCTGGCAGGAGCATCCGGAAAGCCAGCCCTCCGTCGCCTTCTTCCAGTTGAACGGCATGGCACTGGCGCTGTTCGGCCTCTCCGACCTTGCCGCCGATCAGGGCCGCCCCGGCGCCCCCCTCGGCACGGGCGCCGTGACGCTTGCCCAGAATTTCACATCCGAGGCCGAGGTGGACGCCGCCTTCGCCGCTGCCCTTGCCGCAGGCGCCACGGCGCTGAAGGCCCCGGAAAAGGTGTTCTGGGGCGGCTATTCCGGCTACTGGTCCGATCCCGAAGGCCATGTCTGGGAAGTGGCGATGAACCCCTTCTGGCCGCTCGCCCCCGACGGCACCCTCACCTTGCCGGATGCAACATGACCGTTACCGCATACCAACTCCTTCTCTACGCAGGCGGCATGGCTGCGCTCTGGGCCGTGCCCGGCCCGGTCTGGGTGGCGCTTACTGCCCGCGCCCTTTCGGGCGGCATGGCGGGGGCATGGCCCTTGGCCGTGGGCGTGGCGCTGGGCGATCTGGTCTGGCCGCTTGCCGCCATCCTCGGCCTGACCTGGATCGAAAGCGCCTGGGGCGACTACCTTGCCGCCCTGCGCTGGGTCGCGGCGGGCATCTTCCTGGTCATGGGCATCCTGCTCATCCGCAAACCCGCCGCCACGCTGAACGCCGACTCGCGCCTGACGAAGCCGGGGCTCTGGGCGGGCTTCTCCGTCGGTGTTGCGGCCGTGATCGGCAACCCCAAGGCGATCCTGTTCTACATGGGGGCGCTGCCGGGATTCTTTTCCCTGGGCAGCCTCACCACCCCCGACATCCTCGCCATCATCGCGATTTCCGCCTTCATCCCGATGCTCGGCAACCTCGGCCTTGCCTGGTTTCTCGACCGCGCGCGCCGCCTGCTTTCCAGCCCCGAAAGCATCCGCCGCCTGAATGTCGGATCGGGCGTGCTGCTTGTCCTCGTGGGCCTGATCATCCCCTTCACCTGACGCAATATCTTGTGTCCAAGGCGTGACATTCCTGCCCCCAGCCGCTATAAATCGCGGGCAATTCAAGGGATCACCAACCTATGGCCGAAGCCGCGAAGAAACCCGCCGAATACGGCGCCGATTCCATCAAGGTTCTCAAAGGATTAGAGGCGGTTCGCAAACGCCCGGGCATGTATATCGGTGACACCGACGATGGGTCGGGTCTGCACCACATGGTCTATGAAGTCGTCGATAACGGGATTGACGAGGCGCTTGCCGGCCATGCGACCGCCGTCACCGTGAAAATCCATGCGGATTCCAGCGTATCGGTCCGCGACAACGGCCGCGGTATCCCGGTGGACATCCATGCCGAAGAAGGCGTCTCCGCGGCCGAGGTCATCATGACCCAGCTTCACGCAGGCGGCAAATTCAACAACACCGATGAAGGCGGCAACGCCTACAAGGTGTCGGGCGGCCTGCACGGCGTGGGCGTGTCGGTCGTCAACGCCCTGTCGGAATGGCTGGAACTGACCGTCTGGCGCAACGACACCGAATACCGCGCCCGGTTCGAGGATGGCGAATGCGTGACCCATGTGCACGAGGTCGGCCCCGCCCCGGGCCAGCGCGGCACCGAGGTGCGCTTCCTCGCCAGCGCCAAGACCAACCGCGAAGACGGCACCTTCTCCAACCTCGACTACAGCTTCAAGGTTCTGGAAACCCGCCTGCGGGAACTTGCCTTCCTCAATTCCGGCGTCCGCATCATCATCGAGGATGAACGCCCCGCCGAACCCCTGCGGACCGAACTGTTCTACGAAGGCGGCGTCAAGGAATTCGTCAAATACCTCGACCGGTCCAAGACATCCGTCATGCCGGAACCCATCTACATGGTGGGTGAAAAGAACGGCATCGGCGTCGAAGTCGCGATGTGGTGGAACGACAGCTATCACGAGGCCGTCCTTCCCTTCACCAACAACATCCCCCAGCGCGACGGCGGCACCCATCTTGCCGGTTTCCGCGGCGCGCTGACCCGCACGATCAACGCCTATGCGCAGTCATCGGGGATCGCGAAAAAGGAAAAGGTCGATTTCACCGGCGATGACGCCCGCGAAGGCCTGACCTGCGTGCTGTCGGTCAAGGTGCCCGATCCCAAATTCTCCAGCCAGACCAAGGACAAGCTGGTCTCCTCCGAAGTGCGCCCCGCCGTTGAAAACCTGGTCAACGAAAAGCTGGCCGAATGGTTCGAGGAAAACCCCGGCCCGGCCAAGATCATCGTCGGCAAGATCATCGAAGCCGCGCTCGCCCGCGAAGCCGCCCGCAAGGCGCGTGAACTGACGCGCCGCAAGACGGCGCTGGACGTGGCCTCCCTTCCCGGCAAACTGGCCGATTGTCAGGAACGCGATCCCGCCAAATCCGAACTCTTCCTGGTCGAGGGCGACTCCGCCGGCGGCTCCGCCAAACAGGGCCGCTCCCGCGCCAATCAGGCCGTCCTGCCCCTGCGCGGCAAGATCCTGAATGTCGAACGCGCCCGCTTTGACCGGATGCTGTCCTCACAGGAAATCGGCACGCTCATCACCGCGCTCGGCACCGGCATCGGGCGCGACGAATTCGACATCGCGAAGCTGCGCTACCACAAGATCGTCATCATGACCGATGCCGATGTCGATGGCGCGCATATCCGCACCCTTCTTCTGACCTTCTTCTTCCGCCAGATGCCGGAACTGATCGAAGGCGGCTATCTCTACATCGCTCAACCGCCCCTTTACAAAGTGTCGCGCGGCAAGTCCGAGGTCTATCTCAAGGATCAGTCCGCGCTGGAAGATTACCTTGTCGAAATGGGCATTGACGGTGCCGTCCTGCGCCTGAACGACGGTCAGGAAATCGCCGGCAACGATCTGGCCCGCGTGCTGGAAGGCGCGCGCTCCTTCCGCCGCGTGCTGGATGCCTTCCCCACCCATTACCCGCGCAATATCCTTGAACAGGCCGCCATCGCCGGTGCCTTCGATCCGGGCCGCGCCGATTCCGACCTGCAAGCCGTGGCCGATCAGGTCGCCCGCCGCCTCGATCTTGTCGCCGCCGAATATGAAAAGGGCTGGACCGGCCGCATCACCCAGGATCACGGCATCCGCCTCTCGCGCATCCTGCGCGGGGTCGAAGAACTGCGCACCCTCGATGGCGCCGTGCTCCGGTCGGGCGAGGCGCGCAAGCTCTCCTCCATTTCAGGGCCCCAGCGCGAATACTACCGCGATCCCGCGCGCCTCATCCGCAAGGACCGCGAACAGATCGTCCACGGCCCGACCGACCTGTTGAAATCCGTGCTCGCCGAAGGCGAAAAGGGCCTCTCCCTGCAACGCTACAAGGGCCTGGGCGAGATGAACCCCGAACAGCTCTGGGAAACCACGCTCGATCCCGATGCCCGCACCCTGTTGCAAGTCAAGGTGGACGATCTGGCCGAAGCCGATGACATCTTCACCAAACTGATGGGCGATGTGGTGGAACCCCGCCGCGAATTCATCCAGCAGAACGCGCTCAACGTCGAAAACCTCGACTTCTAGGCATTCACCAACATCCGGGCGGCGCGGTCAAAGGCCGCGTCGATCCGCCCCCGCGCCGCGCCCTGAATGCCCACATCATCCAGCGCGCGGCCCATGCAGGCCAGCCAGTCCTCGGCATCCTGCACCCGGATCGGCACATGCGCGTGAATCTCGCGCAGGTTCATGTGGCCATGCTGCTCTGCATAATACCGGCGCCCGCCAAAGAACCCGCACAGAAACCCGAACTGCTCCCCCCGCACATGGGCCAGACCATGCCCCTGCAAATGCAGGTCCAGTATCCGCGCCCCCTCCGGCGCCGTCTCGATCAGGTCGTAAAACCGCGCCACCAGCGCCCGCACCACCTGCTCTCCGCCGATCTCATCCACCACGCTTGCCATGCGGGCCTCCTTCGCTCGGCGACCATCAGGCGTGCGAAAGGGCAGGGGGGCAATGCCGCACCCGTCTGCGTCCCGCGCAAATCCGACAACTGGAACCTGGGGGAAACCAGGGGAAACTGGCGATCCCGGCAGGACTTGAACCTGCAACCTTCCCCTTAGGAGGGGGACGCTCTATCCGTTGAGCTACGGGACCGCACGCCGCCTTGATGCGCGAAAACGTGCTGCGGCGCAACCATGGCCCTATGCGGAAAAGAAAAAGGGGGAAGTGAATTTTTGGCCCACCACTTCCCCCCTTGGGTCCGTTGCGTCTGGGATGAGAGCTTGCAGGACGCGCAGGATATCGCCAGCAAGGTCAGTCTGACCCCGGCTGTTAGCGTTAACATACCCCACGATCCGCCCTTGGACAAGAGGGATGTTTGTGTCAAACACTGGATGCAACGCGCGATTGCAGGACGCCCACCCCGTGACAAAACCCCCCGGCTTTGACCCCCGCCGCACCCTGACGCTTCGCGATGTGTCCGAAGCCTCGGGCGTCAGCGAAATGACAGTCAGCCGCGTGCTGCGCAACCGGGGCGATGTCTCCGATGCCACACGCGAACGCGTGCTCGAGGCCGCGCGCGCGCTGGGCTACGTCCCGAACAAGATCGCAGGCGCCCTCGCCTCGCAGCGCGTCAACCTTGTCGGCGTCGTCATCCCCTCGCTGTCGAACATGGTCTTCCCCGAGGTGCTGACCGGCATCTCCGACACGCTGGAAGACACGGGCCTCCAGCCCGTCGTCGGCGTCACCAACTACTCGCCCGAACGCGAGGAAACGGTGATCTACGAAATGCTGTCCTGGCGTCCCTCCGGCATGATCGTCGCCGGTCTGGAACACAGCGATGCCTCCCGCGCCATGCTGGCACAGGCGGGCATCCCCATCGTGGAAATCATGGATATCGACGGCACGCCGGTGGACAGCGCCGTCGGCATCTCGCACCGCCGTGCCGGGCGGCAGATGGCCGAGGCGATCATCGCCGCTGGCTATCGCCGCATCGCCTTCTGCGGCACGATGATGCCCCATGACCACCGTGCGAAGAAGCGGCTCGAGGGGTTTGAAGAGGCGCTCGCCAAGGCGGGCCTCGCCCTCGCCGACCGCGAATTCTATTCCGGCGGTTCTGCCCTGCTGAAAGGGCGCGAAATGACCGAGGCCGTCCTGAAACGCACCCCGGACGTTGATTTCCTCTACTATTCCAACGACATGATCGGGGCAGGGGGGCTGCTCTGGTGCCTTGAAAAGGGCATCGACGTGCCGGGAAAGATCGGCCTCGCCGGTTTCAACGGCGTCGAACTCCTCGACGGCCTCCCCCGCCGCCTTGCCACCATGGATGCTTGCCGCCTCGAAATCGGCCGCCGCGCGGCGGAAATCATCGCAGGCAAGCACGAAGGCACCATCGGCGGCGAGGTGATCGAACTTTTCCCCACCCTGCAACCGGGCGACACGATCCGGCGTTAACCCAGCAACCGCGCGCCCGCAAACCCGGTAATCCGCACCGTCACGATCTGCCCTTCCGGCTGATCCGTGCCGAAATCCACTTCCGTGAACTGTTCCGTCCGCCCCATGCGCGGCCCTTCCATCAGCACCCGGTGCGTCACCCCCACCTGCGCCGCCAGATGCGCGGCCAGCGCCGCATCCCCCGCCGTCCGCAACCGCGCCGCCCGCTCCTTGATGACCGGCCCCTTCACCTGCGGCATCCGCGCCGCAGGCGTCCCCTTGCGGGGGCTGAACGGGAACACATGCAGAAACGTCAGCCCGCAATCGCGCACCAGATCGACAGACCGCTGGAACATCTCCTCCGTCTCGGTCGGAAACCCCGCGATGATATCCGCCCCGAACACCATGTCGGGCCGCAACCGCCGCGCCTCTTCACAGAACCGGATCGCGTCATCCCGCAGATGCCGCCGCTTCATCCGCTTCAGGATCAGGTCATCCCCTGCCTGCAAGCTCAGGTGCAGATGCGGCATCAGGCGCGGCTCCGTCGCAATCGCCCCCATCAGCGCCTCATCCGCCTCGATGCTGTCGATCGAACTGATCCGCAGCCGCGCCAGATCGGGCACCAGCCGCAAGATCCGCATCACCAGATCGCCCAATCGCGGCGTCGCAGGCAGGTCCGCCCCCCAGGATGTCAGATCCACCCCGGTCAGCACCACCTCGTTGAACCCGCGATCCACCAGCCGCTTGATCTGCTCCACCACCACGCCCGCAGGGACGGAACGAGAATTCCCCCGCCCATAGGGGATGATGCAAAACGTGCAGCGATGGTCACACCCGTTCTGCACCTGCACATAGGCCCGATGCCGCCCGAACCCGTCGATCAGATGCCCCGCCGTCTCGCGCACCGACATGATGTCATCGACCTGCACCTTCTCGGTGACGCCAATCAGGTCAGGGGCGCGCAGCCCCGCCCCAAGGACTTTCCACGTCTCAGCCTGCATCTTCTCGGTATTGCCGATCACCCGCGCCACTTCGGGCATCGCGGCAAAGGTCTCCGGCTCCGTCTGCGCCGCACAACCCGTCACGATGATCGTCGCCCCCGGATGTTCACGCGACAGCCGCCGGATCTCCTGCTTGGCCTTCCGCACGGCCTCCGCCGTCACCGCGCAGGTGTTCACCACGACCGCATTCTCCACCCCCGCAGCGGCGGACAATTCCTTCATCGCTTCCGTCTCATAGGCGTTCAGACGGCAGCCCAGCGTGGCGAAAACCGGCGCGTTCATGCCACCGCCGCCCCGGAATGCGCGGCGACAAACTCCGCGCTCAACCAGCCATCAAACACATGCGCCACCGGCCCGGTCATCCAGACGCCATCCTCGCGCCAGTCGATCTCCAGCCGCCCGCCATCCACATCCAGCACCACCCGCCGCCCCGTCAGCCCACGCCGATGCGCCGCCACCGCCACCGCACAGGCGCCCGATCCACAGGCCAGCGTGATCCCCGTCCCCCGCTCCCACACCCGCATCCGCAGGTGATCTGGGCCGATGACCGACACGAACTCAACATTCGTCCGCTCCGGGAACAGCGGATCATGCTCCACCACCCGCCCCCGCGCGGCCACATCCACCGCCTCGGCATCCGGCACAAAGAACACCGCATGCGGGTTCCCCATCCCCACCGCCACCGGATCGCCCTCCAGCGGCAGATGCAACAGGTCCACCTCCCGCGCCAAAGGCACCGCGCGCCAGTCCAGCACGGGCGGGCCCATGTTCACCGACACCAGCCCATCGCCCCGACGCACCGCCGCCAACCCGCCCCGCGATGTGATCAGCGAAACCGCCTCGCGCCCCAGACCCCGCATCACATAATCCGATACACAGCGCGTCGCATTCCCGCAGGCCCCCGCCCGCGTCCCGTCGCTGTTCCAGAAATCCAGCGCGAAATCGGCCCCCTCCGCATCGCGGATCTCGGCCAGCTGATCGAACCCCACGCCCCGGTTCCGGTCCCCCAGCGCCCGCGCCAGCCGCGCCGTCACCCGCCCAGCCGCCCCCGCCCCGCGCCCGCGCGAGTCGATAACGACAAAGTCATTGCCCAGCCCATGCATTTTCATGAAGGCCAGGCCACCGGGGGGCCGCTGTTCCAACATGCCCGTCCTATACGCCCACGCCCCGGATTTATCCAGACCTGCGCAGATTTTGCCCTTGACCCCCCCGCGCGTCGCCACTAATCAGCCCGGGCGTGGGGCCGGTAGCTCAGTTGGTAGAGCAGCTGACTTTTAATCAGCGGGTCACAGGTTCGAATCCTGTCCGGCTCACCACCCACTCCCCAGTCATTGCAGGCAAACTCCCGCCAGGAACGGTATGTCCGCTCGACAATCCTGCATGGCCGCGCCACACCCGCATCATGGGTATTCTCCTCGGCCTCGGCACGCTCCTGTTCATCGCCTTCATGGCGATCCGCCTCCTGCCAAAACTGGTCGGCCTTGCCTTCTGGCTTGGCTCCACGGCCGTCACCGGTGGCGCGGCGCTGGTGATCCTTTACCTGCTGACCCAAGGCTAGGTCGTCGCCACCACCACATCCGGCACGATCCCCGACCGCGCGATATAGCCCCGCACGTCCCGCCCCGCGAACAGCCCGTGACCGGCCACCAGCACCGCCCCCATCCCCGCCGCGCGGCCCCCCAGCACATCGGTATGCAGCGTATCGCCCACCATCGCCAACCGCGCGGGCGGCAGCCCCATCTGCGCGCAGACATCGGCGAATCCCTCGGCAAAGGGCTTGCCGAACCAATGCACCTCCACCCCGACCCGGTCCATCAGATCATGCGCGAACAGCCCCGGCTCCTGCGAAAACCCGGTCTCAACCGGGGCCACCAGATCGGGATTGGCCACCACCACCGGAATGGGCCGCCGCGCCAGCGCCGCGATCAGCCGCGCCTGCAACCCCGCCGTCCAGCGCGCGGAGGACAGGAACAATACCCCATCCGCCGCATCGAACAGGGCAGGGTCCGCCACCGCATCCCCCACCCGCCCTGGAATGTCGCCAAACCCGTCCCCCTCTGCCGCAATCGCCGCCCAATGCGCCCCCGGCATCATCGCTCCGATCCGCGCCACTGCCACATCCCGGCTCGACACCACCTCATCTGCGGCAAAGTCGAACCCCAGCCGCCGATACTTCGCCAGCGCCTCCGCCCGCGTATAGCTTGCCGCATTCGTCAACACGCACAGCCGCTTGCCCCGCGCCCGCAACGCGGCCATCCGCGCCACCGCGCCGGGAATGGGCGTCTCTCCCAGGTTCAGCACGCCAAAGGCATCCAGCACGAACCCGTCCCACCGATCGGCCACCGCACCCAGATCCGGCGCAAACACAGGCTCCGCCGCAAACCGCGCCACCGGCAGCCGCCCGCGCACGGCCTCATAGCGCCGAAACGCCGCCTCTGCGTCCTGCATCCCGGTCATTCCAGATTCGTATGCCGCGCCCGCATCGCCTCTGCCGAAACCCCCAACCGATCCCGCAGCATCAGGACCAGCACCTCGAACACCAGAAACTGCGCCCCCTCGAACACCGATCCCATCGGCAAGGCGCTCGCCACCGCCGCCCCCATATCATCCGCCATCGTCTGCGCCGGAATCACCAGCACAAGGTCGCTTGCAACCGGCACCGCCCCGGCAGGCTGCGCCGTGACACAGGCCACCCGCGCCCCCGCCTCGCGCGCCACGCCCACCAAAGCACCAACGGTGGACAGATCCCCCGGCCCCGCACTCACCAGAAGCAGATCGCCCACCCCCACCGGCGGGCAGGACATATCCCCCACCACATGCGCCGAAAGCCCCAGATGATACAGCCGCATGGCAAGCGCCCGCATCATCACTCCCTCGCGCCCCACGCCGAAACACACCACCCGGCCAGCGCCCGCAATCTCCGCCACCAACGCGGCCAGCGCATCAGGGTCCACCCCGGCCGCCGCCGCCTTCACCTCATCCGCCGCCCGCGCCACCTGCCCGGCATAGTCCATCCCCACCCCTCCTTCTTCAAACGCGGCCCCACGCGCGCCGCAATGCCGCAGCCTGCACCGCTTCCCGCCATCAAGACCAGCGCCGATAATCGTCACCCGTCGTCGCAATCGCCCCTCTCAAACCCCAGACCCCGGCATATACAGTCGTGACACGCCCCCAGGACCCCGCCCCGCGCCATGAAAGTCACCACCTTCAACATCCAGTACGGATTTGGCGCGGATGGCACCTACAGCCTGCACCGCGTGGCCGACGCCCTCCACGACCGCGACCTCATCGCGCTGCAAGAGGTGGATCGCCACTGGTCCCGGACCAACAAGGATGATCAGCCCGCGATCCTCGCATCGCTTCTGCCCGATCACCACGCGGTCTACGCGCCCGCCTTCGACATGTCCCTCCCCGATGCCCTTCCCGGCGACCGCACCAAACGCCGCCAGTTCGGCCCGATGATCCTGTCGCGCTGGCCGATCCTGTGGTCGCGCACCTGGCCCCTGCCCAAACGCCGGATGCTCGACCCGATCAACACCCAGACCGCCGCGCTCGAGGCCGTCATCGCCCACCCCTCCGGCCCCCTGAAGCTGATCTCCCTCCACCTCGCCCATGTCGGCGTCGGGGAACGGCTCGACCAGATCGCCTTTCTGAAACAGGTGCTCGGAAACCCCGCAGCCGAAGGCGGGCCATGGAGCGGCACCGATGACGAACCGCACCGGAACTGGACCGAAGGCGAAGCTGAACCCCCGAACCCCACCCGCGCCATCTGGGCGGGCGATTTCAACATGGAACCCGGCAGCGCCGAATACCGCGCCCTCTTGGGCGACACCCCCTACCACCCCGGCGCGCGCTATGCGGATGGCCTGATCGACCCCGCCGCAGGCCGGGGCCTCTATACCCATGTCAAGGTGATCGCTGGCGAAACCCGCCGCCGCCAGCTTGACCACATCTTCCTGACGCCCGACCTCGCGCCGCTGGTCAAAAAGGTCTGGGCGGGGAACGACTGCCCCGCCTCCGACCACCACCCGCTCCACATGGACCTGACCCTGTAGGATGGGCAGTCCTCCCCATTCTACGAAAAATGGGCGCACCCTGCGGCGCGCCCCTCTACGATAGGGCGGGGTTCACCCCGTCCTCCCTCAAAACGCCAGCGCCCGGTCGCCCGCCGCATCCTTCACCCGGTTCGGCAACCCCATCCCGTTCAGCAGGTTCATGAAGGGCCGCGGGTCCAGCTCTTCCACATTCACCATCGTCCCCACATCCCAAACCCCCTCCGCCACCAGCAGCGCCGCCGCCACCGGCGGCACGCCCGCCGTGTAGGAAATCCCCTGCGACCCGACCTCGGCATAGGCCTCGGCATGATCGGCCACGTTGTACAGCATCACCTCCACCGGCTTGCCGTCCTTCACGCCCTTCACGATCGTCGCGATGCAGGTCTTCCCCGAATACCCGGGTGCCAGCGAGGCTGGATCCGGCAGCACCGCCTTCACCACCTTCAACGGCACCACCTCCAGCCCCTCCGCCGTCTTGACGGGTTTCTCCGACAGCAGCCCCAGGTTCTTCAGCACGGTGAACACGTTGATGTAATGGTCGCCAAACCCCATCCAGAACCGCACATCCGCGCCCGAATAGCGGGCCGACAGCGAATGCACCTCGTCATGCCCCGTGAGATAGGCCTTCTGTTCCCCCACAACCGGCATGTCCCAGGTCTTGCCCACCTCGAACATCCGGTTTTCCTGCCACTTGCCACCCTGCCAGGAATAGACCGTCCCGGTGAACTCGCGGAAATTGATCTCGGGGTCGAAATTCGTGGCAAAATACTTGCCATGCGACCCGGCATTGATGTCCACGATGTCGATGGAGGTGATCTGATCGACGAACTCCTCCTCCGCCACCCGCGCCCAGGCATTCACCACACCGGGGTCAAAACCCACGCCCAGAATGGCCGTCACCCCCGCCGCCTTGCACCGCTCGCGCCGCTGCCATTCGTAATTGCCATACCACGGCGGCGTTTCGCAGATCTTGCCGGGGTCTTCGTGAATGGCCGTGTCCATATAGGCGGCCCCCGTCTCGATGCAGGCCTCCAGCACCGTCATGTTCACGAAGGCCGACCCGACATTGATCACGATCTGCACGCCCAGCTTCCGGATCAGCGCCGCCACGGCGCTTGCATCCATCGCATCCACCGCATGGGCGGCGAACACGCCGGGCACCTTCATCGCGCCCTTCTCATGCACCGACGCGATGATCGCCTCGCATTTCGCCACCGTCCGGCTGGCGATATGCAGATCCCCCAGCCGGTCATTATGCTGCGCGCATTTATGCGCCACGACCTGCGCCACACCGCCTGCGCCAATGATCAACACGTTGCGTTTCATGCGAAAACACCCCCTTCAGGAAGGGCCGGACGATCCGGCAAACTTAGCCAAGGTTCCCCGCGAAATCGGCATAGCCGAATTCCCGCGCCACGGTCATCGACCCGTCCATCTCCTTGATGACGATGCTCGGCATCTTCACCCCGTTGAACCAGTTCTTCTTGACCATCGTGTAACCCGCCGCATCCGCGATGCTCAGCCGGTCCCCCACATTCAGCGGCGCGGGGAAGGTGAACTCGCCAAAGATATCCCCCGCCAGACAGGACTTGCCGCAGATCATGTAGGGATGATCCCCGGCCACCTCCATCCGCGCCGATTGGCGATAGATCAGCAGGTCCAGCATATGCGCCTCGACCGATGAATCCACGATCGCCAGATCCTTGCCGTTGTTCATCACATCCAGCACCGTCACTTCCAGCGACGCCGCCCCCGTGATCGCCGCCTCGCCGGGTTCCAGATAGATCTGCACCCCGAACCGGTCGGAAAACGCCCGCAAGCGCGCCGCCAGCTTGGCCACCGGATAACCTTCGCCGGTGAAATGGATGCCGCCGCCAAGGCTCACCCATTTCAACCGCGCCAGCAAGCCGCCAAACTCTTCCTCGATCCGCGTCAACTGCCGGTCGAACAGGTCGAAATCCGCATTCTCGCAATTGTAATGGATCATGAACCCGGAAATCCGGTCCATCACCCGCTCGATCTTGCCCGCATCCCATTCGCCCAGCCGCGAAAACGGCCGCGCCGGATCGGCCAGATCGAAGCCGGATGTCGAAAACCGCGGGTTCAGCCGCAGCCCCCGCGCGATGCTGGCCGACTGGTTGTCGAACCGCTCCAACTGGCCCACGGAATTGAAGATGATCTTGTCGGCATAGCCCACCGCCTCGGCCACCTCGTTTTCCGCCCAGGCCACCGAATAGGCATGGGTTTCCTTGCCGAACTTCTCGCGCCCCAGCCGCAATTCGTACAAGGACGATGACGTCGTCCCGTCCATGTGTGCGCGCATCTGGTCGAACACCGGCCAGGTGGCAAAGCATTTCAGCGCCAGCAGAACCTTCGCCCCTGACCCCGCGCGCAGCTCATCCATGATGGCCATGTTCCGCGCCAGCTTTGCGCGGTCGATCAGATAGAACGGTGTCTGGATCATCCGAAACCCCCCGGGGCCAAAGGGAAACAAGAGCGGGGGTATTTAGGGGCATACCCCCCCCCACGCAAGCCCCGACTGTACCTGCCGTCTGCATTGCCCCCCGCCTAGCGACGGATCATGTCAAACCGGTAACAAACCGGTGCGCTCACTGTCCGGTGATTTCCCTGTCATCGCGACGGACGGCAAGACTGCCCGCGTTGAAGATTGCCATGACAGGAGTTTTTCGATGAAGAAACCCGCATCCTTTCGCGTTCTCCTCCTCACCTCGGCCCTCGCGGCCTCATCGGTGACGCTGGCCATGCCCGCCGCCGCCCATCACGGCTGGTCCTGGGCCGAAGCTGAAGAGGTGGTGATGGAAGCCACCATCACCGCCATCTCGCTTGCACCCCCGCACCCGGAACTGACCGTGACCGATGCCGAGGGCCGCGAATGGCAGATCGAACTGGGCAATCCCGGCCGCACCACCCGCGCGGGTTTCGTCGAAGGCACGGCCAATCCGGGCGATGCCGTCACCATCCTCGGCAACCGCTCGCTCGACCCGGAAGAACGGGTGATGAAGGCCGTCCGCATCACGCTGGCGGGTACGAATTACGACTTCTACCCCGAACGCATCGACGCCTGATTGCCGAAGCATTGATGCTCGAAGCCCTCGCCGCCTCCCCGATTGCCGCGCTCCTGCGCGGGTCGGGGACGGCATACCTTCTCGTCAACGCCACCCACATCCTCGGCATCGCGCTGCTGATCGGGTCCATCCTGCCCCTTGATCTGCGCCTCGCCGGGGCCTTTCCCCGCACACCGCTGCCCGCCATCGCACCCTTGCTGCGCGGCACCGCGCTGGTCGGGCTGACCCTGGCCGCCCTCACCGGCTTTGCCCTCTTCACCGTCAACCCGGTGGAATACACCACCAACCCCGCCTTCCGCATCAAGCTCGTGCTGCTGGCCGCCGCTGTCCTGAACGCCGCCCTCGTCACCCGCTCGGCCGCATGGGCGCAGGTGCTGTCGGGGGCGCCGCCCCCGCCCGCGCTGCGCCTCATGGCCGCTGCATCGGCCTTGCTCTGGCTGTCCATCCTGCTCGCAGGGCGGTGGATCGGCTTCCTCTGATCCCCCCCAAACGATTCGCCGCATCGTGGTTAATGCCTTATTGTGCACCCGTGCGTATGCACGCCCTGCTGCACTGGCGTGCTGCACCCGCTGTTGTACGGCTCCACGCCCCAAAAACCAACCGTGAATCCAGCGCGCACAGGCACTTAGACCATCCTGATCTTGTCCTTGCCCACCGCCAGAACATACCCCCGCCGCGCAATCGTCTTGACCAGCAATTCGCTCACCAGCTGATTGCCCAGCGCATCGCGCAACCGCTTCACCCGCGTCGCCCCGGCGGCCTCGTCGCAATCCGCCTCGCTCCGCCCGGAAATCACCGCCTCGATCTGCGCGCCGGTCAGCACCTCGTCATCCATCCGCGCTTCGGCCAGCACGGCCATGGTTTCCAGCGCGGCCTCGGTCAACTGGAACTCCATATCGTTGATATAAACCGCCCGCCCTTCCCGGCTGATCAGCAGCGACGCCACCTGAATCCCCGACCGCTGGATCGCCGAAATCCGACGGTTCAGCGCGATGATCGTCACCAGAAACACCAGCGCCGCCAGCAGCAGCGCCGTAGAAAACACCAGCAGAACAAAGATCACCATACGATAGCTGGCCAACACCTCGGAAAACGCCGTCCCCGATTGTGCCAATATTTCCAACAGCTTGATGTCGGCAAAACGGGTCAGGTCGTCATTTTCGATGAACAATCGCTCCACCCGGGCGTTGAACGCATTCGCGTCCGGCAGGTTCAGGAAAAGGAAAACCGCAGCCCCCAGAAGGATCAGCACGATGGCTGCAATCCCCCCGGCAACGACGCGGTTCCCTGCCCTCAGGCTCTCAGAAGCGGAGGAAGTATTCTCCTGCACTCGATCTCCTTTCGCCCAACCCGTCCGGCCCAAAGACCGACAGCACATTCAACAGCGTCCAGCCGCCCGATGCCAGACGCGGCGCGATCTCGCCCGCCGCAGCCCCCGGCCCGCCCGAACAGGCGGCATCGCTGACCTGCGCCACCCCATAATGCAGGCGCAGGGGATCGTCCTGCTTGGCCTTGTAATCGGCATAGCATTCGGCAGAAGCCTGCCCGCCCAGGGCCAGCAGCAGCGCCGCAGCAAGAAATAGGCGTGTCATCGGATGTCCCCTTAAATCACGCCCCGCACATTGCCCGCGCCTCGCACGCTAGGCAATGACAATGGCCGCGATCAACCCCACCGCCGCCTTGTTATCCGATAACAAACCCGCGTTATTGCCTGTCCGCATCGCCTCGGCCGAGGCTGTCCATATCCAGAGGGCAGGGGGCGCATCCCCCACGACGCCCGCCGCAGACCGGACCGCATTCAGACAGGAGGCTACCATGCAACGCTCTGAAACACTGGCCGAAACCATGGTCATCACGCGCAATTTTCCCCGCCCGTCACAGCGCGATTCACGCAGCCTCGGCCGTCGCCTTGTCATCACCGTCGCCGCCGCGGCCACCGCGCTGGGCCTGCTTGCGTCCACTGCCGTTCCGGCCCGCGCCGACAATGACGATCTGGCCAAGGCCCTTGCCGCCCTTGCCATCGTCGGCATCCTCGTGAACGAGCAGCGCAAGAGCCGTGAACGCGAACGCGCCCGCGCGCAGCAGCACCACAAGCCCCACCCCCATCATCAGCAGCCCTCGCGCCATCCGCGCGTGCCTTCTGTTTGCGCCATCGAGATTGCAGGCAATTCCGGCACCGCCACCGTCTATGGCGAACGCTGCCTGCGTGAACAGGGCTTCAACTTCCGCCTGCCGGAATATTGCGCCCGCACCGCGCGCATCTATGGCCGGAATGACCGCATCTACTCGGATCAATGCCTGCGCGATGCAGGCTTTCGGGTGGCCGGCTCCGGATTCTGAAGTCCGGGGTCGGTTCGGGCACGGCAATCCTGCCCCCAGCCGTGCCCACTCCGGGGGTGGAGGGGTGAGCAGCCTCCATCCCCACCCATTTCCCGCTTTCCAGCGGCAAAACCATCCGCTAGGCCATGACCATGGCCCCCCGTTCCTGCCCTGACTTCACCTTCGAAGCCGCAGCCTTCGCACGCGGTCTGTCGGTCGTCGCGGGGGTGGATGAGGTTGGCCGCGGCCCCTTGGCAGGCCCTGTCACCGCCGCCGCCGTGCGCCTCGATCCCGCCCGTATTCCGGATGGCCTGAACGATTCCAAGACCCTCACCCAGGCCCGTCGCGACGCGCTTTTCGCCGCGATCATGGACAGCGCCGAGGTATCGGTCGCCCATGCCACGGTCGAGGAAATCGACACGCTCAACATCCTGCGCGCCAGCCACCTTGCCATGGAACGCGCCGTTAGCGGACTGATTACCTTTCCCGATCATGCTCTGATCGACGGTAACATGATCCCGAAAGGTTTGAAGTGCAGCGCCGAAGCGGTGGTCAAGGGCGATGCGCGCTGCCTCTCCATCGCCGCCGCGTCGATCGTGGCCAAGGTCACGCGCGACCGCATCATGGTGGATTTGGCGCAACAATACCCTGCCTACGGCTGGAATGTTAACGCAGGCTACCCGACTCCGGCCCATCTGCAGGCGCTTCTAGATTTTGGAATAACCCCACACCATAGGCGCAGCTTCAAGCCCGTCCACAAGATATTGTATCAAGCACATTCTATAAGTGGTTGATTCAAAAAAGAATTTGACGGCGAATCGCTCCTGACTCATCTTCTGTATCAACAAGCACAGCGAAAAACCGCTGGCAGCAGAGGCAGAGATGAAGACCAGATCGACCCCGTCCGAGGCGGCATCGCTGCCCCTCAACCAGATTCTTGCCGGCGATTGCATCGAGATGATGAACAGCCTGCCCGCAGGCTCCATCGACCTGATCTTCGCCGATCCGCCCTATAACCTGCAACTCAAGGGCGATCTTCACCGCCCTGACAATTCCCGCGTCGATGCCGTCGATGATCACTGGGATCAGTTCAGCAGTTTCGCCGCCTATGACGATTTCACCCGCCAATGGCTGAAAGCAGCGCGCCGTCTGCTGAAACCCAATGGCGCAATCTGGGTGATCGGCAGCTATCACAACATCTTCCGCGTCGGCACCGCGCTTCAGGATGCAGGCTTCTGGATGCTGAACGATGTCATCTGGCGCAAGTCGAACCCCATGCCCAACTTCAAGGGCAAGCGCCTGACCAACGCCCACGAAACCCTGATCTGGGCCAGCCGGGACGAAGCCGCCAAATACACCTTCAACTACGAGGCGCTGAAGGCGCTGAACGAAGGCGTGCAGATGCGATCTGACTGGGTCATCCCGCTCTGCACCGGCCATGAACGGCTGAAGGACGAGAACGGCGACAAGGCCCATCCGACGCAAAAGCCCGAGGCGTTGTTGCACCGCATCCTGATCGCCACCACAAATCCCGGCGACGTGGTGCTTGATCCCTTCTTCGGCACCGGCACCACCGGGGCCGTGGCCAAGATGCTGGGCCGCGATTTCATCGGCATCGAACGGGAAGAGGCCTATCGCAAGGCTGCCGCCGACCGCATCGCCCGTATTCGCAAGTTCGACGCCTCCGCCCTTGAAATCACCGGTTCCAAACGCGCCGAACCGCGCGTCCCCTTCGGCCAGGTCGTCGAACGCGGGATGCTGCGGCCGGGTGAGGAACTGTTCTCCATCGGCAACCGCTACAAGGCCAAGGTGCGCGCCGATGGCACGCTGATCGGCAACGATATCAAGGGTTCCATCCATCAGGTGGGCGCGCATTACGAAGGTGCGCCGTCCTGCAACGGCTGGACCTACTGGCACTTCAAACGCGACGGCAAAATGATCCCGATCGACATCCTGCGCCAGCAGATCAGGGCCGAGATGGAGGCCGATCAGGGCCGCCCCCACTGATCCTACCCGCATCGCAACAAGTTACGCCTGCACCGTGGTCCGCCCGCGGTGCCACTGCCCCGCCATGTCCGCATGGCGGGGTTTTTTCGTGTCGGGGCGCAGCGTTAACAGATTGAAAGCCTGTTCCCTGCACCCTGTGATCCGCGCGTGGGGATGATCCGGTTGCACGTCAAGTCCCCCAAATGCACATCTCACGTGAATTTAATGTACGGCAGCGTTCATTTTTTATATTGCATACGACGACGTTCAGTATATCTCTGTCTCATCGAATGACCGAAGGCAGACGAAGATGACCTGTTGATCCGACCGAACCGCAAGACTGCTCCCTGAATGGGGCCACAGCGCGCCCCATGGGCCAGACCGGCCCGAACGAACTGAACTTACCGCATCGCCGAACCGATGGCCGGGCAGGGCTCTGCACGGAACGGTGGATGCTTGCCGACACAACCAACCATCCCAGGAAAGGGAAACATCATGATCCGCAACCTTACCGCTTCCGCCCTGATCCTCGCCGCCCTGACGGGTGCCGCCGTCGCCTCCAGCGCCCAGCCGGGCCTGAACGCGGGCGATGTGCAACTCGCCCTCAGCGCCGGTGTCGAACCGGGCCGCTACAGCCGCGACGAACTCATCAACATCATCGCAGCCCGCGAAAAGGGCGAAACGACCCGTCTGAACTACTTCCTGTCCGGCGCGAACCGTGCAGCCTCGGCCAAGGTCGGCGATGACCAGCTTGCGGCCTCTGCGGGTGTCGAAGCCGGCCGGTTCACAACTGCCGAACTGCAACGCCTGATCAACGCAAAGGAAGAAGGCAACCGCGCCGAGGTCAACTTCATCCTGTCAGGCGCCAACCGCGCAGCGGCCAACCCCGCCGAAGTCGTCACCCCGGGTGAGGCGCAGCTTGCCGCAGCCATCGGCGTGGACCCGGCAGACTACACTCTGAACGAACTGATCGCCCTGCAACCGCACGACGATTGATCTGCGGCCACAATCTGCACCCTTTGGCCAGCCGTTCCTGCAACGGCTGGCCACGTCCATGTCAGGGGATAGCCCCATGCCTTGTTTCGAAACCGATCCCCGCGTAGCCTTGGCTCCGACAGAAGCCACGCCCTGCGGGGGAGCAGCCATGAACATCCGGTCGCCCGGCCGACCCAAGGATCTGGAAAAGCGCGAGGCCATCCTCGACGCTGCCCAATCCCTGTTCGCCGAGCGCGGTATCGACGGCGTCCCGATCGAGGCGATTGCCGCCCGATCCGGCGTGTCCAAGGTCACGGTCTATGGTCATTTCGGCGACAAGGCGACGATTTTCGATTCCATCGTCCAGCGCGAAACCGAACGCCTGCGCGAGACCCTGGCCAACACGATTCCCACCGATGGCACGCTGGAAGAACAGCTTGTCGGCTTCGGCATGGGCCTTATCGCCATGCTGACGCAGCCCTGCCACCTTGCCCTTGACCGTGCCGTAAGCCTCGAGGCGCAGCGCAACCCGACGCTGGGCCGCCGCTTCTTTGACGCAGGCCCCGGTCAGGTCCGCAAATTGCTGTCCGGCATGATCGCCACGGCGCAGAGGCAGGGGCAGCTTGCGGTGGATGATCCCGAATACGCCGCCGAAGACCTGCTCGCCCTCTGGCTCGGCTTCGACGCGATGGAGCGGCGTTTCTGCGGCGGTTGCGATCACAGCGACGCCGACATTCAGGCCCATGTCCGCCGCGCCGTCCGGCTGTTCCTGCGCGCTCACGCCTCCGCCTGAGACCCGCCCGCACCATGCCCCGTCACGGGGTTCAGCGCCTTGTTATAGGCGTGCCACTCCGCGATGTCGGGATAGAACCGCCGCCGCCACGCCTTCACGCGCGGGTTCATGATCCGCTTCCAAACAGGCGGAATCATCGCCGCAATCGTCATCACCGGATAGCCCAGCGGCAATTGCGGCGCCTCATCCTCGTCATAGGTCTGCAACAGCGGAAAGCGGCGGTCCGGCTTGTAATGGTGATCCGAATGGCGCTGCAGATTGATCAGCAGCCAGTTCGATGCCTTGTAGGTCGCATTCCACGAATGGCGCGGCAGCACATGCTCATACCGCCCATCACCCAGATGCCGCCGCGTCAGGCCGTAATGTTCGATGTAATTCACCAGTTCCAACTGCCAGATCGCCACGAAGGCCTGCACCGCAAACAGCCCCAGGCCAGTCCAGCCCCCCAGGAGCATGGCCATCGCCAGCATCCCAATCTGCAACCCGGCATAGCGCCAGAACGGGTTCGCCCGGTCCCACCAGGGCCGCCCCCGCCGCGCCAGCATCGCCACCTCTGCCGCCCAGGCCGACTGGAAGCATTCCACCAGAACACGCGGAAAAAACCGGTGGAACCCCTCGTTATACCGCGCCGTCACCGGATCGCGCGGCGTCCCGACCCAGATGTGATGCACTCGCAGATGTTCCGAACGGAAATGGCTGTAAAGGACCGTCGCCAGCAGCAGATCGGCCAGCCACCGTTCAAGACGCGACTTCTGATGCATCAATTCGTGGCTGTAATTGATCCCCACCGCACCCGAGATCACCCCCATGCCGAAGAACACCCCAATTCGCTCCACGCCACCCAGATGATCGGCTTGGGGCACGAACCACAAAAGCCAGCAGAGCAAAGCGAACTGCACCGGAAACCAGATCAGCGTGACCGCCCGATACCACCCCAGCGCCGCGTCGGGCGTGCTGGGATCGGGGTTCCGCTCCTCCTTGCCGGTCAACCGGTCAAGCACGGTGAACAGCCACCATGTCGATGCAGGCACAAGCAGGACCGCCCATCCCCCGTGCAGCGCGGCAAACACGACCAACGGCACCAGCGCAAGCGAAAGCCAGAATGGCAGCGCCTCTGCTAGGTTGCGTATCTCCATGGCCGAAGCCTTCATTCCATCACCCTGATCACTCACGAACGTCCCGCATCTTAGCCCCGAAAGAACCGGTCTCAAGGCGGCGCAAGGACGCTCCTAGCCAGATCGAACCCCTTGCGCATCACCGTGGGCAGGTCCGCAGGGCGGAAATTGGCGGGCGCAAGGAATTCCCCGCGAAGGGGAACGGCCTCCTGTGCGGCAAATGTTATCTGCACCCGCAGGATCAGGTGAAAATGGGTGAAGGTGTGGCGCACCTCCCCCACCTCCTGCCACGCGGCCATCAGCGGCGCATCGCCCCCCGCCCCGTCCCAGTCTGATCCCGGAAAGCCCAGCATCCCCCCCAGCAGGCCCCGCTCCGCCCGCCGTTCCACCAGCCACGCCCCATCGGCCCGACGCGCCACCCACAGCACACCCTGCCGCACCGGCTTCGCCGCCTTCTCCGCCTTGCGCGGCAGCGTCGCCTGCACGCCCTCGGCCCATCCCCGGCAGGCTGTGAGCCACGGGCAGATGCCGCAGGCCGGGTTGCGCGGGGTGCAGATCGTGGCCCCCAGATCCATCACCGCCTGCGCGTAATCGCCGGGCCGCGCCTCGGGCGTCAGCACCGCCGCCAGCCGCGTCAGTTCCGCCTTCGCCCCCGGCAGCGGGTCCTCCACCCGCCACAGCCGCGCCATCACCCGTTCGACATTGCCATCCACCACCACTGCCGCCTCATCATAGGCAATTGCGGCAATCGCCGATGCGGTATAGGGCCCGATCCCCGGCAGCCCCAGCAACCCTTCGCGCGTCGCGGGGAAAACCCCGCCATGATCGCGCACCACCGCCCGCGCGCAGGCCAGCAGGTTCCGCGCCCGCGCATAATAGCCCAACCCCGCCCATTCCCCCATCACGGCCGCATCCTCCGCCGCCGCAAGGTCCGCCACGGTTGGCCAGCGTTCGGTAAAGCGATGGAAATAGGCGCGCACCGCCGCGACGGTCGTTTGTTGCAGCATTACCTCGGACAACCACACCCGATAGGGGTCAGGTCGCACCCCGGCCTGTTTCTGATCCGGCGGCACCCGCCACGGCATCACCCGCGCGTGCCGGTCATACCAATCCAGCAGAAGGGCCGAGAGATCGCTCGCAGAACTGTCACGCATTCTTTATGCCTTTTGTACCGCCTGCGTTTGCACCGCCACGCGCCATCGCTAGAATAGCGGTCAATGCCGGAAGGACCAGATGACCCGCAAGCCGCTTCCCCCTCCTGATCCTACTCGCCGGATGCGCGGGTTCGAGGCGGCCGCAGGCTTCCTGCGCGAACCGATCCGCAACGCCACCGAAAGCCGTGGCTTCGCCGTCGCCCGCCTTCTCACCCACTGGCCCGAAGTGGTGGGCGAAGATCTCGCTCGCATGACGCGCCCGGTAAAGATGGGGCACACGCGCGAGGGTATGGGCGCCACGCTGACGCTTCTCGTGGCTTCGGCACATGCGCCGATGGTGCAGATGCAGCTTCCCCGCATCATGGATAAGGTCAACGCGATCTACGGCTATCGCGCCATCTCGCGCATCAGCCTGACACAGACCGCGGCCACCGGTTTTTCCGAAGGGCAGGCCGAATTCATCGCCGCCCCGAAGTCCACCCCGGCACCGGCCCCCGAAATCGTGGCTGCGGCGCGGGATACCACCGCGCCGATTGCCGATCCGGGTCTCAGGGCCGCCCTTGAAGCCCTGGCCCAAAACATCTTAACTCGCCGCAAAACATGAAAAGGCACAACCCGATGCTCAAGACATTCGCCGCAGCCGCCGCCATCGCCGTTGCAGGCCTCCTCCCGCTGGCGGCCACGGCTCAGGAAGCCGAAACCGCCGCGCCGGTCGAGATCACCGATTTCTCCCTCGGTCCCGCTGACGCCAAGGTGCAGATCACCGAATACGCCTCCTTCACCTGCCCGCATTGTGCGACCTTTCACGCCAATGTCTGGCCGCAGCTCAAGGCCGATTACGTTGATACCGGCAAGGTCCGCTTCACCTATCGCGAGGTCTATTTCGATCGCTACGGTCTCTGGGCCGCGATGGTCGCCCGCTGCGGCGGTGAGATGCGCTATTTCGGCATTGTCGACATGATCTTCAAACAGCAGCAGGAATGGGCCGCCTCGGATGACCCGAATGTCGTGATCGGCAACCTGCGGACCATCGCCAAGACGGCCGGTCTGGATGATGCCACGCTGGATGTCTGTCTCAAGGATGGTGCCAAGGCCGAGGCGATGGTCGCGCATTTCGAGGCGAACATGGCCGCCGACGGCATTCAGGGCACGCCCAGCTTCATCATCAACGGCGAAAAGCATTCCAACATGTCCTATGCCGACATGAAGTCGATCATTGACGCAAAGCTCGCCGAGTAAGATGCCCGCGCCGCTTCAGGGCATCCGCGTCATAGAACTCGCCCGCATTCTGGCCGGCCCCTGGGCCGGTCAGACGCTGGCGGATCTCGGGGCCGATGTCATCAAGGTCGAGGCGCCCGAAGGCGATGACACGCGCCGCTGGGGGCCGCCTTTCATCGACCGCGACGGCGACCGCTCCGCCGCCTATTTCCACGCCACGAACCGCGGCAAACGCTCCATCACCTGCGATTTCCGCACTGCCGAGGGGCAGGAGGTGGTGCGAAAACTCGTCGCCGAAGCCGATGTGGTGATCGAGAATTTCAAGGTGGGCGGTCTGGCGAAATACGGCCTCGACTGGCCGTCGTTGCAGGCGGTCAACCCCCGCCTGATCTATTGCTCCATCACCGGTTTCGGCCAGACCGGCCCCTATGCCCACCGCGCCGGATATGATTTCATCATTCAGGGCATGGCCGGGTTGATGAGCGTGACAGGCGAACCGGACGGCCAGCCCCAGAAGGTGGGCGTCGCCGTTACCGATGTCTTTACCGGGGTCTATGCCGCCACCGCGATCCTTGCCGCACTGATCCAGCGCGGGGTCACGGGCAAAGGCCAGCAGATCGACATGGCGCTCATGGACGTGGCGACCGCGATCATGGCCAACCAGAACATGAACTACCTCGCCACCGGCAAGGCGCCTGCAAAGATGGGCAATGCCCACCCGAACCTTGCCCCCTATGCCGTGTTCGATTGCGCCGATGGCTGGATCATCCTCGCCACCGGGAACGATGGCCAATACCGCAAGCTCTGCGCCATCCTCGGCCTTGATGCCCTTGCCGAACATCCGGATTACCTGACGAACGCCGACCGTGTCCGCAACCGCGAAACCATGACCGCCGCCATCACCGCCGCGACGATGACATGGAAGAAATCCGATCTTCTGCAGGCCTGTGAAGAAAATGGCGTTCCCGCAGGCCCGATCAACAACCTGGCTGAAGTTTTCGCCGACCCGCAGATCATCGCCCGCGAGATGCAGCTGGACCTTGGGGGTATTCCCGGCGTCCGGTCGCCCTTCACCTTTTCCGATGCCGACCTGACGCTGGATCGCCCGGCCCCCAAACTGGGCGAACATCAGGATGAGGCTCTGGGTTAAACCCCGATCCGTGCCAGCGCCGCATCCAACGGCGCGGCATCGTTGATCCGCAGCCTGACCGGCAGGGTCAACACCCTCATGCGAAACGCCGCAGGCAGGCGCACAGCATCCTTTTCCGTCGTCACCAGTTGCGCGCCCAAACCCCGCGCCTCGATCTCCAGCCGCGCCATCAGCGCATCGGTCAGCGGCTGGTGATCGTCCAGCGGCACGCTGCGGATCATCTCCGCCCCTTCTTCGCGCAGGGTGGCAAAGAACTTCTCTGGCTGTCCGATCCCGGCAAAGGCAATCACGCGCAGGCCTTGCCAATCCATCCCCATCTGCAACGGCATCAACTGCCCGGTCAGATGCGGCACCCGAATGGCCGCGCCCCATTGCGCCGCAAACCCGGCTTGCGCCGCCGCATCCCCGATCGACAACAGAAGGTCCGCCCGCGCCATCCCCACCGGCACTGGTTCCCGCAGCGGCCCGGCAGGCAGACAGCGCCCATTGCCGAACCCTTGCCGCGCATCCACCACGATCAGGCTCAGGCTCTTTTCCACCGACGGGTTCTGAAACCCGTCATCCAACAGGATCACCCGCGCCCCCGCCGCCTCGGCCGCCCGCACCCCGGCCGCGCGATCCTTCGCCACCCAGACCGGCGCAAAGGCCGACAGCAGCAGGGGTTCATCCCCCACATCTGCCGCCGAATGCTGCCGTTCCTCTACCCGAACCGGCCCCTCCAGCCGCCCGCCATGCCCCCGCGATACCACATGCGCCGTCACACCCCGCGCCGCCAACCTTTCGATCAGCGCGATCACGGTGGGCGTCTTGCCCGTGCCGCCCACATTCAGGTTGCCCACGCAGATCAGCGGCACGCAAGCGCGATACCCGGTCGCCCGCAGCCGACGCGCCGTCCCCGCCGCATAGACAGCCCCCAAGGGTGACAAAAGCCGCGCCGCCAGCGCAGGCCGGTCGGGTGGCGTGAACCAGAACCCCGGCGCACGCATCAGCCTTCGCCATCCATGATGCGGCGGATCATCTCCATCACCCGCTCCGTTACCTCGGCCCCGTCCGATGCCACGGCCCATGCCGCCTGGGCCAGCCGCGCCGCCCTGTCAGGCGACAAAAGATCACCCAAGGCCTCTGCCAGATCGGTGGCCGATCCCACGGCCCGCGCCGCGCGGGCCGCCCCCAGCCGCCCGAAGGTCACACCATAGGCCCCCGGTCGCGGCCCGTACAGGATCGCCGAACCCAGCGCCGCCGCCTCCAGCGGGTCGCGCATGCAGCCGTTCCCGGCCAGGCTGCCACCCATGAAGGTGATGGGGGCAAGCCGATACCACAGCCCGAACTCGCTGCCGGCATCGGCGATATAGACTTCGGTCTCTGCGTCTGGCTCTTCATCTTCGGCCCGTCGGGCGACAGTCCAGCCCTCTTCCTTTTCCATGCGCTGCGCGAGCGGCCCGACACGCGTGGGATCTTGCGGCACCACGATCAGCAAGAGCCGATGCGCCAGCCGCAACGCCGCCCGATGCGCCGCAATCACCACCGATTCCTCGGCTTCGGGCAGGGCGGCAGCCAGCCAGACCGGCCGCGTGGCAAGCTGCCTCGCCATCGCGTCGCGTTCGGCTTCAAGGCATGGAAGCGCGGCGCTCTCCTCTTCCAGCTTGCCCGCCACCTCGACGATGGACAAGGGCGCCCCAGCCTTGCGAAAGGCCCGCGCCGAAGGTTCATCCAGTGCCAGCACCGCGCGAAACGCACCAAGCAGGCCGCGCATCAGGCCGGGATACCACCCGTCATGTTCTTTCAGGAAATAGGGGCTTCGCGCCCCCACCATAAACAAGGGCAGCTTCCTTTCCACGGCCTCATGCACAAGGGCGGGTCGTATCTCGCCTTCGGCCATCACCGCCAGTTCCGGCCGCCAATGATCCAGAAATCCCGCAGCCTCCTGCGCCACATCTGCCGGGGGCGGCTGCACGATCACACCCGCCCGTTTCGGAAGAACTTCAGGGCAGGTCAGCACGACCGATACCGCATCTTCCTCCACCAGCCGCCGCGCCAGCTCAAGAAGCGACCGCGCCGCATCCCGGCCCGGTGCATGCAGCCAGACCAGCCGCCCGGACGGGCGCGCGGGCCGCTCCATCGCAGGAACGGCCTCACGCCGATGCGCCAGATTGTAAAGTGTCAGGCCGAGGGAATAGGCCATGCGTTCAATCAGGGCTCAGTTGCCCAAGGCTTCCGTCGCCGATCCCGCCTGTTCCTCATCCCGCAGTCGGTGGATATGGGCAATGAAATATCGCATATGGGCATTGTCCACGGTGCGCTGTGCTTCGGCCTTCCATGCGGCAAAGGCGCTGGCATAGTCGGGAAACATTCCGACGATGTGGATCTTGCTGACATCCCTGAAGACATTCTTTTCAGGTGTCACCAACTCGCCGCCGAAAACGAGGTGAAGGCGCTGGGTCATGGGTTTCCGCTCCGGGAGGTGAGAGTCGTGAAAGTCGCGCGCAGGGTAGCGACGCGGGCCGTCGGGTCAAGTGACAGCCAACCGCATGCCGCACGGGGTGGTGCAAAGCATCGCTATACATCCCGCTGCTTTTCCCCTATGCCCAGAATACGGCCCGACGATTCCGGGGCAGGCGGCGGTTTTGGGAGGCCGGTCCTGCGAAGGGGAATGAGGTGCCGGTGTATGGTACTTCACGGGCGCAACACGCCGCCCCTTCAGGATATGACATGACAGATACGACGATTGCCGCGCCTCTGGCTGCGGCCCTATCGGCCAAGGGCTATGAAACCCTCACGGCCGTGCAAACCGCCATGCTTGGCGCCGAGGTTGCAGGTCGCGACCTTCTGGTTTCCGCCCAGACAGGTTCGGGCAAGACCGTGGCCTTTGGCCTTGCCATCGCTCCCGACGTGCTGGCCGGAAATGATCGGCTGCTGTTTGCAGACCGTCCCCTTGCCCTGATCGTGGCCCCTACCCGCGAACTTGCCCAACAGGTGCAGCGCGAATTCCAGTGGCTCTATGGCGAAGCGGGGGCCATCCTCGCCTCTTGTGTCGGCGGGATGGATTACCGCAACGAACGCCGTGCGCTGGAACGCGGGGCGCATATCGTTGTTGGCACCCCCGGCCGCCTGCGCGACCATATCGAACGCGGATCGCTGGACCTGTCGGGGATCAAGGCCGTTGTTCTGGACGAAGCCGATGAAATGCTGGATCTGGGCTTTGCCGAGGATCTGGAATTCATCCTTGCCGCCGCGTCCGAAGACCGCCGGACCCTGATGTTTTCGGCCACCGTGCCGAAGGAAATCGAAAAGCTGGCCGGCACTTTCCAGAAGGACGCCCTCCGCATTGCCGCACAGGGCGAGGCAAAGCAGCATGTCGATATCGAATACCGCGCCTTGTCGGTTCAGGCGCGCGACAAGGAACATGCGATCTTCAATGTCCTGCGGTTCTATGAGGCGCAGACAGCCATCGTTTTTTGCAAGACGCGCGCGAATGTGAACCACCTTTATGCCCGCATGGCGAACCGGGGCTTTCAGGCCGTCGCCCTCTCGGGTGAACTTAGCCAGCAGGAACGCATGCACGCGCTGCAAGCCCTGCGTGACGGGCGCGCGCGCGTCTGTATCGCCACCGATGTGGCGGCGCGCGGGATCGACCTTCCGGGTCTTGAACTGGTCGTCCATGCCGATCTGCCGTCCAATTCCGAAACCCTGCTGCACCGGTCGGGCCGTACGGGCCGCGCCGGGCGCAAGGGCGTGTCAGCCCTGATCGTGCCGCCCGCCGAATTCCGCAAGGCGCAGCGCTTGCTGCAAGGGGCCAAGGTCGTGGCCGAATGGGGCAAGGCCCCCAGCGCCGAAGAAGTGCAGGCGAAGGATGACCTGCGCCTGATCGAACACCCCGCGCTTGCACAGGACGTGGGGGATGAGGCGGACATGGCCGCCACCCTGCTGGCAGAATACGGGGCCGACAAGGTGGCCGCTGCCTTCATCCGCCTGTGGCGCGAAGGCCGTTCAGCGCCCGAGGTTCTGTCCGATGCCGTAACCCCTGCCGCCACCCCGCCGCGGGAACGGGGCGAATTTGGCCCTTCGGTCTGGTACAGGCTGACGGTGGGCCATACCGGCCGCGCCGAGGCGCGCTGGCTCTTGCCGAAAATCTGCGAAACCGGCTCCATCTCGAAGGATGGCATCGGCGCGATCCGCGTGCAGCAGGATCATACCCTTGTGCAGATTGCAGAACCCCTTGCCGGCCGTTTTGGCGCCATGGTGGAAATCGAACCGGGACTGATGATGGAACGTATCGAAGGCGAACCGTCGATGGAACGTCCCGAACGCCCTGCCGCGCGTCCCGCATCGCGCCCGGCGCCTGCCGCACGACCGGAACGCCGCGTTACGCCAAAACCCCTGCACGAAGATCGTCCGGCGCGCGAAGAACGCGCGGACAAGCCCAGCTATTCCGGCAAGCCACCGCGGATCGTCGAAGATGACGCCCCCGCCGCGCCGGTATGGTCGCCGCTCGAGGCATCGCAATCCGCGCCCTCCGGCGCCCCTTCCCCGCGCGAGGAACGCCCGCGCAAGGCCTACACCCCGCGCGAAGATGCCCCACGCAAACCCTCTGCAGCCCGCTCGGACGGGGATCGCAAACCCTATGCCCCGCGCGAGGATGGACCGCGCAAGCCCTATGCGCGTCGCGATGAAGGGGACCGCAAGCCCTACGCGCCGCGCGAAGAGCGCGGGTCCGAGGACCGCAAACCCCGCTGGAAGGCCGATGGCGTGCCGAAATCCGCAGGCTACAAGTCGCATGGCGGCAGCCCGGACCGTCCTGGAAAGGCGGCGGGCTACAAATCCCATGCCGCATCCACCTCGGGCGCCAAGCCCAAGGGCGATTGGGCGCCGCGCAAACCGCGCGCCGAAGGCGATGGCCCGACCCGTGCCCCGCGCGCGGCAGGCGGCAAACCAGAGTGGAAACCCAAGGGCGAAGGCAAACCCGCCTACAAGCCTCGCGGTGGCGACGGGCCGGATCAGCGCCCATTCCGCGCCAAGCCCGGCGCCAAGCCGCCGGCACGGGCCAAGGCCGCCGCGCCGAAGGCTGATCCAAAGGATACCTCCAAGCGGTTCGTCCCGCCGAAGAAGAAGTGATCACGAATCCAGCCGATGCAAAGGGCCGCCCCGCAGGGTGGCCCTTTTTCACGCGTCTGTCGGTTTCAGTCTGTCCAGCAAGGCACGATGCAACCCGGGCGCTGCGGCGATAAGACCATCGGCCTGAGGCACCGCTTCGTTGAACCGCAAGGGCCGCCCATGCCGATCCGTCACCGCAGCGCCGGCGCGCGCGGCGATCAGGCTCCCTGCTGCGATGTCCCATTCCCATCCCTGCCGAAAGCTCAGCATGCCATCAAAACGGCCTTGTCCAACCAGGGCCAGCCGATAGGCGACCGAAGCACGGAAACTGCGCTTCACCTCGGGCACGCCACCCGGCCAAAGCTCGGGCTTCAGATTGGCGGCCGGGGTCAGGATGTTCGCGCCCTCGGTGCCTGAAATGGCGCTCGCTTCTATGGGTGCATCGTTCAGAAAGGCCGGGCCATCCTGCGTCGCATGAAACATCCGCTGCAAGACCGGCAGAAACACCACACCCGCCGTCACCTGCCCCTTGCGGGCGATGGCAAGAGAATGGCTGAAACTGTCCTCACCCGCGATAAAGGCGCGGGTGCCGTCGATCGGGTCGAGGATGAAGACCGCTTCCCTCTGCAACCGTTCGGCATCGTCCGGTGTCTCCTCTGACAGCCATCCGTAATCCGGTCGCGCGCCCCGAAGGATGCGGATGAGCGCGTCATTGACGGCATGATCCGCCTCCGTGACAGGCCCCTCTGCCCCTTTGTCCCAGACCCTGGGGTTGCGTTTCCAGAAACGCAGGGCGATGCGGCCCGCCTCGCGCGCGGCGCGGATCAGCAGGGTCAGATCATCCTCGGGCGTTGCATCAGGCCCCGGCAAGGGTCAGCCCGTCAATCAGGCAGGATGGCACCCGCGTTGAAAGATGCGCCCGCGCATCGTTGGCGGGCACCAGCCGCAGCAGCATCTCGCGCAGATTGCCGGCGATCGTGCATTCGTTCACCGGGTGCGAGATCACGCCATTCTGCACCCAGAACCCGGCCGCACCCCGCGAGTAATCGCCGGTTGTCGGGTTGATCGTCGATCCGATCATCGACGTCACGTAAAGCCCCGTTCCCATGTCACGGATCAGGTCGTCGCGCGTCTGCACACCCTGGGTCAGGTCGATGTTCGATGTGGACGGGGACGGCGGCGAGGATGTCCCGCGCGATGCATTCGCCGTACTGGCCATCCCCAGTTTGCGCCCCGTGGCAAGGTCAAGCGTCCAACCCGTCAGGATGCCATCCTCGACAATCGCACGCCGCTTGGTCGGCAACCCCTCAGCATCGAAGGGGCGCGATGATGAGATGCGGGCGCGATGCGGGTCTTCGATCACCGACAATCCGGCAGGCAACACCTGCGCCCCCAGCGCATCGCGCAGCCAGCTTGCCCCGCGCGCGATCGCCGCGCCGTTCACGGCAGACAGAAGATGCCCGATCAGCGAAGACGCAACGCGTTCATCAAACAGCACCGGATAGGTGCCCGTGCCCGGCTTCACCGCTCCGGCCCGCGCCAGCGCCCGTTCGGCCGCCAATGCCCCGATACCTTCGGCGGGCGGCAGGTCGGATTGATAAGTCCGTGATTCACCTGCCCGGTCACGCTCCATCGCTGTGCCTTGGCCGGTAAAGGCCACGGCGGAAATCGACCGCGAACTGCGCGCATAGCCACCGGAAAACCCGTTTGAAGCCGCAAGATGCATCGCCCTGCTGGAATAACCCGCCGAGACCTCGACCTGCGTGATCCCCTTTGCCGCCATCGCAGCAGCCTCTGCCCGGCGGCAATCGGACTCAAGCACCGCCGCATCCGGCTCTGGCGCCGGATCAGCAAGGTCCAGCGCCGCCAGATCCCAGGCCGTTGCAATCTGGCCAGGATCCGCCAGCCCGGCATAGGGATCTTCCGGTGCTTCACGGGCCATGGCAACCGCCCGTTCCGCCAGCGCATGGATGGTGCGATCAGAGATATCCGAGGCCGACACGCAAGCTTGCTTGCCGCCGAACAGCACCCTCAACCCTATCTCCGTGCCTTCAGCGCGTTCCGCCTGCTCCAGCTTGCCCGCCCGAACGTCAATGGTCAGTGACGTGCCTTGCACCGCAAGGGCGTCCGCGGCCTCGGCCCCCGCCTTGCGAGCGGCGTCAAGAAGTCGGGCGGTCAACAAGGCAAGCGTATCGGTCATGGCCGGTCCTCTGGCAGGTGCCCAAAGCAGGTAGTCCGCTGCTCGCGACAGTGCAAGCGTCGCGCATGGATGCCTTTGCAACGACCCCAACCGTGACCTGTGCCCGGTTCGCGCCGCGCGCGTCCGGCAGATGCGGATGAAAGGTGGCGGCAAACATGAAAGGCCCTCGCCGCAGCGAGGGCCTTTGTCTGTCGTTGCCAGCGCGCGTTACTGCAACCGCTGACCGTTTGCAAAGAACCCGCCATCCTTGAATTCCAGCGTCGAGGAAAGTTCATCCTCGCCCGTGGCATTGGCGAACATCGACAGCATCATGCGAAAGCCCATGACCTGATCCTCGGGCAACAGGCCCATGGCAACCAGCTTGTCCATCAGCGCATTGCCTCCGACCAGCTTCAGATCCACCTTGCCTGTCGGCGCGGGCATCCCCCCGAAGGTCTCAAGATCGCCATTGTCAAAGGTCAGCGCGCCCGCGCCTGTCAACTCGGCCCCGGCGATCTTCGCCTGCAGGGCAGTGATATCCAGCGCGTGCAACTCGGCCGGGGTCTGGTCCGCCGCCGCCTCTGCGGCAGCCGGATCCATGATATCGACAAGCAGCCGTGCCTTGCCCTTCGTATCAATCACCAGGGTTGCCGGATCGCGTGGCAACTGGCTTGCCGGGTCGATCATCGCCCAAAGTTCATCCGAGACCGTCAGATCAACGATCCGCGTCAGGAACGAGAAATCGGAAGGCTCCGGCGTGACACTGACCGGCATCTGGAACCCGAACGACGCTTCCTGATAGGCAAGGTTGATCTGCGGGAACGGAATGGTCGGGGCGGACATTGCCATTGTCACGCCCGTCGCGCCCACGGAGTAAGCAAGTTTCGATGCATCCATGGCAAAGCCGATGGTGTTGCTTTCGCCTGCCCCGGTGATCCTGGTCGGGCCCGTGGCATCAACGATCTCCATGTCATAGGTCATTGCGCCGGTCGTGATGCTGGCTTCGGAAGCAAACCCCGCCTTCAGCGCCGCCGCCATATCCATCATGGCTGCCGATCCAAGGAATGTGCCGTTCCCGGTGCCCGTGATTTCATCCATCTTCAAGGTCAGTTTCAGGGTGGATGGGCCCGTTCCCGCGCCTTCGGCCTCTGATGAGCCCGGATCGGTTCCATTCACCGTTACCGTCATGCCTTCCGCAGCGAAGCTGGAACTGAGAGACGACCGCTCGCCTTCGCCCGCTGCGACGAGATATTTTCCGGACACGGTCGAAAGCACGACCTCGGCGGTCACGTCAACGGCCTCGGCCTCGGACCCTTCCACGCTGGTCAGAACGACGGCAATTTCCGGACCTTCGAAATCATAGGCTGTTTCGCCGGCATCCCCGCTGGCCGTAATCTCAAGCCCGGGCTGGCGAACCTCCATGGTCAGGGTTGCAGGTTCGCCGTCGGCCTCTGAGGGATCGACCGTCATCTCGAACGGATAGCTGTCCGACATCGTGACCTGAACGGTGCCGTCGCCGTTGTCACGAAATCTGATCTCGTCCACCGATCCGCTGCCGACAACGCCATCCTGATCAATCGCCATGGTCATGCCGGTCACAACCAGCGTGTCCCCATCCCGTTCGACACTTTCCGTGGATATGCTCTGCCCGCTGCCCTGCGCCAGGGCGAGCCAGTTTTCCCAAACCTGCTCTGGTGTGACAGCGGCAAGGGAAGGCGTGGCAAAGAGCATGACAAGGGCAGTGCTGCCCGCCAGCTTGCGACTGATCATAATGAACCTCATTGTGATGCGAAAAAATCTGTCGGGCAGGAGCATCCTCCCGCACTGATGCGGGGTCAAGGGTTTCCAACGACGTCTCAACATGCGTTAAGTCTGCCGCGCAGGATTGGAAAGACGTTTGCAGGCGAAGGAGGGAAGTCGTGCAGGACAAGGTTGTCATTATCACTGGTGCCAGCCGGGGCATCGGTGCCGCCGCTGTTCGGGCCTTCGTTGCTGCCGGGGCACGGGTGGCCGCATGCGCCCGCGATAAGGCACAGATCACAGCGTTGGCCGATGATCTTGGCCCCTCGATCCTGCCATTGGTTTGTGATGTGGCGGATTGGTCTTCGGTCCATGGCGCGGTGTCCTCGGTGCGCGACCGGTTCGGTCGTATCGACGTTCTGGTGAACAACGCAGGCGTGATCGAACCCATCGCCCATCTTGCCGAAGCCGATGTTTCCGATTGGTGCCAGAGCATCGACATCAACCTGAAAGGCGTCTTTCACGGCATGCGTGCCGTCCTGCCCGTGATGCGGGCGCAAGGGGCGGGGACGATCATCAACGTATCTTCCGGGGCCGCGACCAACCCGCTTGAAGGATGGAGCGCCTATTGCGCGGGCAAGGCCGGGGCGCTGATGCTGACCCGCGCTGCCCATCTGGAAGAGGGGCCGCATGGCATTCGTGTGCTTGGCCTGTCGCCCGGAACCGTGGCCACGGACATGCAGGTCAAGATCAAGGCATCCGGTGTAAACCCGGTCAGCCAGATCGACTTTGCCACCCATATCCCCGCCGACTGGCCGGCTCGCGCGCTGGTCTGGATGTGCGGGTCAGAGGCCGACGCCTGGCTTGGCCGCGACATTTCGCTGCGGGATGAAGGCGTGCGTCGTGCGGTGGGATTGATCCCATGATCGGTATTCAGGACACGGGCGGTGCGCGCCTGCTGACCCTTGATCGCCCCGACAAGGCCAATGCATTGACGCAACAGATGCTGGCCACATTGGATGCCGGCGTCTTGGCGGCTGCAGCGGAAGGAATCCCGGTTCTGATCGTGACCGGGGCAGGGCGCGTCTTTTCCGCAGGTGCCGATCTTGACGGAATGGCCAGCGGCCTTGGCCATGCCCCGGAATGGGAGGTGCTGTCGCGTCGCCTCGCCACCTATCCCGGCCTGACCATCGCCGCGCTGAACGGAACCCTGGCAGGGGGCGCCTTCGGGATGGCTTTGGCCTGTGACCTGCGGGTGGCCGTGCCCGGCGCAGAGTTTTTCTATCCCGTGATGAAGCGCGGCTACTTGCCCCAGCCATCCGATCCGGCCCGCCTTGCCGCACTGGTCGGCCCGGCGCGGGCGCGGATGATCCTGCTGGCCGGACAAAGGGTGGATGCCGCAACGGCCCTGGGCTGGGGATTGATAGACCGGATTGCAGACGACGCGGTGCAGGGCGCTCTGTTGCTGGCGGCCGATGCCGTGGGCGCAGATCCTGCCCATGTTCGCCGCATGAAGGCGATGTTCTGACGGACCTACTGCCGCCTGCGCCCACCCGGCACGCGCGACAGAAATCCCGGGGGCCTGCGGGCGACCCATGTCAGGAAGCCCTGCATCCGGGGGTCGGCGCGAATCGCGTCGGCAGTGCTGAACCGGCGCGCCAGTTCGGTTTCCGAAAAGCGAGCATGGATTTCCTTGTGACAGATGTGCGGCCTTATGTAGCAACGGCACCAAGATGAGCGGGCGGCTCAGCTTCCACCGTTACTTTGTAGTCTTGGTGGGCGTTCCAATCGTAGCCTGCGGGCTGTTCTTTTGTGGCCCTATCGGGGTCGGAGTGGAAGTTGATTCCAACGCAGAAATCGCTTCCTCTCGTTCCATCTTCAAAGACATCGGTAAACTCAATGCGTCCTATGATGGAAAGAACTTTCCCTTCCCGAAGCCTCTCCATGATCAGATCGATTGGCAAAACTGGGCTGTCCATGCGCCGCCCCTCGCCCGGCCCCACAACCAAATTCATCAAGTTCCATCGGTTACCGGTTACTCGGTAGTCAATCGGTGTGTGAAGGTCTGGGAAGAACTGGACATGGCAGAAGCCGAACACAATCGTTCCAGGGCTGTTCCCTGTATTGGTGAACTGTGGGCGCAGGATCAGCGTCTCGGGGGTGCCGTCTTCTCGGAGGCCATAGTGCAGGTTGACGCCGCTAAACGAGATATAGGCCTGCGTCTGCAAGCGGCCCATTTTTTCGGTGATTTCCACCGACTTCAAAGCAGCCGCGTTGGCTTGGCGAGTGAGCACGAGGGTTATGATAAGAAGAACCGTGCCAGCCGCGACAAGCAATGTGGAAGCATACGCGTAGTCCCGCATGTCTTGCGTAGCGGCGTCGATAGACTGTGTAGCCGCGTTCATTCCCTGCTGGGCGACAAGGTCTTCTATCTCCCTTTGACGGGCTTCGTCTTCGCTGCGTTGGCGGGCATCGGCGGCGGCTTGGTCCTCGACAATTTCAACAGGGAAAGGAATAGGAAGCGGCTGGGCTTCTTCCTGTTGGTTGGCGGTCTGTTGTTGGGCTTCTGGTGCTTGTTCTTGGGCCTCCCCTAGAGAAGCCGGAAGCATCAATCCAAGTGAAGCTGCGAAGACCCAATGGCGAATAGACATTGCAACAAGTAAGCCGCCGTGAACTTGCCCCTTGAGAGCTTGTTCCGAACGTTCACTTCCTTTTCGCTGATTCCAATGGCTTCCAGCTTTTCGACAAGCTGGGCGTATGTCACGCCCTTTCGCTTGAGTTCAGCTTTCAGAAGGTTTGCGGCCTTCATTTCCCAGTCTGTCTGTTCGGGCATGTATCACCTATAGTTAAAAAAGTACTGAATACGTTACTTATGCCCTTGTAAACGATACGTCAACGTACTACATCCGATACATAGGTAACGGATACAGTACATCATGGCACAGCACTTCCTCCTTTCAGCCGCCGCTCGCACCCTGAGCCTTCGCGCCATCTACAAAGCTGGCGAGGAAGTGGCCTATGACACGTTCTGCAAGATGCGCTGGCCGGAAACCGATGGCGAAGCCGTTTGCCCCCAGTGTGGCTGCTGCGAAACCTACAAGATCACCACCCGCCGCAAGTTTAAGTGCAAGGGCTGTGGCCACCAGTTTTCGGTGACTTCCGGCACGATCTTCGCAAGCCGCAAGATGGCTTTCGTTGATCTGCTGGCCGCGATCTGCATTACCGTGAACGCAGCCAAGGGCGTTTCGATGGTGCAGCTTTCGCGCGATCTGGACTGCCAGTACAAGACCGCTTTCGTGCTGGCCCATAAGCTGCGCGAAGCGATGGCGCTGGAGGTGCATACGGGCGAAATCCTGAAAGGCCACATCGAGGTTGATGGCGCTTACTTCGGTGGCCACGTGCGCCCTGAGAATGCCAAGGCAGACCGCAAAGACCGCCGCCTGAAAGCCAACCAGTCGGGCAAGCGCCGCGTGGTCGTGGTGCTGCGGGAGCGCCGTGGCCGTACCCTGCCCGTGGTTACGATGGCAGAAGCCGAAGGCGTGGCACTGGTACATGCCAACGTTGACCGTATGGCCACCGTGTCGGCTGATGAAGCTTCGCACTGGGATGCGCTGCATGCGGGCTGGCAGGTTGACCGCGTCAACCACAGCGAAATCTACAGCGATCACGGCAAACACACCAACTGGGCCGAAAGCTATTTCTCGCGTCTGCGCCGCATGGTGCAGGGCCAGCACCACCATGTCAGCCCGCGCTACCTGCACCAGTACGCCACGCAGGCCGCATGGCTGGAAGACAACCGTCGCAAGAGCAACGGCGCGCAGGCCTTCGGGCTGGTGCAGAATGCGATGGAAGCACCCGTCAGCCGTGCTTGGAAAGGCTACTGGCAGAAGGCTGCATGATGCCTCTGGACTCAAGGTTCGTCGTGTAACACCATATGTACGGTGGAATCACCTTCTGGACCGCAAGCCTTAGCCTGAACGGCGCGGGCAACGGCCCGGGAAAGGAGGTGATAAAATGTCGAAGAAATCTTCATCCACTAAGATCGGACGGAACGCCGGAAACGGTCAGTTCACTACGGTCAAGAAGGCCCAACAAGCGCCAAAAACGCACGTTGTGGAGACGATCAAAAAGCCGAGTAAGTAACTAGGCTTCAGCGCGTCCATTTCTCTGCCAAGGGGGTGGGCGCGCTGTTTCTGATTCTAGCGAATCACGAATCGCTGTCTAGCCCCTATCGCATGGGGTGTGTGACTCCGATTCATCTAGAACTTGTGGCACCACACATCAAACAGTGGAAAAACAAAACAGTCGGTGCTATACCGACTGTTAAGGCCTAGTGGCAGAGAGGACATGCGCCCGGGGTTGCAATCTGGATCACGTCGGTTCGAATCCGACCTAGGCCTCGCCACCAAAACTGAGCCCCGCTTCGGCGGGGCTTTTTCATTACAAGTATCTTACCACGTAATGAGGCGAATTCAAGGCGATTCTTCTAAACGAATCAACGGCTTAGGTTTCCGATTTATCGATTCCCTTCAATGACTTAGCAGTTAACAAATCGACCACAGGTTGTTCTTCGGCGAAACATGGCCAGACTTCCCTAGACGATGCAGCGCCGCGTAGACCTTCCTGTACGCATCTGCGTAAGCCAAGTTCCCCTGCAACCGTCTTGCCAGTTCTGAGCCGCGCAACGGCCCGTCGCGCAACTCGCGCAGGATGGCTTGCGTCAACTGACCACGTTTGAACGTCTTGGGGAACTTCTGCGGCACTGGCAGGCTTTCCGGGTCAACCCCGCGCAGCCGTAGTAGTGCGTCGATGTGTTCCAGCCCTTCTGCGCCCTCGCGTACGGTCACGGCCCGCATGTAATGCAGGGTGCTGATGATCGTGTCTTCCTTGATGGGGCGGAGGTAGTATCTGGTCATGCCGCAAGGATAGCGCCGATCTGGGCCGGATACTTGGTGCGCTTGCTACATAACACCGCAGATGTGATGAACAAGGATCGTCGGCCCGCCCTTGCCGCCCCTAAGCTTCGGCACCAGATGGTGCAGACTTTGCGGAACTTCGGGCGGGATCGGCCGCTGGCAGATCGGGCAAATGGGGACCATGTTGTCCTGTCGCATCATTGCTGGCAAAGAATGGCACAACGCTTCGCGGGGACAAGATGGACGCACTGGTGATCGGGGCCGGGCCCGCCGGTCTGATGGCGGCCGAGGAACTTGTTGCCGCTGGGCGCAAGGTCGTGATCTGCGAGGCGAAGCCTTCGATCGGGCGCAAGTTGCTCATGGCCGGAAAATCCGGTCTGAACGTGACCAAGGACGAGACACCACAAATCTTCGCCCAGGCCTTTGACTCACCCTGGCTTGTGCCGATGCTGGCCGAGTTCGGACCGCAAGAGGTGCAGGACTGGTGCCGCGCCCTCGGGCAGGAGGTCTTCGTCGGCACGTCCGGGCGGGTCTTTCCAAAGGTGATGAAGGCGTCGCCTCTGCTGCGTGCATGGCTTGCCCGTCTGAGGGGTGCGGGTGCCGAATTTCGGCTGCGTTGGCGCTGGACCGGGTTCGATGGCGCTGCCTTTCGGTTCGACACGCCACAAGGCCGCGCCACGCTTGCGCCCTCTATTGTTGTTCTGGCCCTCGGCGGGGCCAGCTGGGCGCGGCTTGGGTCGGATGCGGCCTGGGTGCCATGGCTGCGGGAGCGTGGGGTCCAGATTGCCCCGTTCAAACCTGCAAATATGGGATTTGCGGTGAACTGGTCACCGCACATGGCAGCGCATTTCGGCAAGCCTGTAAAAGGGATCACTTTGAAGGCCGGTGATCGGCGTATCCGGGCGGAATTCGTGCTGTCAGCGCGTGGGCTTGAAGGGGGCGGCATCTATGCCGTCAGTCGCGACCTGCGCGAAGGGGCGGAGTTGCATCTCGATCTGATGCCCGATGTGACGCCTTCCGATCTTGCCCTGCGTCTGGATCGGATGAAGCCGGGTCAGAGCCTTTCCAACCGTCTGCGAAAGCTTGGCCTGTCACCCGAGGCTTCGGCGCTGGTCATGGAATTCGGTCGTTCCCTGCCCGTTGTCGAGGCCATCAAGGCCCTGCCCGTGCCACTTGCCGGACCCCGGCCCATGGACGAGGCGATCTCGGTCGCGGGCGGCATCGCACGCGCTGCCCTGACCGATGATCTGGAACTGCGCGCCCTGCCTGGCGTCTTCGCCTGCGGCGAGATGCTGGACTGGGAGGCACCTACAGGCGGCTATCTGCTGACCGCCTGCTGGGCGACCGGGCGATGGGCCGGACGTGCGGCGGCGAAGGCGGGGTGAACCCCGCCCTGCGGGCCGACCGTCCGGCCACAACGGCGCCGCTCTAACCGTGCTTGACCATCACATGCCGCACCACGGTGTAATCCTCCAGCGCATAGGCGCTCATGTCCTTGCCGTAGCCGGATTGCTTCAACCCGCCATGCGGCATCTCGTTGACCAGCATGAAATGCGTATTGATCCAGGTGCAGCCATAGCGCAGCCGCGCGGCCGTCGCCATCGCGCGGCCCACATCCTTGGTCCAGACCGATGAAGCAAGGCCATAATCGCTGTCATTTGCCCAGGCGACGGCCGTATCCACATCCGAAAACGGTGTGATGGAAACCACCGGCCCGAACACCTCGCGCCGCACGATCTCGTCTTCCTGTCTTGCGCCTGCGATCACCGTAGGGCGGTAGTAGAAGCCCTGATCCATCACCTCGCCGCCAGTCGTGATCTCGATGTGATTCACCTCGCGCGCGCGGTTGACGAAACTGGCCACACGGTCGCGCTGGCGCAGGCTGATCAGAGGGCCGATCTCGTTGGTGCTGTCATCCTCATTTCCCAGCGCAATCGTGGAAACGGCTGATGTCAGGTCGGCGACAAGCCGATCATAGACCTTCTTCCCGGCATAGATCCGGCAAGCTGCGGTGCAATCCTGCCCCGCGTTGTAATACCCGAAAGCCCGCAGACCATCGACAACCTCGGCCACATCGGCATCGTCAAAGACGATGACGGGGGCCTTTCCACCCAATTCCAGATGGGTGCGCTTTACCGTCTTGGCCGCGGCATCAAGCATCTTCTTGCCCGTCGCCACATCGCCGGTCAGCGAGATCATGTCCACCTGGGGGTGGTTGATCAGATAGTTGCCCACCGTCTGTCCCCGACCGGCGACAATACTGACCACACCTTCGGGCAGTTCCTCGGCCAGAATGCGCGCCATCTTCAGCGCGGTCAGCGGGGTCTGCTCGGAGGGCTTGAACACGACCGTATTCCCGCCGCCGATGGCTGGCCCCAGCTTCCAGGCCATCATCATCAGCGGATAGTTCCACGGCGCGATGGAGGCGATCACGCCAACCGGATCGCGGCGGATCATGCTGGTGTGACCTGCCAGATACTCACCTGCCACAGCCCCGTGCTGGCAGCGCACGGCCCCCGCGAAAAAGCGGAAGCAATCCACGATGGCCGGGATCTCGTCATTCCGGGCGGCGTTGATCGGCTTGCCACAATTCAGCGCCTCGAGCGCGGCAAAGCCGTCCGCCTCGGCCTCGACCCGGTCCGCAATCCGCAGCAGGGCGGCAGCGCGTTCGGCGGGGGTTGTCCGGCTCCAGCCGTCAAAGGCCTTGCGCGCGGCGGCGACCGCGCGGTCCACCTGTCCGGTCGAGGCTTCGGGAACCTCGAGGATCAGCCCGCCCGTGCGCGGGTTCAGGATCTGCTCTCTGGCTTCCTGCCCGGGCTCAAACCCCGCGCCGATCAGAAGCTGGGTGTCGATGGTCATGTGGACACTGTCCATGGGAACCTCCCTTTGGTCATTTGCCCGATCCGGCGGTGTCAGACCCGCCGCGGGTCAGGTAATAGGCGATGAGGATGGGGATGAAGGTGGCTAGGAAGACGACGATGGCGACGACATTCGTCACCGGTCTTTGGCGCGGGCGAACCAGTTCCTGCAACATCCAGATGGGAAGCGTGCTTTGCTGGCCTGCGGTAAAGGTGGTGACGATCACCTCGTCGAAGGACAGCGCGAAGGCGAGCATGCCGCCTGCCAGAAGAGACGTGCCAAGATTGGGAAGCAGAACGTAGCGGAAGGTCTGGAAACTGTTCGCGCCAAGGTCGGCCGAAGCCTCGAGGATGCCGCCTGACAGACGGCGAAACCGGGCGACAGCGTTGTTGTAGACGATCACGATGCAGAAGGTGGCATGGCCAAGGATGATGGTCCAGGTCGAGAACGGAATATCCATGATCGAAAAGGCCGACCGAAGAGACATGCCCGTGATGACGCCCGGCAGCGCGATGGGCAGGATGATCAGCAGGCTGATCTGCTCACGTCCGAAAAACGCCGTGCGCGCCATTGCGGCCGATACCAGCGTGCCAAGGACCATCGCAATGAATGTCGCAATCGTCGCCACCCAGAGCGACAGATAAAGGGGCGGCCAGATGTCCGCCCGGTTCCAGGCGACGCCAAACCATTGCGTGGTCAGCCCAGGTGGCGGGAACTGATAGGATTTGTCCTCGGTCGTGAAGGCATAAAGAAAGATCAGAAGGATCGGCAGATGCAGGAACAGAAGGCCGCCTGTCGCCGCGATCTTCAGGCCAAGCGAAGCGCGATCAGAGTGCATCGAACGCCCCCTTCCGCTTGGCGATGGTCAGATAGACCAGCATGATCAGAATGGGCACCACCGCAAAGGCCGCTGCAAGCGGGATGTTCCCGGCCGTCCCTTGCAACTGATAGACGGCAAGCCCGATGAATCGCGCCGAAGTGCCAACAATCTGCGGAATGATGTAGTCACCCATGGTGAGCGAGAAGGTGAAGATCGACCCGGCGATCACACCCGGCAGCGCCAAGGGCAGGATCACCGTGCGGAAAGTCTGCGCCTTCGATGCACCAAGGTCGGCCGAGGCTTCCAGCATCGACATGGGCACCCGCTCCAGCGAGGCCTGCATAGGCAGGATCATGTAGGGCAGCCAGACATAGACAAACACGATGAACGTGCCAAGCGGGCTGGTCGAAAGGCTGTTTCCGCCGATCCCCGGAATGGCCAGAATGGCATTCAGGATCATCGACAGACCAACCCCTTCGGCGGCCCAGGTGATGATACCTTCCTTTGCCAGGATCAGTTTCCAGGCATAGACCTTGACCAGATAGGAAGACCACAGGGGCAGCATGACGCCCAGGTAGAACACCGCCTTCCATTTTCCCCGCGCAAAGCGGGCGGCGTAATAGGCGATGGGAAAGGCAATGACTGCGCAGCCGATGGTGACGGCGGCAGACATCAACAGCGTGCGGAAGATGATGTCGAGGTTCTGGGCGCGGAACAGTTCGCCATAGGTCTTGAGCGTCAATTCCTCTTTCACCACTCCCGAGAATTCGTCGATGGAATAAAAGCTTTGCAGAAGCAGGGCAAAGAGCGATCCCAGATAGACCACACCCAGCCACAATAGCGGTGGCGTCAGCAGCACGGTCAGCAAAAGGCGCGGATGCCGCCAGAACAGGGCAGTCAACCGGTCGGCAAGCCCGCGTTCGGGCAGGATGGCGGGCGCGTCGGTCATGCCTCGTCCATCAGATGCAGGGCGGCCTGATCGAAGGACAGGCCGACCGTCGCGCCTGTTTCCGGCAAGATCTGCCCCGCGGGCAGGAAAGCCGCAATCTCTGTCCCGTGCAGCATCACTGAAACCCGGCTGCCGGAGCCCAGAAAACGGATCGACGAAACGGTACCGGCCAGGGCAACGCCATCGGCGGGCGTCAGCCGCAACGCCTCTGGCCGGAGCGATGCCCATTTTGCCGGACCACCGAAGGTGCGGGTAACGTCGGGCGCCAGAACATTCGACGACCCCACGAAATCCGCCACGAACCGCGTGCGCGGACGGGCATAGACTTCGGCCGGCGTCCCGATCTGTGCGATGCGGCCTTCGTTGAACACCGCAAGACTGTCGGCCATGCTGAGCGCCTCGCCCTGATCGTGGGTGACAAAGACGAAGGTGATGCCCAGGCGGGATTGCAGGGCCTTAAGCTCATCCTGCATCGCTTCGCGCAACTTCAGATCGAGCGCCCCCAGCGGTTCGTCCAGAAGCAAGACCTTGGGTTCATTCACCAAAGCCCGCGCCAATGCGACACGCTGCCTTTGCCCGCCCGAAAGCTGGGCAGGCTTTCTGTCGCCATAACCTTCCAGCTTCACCAGCGCGAGCATGTCTTCGGCACGCGCCTCGCGACTGCGGCGGTCTATTCCCTTGACCATCAGGCCATAGGCAACATTGTCGCGCACATTCATGTGCGGGAACAGGGCGTAGTCCTGAAAGACGGTATTCACGTTGCGGCGGTTCGGGGGGATGTTTCCCACATCCTGCCCAAAGATGCGGATTGTGCCACCGGTCGGCTTCTCAAAGCCCGAGATCAGCCGCAGGCAGGTTGTCTTGCCCGAACCGGATGGCCCCAGCATGGCGAAGAACGACCCCTCTGCAATGGCCAGATCGACACCATCCACCGCCTTTACAGGGGCCGATGGCGGTCCGAAATGTCGGGAAACGTTCTGGAATTCGACGGCAGCGGTCATTCGGGGCACCGGGCAGGAAATAGAAGGTCAGGGTGTGCGCCAGGACGCACACCCGATAGGCAGCGATGCGGTGGGTTCAGCGCCCGCCGATCACGCCGATATAGTCAGACACCCAGCGGTAATAGGGCACGCAGGTATCGTCGCCTTGCGAGCAGTCGGCAACCGGAGTGGTCCAGAACCGGATCTTGTCGAAATCATCCAGCCCGTTCGCGGTGCAGCCTTCCGCTGTCTGCATCCCGCGCCCATCGGTGCAAGCTGCCGGAACCGAAGGGTTGGCGCCGAACCAGACCGACAGATCGGATTGCAGGTTGGAGGTAAGCTGATGCTCGAACCACATATAGGCACAGTTCGGGTGTTCGCTGTTCACGTGCAGCATGGTGGTGTCGGCCCAGCCCGTGGCGCCCTCTTGCGGAATCGTCGATGCGACCGGCGCACCTCCCGCCTTCAGAAGGTTCACCTGGAACGGCCACGAGCCCGAGGCGACCACGCCTTCATTCTTGAAATCGTCGATCTGGATGAAGGCATCATGCCAGTAGCGGCTGACGATCTCGCGCTGCCCGCGCAACAGGTCCAGCGCGGCCTTGTACTGGTCCTCGTTCAACTCGTAGGGCGAGGTGATGCCCAGGTCCGGCTTGTGGAACATCAGATATTGCGCGGCATCCGCCACATGGATCGGGCCGTCATAGGCCTGCACGCGGCCCTTGTTCGATTTGCCGTCAGGCAGGGTCTGCTCCTGAAACACCACGTTCCAGCTTGTCGGCGCCTCGGGGAAGACCTCGGTGTTGTACATCAGGACATTCGGCCCCCACATGTAGGGGACGCCGTAATGCTTGCCATTCACGGTATGCCAGGGCGCATCCTGCAGGCGCGGGTCGATGGTGGACCATGAAGGAATCAGGTCCTTGTTGATCTCCTGCACCCGTCCGCCCGCGATCAGACGAAGCGATGCGTCACCAGAGGCGGTGACAAGGTCAAAGCCGCCCTCGTTCATCAGGGCGACCATCTCGTCCGAGGTGTTGGCCGTCTTGACGCTCACCTTGCAGCCGGTCGATTCCTCGAACTTCGTGACCCAGTCAAAGGCCGCATCCGTTTCGCCACGTTCGATATAGCCAGCCCAAGCCACGATGGACAACGCGCCCTCGCCCGCGCCGATCTCGGTCATCTGGGCAAGCGCCGGCGTCACGCCGACAATCAGCCCGAGGGCAGTGGTGGCAGTCAGTTTCAACGTCTTGAATGTCATCCTGAAGTCTCCCTGTGAGAGCGCCGCACGCGCGGCCAGCCGGTGTTCCGGTCCTGCACACAGACGGTATTCGCCCGACAGCATTTCGCAATATCAAAACGCTGATGGGTGCATTCGGTTTTTCCGATGGCTTGGTGGCAGGATGCCGCCGTGTCCGGTATGGGTGGTGTCCATCTGGTCCGGGAGGGAAAGCTTTCGGATAGGAAACGGAAGGGGGCCTTCGCAACGCCGACGGCGCCGCACATGCTGCATGGCAAAGTCAACTGCATTCTCGAGCGGCCCCCGAAACGCACAACTGCCCATCGTTCTGGTCAGTCCTTCCCCATCAGGCGGCATCACCGACCGGAGATCTTGCCCTTTGCAACCTCAGGCCAAGGCGCGGAACAGTGCTAGAAATGGGTCTGTCCCGATCAGAGCGCGCCCCACCAGATTCAATCCGACCACCAGCAGGGCCCATGTGATGACGCTGTAGAACGTCCGCTCGCTGACCATACCGACCGTCCGCTTGCCCACAAAGACGCCCAGGATGGCCGCTGGAGAAAGATAGACAAGCGTTTCAAGGCTTTGGAATGTCACCTGGCCGTTCAATGAGTAGGGCCCCAACTTCACTGCGTTCAGGATTGCAAAAAGGATGGTGGTGGTTCCCGCATAGGCCAGTCGGTCAAGGTTCAGAGGCTGGACATAGACCTGATACGGCGGCGCCCCGGCATGGCTGATATAGCTCGTGAAGCCGGCAAGTGCCCCCCAGAAGACACCGGGCGCGACTTCAGGGCTGCGCTGGACGGTCGCTCTTCTGGTGCCGACCAGCATGTAGATGGCGAACAGGATGCCGATGCAGCCGACCAGCCCCGTGATGACGTCATTGCCGCCCGGAAGGTTGGCCGATGTCCAGGGGATCACCGCCCAGCCGATCATCACACCCGCGATGCCCGCCGGAACGAGGATCATCAACACGTTACGGGCAAAGCTGCGCCGATAGGCCCAGAGCCCGAACGCATCGCTCACCAGATAGACAGGCAAGAGTAGACCTGCGGCGGAAAGAGGATCAATGACCAGACTCAACAGCGGCACGCTCAGGTTGCCTACGGCTGACCAGCCGCCTTTGGAGAAGCCGACAAGAAAGGCGACCAGAACGGCAATCAGCCAGAAATCCCATCCCTGCAAGGCTATCTCGTTTTCCTGAAGGTCATCGTCGCGTCGCCTGTTGTCCCTGTCGCTGTGCCCCGGCTTTCTTCGATCTGGCGCTGTGTGACCGTGACCTGCAACGGTCGGAAGGAGTTTCTGGTACTGGACCATGGCTTGGCGCAAAGGCGCAAAGATGGTTGGTCGCGAGGAAAGAGAACGGGCATGCGGTGTTCCCCGGATGAATGGCATCGGATCACCGGATTGGAAAGACCCGACAGATCCATCACGACGTCAATTCTCTCCCGCCCTATGCCGAAGGCGATCCTCACGCCGACGCCAGCTCCGGACCAACGCCCGCCTGTGCAACAAGCCGTGTGCAACAAGCCGTGCCGCAAACTGTGATCATGCAACTGCCATGGCGGGCATGACCGGTCGGTAGCCCATCAGCGGTTGGGGACATTGCTTTGCGCAGAGCGGATGAAGTTCAATGCAGGCGCGTTCAGCGGTGCGCCACGCCGCCACGCAAGGCCGACCTGCACGGTCGGCAGATCGCCACCCACATCGCGAATCTCGATCCGGTCCCCTTCCAGCGACCAGGGGCGGTAAACGAGGCTCGGCAGGATGGCGAGGCCCGCGCCGGTGGCGACAAGGCTGCGCACCGCCTCGACCGACCGGGTGCGGAAGGCGATTTCCGGCTTCACCGGCAGGGCAGCGGTCAGACGGCGGGTGCTTTCCTCGATCTCGTCCACCATGAGCTGGATCAGGGGCTGACCTGCCAGTTCTTCCAGCGCGATCGCCTCTTGCTGCGCCAGCGGATGGCCGAGCGGCAGCCAAAGCCGATAGGGCGACACGAGCAGGGTTTCGACATGCAGTGCCATCCTGTCCCTGACCGAAGAGGTGAGCAGGACAGCAACATCCAGTTCGCCCCCGATCAGAAGGTGCTGGAGATAGTCGCCATTGTCCTCGATCACGTTCAGCTCGACCTGCGGAAAGGCACGGCGGAACCGCGACAGGATGTCGGACAGAACATATCCTGCCACCAGCGAGGTGACGCCCAGCGACAACCGCCCGGTTGCGGTTTCCGCCTCGTCGCGAAATGCGGTGCGCGCGGTGGCAACATCGGCGAGGATCTGGCGCGCATGGCGCAGGAAGGCGCTGCCCTTGTGCGTGATCAGCAACCCTCGCGCCTGACGGTCGAACAGGATGACGCCAAGGTCATCTTCCAGCGCGCGAACTGCCTCTGTCACCGAGGATTGCGAAATGGACAGCGCGCGCGCCGCGCCCGACACGCTGCCCGCCTCGGCTGCGGCGACGAAAAACTGTAGCTGGCGAAGCGTGAAGGCCATGACAGTCCGTAGGTCGAACGTTGGACCTGGGGTTTCACACCCCCGGACCCCCGTGGGATATTTGAGCAGAGAAGAAAGCCGGATCGGACAGAAGTGCGGCGCGATGCCGTGCCATGACCGCGTGATAGGCAGCAAGCCGTTCCAGGGTAAAGTGGCCCTCTTCGGCCAGCAGGTTTACCGTGCCGGGTACGGTGCCATCGGCGGCTATGACGGGCAGATTTGCGGCAGAGCCGAGGCCCATGGAGGTGATCAGCGCATGGTCGAAGAAAAAGGCAGCAAAAGCGGCGGGCGTGTTTGCGACGAAGGGCTGCGCACGGGTGATGCAGAGGTCATACCACGCGTCCAGTTCCAGAGGCTTCGTGCCATGTACAGGGTATTCCGCCGGATGTGATGTGTGAACGCGGCGGAAGAGGCTTCGGGCCAGATCGTGTGTGGTGATGGTGAGAAGCCGCGTGCCAAGCGCGGTGCAGTCCTGTTCAAAGGCGAGAAAGGTGGCTGACATGCCCGCTATATCGCCACGTGGCTTGCAGGCTGTCCAGACATCCCGGACCTAGCCGCGCATCATGGCCAGGCGGATCAGGGCGCGTTCCATCACCGCCATGCCCGGTGCGCGGGAGGCCGAGCGGAGCGTGAGGTCGGTCTCGATCAGGTGGCCGATCGCCTCTTCCAGCTTGTCGCGCGTCCAGTTCTGCGCCTGACGGATCAACGCATCCCGAGACTTGAAGGGGATACCCTTCATCCGCCCGATGGCCGACGCCGCCCCGCCCGGTTCGCTGACGGCCATATGCAGGGCGCGGAAGTGGCGCATTGTCTGGATGCAAAGGGTGACGGGCAGGGTGCCTTGCCCCTCCAGCCGGCGCAAGAGAGGGCCGATCTCCTGTGCCTTGCGGTCGGCGACAGCGGCGATGAGTTCATCAACCTCTGCCTCGACGGTGGCGGGGGCAAGGGCGGCAATTTCGGTGGGCGTAAGGGGACTGGCGTCGCGATACTTGTAAAGCGCGATCTTTTCCAGCGTCTGACGGAAGTCGCCCGGATCGAGCGCGCGGCCCAGCGATATCAGGTCGGTCAGCGCCTCGCGGTCGATGGTGGTGAGACCTGCACGTTTGAGGGCATCCTCGATCTCCTCGCGCGAGGGCGGGTCGTCGTAGAGGCCGATGCAATAGGTGGCGGGGTGTTTTTCGAACAGGGTTTTCAGGGCGGATTTTCCGGTCAGCCCGCCAGCGGTGACGATGATCTGCGCATCGCCCGGTTTCCATTCGGCCAGCGCGGTGGTGATGGTGGGGGCAAGGCCATCGGCGGCGTCTTCGACAAAGGCCACGCGAGGGCCGGGGAAGAAGCCTTGCGCCTTGATCGCATCCAGAAGCAGGGCGGCATCCTTGCGCAGGTCAGCGGCGGGGATGCGAGTCAGGCGCATCTCGGCCTCGCCCTCCGGGCCGATCAGGGCGGCAATCACCTCTTGCCTACGAAGGGCCACGCGCATCGTATCGGCACCAAAGATCAGAAGCCCCGCCTTGCCCGGATCGGGGCGCCCGAAATATCGCGTGGCCTCTGCGCCCTTGAGGATCATCGGGGCAGGGTGGGCGCGGCGGCGAGGAGGCGGGTCATCACCTGATCGGCCAGCATGACCGACAGGCGGCGGGCGGCATCATCCTCGGCGGCGAGGCCGGCAACGGTGGTGCCGGTCGCGGACCATGAGGTGAAGGCGGCGACCTCGCCGCCCGCCACGCGTGTGCCGGTGGCACGGTCGGTCAGCGTCCAGGTGGCGGTGCCGCGCAGTGTGTAGCGGGTGGTTTCATTGGCCGACGTGATGCCGCCGGATTGCCGGGTGGCCGAGACGGCGAAGCCAAGGTCATAGGCGGCGGCCTGAGGGCGGCCGAGGCGGGATTCGAGGCGCGCAACGAAATCGAAATCGGTCTTGGTCGCCGGGGCCTGCACGGCCACGCGCCCGCGCAGGGCGTCTGCGCCCCCTTCCGGCCCATAGGCGGGGCTGAAGCCGCAGGCGGCCAGCGGCAGGGCGGCAAGTCCCAGCAGGAACAGGCGACGGTCGCGCAACGATCTGGTTTCAGGCAACGACATTGATGATGCGCCCCGGGACGACGATGATCTTCTTCACCGGCTGCCCAGCGAGGAACTTGATCACAGCATCATCCGCCAGCGCGATCTTTTCAACCTCTGCTGCGGGCAGGTCCTTGGGAACGGTGATTTCCGCCCGTCGTTTGCCATTGATCTGGATGGGTAGGGTGACGGTGTCATCCACCAACAGGGCCGGGTCGGCCTTGGGCCACGCGGTCTGGGTCACAAGCCCCGTACCGCCCAGCATCGACCACACCTCTTCGGCCAGATGCGGGGTCATCGGTTGCATGAGCTGCGCCAGAACGCGCATCGCATCGCGCTTTGCCGCAGCCCCGGCCTGCGAGCGTTGCAGGGTGTTGGTGAATTCGTAGAGCTTGGCGATGGCCTTGTTGAAAGCAAAGCCTTCGATGCCCTTCGTTACCTCATCCACCGCGCGGGCGCTGGCACGGGCAAGTGCCGTATCCTCGGCCGCGTTGGCGGGGGCACCGCTGCGGGCGATGTCATCGGCGATGCGCCAGACGCGGTTGAGGTGCTTGAAGGCCGCCTCGGCCCCCGATGCCGTCCACTCTACATCGCGTTCGGGCGGGCTGTCGGACATCACGAACCAGCGCGCGGTATCGGCACCGAATTGGGCGATGATGTTCATGGGATCGACGACGTTCTTCTTCGACTTCGACATCTTGGCCGAAGGGATGATCTCCACCGCCGTGCCATCCTTCAGCGTGGCCCCGGAATCTGAGCGGATCACGTCCTCCGGCAGGTGATAGACGGGTCGGCCCTGCGCATCGCGCGTGAGGTAAATCTCATGCGTGACCATCCCTTGGGTGAACAGCGCGTTGAACGGCTCCACCGCCTTTTGCGGCAGGTGGCCGGTCTTGTGCATCGCGCGAGCAAAGAAGCGGGAGTAGAGAAGGTGCAGGATCGCGTGTTCGATGCCGCCGATATACTGATCGACGTTCATCCAGTAGGCGGCCTCTTCGGCATCCGTGGGCGTGGCCGCATGCGGGCTGGTGAAGCGGGCGTAATACCAGCTTGAGTCCACGAAGGTATCCATAGTGTCCGTCTCGCGTCGGGCCGCTGCGCCGCATTTGGGGCAGGTGCAATCGCGCCACGTCGGGTGCCGGTCCAGCGGGTTGCCGGGGATGTCGAAGGTCACGTCATCGGGCAGGGTGACGGGCAGGTTTGCCTTTTTCTCGGCCACCACGCCGCAGGTGGCGCAATGGATGACCGGGATGGGACACCCCCAATAGCGCTGGCGCGAAATGCCCCAGTCGCGCAGGCGGAATTTGGTGACGCCTTGGCCGTAGCCATTGCTTTCGGCGTGCGCGATGGCTGCGGCGATGGCGGCATCGCCGGTTTGCACCTTGTTGCCCGCAAATCCGCGCACATAGGTGACGCGTTCGGATTTCATGGGCACGAAGGCCTCGGTCAAAGGGGCGTCCTCGGCGCCTTCGGCAACAAAGACGGCTTCGATGGGCAGGCCGTATTTGGTGGCAAAGTCGAAATCGCGCTGGTCATGGGCGGGGCAGCCGAAGATGGCGCCGGTGCCGTAATCCATCAGGATGAAGTTGGCGATCCAGACCGGCAGTTCCCATGACGGGTCCAGCGGGTGCTTCACCCGGATGCCGGTGTTATAGCCGATCTTCTCTGCCGTCTCGATCTCTTCCGCCGAAGTGCCGCCCTTGCGGCATTCGGCGATGAAGGCGGCGACAGCCGGATCGTGTTCCAGCGCCCTGGCAAGCGGATGGTCGGCCGAGATGGCAGCGAAGGACGCACCCATCAACGTGTCAGGACGCGTGGTATAAACCTCAAGCGTTTCAAATCCTTCCGGTGCACCAACCGTCTGAAACCCGAATTGCAGGCCGCGCGACTTGCCGATCCAGTTCGCCTGCATCAGGCGCACCTTTTCCGGCCATTGCGAAAGCCCGTCCAGCGCCGACAGCAATTCTTCGGAATAGTCGCTGATCTTGAAGAACCATTGCGTCAGCTCGCGCCGTTCCACCGCCGCGCCCGACCGCCAGCCCTTGCCGTCGATCACCTGTTCATTGGCCAGAACGGTCATATCGACCGGGTCCCAGTTCACCACGGCGTTCTTGCGGTAGATCAGGCCCGCTTCCATCATGTCGATGAACATGGCCTGCTGCTGGCCGTAATATTCCGGGTCGCAGGTGGCAAACTCGCGCGACCAGTCGATCGACAGGCCCAGCGGTTTCATCTGGGCCTTCATGTCGGCGATGTTGGAATAGGTCCAATCCTTGGGATGGCCGCCCCGTTCCATCGCGGCATTCTCGGCAGGCATCCCAAAGGCATCCCAGCCCATCGGGTGCAGGACGGAATATCCCGCCGCGGCCTTCTGCCGGGCGACCACATCCCCCATCGTATAGTTCCGGACGTGCCCCATATGGATGCGGCCCGACGGATAGGGGAACATCTCCAGCACGTAATATTTCGGCTTCGCCGCATCGCGCCGCGCGGTGAACACGCCCGCCTGATCCCAGGCGGATTGCCATTTCGGTTCGGTGACAGCGGGTTCGTAGCGCGACATTCGGTATCCCCAGACATTCGGTGCGCGCCGTTATACTAGGCGCGCGGCCAAGGTCCAGTGATCGCAGGTCGGCGGTTACAGGTTCGCGTCCTGAATGCGCAACTGCCGCGCGCGGGTCAGGATCGCATCCTCGATGGCGCGCACCGTGCCGGGATCGACGGCCCCGCCGCCTGACGATTGCAAGGCCACCTTCAGGCTGCGGGCATCCAGCGCGGGATCTTGCACATAGATCGTCGCACGATAGGCGCGGCCGCCGCCCGGGGGGGTGCCGAAGCCGGTGACGATGACGCCAGTGAAGGGGTCGACCGATTCGATGGGCAGGAAGTTCAGCACATCCTGCGCCGCGATCCACAGGTACTTGTTCACCTCGACCGTCGTGTTCGGGTCGGTGCCATTGCGGAACAGGTCAAAGAACGACGAACGGTTCGTCCGTGTCCCCTGCGCGCGGTCGGCAGCGGCGCGCTGCGCCTCGGCCCGCTGGCGGCGTTCGAGCGTTTCTTCCGCCGGGATGGACGGGGCGGCGTTGCGGCGGAACAACCCGCTGTCGCCGCTGCCGATGCCCGTGCCGCAGGCGGAAACAGAAATCACCATGCCGCCGATCAGCGCGACTTGTGCCAAACGATGCAGGTTCATCCAGTCCCCCGTTAGCCTTTGGTGGTTGTCTAGCCCACCGTTTCCGGCGTGCCAAGGCTTTTCCCCCGTGCGAACCCGCGCCGCGCGGGTGCAGGCCCGCGCTGCAACAGAATGGGCGCGTGTCGCCCCGGGGCCGCCGCTGCGTAGGGGGCCGCTGCAAGGCGGGAAAAATGACTGTGGCAAGACTGCACCACGAATTCGGGGTTTAATGTTCGTTAATGCTCTGGCGTTGCAATCGGGGGCGTTAAGATTGATGAACACATCATCCCCTTCCCGGATTCCCCTGGGTTGGGCGTTCCTTAAGTCAACGAGGGAAAACGATGAAAAAGATTCTTCTTGCTACCACCGTGCTGGCTGGCACCGCTGGTGTGGCTGCCGCCGAAGTGGCAGTGTCGGGCTACGCCGAAATCGGTATCATCCGTTCGGAAGCTGGCTTCGCCGGTTCGAGCAACGCTCAGTTCCATCAGGACGTTGAAGTGAAGTTCACCATGTCGGGCGAAACCGACGGTGGCCTGTCCTTCGGTGCCGTGATCGACCTGGACGAAACCAACGTCGCCGCTGGCGATGACTCGGGCACCACCGTGTTCGTGTCGGGCGCTTTCGGCAAGCTGACCATGGGTGACACCGACGGCGCGCTGGACTGGGCGATCGCTGACGCTGGCGCTCTGACCACGATGGGCGATGACCACACCACCCACGTGTTCTGGTTCAACGCCAACGGCTTTGACGGCACGCATGACGGCCAGATCGTCCGTTACGAATATTCGTTCGGCGACTTCGGTGTTGCCCTCTCCTACGAGCAGGCTGGCAACAACGCCACCGGCACGCTGCAGGACGACAACATCGGTATCGGTGCGACCTACTCGATGGACATGGGCGGCACCGCTCTGAAGTTTGGTCTGGCCTATCAGGCTGGCTCTGACTCGGACGGCGTGGTTTACACCAACGCTGACGCGATCGGCGCCTCGGTTTCGGCCGAGCTGGCTGGCGGCTTCGCTGTGACGCTGGGCTATGTCAAGTACGACTATGACACCCTGGACGTGACTGGCGCTGCTTCGACCCTGGTTGACTTCGCGCACACCGGTCTGGGCGTGACCTACACCACCGGCGCCCTGTCGCTGCACGCCAACGTTGGCCACTTCAACCCGGATGTCGGCGCAAGCGACTCGACCTATGGTCTGGCCGTGAACTACGATCTGGGCGGCGGCGCGGTCGTGATGGCTGGCTACGGTTCGGACGTGGATGCTGCAACCGCAGGCAACCAGTCGCAGTACTCGATCGGCCTCGGCCTGTCGTTCTGATCTGACGCAAGTCCTGATCTGATGGGAGAGCGGGCGAAAGCCCGCTCTTTCCATTTTCAGGCCGGGAGTCTGAAACGGGGTTTTCGGGCAGGGTGCACCGGCCCCTTCCTCGACTTTCCCGCCACGGGGCGCTAGGACCGGGATGGGAATTCTGCGAGGCGCCATGACCACCACCCCCCTGTCCAATGACCAGATCAAGGCGCTCTATGCGCAGGCGATGGCGAAGCTGCAGGCGGGACAGCCGGATCAGGCTCTGCCCCTGTTCGGGCGGATCATCGAGGCCAATCCGCGGGTTGCGGAACCGATCTGGCAGGTGGCCCGCATCTTCGGCGATTTCGACGAATTCCCCCGCGCCCTGGACCACGCCGCGGCTGCGGCGCGGCTGAAACCGGGTGAGCCTGCGGTCTGGGCGACCTGGGCCGATATTGCCGCGCTGGATGGCGGCAAGGCGGCCGAGCGCGCCTTTCTGGACGCGGTGAAGGCGGCCACGATCCCCGCCCCGATCCGCATTCGCCTGCAAGACCGGTTCGGCGCGCAACGCCGCGCCTCGCGCCCCGATCTGGCGGGGCTGGATCAGGCCGCGCTGAACCGGGTGTCAGCGATGATCGCCAAGGGCGATCTGGCCCCGGCGCGGGATGCGGTGGCGCGGATGCTGACGGCGCATCCGAAATCGGCGCTGCTGCACAACATGATGGGCAGCGTGCTGTCCGGTCTGGGGCAGGGCCCGCAGGCGATTGCCGCCTTGCGCACCGCGCAGAAGCTGGACCCGTTCTACGCCGAGGCCTGGCTGAACGAAGGCGTCGAATGGCAACGGCAGGGCAAGCCGGAAGAGGCGCTGCGCGCCTATCGCGCCGCAATCGCCCGCGCCCCCGATCTGGAACAGGCGCTGGTGCGCTATGTGACGGTGCTGAACCTGCAAACCCAACCCGGCCGCGCCCAGAGCTATGGCGAGCGGATGCTGCGGCTTTATCCGCAATCCGTGCCGGGGCTGATCGCGATGGCCAACACGCTGCTCATGCTGCGCGAATACCCCCGCGCCGCCGAGGTACTGGAGCGGGCCGTGGCGGCAAGCAAGGGCGCCTCGCCCGAGGCGCTGTCGCTTCTGTCGCAGGCCTATTCCCATCTCAACCGGGATGATGAGGCGCTGGAGCTGATCGACCGCGCGCTGGCGCTGCGTCCGGACAATGTCATGTCGATCAACAAGAAGGCGAGCCTCCTGCAAAGCGCGGGGCAGTTCGACGCGGCGGACAAGCTGTTCCGGCAGGCGCTTGCCCTTGCCCCCACGGATGGCGAACTGGTCCGGAACTTCATCGTCGGCTACAAGGTGAAGCCGGGTGATCCCATCGTGGGCCAGATGCAGGCGGCGATGGCGCTGCCCGATCTTTCCGACCGGTCGCGCCTGTCCTTTGCCTTTGCACTTGGCAAGGCGCTGGAGGATCAGAAGGACTATGCCGCGTCCTTCCCCTATATCCGGCAGGCGAATGATCTTGTGCGCAAGCTTTACCCCTATGACATCGCCACCCGCCATGCCGAGGTGGCGGCGGTGCAGCGGTCGATGCGCGGCTTCGATTGGGCGGGAACGCGGATCGCGGGCGCATCGGATGCGGCGCCGGTCTTCGTGACCGGGATGCCCCGGTCCGGCACCACGCTGGTGGAACAGATTATCGCCAGCCATTCGCGGGTGACGGGGGCCGGGGAACTGGCCGTCCTGCAGGCGGCCTGCCAGAAGCTGCTGTTGTCCCGCCCCGACGGGTTTGCCGATATCCGCATGATGGCCGATGTGGTGGGCGAAGAGATTGCCGCGCTGGGGCAGGGGTTCGTGCGCGAACTGGCCGCCCGCTTCCCCGGTGCCGATGTGATCACCGACAAGTCGATCACCACCTATATGTATATCGGTCTGGTCAAGCTGGCCCTGCCCAACGCGCGCATCATCGTGGTGCGGCGCGACCCCCGCGATACGCTTCTGTCGATCTACAAGAACCGCTTCCCCGAAGGCACGCATCTTTACGCCTATGACCTGCGCGATCTGGCCGCGTTCTACGCCACCTTCGTCGAGATGATCGACTTCTGGCGCAAGGAGACGCCGGATTGGTTCACCGAGGTGGAGTATGAAACCCTGGTCGCCAACCCCGAGGCGGAATCGCGCCGCCTGATCGCGGCGGCGGGCCTGGAGTGGGAGGATGCCTGCCTGAACTTCCACGAAAACAAGCGCAAGGTTGACACGTTGAGCGTGTATCAGGTGCGCCAGCCGATATCCGGTGGGTCGGTGAAGGCATGGCAGCGGTATGAAAAGGAGCTTGCGCCGATGATCGACCTGCTGCGCGAGCGGGGGCTTTTGCCCGACTGACGGATAGTAAACCACAGAAAAATCATGATAATTCTTCACAGGGGCCACTCCGGCATGGGGTGGCCCCTGTTGCCACTGTGGCAGCACTGTGGCGGGAATGCATCGTTAACCTTTGTTAATCAAAAGGACTCAATCCATAACACTTTATCATCAAGCCCAAGCAGGAGTAGGTTCCGCCCATCGGTTCATTACCAAGTAGGAGAATACCAATGAAAAAGGTACTGTTGGCGACGACGATGCTCGCGGGCACCGCTGGCTTCGCCGCGGCAGAAGTCGCGGTGTCGGGTTACGCTGAAATCGGGATCCTCGGCACCGAAACCGGCGCTGGCGTGAAAACTGTTCAGTTCCATCAGGACGTTGAAGTGACCTTCACCATGTCGGGCGAAACCGACGGTGGTCTGTCCTTCGGTGCAGTGATCGATCTGGACGAAACCAACGTCGCCGCCGGCGATGACTCGGGCACCACCGTGTTCGTTTCGGGCGCTTTCGGCAAACTGACCATGGGTGATACCGATGGCGCGTTCGATTGGGCAATCCAGGACGCCGGTTCGCTGACCTCCATGGGCGATGACCACACCACCCACGTCGCCTACTTCAACGCCAACGGCTTTGACGGTTCGCATGATGGCCAGATCGTCCGCTACGAATACTCGTTCGGCGATTTCGGCGTGGCTGTTTCGTATGAGCAGGCCAACAACGGCGCGACCACGACCGCCGATGACAACGTCGGTATCGGTGCGACCTACACCACCGAGATGTCGGGTGCAAAACTGCGCTTCGGTCTGGCCTACATGGCTGGTGCGATCACGAACACCCCCGCCGTTGCAGCTTCGGCTGGTCCGGACGGGCTGGACGGCACCGCGGATGACATTGCAGCTGCTCCGGCCGTGATCCTGAACGGCGACGTTTGGGGCCTGTCGGTTGGTGCCGAGTTTGCCGGTGGCTTCTCGGGCATGATCGGCTACTCGAACACCTCGCCGGACGTTGTCGGTGCGGTTGACACCGAGCGTCTGGGTCTCGGCCTGACATACACCACCGGCGCTCTGTCGCTGCACGCCAACTACGGCGAAGCCAAGACGGCGGGTGCTCCGACGGTGAAGTCGTATGGTCTTGCTGTGAACTATGATCTGGGTGGCGGCGCTGTTGTCATGGCCGGCTATGGCAACGACGTGAACGGCACCGCTCCGGGCAGCCAGCACCAGTACTCGATCGGCCTCGGCCTGTCGTTCTGATCTGATCCAGGATCAACGGGAAAGGGCGGGCCAATGGCCCGCCCTTTTTCGTTCCTCGCTTCCCTTCCGTGCGGCGCTATGATTCTGATGCGGCAGCGAAGCGGAGGGGCGGATGGCACTGGCAGACATCATTACGCGGGTCAGGGCGGCAGAGAGGGCGGCGGGGCGGGCCGAGGGATCGGTCACGCTGATCGCCGTATCAAAGGTGCAGCCGCTGGACCGGGTGGTGGCAGTGCTGGAGGCGGGTCACCGGGTGTTTGGCGAAAATTACGTGCAGGAGGCGGCGGGGAAATGGCCGGACCTGCGGGCGCGGTTCGGCGCGGTGGCGGTGCATATGATCGGGCCGTTGCAAACGAACAAGGCGAAGGTGGCGGTCGATCTGTTTGATGCGATACATACCGTGGACCGTCCGTCGCTGGCGGAAAAGCTGGCCCGTCTGGCGCAGGACCGGGGCCGCTGCCCCGATCTCTTCGTGCAGGTGAATACCGGGGAAGAGCCGCAGAAGGCGGGCGTTCTGCCGGGGGAAGTGGACGGGTTTCTGGCAACCTGCGCCGGGATGGACCTGCAGATCCGGGGATTGATGTGCATTCCGCCTGAGGGCGAGGACAGCACGCCCCACTTCGCCATGTTGGCCGGAATGGCGGCGCGAAACGGTCTGACCGGCCTGTCGATGGGGATGAGCGGCGATTTCGAGGCCGCGATCGCGGCAGGGGCCACCCATGTGCGGGTGGGTTCGGCGATCTTTGGCGCGCGGAATTACGGGTGACGGATGGGATGGGCAGTGCTGCCCATCCTAAGCCAGCCAGACCCGCGCATAGGGTGGTAGGGCGATATTGCCGTGATGCGCCTCGACCGGTTGATCCGACAACAGGTCATGCAGGCGCGTGGCGCCCTGCGCGCGAACAAACCCCTCGGGCAGATGCGCCCAGCTTTCCGCAAAGTTGAACAGGCACAACACTGTGCCCGTGGGCGCATCGCGGCGGAAGGCAAAGACCTGCGGCACGTCACAAGGCACCACGCGGATGGGGTGGGCCGCGTGCAACGCGGGCGTCGCGCGGCGGCGTGCAAGGATGTGGCGCAGGCCCAGCCAGACGTGCGAGGCGGGCGATTGCCCGTCACGGCGGGTTGCGGCGGCCTGCCAATCCATGCGCGGGCGGTGGATCCAGCGGCTGTCATGGGCATGCTCTGCCACGTCGCGATAGCCATGGTCGTTCAGCAGGGCCAACTCATCGCCCATATAGATCAGCGGGATGCCGCCCCAGGCGGCGATCAGGGCATGGCCCATCAGGATGCGCTGCACCGCGAGGTCTGCTCCGGCTACATCGCCATCGGCCAGCGCACGCTCCAAACCGGCGAGGCTGGCGAAACTGCCCGAGATGCGCTTGTCGCCAGTGGCAGGGTTTTCCTGGAACAGCGCGCCACGGGCGAAACTGCCGGGAAAGGTGCCATCATAGAAATCCGACAGGAAGGCGCGATGCGCGGGGCCGGACAGGCCCAGCGCCGCCGCATCCTCATCGGTCACGGCCCAGCCGATATCATCGTGGCAGCGGATATAGGTGGCATAGGTCGCATTGGTCAGCCGGTCGGGGAAATGGGTGGCCATCACATGCGTCATCAGCCGCGTGTCGCGGGTGGCGAGCGATGACCAGAACTGCACCATCAGGCTGTTGTGATAGGCAAGGTTGCCTTCCTTGCCGTCATGCCGCCCGCGACCAAGGTAGGGCAGCATCTCGGCAGGGGCGACGATCGCCTCTTCCAGATGGATCACGGCGGGGCAGGCAACACGGCAGACCGCGCGCAGCGCCTGCAACAGCATATGTACCTCAGGCTCCGATTGGCAGCGCGTGCCCATGCGTTTCCACATGAAGGCGACGGCATCCAGACGCAGCACATCCACCCCCCGGTTGGCGAGGAAGAGCATGATCTCGGCCACTTCCAGAAACACCTGCGGATTGGCCCAGTTCAGATCCCACTGATGTTCGTTGAAGGTGGTCCAGACCCATTTCCCGAAATCGGGGTAATGGGTGAAATTGCCGGGGGCGTTGTCGGGAAAAACCTCGACGAGCGTTTTCTCATACCGCTTTGGAAGATCGGCGCTGTCGAACATCAGGTAGTAATCCTGATACTTCGCATTGCCTTTGGCGGCTTTCCTTGCCCAGGCATGTTCCTTGGCGGTGTGGTTCAGGACAAGGTCGATGCAGACGGAAATCCCGCGTTGGCGCAGCTCTGCCGTGACCGTTTCGAAATCCTGCATCGTGCCATAGGCGGGGTTGATGGCGCGATAGTCCATTACCGAATAACCCCCGTCGCTGTCACCCGGGCGGGGTTTCAGGCAGGGCATGAAATGGATGTAGTTGATGCCGAGGTCTTCCAGATAATCCAGCTTTTCCAGAACCTTGGGAAGGCTTCCGGCAAAGCGGTCGATATAGAAGACATAGCCCGCCATATCGGGGCGCTGGAACCAGTCGGGTTCCAGATCGCGCTTCAGGTCCAGCCGTTTCAGATCGGGGGCGCGGTCCTTCCACGCCTTCTTCATTGCCTTGAGCAAAGCCTTGCAGAAGGCGGGATAATCGCTGCGCTGGCCATAAAGCGCCTCGAGCATCGGCCAGAGGTCGGGCGCGCTGCGTGCAATGCGCAAATCAAAGATGTCGTCATCCGAAGATGGCGTGCGGGCCATGGTATCCCTCCCCCCTGTCCGGGAAAGATTAGGCTGTCCAAAGCGTTTTGGAAAGCGGATTCAGGGCAGGATGATCAGGCGGCTTTCGTGCCTTATGCGGTTCGCGATCCAAAGCAGATCGGTCTGCGCAAAGGCCACGCATCCCGCGGTGGGGTGGCGCGGCCGGCGCCAGGTGTGCACAAAGATCGCCGATCCCCGACCGGGTTCTGCCTGCGGCCAGTTCCAATCCGTCAGCAGGATAAGGTCATACATCGGATCGGGCCGGGTCAGCCGCTCATGCGACCAGACATGGGGTGCGCGGACCATCAGGTTGTAGTCGGGATCGCGGGGGTCGTCGGACCACAGGTCCGAAGGGCCGAAGGGCAAGGCCCAGTCGGGCAGTTGCGCGGGTGACAGGCGGTCAGCGCGGTAGAGCATGCCCACAAGGCGGTGCATCCCGGCCGGCGTCGCGCCATCGCCCTCCCGCTTTTCCCGCGCGGAAACGATCCCGCCCCGCCCGATGACGCAGGGGAAGGTCCGCCCCATGAAGCGCGCGCCCCAGCGCGTAACCACCAGATCGGCAGGTTTCACAGAAGATGCCCCGATTTTGCGGCCTTCGTCGCAAGATAGGCCGCATTCTCGGACGTCTTGCCCACTTTCAACGGAACGCGTTCGGCTACAGATATCCCACAGGATTCCATCATTGCCATCTTGCGCGGGTTGTTGGTCAGCAGACGCACGGCCGAAAAGCCCATCCTCCGCAGGATGCTTGCCCCGATGCGGAAATCGCGTTCGTCATCTTCGAAACCAAGGCGATGGTTCGCCTCCACCGTATCGAACCCCTGATCCTGCAGGGAATAGGCGCGCATCTTGTTGGCAAGGCCGATGCCACGCCCTTCCTGATTGAGGTAGAGCAGGACACCCGCCCCTTCCTCGCCCATATGCCCCAGGGCTGCGCGCAATTGCGGGCCGCAGTCGCATTTCAGGCTCCCCAGCACATCGCCGGTGAAGCAGGCTGAATGCAGGCGCGCCAGCACGGGCTGACTGCGGTCGGGGCGGCCGATCTCGATTGCGTAATGCTCTTCGCCGCCGTCTTCGGGGCGAAAGATATGAACACGCCCTGCCTGTGCGGCCTGCATCGGCAGGCGTGCATTCACCACGGGATGAAGCGGCGAAAGCCGCGCCAGCTCGGGCGCAATTTCCACCAGCGGCAAAAGCGTGAGGGCGTTCTCTTCTGCCACGGTCAGCCCATGTGTGACGGGCACCATCACAGCCGCCGGCAGAAGATGGGCCGATTTCACCAGATGCAGCGCCGCGCGGTGCAAGGCGCAGGAGCCGTCCCTCAGGGCGCGGAGAGGGCCCTTCAGCGGCACGCGCAGGTCATCGGCGGGATCTGCCAGGGCGCGCAGCCAATCCACTCCCATCTCCGCAGGCACAAGGATGCGGGCGATGTCGCCGTCATAGGCAGGGGTCTTCAGCGTTTCAGCGCGCCGTGCCGTCAACGCCAGTTCCAGCTGGCCCAGTGCGCGCAGCGCATCCAGGCGCGCGGGCTCCAGCGCCTCGACCGCAACCACAAGCATGGCACGCCCATCGCCGGTCATCACTACAGGAACGCCCATGCGCAGGTCGCCACGGGCGCGCGACAGGCGTTCTACGATCGACGGGGCAAGGCCGGGGCGTGGTTTGTTCATCATATCCTCTGCCCCCTATCTAGGTTGAAGCGTTGGAAATTGAAACATTCCCACACAAAGCCACACGACCGCGTGAGTCGCGCGTTGCAATTCTTGTCGCCGCCGCGACGGGGGCGCATGTCGGCATCACACTGCGAATACGGAGGCTTCGATGGGCACCCTGAGAAAGATCCTGCTGGTTGATGACGATGATGACCTGCGCGAGGCGCTGAGCGAACAGCTTGTGATGACCGAGGATTTCGACGTGTTCGAGGCACGCACCGGGGCCGAGGGCATGGAGAAGGCGAAGGCCGGTCTTTACGATCTGGTCATTCTGGACGTGGGGTTGCCGGATACCGACGGGCGGGAATTGTGCCGCCGCATGCGCAAGGCCGGGGTGAAATGCCCGGTGCTGATGCTGACCGGACATGATTCGGATGCCGACACCATTCTGGGCCTTGATGCCGGGGCCAATGATTATGTGACCAAACCATTCAAGTTTCCGGTGTTGCTTGCGCGCATCAGGGCGCAACTGCGCCAGCATGAGCAATCTGAAGACGCGATTTTCCAGCTTGGTCCCTACACCTTCAAGCCTGCGCAGAAGATGCTGGTGGACGAAAAGGAAAAGAAGATTCGGCTGACTGAAAAAGAAACAAATATTCTCAAATACTTGTATCGCGCCCAGCAGGGTGTGGTTGCCCGCGATGTGCTTCTGCACGAGGTGTGGGGATACAATGCGGGGGTCACCACGCACACGCTTGAGACGCATATCTACCGTCTTCGCCAGAAGATCGAACCCGATCCGTCGAATGCACGCCTCCTGGTCACGGAAAGCGGCGGTTACAGATTGGTCGCGTGATCTTCAAAAAATGGCCTGATTCATGTTCTATTGAGACAGGCATGAGATCGTCGATCTTACCCAAGGTTCCCCTTGCCGTGTCGGGGTTATGGCACGGCATCCTCCCTGTTGGACCTGGCCGGGCATTGCGCCCGGCCTTTTTTTCCGTCTAGCCGCAGAGGGGCGAACCTATACTTTGGGAGTGCGGATCGGGACACATTTCCGGCCACAAGATGCGCTATGGATGCCAGGCCGCACAGAGGGTGCGGTTGCATGTTACCGGAGTATTCCATGCGTATCCGACTGCTGGCTCTTGCCGCCCTTGTTGCCACGCCGGCGCTTGCCGAAGACCTTGTGTTCACGCTGGTGAACGACAGCTCCCATACCATCGTGGAAATGAACGTCTCGCCCGTGGACGAAGAGCTTTGGGGCGAAAACATCCTGACGGTGGATGCCGTGGAACCCGGCATGTCGGGCGATGTCACCATCGCGGACGGGCTGGATGTCTGCGACTATGACCTCCGCTTCGTGACCGAGGATGGCAACGAGGCGAGCAAGTCGCAGAACCTGTGCGAGATCAACACATTCACGATCAGCGATTGATCCTGATGCAGGCTTGAGCCTCGGGACGGTCGGCCCTAGGGTCTGCCGTCCCGAAAGCCGAGGTCTGCGATGCCCTTTACCCTTGCCACCTGGAACATCAACTCTGTCCGCCTGCGCGAGGGGCTGGTGGCCCGCCTGATGGCGGAAGAGGCCCCCGATATCCTGTGCCTGCAGGAGTGCAAGAGTCCGGTGGAGAAGATCCCGGTCGAGCAGTTCCAGGCGCTGGGCTATACCCACATGGTTGCACGGGGGCAGAAGGGCTATAACGGCGTGGCGATCCTGTCGAAACTGCCCATTGCGGATGCCGGGTCCGAGGATTTCGCAGGTCTTGGCCATGCCCGCCATGTGGCGGCGCGGCTGGAGAACGGGGTGGTGGTCCACAACTGCTATGTCCCGGCAGGCGGCGACATTCCGGACCGCGAGCAGAACGAAAAGTTCGGCCAGAAGCTGGATTTCCTGACGCAGATGCGCGACCGGTTTCACGGCGACAAACCCGTGCGGTCCATCCTTGTGGGCGATCTGAACATCGCCCCGCGCGAGGATGACGTTTGGTCGCACAAGCAACTTCTGAAAATCGTCAGTCACACGCCGATCGAGGTAGAGCATCTGGCGCAGACGCAGGAAGCCGGCGCTTGGGTGGATATCACGCGGCAGGATATCCCGCAGGGGTTGCTCTATTCCTGGTGGTCCTATCGCGCGGCAGATTGGGATGCCGCCGACAAGGGGCGCAGGCTGGATCATATCTGGGCCACGCCGGACATATCGAACGCCGGCCACGGCAGCCGCATCCTGCGGCCTTGCCGCGGGTGGGATCAGCCGTCGGACCATGTGCCGGTCTTTGCGACCTTTGACCTGTGATCCCCTTTTCCCCGGCGCCTGATCTGATAGGGCTGCACCGCAAATGACGGGAGGCTGGACATGACGCATCTCTGGGTCCGGGCGGAACAGCGCCCGAACGAGGAACGGGTGGGGCTGACGCCCGAGGGCGCGGCGACGCTGGTCAAGGCGGGCATCCGGGTGACGGTGGAAAAGTCGTCGGTGCGGGCGATCCCGATTGATGGCTACGTGTCGGCGGGATGCGAGATTGCTGCGGAAAACCAGTGGCCGCAGGCGCCGCAGGACGCCATCGTCTTCGGTCTGAAAGAACTGCCCGAGGATGGCACGCCCCTGACCCATCGCCACATCATGTTTGGCCATGCCTACAAGGGCCAGCCTGCAGGGCGGGAACTGCTGAAACGGTTCAAGTCCGGGGGTGGGGCGCTGTACGATCTGGAATATCTGGTCGATGAAACCGGGCGGCGCGTGGCGGCGTTCGGGTATTGGGCGGGGTTTGCCGGTGCGGCGGTGGCCCTGAAATGCTGGGCCGCGCAGCAACGGGGCGGCATTGCGGGGCCGGTGGCAAAGTATCCCGGCAAGGCGGCGCTGATCGCCGATCTGACGCGGGACTTGGCGGGGATGCACCGCCCGCGCGCCATCGTCATTGGCGCGCTGGGGCGGGTGGGGACGGGGGCATCCGACCTTTGCGCGCAGATGGGTGTGGCGGTCACGAAATGGGATATGACTGAGACCGCCAGCGGCGGGCCGTTCCCGGAGGTGTTGCAGCATGAGATTTTCCTGAACTGCATCCTGGCCCGCCCCGGATGCCCGATCTTCGTGCCAGCCAGCGCCAAGACGGACGCGCGCACCCTGACGGTGATCGGCGATATCGCCTGTGACCCGACATCCGACTTCTCGCCCATCAAGGTGTACGACCGGGCGACGGATTGGCAAACGCCCGCGCTGCGGGTGCATGACGCGCCGCCGCTGGATGTGACGGCAATCGACAACCTGCCGTCGCTTCTGCCGGTGGAGAGCAGCGAGGACTATGCCGCGCAACTGCTGCCCAGTCTGCTGACGCTGCGCGACCTGTCGGCGGGTGTCTGGGGGCGGGCGAAGGCGGAATACGACCGGCACAGCGCGGGGCTGTGACGCAATAGGACAAATTCCTCCGGAGGAATTTGCAAAGATCTTCAAAGGTTTTTGTGGGGCGATGCTCCGCGTGGGAGGGCAAGGACATGACGATCCATTGGTGTGGCACGGGGCTTTCCTCGGTTCCGGGATTGCGGCGGCTGATCGAGGGCGGGCACAAGGTGGTGGTGTGGAACCGCACCGTCGAAAAGGCGCGCGAGGCGGTGGGGGACCTGACGCAGGACATCCGCGCCTATAGCCTTCCCGCGCTGACGGCGGCGCTGGCCCCCGGCGATGTGGCGATCTCGATGCTGCCTGCCGACCAGCATGTGGGCATCGCCAAGATCTGCCTTGAGAAGGGGGCGCATTTCGTTTCGTCGTCCTACATCGCTCCGGAGATGCGGGCGCTGGATGACGCCTTCCGTGAAAAGGGGCTGTGTTCGGTCAACGAGGTGGGGCTGGACCCCGGCATTGATCACCTGATGGCGCATGACCTTGTGGCCCGCTATCGGGCAACGGCGGCCTATGATGTGCGGAACGTGCTGTCCTTCACCTCTTACTGCGGCGGAGTTCCAAAGATTCCCAACGCCTTCCGCTACAAGTTTTCCTGGTCGCCCCTCGGTGTGTTGAAGGCGCTGCGGTCGCCGTCGCGGTCCTTGCGGAATTTCAGCGAATTGCGGGTGAACCGGCCCTGGGATGCGATCACCGCCTATGACGCGCCGCTGCCGACGCCGGAGAGTTTCGAGGTTTATCCCAACCGCGACTCCTATCCCTTCATGGCAGATTACCGCTTCGATCCCGACTGGATCGTCCGCGATTTCGTGCGCGGGACCATCCGCCTGAACGGTTGGGCAGATGCCTGGGGGCCGGTGTTCCGCGAGATCGAAACACTGGAAGGCCCCGCAGGCGATGCACGCCTCGCCGAGATGGCGGCGCAGTTCTGGTCCGAAAATTCCTATGATGAAGGCGAACCCGATCGGGTGGTGCTGTTCGTGTCGCTGAAGGCCGAGCGTGACGGTGTGCTGGTCTGGCACGAGGAATGGGCGCTGGATGCCTGGGGCGATGCGCGCGGCACGGCGATGGCGCGGCTGGTGTCGGTGCCGGTGTCGCTGGCGGTCGAATCGGTGCTGGCGCGGGAAATTCCGGCGGGCGTTCATGCCGCGCCGCATGATCCCCGGCTGATCGACAAGTGGATGGGGCAGATCCGGGGTCTGGCCCAGTATCTGGAGCGGGTGGATCATCTGGCGAAGTGATCCGCGCGGGCCGGTTGTGAGGTGACAGCCGCCCCCCGGCCCGGGTAGACTGACCCCAAGATCCGGGCGACAGCCGGACAGTGTCGCAAGACTGGGCAGCAGGAACATACGGGCGAGGCATGGCCGTCATCACGCATGACAGACCGACGGGGACGTTTGGCAATCGCCTTGCCGTGTGGCGGGCGGGGTTCGCCCGCCCCGCGCTGGCCTTCCGGTCGCAGCCAGAGCCACGGTCAATCGGGCTGTTCGCGCGCGGGCGCCAGATCGTGGCAGGCAATTTCCTGTTCGCGGGCAAGCTGGTGCAGGCCCCGGGCACGGACATCTGGGATGTGGTGGCCCCCGATGCGGCCTTTGCCGCCGAGGTGCATGGGTTTGTCTGGCTGGATGATCTGGCGGCCTTCGGCGACGGCGCGGCGCGGAAGCGCGCGCAAGACTGGACGTATGGCTGGATCATGCGCTTTGGTCGCGGGCAGGGGCCGGGCTGGACGCCCGACCTGACTGGGCGTCGGCTGATCCGCTGGGTGAACCATGCGATGCTGTTGTTGCAGGGTCAGGCCAAGCCGCAGGCGGATGCCTATTTCCGCGCGCTGACGGTGCAGACGCATTACCTCGCCCGGCGCTGGTCGCGCGCCGCGCCCGGTCTGCCACGATTCGAGGCATTGGCCGGCCTGATCGTGGCGGCGCTGGCGCTGGAGGGGAAGGCGGGGCTGGTGAACAGCGCGGTCGCCGCCCTGGCGCGCGATTGCCGGACCGAGGTGGATGCCGCGGGCGGCATCCCCACGCGCAACCCCGAACATCTGCTGGAGGTGTTCACGCTCTTGAACTGGGCCGCGCAGGCTCTGGCCGAGGCGGGGCGTGACCTTCCGGTCGATCTGACACAGGCCCTTGCCCGGATCGCGCCCACGCTCCGGGCGCTGCGTCATGCCGATGGCGGGCTTGCGCGCTTTCACGGCGGAGGGCGGGGCATCGAGGGGCGGCTGGATGCGGCGCTGGCGGCCTCTGGCATCAAGGCGCCGGCCGCGCAAGGTGCGCCAGCGATGGGGTTCATCAGGCTGGCGTCGGGACGAACCAGCGTGATCGTCGATGCCGCCGCCCCCCCCGATGGCCGCGCCGGGGGCGAGGCGCATGCCTCGACCCTTGCCTTCGAACTGACCTCCGGGCGTCGCCCGCTGATCGTAAGTTGCGGGTCGGGCCTGCCTTTCGGTGCGGAATGGCAATTGGCCGGGCGGGCAACGGCCTCGCATTCCACCCTGTCCCTGGACGGATCGTCGTCATCGCGTCTCGGCAAGGGGGGCGCCGATTTCGCAACGCGCGCCGTCGTGACCATGTTGCAGATGGCACAGGATACTGCCGGGCACCATCTGTCATCGGCGCATTCCGGATGGCAGATCAGCCACGGGTTGACCCATGCCCGAATCCTCACGCTGGATCCGCAGGGTCGCCGCCTGACGGGAACTGACATGCTGGAGGCGCGCAGCCCAGCCGACCGCAAGCGTCTGGCGGGCATTTTGGCGCAACAGCCGGAAGGGATCGGCTTTGCCATCCGCTTCCATCTGCACCCGGATGTGGATGTCGCGCTGGACATGGGCGGGAACGCCGTTTCCATGGCGTTGAAATCGGGGGAAATCTGGGTGTTCCGCCATGACGGCGTTGCCAAACTGACGCTTGATCCATCGGTATATCTGGAAAAAGGGCGATTGCAGCCACGTGCGGCGCGGCAAATCGTGCTTTCCTCGGCCGCCGCCGCATTTGAAACCCGGATCGGCTGGACCTTGGCCAAGGCACAGGATACTCCGCTCGCCATCCGCGATCTGGACCGCGAGGAATTGTCGGTTCCGGACTGACCGTATCCGTAACCCCGGGGGGTTCTGCCCATGACCAACCTTGTTCCCATCGGCCGCGCGCTGATCTCTGTCTCCGACAAATCCGGTCTGCTGGACCTTGCCCGCGCCTTGGCCGCGCGGGGGGTGGAACTGATCTCGACAGGCGGCACCTCGGGGATGTTGCGGACGGCGGGGCTGACGGTGCGCGATGTGTCTGATGTCACGGGGTTTCCCGAAATGATGGATGGCCGGGTCAAGACGCTGCATCCGAATGTGCATGGCGCGCTTCTGGCATTGCGGGATGATGACGAACATCTGCTGGCGATGGCCGCGCATGGGATCGAACCGATCGACCTCCTGATCGTGAACCTCTATCCGTTCGAGGAGACGGTGGCGAAAGGCGCCGACCATGCCACCTGCATCGAGAACATCGACATCGGCGGCCCAGCCATGATCCGCGCGGCATCCAAGAACCACAAATTCGTGACGGTGCTGACGGATCCGGCCGATTACCAGCCCCTTCTGGACCAGTTGGCCGCGCATGACGGGGCCACGACACTGGCCTTCCGGCAGAAGATGGCGCTGACCGCCTATTCCCGTACCGCCGCCTATGACGCCGCCGTGTCGAACTGGCTTGCCGGAGAGATTGGCGAGGCGGCGCCGCGCTATCGGTCTTTCGCCGGGAAACTGGCGCAGGGGCTGCGCTATGGCGAAAACCCGCATCAAGGCGCGGCCTTCTATGTGGATGGGTCGAAACGCGAAGGCGTGGCGACAGCGCGGCAGTGGCAGGGCAAGGAGCTTTCCTACAACAACATCAACGATACCGACGCGGCCTTCGAACTGGTGTCCGAATTCGCGGGTGCGGGTCCGGCCTGCGCCATCATCAAACATGCCAATCCGTGCGGCGTGGCGACCGGGGCCACTCTGGCCGAGGCATACACCCGCGCCTATGACTGCGACCGCACCAGCGCCTTTGGCGGCATTGTGGCGCTGAACGCGCCGCTGGATGCGGAAACGGCAGAAAAGATCACCGAAATCTTCACCGAGGTCGTCATCGCCCCCGGCGCATCCGACGCGGCCAAGGCGATCTTCGCAGCGAAAAAGAACCTGCGCCTGCTGACCACCGCCGCGCTCGCCGACCCGCGCGCGAAGGGCATCGCTTTCAAACAGGTGGCAGGCGGCTTTCTGGTGCAGGACCGGGATGCCGGTTTCATCACACCTGCGGACATGAAGGTGGTGACGAGACGCGCACCGACCGATGCCGAACTGGCCGACCTCATGTTTGCCTGGAAGGTGGCGAAGCATGTGAAATCGAACGCGATCGTCTATGTGAAGGACGGCGCGACCGTGGGTGTGGGGGCCGGACAGATGAGCCGGATCGACAGCACCCGCATCGCCGCCCGCAAGAGCCAGGACATGGCCGAGGCGCTGGGCCTGCCCGCGCCGCTGACCAGGGGGTCAGTGGTGGCGTCAGACGCGTTCTTCCCCTTTGCCGATGGCCTTTTGGCTGCGGCCGAGGCGGGGGCGACCGCAATCATCCAACCGGGCGGATCCATGCGGGATGACGAGGTGATCGCCGCCGCCGATGCTGCGGGTCTGGCCATGATCTTCACCGGAATGCGCCATTTCCGGCACTGACAGGGCAGTTGAATGCGCAACACCGTCATTACCGCGACCATCGTTTTCGTGTTGGACCAGATCACCAAGCTGATCGTGGTTCAGGGCCTGAACCTGATCGAACGCGGCGTGATCGAGGTTCTGCCGCCCTTCCTGACATTTCGCATGGCCTGGAACACCGGCATCAATTTCGGCCTGTTCAGCAATCAGGCCGAATTCATGCGCTGGGTGCTGATCACCGTCGCGCTGGCGATTTCCGGCTGGGTCTGGCTTTGGATACGCCGCGAAGGGGCGGGGCGATGGGCGCATGTGTCCGCAGGCCTGCTGATCGGCGGGGCGCTGGGCAATGTGATCGACCGGATCGTCTATGGCGCGGTGGCGGATTTCCTGAACATGTCCTGCTGCGGGATTGAAAACCCGTATGCGTTCAACGTGGCGGATATCTCCATCTTCGCCGGGGCCTTCGGCCTGATCCTGTTCACCGGTGGCAAGGACAAGCCCGAGGCGGGCGGTAAAGCGGCGCGTGCCAAGGGCAAGGGAAAGACCTCGTGACGCGCGGCAAGACATGCGCTAAGACGGGGGCAAGACGGATGACGGAGGCAGGCATGCAGGCAAAACGGCGTTTCCCCGCCATCGCAGCGGCGATGGTGCTGACGCTTGCAGCATGCGGCGATCGCGACGGGGTGCCGTCGCTGATGAATGTGCGCTCCACTACGGCAGGCCCCGATGAATTCGGGATCATCCCACCGAAGCCTCTGGAAATGCCCCAGGATCTGGCCGCGCTCCCGGAACCTGCCTTGGGCGGCGCGAACCGCACCGACCGCGATCCGCAGGCCGAGGCCGTCGCGGCACTGGGCGGCAATCTCGGCCCGCGCGATACGGTCAACAGCGCCCATGCGGGGCTTTACGCCTATGCTGCGCGCTACGGCGTAACGCAGAACATCCGCCAGACGCTCGCCGCCGAGGATCTGGAATATCGACGCAAGAACGATGGGCGGTTGCTGGAACGGGTGTTCAACGTGAATGTCTATTTCAAGGCCTACGCGCCCATGTCGCTGGATCAGCAGGCAGAACTGTGGCGGTGGCGGCGCGCCGGGGTTGCCACGCCCTCTGCTCCGCCCCCGCAGCCCGGCGAATCCCGGTAACAAGCGCGTAGGGGCGGGTTGCACCCGCCGCCTGTCCGGAACACCTTCTGCGGCGAACAGGGGTGTCCGCGCGAACCCCAGCGGAGGACAGGATGCCAAGATTGCCGAGCCTTGCCGTGACGGGGTTGCTGTTGCTGGCGGCGCCCCTGCTGGCGGCCGAAGATGTAACGGGCTTCACTCTGGACAACGGCCTGCAGGTCGTGGTGATCGAAGACAACCGCGCTCCGGTTGTTGTGCATATGGTGTGGTACAAGGTGGGCTCTGCAGATGAGCCGCCCGGAAAATCCGGCATTGCGCATTTTCTCGAACACCTGATGTTCAAGGGCACCGATCAGCTTGGCCCCGGTGAGCTGTCCGCCATCGTCGAGGCGCAGGGCGGCAGCGACAACGCCTTTACCAGCTATGACTATACCGCTTACTTCCAGCGGGTCGCAGCGGACCGGCTGGATCTGATGATGAAGCTGGAAGCTGACCGGATGACCGGTTTGCAACTTGCCGAGAACGCGGTCGAGACAGAGCGGCAAGTCATTCTCGAAGAGCGCAATCAGCGCACCGATTCCAGTCCCGGCGCGCTCCTGGGCGAACAGATGCGCGCGGCGCAGTTCCTGAACCACCCTTACGGCATTCCGATCATCGGCTGGCGGCACGAGATGGAGGGGCTGACCCGGCAGGACGCCATCGACCACTACAAGGCGCATTATGCACCGAACAATGCGGTGCTGGTGGTGGCAGGGGATGTTACAAGCGATGAAGTCCGCAGGCTGGCCGAAATCCATTACGGCCAGATCCCGGCTTCTCCGGACATCCAGCCGCGCCAGCGCCCCAGCGAGCCGCCGCAACTGGCCGAACGCCGCATTGCGATGTCCGACCCGCGTGTTTCCGAACCCTATGTCTCGCGCAGCTATCTTGCGCCGGAACGCGACCCGGGGGATCAGGAAACGGCGGCGGCGCTTACGATCCTTGCAGAACTGCTCGGCGGCAGCGGGACGACGTCAGTCCTGGCCCGTGCGCTGCAGTTCGATCAGCAGAAGGCGGTCTATACGGCGGCGTTCTATGACGGATCGGCCGTTGACGACACCACCTTCAACCTTGTCGTCGTGCCGACGCCCGAAACCTCGCTGCAAGAGGCAGAGGCGGCGATGGATGCCGCCATCGCGGACTTCCTCGCCAAAGGCCCGGACACGGAAGCCTTTGCCCGCATCAAGACCCAGATCCGCGCGGCTGACATCTATGCCCGCGACGATACCAATGGCCTGGCGCGGCGTTACGGCGAAGGCCTCGCGAATGGCCTTTCCATCGAGGATGTGAAGGGGTGGCCGGATGTCCTGAACGCCGTGACAGCCGAGGATGTGGTCGCCGCCGCACGGCTTGTCCTGGACAAGCGCAAGGCTGTGACCGGCTACCTGATGCGCGAGGAGGCCCAATGATCCTGTTCTTTCGCCTGATTCCTGTCGCCCTGTCGATTCTTCTGTTTGCCTTGCCCGCGCGGGCGGCAATCGACATCCAGACAATCACCTCCCCCGGCGGCATCACGGCCTGGCTCGTGCAGGAAGACAACATTCCGTTCACCGCACTGGAAATCCGCTTTAGGGGCGGCTCGAGCCTTGATCCTGAGGGGAAGGAAGGCGCAGTAAACCTGATGACCGCGCTGATCGAGGAAGGGTCGGGCGATATGGATGCGCAGGCCTTTGCCGCCGCGCGGGATGGGTTGGCAGCGTCCTTCCGGTTTTCTTCGGACATCGACACGGTCGCCGTGTCGGCGAAGTTCCTGACCGAGAACCGCGATCAGGCGGTGGCCCTGCTGCGGCAGGCGATCATCGTGCCGCGCTTTGATGCCGACGCGGTGGAACGGGTGCGCGCACAGGTGCTGGCCGGACTGAGATCGGATGAGAAGAGCCCCGAAAGCATCGCCAACCGGCTTTTTCGCAGCCAGGCCTTCCCCGGCCACCCCTATGCCGAGAATGGCGACGGACGGCTCGACACGGTGCCCGGCCTGTCGCGAGAGGACCTGATCGCTGCGCACAAGGCGACATTGACCCGCGATCGCGTTTTCGTCGCAGCGGCAGGCGACATCTCTGCCGATGAACTTGGCGCGCTTCTGGACGGACTCCTGGGCGAGTTGCCTGCCTCCGGGCCGGCCCTTCCAGGACGGGTGGACCCGGCCCTCGCTGGTGGCGTGACAGTGGAAGACTTTCCCGGGCCACAATCCCTCGTCTTGTTCGGCCACTCCGGCATCAAACGCGACGATCCCGATTTCTTTGCCGCCACCATCCTGAACGAGATTCTTGGTGGAGGCCGTTTCTCGTCGCGTCTGATGACGGAGGTGCGCGAGAAGCGCGGCCTCACCTACGGGATCGGCACTTCGCTGGTCGGCTATGACAATGCGGAACTGGTCATGGGGCAGGCCGCAGTCGCCAATGAGCGGGTTGCCGAAGCGATAGATGTCATCCGCGCCGAATGGGCACGGATCGGTCGTGACGGGATCACGAAAGCGGAACTGGACGCGACCAAGACATATCTGACCGGGGCCTATCCCTTGCGTTTTGACGGGAACGGGCGGCTCGCAACCATCATGGTCAACATGCAGATGATCGGACTGCCCTCAGATTATCCGAAGACCCGCAATGACCGCGTGAACGCGGTCACTTTGGAAGATGTGCAGCGGGTGGCCGCAGCCTTGTTTCGCCCGGATGATTTGCGCTTCGTCATCGTGGGCCAGCCTGCCGGAGTGAGCGGGGCGAATTGAGACTGGCCGACGTGACATGGAAAGTTTTCATGAAAACTTTCCATCGGATGGGAAAATTTCCACAGAAATTTTCCGTGCCGCAATCGCGGCGCTGGGGCAAATCTTTCGATGAAAGATTTGCGCCCCGGCAGGGGAAAGGTTTCGAATCTGTGGCCCTTCCTCGGTCTGGATGCTACATATAGGCGCATGAACGCGCCCGCACCCAAGATAACAGGCCCTTCGGGCCGACCGGTGATCCGCCAACTGGATGAGGCGGCGATCAATCGTATCGCCGCGGGCGAGGTGGTCGAACGCCCTGCATCGGCGGTGAAGGAACTGGTCGAAAACGCGCTGGATGCCGGCGCGGGACGGATAATTGTGGATTACGCCGATGGCGGCAAGACCCTGATCCGCGTCACGGATGATGGATGCGGCATGTCGCCCGAGGATCTGCCGCTGGCGCTTTCGCGCCATGCCACATCCAAGATTGACGGGACGGATCTGTTGAAGATTCACAGTTTCGGCTTTCGTGGCGAAGCACTGCCGAGCCTCGGCGCCGTGGGACGGTTGACGATCACATCGCGCGCGCAGGGGCACGAGGCGGCCAGTCTGTCCGTGGAGGGCGGGCGTACGGCCAAGGTGAAACCCGCCGCGCTGACCCGTGGCACGGTGGTCGAACTGCGGGATCTGTTCTTTGCCACCCCGGCGCGGCTGAAGTTCCTCCGCTCGGACCGGGCAGAAGCACAGGCGATTGCCGATGTCCTGCGGCGGCTGGCCATGGCCGAGCCGACAGTCGGGTTCACCTTGCGCGATGTGTCCGGCGGCGGTGAGGGCCGTGTCATGTTCCGCGCCGATCCTTCGGCGGGTGATTTCTTCGATGCGCTTCACGATCGGCTGGCGCGTGTGCTGGGTGCGGATTTCATTCAGAATGCATTGAGGATCGACGTCGAACGTGATGGTTTGCGGCTGACGGGCTATGCCGCGCTGCCCACCTATTCGCGCGGGTCATCGGTGCAGCAATTCCTCTTCGTCAACGGTCGCCCGGTGTTGGACCGGATGCTGTTCGGGGCGCTGCGGGCGGCCTATTTCGACTTTCTCAGCCGTGATCGCCACCCCGCGGCGGTGCTGACCCTCTCCTGCGATCCGGAACGGGTGGATGTAAACGTTCATCCCGCCAAGGCCGAAGTGCGCTTCCGCGAGCCCGAGGCGGTGCGCAGCCTGATGATCAACGGGCTGCGGGCGGCGCTGTCGGGTGCAGGGCATAGGGCCAGCAGCACGGTCGGGGATGCAACGCTCGCCGCGCTGCGGCCAGAGGCGCCGCCTGCGCGCGTCTATCAGATGGACCGACCGACGCAGTACGCCCTTTCGCGTGGTTTTTCCGTTCAGGCGCCGATCCCGCAGCACGGCTTCGCCGAAGCACCCGCCGCACGAATCGAGCCTCATATGCCCGAGGTCGAGGCGACAGAACGCCCCTTGGGGGCAGCCCGGGCGCAGGTGCATGAGAATTACATCATCGCCCAGACGGAAACCGGCATCGTCATCGTTGATCAGCATGCAGCGCATGAAAGGCTGGTCTATGAGCGTCTGAAACGGCAGATGTCGGAAACCGGGATCGCCGGCCAGGCGCTGCTGATCCCCGAGATCGTCGATCTCTCGCCTGGCGATGCTGCGCGGCTCTTGGATCATGCGGCGGAATTGGCGCAACTTGGCCTGGGGATCGAGGCTTTTGGCGGCTCTGCCATCGCCATTCGGGAAACCCCTGCAATCCTTGGTCCGGTGAACGGCGCGGCGCTGATCCGCGATGTTCTTGACGAACTGGCCGATCTTGGCGACAGCCAGCTTGTTAAGGCACGGATCGAGGCGGTGCTGTCACGCATGGCCTGCCACGGATCGGTTCGCTCGGGCCGCCAGATGCGCGCGGAAGAGATGAACGCCCTTCTGCGTGAGATGGAGGCGACGCCCCATTCCGGGCAATGCAACCATGGGCGACCCACCTATGTGGAGTTGAAGCTCGCAGATATCGAAAGGCTGTTCGGTCGCCGATGATCACAATCGCCGGAACCACTCATGCATGGAATGACCCTGCCGTTCTTGGGGTGGGAGGCGCCCTGCTGCTTCTGATTCTGGTCCTGCTGCTGACATTGCGGGCGGCAGCGCGGTCGGCGCGCATGGCCGAACCGATGCTGCGGCAGATGGAGTGGATGTCGAACCGCGTGCAATCGCTGGGCGAGGGGCAGGAGCGGCTGGCGGGCGGGTTGCATCACGTGTCGGAAGCGCAGGCAATCAGCCAGTCGTCGATGCTGAAGCTGATGGAGCAACGCCTGGCCGACGTGCAGCGCCAGATGACCGAGGCGCTGCACGGCACATCCACCCGAACGGCCCGCAGTCTGGGCGATTTGCAGCAGCGGCTGGAAACCATCGACCGCGCGCAGGCCAATATCGAAAAGCTGTCAGGGAATGTCCTGTCCCTGCAGGACATTCTCTCGAACAAGCAGACACGCGGCGCCTTTGGCGAGATCCAGTTGAACGATATCGTCCAAAAGGCGATGCCGCCCGACAGCTATGCCATGCAGGCCACGCTGTCGAACGGGCGGCGGGCGGATTGTCTGATCCACCTGCCCAAACCCCCCGGTCCCATCGTCATTGATGCCAAGTTTCCGCTGGAGGCCTATGAGGCGTTGCGCCGTGCGGATAACGCGCAGCAATTGGCCGAAGCCCAGCGGTTGATGCGGGCGGCGGTGCGCGCCCATATCCGCGCGATTGCCGAACGCTACATCATCGAGGGCGAAACCGCAGATGGCGCCTTGATGTTTCTGCCCTCCGAGGCCGTCTATGCCGAGTTGCACGCGAATTTCCCCGATGTGGTGCGCGAAGGGTTCGCCGCAAAGGTCTGGATCGTGTCGCCCACCACCTGCATGGCCACCCTGAACACCATGCGCGCGGTGCTGAAAGATGCCCGCATGCGCGAACAGGCCGGGGCGATCCGCAAGGAGCTGGCACTGCTTTATGCCGATGTTGAACGGCTTGGCGCCAGGGTGGAGAACCTTGACCGGCATTTCGGGCAGGCCGCAAAGGACATAGAAGAAATCAGGATTTCCAGTGAAAAGGCCACGCGCCGCGCGCGCCGCCTGGACAATTTCGATTTCGAGGAGATTGCCGTCGATACCCCGCCCCTGATCGGGCCGCAGGCTGCGGAATGAGGCACCTCACCCCCGCCGACTATACCCGCCAGCCCTGGAAGAACGGCAAGGGCATGACAGTGGAACTTGCCCGAGCCGATTCTGATAATGGCCTGCTGTGGCGCTTGTCGATGGCAACAGTGGCCGAGGATGGGCCGTTTTCGCTGTTTCCGGGGGTAGAGCGAAACCTTACCGTGATCTCTGGCCCCGGCTTTCGGCTTGTGGGGGATGGCCTTGCTCTGGACTGCCGCCCCTTCCAGCCGGTTGCCTTTGCCGGGGATGTGGCGATTTCGGCGGAAGCTACGCGCGGCCTACCGTCAGACGATTTCAACGCGATGACCGCGCGCCGTTTACCGCGCCCGCACGTTGGCGTGCTGCGCGGCGCAGCCCGGCTTGCAGGGGATGCGCTGACCGGTCTTTTCGCCCTGGATGCTGGCCGTGCGAATGACAAGGCCCTCGCCAGGCACGACCTGATCCTGACGGATCAGCCTCTGCTGGCCGAGGGCCATTTCCTTTTCGTGAAGATCACCGGTCTCCCGGCCTAGCCTCAGATCCCCAGGAAAGGCTGCGCCAGACGCGGGATGATCGCGTTGAACCGCAGCGGTGCATCGGTCGCCGCAAGACAGATGCAAACCTCGCCCTCTTCGGCTATGGGCGTGTGCTGCATCGTGTCATCGGCGATTTCCACATCCCCGCGACCGAAACGGTCGCTCTCGTCACGGAAGGCACCTTGCAGGACGAGCGTAAGCTCCATGCCCCGATGCCCGTGATCCGGCACGGCCTGCCCGCCAGGAATGTACAGAAGCCGGGCTGATGCCCCCTTGCCTGTGCGCAGCAGTGCCTGCTTGACGCCCATGCCGACAGGCCGCCACTTAACCTTTTCCGGCCCGCCACCGACATAATCCGCCAGGGGGGCCGGAAATACGCCTGCGCGTTTCAGCGGGCGGCGCGCATTGGCCTGTGACAGCCCGTCGATCCGGTCAAGGCAAGCGGCAAGGCTGTCGTCCGACAGCGGGGCTGTATCGGTCATCTCGATCATCGCGCCGCCCAGCGCCTCGAACGAGGCAAGCTGTGCACGACATTCGTCGCAAAGCGACACATGGGTGGCCACGACCAGATTGAAGGCCTCGGGCAGTTCGCCTGCCGCATAAGCCATCAGAAGTTGGTCCGAAAGGTGGTGCCTGATCGTCATGTCGTCTGCCTTCAACTCATTTGCTGGCGCAACCGCTCCAGCGCCAATCTAATGCGCGACTTGATCGTTCCCAGCGGAAGGCCCGTTTCCGCGGCGATCTCGCTATGCGACAGATCGCCATAGAAGGCCCGTTCGATCAAGGCGCGCTGCTTTTCTGGCAGTTGGGCGAGCGCGGCACCCAACCGTTCGGTATCTTGCTGCGCCTCGAGCACCTCGGCCTGATCGGGTTCAGGCTCCGGCCCCCAGGGCAGGTCTTCCGGCTCGGCCCGCCGCGATTTGCGCAGCGCGTCGATTCGCCGGTTGCGGGCGATGGTGAAGACCCAGGTCGCCACCGAAGCCCGCGACGGATCGAAAAGCCCCGCCTTCTGCCACAGCGTCGCCATGACATCCTGCGCGCATTCCTCGGCCAGCGCGGCATCCGCCCCCGACTTCATCAGGAAGGCCTTCACCCGCGGGGCAAAGTGCCGGAACAGGGCAGCAAAAGCCGCCTTGTCCTGATGGTCGCGCACACGAATGACCAGTGCCGCCCAATCCGTCTCAACCTCATCCGCCTGCACGCTAGAGCTTTCCTTACCGGCGTCTAACCTTCTGTTCCGTCGCAGCATATTGCCACGCAACCGAAGGTGCATCCGATTATTTCGGCTCTATGTACATCGAACATCATGGAACATTTACGTGACATGCTGTCGGATGGATCACACAAGGCTAAATGTTCCGGTGAAAGCCTGTGTCAAGTTTCAAATGTCAGAAAATGTTGACAGGCTGATCCAAACCTTTCGCAGCCGCGTAAGACCAGCAAAAGACAAGCAGGAGTACTCCTTTCCATGCCATTCGAAACCCTTGGTTCCGTTCCCCGCCGTGTTGCTGTCATCGGGGGGGGCATCTCTGGCATGGCCGCCGCGCATCTTCTGGCAGAGGATCACACCGTTGTCCTGTTCGAGTCGGAAAAGCGTCTAGGCGGGCATGCCCGCACGGTCATTGCGGGCAAGAACAGGGATCAGCCGGTGGATACCGGCTTCATCGTGTTCAACAAGGTGAACTACCCCAACCTGCTGCGCATGTTCGACAGGCTGGATGTGCCCTATGTCGAAAGCAACATGACCTTCGGCGCCTCCATCGGCGGTGGGCGGCTTGAATACGGACTGGCTTCGCTGGACGTCATCTTCGCACAGCGCAGGAACCTGGTGTCGCCGCGCTTTCTGGGCATGCTGACCGACATCATGCGCTTCAACAAGAACGCGCTGTCGGTTGTCCGGCCGGACATGACGATCCGCGATCTGCTGGCCGCGCTTGGCACGGGCGACTGGTTCCGCGACTATTACATCACGCCGTTCTCGGGTGCGATCTGGTCAACCCCGACGAAAGGTATCCTCGATTTCCCCGCCCATGCCCTGGTGCGGTTCTTTGAAAACCATCATCTGCTGGATTTCGAAGGCCAGCATCAGTGGTACACGGTCAAGGGCGGATCGGTGGAATATGTCCGCCGCCTTCAGGCATCGCTCACCAGCCGGGGGGTGGACTTGCGCCTGGGTGCGCCCGTCGCCGGTGTCCGGCGCGAAGCCGCGGGTGTCATGGTGCGCGCCGAGGGCGGCGAATGGGAACTGTTCGACGAGGTGGTCCTCGCCACCCATTCCGACATCACCCTGAAGCTTCTGGCCGATGCCTCACCGGCAGAGCGGGCTGCGCTGGGCGCGGTGCGCTATCAGGCCAACCACGCCATCCTGCATCGCGATCCATCCGTGATGCCGCGCAATCGCAAATGCTGGTCATCCTGGGTCTATGTCGAACCTGCCGGCGGCGCCCGTGGCCGAATCGACCTGACCTACTGGATGAACTCGCTGCAACCCATCCCGCAGGACGACCCGCTGTTCGTGACGCTGAATTCCAATGGTGGGATCGACGAACGCCTGATCGACGACCAGGTGACATTCGATCACCCGGTCTATGATCTTGCCGCGCTGGAGGCGCAGGCAAGGCTGCGGGCGATGAACGGCACCCGCAACACATGGTTTGTCGGGGCCTGGATGCGCAGCGGCTTCCACGAGGACGGCTTCGCCTCATCCGTCGATGTGGTCGACGCGATGCGTGCGCTCGCTCGCGAAAGGGCGCTGGCCGCATGACTGACGTGGAACTGATCCGGGGCGAGACATTTCACGGCCGCAAGGGGGCGGTCGCGAACAGCTTTCGCTACACCGTGGATTACCTGCTCCTCGATCCGGATCGTGCAAAGGGGCCGTCCCTGTTCTCGCGCAATCGCGCGAACCTGACCTCCCTCCATGACGCCGATTTCGGCGGCCCCTCGAAACAGGGGCGCGGCACCGCATGGGTGCGCGATGTGCTGGCCGCGCATGGCCTGCCCGGGGCGGATCGTATCCTGCTTCTGGGCCAGCCCCGTGTGCTTGGCCATGTGTTCAACCCGGTCAGCTTCTGGCTCTGCCATGATCATCTGGGCCATCTGCGCACCGTGATCGCCGAGGTGTCGAACACCTATGGCGACCGCCATTCCTATCTCTGCCACCGCGACGATCTGGCCCCCATCGAACGCACGGACACGATCACCGCGAAGAAGATATTCCACGTCTCGCCCTTTCAGCCGATCGAGGGAGGATATGAATTCCGCTTCGACATCCGGCCGGATCGTGTCGGGATCTGGATCGACTATTCGTCGCGCGACGGGGGGCTGTTCACCAATCTGATCGGCCCGCGCGTGCCGCTGACCAACCTGGAAATCCTGCGCGCCGCGATCCGCCGCCCCTTCGGCAGCCGCCGCGTGCTGGCGCTCATCCATTGGCAGGCGCTGAAACTGGCGCTCAAGGGCGTGAAGTTCCGCAACCGCCCGACCCCGCCGCCCGAGGAAGTGACCCGATGACCGCCGCCCTGCCTGCTGTCGCGCCCCGGGCAGGGCTGGCCGGGTGGAGCCTCTTCGCCGCGCTGATCGCGATGGCGGGGCTGCCCATCTACATTCACGCCCCGAAATTCTATGTGGACAGCTACGGCACCAGCCTTGCCGCGCTGGGCGGTGTGCTGGCGCTCCTGCGCCTGATCGACGTGGTCCAGGATCCGCTGCTGGGTTGGCTGGCCGAGGCCGGTCGCGCAAGGCGCGGCACGCTCGTCGCCATCGCCGCCGCGCTGATGTCGCTGGCCATGCTGGGGCTGTTCGCCGTGACGCCGCCAGTGGCGCCGCTTCTGTGGTTTGCCTTGACCCTCGCGCTGTTGTTTTCGGCCTTTTCCTTCCTGACCATCGCCTTCTACGCCGAAGGCGTGGCCAAGGCGGCGACCCTGGGAGAAAAGGGCCACCTGCGCCTCGCCGGGTGGCGCGAGGGTGGCTCGCTCGCGGGGGTCTGCGTGGCGGCGGTCGCCCCCGTGGCCCTCGCCGCGCTGACCGACCAGCCCTTTGCCGCCTTCGCGATGATCTTTGCCGCGCTCGCCATCGCGGCGACGCTCGCCATGCGCGGGCAGTGGTCGGGTGGGCCTGCTACGGTGTCGAACCCGCTTGCCGTATTCCGCCCCGCCCTTGCCGATCCTCTGGCGCGGCGGCTTCTGTTGATCGCCCTCCTGAACGCCGCACCCGTGGCCGTCACCTCGACCCTGTTCCTGTTCTTTGTCGAAAGCCGCCTGTTGGCGGCGGGGCTGGAAGGGCCGCTTCTGTTGCTCTTCTTCCTGTCGGCGGCCGTTTCCACCCCCCTGTGGTCTCGTGCGGCGCAGCAGTTCGGGGCAAGGCGCGTGCTGCTCTCCGGGATGGTTCTGGCGATTGCCAGCTTCCTCTGGGCGGCAACTCTGGGGGCGGGCGATACGCTGGCCTTTGCCGTGATCTGCGCGGCCTCGGGCGCGGCGCTGGGGGCGGATATGGTCCTCTTGCCCGCGATCTTTTCCCGGCGTCTGGGCGAGCTGGGGCAGGGCGGCGAAGGCGCCGCCTTCGGTCTGTGGTCCTTTGTATCCAAGCTGTCGCTCGCGCTGGCAGCGGCTACCCTGTTGCCCGCGCTTCAGGCGGTAGGCTTCGCACCGGGGGTGGCCAACACGCCGGACGCGCTTTTCGCCCTATCTGCCCTTTACGCGCTGGTTCCCTGCGCGCTCAAAGTGCTGGCCATCGCCTTGCTGGCCGCCACCCGCATTCCGGAGGTCTGACATGACATCCCTGAGCTGGCTCCTCTTCGGCGTCTTTCTGGCCATTGGCCTGATGATCCTCAAATCCCGCCTTGTCGGCTTTCGCACGCAGCAACCCGCCGATCTGGCCGGAAGCGCGCCGCGCTTCGACCTGCGCACCCATCTGTCAGGCCCCATCCTCTGCGAGGGCGTGATCTACGGTCCCACGGGCCGTGTCGCATCCCGTTTCGTGGCCGAGATGGAGGGCGTCTGGAATGGCAACACCGGCGTGCTCAAGGAACGGTTCCGCTATGATTCCGGGCGTGTCCAGGACAGGGAATGGCGGCTGCAACTGTCAAATGACGGGTCCATCCGGGCCGAAGCGGATGATGTCGTCGGTCCCGGCACCGGGCGGGCCGAGGGCGCAGCCGTGCAATTGCGCTATCGGATCAAGCTCGACGAAGAGGCCGGCGGCCATGTCCTGAATGTCACCGACTGGATGTATCTGATGGAGAACGGCACGATCATGAACCGCAGCCAGTTCACCAAATTCGGGATCACCGTGGCAGAGCTTGTGGCCACGATGCGCCGCATGCCTGCATGAGGGGGCAAGGATGAGAGATTTTCGCGGCAAAAGATACTGGCTGGTCGGGGCCTCCGAAGGGCTTGGCCTCGCTTTGGCGCAGCGCCTGTCGAATGCGGGGGCCGATCTGGTGCTGTCGGCCCGTTCCGGCGACCGTCTGGCCGAAGCGATTGCCCTGCTGCCCGGTCGTGCCATTCCGGTGCCCGTCGATGTCGCCTCGACGGAATCGGTGCGCAAGGCGGCGGAAGAGATCGGCCCCGTGGATGGCGCCGTGTTTCTTGCCGGGGTCTATTGGCCGACCAGGGCGCAGGAATGGGATGCCGACGCGGTGGAAGCGATGTGCAACGTCAACCTGACGGGCTGCGCCCGTGTCATGGGGGCGGTGGTGCCGCAGATGGTGGCGCGCGGGTCCGGCCATATCGTGATCACGGGGTCGCTGTCGGGCTTTCGCGGGCTTCCGGGGGCCATCGGCTATTGCGCCTCGAAGGCGGGGACGATGTCGCTGGCGGAATCGATGTATTGCGACCTGCGCGGTTCGGGGATCGACGTGCAGCTTTGCAACCCCGGCTTCATCAGGACGCGCCTCACCGACAAGAACGATTTCCGGATGCCGCAAATCATGGAACCCGGGCAGGCAGCGCAGATCATGTTCGAACACATGACGACAGACCGTTTCGCGAACAGCTTTCCTGTGCCCTTCGCCTGGTTGTTCCGACTGTCGCAGTTCCTGCCGGACTGGGCCTATTACCGGCTGTTCGCCCCAAAGTAGGGGCCAAATTTCTTCGAAGAATTTTGCGAAATCCTTCGAAGGATTTTTGTCAGGGAACCGCAAGCCGGGCGATGAAGAACCCGTCCATCCCCCCTTTATCGGCCCAAAGATCGGGCCGCAGTCGCAGGCCGCCCAATTCTGTCCACCACGCCGGATCAACCCCGGGGATTGTCATCCGCTCCGCCCGCAGCCCCGGATGCCGCGCCAGCGCGGCAGCCAACTGCCCCTCGCCCTCTTCCGGCAGAAGCGAGCAGGTGCAGAACACCACCCGCCCGCCCGGCCGGACCATGGTCAGCGCCCGGTCCAGCATCCGAGCCTGCAATTCCACCAGTTCAGGCACCTCTGACCCGTCCTTCACGAAAGGCAGGTCCGGATGGCGGCGGATCGTTCCGGTTGCCGAACAGGGCGCGTCCAGCAGGACGGCATCGAACCGATCCTCCGGTTCCCAGACCAGCGCATCCGCCACCACCACCCGCGCCTGCAAGCGGCAGCGCGTCAGGTTTTCATGCAGCCGCGCCAGTCTCGGGCCCGACACGTCCAGCGCCGTGACATCGGCCCCGGCAGCAGCGAGTTGCAGCGTCTTTCCCCCCGGCGCGGCACAGAGGTCCAGCACTCTTTCCCCGCGCTGCGGCGCCACAAGACGCACCGCCAGCGCGGCTGCGGCGTCCTGCACCCACCAGCCACCCGCCTCATAGCCTGCCAGGGCGGAAATCTGGCCCTTCTCCTCCAGCCGAAGGCTCCCGGTGGGCAGAACGAGTCCCTCCGGCGCCTCGGCGCCTGCGCGCAGCGTCAGGTCAAGGGGCGGCACCTGCGCCTGCACCGCCTCCATCGCGCTGACGGCCTCGCGCCCATAGGCATGCACCAGCGGTTGGCGCAGCCAGCGCGGCATCCGCTGCGGTGGCAGCCCGGCAAAGGGTGCCTCGGGCATCTTGCGCAGAACGGCATTCGCCAACCCGGCGAAGGGTGCGGTCCGCTTGCCGCGCCGGACGATCTCGACCGCAGCGTTCACGGCACCATGGGCCGCACCGCCCAGCGCGATTTCCACGACCGCAAGGCGCAGCGCATCGCGCACCAGCCGGGGCGGCATCTTCCGCAGATGCGGGTCAAGCACGCGGTCTGCCGGTTCGACATGGCGCAGAACGGCGAGCGCAAGTCGCTGCGCGCGCGCCCGTTCTGCCGGAGGCAAGCTGGCCAGCGGACCCTGAGGATCGGCCACAACCTGCGCCATCAGCCGCCCTTCGCCCAGCACCGCGCCCAACAGCCCGACCGCTGCTGTCCGTGCCGCCAACCCTTCTGCCGCCATGCCGCCACCCTTGTTCCGATGACCCAAGGGCGTATATCAACCCGGAGCGACAAGGAACCCATGCCATGACCGACATCCCCAGTCCTGACCCGCGCCCCGACCTGCCTCCTGAGGCCCTGCGCGCCCTGGCCGAGGCCGAAGAACGCCGCAAGGCCGCGAAAGCCCAGGTATTGCCGCCCGAACTCGGCGGGCGCGACGGGCCAGAGCCCGTGCGTTATGGCGATTGGGAGAAAAAGGGCCTGGCGATCGACTTCTGACCGCCGTCAAGTACCGCGCGGCCCCCGGCCTCAGCGCAGCTTGAACGACGCAGAATCGCCTGCACCCTTATCGACGGTAAAGCGAATCTCATTGCTTCCCTTCGCCTCGACAAGCTGGCAGTTGCGCGGGATCGGATAGCCCGACCAATCCATCTCGCGGCAGAAATAGCCATCCTGCCATTCCCAGGTTCCGGTCACGTCCCATCCCAGCGCGCGACCCCGGATCTCGCCATCCTCTTCGACCTTCAGGAAGATGCCGAACATGCCAAGGCGCAGTTCCTTGTCCTGAACGGTCTGGATGAATTGCGAACGGTCGCTTATGCGCGAAAAGCCGTCAGCCAGGGCAGGCATGCCATTGGCCGAGATCACAGCGGCAAGTAGGACACGGTTCAGCATGGCAGTGGCTCCGAACACAAGGGACGAAGGCCTTACGGCGCGGGCAGACAGACGGATCAATACCGCATCCGTTTACGCTGTCAATTTCACGCTCAAGTGAAGGCTTGTTTCGGCTCAAAGCCCCAGCACATCCATCATGTCATACTGCCCCGGCTTCTGCCCCTGCCCCCAAAGCGCCGCGCGCAGCGCCCCCCGGGCAAAGATCGCGCGATCCGTGGCCACATGGCGCAGGACCACCCGTTCGCCATCGGCGGCAAAGATCACGTCATGCTCTCCCACGATATCGCCGCCCCGCACGGCGGCAAAACCGATGCTGCCCCGCTTGCGCGCGCCGGTCAGGCCGTGCCGGCCACTGTCCATCGCCGCCTCCAGCGCCACGCCGCGCCCCTCGGCCGCAGCCTGCCCCAGCATCAGTGCCGTGCCCGAAGGCGCATCCACCTTCATGCGGTGATGCGCCTCGACGATTTCCACATCCCAATCCTCGTCCAGCGCAGCCGCGATCTTCTGCGTCAGCCGCACCAGAAGGTTCACGCCCAGGCTCATGTTCCCCGCCCGCACCACCACGGCATGGCGCGCGGCGGCGTCGATTTTCGCCAGATGCGCGACCTCCAGCCCCGTCGTGCCGATCACATGCACGGCGCGGGCCTGTGCAGCCAGGGCCGCAAACTCCACCGTGGCATCGGGGGCGGTGAAGTCGATCACCGCCTGCGCCCGGGCAAAGGCCTCCAGCGCGTCATCCGTCACGGCAACGCCCAGCGCCGCGCCCCCCATGCAGGTGCCGATGTCCTGCCCCACCCAGGGGTGCCCCGCGCGTTCCACACAGCCCACAAGCCGCGCCTTGTCCGACGCGACGATGCTGCGCACCAGCATCTGCCCCATGCGCCCCGACGCGCCCGTCACCACGATTCCCGGCAGATCGGCCATCCTAACCCCCATGCTTTCCGCCCCTTTACCCCCGGAAAGCCCCCCGCGAAAGCCTGCCGTTGCGGGGCGCGCCCAAAGCGCCTATGTGGGGCGCATGTCCAGCAAGCGTTTTCCCACGGCCCAGGGCCCCTCGCAACGGCAGCTTCGCGTCGGCGAACTGATCCGCCGCACCCTGTCCGATGTCCTGAACCGGGCCGAGATCCATGATCCCGACCTGAACCGCATGTCCATCACCGTGGGCGAGGTCTCCTGTTCACCAGACCTGAAGGTGGCGACGGTTTATGTCATGCCACTCATGGGCTCCGTGCCGGTGGAAGAGGCGATTGCCGCACTCGCGCGAAACAAGGCGGAACTGCGTCATCGCGTGGCGTCCGAACTGACGCTGAAATACGCCCCCGACCTGCGCTTCCGCCCGGATGAAACCTTTGACCGGCTGGATGAAACCCGCCGCCTGTTTTCCGACGAAAAGGTCAGGCGCGACCTCGCCGCACCAGAGGATGACGCCGAGGACTGATGCCCCCCCGGTAGGGCGGGGTTCACCCCGCCTCCCCTCACCGGTCGTGAAAGAAGTCGTGGATCGTCTGCGCCATCGCCTCGCTGATGCCGTCCACCGCCATCAGATCCGCAATCCCGGCGCGTGACACGGCTTTTGCGCTGCCGAAATGCGCCAGCAGCGCCCGCTTGCGCGCCGCACCCACCCCCGGCACATCGTCCAGCGGCGTGGCGCTTACCGCCTTGGCCCGCTTGGCCCGGTGTGCGCCATTCGCCCAGCGATGCGCCTCGTCCCGCAGGCGTTGCACGAAGTAGAGGACCGGGTCATTCCGTTGCAGCGCAAAGGGCCGCTCGCCCGGGCGATGGAACTCTTCCTTCCCGGCATCGCGGTCAATCCCCTTGGCCACGCCGATGAAGGGGATGTCGTCCACACCAAGCTCTGCCATGATCTCGCCCACCGCTGATACCTGCCCGGCCCCACCGTCGATCAGCAGCAGGTCGGGCCAGGCATCGGTCTTGCGGTCGGGGTCTTCCTTCAAAAGCCGCTCGAACCGCCGCGTCAGCACCTCTTTCATCATGCCGAAATCGTCGCCCGCGGCACCTGCGGAACCCTTGATGTTGAACTTGCGATACTGGGCCTTCAGAAACCCCTCCGCCCCGGCGACGATCATCCCGCCCACAGCATCGGCCCCCTGGATATGGGCGTTGTCGTACACCTCGATCCGCCGCGGCGGGGCATCCAGATCAAAGGCCTCGGCCAGGCCTTGCAGCAGCTTCGATTGTGCCGCCCCCTCGGCCATCCGCCGCGCCAGCGACTCCCGCGCGTTGCGCGCCGCATTCTCCACCAGCTCGGCCTTTTCGCCCCGCTGCGGCACGGCCAGTTCCACCTTGCGCCCCGCCCGTTCGGCCAGCGCCGCCGCCACCAGATCCTCATTCTCGACCGGATGGGACAAGAGGATCAGGCGCGGCGGTTCCTTGTCGTCATAGAATTGGGTGACAAAGGCCTCAAGGATCTCACTCTCTTCGGCCCCCGAACCGGTGCGCGGATAGAAGTCGCGATTGCCCCAGCTTTGATTGGCCCGGATGAAAAAGACCTGCACACAGGCCTGCCCGCCTTCCAGATGCAGGGCAATCACATCCGCTTCGGCCACGCCGCGCGGGTTGATGCCTTGCGCCTGCTGCACCTGCGTCAGCGCGCGGATGCGGTCGCGCAGGGCGGCGGCGCGTTCGAATTCCATCGCCTCCGAGGCTTCTGCCATCTGGGCGGCCAGTTGCGCCTGCACCTCGGTCGTTTTGCCCTGCAGAAAGCGCTCGGCATCCGACACCTGCGCCGCGTACTGATCCGCCGTCACACGCCCCACGCAGGGTGCGCTGCATCGCCGGATCTGGAACATGAGACAGGGCCGCGTGCGGCTTTCGAACATCGCATCGGAACAGTTCCGCAGAAGAAACACCTTCTGCAACTGGTTCAGCGTGCGGTTCACCGCACCCGCGCTGGCGAATGGGCCGAAGTAGCTTCCCTTCTCGCTGCGCTTGCCGCGATGCTTCTTGATCTGGGGAAAGGCATGTTCCTTGCCGATCAGGATGTTCGGAAAGGATTTGTCGTCGCGCAAAAGCACGTTGTAGCGGGGCTTCAACTGCTTGATCAGGTTCTGCTCCAGAAGCAGCGCCTCGGTTTCCGTCCGCGTGGTCAGGAACATCATCGACGCGGTTTCGCTGATCATCCGCGCGATGCGCCCCGAATGGCCGGAGGGGCGGGCATAATTCGAAACCCGCGCCTTCAGGTTCCGCGCCTTGCCGACATACAGCACCTCGGCCTTGGCATTCAGCATCCGGTACACACCGGGCGAGGCATCGAGCGTGCGGAGATAGCCCTGAATCACATCATGGCCCAGCGGCACCACGCCGCCATCCTCGACCCCGTTCTCACCGCCGTCCTGCACGCCATCCGCCATCAGGTTTACACTTTTTCTTTAACACATCGATTCTGGCCCCTCGCTGCAACGGCCAAAGGCCGAGAGCAAGGGGAAAGCTGTCCACGCTTTTTGTGGATAACTCTGCGGGAAAGTTTTTGGCACCGCAGATTTTCCCTTGTTTTTCGCCCCGTTCCTTGTGTTGCCCAAAAATTAGGCAAAAACTTAACCTATTGAAAACAATAAAAAGATTTTTGCCCGCTTGGCAAATCCCTGAAAAACCTAGGGATTTTGTAACGGTTCAGTAACCAAATCGTCAGAAGTGGACAACTTTGCCAAACGCCCCTGACAACCGGCTGTCACGGCTACTCGACATCCATCACATCCGGCGTTTGCCAGGCCAGATGCTGGCCCCCGTCGACCGCGATCATCTGCCCCGTCACGGCGGGCGAATCCAGAAAAAATCCCAGCGCGGCACAGATGTCGGCGGGGTTTGCACCCCGTTGCAACACGGTCGCCGCGCGCTGGCGGGCAAAGGCCTCTGCCGTCTGCCGCCCGCCCTGCAAGGTCGGCCCCGGCCCGATGGCATTTACCCGCACGCGCGGTGCCAACCCCTGCGCCGCTGTCTGCGTCAGCGCCCAGAGCCCCGCCTTGGCGATGGTATAGCTGGCGAATTCCGGGGTCAGCTTCCACACCCGCTGATCCACCATGTTCACGATCAGCCCCGCCGACACCGGCTCGCCTCGGTCATCCTTCCCCGGTGCCGGCACCTGCGCGGCGAAGGCCTGCGTCAGAACGAAGGGCGCGCGCAGGTTGGACTCGATATGCCGATCCCAGCTTTCCCGCGTCGCCGTGGCGAAATCGTCATGCTCGAAGATGGATGCATTGTTGACCAGCACCGTCAGCGGCCCATCCAGCGCCTCCACAGCGCGCGGGATCAGGCCCGTCACCTCCGCTTCCACCAGCACATCCGCGGCCAGCGCGACCGCCCTCTGCCCCATCGCGGCGATCTCTGTTACCACGGCTTCGGCCTCATCCCGGCTGCCTGCGTAATGCACGGCCACATCGAACCCACGCCGCGCCAGATAAAGCGCCATCTCGCGCCCCAACCGGCGCCCCGCCCCCGTCACCAATGCCCGCATGTCAGCCCTTCTTGCCGCAGTCGCATCCACCCTTGCCGATGAGATAGCGCCCACAGGCGCGGCAGCGAGAGGGTTTCGCCAGCGCCACACGTTTCGACACGGCCCTGCCAATGGCACCGGGAAACAGCCATTTGCCGATGAACCCGATCAGGGCCATGCCCCCCAGAAACAGTATGACGATCTTGACCAGCATCTACAGCCCGAACCGCGCCCAGAGCGCGCGTTCCTCAACCCCCTGCATCAACCCATCCGTCGCCGCCATGCCCAGCCGGGACAACAGCCCCCGCTTCTGGCCATAGGGCACCAGCCGGACCTTGTCGCCGTACATCTCCATCATCTTCGGCCGCAGATGCGCCAACCCGTCCACCAGTCCGACACCCACCGCCTGCTGACCCACCCAGACATCTGCGTTGAACAGATCCGCGCCCGCATCCAGCCGCGCCCCGCGCCGCGCCTTTACATGGTCGATGAAGGCGGCATGGATCGGCTCCTGCAACCGCTTCAGGCGGTCCACATCCTCGGGCTTCTGCGGCAGGAAGGGATCGGCAAGGCTCTTTGACCGCCCCGCTGTCACCACCCGCCGCTCGATTCCCTGCCGCGCCATCAATTCGGCGAACCCGAACGACGCAAAGATCACCCCGATCGACCCGACGATCGAGGACGCATCCACCCAGATGTCATCCGCCGCGCAGGCCAGCCAATAGCCGCCTGATGCCGCCACGTCCTCGACAAAGGCATGGACCGGGATCTTCTTCTCCTCCGCCAACCGCCGGATACGCGCCGCGATCAGCGACGATTGCACCGCCGATCCGCCCGGCGAATTGATCACCAGCGCCACCGCCGCAGGCTTGCCCCGCGCGAATGCACGTTCGATCAGCGGGGCCATGGCGGCATCGTTCAATCCCCGCGTCCCGATCCCGATAGCCCCTTGCAGGCGGATCACCGGAACGACGGCGGGTTTGGGGATAAATGGGATAAAGCGTTTCATGCACCACAGCTAGGCGGCTGCGCTCTTGCGGACAAGTGCCGAATGCCATCAGGCTGCGTCACATGATCGACAAGCTGGAAATGTTCATCGCCCTTGCCCAGGAACGACACTTCGGTCGCGCCGCCGAAACCTGCGGTGTCACGCAACCCACCCTCTCCTCAGCTATCCGCCAGCTGGAGGATCAGCTTGGCGTCCAGCTTGTCTTTCGCGGTTCGCGCTATCAGGGGCTGACACCCGAAGGTCAGCGCGTGCTGGACTGGGGCCGTCGCATCGTGGGCGACATGCGCGCGCTGAAGGATGAAATGCGCACCGTCCGCGCAGGTCTTTCGGGCAACCTGCGGCTGGGCGTCATTCCCACCGCATTGCCGATGGTGGCGCAACTGACCGGCCCCTTCACCGCGAAACACTCCAATGTCCGCGTCTCCATCCTGTCGCGCACCAGCGCCGAGATCCTGACGGGCATCGAATCCCTCGATCTCGACGCCGGGATCACCTATCTCGACAATGAACCCCTGGGTCGGGTGGCGCAGGTTCCGCTCTACACGGAATTCTACCGCCTGCTCTGCGCCCCCGGCACGCCGCTGGCCGACCGCGATCAGGTGTCCTGGTCCGAAGTGGCCGAACAACCCCTCTGCCTGCTGACGGGCGACATGCAGAACCGCCGCATCGTCAACCAGCATCTGGCCGAGGCCGGGGCCGCGGTGGTGCCGCAGATCGAATCGAACTCCTCCATCGCGCTGATCAGCCATGTGATGACCGGGCGCTGGTCCTCCATCGTGCCGCGCCAACTGGCACAGATGTTCATGGCTGACGGCCAGTTGCGCGCCATCCCGATTGTCGCGCCCGAGGTGGAACACCTTGTCGGCCTCATCGCCGCCCGACGCGATCCGCTGACCCCGGTCCTCGCCGCGCTCATCGCCGAGGCGGAACGCTTCGCAAAAACGGTGAACCCCTCCCTTTAGCGTGGCGCCACATCTGTTTTGATAGACGCAACCTATCAAACAACGGGAAATCAATATTGATTTCCCTATCGTTCGGTATATCCCGGCATACAGCTACCGAAGGGGCCGCCGATGACGCAGACCAGCACCGAAATCGCCGCACGGGTGGGGGAAATCCTCGACGCGCATCAGGGGATGGAGGGGCCGCTCCTGCCGATCCTCCACGCCATTCAGGCCGCCTATGGCTATGTGCCCCGCGACGCCCTTCCCGTGATCGCCAAACGGCTGAACCTCACGCGGGCCGAAGTGCATGGCGTCATGTCATTCTACCACGATTTCCGCGAAGATCCGGCCGGCCGCCACGTCCTGAAACTCTGCCGGGCCGAGGCCTGTCAGGCCATGGGGGCTGACCGCGTGGCGAAACACGCACAAGACCGCCTTGGCATCGAATGGCACGAAACCACCAAGGATGGCCGCATCACGCTGGAACCCGTCTTCTGCCTTGGCCTCTGCGCCTGCGCCCCCGCTGCACTTGTGGATGGCAAGGTCGTGGGCCGGGTGGATGAAGCCCGCCTTGACGCCATCATCGAAGGGGTGCGCTGATGAAACTCTATATACCCCGCGATGCTGCCGCCCGTGGCCTTGGTGCCGATGACGTCGCCGCCGCCATCCAGCACGAAGCCGCCAAGCGCGGCGTGAGCGTGGACCTCGTCCGCAACGGCTCGCGCGGCATGGTCTGGCTGGAACCGCTGGTCGAGGTTGTCACGGATGCTGGTCGCGTGGCCTTTGGCCCGATGACGCCAGCCGATGTGCCCGCCCTGTTCGGCGATCTGGCACAGCACCCCAAGGCGCTGGGTCTGACCGAGGCGCTGCCGTGGATGGCGAAACAGACCCGCCTCACCTTTGCCCGCGTGGGGGTCATCGACCCCCTCTCGCTCTCGGATTACGAATCCCACGGCGGCCTTTCCGGCCTGCGCCGCGCGCTTGCCATGGACAGCGCCGCCATCGTGGCCGAAGTCACCGAATCCGGCCTGCGCGGCCGTGGCGGCGCGGGCTTCCCCACTGGCATCAAGTGGAAGACGGTGGCCGAGGCGAAGGCCGACCAGAAATACATCGTCTGCAACGCGGATGAGGGCGACAGCGGCACCTTCGCCGACCGCATGCTGATGGAAGGCGACCCCTTCACCCTGATCGAAGGCATGGCCATCGCGGGCATCGGCACCGGGGCAACCAAAGGCTATGTCTATCTCCGCTCCGAATACCCCGACGCCATCGAGGTGATGACATCGGCGGTCGAGATCGCCCGGAAGGCGGGCCTCCTCGGCCCCTCCATTCTCGGTTCCGGCAAGGCTTTCGACATGGAAATCCGCACCGGCGCGGGCGCCTATGTCTGCGGCGAGGAAACCTCGCTTCTGAACAGCCTCGAAGGCAAGCGCGGCATCGTCCGCGCCAAGCCGCCGCTGCCCGCGCTGCAAGGCTTCATGGGCAAGCCGACGGTCGTGAACAACGTCATCTCGCTGGCCACCGTCCCGGTGATCTTTGAGCGTGGCGCCGCCTTCTACAAGGATTTCGGCCTTGGCCGGTCGCGCGGCACGATCCCGCTGCAAATCGCAGGCAACGTGAAATACGGCGGCCTGTTCGAGGTGGCCTTCGGCCTGACCCTCGGCCAGATCGTCGATGACATCGGCGGCGGCACCGCCACTGGCCGCCCCGTGAAGGCCGTGCAGGTGGGCGGTCCCTTGGGCGCCTACTTCCCCCGCGCGCTGTTCGATACAGCCTTCGGATATGAGGAATTCGGCGCGAAAGAGGGCCTTATCGGCCATGCCGGCCTCGTCATCTTCGACGACAGCGCCGACATGCTGAAACAGGCCCGCTTCGCGATGGAATTCTGCGCCATCGAATCCTGTGGCAAATGCACCCCCTGCCGCATCGGCGCGGTGCGCGGCGTGGAAACCGTGGACCGCATCGCCAAGGGCGACGCGGGTGCGATCCCGCTGCTGACCGACCTCTGCAACACGATGAAATCCGGCTCGCTCTGCGCGCTGGGCGGCTTCACCCCCTATCCGGTGATGTCCGCGCTGACCCATTTCCCCGACGACTTCGCCCCTGCGATGAAAGAGGCCGCCGAATGAAAGACTTCATCATCCCCGACCGCGACTTCGGCACCCCCGCCGCAAAGTCCAAGCAGATGGTGACGCTGACCATCGACGGCTTCGATGTGACGGTGCCGGAAGGCACCTCGATCATGCGCGCCGCCGCCGAACTGGGCATCTCGGTCCCCAAGCTCTGCGCCACCGACAGCCTAGATGCCTTCGGCTCCTGCCGCCTCTGCCTTGTGGAAATCGAAGGCCGCAACGGCACCCCCGCCTCCTGCACCACGCCGGTGGCACCGGGGATCAAGGTCCATACCCAGAACAGCAAGCTGAAACAGCTCCGTCGCGGGGTGATGGAGCTCTACATCTCCGACCACCCGCTGGACTGCCTGACCTGCGCTGCCAATGGCGACTGCGAATTGCAGGACATGGCCGGGGCCGTCGGCCTGCGCGACGTGCGCTACGAAAAGGGCGAGAACCATTTCGAGGTGCGCAACACCAGCGGCGAAAAGAACCCCAACTGGCTGCCCAAGGACGAATCCAATCCCTACTTCGCCTATGACCCGGCGAAATGCATCGTCTGTTCGCGCTGCGTCCGCGCGTGTGAGGAAATCCAGGGCACCTTCGCCCTGACGATCGAAGGGCGCGGCTTCGACAGCCGCGTGTCCTTCGGCGCCAAGACCGACACGGCGCTGACCTCCGACTGCGTCTCCTGCGGCGCCTGCGTGCAGGCCTGCCCGACCGGCACGCTGCAGGAAAAATCCGTCATCGACATCGGCACCCCCGACCGCTCCGTCATCACCACCTGCGCCTATTGCGGCGTCGGCTGTTCGTTCAAGGCGGAAATGCGCGGCGATGAACTCGTCCGCATGACCCCCTACAAGCACGGCAAGGCCAATCGCGGCCATTCCTGCGTCAAGGGCCGCTTCGCCTATGGCTATGCCAGCCACAAGGACCGCATCCTGTCGCCCATGATCCGCGACTCGATCAACGACCCGTGGAAGGAAGTCTCTTGGCCCGAGGCGATGGAGTTCGCCGCCAACCGCATGAAGGGCCTGATCGAAAAGCACGGGCGTCATTCCGTGGGCGTCATCACCTCGTCCCGCTGCACGAATGAAGAAGCCTATCTCGTGCAGAAACTGACCCGCGCCGTGTTCATGAACAACAATACGGATACCTGCGCCCGCGTCTGCCATTCGCCCACCGGCTATGGTCTGGGCCAGACCTTCGGCACCTCCGCAGGCACCCAGGATTTCGACTCGGTCGAGGAAACCGATGTCGTCATCCTGATCGGTGCGAACCCGACCGACGGCCACCCCGTCTTTGCCAGCCGCCTGAAGAAACGGCTGCGTCAGGGTGCGAAGCTGATCGTGGTGGACCCCCGCCGCATCGACCTTGTCGAAAGCGCCCACATCAAGGCCGCGCATCACCTGCAACTGACCCCCGGCACCAATGTGGCCGTGGTCACGGCCATCGCCCACACCATCGTCACCGAAGGGCTGTTCGACGAAGACTTCATCCGTACCCGCTGCGACTGGGACGAATTCCAGGACTATGCCGAATTCGTCTCCGACCCGCGCCACTCGCCCGAAGCCACGCAATTCCTGACAGGCGTCAAGGCCGACGAACTCCGCGCCGCCGCCCGCCTCTATGCCAAGGGTGGCAATGGGGCGATCTATTACGGCCTCGGCGTGACGGAACATTCCCAAGGCTCCACCACCGTCATCGGCATCGCGAACCTTGCCATGCTGACCGGCAATATCGGCCGTCCCGGCGTGGGTGTGAACCCGCTGCGCGGGCAGAACAACGTGCAGGGCTCCTGCGACATGGGGTCATTCCCCCATGAACTGCCCGGCTATCGCCATGTGAAGAACGATTCCGTCCGCGAGGTGTTCGAATCCCTCTGGGGCGTGAAGATCGACAATGAACCCGGCCTGCGCATCCCCAACATGCTCGACGCGGCGGTGGAAGGCACCTTCAAGGGCCTCTACTGCCAGGGCGAAGACATCCTGCAATCCGACCCCGACACGAAACACGTGGCGGCGGGCCTTGCGGCGATGGAATGCGTCATCGTTCACGACCTCTTCCTGAACGAAACCGCGAATTACGCCCATGTGTTCTTCCCCGGCTCGTCCTTCCTGGAAAAGGACGGCACCTTCACCAATGCCGAACGCCGCATCAACCGCGTGCGCAAGGTGATGGCCCCCCGTCAGGGCTATGCCGATTGGGAAGTCACCCAGATGTTCGCGCAGGCAATGGGGGCCGATTGGCACTATACCCACCCGTCCCAGATCATGGACGAAATCGCGATGCTGACACCCAGCTTTGCGGGCGTAAGCTATGAAAAGCTGGAAGAGATGGGATCGGTCCAGTGGCCCTGCAACGCGAGTGCCCCCGAAGGCACGCCGCTGATGCATATCGACGGTTTCGTTCGCGGCAAGGGCAAGTTCATCCGTACGGAATATGTGGCCACCGATGAAAAGACCGGGGCGCGCTTCCCGCTGCTGCTGACGACGGGTCGTATCCTGTCGCAATACAACGTGGGCGCGCAGACACGCCGCACCGACAACGTGGTCTGGCATGACGAGGACGTTCTGGAAATCCACCCCCACGATGCCGAAGTGCGCGGCGTGCGGGATGGCCAGTTCGTGAAACTGGCCTCACGCTCGGGCGAAACCTCGCTCCGGGCCAGGATCACGGATCGCGTCTCGCCCGGGGTTGTCTACACCACCTTCCACCACCCCACGACGCAGGCCAACGTCATCACCACCGATTTCTCGGACTGGGCGACCAATTGCCCGGAATACAAGGTGACGGCGGTGCAGGTGTCGCCGTCGAACGGCCCGACCGAATGGCAGCAGGAATATGAGGCGCAGGCCGAACAGTCCCGCCGCATCCTGGCGGCCGAGTGATGGAAACGGCGCGCCGCCTTCCACGCCTGAGCTTTGGTTCGGGCGGGATCGAGCAGGGGCAGCGCCCCCTGCCCGAAGAGGTGGCGGTCGCGCTGTCCTTCAACGGATCGACGCAAGCCGTGATGATGGCCACACCGGATGATCTGGTGGATTTCGCCTATGGCTTTGCCCTGACCGAAGGCATCGCCACACCCGACCAGATCGAGAGTGTCGAGGTGGTCGCGGCAGGCGACGGGATCGACGTTCAGGTCTGGCTGGTGGCCGCGGCAGAGGCACGCCTTGCCGCCCGCCGCCGCACCATGGCAGGCCCTGTGGGATGCGGCCTCTGCGGCATCGACAGCATCGAACAGGCGATGCGTCCCGTGGCCCAGATCGCCCCGTCACCCTTTCGCATGACGCCTGCACAGGTGATGCAGGCCGTGGCCGCCCTGACCGACCTTCAACCGCTGCACGATGTCACCCGCGCGGCGCATTGTGCGGCCTTCTGGTCCGAGGGCCACCTTGTCGCGGCGCGCGAGGATGTGGGCCGCCACAACGCGCTGGACAAGCTGGCAGGGCACCTGATCCGCGCGGACCATGATACCGGCGCGGTGGTTCTGACCAGCCGTGTCTCCATCGACATGGTGCAGAAGGTCTGCGCGCTGGGCGCGCCAATCCTGATCGCCGTATCCGCCCCCACCGCCGCCGCCGTGGATCTTGCCGAAGAAGCAGGCCTGACCCTGATCGCCCTGGCCCGACCGGACCGGTTCGAGCTGTTTACCCATTCCGACCGATTGACGGAGACTGCCCATGTCCGCTGATGCGCATGAAAAGCTGATCTACATGGCGAACCAGATTTCGAAATTCTTCGAATCCAAGCCCCATGCCGAAGGCGTGGCCGGCATCGCCGCCCATATCAACGATTTCTGGGAACCCCGGATGCGGCGGCACCTGTTCGAGGTTGTCGATGCCGGCGGCGCGGGCCTGCGCCCGCTGGTTCTGGAAGCCGCGAAGAACATCCGCCGCCCCGCCCCCGAACACGCCTGATCTTGCGGAGCGGCATTCGCCGCAATCCTTTTGTGTCGTCGGCGCATTCGCGCCTCCTCCGCCGTAGCAGGGGGCGTTCCGCCCCCTCTTGTCCCGCCTGCGGCGGGCCAATTCACCCCCCGAGGGTATTTGCGGCCAAGATGAAGCCGGAGGGGTTAACCTTAATGCGCCCTCAACATGGGGTGCGCTGCGTGCATACAGTTTGCTGCACTGGCCGTATGCACCCCGCGCTGCATGGGTGATCACTCCGATGCAATACCCAGGAGATAGCGTCCGTAATCGTTCTTGCGGAACGTCTCGGCCCGCTTCAGCAGGTCATCGCGGGTGATGAATCCCGCGCGCCAGGCAATTTCATCGGGGCTGCCGACCTGCAACCCCTGCCGGTCGGTCAGGGTGCGGACGAAGTTTCCGGCATCCAGCAAAGACCCATGGGTGCCGGTATCAAGCCAGGCATAACCGCGCCCCATCAGTTCCACTTGAAGGGTGCCTTCGGCGCGATATTTCTCAAGCAGATCAACGATTTCCAGTTCACCCCGCGCGGACGGGCGGATGGTTTCGGCCAGGTCCGGCGCGCGCCCGTCAAGGTAGTAAAGCCCCGTCACCGCATAGTTCGAAGGCGGCTTCTCCGGCTTTTCGATGATGGCGCGGACCTGCCCCGCGCTGTCGAAATCCACCACGCCATAGCGTTCGGGATCGGCGACGCGATAGCCAAACACGGTGCCGCCCGTCGCTTGTGCATCCGCCGTGGCCAGAGCCTGCGGCAGGCCATGGCCGAAAAAGATGTTATCTCCCAAAACCATAGCCGAAGGCGCCCCATTCAGGAAATCCCGCGCCAGAAGATAGGCCTGTGCAAGCCCGTCGGGCGAAGGTTGCACAATATAGGTGAAGGACAGCCCCCATTGGCGCCCGTCGCCCATAAGACGTTGGAATTGCGCCTGATCTTCAGGCGTCGTGATGATCGCGATGTCGCGGATGCCACCCAGCATCAGCACCGACAAGGGGTAGTAGATCATCGGCTTGTCATAGATCGGCAGCAGTTGTTTCGACACGCCCATGGTGATCGGCCAAAGCCGCGTCCCCGATCCCCCGGCGAGGAGGATGCCCTTGCGTTTGGTCATGCGCGAAGCTCCTTCAGGATATCAGCAAGGCCCTGATGCCAGTCGGGGCGCGGGATGCCGAAGCTTTGGGTCAGGCTGGTGCAGTCGAGTCTCGAGTTGAGCGGTCGTTTCGCGGGGGTTGGATAAGCCGAGGACGGGATGTCTTGGATCCTGCACACAAGGCCCGACTGTGCCATGATGGCCCGGGCGAAATCGGCCCAGCTTGTATCTGGCGTGCCCGCGAAGTGATGTGTCCCGCCATCCGCGCCGTCGCAAAGCGCCGTTCCCGCCACGATCACTGCGTCGGCAATGGCGGCAGCGGGGGTTGGCCCCCCGATCTGATCGGCCACGACATTCAGGCTTTCCCGTTCCGTACCAAGGCGCAGCATGGTTTCTACGAAGTTCTGGCCATGTGCCGACACGACCCAGCTTGTCCGCAGGATCAGGTGCCTTGCACCGCTGGCCCGGATGGCGGTTTCGCCGGCCAGCTTCGACCGACCATAGGCATTGACCGGCACGGTCGGATGGTCCGGGGTGAAGGCGGTGACGCCCTGGCCATCGAAGACATAATCTGTGGAGATATGAAGGAAGGGGATGTTCCGCGCCGCGCAGGCCCACGCCATGGCACCGGGGGCGTCGCCATTCACCACTGTGGCAGCGGCCTCTGCCCCCTCGGCCTTGTCCACCGCCGTCCAGGCGGCGGCGTTGATCACGGCATCTGCCGGATGCGCCGCAATGGCAGCGGCGCAGGCGGCGGGGTCAGAAAGATCGGCCCTGTCGCGACCCAGGAAAGTGGCTGTCGTTCCTCCAGGCAGGCGGCGGGCAAGTTCGCGGGCAACCTGCCCGGTCTGGCCGAAAACCAGAAGCCTCACGCCTTGACCCCCAGCCTTTGGCCGACGCCCTGCCGCGCCTGAAGCGGGCGCCACCACGCCTCATTCTCCAGATACCAGCGCACGGTGCGGCGCAGGCCTTCCTCCAGAGTCACCGAGGGGCGCCAGCCAAGTTCGGTTCGGATGCGGGTGGGATCAATCGCATAGCGCAGGTCATGGCCGGGCCGATCGGTAACGAAGGTGATCAGCCGATCATGCGGCGCACCTGTCGGACGCATCTCATCCAGCAGTGCGCAGATGGTGCGGACGATGTCGATATTCCGCGCCTCATTCTCGCCACCGATATTGTAGCTGCGCCCGACCGGCCCCTTTTCCAGCACGGTCAGCAGGGCATCGGCGTGGTCTTCAACGTAAAGCCAGTCGCGGACGTTTTCGCCTTTGCCATAAACGGGGATCGGTTTGCCGGCCAAGGCATTCAGGATCACGACCGGGATCAGCTTTTCCGGAAAGTGGAAGGGTCCGTAATTGTTGGAACAATTCGTCAGAACCACCGGCAGGCCATAGGTTTCGTGCCATGCGCGGACCAGATGGTCCGACGCCGCCTTTGATGCAGAATAGGGGCTACGGGGATCATAGGGCGTATCTTCGGTGAACTTGCCCGTGGGGCCGAGCGACCCGAATACCTCATCCGTCGAGATGTGGTGAAAGCGGAACTCGGCAGGGCGACCCTTGGCCTGCCAGAAGGCACGGGTGGCCTCAAGCAAGGTGAAGGTGCCGTTCACATTCGTCTCGATGAAATCGGCAGGCCCGTCGATGGATCTGTCCACATGGCTTTCGGCGGCAAGGTGCATCACGGCATCGGGGTCATGCGCGGCAAGGATGCGGTCCATCGCGGCACGGTCGCGGATATCGGCCCTCTCGAAGGCATAGCCCGGGGCATTCCCGACCGAGGCCACGTTCTCCAGACAGGCCGCATAGGTGAGCGCATCGACATTCACCACCGAATGACCCCGCGCGATGGCCAACCGCACGACGGCGGAACCGATGAAACCTGCACCGCCCGTGACAAGGATCTTCATGCGTCACCTTCATAGGCAAAGGGAGAGGTCCAGTCGGCAAAGTTCGCGGCGGCGAGGTCTTTGGCAGACAGGACGGGATCGCCGGTCAGGCCCCAATCAATACCAAGCGAATCCCAGCGAACGGCGCCATCGCAATCGGGGGCGTATGTATCGGTGCATTTGTACTGCACCTCGGTATCCGGCAGAAGGGTGACGAAGCCATGCAAAAACCCCTTGGGAACAAGGAGTTGCCGCCCATTCTCTGCCGTCAGATCCACCGCGACCCATTGGCCGTAACGCGGTGAACCCACCCGTACATCCACGGCGACATCGCGGATTGCCCCTCGCGAACAGCGGATCAGCTTGTCCTGCGCGCGAGGGGGCGCCTGGTAATGAAGCCCGCGCAAGGTGCCCTGCTGGGCCGAAAAGGAATGGTTGTCCTGCGCGAAGGCAAGGTTCAATCCGGCGGCGGCCATGCGTTCGGCATTCCAGGTTTCGGTGAACCATCCCCGAGCGTCGCCAAAACGCTGGGGGGTCAGGATCAGGACGCCGGACAAATCTGTCTGTTCAATCTTCATGGGCAGCGGGTCGCATCTCTTCGGGGCAGGAATTGGGCATCACATCAACACCTTGATGGCATCTGCGACCGCGCGGCCCAAATTGGCGTGGGCGGCTTCGTCGAAATGCACGCCGTCGATGGAGCTGACCTCGATCACCTTGCCCGCGTCCAGAAAACCCACGCCACGTGACCGGGCCAGATCGGCATAAAGCGGGGCCAGTGCCTGCGACCGCGCGGCACCCCCCCAGAATTCCAGCCGGATCGGCCCGGTCTCCACCACCGGCGGGGGGCAGATCAGAAGGATGCGAAACCCGCCATGGCGCACCTGGTATTCCAGCGATTGCGCCACATCAAGCAACCCTGCAACCCCGGCAACCACCTGTTCCGGCGTCGTCGCAAAGCGGGTCTTTACGTCGTTCGTCCCCAGCATCAGGGTCATCACGTCAATCGGCCCATGCGATTGCAGCGCCATCCGCAGGGCCGGACGACCGTTCATGATGTCGCCCATAACCGGGTCATTGAACTGGGCGGTACGACCCGGCAGTCCTTCTTCGACCAACTCCCAATCCTTGCCCAGGGCGGCATGGGTGACGGTCGGCCACCGCACCCCGGGGCCGAAGCGGCGATATTCGGCGCGGTCGATGATGGGGGGCGTCCCATGGGTGTTGCTGTCGCCAAATGTCAGCAGGACGGGCATGAAATATCCTCGGTCAGTGTCCGGCGCAGGCTATGGCGCGCCGTGTCGCAGGTAAAGCGGCTTTGCCCCTTGGCCTTTGCTTGCCCCGCGCGCATATAAGGGCGGCGACAGCGACGCGACGGGGTATGCGATGTTCGGTATGGATGAAAAGACGATGCCGCAGGGCGACCTGATCAAGGACGGCACCGAAGCGACCTTCATGCAGGATGTGATCGAGGCCAGCCGCGAGGTGCCTGTGATCGTTGACTTCTGGGCCACCTGGTGCGGGCCGTGCCGCACGCTGGGCCCTGCGCTGGAAGCGGCGGTGACGGCGGCCAAGGGCAAGGTCCGGATGGTAAAGGTCGATGTGGACAAGAACCAGATGATCGCCGCGCAGTTGCGCATCCAGTCGATTCCCACCGTCTATGCTTTTTGGCAGGGTCAGCCCGTGGATGGGTTTCAGGGCGCGATTCCGGCGTCCGAGATCAAGGCCTTCATCGACAAGTTGTCGGCGCTGACGGGCGACGGCGGATTGGCCGAAGCCTTGGATGCCGCCGAGCAGATGCTGGCCGAAGGGGCGGTGGCAGATGCTGCCGAAACCTTTGCCGCAATTCTGGGCGAAGAGCCGGAGAATGCGGCGGCCTATGCGGGCCTGATCCGCTGCCATCTGGCGCTGGGCCAGTTGGAGCAGGCCGAAGCAATGCTGTCCGCCGCCCCCCCCGCCATGACCAAGGCCAAAGAGATCGAGGCGGCGCGCGCCCAGCTTGAGCTTGCGCGGCAGGCTGCGAAGGCCGGGCCAGAGCAGGAGTTGCGCGCGGCGGTCGAGGCCGATCCCCAGAACCGGCAGGCGCGGTTCGATCTGGCGCTTGCGCTGCATGCCTCGGGCAAGGTGGAAGAGGCGGTGGATGCGCTGCTTGATCTGTTCCGGCTGGATCGGGAATGGAACGACGGGGCCGCCAAGGCGCAGTTGATGACGATTTTCGATGCGCTGAAGCCGACCGATCCGATCGTTCTGAAGGGGCGGCGCAGGCTTTCGTCGATGATATTTGCCTGATGGGCAGGGCGGGCTACGTCCATGAACATGATGAAAGTGACTGACCTGCCGGAAACGATCGCGGTCTTTCCCCTGCCCGGCGCATTGCTTTTGCCCCGGGGACGCTTGCCGCTGCATATTTTCGAGCCGCGATATCTGGCGATGATCGAGGACTGTCTGAAAACCAAGCATCGGCTGATCGGAATGATCCAGCCACGCGAAGTACCAGGGACAGGCGAAAAGCGCCTGAATGCCATTGGTTGCGCCGGGCGTCTGACGGGGTTTTCGGAAACCGAGGATGGGCGCTACATGATCACCCTTGCGGGGGTCTCTCGGTTCCGTGTGCGGGAAGAGGTGCAGGGCTTCACCCCCTATCGGCGTTGTACGGTGGATTGGGGGGGGTTTCAGCGCGATATGGGCTCTGTCGAAGACGACCCAGGCTTTCAGCGCGAGGATTTCCTGGGGCTCCTGGGGCGCTATTTTCAGGCGATGAACCTTTCGACGGATTGGTCCAGCCTGAAAGAGGCCGAGACGGAATTGCTGATCAATTCCCTGTCGATGCTGTGCCCTTTTACCCCCGAGGACAAGCAGGCGCTGCTGGAAGCACCATCGCTGACAACGCGCCGGGAAACGCTTGTGACATTGATCGAATTCGCCTTGCGCGGCGGATCAGGCGAAGAGGTGATGCAATGAACGATGCCACCGTAATTGACCGCCGCATGTTGGAGGCCCTGGTCTGCCCCGTGACGCACGCCGTTCTCACCTATGACGCCGACCGTCAGGAACTGGTGTCAAAGGCGGCGGGACTGGCATTCCCCATCCGCGATGGCATCCCCATCATGCTGGCGGGCGAGGCGCGCAAGATCGACTAGATTGCACGACCGTCCAGGAGGCGAGGCAGATCTCCCTGCAATCCGGCCGCTTGCCGGATGAAGCGGCGGCGCAGGGTGGGCATGGCGTTCACGATCCCAAGGCCAAGGCCGCGTCCGGCGCGAAGAAGGGGGTTGTCGTTTGAAAACAGACGGTTGACCGTATCCATGCCCAAGGCCAGCGCGGTGGCATCAAAGCGCCGCCAGCGTTGATACGACTCAAGCGTGACGGGGCTTCCGATGTCTTCGCCCCTGCGCGCGGCTTCAATCACCACCTGCGCAAGCGCGGCCACGTCCCGAAGGCCAAGGTTCAGCCCCTGCCCGGCGATGGGATGCACGCCGTGGGCAGCATCGCCCACCAGCGCCACGCGCGGCGCGACAAAGCGTTCGGCAAGCGAAAGGGAAAGGGGATAGGTGAAGCGATCCCCGGCTAGGGCGATGTCGCCCAGAAAATCGCCAAAACGCGGGCGCAGGGCTGCAAGATAGGCGTCATCCGGCAGGGCCTGGATGCGGGCGGCATTTTCGGCGGTTTCGCTCCAGACGATGCTGGAATGATGGCCGCCTTTCAAGGGCAGGATGGCAAGCGGACCTTCGGGCATGAAGAATTGATGTGCGATCCCCCGGTGGTCTGCCGCGTGGCGGATTGCCGTGACCAGTGCAGTTTGACCGTAGCCCCAACCAACGCGGCGTATCCCTGCGCGTGTGGCAGTGCCGCTGCCGCGACCGTCGCAGCCAACCAGAAGCCGACCGGTCAGATGCTTGCCGCTGGCGAGGGTGATGGTGACGGAACTTGTACCGGCCTCTTGCTCGGTGACGGTTTCACCGGACAGAAGGGTGATGTTCGGCTGTTCTGCCATAGCCTCCAGGAATGCCGCATAGAGAAAGCGGTCTTCCAGCAGGAACCCCATGGGCCCTTCTTCGATCTCGGCCGCATCGAAGGTCAGGAAAAAGGGCGCGGGGCCCTGTCCGGCCAAGCCGTCGCTGGCCTTGATCATGTGAATCGGCTGGGCCTTGTCGCCGACGCGGGGCCAGATACCCGTCGCCGTCAGCAGGCGCTTCGAGGCGATGGCCAAGGCATAGGCCCGCCCGTCGAAACCGGCTTCGGCGCGGGCGGGTGCGGGGCGGTTGTCGATCACGATGACCTTGAGGCCGCCCTGTGCAAGGGCAAGGGCAAGGGCGGGGCCGTTCAGGCCGCCACCAGCGATCAGGATATCGGCGTCGGGCGTCATGTGCCCAATATGGGCAGGCGGGCGGGATTGTCCATGCGCCGCCTTGCCGCTACGGTTCTGCAAAACAGCGGGGGCACGGTTGCATGGCGAAAAGCTGGCAGAACCTGACAGCGGCGGAACTGGGGCGCGAGATCGGGGCCGGACGTATTCACCCCGTCGATCTGGCCGAACTGCACCTTGAGGCGATCAACCGGCATCCCCATGCCGACCGCATATATGCCCGCCTGACCGCCGCCCGCGCCCGGGCCGAGGCGATGGCCGCCCATGGCCGCGCGCGCCGGGGGTTCCGGCGTGGTTTGCTGGATGGCGTGCCGGTCAGTTGGAAAGACCTTTTCGATACGGCCGGAGTGGCGACCGAGGCGGGATCGGCCCTTTTGAAGGGCCGGACGCCCGATCGGGATGCCGAGGTGGTGGAAGTGGCCACCCAAAGCGGATTGGTCTGCCTGGGCAAGACGCATATGTCGGAGCTGGCCTTTTCCGGCCTTGGCCTGAACCCGGTGACGGCCACGCCGCCTTGCATAAATGACGAAAGCGCGGTGCCGGGGGGGTCATCTTCGGGCGCCGCCGCATCGGTCGCCTATGGGCTGGCCCCGGCGGCGATCGGGTCCGACACAGGCGGATCGGTGCGGATTCCGGCCGCATGGAACGATCTTGTGGGGCTGAAAACGACCGCAGGGCGGCTTTCGCTGCGCGGCGCCGTGCCTTTGTGCGAGCGGTTCGATACGGTGGGTCCGATTGCCCGCACGGTCGAGGATTGCGCGCATCTGCTGGCGGCGATGGAGGGCGGGCGGCCTACCGATCTGGGGGGGGCGAGCCTTGCTGGCGCGCGGCTGCTCGTGCTTGAGACGGTGGCGCTGGATGATTTGCGCGAACGGCCCGCGCAGGGGTTCGAGGATGCCTGCACCCGCCTTTCGGCGGCGGGGGCGACGTTGCACCACGCCAAGATACCGGAAGTGGCCGAGGCGATGGGTCTGGCCGCCGCGCTGTTTACCGCCGAGGCCTATGGCATCTGGCGCGAGGTGATCGAAGCGGCGCCGCAGAAGATGTTCCCGCGCATCCTTGAACGGTTCCGTTCGGGGGCGGCGTTTTCAGGGGCGGATTACGTGGCGGGCTGGCGGCGGCTGGACGTGCTGCGCAAGCAATGGGCCGACCGGACGGCGGGTTATGACGCGGTGATCCTGCCCACCTCGCCCATTCTGCCGCCGCAGGCGGAACGGCTGATGACCGATGACAATTATTATGTCACCGAAAACCTGCTCGCCCTGCGCAACACCCGGATCGGCAACCTGATGGGTCTGTGCGGGCTGACACTGCCGACGATGCAACCATCCTGCGGGATCAGCTTTCTGGGGGCACCGATGCAGGAGGAACGGCTGCTGCGGTTGGGTTCGGCAGCAGCACGTGCATTGCGTTAGGCAGCGGACGGGTCGGAAAAGCCACAGCAGAGCGGGGTAAGTGGCCCCACGCCTTGCGTTTTTCTGGACCACCGCGCGCGGGTTGGTTATCCTTTGTCAAAACGGGGCGAGACGACCCCGACATTGAGGCATGAATGCAGTTTCCTGAGCGGTTTTCGAGCCTGCCGGATTACGCATTTCCGCGTTTGCGGAAATTGCTTGACCCCCATGCACCGGGGGCCGAGCCGGTTGCCATGACCATTGGCGAGCCGCGCCATCCGATGCCCGATTTCGTGGCCGAAATTCTGGCACAGAACATCGCAGGCTTCGGCATCTATCCCCCGAATGACGGCACGCCCGAATTGCTGGCGGCGATTTCGGCCTGGATCGCGCGCCGCTATGGCGTGGCGCTTGGCGAAGAACGGCTGATGGTGCTGAACGGCACGCGCGAGGGGCTGTTCAACGCCGCCGTCGCGCTGTGCCCGGAAACCAAGGGCGGCAAGCGGCCGGTCGTGTTGATGCCGAACCCGTTCTATCAGGTCTATGCCGTGGCCGCGCTGGCGATGGGGGCCGAGCCGGTTTACGTGCCTGCGACCGCGGCGACCGGCTTTCTGCCCGATTACGCCGCCCTGCCGCGCGATGTGCTGGATCGCACGGCGATTGCCTATCTCTGTTCCCCCGCCAATCCACAGGGGGCGGTTGCGTCGCGCGATTACCTGGCCACCCTGTTGCGGCTGGCTGAGACGCATGATTTCCGCATCTTTTCCGACGAATGCTATTCCGAAATCTGGCGCGATGCCCCGCCCCCCGGCGGGCTGGAGGTGGCGCAGGAAATCGCGGCCGATCCGGAACGCATCTGCGTGTTCCATTCCCTGAGCAAGCGGTCAAACCTGCCGGGGTTGCGGTCTGGATTCGTGGCGGGCGGGCCTGACAGCATCGCCCGTATCCGCCAGTTGCGCGCCTTTGCCGGTGCGCCGCTGCCATTGCCGATCCAGCGTGTCAGCGAACGCGCCTGGGGTGATGAGGCGCATGTCGTGGCCAACCTGGCGCTGTATCAGGAGAAGTTCCGCATCGCGGATGAGGTGTTCGCCGGGGTGCAGGGGTTCCAGACCCCTGAAGGCGGCTTCTTCCTGTGGCTGCCGGTCGAGGATGGCGAGGCGGCAGCGTTGAAACTGTGGCAGCAGGCCGGGGTGCGGGTTCTGCCCGGTGCCTATCTGTCACGCGAAGCCGGGGGCCAGAACCCCGGCAAAGGCTATATCCGGGTCGCCTTGGTGGCCCCAAAAGACGAGATGCAGCGCGGCCTGATCCGGCTTCGCGACTGCCTATACGGGTGAGGGACGAGAGTATGGCATCCTATCAGGCGCGGCAGCGGGATCCCCTTCTGGATCAGAACATGCAGGCGATGCTGGAAAGGCGCGGGCGCGAGCTTCTGGGGCTGGTGCTGTTGGCCGTGGCCTTCTGCTTTGTTCTTATGATGTGGTCCTATTCGCCTGATGATCCGGGCTGGATGGTCGCGACGGACGAACCGGCGAAGAACATCCTTGGCCGCTTTGGCGCGGCGCTTTCCTCGACCCTGATCATCATTGCGGGGCGCGGTGTCTGGGCGGTGCCGCTAATCCTCGGGGCGTGGGGGGTGCGATTCATGCTGCATCGCGGGGCAGAGCGGGCGCTGGGGCGGATCGTCTTTGCCGTGATCGCGGTGGCGCTGTGTTCGGTTTATGCCGCCTCGCTGGTGCCGGGGGCGGACTGGGCGCATGCCTTCGGTCTGGGTGGCCTGTTCGGGGATACGGTTCTGGGCGCGTTGATCGGAATCGTCCCCGGTGGAGCCGGGATCAGCCTGAAGATCCTGTCACTTCTTGTCGGGCTTGGCATGATTGCCATGCTCTTGTTTGTCACCGGGTTCGACCTGCCCGAACTCCGCCAGATCGGGCGCTTTCTGATGGTGGGGTCGGTTCTGGCCTATTCGCGGGCGATGGCCCTTGCAGGGCGCGGGGCGAAAGGCACGGCGCGTGCGGCGCAGGCGATGCAGGATCGCCGCCGCGTTGCCATGGAGCAACGCCGGCAGTCCGTGGATGCAAGGCGGTATTCCGACGGAGCGATGGCCGACGCACAGCCTGCCCTGCGCGCGGGCATGGTGCGCCGCCCGCTGGTCGAACCTGCGGCGTCGCCTGCACAAGGATCGGGCGAATGGGGCCGCCCGGCGCAATTGCGGGCCGAGCCGCGCTATGCTGCACCACTTGCCGAAGCCCCGCATTATGCGCCGCCGCGTGAAAAGCTGGGCCTTCTGGCACGGATGCCCAATCTGATGCGACGTCTGGCCGATCCGGAACCGGAATTGGTAGAGCCGCAATTTCCTGTCTATGCCGACGACATGCAGCCCGACGAGGATCGTATTCGCGCCCGCATCTCGGACGTGATCAAGTCGCGCATCCGCAACCCGGGCGGCCCGGTTTCCGCCGTGCAGGCAGCGGTGCAACGCCGTGAACCGGCGCTGCGGCGTGGCCCGCAGCCGATGGTCTTCAAGCCCGAGCCGCGCGTGGTGCCGCTGCCGCCCGAACCACCCGTTCTTGCAGGAACCGCGATGGTGCCTCCGGTTCTGCCGCCTCTGGGTGCGGCGTTGCGCGGGGCCGAAATGCCGATGTCTGGACCGCTGCCAGAGGACGAGTCCGACGATTGGCCCGTCGCCGAGAACATGTTCCGCGAGGATGATGGTACGGAATGGGCCCCCGATGATGAGGGGTTCGAGGCCGACTACCCGCCCCCGCCTGCCCCCCGCAGCGCCGTGGTGGCAGATCGCCGCCCCGTGGTGCAGCATGGCGTGAAAAAGCCTGCCGCCCCGTCGCGCCAGGCCATGGCCGAGGCGCAGCCGCGCCTTCGGTTCGAGGAAATCCAGCCGGTCTATGAACTGCCGCCCCTGTCCTTGTTGACGGCGCCGGTGAAGCTGGAGCGCACCGCTCTTTCGGATGAGGCGCTTGAGGAAAATGCCAGGATGCTTGAAAGCGTTCTGGATGACTACGGGGTCAAGGGCGAGATTGTCAGCGTGCGGCCTGGCCCTGTGGTGACGATGTATGAACTGGAACCCGCGCCTGGGTTGAAGGCATCCCGGGTGATCGGGCTTGCGGATGACATTGCGCGGTCGATGTCGGCCCTGTCGGCCCGCGTGTCCACCGTGCCGGGGCGGACGGTGATCGGGATCGAATTGCCGAACGCCCATCGCGAAAAGGTGGTGCTGCGGGAAATCCTTTCGGCACGGGACTTTGGCGACAGCAACATGCGGCTGCCGCTGGCGCTGGGCAAGGATATCGGGGGGGAGCCGGTGGTGGCGAACCTGGCCAAGATGCCCCACCTGCTGATTGCGGGGACCACAGGTTCGGGCAAGTCGGTTGCCATCAACACGATGATCCTGAGCTTGCTGTACAAGCTGACGCCCGAGGAATGCCGGCTGATCATGATCGACCCCAAGATGCTGGAACTGTCGGTCTATGACGGGATTCCACATCTTCTCAGCCCCGTGGTGACGGACCCGAAAAAGGCGGTCGTCGCCCTGAAATGGGTGGTGGGCGAGATGGAGGAACGGTATCGCAAGATGTCCAAGATGGGCGTGCGGAACATCGAAGGCTATAACGGCCGGGTGCGCGAGGCGCTGGCCAAGGGCGAGATGTTCAAGCGCACGATCCAGACCGGCTTTGATGAGGATACCGGCGAGCCGGTGTTTGAAACCGAAGAATTCGCCCCTGTTACTCTGCCCTATATCGTTGTGATCGTTGACGAAATGGCCGACCTTATGATGGTGGCCGGCAAGGAGATCGAGGCCTGCATCCAGCGGCTGGCGCAGATGGCGCGGGCGTCGGGCATCCACCTGATCATGGCGACGCAGCGGCCTTCGGTCGATGTGATCACCGGCACGATCAAGGCCAACTTCCCAACGCGGATTTCCTTCCAGGTCACCAGCAAGATCGACAGCCGCACGATCCTTGGCGAACAGGGGGCGGAACAGCTGCTGGGTATGGGTGACATGCTGTACATGGCGGGCGGCGCGCGGATCACGCGTATCCATGGGCCCTTTGTCAGCGATGAGGAGGTTGAGGAAATCGTCAACCACCTGAAGAGCTTTGGCCCGCCGTCCTATATGTCGGGCGTGGTTGAGGGGCCGGAGGATGACAAGGCCGATGACATTGATCTGGTTCTGGGCCTTGGCGGCAATTCCGAAGGGGATGATTCCCTTTATGATCAGGCAGTTGCGATTGTTGCAAAGGATCGGAAATGTTCGACCAGCTACATCCAGCGCAAGCTGGGGATCGGCTATAACAAGGCCGCGCGGTTGGTGGAGCAGATGGAAGAACAGGGTGTCGTGACGCGCGCCAACCATGTGGGCAAGCGCGAGATTCTGGTCCCCGAAGCCTGAAATCCGTTAAGGGTTTGTCAACACAAGGCCGCTCTTCGGGGCGGTCTTGTTCTTTGCCTGGCCTGTTGCTAGGTGCGGCGCTTGCGAAATAGGGCTGTGCGATGAAGGTCTTGCGGGCGATCAACGGGTTGGATGGGCTGGTGCAGGCAGGGCTTGTTGCCCCCGAGGCCGCGCCCGCGCTGGTGCCGGTAGAGGCGGCCTTCCGCATCCGGATGACAGGAGCGATGCAGGAGGCGATGGCGGCACCGGATGACCCGGTGGCACGCCAGTTCGTCCCGATGGTTCACGAACTGAAAATACGCGACGAGGAACTGGCCGATCCAATCGGGGATGAGGCCCATGCCCCGGTAAAAGGATTGACGCATCGTTACCCGGATCGGGTGATTTTGCATGTGACCAAGACCTGTGAGGTGTATTGCCGGTTCTGTTTTCGTCGCGAGGCGGTTGGCGATGATGGCTCATTGCCGGAAGCAGACCTTATGGCCGCGCTGGATTACATCGCGGTTAATCCGGCGATCCGTGAGGTGATCCTGACCGGAGGCGATCCGCTGGTGCTTTCTGCGCGGCGGATCAAGGGGTTGATGGATCGGCTGGGGGAAATTCCCCATCTGGACGTGGTGCGGATACACACCCGCATCCCGGTTGTGGCACCGGAAAAGGTGACCGAGGCGATGGTCGGGGCGCTGCGGGGGCGGGTTCCGGTTTGGGTTGTGGTGCATACCAACCATGCGCAGGAAATCACAACGGGCGCCCAGGCGGCGCTGGCGCGCTTGGCGGATGCGGGAATTCCTTTGCTTTCTCAATCGGTTCTGCTGCGCGGCGTGAATGACAGCGTGGCGGCGCTTGAGGATTTGTTCCGGAAATTGATGCGAAACCGGGTGAAGCCCTATTACCTGCATCATTGCGATCTGGCGAAGGGGACATCGCATTTTCGCACCACGATTGCCGAGGGGCAGGCGCTGATGGCCGGGCTTCGGGGGCGGGTGAGCGGGACGCTGTTGCCGACCTATGTGCTTGATATACCGGGTGGATTTGGGAAGGTTCCGTTGGTGCGGGACCATGCAGAGCCTTTGGGCGATGGGAAGTGGCGCATTGCGGACTGGCGCGGCGGGGTGCATCTTTACCAAGACCCCGAGCGATGATCGAGCTGCGCAGCCGCCGGTGCAGACGAGCAGTGCAGCAAGGCGTATGCACGCAGCGGGCGGTGCTTGATGCACTTGTTAAGGTTAATGCAGAGATCCGCGTCGCGCCCCTCTCGCCAAACCTGCCCCGTTTCGGGGGAGGGTAGGGCGCAAGAAGGGGGCGGGGCGTATGCGACGGACCGGGGGTTTTGCACCCCGTCAGCTAGCGACCTGAAACCAATGGCGACACACTGGCTGACCCATGCAGGGTATTTTTGCCAAGATGAAGCCCGCGTGGGAAGCGGGACATCCCGTTGGGCAGGGATCAGGCCGGTTGGGCAGCGCCGAAACCTTGGGGCTTGGTTGCCTGCGGTTTGAGGTAACGCCAATAGCCGAGGTCGGTGCTTTCAATCTCGGTCGCGCGACCGCTGACGATATCGGCCAGCACGCGGCCCGAGCCTGCAGCCATCGTCCAGCCCAGGGTGCCGTGGCCGGTGTTCAGGAACAGGTTCGGGATCGTGGAGCGACCGACGATGGGCGTGCCATCGGGTGTCATCGGGCGGAGGCCCGTCCAGAACGTCGCGCGGGACTGGTCGCCCGCGCCGCCGAACAGGTCTTCGACCGAATGTTCCAGCGTAGCGCGGCGTTTGGGGTTCAGGGACAGATCGAAGCCTGCGATTTCGGCCATGCCGCCCACGCGGATGCGGTCGCCCAGACGGGTAATGGCGATCTTGTGGGTTTCATCCATGACGGTGGAAACCGGGGCGCGGCCCTCATCCACGATCGGGACGGTGATCGAATAGCCCTTGACCGGATAGACCGGCAGCTTGATCCCGAAGCGCGAGACGAGGAAGGGCGAATAGCTGCCGAGGGCCACGACGAAGGCATCGGCCGTGATGCGCCCCTCGGACGTGTGGGCGGCGGTGATGCGACCGGCTTCCTGTTCCAGCCCGTCGATGGAGACGCCGTAGCGGAAGGTGACGCCGAGGGCGGCCGCCATGTCGGAGAGGGAATTGGTGAACTTGAAGCAGTCACCCGTTTCATCGCCCGGCAGGCGCAGGCCACCGGCGATCTTGTCACGGGCGGCGGCGAGGCCAGGTTCGGCGGCGAGGCAGGCGTCACGATCAAGCACCTCGAACGGGACGCCGTCGGCGCGCAGCACCTCGATATCTTTGGCGGCGCCGTCCACCTGTTTCTGGGTGCGGAAGAGTTGCAGCGTGCCCTGGGTGCGTTCGTCATAGGAGATGCCGGTTTCCGCGCGCAGGTCCATCAGGCAGTCGCGGGAGTATTCGGCAAGGCGCACCATGCGGCGCTTGTTTTCCTGATAGGCGGCGGTGGTGCAGTTGGCCAGCATCCGCGCCATCCAGCCCAGCTTGTGCAGATCGGGGCGCGGCTGGATGATCAGGGGGGCGTGTTTCATGAACATCCACTTGATCGCCTTGGCCGGGATGCCGGGCGCGGCCCAGGGCGACGAATAGCCGGGGCTGATTTCGCCTGCATTGGCGAAGGAGGTTTCCAGCGAAGGGCCGGGCTGGCGGTCGATGACCGTCACCTCATGGCCGGCGCGGGCAAGATACCAGGCCGAAGTCACGCCGATCACGCCTGCGCCAAGAACCACGACTTTCATCTTTGCCGCTCCATCAGGGGGTTGTCCGGGATTTGGCGAAGAATGCCGCAGGTGGCAGGGAAGATGTGTGTGAAGATGTGGCGAAAGGAAGATAGAAATGGGAGAATTCTTTGTAAAAATGAATATGCGTGATAGAAAATTCTGATAACGGAAAATCTGGCAGGAGATATGCGCGGCATGGAAAGGAAAAGCGAAGATTTCTACGTTGATAAAATGCCCGAAGAATCGGCAATTCTCTATCTGGGACGCCCGAAGTGCGGGCGTCACGCGCATTCACAGCATCGGCACAAGATCGCAACATCCCGTCTGCCGGGGATGCAAGCGCGGGGGTGAGGCGATATATTGCGGATATGATGATGAACCGACGCACCGCCCTTTTGGCCCCGCTCGCCCCGCTTGCCCTTGTTGCGCTTGGCCTTCCGGCCCGGGCAGAACCTGTGCCGCTTTCGGCCCTGAGCGCCTATCTGAACCGTCTGACCACGGCGGAGGCGGATTTCACGCAGGTGAACGCTGACGGGTCGCGGTCGAAGGGCAAGCTCTATATCCGGCGCCCCGGGCGGGTGCGGTTCGAATATGCGCCACCGGATCGAAGCCTTGTCATGGCCGGGGGTGGGCAGGTTGCGATCTTTGATGCCAAGTCGAACCAGCCGCCCGAGCAATATCCGCTGCGCCGCACGCCGCTGAACCTGATCCTTGCCGATAGGGTCGATCTGGGTCGCGCGAAGATGGTGGTGGGGCATTACCAGGCGGACAACACGACACGGGTGGTGGCGCAGGATCCGGACTATCCCCAATATGGCACGATCGAACTGGTCTTTCTGAACGATCCCATCACCTTGGCACAGTGGATCATCACCGATGATCTGGGCAGCCGGACCACCGTGGTGCTGGACCGGATGGTGCTGGGCGGGAACCTGCCGTCTTCGCTGTTCAACATCACCATCGAACAGCAGAAGCGGTCGGGCCGGGGCTGACCGGCACCAGGGCGGGAAACAGGGCGGGATGCGGGCGGCGCGTCAGGCCCGCCCGCAACTGGCAAGCTGAGCGCGATACATCTCGGCCCGCTGGGCGACGCGATCCGACACATCCATGAGCCAGGGCTTGTTCAGGTAGGATTGGCGGGTATAGCCTGTCCGGCCTTCGTGATAGGCGAGGTATTGTGCCTTGGCGTCCCATTTGGAGATGCCCAGCCGTTCGGTCGAGGCGTTCATGTACCAGCCCATGAAATCGGCGGCATCATCTATGCGGTCGCGCCGTGCGCCGAAGCGGCGCTGTTCGGCCTGATATTCCTCCCATGTGCCATCGAGCGCCTGGCTGTAGCCGTAGGCCGAGGATTGGCGGCCCATCGGGATGACACCCAGCGCATAGCGGTGCGGGGTGCGGGCATTGCCGATGAACTTGGATTCCTGATGGAAGGTGGCCATCTGGACATGCACCGGGATGCCCCAGCGGCGTTCGGTATCCTTCATGGCGCGGAAATATTGCGGACGCTCGGCCGCGAGGGCGCAGGCGTTATCAAGGTTGCGTGGCGCCGAATAGTTGCCGCCCCCACCGCAGGAGGCCAGCAACATCAACAGGATCGACGCGCGAAGAAGTCTGCTCATTTGCCCCTCGCACTTTTATATTTTGCGGGGAGAATAGGGCAAAAGCCGCCCGGGGGGAATGCCGGATCGCCGCCTGTCAGATCAGAAAGGCGAGAGTGAGCGGAAGTGTGATCACCGACAGGAGGGTGGAGGCGATGACGAGGCCGGCCACGGATTCGGCATCGGCGCCGTATTTTTCGGCCAGCATGTAGGAGGTGACGGCGACCGGGGTGGTGACTTGCAGGATCAGGACTGCCAGCGCCACCGGGGGCAGGCCGAACAGGAGACCCGCGCCAAGGGCGATGGCAAGACAGATGGTGGCGCGCAGGGCCGACAGCCAGAGAGCGCGGCCAAGGCGGCGGGCGTTCAGCCGGGCGACGGCGACGCCCAGAGTGATGAGCATGAGCGGAATGGCGATCTGGCCCACCAGATCGAGCGAATTGGTCAGCCAGACCGGCGTCTGCCAGCCCTGCCAGAGGAAGAGCGCGCCCAGAATCGTGGCGCCCATGATCGGTTCGCGCAGAAGGCGCGCGGGCGACCCGCCGCCGGCCACCAGCCAGACGCCGAAGGTGAAGCTCCACAGGATCATCACCGCGAAGATGACGACGGCATAGCCAAGGCCGATTTGTCCGAAGGCGAAAAGCGCAAGCGGCAGGCCCACATTCCCGGTATTGCCGAAGATCAGGGGGGCGAGGAAGGTGCGGCGGTCAAGGCCCATCACGGTGGTCAGCCCCCAGAAGGCGAGCGTGAGCGCGCCATAGGCAAGCGCAGCGGCAAAGACGACCGAGGTCAGGGCGGCGGGGTCGATCTCGGTCTTCATCAGGGCGCTGAAGACGAGGGCGGGGACCGACAGGGTCATGCACAGGCGGGTGATGAATTCCAGCCGGTATTCGAAGCCCGCCCGCACCCAGACAAAGCCGATCAATCCCAAGAGCCCGACGGGGGCCACGATCTCCAACACTGTAAGGATGAGGTTCACAGACTGTTTCCCGGCTGATCCACCTGCCGGATGGACAAGATACCGACGAAGGGATTAGTAAATGAATTCAAGGGAAGCAATGACACATGCTAACGGCGGCGGCAAAATATCACATCGGACAGGTGGTCCGGCACCGGAAGCACCCCTTCCGTGGCGTGATCTTCGACGTTGATCCGCGCTTTTCCAATACCGAGGAATGGTATGATGCGATTCCGGAGGACAGCCGTCCTTCGAAGGAGCAGCCCTTCTATCATCTGCTGGCCGAGAACGACCAGAGCTACTATGTGGCCTATGTATCCGAGCAGAACCTTCTGCCGGATGAGACGGGTGAACCCGTGGGCCATCCCGATCTGCCGGATCTGTTCGGCGATTTCGAGGACGGGCGCTATCCTTTGCAGTTCCAGTTGAACTGACAGCCGTGCGCGGCGCGCCCGGGCCGCTGCCGCTTACCAGCTTTTCATCTTTTGCGGTTTACCTGACGGCAGGCCTTTCAGGGGGATTGCCGGATGGAACTTGCGATACGAAACGAAGGTGCGGTCACGGTCGTGCGGCCGGGGGAGGCGCGGCTGGATGCGATGGCGGCGGTGATGTTCAAGGACAGCATGAAGGCGGCGCTGGAGGCGGGACAGGCCCGCGTGGTGCTGGACCTGTCCGGCGTGGGGTTTCTGGATTCGAGCGGTCTGGGCGCCGTTGTCGCGGCGCAGCGGTTTCTGCGGGCGGGACAGGCGCTGGAACTTGCGGGGCTGACCGGGGCGGTCGAACGGGTCTTTCGGCTGACGCGCATGGACCGGATGTTCACGATACATGCCGGGGTGGAAGATGCGCTGCGCGCGACGGCCTGACCGGCACGTGATCGAGGCAGACCCTGCGGCGGTGCGTGCCTTGCTGATGACGCTGGAGCGCGGGCCCGCCCTGGCCCGGCTGTCGGAGGCGGAACGTGACTGCACCCTGCTGGTGCTGGCCGAAGTTCTGAACAATGTGGTGGAACATGGCTATGGCGGCGGTCCGGGCTGGATCGGGCTGGTGCCGGGACCGCAGCGCAGCGGGCGCGACTGGCGGATCGTGGACCGCGGGCAAAGCCCGCCGCCGCTGGCCTGCCTTCATGCCGCCATGCCGGATGAGGCGGCCGAGGGCGGGTTCGGCTGGCCGCTGATCCGTGCGCTGACCGAGGCCTTGGCGATGCGGCGGCTTGCCGGGTGCAACATCCTGAGCCTGCAGGTGCGGGCCGACAGGGGGATGGTTGTCGCGGATGGATGAAGCGGGTCGGTGGGGCCTGGCCTTGCTGCACCCGCCCCGGGGCGACGCGATGCGGTTGGATCGGTGGGGACGCGCTGTTGCCGCCCTGCATTCGGCGATGCAGCGGCAGGCACCCCTCGATTGGTGACAGACCGGCTTGGCTTCCCGGCGCGCGGGGCCTAGGTTCCCCTGACACGAGGAGGAACTGGATGCGCGATTTTCACATGCCGGGCCGTTCGGCCGTTCATGCCACCAACGGGATCTGTGCGACATCGCACCCTCTGGCGGCAAAGGTGGCGGTCGATGTGCTGGAACGGGGCGGCAACGCGGTGGATGCCGCGATTGCCGGGGCGGTGCTTCTGGGCATCTGCGAGCCGCAGATGACCGGCATCGGCGGCGATTGCTTTGTCCTGCTGAAGCCAGCGGGCAAGGAAGAGGTGATTGCGCTGAACGGATCGGGGCGTGCGCCTGCGGGCCTGTCGGCGGCGGCGATGCGTGACCGGGGGCTGACGGCGGTGCCGGTGCACGGGATCGAGGCGGTGACGCTGCCCGGCGCGATTGATGCATTCTGCCGCCTGTCGGCAGATTGGGGCAGGATGGGGCTGGATGCCGTGCTTGCCCCCGCGATCCGCTATGCGGATGAGGGCGTGCCGGTTGCCCCGCGCGTGGCCTTTGACTGGGCGGAGGATGCACAGCATCTGCAGGGCGCGGCGCGGCAGCATTTCCTGATGAACGGGGCTGCGCCGAAAGTGGGCGCGATCTTCCGCGCACCGGGACAGGCGGAGGTGCTGCGCCGTGTCGCGCGCGAGGGCCGGAAAGGATTTTACGAAGGTGAGGTGGCCGAGGATATGGTCGCATCGCTGCGGGCGCTGGGCGGCAGCCACACGCTGGAGGATTTCGCAGCGGTGGCCTGCAATTACACCGATCCGGTGAGCGGCGATTACAAAGGGGTGGACCTGGTCGAGCATCCGCCGAACGGGCAGGGCGCGACGGCGATCCTGATGCTGAACATCCTGAAGCATTTCGATCTGGCGTCGATGGACCCGTTCGGCGCCGAACGCGCGCATATCGAGGCGGAGGCCACGAAGCTTGCCTATGACGCGCGCAACCGGTTCATCGCGGACCCGGATCACACCTCGCGACTGGCGCATATGCTGGCGCCGGAGACGGCGGCGAAGCTGGCCAATCTGATCGACATGGACCGTGCGATGCCGCAGGCCGCCCCGCTGACCGAGGCGGTGCACAAGGATACCATCTATATAACTGTGGTGGACAAGGACCGGATGGCCGTCAGCCTGATCTATTCGGTCTTCTGGGGGTTCGGGTCGGGGCTGGCGTCGGACCGGTTCGGGATCAACTTCCAGAACCGCGGCGCGGGCTTTTCGCTGGAGGAGGGCCACCCGAATGAGGCGGGTCCGGGCAAGCGGCCGATGCATACGATCATTCCGGGGATGTTGAAGAAGGACGGTCGGGTGATCATGCCGTTCGGTGTGATGGGCGGGGCTTATCAGCCCTGCGGTCATGCGCGGTTTGTCACGAACATGGTGGATTACGGGTTGGAGCCGCAGGAGGCGAATGATGCGCCACGCTGCTTCACGGGTGTGGACGGGATGCTGGTCGAACGCGGCTATGCCGATACGGTGCGGGCGGCGCTGGCCGAAAAGGGGCATGCGGTTTCCATCCCGAAGGAACCGATCGGTGGCTGTCAGGCCATTCTGATCAGGGCGGATGGGGTGCTGGTGGGGGCGTCGGACCCCCGCAAGGATGGTTGCGCGCTGGGGTATTGAGATGCTGGACACGGTGGTGGATTACGACGCGATCACGGCGGCCATCCGGGCGCTGTGCCAAGGCGAGACGGATACGGTCGCGCTGATGGCGACAGTGGTGTGTGAAATCCACCACCGCCATCCCTTTGCCGATTGGACGGGGTTCTATCGGGTGGTGGGGCCGGATCTGTTGAAGATAGGGCCCTATCAGGGGGGGCATGGTTGCCTTGTCATCCCGTTTTCGCGCGGGGTCTGCGGCGCGGCGGCCCGCACGGGACAGGTTCTGAACGTGCCGGATGTGGAGGCCTTTGCCGATCACATTGCCTGTTCGTCATCGACCCGGTCCGAACTGGTCGTGCCGGTGTGGAATGGCAAGGGCGTGCTTCTGGGCGTTCTGGATCTTGACAGCGATACGCCTGCGGCCTTTACCCGTGCGGATGAGGATTGGATCGTGCCGCTGTTGGCCGAGATGTTCCGGGACGCGGCGTGATGGAGGGGCGGCATCGCGGTTCCTGCCATTGCGGCGCGGTAGGGTTCGAGGTGGAGGGACCGATCCGCGATGCGCTGGCCTGTCATTGCACGCAATGCCGCAAGGTGAGCGGGCATTACTGGGCGGCGGCGTCTGTCCCCGTGGCGCGGTGGCAGGTGACAGAGGCGCGGGGGCTGCGGTGGTATCGCTCATCGCCAGTGGCGCAGCGGGGGTTCTGCGGGCATTGCGGGGCCACCCTGTTCTGGCTGCCCGAGGTGGACGCCGTATTCGATTGGGGTGCGCCGCCCGACCATGCGATCAGCTTTTCACCTGGGGCGCTGGAGGGGCCGCTGTCGGTGAAGGTGTCGGAGCATATCTTTGTCGCCGATGCAGGGGATTACTATTCGCCGGAGGGGCCGCCCCCCGCGCCCCTTGCGGCACCGGCGCGGCTTTCGGCATCCTGCCTGTGCGGGGCCTGCCGCTTTACGATGCCCGGTCCTGCCGGGGCGGTGACGGCCTGTCATTGCCACCAGTGCCGCAGCCTTTCGGGGCATTATTCTGCCTCTTTCGATGTGGATGAGGCGGCGGTGGACTGGCAAGCCCGCGATGCGCTGGCGGAGTATCGCACGGCCGGCGGTGGGGTGCGGGGATTTTGCGGCGCTTGCGGGTCAAGCCTGTGGTTCCGCGCCGCAGATGGCGGCTTTTCCGTCGAGGCAGGCGCGGTGGATGGGCCGACCGGGGGCAGGCTTGCGGCGCATATCTTCGTGGCCGAGAAGGGCGACTATTACAGCATCGACGACGGTCTGCCGCAGGCCTGAGCGGAACCCGCGCCTTTGGCGCTGCGCCATCATCGGGCAAAGGCCGCGGCGGCGTTCGGTCGGGATTCTCGCCTCTTTGCTGAGCATGGGCGCCGGGAAGCGTGCTGCGTCCTGCGATTTCAAGGTGTGTTCCTTGATATTGACGCTATCCAAATTTAACCTCTGTTAATATCGTCTATCGGCAAGTGCTGATCGAGGCGCCTGCGCCGGCGTCTGCAACAGGGTCGGGCTATCGCGCGGTCCCGGGACGGCGGAGGTGGCGCAGGGCATTTGCGCGGGATGGCGGATGTGGATGCGTGCGGCAACCCCTAGCCGAAGCCGAGGTGAACAAGCGTGATCAGCGATAGCAGCAACCTGTCTGTCGAGCGGCCTGGGTCGCAGGTGGTTCGATCATGAGCCTGTCCCTTGCCCCCGTCACAAGCCGGGTCATTCGCAAGCTGTTCGGCTGGCGAGAGCTTGAGGAAAGCGCAGATCGCACCGTGACGGTCAGTGCCGCGGAGACATTCGGCTTGCCGGAGGCGATCTTCCTGCCGGGGCAGATCGAACGCATCACCGGCACCCATGCCACACATGACAGTGTCGAGCATGAGATCGAAAGGACGCTCGAAAGCCGCATGGCAAACGTCGAGTCGAAGGCTTTCCGCGTCAAGGATGCGGTCGTCGGTGGAAACCGTGTCAGCACCTGGAAGAGCTATCTGAACATTTCCCTTCGGCAGACCAGGGCGTCGCCGATCCGGATCGGCGAAAGGCTGGGGTCCGGCGCGCTTTGTTCGACCTGGCAGGGTAACGATTACTTCGCGCATTTCCTCTTCGATGACGCAGCCGCCCATGATCTGGCGATCCGCTTTGCGGAGCCGTTCTTTTCCGGTTCCGGTGCGCCGAGAACCCCGCATTGCGTGGATTACCTTGCAAAACTGGGATTTCCGTACCGGGAACGGAATGATGTGCTTGTTGACGAGTTGTGGTTCTTTCGTGACTTCGCCCTGGGACCGGACAAGCGCCGCCGCCTGCAGAACATGGCCGCCCGGATCAAGGCTGCGACGCCATCGGCCGATCCGAAGCCGGGCGCGTTTATCCGTCGTGGGGTGACGGGTCAGGTCAGAACCCTTGAAAATGCTGCCGAGGTCGAGGCTTGGTGCGTGGATCAGGGTTTCGTGATCGTCGATCCGGAGCGGCAATCCGTCACCGAGATCTGCGCGGCATTGAAGGATGTGCCCATCGTGATCGGGGTGGAGGGGAGCCACCTTGTCCACGGGCTTTTCACGATGGCGGAAGGAGGTGTGATGATCTGCATTCAGCCTGCCGATCGATTCAACGTGATCTTCCGGCAGCTTTGCGGAGCGGTGAACCTGAACTGGGGCTTTGTTGTCGCGGACGGCACGGTTCAGGGCTTTCGGCAGGATCTGGCCGAGCTTGCCGCCACGGTGGATCTTGCCCGTAACCGCCTTGAGGCAAGGAAATGGGTGTAGCCTTGCCGCAGGATCAATCAATCGGCCCCGAGGACAGAATTCCCTTCAACCGCATCCCTGTGACGGGATTTGAGATGGATGCCCTGGCCAGAACACTTGGCCCCGAGGGCATGGCCGACAGCACCGCCCATCTTCGCAAATGCCGCGCCTGGTTCGAGGCGGAGCTGGGATGTGACCGCGCCTTGCTGACGCCTTCGGGAACCCATTCGCTGGAAATGGCGGCGCTGCTTCTGGACATCCGCGAAGGGGATGAGGTCATCATGCCCTCCTACACCTTCGTATCGACGGCCAATGCCTTCGCGCTGCGCGGGGCGCGGATTGTGTTCGTCGATATCCGGCCGGATACGATGAATATTGACGAGACGCTGATCGCAGATGCGATCACCGGCCGCACACGCGCGATTGTGGTGGTGCATTATGCCGGGGTTGCCTGCGAGATGGATGCGATCCTTGACCTTGCCGCGCGCGAAGGGATCGCCGTGATCGAGGATGCCGCGCAGGGCGTGATGGCAAGTTGGAAGTCGCGGCCGCTGGGAACCCTGGGGGCGGTGGGTGCGTTCTCGTTTCATGAAACCAAGAACCTGACGTCGGGCGGGGAAGGCGGGTTGACGATCATCAACGACCCTGCCCTTTCGGAACGGGCCGAGATCATCCGCGAAAAGGGAACGAACCGGAGCCGTTTCCTGCGGGGGCAGGTGGACAAGTATTCCTGGGTCGATCTGGGCAGTTCCTACCTGATGAACGAGATCAGCGCCGCCTATCTCTGGGCGCAAATCGAGGCGCGCGAGATGATTCAGGGCCAACGCATGGCGATCCATCAGGCCTATGGCCGCGCGCTTGCAGGCCTGGTTGCCGAGGGACGGATCGAGGTTCAGGCGCATCCGCCCGGGTCGGCCCACAACGCGCATATGTTCTACATCAAGTTGCGCGATCTGGAGGAACGTGACGCGATGGCTCTCTGGCTGAAAACGCAAGGGATCACGGCACCGTTTCACTATGTGCCGCTGCATTCGGCCGAGGCCGGGCAGAGGTTTGGCCGGTTTCACGGCGTGGACCGCTACACCACGACCGAAAGCGAAAGACTGCTGCGGTTGCCGCTGTTCTTCGGAATGACGGAAGCCCAGCAGGAGCGGGTCATCGCAGCCGTCACGGCGTTCTGGCCGTAAGCTGGAAGGCGCGGGGCAGCGGTTGCCCTGCGGGATCGTTCACTTCAGGACAAGATCAATGGTTCTGAGGATTTCTTCGGGATCGACCAGATAGCCGCCCCCGTTTTGCTGCGCCGTGCCGACGACGAAGGCATAGTTCTGGCCCAGCCCATCGGCGTAGTCCTTCATCATGTTGTTCAGTCGCGAGGGTGGCAAGAGCATGACGACCAGGGTGTTCTGCGCCATGGAGATCATGCCGTGGGTCATGCCGCTGCCTTCGACACCGATCAGGATTTCCGCATCGCGGGTGCGGGCGACGATGTCATCCACGGTCATCTCGCGGGGATCAATGATGTCGAAGCCGCGCGCCGCAAAGAACTCTTCCAGTTGGGCCTCGTTCTCGGGGGCGCGATGCACCCCCCATCCCCGCCTGCGGATAAAGACGCCATGCCCCGCTCGCGTGCCGGGGATCGTGCGGACCCGCGCGCTGAGTGTCTTGAGACGTGCCCTCTTGTGGCTGTTCATGCCACGATCTTCGAAAAGCCAGGCGCTTTTGATCCGGGCATCGCTGATCGCGGTATGGGGGGTGCCGAACAGGTCGAAATACCGCGCGACGTGGCCGGCCATTCCCGCAGAGACCACCCTATCGACACAAGCTTCGCCGAAATCGGGGGCGAGAAGCATCGCCGCACCCCCATCGAACACCATATGGCCGAAGTAGATGGTGGCGAAGGAATTGAGGGGCAGGACAGCGTTGTTCAATTCCACTGAAATCGGGGCGAGGAGTTTTCTGCGCTGATCTCCCCCTTGATGATCCTGCATGCGGCGGGTGAAGACGCGGCCCGCAGAAAAGATCGCATCGTCGATCCGGTAGGCCATTGTCGCAAGATCGGAAATCGGAACACCGCCGAGCCTTGTCTTTTCAAGGTCGAACGAGCTGCCGTCTGCCACGCCCGTCACGCGGTCGAGTTGGCCGTCAAGGTGAAGGGCCCTGGGAAGAAGGCGCTCCTCTTCGGGGCAGATGACCACGGTTTCGCTGGCCGCCTCTGCGATGCTTTGGGCGCGCCCGAGCTTCTGGGACATCCATTGGATCAGGGGGGTCACGCTCATGCGAGGGCCGGACATGGATGGATCGCTCCTGAGGCAGGTGCTGGTGTGGCGTGGCCACGGGACGCGGTATAGAGGCATCTGCGGTTGCACCAAAGCAAAACAGGCGCGACATGTTGCAGCGGGACATTGCTCGGTGCGCGACGTAGGGCAGCCCGTGTCGGTTTGCCAAAAGATTGGGCAGGGCTTGCGGTTGGCAGGCGCCATGGCGTAACGGTCACGCAGCGGCAGAGGGTGGCCTCAGGTGCCGGCTGCGGCAAGGTTGGTGCAGAGCCTGCAGAACAGGGATGGGGCCTGTGGTGCCGCACGCGGCGCAGCAGGGCCTGTCGCGGCGGTTGGAGATCGCCTGCGGCGAGGGTGATTGCGGGTCTTGGCTGCGCAAGCTGCGCGGACCGGATGAAAGGGAGCAAGGGTTATGGCCGAGATCACGCTGCTGGACGGTGGCATGGGGCAGGAACTGGTGGCGCGGTCGGGAGATGAGCCGACACCGCTTTGGGCAACGCGGGTGATGATCGACCATCCCGGTCTGGTGGCGGCGATCCATGACGACTATTTCGCGGCGGGCGCGTCGGTGGCCACGACGAACACCTACAACATCCTGCATGACCGGCTGGAGCGGGTGGGGATGGATGCGCAATTCCACGCGCTGCATTTGCGGGCGCTGATGGAGGCCCACGAGGCAAGGGCGCGGGCGGGGCGCGGGATCATCGCGGGGTCGATGGGGCCACTGGGCGAAAGCTATCGGCCCGACCTGACGCCGCCCGTTGAGGAAGCGGCGGCGCAATATGCCGAAAAGGCCCGGATCATGGCGGCACATGTGGATGTGGTGCTGATCGAGACGATGTCTTCGCTCGATCTTGCCAAAGGCGCGCTGATCGGGGCGCAGGCGGCGGGCAAGCCCGTCTGGTTGTCGGTATCCGTGGATGACCGGGACGGCACGCGACTGCGGTCGGGCGAGCCGGTGGCGGGGCTGGCCGAGGTGTTGAAGGCCGCACCTGCGGCGGCGGTGCTGGCAAATTGTTCGATGCCCGAGGCGATGGCGGCGGCGATGGATGCGCTGAAGGCGCTGGGCCTGCCCTTTGGGGCCTATGCGAACGGGTTTTCGGAAATCTCGCATCTGCCTTTGCCGGAAGATGGCAGCGCGCCCGCCTATTGTGCGCGGCATGACCTTTCGCCCGCGCGCTATGTCGAATTCGCCATGGGCTGGGTGGCGCAGGGGGCGACGATCGTGGGCGGCTGCTGTGAGGTGGGGCCTGCCCATATCCGCGCGCTGGCAGAGGCCCTGAAGGCAGCGGGGCATCGGATCGTTTGAGCCTGCTGGCCGACTTCAGCTATGACCCGCCCCAGGGCGACCCGGTGATCCTGCATGAGGATGACCGGATCATCGTGGTGGACAAGCCGTCGGGGCTGCTGTCGGTGCCCGGCAAGCTGGAAGGACGAGAGGATTGCCTGATGGCGCGGCTGGAGGCGTTCCGCCCCGGCGCGCTGTTGGTGCATCGTCTGGATTGCGATACGTCGGGGGTGATGATCTTTGCGCGCGACAAGGCGGCGCAGGGCTATCTGGGGCAGGAGTTTGAAAAGCGGCGCGCGAAGAAGGCCTATGTCGCGCGGGTGGCGGGGATGATGGAGACGGAGCGAGGTCGGGTGGACCTGCCGCTTTGCGCCGATTGGGAATATCGTCCGCGGCAGAAGGTGGATTTCGAGCGGGGTCGGCCTGCGGTGACGGAGTGGGAGGTGCTGTCGCGCGGGGAGGGTGAGACGCGGGTGCGGATGCATCCGCAGACCGGGCGCAGCCATCAGTTGCGGGTGCATATGTTGGCCCTTGGCCACCCGATTCTGGGCGATCCGATCTATGCGACAGGTCCGGCGCGGGATTATCCGCGCCTGATGCTGCATGCGGAACGGTTGGGGCTGCACCATCCGGACGGGCGGGGATGGGTGGAGTTTTCCGCCGCCTGTCCTTTTTGAGGGCTGCTTGCGCCCCGAAGGCAGAGGAACGGCATCATCAGGCGGCCGGTGCGCGGGTGGAGAGGTCGGATTTGGGTATTTTTGCCAAGATGAATATCACAGGGTAAGGGCCAGTTTTCGCCCCTCATGGAACGCATAGGGGGCCTGGCGCGGGGCGGCGCAGTCGCCGATGCGGTGGGTCTGCTTGCCCGCGAAGGTTTCTGGGAAAGGGTCGAAGGCGATGTTCGTGGTCGCCATGACGAGGGCAGAGGCGGGGATTGTGGTTTCCTCGCCTGTGAGACCCGACCGGACGGTTGCGCCGTTGCCGTGCCAGCGGGTGATGACGTGTTCGGTCAGGAACTGCGCGCCGAGTTTTGCAAGCCGTTGGCGGGCCGGGGCATCGGCGGAGGTGCGGGTGATTTCCTTGCCGACATAGGGGTCGGGGGTAACGAGGATGACCTTTTTCCCCTGTTCGGCCATGTGCCAGGCAGTGCCGACCCCGCGCCAGTTGCCGCCCTCATCATAGAGAATGACGGTGTCGCCGAGGCGGGCTTCGCGGCGCATCACATCCTCGGCCGACCAGACATGGCCGTTTTCGATGCCGGGAAGTTGCGGCAGGGCGGGGAGCCAGCGCTGTTTGGCATCGGGGTCCGGCAGGGAGCCGGTGGCGAGGATCACGGTATCGGCGGGGTGGGCGGCGATGTCGTCGGCGTCCAGATAGGTGTTGAGGCGGAGGGTGACGCCCAGACGGGCGAACTGGCGTTCGTACCAGTCCATGAGGTCGAGGATCTGGGCGCGGCGGGGTTGCATGCCGGCCAGCCGGAACTGTCCGCCGATCTGGGGGGCGGCCTCGGCGATCTCAACCCGATGGCCGCGTTCTGCGGCGGCGCGGGCGGCCTCGAGCCCCGCGGGGCCGGCGCCCACGATCAGGATGTGGCGCGGGGTGGCGGCGGGGGTGAAACGGTCGCCGCCCCATTCCCATTCGCGGCCTGCGCTGGGGTTGATGAGGCAAGAGATCCAGTAATCGCGCGAGCGGCGGCCCCAGCACATCTGGTTGCAGGAGATGCAGGAGCGGATGTCGGAGGCGCGGCCCTCCATCGTCTTGGTGGCAAGGTGGGGATCGGCGATCTGGCCGCGCACGATCGACACCATGTCGGCCTGACCGGAGGCGATGATGGATTCCGCATTGTCGGGGGTTCTGACATGTGCCTCGGATGTGATCCTCGCATGCCTGACCACGCCTTTCAGGATTTCGGTCACCGGGGCGGTGAGCTTTTCCGCGAAGAGGAAGGTGGGCATCAGGCGTTCGAAATCGAGATAGCCGCCATGGCCACAGGTGACGTAGTCGATGTGACCCGTGCTATCGTGGAGGGCCACGATTTCCGCGAGGCTTTCGACTGAAAGTGTCACGTCATGGGCGTCGGACGTGGAGACAGCGAGGCCGATGAGAAAATCCTCGCCGCAGGCGCGACGGATGCCCTCGATGATGGTGCGGGAAAAGCGGGTGCGGTTTTCCAGAGAGCCGCCCCATTTGTCATCGCGAGTGTTGGACCACGGGGTCCAGAACTGATCGAGGAGGGAGTGATAGGCAGCCCATACCTCGACCCCCTGAAACCCCGCCTTCTGGCAGCGGATGGCGGCGGCGATGTGGGCGTCGATCAATTCTTCGATCTCGGCTTCCGTCATGCGGTGGGAGCCGTCGCTGTCGTGATAGCTGGCATGGCCCGAGGGGGACCAGTGGGGTTGGAAGCTGAGGTCGGAATCGCCATGGGCGCCGATGTGATAGAGTTGCTGCAGGATGACGGCACCCTCGGCGCGGGCGGCCTCTGTCACCTTGCGGAAATGCGGGATGATGTCGTCGGTGCCGTGCAGGTAATTCCCGCGCGTCAGCACGCCGGTGCGGTGGACGGGGACGGGTTCCATCACGATCATCCCCGCGCCGCCCTTTGCGCGCTCAGTGATGTAGCCAAGGGTGCGGGGGCCGGGAAGGCCCAGGTCGGACATGTTGTTGGTATGGGCTCCAAAGACGATGCGGTTTCGCAGCGTGGTGGTGCGCAGGGTGATCGGGCTGGTCAGGTGGGGGTGCTGGCTTGGCATCGGCGGGTTATCCTGGCCTCGGTTTCCGATAGCCTAGCGGAGCGCGGCGCCCGCGCGTGAGGGGCGCGGGCGACATTGCCCTGTCAGGAAACGCCATCGAAGGCGGTTGGACAGCAGGTCAAAAGGTGAGGCAGGGCGCCAGTGCCGCGCGCAGGGCCCGGGTCGAGCCGGAGAGCGAAATCTGCCCCGTCGCGCCACCCTGCACGGCAATTTCGGCGCTTGTATCGCGCCCTGCAAGAAGCCCCAGAAGCGGGTTTTGCGCAAGGCCGATCACATAGGCGCCCCCGGTTGCATCCTGCCGCTGGGCCGGGCCACCGACGGTGCCACCTGAGAAGGTGAAATCGACGCGGATGTCGTCGGCGGCAGGCGCCGGGTCGAGCAGGAGGGCAAGCCAGGGCTGGCCGCCCAGACAGAAGGCCGCAAGGCTGCGAATGCCATTCGTGCCGCCGATCACGGCGACGGCGGTGCCGCCGCCATCGCGCAATTGCCAGCGATCCGTGGCGGGCGCATCGGCGGTGGGTGGTGTGGTGACATCGGGGTCGGCCGTGGCCGGATCGGCGACAGCCGTCTGTGGCCTGGGCCCGGAAAAGCTGATCACTTCCTCGCAACCCTCCGCGCCGACGCGGGGTGGGGAGCAGAACTGACCGTGCAGATAGGCGCGCAGGGTGCCGCCTTCGATCGCGATGTCCTGGGCATAGCTGTTCCATGCCCTATCATGGCCCTGCGGCCCGGATGTCCAGACCGTGACCGGACAGCCGGCAGAACCGCAGAACAGGCTGAAGGCCCCTTCGCAGGTGAGACCCATCAGGTTCATCACCACATCCGGCAGGCCGTCACCGTTCAGGTCGGGTTGCAGGATGTAGGCATCGGTTTCGACGGGGTTGCCGCCCGCCTCGCGACAGAGGGCGGCGTTTTCCTGACGTGCAGTCTCTGCCTCAGGCGGCAGGTCGGCCAGCGCGGCAGAGAGGGAGCAAAGCCAGAACGCGATCGCGGCAAGGGGCATGCGGGGCATGGTAGGGGCCTTGACCAATGGAAAGAAGCCCGAGCGTTGCATGGATGACCGCAGGGGTAAAGCGCGGATCGCCGCCCCTTGCCCCCCGTGCCCGCCCTGCCGCAGCAGGCTGGCGTTGGTCTGGCGCGGCGCTATTCCGCCGCGCTGTCCCAGCCCGAGATGGCCTTGACTTCGAGAAACTCCTCGATACCCCAGACCCCACCTTCGCGCGCGCGGCCCGAAGCCTTGACCCCGCCGAAGGGGGAGCCTGCAGCACGGGATTTCCCGTTCATTTCCACCATGCCCGAACGCAGCTGGCGGGCGAGGCGGTTGCGGCGGGCGCCATCCTGCGACTGGACATAGTTGGTCAGGCCATAGGGGGTGTCATTGGCGATCTGCACGGCCTCGGCTTCGGTGTCGAAGGGGATGATCGACAGGACGGGGCCGAAGATTTCCTCTTTCTCGATCGTCATGCCGGGTTTGACATCGGCGAATACGGTGGGACGCACGAAATAGCCCTTGTTCATGCCTTCGGGCAGGCCGAGGCCGCCAGAGACAAGGCGCGCGCCTTCCTCGATGCCCTTCTGGATGTAGCCCTGGATCTGATCCCATTGCCGCTTGTTCACCACGGGGCCGATATGGCGACCCGGTTCGTGGGCCGAGGCGACACGGGTGGCATCGGCCACCTGCTTGGCGATTTCCACAGCGCGGTCATAGACCGGGCGTTCCACAAGCATCCGGGTGGGGGCGTTGCAGGACTGGCCGGAATTGTTGAAGCAATGCCGCACCCCGCGTTCCACCGCGCGATCATCGGCATCGGCGAAGATCAGGTTTGCCCCCTTGCCGCCCAGTTCCAGCGTGACCCGTTTCAGCGTTTCGGCGGCGGCCTTGCTGATGGCCTTGCCCGCGCGGGTGGAGCCGGTGAAGGAAATCATCTCGACATCCGGATGTTCCGAAAGGCGCGCACCGACGCCCATGCCATCGCCGTTCACCAGGTTGAACACACCCGGGGGGACGCCCGCATCATGCACGAATTCGGCGAAGAGGAGCGAGGAAAGGGGCGATTCCTCGGACGGTTTCAGAACGCAGGTGCAACCGGCCAGAAGGGCGGGGATCACCTTCAGCGTGACCTGGTTCATCGGCCAGTTCCAGGGCGTGATCAGGCCCACCACCCCGATGGGCTCCAGCGCAATACGGTCATTGGGCGCGTGCGGACCAAGGGGGCGGATCCATTCGATGTGATCGAAGGCGGTCAGGAAATTCTTCAGGTGCCAGGGCAGGCAGGGGGCCTGATCGCTGCGTGACATGTCGATGGGGGCGCCCATTTCCATGCTGATGGCCTCTGCCATTTCCTCGGCCCGCGCCTCATACTGGGCGAGAATCGCCTCGACATAGGCCTTGCGGGTGGCGGGCGGCGTGGCGGCCCAGGCCGGGAAGGCGGCCTTGGCGGCGGCGACCGCGGCATCGGTATCGGCGGCAGAGCCGAGCGAGATGATGGCGCAGGGCTCTTCGGTCGAGGGGTCGATGACCGGGCAATCGTTCGCGGCGAGCGGGGCCGTCCAGCGGCCATTGATATAAAAATCGCGCTTGATGAGCATGGGTTCCTCCGGGGTTGCGGCGAAGGTGGCAGGGCGAGGCGGCGGTGGCAAGCCGCTGACCGACAGAAACTGTCGCGGTTGGGCCGGGTTTCCGGCGCAGGTTGCGGGGCGTGAAGGATGATCCCGTCGTGGCGGGCGACGAGGGAGATTGATCCTTGATTGGCTGGACTATAGGGAGAGCTTCCTCTTTTTGCAGCCAACTTGCGGCGGGGGATGAAACCCTGTTCCTGATCGCGTATCTAACGGATCAGACATTCCGACAGGAGAAATCCCATGGCCGTTCGCATCAATGACATTGCCCCCGACTTCACCGCCGACTCCACCGCAGGCACCATCCGGTTCCATGAATGGCTGGGCGACAGCTATGGCATCATCTTCAGCCACCCGCGCGATTTCACGCCGGTCTGCACCACGGAATTCGGCGCCGTGGCACAGCTTGCGGGTGAATGGGCGAAGCGGAACACCAAGGTTCTGGGGGTTTCGGTCGATTCCGTGGGCGACCATGAGAAGTGGAAGCGCGATATCGAAGCCTTTGGCGGCGCCCCGGCGGAATTCCCGATCATCGACGATTCGTCGCTGACCGTGGCCAAGGCCTATGACATGTTGCCTGCTGATTATTACACGCCCACCGAAGGCCGCACGCCCGCCCATACGGCGACGGTGCGCACCGTCTATATCATCGGGCCGGACAAGAAGGTGCGGCTGACCATGACCTATCCGATGAGCGTGGGTCGGAATTTCGCCGAGATCCTGCGCGCGCTGGATGCGGTGCGGGCCACCGACGGCGTGCCGCTGGCCGCGCCTGCGAACTGGGTGCCGGGTCAGGACATGATCGTCGCGCTGGCGCTGACCGACGATCAGGCGCGCGAGCGGTTCGGGGATCTGGACATCAAGCTGCCCTATCTGCGGTTCGCGAAGGTCGGGGCGAAGTGAGTGCCGCGGCGGGTCAGAACTGACGTTTGAAGCCCGCCGCACGCCCCTTGGCCGCACGCCACGCCCCGGCGCCGGTTTGCCTGCCGTCGAGCACGGCCATGAGATCGTTGCCCAGAATGGCATCCGCCATCCTGACTGCGGTAAGGATCGTGTTTTCACCACCCGAGGCGGCGTCCAGACGGAAGCTGCCGACCTTGTTGGCAAGCTTGCGGAACTGTGCGCGCAGCCGGTTCGGGGCGATCTTGTCGAGCAAGGCGGGGCGGTTGGTGCTTTCCTGCGCGATGCTTGCAAACAGGTCGGCCGTGCCTGTTTCATGGGCGTAACGCGACAGGTTCGTCATCAGATCGGTGCGTGTATCATCGGCCATGTGGCGCGATCCGGCGAGGATGAAGCGGAACCATGCCGCGTGATCCGGGGCCGGGGCACCGGGGCCGTAGGCCGCGCGCGCGGCCTCGAAGGTTTCCAGAAATGCGGCAGGGATACCCAGGCCGATCGTCACCGGATCCTGATGCGGGTCCTTGCGGGCCTCGGTCAGGAAGCGCGAGGCGGAATCCTGTTTCGCGTCATCCACCTGTTTCTCGCGGTTGTAGGAGCCGCCCGTGCTGGCGGCGCTGTGGCCGTTTATGGTGAAGGAATGCGGGATGTGCAGGTGGTTGATGCCGGTCATCGCGGCAAGGAAGGTGAAATAGAAATCGGGAACCTTCGCGCGGAAGAAATCGCCCCCTTCGCGCCGCAGCCGTTCGAGGCAGTCGCGCGATACGGTGCCGTGATAGAGTGCGGGGAAGTCGTCGCCCCAAAGGAAATCCGCCGCGACGATGCGCTGGGTGAGGGCGGGCAGATCCACCGGCGCAGGGGTGCCGAAAAGCTTGTGCCGTTCGAACCGGACGCCGCCCGTCTTTCCCTTGTTATGCGGGGATTTCCACCCATAGCTCATGCGTGACCAGCTCAGGCAGTCGGGACGCTGCGCAGCGAGGATGTGCTTCAGCGCCGCGAACTGGCCGGGAAGGATGCCGTCATCGTCGCCGAAATAGATCAGATAGTCGCCTGTGGCCTGTGAGAGCGCGAATTCGAAATTCTCGCGCATCGAAACCCGGCGCCCGGTATTGACCACCTTGAGCCGAGGGTCGCTGAAGGAGGCAAGGACAGCGTCGGTGTCGTCTGCGCTGAAGTTGTTGCTGACGATGATCTCGGCCCCCGGATCGGGGATGGCCAGAGCGGTGGCCAGGCTATGCTTCAGATAGGTGGCACGTTCACGGGTCGGGATGATGACGCTGATCTTCATGGCGACGGCACCCTGTGAACACTGTGACAAATGCAGGCCAAAATCCGCAACCGGCAAAATGGGGTCTGGCTGACGGGCATGTCCCCCATTACCGTCATGTCGCGTTCTTACCATGGTGCATGAATTATGAAAGCCGTCATCCTTGCCGGGGGTCTGGGCACCCGGATCAGCGAAGAATCGCATCTGCGGCCCAAGCCGATGGTCGAGATCGGGGGGCGGCCGATCCTGTGGCACATCATGAAGATCTACGGCGCGCACGGGATCACCGATTTCGTGATCTGCTGTGGCTACAAGGGCTATGTGATCAAGGAATACTTCGCGAACTACTTCCTGCACATGTCGGACGTGACCTTCGACATGGCCGAGAACCGGATGGAGGTGCATCACCGCAAGGCGGAACCCTGGCGGGTGACGCTGGTGGATACGGGCGAAGCCACGATGACCGGCGGGCGCTTGCGGCGGGTGGCGGAGTACATCGACAGCACCTTCTGCCTGACCTATGGCGACGGGGTGGCGGATGTGGATGTGACCGCCCTTGTCGCGCATCACCGTGCCGAGGGTTGCGCGGCGACGGTGACAGCCATCCAGCCACCGGGGCGCTATGGCGCGCTGGACATTGCCGATGGTCGTGTAGAGCGGTTCCTGGAGAAACCTGTGGGTGACGGGCAGTGGATCAATGGTGGCTTCTTCGTTTGCGAGCCGTCGGTGATCGGGCGGATTGCGGGCGATGGCACGCAGTGGGAGGGTGCGCCGCTGGAGGGCCTTGCAGCGGACCGGCAGTTGTCTGTCTATCGGCATCGCGGGTTCTGGGCGGCGATGGACACGCTGCGCGACAAGAACTTGCTTGAGGAGCTGTGGGCGAAGGGGCGCGCGCCTTGGAAGGTGTGGGAATGACCTTCTGGGCGGGCAGGCGCGTTCTGGTCACGGGGCATACCGGGTTCAAGGGCAGTTGGCTGTGCGAGATGCTGCTGGCACGCGGGGCCGAAGTGGCGGGGCTGGCGCTGGCCCCCGACACGCGGCCTGCGCTGTTCGATCAGCTTGGGTTGGCGGGGCGCATGGATCATGCGCTGGGCGATATCCGGGATGCGGGGCTGGTTGCAGGGCGGTTGCGTGAAGCCAAGCCGCAGGTGGTGCTGCATCTTGCGGCGCAGCCATTGGTGCGGCGATCCTATCGCGCGCCGCTGGAGACCTGGGCCACCAATGTGATGGGCACGGCGCATGTGCTGGAGGCCGTGCGTGGGCTGGATGCGCCTTGTGCCGTAGTAGTTGTGACGACGGACAAGGTTTATGAGAACCGCGAATGGGAGCATCCCTATCGCGAGACGGATCCCCTTGGCGGGCATGATCCTTATTCAGCATCCAAGGCCGGGACGGAACTGGTGGTGGCAAGCTGGCGCAAGGCGTTCCTTGCAGACAGTGACGTGCGGCTGGCGACGGCGCGGGCGGGCAATGTGATCGGCGGGGGCGACTGGTCCGAGGATCGTATCCTGCCCGATCTGGCGCGGGCCTTCGGGGCGGGGCAACCGCTGTTGGTGCGGAACCGCCATGCGGTGCGGCCGTGGCAGCATGTGCTGGATCCGCTGGAAGGGTATCTGATGCTGGCGGAGCGTCTGTCGGGGCCGGGGGGCGCGCAGGTGGAGGATGGGTTCAATTTCGGCCCCGAACCCGCCGATCAGCGCAGCGTGGGTGCCTTGGTGGAAGAGGCGCGGCAGCACTGGCCGGGGGCGTGGACAGATGCCACCGATCCCGCCGCCCCGCATGAGGCCGGGCAGCTTGCCCTGTCGATCGAGCGGGCGCGGCATGTGCTGGGCTGGAAGCCGCGCTGGGATTTCGCGCGGGCCGTAGCGAAAACAGTGGGCTGGTATCGCGATGTGGCGGCGGAGGCCGATCCGGCGGCGCTGGTGCGGGCACAGATCGCAGAGTTCGAGGCGGGGCGATGAGGTTTACCGAATTGCCCCTGTCCGGGGCCTATCGGGTGGAACTGGAACCGCGCGGCGATGCGCGGGGCTTTTTCGCGCGGCTGTTCTGCGCCGAGGAATTCGCGGCGCATGGGCTGGCGACGGCCTGGGTGCAGTGCAACACGTCCTTCACCGCCGTGACAGGCACGGTGCGGGGCCTGCATTTCCAGCGCCCGCCGATGGCCGAGACGAAACTGCTGCGCTGCATCCGCGGGGCGATCTTTGACGTGATCGTAGATCTGCGGGCCGGGTCGCCGACCTTTGGGCAATGGCATGGCGAGCGGCTGGATGATGCCAACCGGGCGATGATCTGCGTGCCCGAAGGCTTTGCGCACGGCTTTCAGACGCTGACCCCGGATGTGGAGCTGCTGTATTTCCATTCCGCCCCCTACAGCGCCGCGCATGAGGGCGGCCTGCGCTGGGACGATGCGCGCGTTGCGGTGGACTGGCCGCTTGGCGTAACCGAGATCTCGGCGCGGGATGCCGCCTTTCCGACGCTGGATATGCTGGAGCCGATACGGACATGACCCTGCCCGCCTGCCGTCATTGCAACGCCCCCCTGCCGCAGGTGTTCCTGGACCTGGGCCATGCGCCGCCGTCGAATGCCTATCTGTCGCCCGACCGGCTGAACGCGCCCGAGATGACCTTTCCCCTGCGCCTGCGGGTCTGCGAAAGCTGCTGGCTGGTGCAGACCGAGGATTTCGCACGGGCCGACAGCCTGTTCGATGCGGAATATGCGTATTTCTCGTCCACGTCGAAAGGCTGGCTGGACCATGCCGCGCGCTATGCGCAGGGGGTGATTGCGCGGCTGGGTCTGGACGGAACCAGCCATGTGATCGAGGTTGCGTCGAATGACGGATACCTGTTGCGGAATTTCGTGGCGGCGGGCGTGCCGTGCCTTGGCGTGGAGCCCACCGCCAGCACGGCGGCGGCGGCTGAGGCGCTGGGCATCCCGGTTCTACGGGAATTCTTTGGCGAAAGCCTGGGTCGGCGGCTGGCGGATGAAGGGCGGCAGGCGGACCTGATCGCCGGCAACAACGTCTATGCCCATGTGCCGGACATCAACGATTTCACCCGTGGTCTGGCCGCGGCGTTGAAGCCCGAAGGCGTGATCACGCTGGAATTCCCGCATCTGATGCGGCTGGTGGAATTCTGTCAGTTTGACACCGTGTATCACGAGCATTTTTCATACCTGTCGCTGCTGACGGTGTCGCGCATCTTTGCGCAGGCCGGGTTGCGGGTGTTCGATGTGGAAGAGTTGCCCACACATGGCGGAAGCCTGCGGGTCTATGGCTGCCATGCCGGGGCAGGGCATGCCGAAACGCCGGACGCGCGGGCGGTGCTGGCCGAAGAGCGGCGGCGCGGCATGGAGGGTGCGGCCTTCTATGCCGGGTTCCAGGCGCGGGCGGATGCGGTGAAGGATGGGCTTTTGCGTTTCCTGCTGGATGCCAAGCGCGACGGACGCAGCGTTGCGGGATATGGCGCGGCGGCCAAGGGGAATACCTTGCTGAACTATGCCGGGGTAAGGCCGGACCTGCTGCCCTATATCTGCGATGCGGCGCGTTCGAAGCAGGGCAAACTGATGCCTGGCAGCCATATCCCGATCCTGCCGCCCGAAACGCTGGAGGACCGGCGGCCGGATTATGTGCTGATCTTGCCGTGGAACATTGCCGATGAGGTGAAGCGCCAGTTGGCCGGATTGGCGGCGCAGGGCACGCGCTTCGTGACGGCGGTGCCGGAGGTGCGGGTCGAATGACGCGCATCCTGCTCACCGGGGGCACAGGATTTGTCGGGCGACAGGTGCTGCGGCACCTTCTGGCGCGGGGCTGCAAGGTGCGCCTGGTGCTGCGCGGCGAGAGCGCGGCCCCGGACGGGGTTGAGGTCTGGCGGACAGGTGATCTTTTCGCAGCGTCAGAGACGGAACTGGCGCGTGCCTGCATGGATGTCGATACCGTCCTTCATGCGGCCTGGTATGCCGAGCCGGGGAAGTATGTGGAATCGCCCCGCAATCTGGATTGCCTGATCGGGACGCTGCGGCTGGGCCGGGCGGCAGTTGCCGCGGGGGTTGGGCGTTTTGTGGGGGTGGGCACCTGCTTTGAATATGATCTGTCGGCGGGCTATCTGCGCACCACCACCCCGCTGGCCCCGCAGACGTTGTACGGATCGGCCAAGGCATCGGCCTTTCTGTCCTTGTCGCGTCTGATGGCGCTGGAAGGGCGATCCTTTGCGTGGTGCCGTCTGTTCTATCTGTATGGCGAGGGAGAGGATGGTCGGCGCCTGGTGCCGCATCTGCGCGCCCGACTTGCCGCAGGCGAACCGGTCGATCTGACCAGCGGGGTGCAGGTCCGCGACTATCTGGATGTTGCCGAGGCCGGGCGCAGGATCGCCGATTTCGCACTGTCGCGCGCCGACGGGCCGTTGAACATCTGTTCCGGCGTTCCGATGACAGTGGCCGATCTAGCGCGCCGCATTGCCGATGATTACGGCCGCCGCGATCTGCTGCGTTTCGGGGCGCGAGCGGATGCGCCGCATGATCCGCCTTGCGTTTTCGGGGAGCCAAGTCTTGTTGTTGCGCAATGAAGGAAGGGGTCCGGATCGTGGCCTTGCGTGAACTTTACCGGCAGGTCGATCTGCCCGTGTTCCAGAACCGCATGTATGACAGCGAGGCGGACGCGCGCGGCTGCCCGCGCGGGGACATGGTGCTGGTCGAGGATATGCAAACCGGGCTGGTGCGGAATGCCGCCTTCGATGCCGCCCGGGTGATCTATGATGCCGCCTATCAGAACGAACAGGGCAACAGCACCGAATTCCAGCGGCATCTGGACGGGGTGGCCGCGCTGATCGAGGCGAAGATGGGCCGCACGGGCCTTGTCGAAGTTGGCTGCGGCAAGGGAGGGTTTCTGGAACGGATGCTCGCGCGCGGGGCGGATGTTGTCGGATACGATCCGACCTATGAAGGCGACAACCCGCGGGTGACGAAGGCGTTCTTTTCGGAAGAACTGGGGATACGGGGCGAAGGGCTGATCCTTCGGCATGTGCTGGAACATATCGAGGATCCGGTGGAATTCCTGTTCCGCCTGGCCAAGGCGAACGGGGGCGCGGGGCTGATCTACATCGAGGTGCCCTGTTTCGACTGGATCTGCCGCAAGCGGGCCTGGTTCGACGTTTTCTATGAACATGTGAACTATTTCCGGCTGGGTGACTTTCACCGCATCTTCGGGCGCGTGGTCCATGCGGATCGGGGGTTCGGGGGGCAATACCTTCGTATCATCGGGGATCTGGCGACCTTGGGGCGCCCGCAGCGGGACGCGGATGATCCGGTGGCGTTTCCTGCGGATTTCACCGAGCGGCTGACACGGGAGGCCGGCGCCGAGATCGGCCCCTGCATCGTTTGGGGTGGTGCCTCGAAAGGGGTGATCTTTGCCTTGCTGCGGGAAAGGGCGGGCGCGCCGGTTGCGCGGGTCATCGACATCAATCCCGCAAAACAGGGGAAGTATCTTGCGGCGACCGGCCTGCCTGTGTCATCGCCCGCGCAGGGTTTGGCGGGGCTGCCGAAGGGCAGCGTGATTCATGTGATGAATCCCAATTATCTGGTCGAGATTGCCGCGATGGCGGGTCCGGATTTCGTGTGCAAGGGAATGAGCGATGACTGAGTTCGAAAAGGAAGTCGAAGGCCGTCTGGCCGATGCCGCGGGGAACCGGGAACTTCAGGCGGCGACGTCGGCCTTCATGGAGAGGTCCATCGCGGCGCGTTATTCTTACAACTGGTTCTGGATGGGCCGGCCGATCATCCAGTATCCGCAGGATATATGCGCGATGCAGGAACTGGTCTGGCGGGTGCGACCTGATGTGATCGTGGAAACCGGGATCGCGCATGGCGGATCGCTGATCCTGTCGGCCTCGCTTCTGGCGATGCTGGATCTGTGCGATGCCACCGAGGCGGGGGGCGTGGTCGATCCGGCGCAGCCGAAGCGCCGCGTGGTGGGGGTGGATATCGACATCCGCCCGCACAACCGCGCGGCCATCGAAGCGCATCCGATGGCGAAGCGCATCACGATGATACAGGGGTCGTCGGTCGATCCGGGGATCGTCGCACAGGTCAAGGCGGCGGTCGGGGATGCAAGGACGGTCCTGGTCTGTCTGGACAGCAACCATACGCATGAACATGTACTGGCCGAGCTGGAGGCCTATGCACCCATCGTCAGCCCGGGCAGCTATTGTGTGGTCTTTGATACGGTGATCGAGAATCTGCCGTCAGAGATGTATGTCGACCGTCCCTGGGATGTGGGGGACAATGCAATGACGGCGATGCGCGACTGGATTGCGCGGAACCCGGATTTCGTGATTGACCGCGAGATGGACGCGAAGTTGCAGATTTCGGTGGCACCCAACGGCTATCTGCGCCGCCTGCGCTAACGGGCAGGTGGATGGAGAATGAAGGACGGAAAGATGAAACGCGCGCTGATCACTGGGATCACCGGTCAGGACGGTTCCTATCTGGCGGAATTCCTGCTGGAAAAGGGATATGAGGTGCATGGCATCAAGCGCCGTGCGTCGCTTTTCAATACGGGGCGGATCGACCACATCTTCCAGGACCCGCACAAGCCCGACCCCCGGCTGAAGCTGCATTACGGCGATCTGACCGATACGTCGAACCTGACGCGCATCCTGCGCGAGGTGGAGCCGGACGAGGTGTATAACCTTGGCGCGCAGTCCCATGTCGCCGTCAGCTTCGAGGCGCCGGAATACACGGCGGATGTCGATGCCATCGGCACCCTGCGCCTGCTGGAGGCGATCCGCTTTCTGGGGCTGGAAAAGAAGACGCGGTTCTATCAGGCCTCGACGTCCGAGCTTTACGGGCTGGTGCAGGAAATCCCGCAGCGGGAAACCACGCCCTTCCATCCGCGCAGCCCCTATGCGGTGGCGAAGATGTATGCCTATTGGATCACGGTGAATTACCGCGAGGCCTATGGCCTTTATGCCTGCAACGGCATCCTGTTCAATCATGAAAGCCCGCGCCGGGGGGAGACCTTCGTGACGCGCAAGATCACGCGGGGCTTTGCCAATATCGCGCAAGGCCTCGAGGATTGCCTGTATATGGGCAATATCGACGCGCTGCGCGACTGGGGCCATGCCAAGGACTATGTCCGGATGCAGTGGATGATGCTGCAACAGGAGGCGCCCGAGGATTTCGTCATCGCGACGGGGGTGCAGTATTCGGTGCGCGAATTCATCCAGTGGACGGTCGAGGAACTGGGCATCAAGCTGCGTTTCGAGGGCGAAGGTGTGGACGAGGTGGCGGTGGTCGAGGCTGTCACGTCGAACAACGCGCCGGGGGTGGTTCCTGGGCAGGTGGTGTTGCGGATCGACCCGCGCTATTTCCGGCCGGCCGAGGTGGAGACGCTCTTGGGCGATCCCACAAAGGCGCGCGAAAAGCTGGGCTGGACGCCGCAGATCACGGCGCAGGAAATGTGCCGCGAGATGGTGGCGCATGACCTGCGGGCGGCGCAGCGGGCGGCGCTTCTGAAGCGGCACGGCTATGAAGAGCCGGTGGCGCTGGAAGGGTGAAGGGCAGGGCCATGGCAGCAACGAAGGGCCGCCTTCTCATCACCGGCGGCAACGGCATGGTGGGCCGGAACCTGCGGGAGCACCCCGCCATTGCGGATTGGGATGTTCTGGCCCCGGGCCGCGATGCGCTGGACCTGACGGATTCCCGCGTGGTGCGCGACTGGTTCGCGCGGCACCGCCCGGACGCGGTGATCCATGCGGCGGGTGTGGTGGGCGGCATTCAGGCCAACATGGCGCGCCCGGTGGAGTTTCTGACGGTGAACGCCGCAATCGGCCAGAACATCATTCTGGCCGCGCGCGAGGCAGGGGTCGTGCGGTTCCTGAACCTTGCCTCGACCTGCATGTATCCGCGCGGGCTGGATACGCCCCTGTCCGAGGACATGATCCTGACCGGGGAACTGGAGCCGACCAACGAAGGCTATGCCATCGCCAAGATCCTGGCCACGCGGCTGTGCCAGTATATCCGGCGTGAGGATCCTGCCCTGCAGTACAAGACGCTGATCCCCTGCAACCTGTACGGGCGGCATGACAAGTTCGACCCCGCCCATTCGCACCTGGTGCCTGCGGTGATCCACAAACTGCATGAGGCGCGGCGGACCGGGGCCGAGACGGTGGAAATCTGGGGCGACGGGACGGCGCGGCGGGAATTCCTCTATGCGGGCGATCTGGCCGATGCCACGCTGCGTGCGCTGGACGAGATCGACACCTTGCCCGACCTGATGAATGTGGGGCTGGGCCATGATCACAGCATCAATGACTACTACGAGGCTGCCGCAAGGGTGGTGGGCTGGAAGGGGCGTTTCGTGCATGATCTGTCGCGCCCCGTGGGGATGAAGCGCAAGCTGTCCGATGTCACGCGGCTGCATGGCTGGGGCTGGCGGGCGGTGACGACGCTGGAGGACGGATTGCAGAAAACCTATGATTTCTACCGTGAAAGGGTTGCGGCATGAGCTTTCGGTTCCCGCTTGCCACATCGTCCTGGGATCAGGCCGAATATGACGCGATCCAGCGGGTGATCGCATCAGACCGCTATTCCATGGGGACGGAGGTGGCGGAATTCGAGGCGCAATTCGCGCGGCAATTCGGTTGCGCGCATGCGGTGATGGTCAATTCCGGGTCTTCGGCCAACCTGTTGATGACGGCGGCGCTGTTCTACACGTCGAACCCGGCGCTTCGTCTGCAACGCGGGGATGAGATCATCGTCCCCGCCGTGTCCTGGAGCACGACCTACGCGCCGCTGGGCCAATACGGCCTGCGGATGAAATTCGTGGATATCGACCTGCACACGCTGAACTATGACCTGGACGCCCTGGCGGCGGCGGTCACGGATCGGACCCGGGCGATCATGGTGGTGAACCTTCTGGGCAACCCCAACGATTTCGACCGTATCCGCGCCATCATCGGCGACCGGCCCATCGTGATGATCGAGGACAATTGCGAATCCATGGGGGCCACCTTTGGCGGGCGGCAATGCGGGACGCAAGGCGCCATGGGCAGCTTTTCGGCTTTCTTCTCGCATCACATCTCGACCATGGAAGGCGGGATCGTCGCGACGGATGATGAAGAGCTTTACCATGTGATGCTGTCCCTGCGGGCGCATGGCTGGACGCGGAACCTGCCGAAGTTCAACCGGCTGACGGGCGAGAAGAGCGACGATCCTTTCGAGGAAAGCTTCCGTTTCGTCCTGCCGGGATACAATCTGCGTCCGCTGGAGATGTCGGGGGCAATCGGACAGGAGCAGTTGAGGAAACTGCCGGGCCTGGTGGCGGGGCGGCGCGCCAATGGCGCGCTGTTGCAGGACAGGATGCGAAATCATCCGAAGTTCATCATTCAGGAGGAGATCGGCGAAAGCAGCTGGTTCGGCTTTTCGCTGGTGCTGCGGCCGGGCGCAGGGCTGGACCGCCGCGCCGTGGTGCGGGAACTGTCGGATCTGGGCTTTGAATGCCGGCCCATCGTGGCGGGAAACTTTGCGAAGAACGCGGTCATGCAGCATTTTGACCACGAAATCCACGGCCTCTTGAAGAACGCCGAATATATCGACGCAAACGGCCTGTTCGTGGGCAATCACCATTACCCGATCGCCGAGGCGATCGAGGTTCTGGCCGCCGTCTGAGGGGGCGGGGTGCAGGTCCGGGGCTTTGTCATCCACCTTGCGCGCGCCACACAGCGCCGTGCACAGGCAGACCGGCTTCTGGGCACGGCGCCCTGCCCGACAGAGGTATTCGATGCCGTGGACGGGCGAGCCATGGCCGAGGCGGAGGTGGCGGCGGTCCTGTCGGACCGGCCCTTGATGACGCCGCCCTATCCCTTTGCCATCGGCCGGGGGGAATTGGCCTGTTTCCTGAGCCATCGCGCGATCTGGCAGCGGATGGTGGACGACGGGCTGGATCAGGCGCTGATCCTTGAGGATGACGTTTCGCTGGATGCGGGCTTTGATGCCGCGTTCGACATGGCATCGCGCTTTGCGGGGGTGGAGGGGTTCGTTCAGTTCCAGACACGCCCGGTGCGCGGGCAGGTCGAGGTGGTGCAGGAATCGGGCGGGGTGCGGATCATCCGTCCCCGCGTCGTGCCGCGCCGCACCTCTGCCCAACTTGTCGGGCGGCGGGCGGCGGAACGCCTGCTGGCCGTCAGCGCCCGGATCGACAGGCCGGTGGACGGGTTCCTGCAACTGGTCTGGGAGACGGGGCAGCCGGTGCATTGCGTGGTGCCGTCCGGTGTGTCGGACATGACCGATGCCGTCGGGGGCACGACGGTGCAGCGCAAATCGGGCGTCGATGTCATGGCGCGGCTTCGGCGCGCCTATCACCGCGCGGTCTATCGCCGCGCGGTGGACCGGTTGTCACGCGGCTGAGCGCAGCGACCACTGTTCCCAGACGAATTCATAGCTCCAATCGCAGACATGCGTTTCGGCCAGCCGTGCGCGGATCGCGTCGCGTCGCGGAATGTCATCGGCCGAGAACAGGTGGAACTGCACCTGCAGGATGCCGATGCGCGGCATCACGCCAGCCTCCAGAAGTGCCGGAAGAAGATCGTATTCGCCGCCTTCGATATTCACCTTCATCAGGTCGATCCGGGGAATGCCGGACTGCGCGAAGAAGCGGGAAACCGGCTCGATCCGCCCTGTCACCGTGCGCCCTGCGCGGCGAAAGCTGGAAGAGGCATCGCCGTCATCGGACAGGTCCAGCGTGCCTTCGTTGCTGCCAAGCGCGAAGTCATGGGTTTGGATTGCCGAATTCCCGGCAAAGCGATCGCGGATCGTGGCGGCGAAGGTCGGGTGAGGTTCGAAGATATGCACCTTGGCGCCATAGCGGGCATGAATGTCTGCCGCCCAGTTGCCCTGAAACCCGCCCACGTCGAAGACCACGGATTGCGGGCCAAGACCTGTGAACTCCATCCGCCGGGGTTCCATCCTGTCGGCCTTCCAGCGGCGGAAGGCGGCGTAGAACACCTTTGTCCAGGGTTCGCGACGTTGGCGCAGCCAGTGCTTGAGGGAGATGCGCATTAGGTTCCTGTCCGCTTGACCGCCGTTGTGGCAATCCTTACAGGCGCGGTCAGGGTGCCACAAGGCAGGGGTTCCATGACGTGGACCGGACAGCAGGTAGGGGCGCGGAATGATCTATGTGCGGCTGCTCGGGGGCTTGGGCAACCAGTTGTTCCAGTATGCATCAGCCCGGGCAGTGGCACTGCGCCGCGGTGTGGGTCTGGGGCTGGACCTGCGCGAACTGGGCGGGCGGGCGGCGCATATCACCTATGGACTGAACCACTTCGCGATCAAGGCCGAGGTGGACCCGGCCGGATTGCCGCCCACGAAGGCGGGCAATCCGGTGGGCTATGCGCTGTGGCGGGCCGGGATGTGGCGTGGCCCGCGGTTCCTGCGGGAGAGGGGGCTGGGGGTGAACCCTGCCGTGATGGCGGCGGAGGACGGCACCTATCTGCACGGCTATTTCCAGAGCGAGACGTATTTCGCCGACGTGATCGACCAGATCCGCGCGGAGTTGACGATCACCACCCCACCCAGCGCCGAGAATGCCGCCTGGCTGGCACGGATTGCGGCGGATGCACAGGCGGTGTCGGTGCATCTTCGGCGGGGGGATTATGTCAGCGCCGCCAAGGGCAGCGCCACGCATGGCACCTGCGACGAGGCCTATTACCGCGCGGGTCTTGCGAGGATTGCCGAAGCCACGGGCATGGTTCCGCGCGCCTATGTCTTTTCCGACGATCCAGGCTGGGCGGCGGCAAACCTTTCGCTTGGGGTGGAGACGCTGGTGGTCGGGCATAATGGGCCGCTTCAGCATTATGAGGATCTGCGCCTGATGGCGGCCTGCCGCCACCATGTGATCGCCAATTCCACCTTTTCCTGGTGGGGCGGCTGGCTTGACCACAAGGCCGACAGGATCGTGATCGCCCCCGCGCGGTGGTTCGCCTCGGACGATCTTGTGAACCCGGATATCCTGCCGGCAGACTGGATCGCGCTTTAGCCTGCGGCGGCAAGGATGGCGCGGGCTGCGCGCCCGTGCAGATCGGCATGGTCCAGGGCGCGGCGGCGGTTTTCGGCAATGGCCGGGGCGCGGGCGGTGTAATCGGCATCCGACATGCGGGCGAGGGCGGTGGTGATGTCGTCTTCGGACGTGCAGGCGATGATCCCGTCGGGATCAAAGAAATCCGCGATGTCGGGCGCGCCCCAGTAGATGGGCACCGTATCGCAGAGAAGCGCGTCGATCAGCTTTTCGGTGAAATAGGACGGCTCACGCAGGTTTTCGATCACCACGGAATAGCGATAGGGGGCCAGACCATCCGCCTTGTCGGCAAAGGGGCGATAGCCGCGTCCCATCACATCAACCGGCAGATCATGGCTGCGGATATGGTCCACGATCCGGTGGCGCAGGCGGTGGCCTTCCCAATCGCGCTTGGCCGAGGCGATGAGCGAGGCGAGCGCGGTCTTGGTCCGGTCGATCCGGGCAGGATCCGGGATGAAGGTCGATCCAAAGGGCAGGAACACCCCGTTCGGAACTGCGCCGATCAGCGGTCGGTTCTTGGTCAGCACGCGAAAGAACCGCCGATGGAACATCCGTGCAAGGCGCAGGTGCTTTCCATGCACGGCATCGGGTTCCACGATCATCAGGGAAAGCTGTGCGCGGCGGCGGCCGCGCAGGGAGAAATAGAGGCGGGTCTTGGGGTAGGTGATCAGGTGATCGGTCGCCGCCATGTCCGCGACCGTGCCGCGCCCAAGCCGTGCGGGGCGGCCCAGAGGCCAGTCCAGCCGGTCGAGCGGAAGTGCGGGAAGCCCTTCGGGCAGACGCTCGGCATAGGGGATCACGGCGATGGCGGGCAGGTCATCCGGCGCAGTCATCGGTCGAGCGTGTAGAGCGAGTTGTTCCGGTTGCGCGCCACCAGCCTGTAGCCGTGCCGCGCAAAGGCGGCGGTGCAGCCGGGATAATCGGCCTGTGGTTCGGGATGTTCGATGACGATGCGGCGGGGCAGCATCCGGGGCGGGCAGCCGTCGAGGAAGGGGACAAGGGCGCGGTCCTCATGCCCCTCGATGTCGATCTTCAAGCCGTGGATGGCGTCAAGGCCCGTCTCGGACAGGATCGCCGCAAGGGTGCGGATCGGCATGTCGCCCGATGCGCTTTCCTGCACGGCGACGATGGCCACGTCATCCTTGCGGATCACCAGATCCCCGCGGCCATCGCTGTCAGAGACTGCGGCGTGAATGGGGGTGACGTTATGCAGCCCCGTGGCAGCGGCATTCCAGCGGATGCGCGCGATCATCTTGGGATTGGCGTCGATGGAGACGACGCGGCCCTGCGGTCGCGCCACAGCCAGAGGCAGCGAGTAAAGACCTATATTGCAGCCCAGATCGACGAAACCCGCGTCAGACGGCGCCCCGTCAAGCAGAAAGTCGATATCCTGCCCGTTATAGGTGGGCACCAGCAGCAGGCCGTATTCGATCAGGTTGTTTTCACCCCGGATGCGGTAGGCTGCGCCGCGATAGCGGATGTCCAGCGTGCCCTTGCCCAGGGCGAGGATCAGCCGCGTCATGCGGCCCCGGAACACACCGCGTTTCAGCACCGTCGCCCGGGCAAGCGCGATGAGCAGGCGCTGAACGGTGTTCGGCGCGAAGTGGCCGAAAGGCAGGGCGGCGTCCGCATCCTGTGTGGATTGTTCCGCAGCCGTGACCGACCGCCAGTTTCGCTGCATCTTTGCCATGCTCCGCTATTCCCCGGTGGGGTAGCAGGTCGCGCCTTGCTTGAAAACCGTGGTGAAGGCCGGGTGGCAGGAAAAGGAAAAGCCCCGGCACGAGGCCGGGGCTTTGACGATGGGAAAAGGATTGGCTGGGGCTTATGCCTCGGCCTCTTCCTTCTTCTCGGCGATCTCTTCGCCGGTCTCCTGATCGACCATCTTCATGCCAAGGCGCACCTTGCCACGGTCGTCGAAGCCCAGAAGCTTGACCTTCACTTCCTGACCTTCCTTCAGCACCTCGTTCGGGTGGTTCAGGCGCTTGTTCGCGATCTGGGACACATGGACCAGACCGTCGCGCTTGCCGAAGAAGTTCACGAAAGCGCCGAAATCGACCAGCTTCACCACGCGACCGGTGTAGATATGGCCTTCTTCCGGCTCTGCCACGATCGACCAGATCATGTCATAGGCGCGCTTGATCGCATCGGCCGAGGAAGACGCGATCTTGATCACGCCATCGTCGTTGATGTCCACCTTGGCACCGGACGTTTCCACGATCTCGCGGATGACCTTGCCGCCCGACCCGATCACTTCGCGGATCTTGTCGGTGGGGATGGTCAGCGTTTCGATCTTGGGCGCGTATTCGCTGAAGCCCTGCGGGGCGGACAGCGCCTTGTTCATCTCGCCCAGGATGTGCAGACGGCCGTCCTTGGCCTGTGCCAGCGCCTGTTCCATGATTTCCGGGGTGATCCCGGCAACCTTGATGTCCATTTGCAGCGAGGTGATGCCGTTTTCGGTGCCCGCCACCTTGAAGTCCATGTCGCCCAAGTGATCCTCGTCGCCAAGGATGTCGGTCAGCACGGCCCAGCGGCCATCATCTTCCAGGATCAGGCCCATGGCCACACCGGCGACCGGTGCCTTCAGCGGAACGCCCGCATCCATCATCGACAGCGACCCGCCGCAGACAGAGGCCATCGAGGAGGAGCCATTCGATTCGGTGATCTCCGACACCACGCGGATGGTGTAGGGGAAGTCGGTGGGCGCAGGCAGCACGGCCTGCAGCGCGCGCCATGCCAGCTTGCCATGGCCGATTTCACGGCGTCCGGGCGAACCCACACGGCCAACCTCGCCCACCGAATAGGGGGGGAAGTTGTAGTGCAGCAGGAAGTTGGAACGCGAGTTGCCGTGCAGGGCGTCGATGATCTGCTCATCTTCGCCGGTGCCCAGCGTGGTCACGACCAGCGCCTGCGTTTCGCCACGGGTGAACAGGGCCGAGCCGTGGGTGCGCGGCAGGACGCCGGTTTCCGACACGATCGGACGCACGGTCTTGTTGTCGCGGCCGTCGATGCGCGCGCCACCGTTGATGATGTCGCCGCGCAGGATGGACGATTCCAGCTTCTTGATCGCCGCGCCAAGGTTGGCGTCAGCATTGTCTTCTTCCGACAGGGCCGCGCGGATGGCGTCCACCGCAGCCGAGATGGCGTTGGTGCGATCCTGCTTGTCCTTGATGGCAAAGGCCGCGCGCATCTGCGCCTCGCCTGCCGCCTTCACGCGGGCGTAAAGCTCGGAATAATCCGGGGGTGTGAAGTCGAAGGGCTCCTTGGCGGCATCTTCCGCAAGGTCGATGATCAGGTCGATCACCGGCTGCATCGCGGCATGGCCGAACTTCACCGCGCCAAGCATCTCGGCCTCGGTCAGTTCATAGGCCTCGGATTCCACCATCATCACGGCGTCCTTGGTGCCGGCAATGACGAGGTCGAGGCGCTGATCGGGGTTGTTCCGCAGGTTCTGCAGATCATCCACGGACGGGTTCAGCACATATTCACCGTTCGAGAAGCCGACGCGCGCCGCGCCGATCGGGCCCATGAAGGGCACGCCCGAGATGGTGAGGGCGGCGGAAGCCGCGATCATCGCCACGATATCGGGTTCGTTATGCAGGTCATGCGACAGCACGGTCGCCATGACCAGGACTTCGTTCTTGAAGCCATCCACGAAGAGCGGGCGGCAGGGACGGTCAATCAGACGCGAGGTGAGCGTCTCTTTCTCCGACGGGCGCGCCTCGCGCTTGAAGAAGCCGCCCGGAATCTTGCCGGCGGCGTAGTATTTTTCCTGATAATGCACGGTCAGGGGGAAGAAGTCCTGCCCCGGCTTTGCGCTTTTGGCAAAGGTGACGTTGGCCATGACCGAGGTTTCGCCCAGCGTGGCGATCACGGTGCCGTCGGCCTGACGGGCAACCTTCCCGGTTTCCAGCGTGAGCGTTTCACCGCCCCACTGGATGGATTTCTTGATAACGTTGAACATCAGCGGATCCTATCTGAGGGTGTCCGGCCCCTGCCGGCCCCCCGTTTGCATGGCGGCCCCATTGCCGCCGCCCCCTATCCTTCGCATGTGGCCGGGGGCATGGCCTCACGTCGCAGATGAGGCGCCGCATACAGGAAAACGGGCGGTTTGGAAAGGATGCAGATTCGGTGCGGTGGTCGCAGCCGCCGCGTCGGGTGCCGCCGCCAGATGGAAGCGGCGCGCGCAACGTGGCCTTGCGGGCCTGATGCCCGGGGTCTTGTCCGCCGGTCAGACCAGCGAAGTTATCAACTATCAGAAAGCAAATGGGAATTCGGTTTTCCGGGTGGAAATGATGTATTGGAAACCTATATTAACAATCGGGTGAGCCGGATTGCATGCGCGCGGATTTCCTGGAGCGTGAGCCGGAGCAAGACTGATGACATGTCATTTTCGAACCGGAACGGAATTCAGCGCTGAATGATAGAACTGTTTCTCTATGCAAATCAGATTGCGACCTACACCTCGCTGTCTTCATCGGGCAACGGGAACGGCGTAAGGGTCTCGTTGACGGGTGTGCAGGCCCTGGGGGGTGCGGATGAAGTCATCCGGGTGGTCGTTCGGCAGGTCAACCCCGGTCAGTCGGCCTTTCAGAACGGGCAGTTTGTCGACATCTATCTTTGGCCGAGCAACACGCCGGTTGCCCAGAACCTGAATCCGCAGCACGATCAGTTTCAGGGGCGTGCGTCCAGCGGCGAACACCAGATTTTCACGAACCAGCGGTTTGTGATAAATCTGGACGGCTTCTCGGGCGACAGCATCCAGTTCGGGCCCGGGTCAACCCCGCCGCGGAACGAGAGCCTGACTTTCGCCGCGCTCATGGAGGATCCGCCTCCACCGCCCTGCCTTGTTGCCGGCACCCCGATCCTGACCCCGGACGGTTGGCGAAATGTCCATGACCTGCAGGTCGGCGATCTCGTGGAGACACTTGATCACGGAGCACAGCCGATCCTGTGGCGGCAGCACCGAACGGTTTCAGGCAGGGGTCCGTTTGCACCTGTTCGCTTGCGCGCAGGATTGGCAGGCAACCGGGCGGATCTGCTGCTCTCTCCGCAGCATCGTGTGCTTCTTTCCCATCCAAGGGCGGAAATGATGTTTTCCGGCCCGGATGTTCTGATCCAGTCGCAGCATTTGCTGGCTGTTCCCGAGGTGAGCCGCGAGAAGGCTGATGAGGTGACTTACGTGCACCTTCTCTTCGCGCGGCATGAGATCCTTTGCGCCGATGGCGCGGCGGTCGAGTCGCTGCACCTTGGGCCCTATACTGTCAATCGGTTGCTTGGGCCGCAGCGCGAGGAAGTGCAGGCCCTGATTTCGGCTGACCACGGCGATGAAGCGATCTGGCATCAGACTGCGCGTCGTTGCCTGAAGGCCTATGAGGCGCGCGCATTCCTTGGTTCGCAGAGCGAAACCACCTGGCCGGGGTTCCGTCAGCTTGCGGCGGATCGTCAGCCTGCGTTGCAGACGACCCCCGCATTCTGAGGCGGAAGGCCCAGAGACCGAAGCTTTCGGTGTGTTTGCAGGCGGTGAGGGCCGCACCGCGCGGGGTTGCCTTGCCGCAGGATCGAGGGGCGGTTCGTTCCTTGCGCGGTATATTCGTCCCGACCGGCGCGACAGGGCCGGCGCAAGGCATCAAATGGAAAACGCCCGCGCTGGCGGCGCGGGCGTTGTGCATTTCGCAAGTGGGCCGGATCAGCGGCGCAGGCCCAGACGCTGGATCAGCGTGGTGTAGCGGCCTTCGTCCTTGGCTTTCAGATAATCCAGGAGCTTGCGGCGCTGGGCGACCAGCATGAGAAGGCCACGGCGGGAGTGGTTGTCCTTCTTGTGGGTCTTGAAATGCTCGGTCAGCGTCGCGATGCGCGACGACAGGATCGCGACCTGCACCTCGGGCGAACCGGTGTCGCCTTCCTTGGTGGCATAGTCCTTGATCAGGCGGGCTTTTTCTTCAACGGTGATCGACATCGGGTATCTCCTGTGCAGAAGGGTGAAGGCGCAAGCCGGGATGTCGTCCAGCAAGGCCGGGTGGCACCCACCGAGTCGGCAGACCCGGGGGATGCGGGCGTATAGGGGAAATCCGGCTGGTTGAAAAGCGCCAAAAGCGCCGTTCTGTTAACCACCCCTCATGATTCCGGCCGGTTGCGGGCCTGAAACTCTGGCAAACCTGCCCCGAGTCGGGCACCCTGAGCCTTGGGTGAGTGCGGGTGTGGTGGCCTGCGCGCAGACTGTGGGTAAGGGGTGCGTTATGTTGGGGTTGCTCGGGCTTATCGGCCTGATGGTCGCAGGCATGGCCGCCGGTGCTGTGGTGAACTCTGAACCGGATGCGGCGGGCAGCGAACCGGACACACCCGAAAATGATGAAGCAGGGGCGACGACCCTTGATGCCGACGACGGCGCAACTGCGGATCTTCTGGCCTTGTCCGAGGCAGACAGCGATCTCGATGGCATGCCTGCGAGCGATGACCTGCCCAAACTGCCAGAGGCCGGTATCGTGGCCTATGGCACGCGGAGCGGCGACATTCTGAATGGGGCAGGCGGCAATGACCTGCTGTCTGGCGGCGGTGGGCGGGATGCGATTGCCGGGGCCGCAGGCGACGACCTCCTGTTCGGCGGAGCAGGTGATGACGCCATGGATGCAGGCGCTGGCGATGACCGCATGCTGGGCCGCAGCGGTGCGGATCACATGACAGGCGGTGCCGGCGCGGATTGGCTGCGCGGTGGCGCAGGGTCGGATCATCTGGCCGGAGGGGAAGGCGACGATCTTCTGGCCGGAGGGTCGGGCAATGACACGGTGCTTGGTGGCGCGGGCGACGATGATCTGCGTGGCGGCGACGGGGATGACTGGCTGGCCGGTGGCACGGGCAACGATCTTCTTTCCGGTGGGGCCGGGGGCAATACGCTGGATGGGGGCGCGGGGAACGATACGCTGCTGGGCGGGTCAGGGTCGGATTTCCTGAATGCCGGGGCGGGGGACGATGTGCTGGCGCTGACCGGCAACAGCTACGCCACGGGCGATGCGGGGGCGGACGAGTTTCGGCTTCTGGCCCCGGGCCATTCGATCATCGCGGATTTCGACATGGCAGAGGATCGGCTGGTCGTCATCTATCCGCCCGACGCTTCCGGGCCGCCACCCGAGGTGACGGTGCAGACCGACGGCCGGGATGCCCTGATCCTGATGGATGGTGCAGTGCTTGTACGTGTCAGCAACGGCGCGGGTCTGACTGTGGCCGACATTCAGCTTCGCCCCGGTTGACCGCCCTCGAAGAAGGGGAGAAAGGCCGACAACACGGCGTCGGGGTTTTCTTCCATGACGAAATGCCCCGAATCGCAGACGCTGTCGGTGACGTCGGTTGCCCAGCGCCGCCAGATGCCTGCCGGATCGCCTGTGCGTGCGGGAAAGCCGTGCCGCCCCCAGAGGAAATGCATCGGCACCGTGATGCGGTGCCCTGAGGTGCGGTCAGCCATGTCATGCGCGCGGTCGGTGGTCGCCCCGGCGCGATAATCGGCGCACATGGCATGGATGCGTGCGGGGTCGCACACCTGCGCGCGATAGGCCGCCAGTGCCCCAGGGTCGAAAACATCAAGCGATTTCGCCTTGGTCCAGCCTTGCAGCGTATAATCCAGCCAGGCCACGGGATCGGCGGCGATCATGCGTTCCGGCACTGGGGCAGGCTGGGCGAGAAAGGTCCAGTGCCATGCCGACATGGCAAGGTCATAGCCCCAGCTGTCCCAGTATTCGATCGTGGGCGCGATCTCGATGATCCCCAGCCGTCGCAGCCGCACCGAATGATCCAGCGCCATCCGATAGGCCACGCGGGCACCCCTGTCATGGCCAAGGATATGGGCATCCTCCAGACCGAGATGATCCATCAAGGCCACGATGTCGGCAGCCATCTGCCGTTTGGAATAGGCATCATGGTCGGCATCATCAGGTGGGGCATCGCTTTCGCCATAGCCGCGAAGATCGGGGATGATGACACGGAACCTGTCGGCAAAGGCGGGCGCGACGCGGCCCCAGCACAGTCCGTTTTCGGGAAAGCCGTGCAGCAGGATCAGGGGGGTGCCAAGGCCTGCCTCCTGTACGGAAAGGGTGATGCCGGGCAGGGCGATGCGGCGGCGGGTGAAGCCTGCGATCCCGGTCATTCCCATGGCTCCGGTTGCCGGTCATAGCCGATGTAAAGCGGGTGTTTCGGATGACCGTCCCTGGACAGGCCGAGCGAGAACAGGGGCCGCCCCGTGCTGCGCAACAGCGCCTCGACCGCCGCACCCCGGCCCAGATGCGCGCCATGCGTGCCCCAGGCGCAGATGATGCGGTCTGCCCAGGTCGCGGCACTGTCACGGATCGCCGCGTCATTGGCGGGGCCGATGGGATCGGCCACCGCGCGCATGACCCTGGGATCGGTGGCGCGGAAGGCGAAGATGTTGGTCACGCGGAATGCACCGAAACCCAGGGCGCGCGCCCGTCTTTCGCAGCGTTCCACCGTGGGGTCATTCTGCACCTCGGTCGCGGTCGAGGGGTTCAGCATCACGAAGAGCGCCCTTTCCCCTGCCGGATCCCAGACGCGGGTCAGCAGATAGCGATAGGCTTCGCAGGGCGAATACACCGCGATACTGGCGGCATCGCCCTTCTGATGGCTGCGGGTGATCATGCGGCATCGCCTCTGGCTGACCGGGGCAGGGTATTTGAGCCAAGGTGAGATGGCAAAGGGGTCAGTTGAAAACGCGGGAGGGATGCAGTTCGCCGGATTGATAGCGCCCGACGGCAAGAGCCCGACCCTGGTATGAGGCCCAGACCTCGGTTCCCCAGTCGATGCCGCTGGCGATGACCATGCCGGGGTTGCCGTTGCGCAGACGCGCCGCCCCTTCCGGCGTGGCGATCACCTGCGGCAGGTCGGCAAGCCCCAGTTCGAGGGGTTTCAGCAGATGGTCGATGTCATCGCTTCGGGCGAGGCGGTCGATGTCCTCAATGCCGACGCCATCTTCGGCCTCGAACGGCCCCGACCATTCGCGGCGCAGCCATTCCACATGGCCAAGGCAGCCCAAGGCGCGCCCCAGATCGCGGGCGATGGAGCGGACATAGCCACCTTTGCCGCAAACCATCTCAAGAAGCGCATGGTCGGGATCGGGCCGTTCGATCAGCGTCAGGCTGTCCACCCAGAGCGGGCGGGCGGCAAGGTCCATCTGCTCGCCCTCGCGGGCCAGATCATAGGCGCGCTCGCCGGCCACCTTCACGGCAGAAAACTGCGGTGGAACCTGTTCGATCCGGCCGCGAAAGGCCGGCAGCGCGGCCTCGATCTCGTCATCTGTCGGGCGGGATGCGGCGGTCTCGATCACCGCGCCCTCGGCATCATCCGTGGTCGTTGCAGCGCCGAAGCGGATCATGAAGCGATAGGCCTTCAGCGCATCGGTGACGTAAGGCACGGTCTTTGTCGCCTCGCCCAGCGCCACGGCCAGAACACCTGTCGCCGCAGGGTCCAGCGTCCCGGCATGACCGGCCTTCTGCGCCTGAAAGGCCCATTTCACCTTGTTCACCACGGCGGTCGAGGTGATGCCCGCCGGTTTATCGACGATCAGCCAGCCAGAAACAGGCCGACCCTTCTTCGTGCGTGCCATGACGAACCCCATTCGCAAGGCCCCGCCTGCTAGCGAAGGGCGGGGCGGGCGTCAACCGGGCATGGCCTGTCGTGCCGTTTACTCTTTCCCATGGCAGGCTTGGCCTGCTATGCCTTCGCGCATGACTTGGACCTTGCCGAACATTCTGACGGTGATCCGTCTTCTGGCCGCACCTGGCGTGGCGATCCTGTTTCTTTACTTCCACCGGCCCTGGGCCGACTGGTTCGCCTTGGCGTTGTTCATCACGGCAGCGATCACGGATTGGTTCGACGGCTATCTCGCCCGGGCCTGGAAGCAGGAATCGAAGTTCGGCGCGATGCTGGACCCGATTGCCGACAAGGCCATGGTGGTGATCGCGCTGGTCATCATCACCGGCTATTCCGGCATGAACCCGTGGCTCATCCTTCCGGTGACGGCAATTCTGTTCCGCGAGGTGTTCGTGTCCGGCCTGCGCGAGTTTCTGGGCGCCAAGGCCGGTCTTTTGCAGGTGACACGGCTGGCGAAGTGGAAGACCACCGCGCAGATGGTGGCGATTGCCATTCTTTTTCTGGGCACCGGGCTGGAGCATCTGGAGGGGATCGCGCGGCGTGGCCTGACGATGGAGCAATATGCCAACCTTGTCACCCAGGGGCTGGCCGATCCGATCCGGTCCTGCGGGACGCGGGGCTGTTCATCCTATGCCACCATGGTGGGGCTGGTTCTGATCTGGTTCGCCGCGATCCTGACAATGATCACGGGCTGGGACTATTTCCGCAAATCCATGCCGTTCCTGAAGGATGGCCGATGATTGACGTTCTGTATTTCGCCTGGGTCCGCGAACGCATCGGTCTGCCGCGAGAGCGGATCGAGACACAGGCCGCGACCGTGGCCGATCTGGTGGCGGAACTGCGGGCGCGGGAAGACCGCTATGATGCAGCCTTTGCCGATCTGGCAAGCCTGCGCGTGGCTCTGGATCAGGAGCTTGCCTCTTTCGATGCGCCGCTTGCCGGGGTGCGCGAGGTGGCCTTCTTCCCGCCAATGACGGGTGGCTGACATGCGCGTCGCGGTGCAGGCAGGGCGGTTCGATCTGGGCGATGAAGCGCGGGCCTTTGCCGCAGGGGCTGCCGGGGCGGGCGCGGTTGTCACCTTCACCGGGGTCGTGCGCGGCGATGGCGGCATGACGGCCATGGAGATTGAGCACTATCCCGGCATGACGGAAAAGGCGATTGCCGCAATTGCGGATCAGGCAGTGGCCCGCTGGTCGCTGATCGACGTGCTGGTGATCCACCGGCATGGGCGGCTGGCCGTGGGGGAGGCGATCATGATGGTGGCCACCGCCGCGCCGCACCGGGCCGATGCCTTTGCTGCGGCGGAATTCCTGATGGATTATCTGAAATCCCGCGCCCCCTTCTGGAAGAAGGAAATCGGTGCCGAAGGCGCGGCATGGGTTGCCGCCAGGGAGGCGGACGAGGCCGCGCTTACCCGCTGGTAAACCGCGCCCTGTAGGCAGGCAGGACATCCCCTGCCAACGGCTCGGCCAGATAGACCGCCCGCGCGATGGCGCGCGCCAGGCAGCAGGCGGCGGCATGGCCCAGGCGGAAGGCATCCCCCACCGGATCGGAAAGCGGTCGGTCGCCCGTGGCGGCGGCAAAGACCAGATCGCCGTCGATCAGCGTGTGCGACGGCGCCAGCGCGCGCGCCATGCCATCCTGCGCCGCTGTCGCAAGCCGCAGGCATTCGGCCTGCGTCAGCGCGGCATCCGTGGCGACGATGGCGATGGTGGTCGCCTCGCCCTGCCCTTTGGAGGGCAGGGGTTCGTGGGTCGGCTCATGCATGACGGCGGGGCCAAGACCGCCGAACTCCTCCCCCATCTCCCAAGGTGCGGCCCAGAAATGCGGCCCGTCGCCCACCGTGGCCGACCCCAACGCATTCACCGCCACCAGCGCCCCCACGCAATGCCCGCTCTCCAACACCGTAGAAGCCGACCCGAGGCCGCCCTTCCAGCGCCCGGTCAACGCGCCGTATCCTGCACCTGCGGTGCCCAATGCGCAGAGCGGCGCCGCCGCGTCCAGCGCCGCCCGACCCAGCGCGTGATAGGGGTTTCGGTCCCAGCCTTTGTCGCCGCCATTCAGCAGATCGAACAGGATCGCCCCCGGCACGATGGGCACAGGCTGATCGCCCACGGCAAATCCGCGCCCCATCGCACGCAATCCATCGGCCACGCCGGAACAGGCATCGAGGCCGAAAGCCGACCCGCCCGCCAGCACCAGCGCATCCACTTGCTGAACCAGCCGATCGGGCGACAGAAGATCGGTCTCGCGCGTGCCGGGGGCGCCGCCCATCACATGCACGGCGGCGGTGAACGGGCGGTCCGCGGTCAGCACGGTGACGCCGGAGCGCAGCGTCGCGTCATGGGCATTGCCCACGACCAGCCCGGAGACATCGGTGATCAGGTTCCTTGGTCCCGGTCGCATCTGGGCCTCCTCGTGGCGCGGCGGCAAGGCCACCTTCGGATGGGTCGCATGGCCTGCCTCCTCGGGCAAGGGAAAGCCGGTTTTCCGCAGCATCGCCGCAGAAGGATGATTCCGCCACGTCGGCCGGGATTTCGGCCCTTCTCTCGGCACGGGGGTTGACGCAATTGTGTTCACACGTCCTTCTGTGTTCGAAATTCGCAAGCCTGAGTCCGTCTCGCCCATCTCCTCCAAGCCCGAGTTCCCAAAGTGCATTCCATCCTGATCCGACTGACCGCTCTTGTGGCCCTGCTTGGCCTTGCCGCCTGCGCCGATGTGCCTGACAGCGGTGCCGCCCCGCCAAGCCCTGCCGATGTGCCGCCACATTACCAGGCGGTGCAGGATGGCGAATACCTCATCCCGGCGGTGGAGCCGTTGCATCTGTTCGGCACCAACCCGCGCAGCGAAGTGGACTATGCCGGGATCGAAGCGCCGGGCACCATCGTTGTCGATACCTATGCGCGGGTGCTTTACTATGTGCTCGAGGGCAACCGCGCCGTGCGCTATGGCATCGCCGTGGGGCGCGAGGGAATCTCCTTCCGCGGCACGGGCTATGTGGGGCGCAAGGCGGAATGGCCGTCCTGGACGCCGACGCGCAACATGGTGCGCACGCGGCCCGATCTTTACGCCGAATTCGCGGGTGGCTTGCCCGGTGGGCTGGACAATCCGCTGGGCGCACGGGCGCTTTACCTCTATCGCGGGGGGCGGGATACGATGTTCCGCATCCATGGCACCATCGACAATGCCTCGATCGGTCGCGCCACCAGCGCAGGCTGCATCCGGCTGTTCAACCAGGATGCCATCGACCTTTACAACCGCGCCCAGCCGGGGGATCGCATCAAGGTGCGCACGCTTGAGGAAAGCCTCGCCGCCGAAGGCCCCTACATGGACGATGCCTATGGCCGCGCCGTGCCGGACACGCCCGAAAACCGGGATCGCCTTGTCCGCGACCTGGCCGATATTTCCGCCGCCGAGGCCCGCAATCGCGAGGAGCAGCTTGCCGCCTCCGCCGCCGCCGAGGCCGAACTCGCACGCGAAGAGCGGCGGCGCCTGCGCCAGTGTCGCAATCGCGGGATAGCCGATGAGGACTGCCCGGTGTTTCAGGAATTGCCGGGCTGACCCGACTCTGGACGTTCCAAGGGAAAGGGCGAGGGGAAACCCTCGCCTTTTCCGTGCCGATGACCGGTCTGATCTCAGATGATGACGTAATCCTTCAGCGTCGTCTCCACCACTTCCCAGGTGCCTTCGAAACCGGGGCGGATGATCCAGCTGTCGCCTGCCTTCAGGTGGATCGCGGCGCCATCCTTGTCGGTCAGGATCGAATGGCCGGAATGGATATGGACATATTCCCATTCCGAATAGGTGATCTTCCATTTGCCGGGGGTGGATTGCCACATGCCGGACGCGATGCCGTTCCCATCCTCGATGCTCCAGGTGGTGTGGACGGGGTCTCCCGACAGCACCCTTTCAGGGGCGGGACGGTCGATTTCCGGGGTGATGCCGTCGCGGGTGACGCGCTGGGTAAAGGACATGGGGAACTCCGCTTTGCCTGGCCCCCATGGAAGGCAAGGGCAGCACCGGGGTCAAGGGGATTTGGCCCCTGCGTCATGCCGCGCTGCGGCGATGGATTCTTGCTGTCGCGGCGCGGCTGTGCCTCTATAACGGGCAGAATTAGGAAAGGGACCCGCCGATGAGCGCCACCGCCCCCGTCCGGCCCGTGCTGCCGCCCGACATCACCGCCCGCAAGGGGGGTGTGCCACTGGTCACGCTGACGGCCTACACAACCCCCATGGCGCGACTGGTGGATGCCCATTGCGACATCGCGCTGGTGGGGGATTCGGTGGGTATGGTGCTGCATGGCATGCCATCGACCATCGGGGTGACGCTGGACATGATGATCCTGCATGGCCGCGCCGTCGTGCGCGGGCTGTCAAAGGCGATGGCGGTGATCGACATGCCTTTCGGCAGCTATGAGGAAGGTCCGGCGCAGGCCTATCGCAACGCCGCGCGACTTATGGCCGAAACCGGTGCGCCTGCGGTCAAGTTGGAAGGCGGGCAGCACATGGCCGACACCATCGCCTTCCTCACGGCACGGGGCGTGCCGGTGATGGCCCATGTCGGCCTGACCCCCCAGGCAGTGAACACGCTGGGCGGCTACAAGGTGGTGGGTCGTGATGCCGAGGCCGCAAGGGTGATGGCCGATGCCAGGGCGTGCGAGGCGGCAGGGGCCTTTTCCATCGTGCTGGAAAAGGTGCCGGTCGGGCTGGCGGGGGACATCACGCAGGCGCTGCGCATCCCCACCATCGGGATCGGAGCAGGGGTGGATTGCGACGGTCAGGTTCTGGTGATCGACGACATGCTGGGCATGTTCACCGATTTTCGCCCGAAATTCGTGAAACGCTATGCCGATCTGGGCGCAGCGGCGGATCAGGCCATCGCCACCTATGCCGCCGAGGTGCGCGCCCGCGCCTTTCCGGGGCCGGAACATGGCTTTGCCGATCAGGTGGTGAAGGCGTGACCCAGATCATCCGGACGGTGGCGGAACTGCGCGCGGTGGTGCGCGGCTGGAAGGCCGAGGGGCATGTCGTGGGCGTGGTCCCCACGATGGGTGCGCTGCATGAGGGGCATCTGAGCCTTGCGCGCCGGGCCAAGGCGGAATGCGGGCGGGTGATCACGACGATCTTCGTCAACCCGATGCAGTTCAACAACCCCGACGATCTGAAGAAATACCCCCGGACCGAAGACGCCGATGCCGCGCTGCTGAATTGGGTCGGGGTCGAGGTGATCTTTGCCCCCGCTCCGGAAGAAGTTTACCCCGAAGGTTTCGTCACCAAGGTGACGGTCGGCGGCGTGTCGCAGCCGTTGGAGGGAACCTTGCGGCCGGGGCATTTCGAAGGCGTGGCCACGGTGGTGGCCAAACTGTTCGGGATGTCGCAGGCGGATCGGGCCTATTTCGGGCAGAAGGATTGGCAGCAGTTGCAGGTGGTGCAGCGGCTGGTGGCCGATCTGAACATGGCCGTTACCGTGGTGGGCTGCGAAACCGTGCGCGATCCGGATGGTTTGGCCATGTCCTCCCGCAATGTGCGCCTGACGGCCGAAGGGCGCCGCCGCGCGCCTGCGCTTTATGCCGCCATGCTGGCGGCGGCACGGGATTTCCGGTCGGGTATGGCCGAGGATCAGGCCATGGCCCGCGCGACCGCGGCGGTTCTGGCCGAGGGGTTCGACAGCGTGGAATACATCGCCCTGCGCGATGCCGAAACGCTGGGCGATGTCACCGATCCCGACCGTCCGCTGCGGATGCTGGCCGCGGCGTGGATCGACGATGTCCGCCTGATCGACAACATCGCCGTCTGAGGCTCGTCAGAGCTGCAACCTGTCGGATTGCATCGAGGCGAAGTGCTTCGCCTCGCCCCCGGCACGCCGCTGTTCGGCAAAGGGGTCGATGCGCGGATCGGCCGCGCGCAGGGTGCGGGACGACAGTCGCGCATCCTTGGCCAGATAGAAGCGCCCGCCATGGTCGATGGTGATGGCCTCCAGCCGGTCGAACAGCGCCTGCGCGCGGGCAGTGGCCGGAAAATCCAGCGCCAGCGTATGCCCCGGCTGTGGGAAGGAAATCCCTGTCCCCTCTGCCCCAAGCCGTTTCAACACCGCAAGGAAAGACCCTTGCCCGCTGGCCGAGATGGCCTGCAAGAGGGCCGTCATCCCCGCCCGGGCGGATGCGTCGGGCAGCACGCATTGGAATTGCAGAAACCCCTTGCGCCCGTAGATGCGGTTCCAGCCGAGAATGGCGTCAAGCGGGTAGAAATAGCTGTCCCAGTCCACCAATTGCCTGCCCTGCTTGCGCAGGCCCGCCTGCCAGTAGAGCGCGTTGAAGGCGCGCACGCTGTAGCGGTTCAGGGCGAAACCCGGCAGATCGAAGGGCATGGGTTTTTTCCCGCGCGACCGGGGGAGCGCGGGATGACGCCCCAACTCATCGCGCCGCGCATGTTCGCCGGTCATCACCAGTGACCGGCCCATGGCATCGCCGGTGGCAAGGCAGTCGATCCAGGCGACGGAGTAGGTGGCTTCGGTCTCTGCATCCAGCAGGTCCATCGCGGCGGCAAGGTTTGGTGCGGGCGTGATGATCTGCCGGATCCAGCCCGTCTCCACCGCGCGCAGGCGGATCGCGGCGCGCAGGATGATGCCGGTCAGGCCCATGCCGCCCACCGTCCGGTCGAACAGATCGTGGTTGTCCGCAGGCGTGCAACGCTGGACCGCGCCTTCGCCATCCATCACCTCGATCCAGTCGATGGTGCCGCGCATCCCCCCGTCGCGGTGGTGGTTCTTGCCATGCACATCGGCGGCGATCATGCCGCCCAGCGTCACGAATTTCGTGCCGGGCGTGACGGCGGGAAACCACCCCTGCGGCAGGAAGGCGGCGATGATGTCACCCAGAAGGATGCCCGCCTCGGCCACCAATTGGCCGGTGGCGGGATCGAAGGCAAGCACCCTGTCAAACCGGCGCATGTCCACGGTCTGGCGTCCCACCGCGCTGTCGCCATAGGCGCGGCCATTGCCGCGCGCGATCAACGGGCCTGCGGACAGCGCGGCGCGCAATTCTCCCTCGCTGTCGGGTTGCACCAGACGGGTGTCATGCACAGGCGTGCGCCCCCAGCCGGACAGCCTCATGCCAGGGCCCCGCGGCGGGTGAAGACGTATTTGCTGTCCAGCTTGTACTTCACCACATAGCCTACCGTCAGCCCGATCACCGCGCCCAGTTCGCGCATCGCATCCGTGCGCCAGATCACCCAGAAGGCGGTTTCGGTCGCCCAGAACAGGGCCGTCGTGACCAGACCCATGACGGTATAAAGCAGGAATTGCTGCCCCCCCGCCCTCAGGCCGGTGGTGGCGTCATTGAAGATGTAGCGCTTGTCGAGGATGTATTTCAGCACCAGCCCCGCCGCCGTTCCCGCCAACATGGCCAGGGTGAAGATTGCCGCGCTCTCGCCCAGGCTCAGCACGATGCGCTGCACCCCCAGATTGGCCAGCGTGGCCAGCACGGCAAAGGCGGTGTAGCGCAACACAAGCGTCGCCCGGGTCATAGAAGCGCACCCCCAAGAAGGAAGCCCGCCGATGCAAGAAGGCAGATACGGCTGACCTTGTCCTTGACGGCATAGATCACCGGATCGTCATGCATCCGGCCGCGATGGGTGATCAGCACGATACGGGTGATCCAATACAACTGGATGACAAAGACCCCCCACAGGATCGAAGGTTGCCTGTAAAGTTCGCGCACATCCGGCGTGTTCAGGTAAAGCGCCAGAACCAGCACCGACACGAAGCCCGAACCCAGCGCAATCATGCTGATGATCGGCAAATCGTCCACATGATACCCCCGCCCGACGACATCCAGTTTGCCGCGTTCAGCAAGGTCCACCAGTTCGGCCTGCCGTTTCACGGCGGCAAGTGCGAAGAAGAAGAAGATCGCGAAGGCAAAGAGCCAGACGGAAATCTCGATCCCCGTGGCGACACCGCCCGCCAGGATGCGCAATGTGTAAAGCCCTGCCAGGACGCAGATGTCGATGACGATCTGCCGCTTCAGATGCAGCGAATAGGCCGTGGTCAGTACGAAATAGCAGCCCATCAACGTGGCAAAGGGCAGACCAAGCGGAAGCGACAGGCACAACCCACCGATCAGGAAGCCCGGTGCCAGAAAGGTGCCCAGAGCCACCGGCAAGGCACCCGAGGCAAAGGGTCGCTTGCGTTTGCGCGGATGGGCGCGGTCGGGGCCGAGGTCCAGCAGATCGTTCAACAGATAGACGCCGGATGCGATCATGCTGAAGGCGGCAAAGGCCATCAGACCCTGCAACAGCGTGGCCCCGTCAAAGCGATGCGCGGCAAGGATCGGCACGAAGATCAGCGTGTTCTTCAGCCATTGGTGCGGGCGCAGCGCCTTGAGGAAGGGCCGCAGCACGGGTTCCGCCGTCACGATATGTTCGATCGGCTTCCCCAACGCTTCGGCGCGGCGGACCACATCGGGCTTGGCATTGACGGTGATGATCGCCCCGGCCTCTGCCCAGACGGCAAGATCGGCGGCATGGTCGCCCATATAGGCGAAGCGGCCTGCACCGAAATGCTGCGTCAGGAAGGCGGCCTTGGCGCTGCCCTTGAGGTTGGTCTGCCCGTTGGAGCCATGCACCTCGTCAAACAGCCCCAGATGGGCCGCGATGCGATCGGCCAGCGCCTGATCTGCCGCCGTTACCAGAGCGGTTCGCCCGCCGCTTGCCTGCCAGTCGCGGATATGATCCAGCACCGCCGTGTCATAGGGCAGTGTGGTCACGTCGATGCGCGACTGTTCGGCCAGCAGGCGCTTCAACGCGGCGCGCCCGCCCATGAGCGCGGCAATCGCCTGAAACGGGCTGCGCCAGTTCCGACCGAAGGCCGACCAGAAGCTTTCATGCAGCATGTCCGACCGGACAAGAGTGCCGTCCAGATCCACCACCAGCACCGCCTGATCAGGCATTTCGCCCAAGGTGGTTGCGGGCGGGGTCATGGTTGTCTGTGCGGGAGAAGGCCGCGCCGTCATGCCTTGGCTCCTTCTTTCGCGGAGGGCGTTTGCCGCAGCAGGGATGCGACATAGCCGAGGATGGCAAGGTTCAGCAGTGCCTGAACCGAAGGATAGATGTTCGGGTTGTCGTAGCTGTGGACCGGCCCGCTCGCCTCCCGCAGCAGCGTGGTCGGGATACCCCAGGCCGTGGCACCCCACACAAGGGCAAGCAGAACCACGATCTGCCCCGGTTGCGCCTGCTGCAACAGGCGCGGGGCCAAAAGTGCCAGAGCCACCCCGATCAGCGTCATGTCATAGTCATAGGCATAGGGGCTGATGAACAGCGGTGCCACGACTGCCGCCGCAACCAACGTCACCCGATCCGCACCGCGCAGGGCCAGAAACAGGAGTCCCGCCACGGCAAGCAGGGCAGAAAGGGCTTGTATCGCCAGCGCGAAATCGGCCGATGCGCCAAAGCTGCGCAGGAAGGCATAGACCGACACCATGCGATGCAGCGGATAGAGCCCTTGCCGCAGGAACCCCATCGCCTCATCGGACGCGGCCAGCGTCAATGCGAACAAGTCCGTGCCGAAGGCCGCCGCCGCCGCACCGAGAGTGGCCGCACAGGTCGCAACTGCAACCGCCGCCAGCCGCCATTGCCCGGTCAACAGGGCCCCGGCCCCGATGCCGACGGCGATATGCGGCTTGATCGCCGCCAGGCCCATCGCCACGCCCGCATGCAGGTTCGGCGTCACGATGCCACGCGCCGAAAGGGCCACCAGCCCCGCAAGCAAGAGCCCGTTCTGTCCGGTGCGGACATTCACGAGGATTGCCGGAAACACCAGCATGAAGACCAGCGCCAGATGCCCCGGCGCAAGGCCGCGCAGCGCCACAAGGTACAGCGCAAGGGTCAACGGCAGGAAAACGGCATAAGCCACCCAGACCGGCACCATCCCCAGCGCGACCATAAGGAAATTGTGCTGCGGCGGATAGGTATAGGGCATGAAGGATTCGCTGTTCAGAACCTCGGCCTGCGCCGCAAAGAGGGTGGTCGTGCCATAGGCCTCGGCCAGCCGCCCATCCCAATACAGCCAGCCGACCAGCCAGAAGGTATCAATGTCGGTCATCACATAGTCGATCAGACCTTCGGACTTCATGTAGAGGTCCGCCATCGTCTTGATTGCGGCCACCAGGCAAACCAGCGCAAGCACGATGATCGTCCGCGGCTTCGCAAGCCCGGTCATCCGCTTGCCATGGGACGAGGCTTGTGACGCAACCGGCATCGCATGGGTGGAAAGCATCGGTCGGTGCTCCTCGGTCAGATCTTCAGCCGCTTGAAGACGGGTTCGGGAATGTTGCGGATCACCAGCATCACAAGCCACCAGACCGGCCGCACGTAAACAATGTTACGGCGCTTTGCCTGTGCGTTGAAGATTGCCTCGGCCACTTCTTCCGGCGCTGCGGTCAGCTTGGCGGGAAGATCCATGCCGGCGGTCATCCGGGTGGCGATGAACCCTGGCGACACGGTAACGACATGCACGCCCAGACTGGCCAGGCGGTTGCGCAGCCCGGAAAGATAGGCGGTGAACCCCGCCTTGGCCGATCCGTAAATATAGTTTGTGGCGCGGCCTCGGTCGCCTGCGACCGAACTGATCCCGATGATCGTTCCCGATCGCCGCGCGGCAAAGGCATTGGCAAGGTGGCCAAGGATGCTTGCCGGGCCCTCATAATTGCTGCGCATCACGGCGATCGCGGCGGTCATGTCCAGCTCATCCTCGGCCTGCTTGCCCAGAAGGCCCACAGCGCAAACGGCGATATCAGGCAGCACCGGCAGACCAGCGACAAAGGCGGCATGTCCCTCCACATCCAGCGCATCAAAGGGCAGGAGCGTGACCGGCACGCGGTAGCGCAGTTCAATATCGGTCTTTTCCGCGGCGAGCCGGTCCGGATCGCGCGCGGCAAGCTGGATCGCATAGCCTTCGGCGGCGAAGCGCCGCGCCGTGGCACGGGCAACATCTGACCGCGCCCCCAGAAGCAGGACGGTCCCCTTCGGGATCACGGATGAAATCGTCGGCACAGGTCTGCCCTTCTGTTCTTTCTGATGTCCGCAGGCCACGGGAAGGCGGGGCCGGCGCGTTCAAGGCATTGGGCTAATCAAGGGTTTTGGCGGAATTGTGTCGTATTGGGGAACAATGCGGGCAAAGCCGGGATTGCTTGGTTAACAGAAGTTAATCAAGCAGATCCCGCAACACCAGCGCCATCACCTTGGCACTGTCGGTCATGTCCTGCACGCTCACCCATTCATCCGGCTGATGCGCCAGATGCAGCAGGCCCGGGCCATAGGCGATGCAGTTCTTCAACCTGCCGATCCTGTCGATATGCTTCTGGTCATATGTGCCCGGGCTGACCACGTAATCCGCCACCTGCCCCAGCACGCGTTCGATGGCTGCGGCGGTGGACCGCACGATCGGCGCGTCGCGGCTGGTCTGGGTCGGCTGCACCTCGAACAGGTCGCGGATGGTGTAGGCAAATCCGGGGCGGCGGTCCCGCACCCGGTCCAGCACCGCGTGCAATTCGGCCTTCACCTCGGAAATCGCTTCTTCGATCAGGAAACGCCGGTCCAGAATGATGCGGCAGCGATCCGCGACGCAGGGCGCGGGCAGGCCGGTATAACCTTCGGGCGGCTCCGGCTCGCCGCCATGGATGGAATTGATGTTCAGCGTCGATTGCCGGGCCTGCGGGGGCACCACCGGCATCGCGGTCTGCCGTGTGGTGAGCAGCGGGTAGAGATGATGCTCGATCTCCTCCAGCACCGCGCCCATATGGCGGATGGCACTGTCGCCCAGAAACGGCATCGACCCATGCGCGATGCGGCCATGGGTTTCCACCTCGGCCCACCAGACGCCGCGATGGCCCAGACAGATGCGATCCTTGTGCAGCGGTTCGGGGATGATCACATGCTGCACCCGCTCCGGCGCGAAATAGCCCCGCTCGGCCAGCCAGGCCACACCGCCATAGCCACCCGATTCCTCATCCGCCGTGGCGCTGATCTCGATGCTGCCGCGCCAGTTTGGCGTGGTGGCCAGGAAAGCCTCGGCAGCGATCACGCTCGCGGCAAGGCCGCCCTTCATGTCGCAGGCCCCGCGTCCGTAAAGGCGATCCCCTTCCAGCGCGCCGCCGAACGGGTCGCGGGTCCAGCCATGGCCCACCTCAACCACATCATGGTGGCTGTTGAAATGCACGCAGTCGCCCGGACGCCCCGAGGTGATGCGCGCCACCATGTTCCAGCGCGGAAAGGCGTCGCTGTCACCCGGCGCACCAAGGGCGCGGAGCATCTCCACCTGCCAGCCCTGCGCCATCAGCCGCGCCGCAAGGTATTCGCAGATCTCGCGGTAATGCAGGCCAGGCGGGTTCAGCGTGGGAATGCGGATCAGATCCTGCGCCAGCCCGATCAGGTCGGCACGCCGGTCATCGACGGTACTGAGCAGCGCTTCCATCATGGCGCCCATGGTGCGGCCTTGCCGCCCGCCTGCCAAGTGGGGAAAGCCGCCATGGCTTGCGATGCAGCCTGCAACGGGCAACTATGCGGCATGAGTTGCGCCGACAGACAGAGGTCACGGCATGGTTGCCTTCTTCAAGCTCGCCCTTTTCGGCTATATCGGCCTGACGGTGATCTACTGGATCCTGTCGATCTATGCCCGCTCGACGGAACGTGAGCGGCTGGAAAAGGATTATGACAAAGGTGGTGTGAAAGGCCCCCGCGATGCCTATATCCAGCGCGGCATGGAGGCATACGAGCACAGCCTTCGGCGGCGGCTGATTTGGCTTGTCTTCGTCATCCCGACACTGGTCGTGCTGGCACTGGTCTGGATATTGAACTTCAGTTGAGGCGGAAATGCGTTACTTCAAATGGGCAGTCTACGGCATCGCGGCGCTCTTCCTCTTTGCCTTCCTGCATTACACCCTGCCGCAGCATGACATTGTCCGCATCGTCGGCACGGAAAACCGACGCATGGATCTGGGCGAAAACAGCTGGTTCTGGGCCGCGCCAGACGTGGGCACCGGATCGGGTGCCAGCCGGGATGTGTTTTTCGTCAACGCCGTCTATCCCAACGGCAAGACGATGGAATATCGCAACGAAGACACCGGCTGGGGCTGGCCGCCCTATTTCAAGATGAACAGCTCCTCGATCAACACGGCGGCCAAGGAACTGCAATCCACCGCAGCCGCGCCGAAATGGGTCGCTGTCACGCATTATGGCTGGCGCAACCAGTTGTTCACGATCTTCCCCAATGTGATTTCGCTGCGCGAGGTGGCCGGTCCCGATGTCCGCATCGTCCCGTGGATCAGCCTCATCATCCTCACCGTGCTGGCAGGCATCCTTTTCATGATCCGCCGCATCTGGCTGCAATTCCGCGAACGCATGATCGAACCCGCCGTGATCGAGGCGCAGGAAACGCTGGATCACATCGACGCGCGCGCCGATCGTGCCCGGGCCGGGATCCGCGGCTGGTTCCAGCGCACCTTCGGGCGGAAATAGGCCAGCCCCGCGCGCCCCCCTGCCGCTTCACCTTGGAAAAAATACCCGAAGATCCGCCGCTTGCCGCGCGTGATCGGCCCGGATCAGATCGGCGGCGCGTTCCGCGATCATGATGGTCGGGGCATTGGTGTTGCCGCCGATCAGGCGGGGCATCACGCTTGCATCCACCACGCGCAATCCGGCAACGCCACGCAGGCGCAACTGCGGGTCCACCACGGCCAGGTCATCCCGGCCCATGCGGCAGGTGCCAACGGGGTGATAGATCGTGTCGGCGCGGGCGCGGATGTCGGCCTCGATCCCGGCATCGCTGCCGTCATGTGGGTAAAGGCGCCGGCCCCGCCAGGGCGCAAGGGGCGGGGTCGCCATCGCCTGTTCCAACAACCGCACGCCCGCCTTCAGCACCTCTAGGTCGCGCGGATCGGACAGGAAATTCGGGTCGATGCGCGGCGGGCTTGCGGGATCGGCCCCCAGCAGGCCGACGCTTCCCCGGCTCTCGGGGCGGAGCACGCAGATATGGGCAGAATATCCGTCTGCAAGATGGACGCGGCGCATATGGTCATCGACAATGGCGATGACGAAATGCGCCTGAAGGTCCGGGCGCGGCAGCCCGGGGCGGGAATGCAGAAAAGCGCAGCCTTCGGCCCCCGGCGTGGTCAGAACGCCGGTCCCCTGATCGCGGAAGGGCCGCCAGCCGCGCAGCAGGCGGAACAGTCCCGCAGGGTTCATCCCCACCACATCGGGCCGTAGCGACCTCCAGATCAGGGTGTGATCCAGGTGATCCTGCAGATTCCGCCCCACGCCGGGCAAGGCATGGCGGACGGCGATGCCATGGGCGCGCAATTCATCCTCCGGACCGATGCCCGAGAGCAGCAGAATCTGCGGCGACCCGAATGCCCCCGCCGAAAGGATCACCTCGCGCCGCGCCGAAAGCGACTGACGACGGCGCTTCTGCCGCAGCACAACCCCCGTGGCGCGCCCCTCTTCGATCAGGATGCGTTCGATCAGTGCCCCGGTCAGCACCGTCAGGTTCGGCCGGTGCATCACCGGATGCAGATAGGCGGCGGCGGCGGAACAGCGGCGGCCCTTCTTCGGGCCACGGTGAAATTGCGTCACCTGGAACAGTCCGGCGCCGGTCTGGTCGGGACCGTTGAAGTCTGCATTCTCGGGCAGTTGCAGGCTTGCCATCGCCTGCACGAAGGCGCGGCTGATGGCATGGGGGCTGGCCTGATCGGCGACCTGCAAGGGGCCATCGGCCCCATGCAGCGCCGATCGGCCACGGGCATTGCCTTCTGATTTCAGGAAATAGGGCAGAACCGACTGCCAGTCCCACCCCTCCGCCCCGAGATCGGCCCATTCGTCATAATCGGACGGATGACCGCGCACATAGAGCATGGCGTTGATGGCCGAAGATCCGCCCAGCGCGCGGCCCCGCGGCTGATAGCAGACCCGCCCGTTCAGGTGAGGCTGCGGCTCAGTGCGAAAGGCCCAGTTGTGCAGTTTCGGGCGGCCCGAAACCATCGCCGCGACCATGGCCGGAGTGTCGATGAGAAAGGACTTTCCCGCTCCCCCCGCCTCGATCAGGCAGACGGTGACGGACGGGTCTTCCGACAATCGCGCGGCAAGCACCGATCCTGCGGAACCACCACCTGCGATGATGTAATCGTAATGCATCCTTCCTCCGCATGCGCGTGCATCACGTTAACCGCAGAGGTCATGCAACCAGAAGCCTGATCAACCGGCTGCGGCACGCAGTCACGCACCGCAACCAGCTGTCACCCGCCCCTCTGGCGAAAGGCCTCGCCCCCTGCGCCGGTCGCGCCTGGGCGGCGCTAGAGGTTCAAGCCGACCCAGGCCCCGTTTCGCGCCGATGAACGGGCGCAGGCATCCACGAAGGCGACCCCTTCCAGGCCCTCTTTCAGGCCGGGGAAGGTTGTCCCTTCGGGCACCGCGCTGCCCGCCTTTGCCGCACGAATGGCTCGGGCGGCCTCGGTATAGATGGTGGCGAACCCTTCCAGATAGCCTTCCGGGTGTCCGGGCGGGACGCGGCTGACGCGTGCCGCGTCCGGCCCCGTCCCGGCGCCCCCGCGCGTGATCAGCCGTTTGGGCTGACCAAAGGGCGTGAACCACAGATAGTTCGGGTCTTCCTGCCCCCATTCCAGCCCGCCCTTGCTGCCATAGACCCGCAGCCGCAGCCCGTTCTCGTTTCCGGGTGCCACCTGGCTGCACAGAAGCGTGCCCTTGGCCCCGCCCTTGAACCGCATCAGCACATGGCCATTGTCATCGACCCGCCGCCCCGGAACAAAGGCACTCAGGTCCGCTGCCAGCGCCTCCAGCGACAGCCCGGTCACGAAATTCGCCAGATTGAACGCATGGGTCCCGATATCCCCCGTGGACCCGCCGACGCCCGACCGCGCCGGATCGGTGCGCCATTCGGCCTGCTTGTTGTCCACCGCCTCGGTCAGCCAGTCCTGCAAGTACTCGACATGCACCACCCGGATCTCGCCCAGTTCGCCTGCGGCGATCATCGCCTTGGCCTGCCGGATCATCGGATAGCCCGTGTAGTTATGCGTCAGCGCAAAGACCACGCCCGAGGCTTCGGCGGCCTTGGCCAGCTTCTTCGCCTCAGGCAGCGTCGCCGTCAGCGGCTTGTCGCAGATCACATGGATGCCCCGCTTCAGGAACTGCATCGCCACCGGCGCATGCATGTGATTGGGCGTGACGATGGCCACCGCATCGATCCCGTCCTTGCGGCGTGCCTCGCGGGCGGCCATTTCGGCAAAGCTCGTATAGGCCCGCGCCACCCCCAGATCGGCGGCCGAAGCCAGCGCCTTTTCAGGATTGGCGGAAAACGCCCCCGCAACCAGTTCGTACTGGTCGTCGATCCGGGCGGCGATCCGGTGGACCGCACCGATAAAGGCGTCGCGTCCGCCCCCCACCATGCCAAGGCGCAGGCGTTCGGGGCGGGCGGTATGGGCGGCATCAATAGGCATGTCTCAACCTCTGTCTGTCAGATCATCTGTCATGGCATGGTGCGCGCCCGGACCGTTCGGCCAGGGCGCACAGGCTCAGTCCAGCCCAAGCATCCGGCGGTTCGCCGCGCGGTCCGTGCCGGCCCCGGCGAAATCGTCAAAGGCCTTTTCCGTGACCCGGATGATATGCGCGGCGACAAAGGCCGCGCCTTCGCGGGCACCATCCTCGGGGTGTTTCAGGCAGCATTCCCATTCCACCACGGCCCAGCCGTCAAAGCCGTGCTGGGTCAGCTTGGAAAAGATGCCGCCGAAATCCACCTGCCCGTCGCCCGGGGATCGGAACCGCCCCGCGCGGTTCACCCAGGACTGGAAGCCGCCATAAACCCCCTGCCGCCCTGTCGGGTTCAACTCGGCATCCTTCACATGGAACATGCGGATGCGGTCGTGATAGATGTCGATGTGGTCCAGATAGTCGAGGTGCTGCAGCACATAATGGCTGGGGTCATACAGCATGTTGGCCCGTTTGTGGCCATTCACGCGGTCCAGAAACATCTCGAAACTGATGCCGTCATGCAGATCCTCGCCCGGATGGATTTCATAGCAGACATCCACCCCGCACTCCTCGGCATGGTTCAGGATCGGCAGCCAGCGGCGGGCCAATTCGTCGAAGGCCTCTTCCACCAGCCCCGCCGGACGCTGCGGCCAGGGATAGACAAAGGGCCAGGCCAGCGCGCCCGAGAAGGTGGCATGCGCTGTCAGGCCCAGATTGCGCGACGCACTCAGCGCCTTCTTCACCTGATCGACCGCCCATTCGGCGCGCGCCTTCGGGTTGCCGCGCACGGCGGGGGCGGCAAATCCGTCAAACGCGGTGTCATAGGCCGGATGCACGGCCACAAGCTGGCCCTGCAGATGGGTGGACAATTCGGTCACGGCGATGCCGTTCTCGGCGGCCTCGCCCTTGAAGGTGTCGCAGTAATCCTTGGATGTCGCGGCCTTTTCCAGATCGAACAGCCGCCCATCCCAGCTTGGCACCTGAACGCCCACATAACCACAGTCCGCGGCCCAGGCCGTGATCGACTTCCACGAATTGAACGGCGCCGCATCGCCCGCGAATTGCGCCAGAAACAGCGCCGGGCCCTTCATCGTCTTCATTTCGTCCCTCCTCCCATTTCGACCGCGCTTGCCGCGGGCCGTGTTCCGTCCTGTCGGACGGGTGCCTTTGAACCTCACCTCGCGATTGCGCTAACAGCGACATGCTGTCCCATCGCCTTGCGCCTGTCCACACCCCTTTCCGTGCTCACGCCGCGCCCGCCTCGGGTCGCAACAGACGCAGCATCGCGTCGGCGGCAAGGTCCGCCTCGCCCCGTTCCACCGCACCGACCAGCGCCTCGCAATCGGCCATCACCGTGGCGGCCAATCCCTCTGCCGGCGCGTTGCGATCCGCGTCCAGCCGCGCCAGCACTGCCACCGCCACGCCGAACTCGATCACCGAAGATGCCGCGCGCAGGAAGGGATTTCCCGATGCCTCTGCCACCAGCCGGTGAATTTCGAACAGCGCCAGCGCAAAGGGTTCCGGCTGATGCGACAGAACCGAAATCTGGTTCTTCCAGTAGTGCATCAGCCGGATATGCTCGGCCTCCCGATGCCGCGCCGCCAGCCGCGCCGCCTGCACCTCAAGGCCTTCGCGGATCACGTCGAATGCCGCCAGAAATCCCTCCGTCGGCCCGCTTTCCAACTTCCACGCCAGCACCTGCCGGTCAAACAGGTTCCACCGCGATTGCGGCAGCACGCGTGTCCCTACCTTGGCCCGCGCCTCCACCAACCCCTTCGCCTCCAGCGTCTTCAACGCCTCGCGCAGCACGGTGCGCGACACGCCGAAGCGGTCCATCATCTCGGCATCGCCGGGCAGGCTGGACCCGACCGGCATCTCGCCCGCCACGATGGCCCGCCCGACCTCGTTGATCACATAGGAATGGAAGTTCCGCGCCGCTTGCCGCCCAGAGAGCGTTCGGATCAGGCTCCCGGGTTCGCTCATGTCTCTCGGTCCAAGGGATCAGTTTCGTCGCGGCCCGGCCCGGAAGACCAGCCGCTGCAACACGATGAACATAAACAAAAGCACACCGACCACAATCTTGGTCCACCAACTCGACAGGGTTCCGTCAAACACGATGTAGGTCTGCACCAGTCCTTGCAGCATCACCCCGATGAAGGTGCCTGCCACGAACCCGTATCCGCCCGTCAGCAGCGTGCCTCCGATCACCACCGCCGCGATGGCATCAAGCTCTACCCCCAGCGCGTTCAGCGAATACCCGGCCGATGTGTAAAGGGAAAAGACCACCCCCGCCAATCCCGCCAGCGCCGAGGACAGCGCATAGATGGCAATGGTCGTCCGCGCCACCGGCACGCCCATCAGGGCTGCCGAGGTTTCGGACCCGCCCAGCGCATAGACATTCGATCCGAACCGCGTCCGATGCGCCAGAAGGATCGCCCCGGCAAAGACCACCAGCATGATCATCCCGATCACCGTCAGCCGCCCGCCGCCAGGCAGAAGCACATAGCTGCGCGACACGGCGGTATAGAATTCATGCTGGATGCCGATGCTGTCGGGTGACAGGACCGATGCGCCGCCCCGCGCCAGGAACATCCCCGCCAGCGTCACGATGAAACTCGGCACCCGCAGATAATGGACCGCTGCCCCCATCACCGCCCCGAACAGCGCCGCCACCCCCATCGCCACCGCAAAGGCCGCCAGCGGGTGCAATCCAACCCACATGATCAGCACCGCAATCAGCACCGTGGTGAACCCGATCACCGCCCCCACCGACAGGTCGATCCCGCCCGACAGGATGACAAAGGTCATACCCACGGCGGCAATGCCCAGAAAGGCGTTGTCGGTCAGGAAGTTCCCCACAACGCGGGTGGACAGCATCCCCGGATGCTGAATCACCGCCAGAAGATAGGCGAACAGAAAGATCAGGGCGGTCGCCAGAAGCGGGCGCAGGCTGCGGTTCATTTGGCTTTTCCGGGATTGCCACCCGTCCGGCCACGGAACACCCGTGCCGACAGTGGCGATTGCAGGACAAGGATCACGATGATGACGGCGGATTTCACCACAAGGTTGAACTCGGGCGAAAAGCCCGAAATCAGGATGCCGGTGTTCATCGCCTGAATGATGATCGCGCCCAGCACGGCCATGGGAATGGAAAACCGCCCCCCTAGCAGCGACGTGCCGCCGATCACCACGGCGAGAATGGCGTCCAGCTCCAGCCAGAGGCCCGCATTGTTGGCATCCGCCCCTCGTATGTCGCCCGCCACGATCAGCCCGGCCACCGCCGCACAGAACCCGGCGAAGGTATAGACGATCAACAGCAGCGCCCCCGCAGACAGCCCCGCAAAGCGCGCCGCCGACCGGTTCACCCCCACCGCCTCGATCAGCAGGCCCAGCGCCGTGCGCCGTACCGCCAGCGTGGCCAGGATCATCAGCACCAGCGCAATCACCACCGGTGTCGGCAGGCCAAGGATCGACCCCGTCCCGATGAACACGAGCACCGGATCGCTGAAGGTGACGATGGACCCTTCAGTCACAAGCTGCGCCAGACCGCGCCCCGCCACCATCAGGACCAGCGTCGCAATGATCGGCTGGATGTCCAGCACCGTCACCAGAACCCCGTTCCACAGCCCGCACAAAAGCCCCGCGCCCAGCGCCGCCGCCACCGCAACCGGGGCCGAAACCCCGGAACTGACCAGCGTCGCCGCCACCGCACCGCAAATCGCCATCACCGCGCCAACCGACAGGTCCACGCCCTTGGTCGCGATCACCGCCGTCATCCCGATGGCCAGAATGGCCACCGGCGCGCCCCTGTTCAGCACGTCGATCAGGCTGCCGAACAGCCGCCCGTCCTGCCATGTGATATTGAAGAACCCCGGAAACAGCAGCCAGTTCACCAACAGGACCGCGATCAGCGCAATCACCTGCGGGCGGGTAAGGAACCCCTGAATGGGACGCGCCTTCGGATGCGGCGGCTGGCTTACAGGGCGCAGATCAATGGTCGGTCGTGTCATGCCCGCACCTCCCGCGCAGCCCCGGCAATCGCCTCGACAATCGCATCGGGCGCAATCGCATCGCCCTCCAGTTCCGCCACCATCTCGCGGTCGCGCATCACCACCACGCGGTTGGAATAGGCCACGACCTCATCCAGCTCGGACGAGATGACGAACAGTGCCAGCCCCTCTTCGCGCAGGCGGTTGATCGTCCGCACGATCTCGGCATGGGCGCCCACGTCGATGCCCCGTGTCGGTTCGTCCAGGATCAGGAAGGTCGGATCAATCGCCAGCCAGCGCGCAAGGATCACCTTCTGCTGGTTCCCCCCCGACAACAGCTTCACCGGCATGTCATGGCTCGCCGCCCGTATATCCAGCGCCTCGGCATAGCGGCCCGCCAGTTCGATCTGATCCTCATGGTTCAGCGCCCGGAACCATCCCAGCTTGGCCTGCAGGGCGATGATGATGTTCTCGCGCACCGACAGGTCGCCGAAAATGCCGTCAATCTTGCGATCCTCGGGGCAAAACCCGTACCCCGCCGCCACCGCCTGCGCCGGATTGCGCAATGCCACGGGCGTGCCATCCACCAGCACCTCGCCGCCTTCGGCGGCATCCACGCCGAACATCAGCCGGGCCACTTCCGTCCGCCCCGATCCCAGCAGGCCCGCGACGCCCACAACCTCGCCCTCATGCACGGTCAGATCAAAGGGCGGCATCCCCTTGCGCCCGATGCCCCGAAACTCCACCCGCACCGCCCCGCGCGGCCCGCCCGCCAGTGCCGACGGGTGATGTTCGAACGCCATGTCCTTGCCCAGCATCATCCGCACCACATCCGTGGTGTTCAGCGCCGACAGCGGTTGCGTCGCCACCTTCGTCCCGTTGCGCAGGATCGTCACCCGGTCGGCCAGTTCAAAGACCTGATCCAGAAAATGGGTGATGAAGACGATGGCCAGCCCATCCGCCCGCAGCCCGCGCACCACCTCGAACAGCCGCTCCACCTCGTTTCGGTCAAGGCTCGCCGTGGGTTCGTCCAGCACCAGCACCTTGCCCGACAATTCCACCGCCCGGGCAATCGCCACGATCTGCTGCACCGCGACGGAAAACTCCGAAAGCTCGGCCCGCACGTCGATGTCCAGCCCGTAGCGTGCCAGCAGTTCCCGCGCCCGTCGCACGATGCCCGCCCGGTCCACAAGGCCGAACCGCGTTGGTTGGCGGCCCAGAAACAGGTTCTCTGCCACCGACCGGTTCGGCAGCAGGTTCACCTCCTGATATACCGTCCCGATTCCAAAGCTCTGCCCGTGCAAGGGGCTGCGCAACTCGATCGGCTGGCCCTCCAGCCGCAACTCGCCCTCGTCGGGCTGATAGGCCCCGGTCAGAATCTTGATCAGCGTCGATTTACCCGCGCCGTTTTCGCCCAAAAGGGCATGCACCTCGCCCGCATGGGCGGTGAAATCCACCCCGTCCAGCGCGCGGTGCTGGCCAAAGATCTTGACGATCCCCCGCGCCTCCAGAACCGCCGTCTTGCCCGCATCGGTCATGCCGCCATCGGCCATGCCTGCCCCCCGCATCCGTTCGCCCTCTCACTGTCCGCTTATCCCGCGGATAACGCAATTCCGCCGGGCAGGGGCAAAGCCCGCGCCCGGCGGCGCCTCGGGGAGGAAACCTTAGTATCCGAGGCCTTTGCGACGCTCATATTCCCCCTGCGGATCGTCGGCCGGGGTATAGAGCTTGCTTTCCGTGATGATGAACTTCGCCGGCACAGTGCCCGCATCCCAATAGGCCTGCAGCGCGTCAAAGGCCGGGCCGGCCATGTTCGGCGTCAATTCCACCGTGGCATTTGCCTCGCCCGCTGCCATCGCGGAAAAGATGTCCGGCACCGCGTCGATGGACACGACCAGAATGTCCGACCCGGGCTTCAGGCCCGCATCCTTGATCGCTTGAATTGCGCCCACCGCCATATCGTCATTATGGGCATAGACCGCGCAGATATTCCCGCCGCCGCCTTCGGCCTTGAGGAAGCCTTCCATCACTTCCTTGCCCTTCGACCGCGTGAAATCGCCGGTCTGGCTACGGATGATCGCCAGATTGTCCTTGCCTGCCAGCGCCTCTTCAAAGCCCTGCTTGCGGTTGATCGCCGGGGACGAACCCACCGTTCCCTGCAACTCCACCACGTTGCAGGGCTTGTCGCCAACCGCTTCCACCAGCCATTCGCCCGCAACGCGGCCTTCCACCACCTGATCCGACGCAACGGATGTCAGGTACAGGTCTTCCGGCGCCTCGATCCCGCGGTCCAGCAGGACGACCGGGATATTGGCCTCCTTCGCCTCGGTCAGCACTTCCTCCCAGCCGGTCGCCACGACCGGGGCCACCAGAATCGCATCCACGCCCTGCGCGACGAAACCCCGGATCGCCTTGATCTGGTTCTCCTGCTTCTGCTGGGCATCGGCGAATTTCAGGTCGATGCCGCGTGCGGCCGCCTCGGCCTTGGTCACGCTGGTCTCTGCCGCCCGCCAGCCGGATTCCGATCCGATCTGCGAAAAGCCGATGACCTTGCCCTCCAACCCCTCTGCCCAGGCTGCCGAAAGCAACAGGCTGCCCAGTCCCGCGCCAAGCGCGAGAGTCTTGATTCCCTTCATGTAATCCTCCCATGGATCGCGACGCCACTCTCCTCAGGTGGCTGTCGATACGGTATCAAAAGTAATACTATATGCAAGAAATCTGTCCCAATCCCGATGCCGCCCCGCAGCATCGCCCGGGCGCGGCCGGAACGGAACGCCGTTCTGCGAACAGTTTCAGGAACCTGCCCTTTGCTGCACTGCAACAGGTCAAGACGGCGCGGGAACACGATCTCAAGGGCAAACCTGCCCTGGCGGCGCCTTGCGCGCTCTGCCTTCCCGGCCAATCACCCGGCCTGCTGCCTTCCGGGAACCGGCTGATTCGCGCCGATAGCCCCATCTCTATCGCGCGCCAGTTGCCCCCAGCGGCGTTGACAAGGCCAAGGTCGCAATCGTAGGCCATGCTCTTGCCAACGGGGGATGATATGGAACCAGCAGCCAACCTCGGCGCCCCCGCGCCGGAAAGCGCGCTTTCCGCGCTCGTCGCCTTCGTGAACATGGGCGGCCCCGCGATGTGGGCCATCGCTGCCCTCTCCGTCGCCACCGCCGCGCTGATCCTGTGGAAGATCATGCGCCTTCTCTCCTTCGGCGCGTGGTCCGGTGGCCGCCGCACGGCCGCTGCGCTGGATCTCTGGGCGCAGGGCAACACGGCGCAGGCCATGGCCCTGCTCCAGGACCGCACCTCGCACCGCGCCCGCCTCGCGCTCGCCGTCATGCGCAGCGCCCTTGATCCCGCCCTTGACCGCGAGGCGGCCGAGGCCGAGGCCGGCCGTGTCGCCCGCAGCCTGCTCGCCCAGGCGCGCGCGGGCCTGCGCGGGCTGGAACTCGCCTCCACCATCGGCCCTCTTCTGGGCCTTCTCGGAACCGTCATCGGCATGATCGCGGCTTTCCAGACGTTGCAAGAGGCCGGTTCCCGCGCCGACCCCGCCCTTCTGGCCGGCGGCATTTGGGAGGCGCTTCTGACCACGGCCGCAGGCATGGCCGTGGCCATTCCGGCGCAGATTGCGCTCACCTGGTTCGACTCCGTCGTCGATGCCCTGCGTCATGACATGGAGGATGCCGCCACCCGCATCCTGCACGGATCTCGCCCCGCCCCCGCCATCAGACAGGCCGCCGAATGATCCGCTTCGGCGATCCTCCGCGCCTGCGGCGGCGTCCCAATCTGACGCCGATGATCGACGTCGTCTTTCTGTTGCTGATCTTCTTCATGCTGGCCTCCCGCTTCGGGATCGACCGCGCGCTCCCCCTTGTGCCAGCAAGCGGCGCCAGCGCGCCCTATTCCGGCCCGCCTCGTCTGATCGACATTTCACCCGACGGCCTTGCCCTGAACGGCATGCCCATCGCCGCCGACAGCCTGCCCGCCGCGCTTGCCCCGCTGATGCAATCACCCGACGATGCCGTGATCCTGCGGCCACGCGACGGGGCCGATCTTCAGGCACTGGTCGGCGTGATGGACAGCCTGTCGCAATCCGGCCTCACCCGCCTTCTGCTTGTGGAATAGGCGCATGGATTTCCGCGACCCGCCCCGCCGCAGGCCCGAAGAGAACCTGCTTCCGATGATCAATGTCATCTTCCTGCTGCTGATCTTCTTCTTGATCGCTGCCCGGATGACCGCGCCGGAACCCTTTGCCGTCACCCCCCCGCAAGCTGGGGCCGAGGCAGAGGCGCGGGGCGACTTCACCCTCTTCCTCGCCGCCGATGGCGTGCTTGCCTATCGCGATGCGCGCGGCAATGACGCGCTTGCCGCGCTCACCATCAGCCGCGCCGACCATTGCGCCACAACCGATTGCACCGCCATTTCGCCGCGCCTCACCCTTCGCGCCGACGCAGCACTTCCCGCGGCCGATCTGGCCGCCCTGATGCCGCGCCTGCCCGCGCTCGGTTTCACCTCCATCGAACTTGTCACCCTGCCCGGGGCAGGGCCATGACTTCCGCGCAGGTTCAGGCGGCGCTGGCCCTGATCCTTGCGCTCGGCCTTCATTTCGGGGCCTTTGCGCTGCGCCCCGCCCCTGCCGGGGCAACAGGCAGCGGGGCGGGGGGGCGCGATCTTCTCGCGCTGCAGGCAGCAGGCCCCTCGCTCGCTGCAATGGTCGCGGTCTGGGATGCCCCACCGCAAACGCCCGATCTGCCCGTTCTGTCAGACCCGCCCGCACCTGCCGCACCTCCACCTCCACCGCCCCCGGCGCCTGAGGCGTCGCCTTCCCCCACTTTGCCTGCGATGCCGTCGCTCCCGGCCAGCGCAACGGATGTCTTGCCGCAGATCGACACCACCGCCACGCGTCCACCTGCCCCTGCGGCGCGGCCAAAGCCCCGCCCGCAACCGGCAGCGGATCCTGCCCCCGAACGCGTGCCCGAACGCGCGCCCGAACCCACCGCTGACCGCCCTGAAAGGCCCGCCCCCGCCGCCACAGGCAGCACGACGGCACAAACTGCCTCGGGGTCAGGCGGCGGCGCCGTCGCGGGGCAGGGCGGGCAGGCCGAGGCACCTGCCTTGTCACCGGGCCGCGCCGCGAACCTCACGGCCGAATGGGGGGGCGCCATCCGGTCGCGCATCGAACGGCGGAAACGCTATCCTGCGGCCGCCGACGGGGTGTCGGGAACCGTCACCGTGCGCCTGACCGTCACCCGGGGCGGCGTGCTGACCAGCGTTGCCGTCACCGCGTCCTCCGGCCATCCGGCCCTGGATGAGGCCGCGATCAAGGCTGTCCGCAGCGCAGGCAGATTTCCCGCCGCGCCCCGTGGCCTGCCAGAGGAGAGCTATGGCTTTACCTTGCCCATGCGGTTCGAGCGCTAGGAATTGCGGCCGCGCTGGGTGTTGAACAACTGCGTGAACATCAGCCGCCGCGTGCGTGAGACGGTCGCGCTGTCACCGTTGACCAGGGTCAGCGCAAGCTGGCCGTTGGGCTCGTCCTTCACGGTTTCGATGGCGGCAAAGGCCACCCATTGCGACCGGTTGATCTGCACCCCGTACCGCCCGTCATGCAACGCGGCGACATCGGATAGCTTGGCCCGCACCATGCTGCGTGCGCTGCGCGTGACGACATTCAGATAGTGATCCTCGGTCCGCACCGATTGAATGTCACCAATGTCAAAGACCCGGTCGGCGATCCGTACCATCCCAAGGTCCGTCGCGCCGCCGTCTGTGGCAGTTTCGCGCGCCGGTCCTTCGGGCGGTTCGGTCCGCTGCGCCTGCGCCACCTCGTCCTGTGCTTTGCGGGGGCGTGGCGTCTCTTCGGCCTCCCAGCGATCAATCATCGTCGGGCTCCGCTTCTGCACCGTTTCCTCCGGGGCCTCCATGCGCGCCAGCGGATGCAGCGGCGCCACGAACTGCACATGCATCGTGTCCATCAGCATGATCACCAGGAAGTCGCGCGTCACGGTCGTCAGGACCGTGGGCAGCGGTTGCCACCCACCGGCCTGCAACACCACAACGACGACCTGTTCCGTGGTTTCGGCAATCACCACGATCGGCAGCAGCAGAAACGGCATGTAGAGGCGTCGGATGATGCCTTTCCGGAAAAGTTGCAGAAACCAGCCGCCCACGAGCACATAGCCGGCGATGACCGCCAACGACATGGCCAGCCAGATCACGGGCATCTGCCAGCCGATGAGTTGCCGGCTCGGATCGCTTTGATCCAGCAGCGCATAGATGCCGATGCAAAGGATGGTAAAGCGCAGAAAGATCGGGTGCAGGATGTAGTCCGCCGCCGAATCACTCGGCACCCAGAAGCTGGTTCCAAAGACAGAAATCACCTGCGCGTGGGAAACAATCTGCGGATTCTTACTCATAGTTTACCTACACTCCACTCAACTCAACCAGCAGTTCCCAAATGTGACGCCAGCCCAGGTTTCATCGGCCTGATTGCCCCTGCGTCAGCCACCCTCACGCCGCCAATTCGCTCACAAACCCTAGGCGGCTGTGTCGATTCGCGCCAGCGCAGCAGTCAAGAACCGCAATTCAACGCCACAAGTCACGCTCGCCGCATATCGGAAACAATAGTCTGGCGCCAATTGCCGTTGATCCGAGTCGTAAGCCGATTTTCGCGCCAGACAACTGTCGCAAACTGCGTTTGCCGACAATTAGCCGGTTTTTCCGCCGCTTGTTGACTGAGTGCGGCAGGAATTCCAAAGAAAGCCCTAACAGTTTCAATCGTATCGGTTTCTGACGGCTGCCCGTCACTTCCGATGCGCTGCGTTTCTCGCCGGCGTGCCACACGAGCTTTGGCATCGGGCGGGATGGGGGCACGCGGTGGCATCGGAGCGGTTTATCCGGGCAGCCCAGGGGGCCAGTGTGTGTAACCAGTAAACCCGGCTTATTCACCGAAGTCGGACCGTAGCGGTTGCGTGCGCCTGAAAGCGCTT